>Ga0098037_1000002_pt1 | contig 449951 bp, 341 predicted proteins | sample 5_EtaG_FD_75050 | JGI IMG/M metagenome (GOLD analysis project Ga0098037, IMG submission 75050) | Marine viral communities from the Subarctic Pacific Ocean - 5_ETSP_OMZ_AT15132 metaG | ecosystem: Environmental > Aquatic > Marine > Oceanic | place: Pacific Ocean | collected 2015-01-08 | reverse complement strand
TGGCAGCAAGACTACAACCACCATCGACCCCATAAATCGCTGGGTTACCTGGCCCCAATGGACGTCGTACCTTAACCGAAAACCTCCACTTTCGATCGCCCCGGATTTTGGGGAAGCTTACACGTGGACTCTGGTGTTGTCGTGCGTTTCCTGCTCAATGCCGGTAACACATACGACCTTCTTCGGGATGGAGACCGGGAGCATCTTCCTGAAGAGGTCTTCAACTTGTTGGATGCAAGGCCGTCCACCGGATACGGAATTGAATTGGGGATTCGCTCGCCCTTGGGGCCTGTAACGTTTACGCTCTCCGGAGCAGTATTGGAAATGCCCGTGCCCGCAGTGAGCGCCGGGTACTCATTTTGAGAACTCTAATCCCTGGTTGTGCTCTGCACGCGTGCCCCTTCTGAGAGTTGATCGGACGGAAAGAGTATGACGACTTCACCCTCTCGAACACCTTCAAGAACTTCAACCAGTTCGCCCGATCGGTGCCCTGTCCTGATTGACCGGGATTCAGCGGTTCCATCAGAAAGTACGAAAACGGTCCACACTCCATTTCGCTGAAAAACAGCGCTGGTTGGTACCGCGAGAACGTCGGACCCAACCCACGTGACGATTCTGGCCTCCAACCGATATCCGGCTCCCAGCGTAGCGGGAGGGTCATGGATATCCAGAATGACTTTCACCCGCTGTTCCTCAACTCCCAGAGCAGAGACCTTTGTAAACGCTGATGGCTCAATGAGGCGTACCTCTCCGGTAAGAGAGTTTTCCCCACCCCAGTCCTCGATGTATGCTCGATTACCTGGCTTGATTCGAACGGCGTCCTCGGTGAGTACGTCAACCTCAACTTCCATACCACGAGCGTCCCCGATCTCAACCAATGGTGTGCCAGCCGAAACGACCCGCTCGCTTTCCTCTAGTACACGAAGTATGGTTCCGGAGCCAGGAGCCCGCAGAATTGCCGCTGATTCACCATCCGAACTGACTCCAATGAGCGCAGAGCGTGCCGCCACCACGTCGGCCATTGCGGCCTCCACCATTTTTTGGAGGGAGTGAACCTGCTGTCGGGCTGTTGCGGCTGTCAACACACTGAGTTCATATTCTTGCCGACTGACGACGCTGTCCGCAAACAAACGTAGATGACGCTCAGCTTGACGATCCATTTGCGCAGCGCGCACCTCTGCCGCTTCAAGATCGGCTTCCGCGTGGCCTCGTTTAGCTTCAGCAGCGGCAATGCCCGCTCTGAGGCCTTCCAAACTCCGTATATCGGTCGGCGCCGGATAAATGCGGGCTATTTCGTCATTTTCTTCCACAACATCACCAGCAGACAGGGAAATCCTGGCAAGCCGACCAGCAACGGGTGCCGCCACTGAAAACTCTTCACGCACACGTGTTCTCCCTTCTTCCGCCACCACGTCCTCAATCGTCTGGAGTCTGACAGGTGACGTCTCCACCTCCAGGCCACCGTTGGACATAGACAGCACCGCAATAACTCCAAGTGCGATCACGATGACCACGGCAACAATCCACTTCTTTCGCTTCGTCATAGGTTTTATTCCCGTGTTTTGAGAACCTCTATCAAATCCATCCGGTCGAGGCGTCTTCGAACAAGCAATCCACTGCCCACGGCAGCGGCAATAGTGATGACAGCCGCCCAGAAAAAGGTTGCAGAATGGATGATGAGGGGTATTCGATAGGTTTCTGACTGCATTCCTGTCGAGACAGCAGCTGCGAGCCCATAACCCAGCACCCACCCCAGCGGAATCCCAAGAATCGTTACCACTCCTTGTTCACCGAAAAGGATGAGGGCAACTTCCCCGCGTGTAAATCCAAGGACGCGTAGGCTCGCCAACTCACGCCCCCGCTCCGAAAGTGAAATTCGTGCTCCATTGTATATGATAGCAACCGATATCACACCTGAGAAAAACAGGATGACAAACACCCCGATGTACAGACTTTCGGCAAGTTGGGCTTCGAACGAGGCGAGAAGTTGCGCAGGCGAGGCCACCGAAGCCACGCTTGGGAGTATCTTGAGGTGGGCATTCGTTTCCCTCATGCGCTCGTCGCTGACCAGAAGAAAAGCTCCTGAAACCGATTGCCCTCCCTTGGCAATGGCATGCAGTGCATCCATGCTCATGTACGCCGAAACCCCTACGAAGTCGTCTACAATGCCCACAACCGGTGCCACTGTCACCCGTCTTTGCCCTTCCAGCACCTCTATCGTTACTGCATCTCCAATTTCGAGACCAAGATGATCGGCCAAGAACGAACTCATGACAAGCCCGTGAGCCGGCACTGGCTGCGTCCCCCCGTTTACCGTTACGATTTGTCGGAGCTCTCCGCGCGATTCAAGACCCGTAATGGCCGTCTCTCTCTTTCTATGACCATTGTGCAACCTGACGGGAACGGTACGGAACAACTCGACGCGGGTCACGCCATCAATGCGCAAAAGCTCATGCTGAACGGAAAAGGGTGTCGGCCGGTTGAACACGACAGTCAGGTCTTCACGTTGGGCGATGCGAAACTGGAGGTCCATCATGTAGCCCACACCGTCGAACATGAAAAGACCAATGATGAGGATCGCGACTGAAAATGCTACGCCAATGGAGGAAATGACACTGCGCATGGGTGATCGCTCAATGTTGCGAAGCACAATGCGACCTGCAGCAGATAGCACGTTACCCAACCCCAACCGCTCCATGAAGCCTGACGTAAACTCGGCTGGAGGTTCTGGTCGCATGGCTTCTGCTGGAGGTAATGAAACCGCGCGCCGTACCGACCCCAGTGCTCCAACGGCGGCGGCAACAACGCTGACCGCTACGGCTATGGCAACAAGGCCTGGCTGAACCTGATAGCGTAGCGTCGGAAAATCGAAATAATCTCCATAGAGCTGCATCATTGATGCACCAGCCCAAATACCCAAGCCAATTCCTACGGCGGCCCCGCCGATGACTGCCAACATGGCAAACAAGAAATAATGTGTCCCTACTTCGGCATTTCGATACCCGAATGCCTTGAGAACCGCAATTTCCGTACGCTGGGTTGCTATCATTCGACCCAGCACGATATTCAAGAGAAAAGCGGCGACGAGTAGAAATACGGCCGGAATGGCGGTCCCCATGGTTCGGTTCGACTCCAACTCACTGGCCAGGATGGCATGCGATGCCTGGTCTTTCCGCTCGAATGCTCCAAGACCCCCGTATGGCACCAGTATCTCGTCAAGCTCTGCCAACACACGATTCCGGTCGGCTCCAGGGGAGTACGTAAGCACCACTTCATTGAACGCGCCGTCGAGATCGGTTGCCGGACCGAGAGCCGGCCTACCTATCCAGACAATACCGTATCGCTCATCGTCGGGGTATAACGTTCCAGGAGCAACCGCATACGTGTATTCCGGTGAAATGGCTGTGCCGACGATGTCAAAATCCCGGTAGCGGCCGTTGATGACAGCACGCAAGGTGTCACCCGGAGTGAGGGAATTTGCCAATGCAAAGTTTTCACTTATGATGACTTCGTTCCTGCTGCCGGAATCTATATAGCGACCCGTCTTTATATGAAGGTCGGATATCCGTGGTCGGTGATGTTCAGGAAGCGACACAAACTGCCCGAGAGCAGGTGCATCGTGACCGGGTATATCCAACCGTGCCATATGTGAAATACGCGTGTCGGCTACCTGCACCCCCGTGATGGCTTCAATACGACTATGCGACGATTGGGGTGCGCGCTCCAGGTGGGCCCAAACGTCAGGGAATCGCGCCTCTTGATAGTAGAGATTCTGCGAGATGACCAGCGACTCGTATGTCCCACGCATGGTAAGAACCGTCATTACTCCGACAGCCACCACGGCGCCAATACTCAACATTTGACCGCGCTGCTTCCATGCCTCACGCCACAATTTCGTGTAAACAGCTCTCATTAGGTCACCTCTACCATGCGACGGTGTCGAGATCGGCGCGAGTATCATTGCGCTGCTCCGAGGCGATTCTTCCACTACTCATGTGAATAACACGATCGCCGATCGCACCAATTGCAGCATTGTGCGTGATAATGGCAGTTGTCGTTCCCACGGTCCGGTTTATGTGGTCCAGGACGGATAGCACAAGCTTTCCAGTCTCAAGATCAAGCGCCCCTGTGGGTTCATCGCAGAACAAGACATCCGGTCTTTTCGCAATGGCCCGTGCAATAGCCACTCGTTGCTGCTGCCCACCGGAAAGTTGGGATGGAAAATGGTCCATACGGTCGCCGAGGTCAACCAATTCAAGTGCTTCTTCCGGCGACATGGGATTTTTTGCGATGTCGGTCACCAGTGCTACGTTCTCCCGCGCTGTCAGGCTCGGAATGAGATTGTAAAACTGAAATACGAAACCGACATGGTCGCGTCTATACAGGGTCAACTCATGCTCACTCGCCTTGCTGAGTCTCTGCTCCCGATAGAAAACATCCCCGCTCGAAGGTGTGTCAAGCCCACCGAGAATGTTCAAGAACGTGCTTTTTCCACTACCCGAAGCCCCGAGAATGACCAATATTTCCCTGGCATACAAGTCAACGTCTACGTCGCTCAGTGCATGGACCTCGACTTCGCCCATGAGGTACACCTTGGATATTCCACGGGCGCGAAACACGACGTCGCCCAACGACGGGTTCGGCGAGCTATGTACGTTGGAAGTCTTTCCATTTCCCATATGCGGCGCCTGTAAACCTTGATGTCGAGCGAGCTCGTTCGACATCAAGGTAACGTAGTCCGAAGACTATAGATCCGATTCCGACCGGTTGCCCACCGGAATGACCGCGGCGAGATTCCAGCGTCTGCGTGGCCTTGCTATTTCTTTTCCAGCAGCGGTTTTACCCGCTCGCCCAGCAGCCCCGTAGCCGTCGTGAGCTGTGCGTGCGATAGTTCAGCGACGTTCATGTGGAGCTGGAAGCGCACAAGACCGCCGAGCGCCTCGGAATGCCGCTTTATCTTCGCAGCCACATCTTCCGGGCTTCCCACCACCAGCGCCCCCGTGGGCCCCGTCTGCATGTCATACCCCGGACGCGTCACCGGACCGCCGCCGCGCTCCTTGCCAATGCGCGTGAACGTGCGGGCGTACCCCGGATAGAATTCGGCGTGGGCCTGTTCGGTAGTTTCTGCCACGTACCCCAGCGAATGCACCCCCACCTTCAACCTGTCCGGTCCGTGGCCCGCCTCGGCACCCGCCCGGTAATACAGATCCACGAGCGGCCGGAAACGATGCGTCTCCCCGCCAATGATGGCAATCATGAGCGGCAGCCCAAGCAGCCCCGCCCGCGCAAACGATTCCGGGGTCCCTCCTACGCCCACCCAAATGGGCAGTGGATCCTGAAAGGGTCTCGGGTAGATGCCTTCGCCATTCAGCGCTGGCCGAAACTTGCCGCTCCAGGTGACGTGCTCCGACTCCCTGATTTTCAGCAGCAGCTTCAGCTTCTCCGTGAACAGCTCGTTGTAGTCGTTGAAACTGAGCCCGAACAGCGGAAAGGCCTCCGAGAAGGACCCGCGCCCCGCAACCATGCCCGCCCGGCCCCGCGACAGCAAGTCGACGGTCGCCAGCTGCTGGAACACGCGCACCGGATCGGCGGCGCTCAGCACCGTAACCGCGCTTATGAGCTGAATGCGCTTTGTCCGCGCCGCCGCAGCCGCCAAGAGAATGTGCGATGCCGAATCCAGATACTCCGGCCGGTGATGCTCCCCGATGCCGAACGCATCGAGCCCTACACGGTCCGCGAGCTCAATCCGCTCCAGCAGCTCCTCAATGGCCTGCGCCCGCTCATCGGGCGTGCTGGTCCGCCCATCGGGCGTCCGAACGGCGGCAAAACTGTCAATTCCGAGTTCCACGTGCTTCCATAGCGTTTTAATAACCTTGGACAATACATGAGGCGGGCATGTAAGCTTCCCCAAAATCCGGGGCGATCGACAGTGGAGGTTTTCTGCAAGAGGTCAAGGAGGTCAGGAGGAGGTCATTGTCACTTTTAGGCTACAATGACCACACGATGCCCTCATCCTGTTTACAACTAGTATAAGTATGTAGAAGAGATTGCTCGCCAAAGAGAAAGTCAACGTCATAGCGAGGCTGCAACCCGTTGTTAAGGGAGACGTCCCAATCCAAGACGTTCCAGTGTAGAGTTGTATTGAGATGTCAGACTTTCAATGCTTGAATCAACATCTGCAAGCCGTGCTGTAGTTTCTGCGATGTCTATTTTGGCTTCAGGCTCTGCCGTGCTGATATACACTGAGATACTCAAGTTGTAATTCTCTTTCCTAATGCGATCAAGAGACACACGTTTTGAATATCGGTTTTCGATTTTGCGATTCGTGTAGGCATCTACGATCCTGTCGATGTGCTCTTCAGCTAATTGATTCTGTTTCTTGCCTCGGATGTACTCACTGGATGCATTAACAAACAGAATATCGTCTGCCATTTTACACTTTTTAAGGACCACAATGCATACAGGTATTCCCGTTGAGTAAAAAAGATTAGCTGGCAAGCCAATGATGGCATCAACGTGCCCATCCTCGACCATTTTTGATCGTATACGCTGCTCAACTCCCCCTCTGAACAGGACACCATGCGGTAGGATAATTGCCATTACCCCGTCTTGGCTGAGATAGTGGAAGCCGTGTAGCAGGAACGCAAAGTCTGCTGCTGTCCTCGGCGCCACACCGTAGCTTTTGAAACGCATGTCGTCATTCATGGATTCATTCGCATTCCACCGGTAGCTAAACGGTGGATTGGCCACAACAGCGTCATACTGGGGCTTTTTTGATGGATTGTCTTCCTGCAAAATGCCCCAGTCATTGCTTAACGTATCGCCATGATGAATTTCAAATTCCGAGTCCTTGACTCCATGTAGGAGCATATTCATACGTGCAAGGTTGTACGTAGTAATATTCTTTTCTTGTCCGTAAAGACGTCCTACACCTCCAGACCCGGCTTGTTTTCTAACGTTTAGCAATAGAGACCCCGAGCCACATGCGAAGTCCAGTACGGAATTCAGGTGGCGCCGAGAACGATTCGCAGGATTCTGTGCATCAAGAGTTACGATTCTGGATAGAATATCTGAAACCTCCTGGGGGGTGTAGAATTCTCCAGCTTTTTTGCCTGAGCCGGCGGCAAACTGTGCAATTAAGAATTCATAGGCATCCCCCAAGGAATCGGATGTCGATGAAAAAGTGCTCAATCCCTTCGCGATTTCTCCGATGACGGTGCATAATTTTTGATTACGATCTTCGTACCCACGACCAAGTTTGTCCGATGACAAATTGATCTCAGAAAATAGTCCATTGAACGTACTTTGGAAAGACTCATTTTCAATGTATCTAAATCCTTCCTGTAATGTATTCAGGAGGTCACTACTTTGAGTACGTGCAAGCTCTGCTATTCTAGACCACAGGTGCTGAGGTTTGATGACGTAGTGAATTTTACGTCTCATCTGTTGTTCAAACTCAGCAATGTCATCAGGATTGTTCTTGTACCAAACAGCAAGGGGTTCTTCATTGGTACGGGTATCCAGAACTGGATAGTCTCTCCCCAGCTCTTTGGAGGCGGCAATCTCGTAATTATCCGACAAATACTGGAGAAAAAGAAAGGACAGCATGTAATCCCTGAAATCATCAGCATTCATTGCTCCACGCAACTTGTCTGCTATGTTCCAGAGAACGCGTCCTAATCGCTGTTGATCGGTTTCAGCCATGTCTATGTTGACTTATTCGTTATCAGTAAACAAGGTAGCATTGAATTGTGAACTCTCTAGAAACCTGTCTAAAATCCGTCTAAAGTAGGACTTTGTCTCCTCTGTCATCTCGTTTGGCTCAAACATTGAGTATTTTCCATGACTTAGTAGGTCCAGAAATCTTTGATGCAATATTCCCTCAGAATCTCCGGCATCTCTTTTAACGCAAGCAGAGAAGTGCCCATGTCCATGAAACAGTGCCGTCTTTTCGAGAATCACTCTGAGCATATTGAAATGATATGTATGTATTTGCTCGCCAGTCGCTACGCGTTTCAATTCCGTTAACGCAGCAATGTGATGAAATGCCGGCGTGTCTCCACCTTGCCGTCCTAGACTGAAGGTGTTATTGGTCCTGTCCTTGGAGAGCACATGCTGGTTGTGCAGGCCTCTAAAATGATTCTTTAGCTCATAGTGAATTACATTGAAGAACAGATTGTGATGAGTTGAGATTACTGTCTTCACTCGCTGATCAGATTCTCGAAAGAGTTCTACTAAGTGATTTGCTACAATAATTGCATTGTGTTCATCCAGTGATGATATCGGATCATCTATGTACACATATTTAACCCAATTATAGGGACCAGTGCCGTCGTCGTCTAACCGTATTTGAAGTATCGCGAGGAAGAAGCACCAAATAAAAATGTTTTCCTCCCCCCGAGATATCTTTATGTCATCCACTGTTACTTGTCTGATGCCATCCGGTACCGTTACGCTCTCCTGTCTTGAGAAGCTAATACTCCAATCAGTCGTATCAATTCTGAAGTCAAAGTCGGAATAGCGTTCCAGGAGCGGACGGATACGATTATCCATCTCGAGTTCAGAAATGCCGTCAAAGAACCTGGATTCGGAGTTGATAACCAACTTTCTTTTTGAGTCCGATACTAAATCATTGTCCCACTGGAATAGATCTTCAGTGAACGCATTGAAGTAAAGCGTATCTCGTCTGTTGTCCTCTATCCCAATATCCTTGAAGGACATGGACAACCGAGTTTTCCCAATGCTATTGTGTGCATATAGTAGCACGAAGTCCTTTGAATCAAGCTGTCTTCTTAGCTCGATGGCTAAGTCAGCTAGACTGGGGTGAGTTGTATTCATGATTCCAATTCGTGTGCTTCTGTAAAGAGTAGTTGCAAAAGTGCTGACTTATGTTGGTCGAGGAGCGCTACTCTAGATTGTTGTGCCTGAATCAGACGATTTTGGAGAGATAGCCACTCAGCTACAGCCTTTTGCTCCCCTTCCTCTTTCGGAAGATAGATCCCCTTTGATAGGAACCTGCTATTTGATATTTGTAGCGTATTTTTGGCTCCTTTCTTAACTAAAGGCTCAAGGTACCTGTAAGCACGATATGGGGAACTGAAGTATGCATCTATAATGAACCCGACGTACTTGTTTATTGGTTCGAACACGCCATAAAGGGGAGACACAATAGCATTATTGTCTATCAGACTCTGTTTGACAACCCCAAACGGATAATCGCCTGTCGGGCTTTTGGTGTAAACTATATCAAAAGGCCTAACAAGGTTGTAGTTGGAGGTATCGTCAGCAGCGTAGCTACGCCCTAAATGCTCAATCTGATTTATTAGACCTTTATGAACCGAGACGGAATGGACTTCAGATTCTCCGTTACTTTTGAGCTTATGTTCCTTTAGGACGTCTGAAAGCAATACCCTCTCCCAGTCGGGAAGATGTCGATATTCAGTAAATCGGATTCTATTTGACATCGGTTATCTATGATGTTGATGCATTCAATTGTTTTGCTCTAATACGCCTATTCGTAGGCGCTTAGACCAGATATTTCTCTACCAGCGGTTTTCGTCTTGAGAAGAGGAATGAGCCTTCGCATCAGTATCAGCTCTGCGTCCTTCCGGGCTTTCCACGCAAGATCTAGGGGGGCCAATAAGTCCGTCAGTTTTTCACCATCAAAGACTAATCGTGAGGTGACATCTTCTACTAATTCACAGAGACTCTCAGGAGATATTCCGATGTCACTTGCGATACTACGAATTTCTCGTCGTACTTTTTCAGACTTGTATTCCACAAAGCCTGCTTTCACTTCAACTACTGTAAGCGCATGGCCTGGCTCAAGTGAATCAACGTACTCCACCAGGTCGTCACGATCCTCCAAAAACTTCGAGTCCGAGAATATCAACGATCGGAGTTGCAACTTACTTATTGTATCCTGCCCAGGTGATGCGAAAGAGTATCGAGAGATAAGCTCCATGATGTAGTCGTAGTCTATCATGGATGAAGCAAATAAAACATACTCGAAATCAAGCTGATCGACTAGAGTGCTGCTTGATTCAGAGTTGGGTTGACTATCGTCTCTAAATCGACTAGCAGTTTCCAGATACGCCCCTCGATATTCGAGAAGATCATCATCGCATAAAATCTGTTGAATTGTGGACGCACTCTCGGATGTTAGGTCTGTATACTGATCCAACTGCGTCCTCAGACGCTGTACGTTCTTAAATAGATTAACGAAAGTGATTCTGGCTTCATCACCTTTTAAATTTCGTACTTGGTCTGGTGAGGGAGAGAGCGATTGTGACTCCATGAAGCTACTAAGTTGTTTAACGGCCTCGTCCAGACTATCGATTACTATTGAAGCTTCCTCAACCAACCATATTTTTTTGGCATCTTGTCTTATTGTTTCTCCAGAAAATAGAGCAATGGCCTCGTCTACGCTTTCCTGCTGTTGGCGAAAATCGATAATATTCCCGTAGGGCTTAGTACTATTCAGAACCCGATTAGTACGTGAGAATGCCTGAATAAGACCGTGATATCGTAAGGGCTTGTCCACATAAAGGGTGTTAAGATACTTGGAGTCAAACCCCGTCAGTAGCATATCCACGACTATAGTAATATCAAGCTTCTCACTTGGTGGAAGATCTGAATTGGGATATTGCTGATCCTTAATGCGTTTCTGAATGTCCTGGTAGTACTGGTCGAAATCCGAAATGCTATGACTAGTGTTGAACGCACAATTGTAATCTGCGATAATTTCAACGAGTGAGTCTTTTTTAGAGGCTGGATCCGTCTGATAGTCGTTTTTCTCGTTCAAAAGATCTTCTTGAAGCTGACGTAAGTCCGGACTATCGCCTGGCGGGGGTGAAAAAACGCAGCCGACATTAATCGTAGAATCGGTTCCTGCACCCCCACTCAGCCGTTGTTTGAAGAGGCGATAGTACTCTATCGCGTCTTTGATAGATGAAGTCGCCAAAATAGAGTTAAACTTTCTACCATTAGTTAACTTACTGTGTTTTAATAGAATAGCATCAATTACAGCATTTTTCGTAATGGTATTATCTACCTGAATTGCCTCACTGTTATTAGGTCGGAAATACTCGACCCGAAAACGAAGCACATTTCCGTCTTCGATCGCATTTGAGATGGTATAAGAGTGAAGCTGCCTCTGAAACAAGTCATAGGTAGTTACAGCCGATGCCTGGTTTCCTTCAATTTTTTGGCTTGAAGAGTTAATGTCAAATATTGGTGTCCCTGTGAACCCAAAGAACTGAGCGCGAGGGAAGAATGCTTTAATCGCTTGATGGTTTGATCCGAACTGCGATCGGTGGCACTCATCAAAGATAAAAATCAGGCGTCTACTTCTGAGATCCTCAAGTTGCTCGTAAAGCGGATTGAGTTCATGTTCCGCACCAGGCGTTTTGCCAGCAGCACTAGGACTCAGGGCTAGCCCTAGTTTTTGAATAGTTGTAACAATTACCTTGTCAGCATATCTATCTGATATGAGCTTATTAACAAGTGCTTTTGTACTAGTATTAGCCTCAACACAGCCGGACTGAAATCGATTGAACTCTTCGCGTGTCTGCCGATCTAGATCCTTCCTGTCAACGACAAAAATACACTTGTCAATCTTCTGGTCGTCTTTAAGAAGTGTTGCGGCCTTAAACGAGGTCAGAGTCTTCCCACTGCCGGTAGTGTGCCAAATGAAACCATTGCCACAATTGGTATCAATACAGTCAATAATATTCTTGACTGCGTAAACCTGATAAGGTCGCATGATCATCAACTTTCGCTCGCTGGCAAGCAACACCATGTAGCGACTGATAGTCTCACTTAGGGTGCACTTGTTCAGAAAGGTGGTCGCAAATATATCAAGGTGATTTATTTTCGTGTTGTCTTCCTCTGCGTACTCATATACTGGAAGAAATCTCTCCTCATCGTTGAAGGAAAAATGTTTGTTGGTGTTATTAGAAAAATACCAAGTAGAGGTTCGATTAGTTACGACGAATAGCTGAATATAGCAGAGTATAGAGTTGGCGAAGCCGTTACCAACATCATTTTTGTACTGTACGATCTGCTCCATAGCACGACGCGGTGAAACGCCAAGTGTTTTGAGCTCAATTTGAACACAGGGAACTCCATTGATAAGCAGAATAACGTCGTACCTGTGAAAGCTGTTCGAAGTGTTAAGTCTAACCTGATTTACAACCTCAAAAGTATTTTTACACCAATTAATTGTGTTTACTAAAGTATAGTTAAGGGGAGTTCCGTCATCTCTGACAAATGTATTTCGACCTCTCAACAGTTGTGCTGCACGGAAAGTGTCACTTGTTATGATATCATCGAGAAGTCTCTCAAATTCCGATTCGGAAAGAGATACCAGGTTAAGTTCTTCAAATCTGGCTTTGAAGTTTGCTGTAAGAGAGTCTTTATCACGCAAATCACCCCTGTAGGAGTAACCATTTGATTCAAGGACATTGATTAGGTGTTCCTCAAGTGCGCGTTCAGTCATTGTCTTCTTTCTTGATCAGCCGTTCGAGATTGGAATGGATCACATCCGTACGGGAAGTTTGCCTAATTGGTCAATCATCACGACCTCTGACGGGCCTTACGATTTCTAAAGATAGGATACACGGTTTGCTCTATCCGGATTGTTGTTTAGGGGTTCGCCCCCCGATCTTGGAAAATGCGAGTACTCTTGTCCCAATATCTGCTAGCCACATGAGTGGACTTGCGTGGCAGCATATGAAATAAATGTTAGGCATCCGGGTACTATTGTTAGCTTTGAAGTAATACAGACGACCATTCTTCGAAGAGTCTGAATTCCGCTTAAGAACAGAATAGCGACTACGACGCAACATAATACTCATTTTTCATACACGACCTCCCCCCCAATCACCGTCGTCACCACCTCAACCTCTGGAATCCGCACCGGGTCGACTTGAAGGAGGTTTTCAGACAGCACGACGAAGTCGGCGCGGTATCCAGGCCGCAACGTGCCGGAAAAGCCGTCCGAGAACCCTGCGTACGCATTGTTCACGGTGTAGGACCGGAGCGCCTCTTCAACGCTGATTTTTTGGTGCGGTACCCAGCCAGCCGGGTTGGCGCCATCAATCGTGCGTCGCGTGACAGCCGCATAGATGCCAAGTAGCGGGTTGATGGGCGCCACCGTCCAGTCCGAGCCAAACGTGAGTCGGGCTTCGGCATCCAACAAGTCGCGGAATGCATACGTGGTCGCCACCCGCACACCAATACGCTTGTGTGCCCACCGGCCATCGTCAATCGCGTGGTAGGGCTGCATGGATGGAATGACGTCCATGTCGGCAAATCGCGGAATGGCTTCTGTGGACAGGTGCTGGGCATGTTCAATCCGCCAACGCCCAGTATGCCGCTCGGTCGTAGCATAAACGTCGAGCAGCCAGTCGTTGGCTTTGTCACCGATTGCATGCACGGCCACGTGCAATCCGGCGTCATCGGCGTCCAGAATGCGGCCCCGCAATGCCGTTGTGTCGGTTACCAGCAGTCCTTTGGTATCGGGCTCGTCGAGATACGCATCGTAGAAAAGAGCCGTCGTTGATCCCAATGAGCCGTCCACAAAGCCTTTCAGGCCTCCCCACCAGACGTGTTCATCACCACGCCCTTCGGCGGCTACATAGTTACGTAGCTGCTCCCACGAGGCCAGGTTTACCAACGAGTAAACGCGCAGCTTCAGCAAGTCCGTGTCCTGAGCAGCACGAAATGCCTCCAGGTCGGGCCACCCACCGTAACTGCCTACGTCGTGGATTTGCGTAACGCCCACACTCAAAGCATGCGCCTGGGCACGTTCCAGCATTTCCAGACGCGCATCGAGGTCTGGATCGGGAATGTATGGATATACGAGCGACATGGCTTCATCCTTCAGCACACCCGTCGGCGATCCATCTGGACGGCGCTCAATGGTGCCACCGTCGGGGTCCGGAGTATCGACGGTAATGCCCGCCAGATCGAGTACCAAGGTGTTCACCAGCGCCATGTGCCCGTCCAGTCGTTGCACGAATACCGGGTTATCGGGCGTAACGGAATCGATCCAAGAGCGGTCCGGCAACTCTCCACCCCACAATTCGTGATCCCAGTCGCCACCCTGTATCCAGCGGCCCGCGGGCTGGGTGGTTGCAAAGTCGCCCATCCGCTGGGTAAACTCCTGCTCGGACCCGGCATCCCGGAGCTGTACACTTGCCAAGTTGAAGCCACCTGACAGGAAATGCGTGTGGTTGTCAATGAACCCAGGTACCACAAAGTGACCATCCAGGTCAATCATTTCCGTATCGGGCCCACGAAGGCCCTCCGCAGCATTGGCATCGCCAACAAACATGACGTCCGCGCCCCGTATGGCAAGGGCCTGTGCGGTGGGAGCGTCCGGGTTACCGGTCCAGATGACGCCGCCGACATAAATACGATCGGCAACCGGGTTCGAGCATGCGGACAGGAGCAGAAATAGCCCCCACAAGATGTGCTTCATGGTCCAATACCTGTCTGAGAATGTCAGAAGGTACGGACGACGATCAGGCAGTGCTTGATTGCCCGAAGCCGCGAATGCGGGAACGGCTTTCCTGTTGTCCCAACGCCGCTGGTACGAACAAGGAGAAGGTGCTACCCGCTCCCTTCACACTCTCGACCGACAACTTGGCACCCATCAGGTCCGTCATTTTAGAGCTGATAGCCAACCCCAGACCCGAGCCTTCATAGGTTCTTGCCAGACCATCGGATTCCTGCATGTATTCACCAAATAGTTCAGGCAAAAATTTGTCATCTATTCCTATGCCTGTATCCATCACATCTATACGGACCTGGTCATCCTCCCGTGCAATGCGGACGTGTACTTCACCCTCATCGGTGAACTTGACCGCATTGCTCAAGAGATTATGCATGATCCGGTGGAATGCATGGACATCGATCATGGCCATCAAGGGTTGTACCGGCTCATCCACCTTGAATTGGAGGCCCTTTCGCTTGGCAAGTTCCTGGAAGGTCACAGCCACATCCATGGTATTCCGATAGATATCGGCCTGCTCAAGGCTGATTTCCTGGGTGCCTGCACGCAGCTTCGCCAAGTCCAGAAGCGAATTAAGCGTATCCATGAGACGCCCGCCACTGTCTGCTATGATATCCAGGAATTCCCTGTACTCAGCATCCGGTGGCACTTCTTCCTTCAGCACACTGGTGAACCCAAGTATGGCTGTAAGTGGTGTACGTAATTCATGGGACGTACTGGCAAGAAATTCGTCTTTAAGCTTGTTCGCCTTCGTCAGGCTGTCATTCGCCTGCTGCAGCTTCTTGACCACAACACGCTCCCTTTCCAGCTCCTTCTGGTGTTCGAGCGCCTTCTTGTGGGCCTTCCGCATGCCCGCGTACTTGACCACTGCGAATATCAGCGCCCCACCAAACAACACGTAGCCCAAATACGCCCAGGCAGTCCGATACCACGGGGGTAGGATGATGAAGGAGAATGAAATCGTTTCCGTTTGGAGTCCAAGGTCATTTACCGCTCGGGCTTGAAACTGATATTTTCCTTCAGACAAAGTGGAAATTGAAATTTCATTGTCGGTTGACAGCGGTGACCAGCTTCCATTTCCTCCAGTAAGGGAGTACTGATATAACACATCGCTAGCGTCTAGCCCACCGTCCGCGGATAACCAAATCACAAGCGCCTTGTCCCAGAATGGGAGCCTCGGTATCGCCCACGCCGGTTGATACTCTCCGATCCCTCCCTGATCATTGGGGAATGTCCCTCCAAATAGGGACACTCCGTAGTCCCGGGTAATAACGGAAGTAATAAACGTTGAAGACGACACTGGTGCCGACAGCGTATAGCGAGGATCGAAGGCGACCAGTTCGTCCCCGTCGCTGTACCAAACGATACCGTCCTCATGTACGTAAATGTCTGAAGTAGATCCTTTTTGATACTTAAGGGCGTCTGGCGTGTACAGGGAGTACGTGCCGGCGCTTACCTCTCTTAAAACTGAAATGCTATCTGAATACGCTATCCAAAGGTCATTTCCACTTGCGTGGATTGCCTCGATCCTACCGTCTCTCGTTTCAGACACAGCGACCTTCCTTGGAATAAAATCGGTTGTACTGTCGTTGACATAGACGGCGTGTTGGTCCGCAAAAAAGACGCGGGCACCCTCTGTAAGTAGTAGATATGCAGAGGAGATATCAGGATATCTGTCAAGATCATAATGCCGTACCGAGAGACCTGTCAGACTACCACTAAGATTGAAGAGCCCTGCGTTATCTGACGAGATCCAATACCCATCTCCTGATTGCGCGATTTCCTTAATCTCCACTCGGTCTAATTCGGGTATTGGCAGCGGCATTAGTGAGCATGAAACCAAACCATCGACAGACGTGCTGGTTACTATTTGGTAGAGGCCATTGTTGGTTCCAGCGAGTGTAATTCCCTGTTCGACATCTGGATAGACTGAAAATATCTGTACCGAGAGCCCGGACATTTGAGCACCGCCTGGGGTTGCCAGAGCACACGGCCGAATTGATTCGTCTCCTTCCTGAAAAACACCACCGCCTGTCTCCGTTGCAACAAACGTAACACCACCCAAGTCAGTAAAATCCCATGACAACTCGGTTCCATCTACCTCCTCGAAGTACGAACGATTGGGATTGGATGAATAGATAAGTGGACCAGCGTCTTCGGATACCGAGACAGCCAGACGTGAGCCAGTTGCCACTGCGATATGGCCGTTTAGTGCTCCAATACGGTTAATATGTCCCCAAAGACCGTGCTGTCTCCGATACCTCATTTTAGATATCTGGGGCCTGTAGGACGCTACTCCTTCGTTATTCAGAGCAAGCAAGTAGCTTCCAGATTCAGTCGCAACGACACTATTCACAAAGTCATCCGGAAATCCCGTCTTTGCGTCTGCGCGCTGTAGGACGTCTCCACGCTCGTTGGTAACGACAATTCCTGCCCCAAGCGTGCCAATCATCCATTCATTTTGACCACCTTGAGCAATCGAGTAGAGTCGATAATCTTTCGCAATATCTGCTAATCGACTTGAGACATTTCTCAAGAACCGAAGTGAATCTCCTTTGATGACATACTGGGCTCCAGTTTGAGTCCAAACGAGTAAATCATGCGACGAGTGAGTTATGCCGTATACGAACTCATCTGCTAGTACATCACCACCGACAAGGGGATTAAGCCTACCGTCAACCAGTTCGAAGAGGCCGGTGCCAAACTCCCGAACAAAGACACGGTCATTCACTCTAAACGAGTTATGGAAGCCTGATTTGGACTCGATCAGATCAAAAGTGCCGTCCACTCGCCAAGAGACAATCGCTGCCCGTGACTGAAATTCAACGCGATCGTTTCGTACGTGAGTCGCCCATACGTTCTCGAGCTTCGCTTCCACAGAATCTGGGAGATCGATTGCGTAGGCCTTATATGCGCCACTGGAGTCAATTTTCACATAACCGACTCCTCCCTGTTCTCCATAGTAGATCCGGCCATGCTTGTCAGAGTCAATCGACCGAACAGTTGTTTTCCCTGGAGTTTCTATCATGGTCCAGTGCGCACCCATCCGGACGGAAATACCCTTCTCATGAGTTGCGAACAACCGGTTACCAATCATCTTCGCCTGCCAGATTTGCGGTCGAAGTTCATTTCCCGTTGGCGAGTCGTGAATAATGGCTGCTCTCTCAGAAGCGCGAACAGATGTGTCCTGTGCTTGCCCTATGTCTGGTACGAGCCAGATTGCCACCGCCAATAGAATAGACAGTGGATGAAGTACCCCACGTTGACGGGGAGGGAGTGCTATTTCGAAGTGGCTCTGCACACCTTGTGTATCGGCAAGGCTCACAGATATTTAATAAGTGGTTATGTCTATGTCGTGATCGTGTCCAACTTGTCGTTTAGTTAAGTGCAGGCAACTGCAAAACGGACAAACTGCCCAATCACTGGAACACAGCTATGAAAAGCATTCTTGCAAGAAGCCTCACCGTAGTGGCAATGGCAGCCCTCTTGGGCGCGTGCTCGACGGACAGTCTGGTCGGTCCAGACAACGGCGACGCCACAGTGTTTGTGGGGGGTGATGGCCACAACGTCGGTGGCGACGGTCACAACGTTGGTGGCGATGGTCACAACGTCGGTGGCGATGGTCACAACGTCGGTGGCGACGGTCACAACGTCGGTGGCGATGGCCACAACGTCGGTGGCGATGGCCACAACGTCGGTGGCGACGGTCACAACGTTGGTGGCGATGGCCACAACGTCGGTGGCGATGGCCACAACGTCGGTGGCGATGGCCACAACGTCGGTGGCGATGGCCACAACGTCGGTGGCGACGGTCACAATCTAGGTGGCGATGGCCACAACTGAGTCACCCACTCAAACAGCAAAGTAAATCAAGCGGAGAACCACATCAGTGGTTCTCCGCTTTTCTTTTGGTCAGTTTTTTGGCTCGAAGCTTTCGATCTCTTCCATGAGGGCACTGACAATGTCGGCTTCCTCGACGGTGCGGAGCATCTTCCCTTTCTTGAAGAGGTGGGCGCGGCCGCGGCCAAGGCTTACGCCAAGGTCGGCGCCAGCGGCTTCACCGGGGCCGTTGACGGCGCAGCCCATGATGGCGACGTTGAGGTCCTTTTCGTACTTGGCTTTGGCGACGGCGGCTTCAACGGCTTCCACAATGGGAAACATGTCGCCGGCCAGGCGGCCGCACGTGGGGCAGGCAATGATGTTGACGCCGGGGCGGCCCAGACGAAGCGATTTCAGGATCTGGTGACCCACTTCCACTTCGTGCTCTGAGTTCGTGGCCAGGCTTACGCGGATGGTGTCGCCTATGCCGTCTGCCAGCAGGGCGCCAATGCCAATGGAGCTCTTGATTGTGCCCGTCTTGAGGCTGCCCGATTCCGTGACGCCAAGGTGCAGCGGGAATTCCGTCCGCTCGGCCAGCATGCGGTACGCCTGGATCATGAAGAACACATCCGAGTGCTTCACGGAAATGACGATGTCCTCGAAACCGCTCTTGTTGCAGATCTCGACGTGGCGCATGGCGCTCTCGAAGAGGGCTTCCGGCTTGGGGTAGCCGTGCTTGTCCAGGATGTCCTTTTCCAGCGACCCGGAGTTCACACCAATACGAATGGGTACGCCTTTTTCCTTGGCGGCCAGCAGGACTTCGTGCTCCCACTCCTCCTTGCCAATATTGCCGGGGTTAATCCGGACCTTGGCGACGCCGGCTTCCAGGGCTGTCAGGGCGTAGTCGTGATTGAAGTGGATATCGGCCACGATGGGCACCGTGGAGCCCTGGACAATGTCCTTCAGGGCGGCGGCGTCTTCAGGGCGCGGGACGGCCACGCGCACAATGTCGGCGCCGGCTTCGGCCAGACGGGCAATTTCAGCCAGTGACGTCTCGACATCGTGCGTCTTCGAGGTGGTCATGGACTGGACGGAGATGGGCGCACCACCTCCAATCTGAACTCCACCTACATTGACAGGGCGGGAATAGCGGCGGGGACGTTGCATGGCACAGCGATTGGTCGGGTTTCGGGTCCGAACCCGCTGGGTCGCGGTGGGGTTCTCCCTCCCTGTCGAATTCTGCGGGAATGCCGGAACGATGGCCGGCGTCCAAGCGGCATACAAATCACAACGACCATGTCCCGCTTCGCCATCCTCCTGCTGCTTGTTCTGTTCAGTGCACTTCCATTGCGGGCCCAGACGCGCGATGTCCTCGTAACGGGCTTCGTGGTCGAGGAGGCGAGCAACCTGCCCATCCAGGGCGTGAACGTGCGGCTCATGCTCGTATCCGACACCACGGTGACACGCGGAACGGCCACGACATCGTCCGGGGCTTTCACCGTTGCTCAGGTTCAGCCGGGCGCCTGGACACTGCGGGTGAGCTTCGTGGGGTACGAGCGGCTGGAGCAGGTTGTCCAGGTGGGCGCGCGCAACCTGGACCTGGGTACGCTGAAGCTGAAGGATGACGTGGCGTTCCTGGATGAGGTGCGTGTGGAAGCCGTTCAGGACCGCGTTGTGGTCAAGGAAGACACGACCGAGTACAATGCCGCCGCCTTCCAGGTGAACCCCGATGCCAGCGCAGAGGATCTCATGGCCAAACTGCCGGGGGTGACCATCGAGAATGGACAGGTGCAGGCCCGGGGCGAGCAGGTACGGCGCGTGCTGGTGGACGGACAGGAATTTTTCGGGGACGACCCTACGGCGGCGCTCCGCAACCTGCCGTCGGAGGTCATTGATCGCATCCAGGTGTTCGAACGCCTTTCGGACCAGTCGCAGTTCACGGGGTTCGATGACGGCAACCGCGAAATGACGGTCAACATCATTACCCGATCGGGCCGGTCCAACGGGCAGTTCGGCAAAGTGTATGCGGGCGGTGGCTCCGAGGATCGGTACCAGTCGGGCGGGAACGTGAATGTGTTCGATGGTGACCGTCGCATTTCCATCATCGGGCTCACGAACAACATCAACATCCAGAACTTCGCCATCGACGACCTGCTGGGCGTCGTGGGTGGTGGCGGGCGGCGCCGCGGCTTTGGCGGAGCAGGCGGACCGCGTGGAGGCGGTGGCGGTGGCGGTGGCGGTGGTGGAGGCCGCGGTGGCGCCCGGCCGCAAGGCGGGGGCGGCAACACCGGCGATTTCCTGGTGGGCGACCAGGCCGGGACCAACCAAACGCATGCCTTCGGCGTGAACTATTCCGATGCATGGGGTGCGCAGACCCGCCTCAGCGCCAGCTACTTCGTGAACCGGTCTGACAACGACACAAATTCGATCCTGGACCGCGAGTACACGCTCGGCGAGTTGTATTCGGAAGTGTCCAATGCGGAAAGCAACAATACGAACCACCGGCTGTCGGCCCGTGTGGAGCACACGCTCAGCGAGCAGAGCTCCCTCCTGTTCACGCCGCGGCTCACCTACCAGTCCAACGGCGCGGAGTCGCTGGTGGCGGGGCTCAACTCGGTGGCCGGTGTATCGACCAATAACTACACGAACAAGGCGTCGGCGCTGAGCGCATCGGCCGGTCTGCTGTGGCGCTACCGGTTTGCCAAACCGGGCCGGACGCTGTCCACAAACATCAATGCGAGCGTGAATGCGCAGGATGGAGACGGTGCGCTCCAGGCATCGACCGGAAATGTGGTCCTGGACCAGATCAATACCACGGCGCAGGATGGTCTCACGCTGTCGTCGCGCGTGTCGTTCACGGAGCGGCTCGGCGGTCGCGGCCAGCTGGAAGTGAACTACAGTCCGTCGGTGACCACGCAGACCAGTGACCGCGCTACGTGGAACCTGGACCCCGCGACGGCGGCCTACACCCTGCCCGATGCATCGCTCTCGGGCGATTTCGAGACAGAGTCGGTGCGACAACGCGCCGGAGCGAGTTACCGCGTGAACAGCGAAAAGCTCATGGCCAGTGTCGGGCTGGATGTCGAAACGGAGCAGCTGACGGGTACCCAGGTGCTGCCTGTTGCGGCGAGCGTGGACCGCAGTTTCAACAGCCTGCTACCGGGCGCGCAGCTCCAGTACCGCTTCTCGCGCAGCAACAACCTGCGCTTCACGTGGCGCACGTCCACATCCACGCCCGGCGCCAGCCAGCTGCAGGACGTGATTGACAATACAGACCCGCTGGAGCTCTCGACCGGAAATCCGGACCTTGACCAGTCGCGGTCGAGTGTCCTTACGCTGCGGCACCTGCTCACCAGCCCCGATCGCGGACAGGTATTCGTGGTATCGGCCAGCTATACGCGCACCGCCGATGCCATCGGGACGGAATCCATCACGGCCGCCGAGGACACCGAGGTGGCGCCGGGCGTGGTGTTGGTGCGCGGCGCACGGCTCACGCGGCCGGTCAACGTAGGTGCCAGTTCCAGTGTGCGCACGTTCGTCACGGTCGGCCGGCCGTTGGGGCTGTTTTCGAGCAACGTCAACCTGAACACGGGCTGGTCCAGGTCCTCGAACCCGGCGCTCATAAATGGACAGGTGGCGCGAACCGAGACGAATACGGTCACGGGTGGCCTTCAGATTGGCAGCAATGTGTCGGAGCGCGTGGACTTCACGGTCGCCTACAACGGCTCCCTGAGCCGCGCTGCCAACGATGCCTTCGCCGCCCTGGATACCGACTACGCATCGCACCGCGGCACGGCCCGCATGAACCTCATGCCATGGGGCCGGCTGGTGCTTTCATCGGACGTGTCGGTCACGCATTTTGTGGGCCTCGATGCGTTCGATGACAACACGGTCCGCTGGAATGCCGCCCTCGGCTACAAATTCCTGAAGGGCAACGGCGGCGAGCTGCGCTTCATTGTGGCCGATATCCTGAATTCAGAGCAGGCCGTCGGACGCACCGTGAACGAGCTCTACGTGGAAGACGTGGAAACCAACGTGCTGGGCCGGTTCGTCATGCTGAACTTCACCTACACGTTGCGGAATTTCCGTTTGTAGGGTGTTTTTCCGGAAAACAGGCCGCCAGGGAATGTATGCGGGCCTTGTGTCGTCAATCATGTATGATCCGGCGCATCCTTTCCATTCTCGCCCTGGCACTTGTTCTGCCTCTGACCGCCGTCACGGCACAGGCCCAGGAAGTCCTCGTCACCGGTTTCGTCGTGGAGCACACATCCAATTTGCCCATTGAAGGGGTAAACGTCGTGCTTACATCGGCCAGCGATTCCACGCTCTCCCGCGGCACGGCCACGTCGTCGTCGGGGGCCTTCACCCTTCGCAGCGTCGCGTCCGGCCAGTGGCATCTGCGCGTGTCGTTCGTGGGCTACGACCGTGTTGACCAGACCGTCGATGTAGGGTCCCGCAACCTGGATCTGGGAACGTTCCGTCTCCGGGACGACGTCGCCTTCCTGGATGAGGTGCGCGTGGAAGCCGTGCAGGAACGCGTGGTTGTGAACGGCGATACCACGGAATACAATGCCGCCGCATTCCAGGTTAACCCTGACGCATCGGCCGAGGACCTGGTCTCCAAAATGCCCGGTGTGGCCGTGGTGGACGGACAAATTACGGCGCAAGGCAAGACGGTCCAGAAGGTTCTGGTGGATGGTCGGGAGTTCTTCGGCGATGATCCGGCTGCGGCGCTCCGGAACTTGCCCTCCGAGGTCGTGGACCGGATCCAGGTCTATGAGCGTCCCTCCGACCAGGCCCGGTTCACGGGCTTCAGCGATGGACAGGAGCAAATGACCATCAACGTGGTCACGCGAGAGGGCCGGTCCAATGGTCAATTCGGTAGTGTCTATGCCGGAGGTGGTGCTACCGATCGCTACCAGTCCGGCGGTACATTGAATCGATTCGACGGCAACCAGCGCATTACGCTGCTGGGGCTCAGCAACAACATCAATGTTCAGAACTTCTCCCGCGGAGACCTTTCCGAATTGGGACGTGGAGGGCGCGATTTCCGGTCGGGCGGCAACTCGGGAATAAACCGGACGAACGCATTCGGTCTGAACTACGCCAACAAGTGGGGCGACCGCACGGAACTCACCGCCAGCTACTTCCTGAACAGGTCCGACAATGTGACCGAAGCGGAGGTGGACCGGGAGTATTTCTCTGAAGGGGCCACGCTTCGGGAATCATCCCGGGATACGGGACTCGAAACACGACACCGGTTTTCGGGTCGCCTCGAGCATGAAATCAATGACCGGCACTCGCTCATTTTCTCGCCGCGCCTCACCGTGCAGTTCGACCAGTCCACGGACGATGAACGCGGTCTTGGATCACTCACCGGTCTTACATCCAGTCAGCGGGAGGACGACAGCCGCTCCCTGTCCGCCTCAGGATGGCTGCTGTGGCGCATGAAGTTCAATACGGAGGGCCGGACGCTTTCTGCCAACGTGAATGCCAATGCCGACAACCGGTCTGCGGACGGTCAACTGCGGGCGACCACGGCGGCCGAAGATCTGGACCAGGTGAACGAGCGCACGCAGGATGGCCGCTCCGTGTCGGCCCGGATTTCCTTTACCGAACCGCTTGGGCGCGACGGTCAGTTGCAATTGAGCCTGAATCCATCCGTCAACCGGGGTGCTACCGACCGCGCTACCTACAACATAGACCCCGTCACCGGGGAGTATTCGAACGCCGTTGTGTCGCTGACCGGTGACTACGATACGGAAACCGTCCGCCAACGCGCCGGCATCGGATACCGGCTGAACCGGGACATCGTTCGCATCCGGCTCGAAATGGATTTCGAAAGCCAGCACCTGAAGGGAAGCCAGGTCCTTCCGGTGGCTGCCAGTGTGGACCGGCGGTTTTCGAATGTCGAGCCATCGGCCGAACTGCGCCTGCAGTTCTCGAAGACCAACGAGCTGCGGCTCCGGTATGACACGGACACGTCCACGCCGGGCGTCTCACAGTTGCAGGAAGTCATTGACAACACCAATCCGCTCAGCATGACGTCTGGCAACCCCGACCTGGAGCAGTCTTACGAGCACGATATTTCATTGCGCCATCGGTGGACCGGCAAGGAACGAAGCAGCGTGTTGGTCACGTCGGTCAGTTACGAGGTGAACACCAACACCATCGGGCGCGAGTCACGTACGGTCACAGAGGACACACAACTTGCACCGGGCATTCTTCTGGCACGCGGTGGACGATTCTCACGCCCCGTGAATACAGGCAGAAGCACATCGGCACGGGCCTACATGTCTGTCGGTCGTCCTTTGGGCGTACTGTCCAGTAACGTCAATCTGACCACGAGGTACAGCCATACCTCGACGCCGGCGTTGCTCGATGGCATTCTGGCGGAAACCAACACGCAGTCACTTTCAGGTGGCGTCCGCATCGGGAGCAATATTTCGGACCGGGTGGACTTCTCGGTTTCCTACGACATCTCGGCGAGCCGGGCTGAAAACGATGTCCACACGGCGCTGGACCGCGACTATGCCACCCACCGAAGCTCGGCGCGTGTCGACCTGCTGCCCTGGGGCCGATTGGTGCTGTCGTCGGACGTGTCCATGTCCCGGTACGTCGGCATCGAAACGCTGGCCAACAATACGGTCCGCTGGAATGCGGCCCTGGGATGGAAATTCCTGCAGGACAACAGCGGGGAGCTGCGGCTCATGATGGCCGATATCCTGGACTCCGAGCAGTCCGTAGGGCGGAGTGTAAACGACCTCTACGTAGAGGATCGCGAGTCCAACGTGCTGGGTCGCTTCATCCTGCTCAACTTCACATACACGGTCCGGGACTTCCGACAGTAGGCCACCTGCTATCGCAGCAGCACAACCGTCTGCGTGAACACCTGGTCGCCGACCTGCATGCGCACGAAGTACGATCCGGAGCCCAGGCCATTGGCCTGCCACGTGAGCGCGTGGCTTCCGGCGGGTACCGTTTCGTTCAGCAGGGAAGCCACGCGGCGACCGAGGGCGTCAAATACGGTCACGGTGACACGACCGGCCGACGGCATGTCGTAGCGGAGCACGGTACTCGGGTTGAACGGGTTCGGGTAGGCGTCATGCAGCGCATAGCGTGTGGGCAATGAGGTGTCTGTGGGTTCGACATCCACCGTCGTCGATGCGGTCCGGTTCGTCAGCACGCCCCCGTCGCCCCAGGCGTAGGCAATGGACGATCCACTGAACGTGAACTGACCCAGCCGACCGGCATCGTCATAGGAATACGAAATGGTATAGGACCCGAAATCCTGGGCTGTCGCCGTCAACGGAGCAAGCAGGACCAGCAGGAAAAGGATCGTCTTGAGCGTTTTCATGGTGGTACCCATCAATTGAAGTTCAGGAAATCACGAACGGCGCGGCGGGATTGTCGGAGCCGGTCCTCATTCGCCAGTTCCACCTGGATGTCCATGAGCCGGGAGGCCTCCTCGGCTTCGTAGAACGCTCCCAGGTCTTCATTGCCGAAGTAAATTTGCACGCTGGCGCTGGCATCGAACAACAATCCGGGAATCCCGCCTTGCCCGTGAATGTCGCTGGCCAACTGGTCCAGGCTGGATCCGTTTGGCCCGTCCAGACCACCCACAGCGCGGACGCCGTCGGTAGCCAGGGCGCCAACGAAGCGCCCGGCGTTACGGAATATCTCGCCCAGTTTGGGTGCCGGAAGGCCGGCCTGTCCGAACCCGAAGTCGACCAGGTCCGACGCAATGACGACCACCGCGGCGTACGGATTGGCTGTCAGCGCCACATCTGTCGCCCCCACCCCGATGCCGCGCAGGAAGTTGCCGGAACTGTAGGTCTCCGCGCCGAACGAAATGACGCCGCTCACATTGGGCGCGAGCTTTCCCCCCTTTATGAGGCCATCGGCGGCCTCGGCAATGACTGCCTGCCCTGCCTTGCTGTTCAAGGCGCTGAGGAGCGGCAGCTTGACCTTGTCCAGTGCTTCGAGGGTCTCCGCAGTCGTCACCAGGATGCCGGACACCGTGAGCCCCGTGCCGACCGCTGTCTCTAGCTGCCCCATCGGGTCGGAGAACAATGTCGGCGTTCCGGCGGCGTACTGGTACGGATTCATGTGGACCGGATCCAGCAGCACCAGCGGGTCCGGCGACAGGAATTGCGCCGTGGCACTGTCATAGACGCGCGAACGCATGTGGTACAACCCCCTGACGAGCGTCATGACACTGGCCTGCCCCTGGAAGGTAAATGGCTGTTCAATGTCGCCCCAGGAGCCGGCGGGTTCACCGAACGGTCCGTAGGCCCAGCCGGCCACCGGTGTCGCCGTGTCATTGGTGAGCGTCCGTGTATTGCCCAGTTCATCGAAGTGGTAATACAACGCCGCGCCCGTCGAGGCATCGACCGCATAGAGGAGCTCACCGGCAGGCGTATGGACGTAATAGGTTTCCGGCGTACCGCTCCGGGATGCCACACTGGGTGTGGGCAGCGCGAACAGGTAGTTCCAGGTCCACTCCGTCTCTCCGACGGTGACCGGCATTCCCAGTCCGTCGTAGGCCACCTGCAGGCCTTCCGTGCCGGTCCAGCGGCCAAGCCCGTCCCACGTGTGCGTGCCGCCTGCATCGACCGTGCGGCGGCCCCGGGCATCGAACGTCGCCGATTCCAGCTGGAAGGCGGCGTCATAGGTACTGGCCGTCTCGCTGGCCACGATATCCGGCCCCATCATTCCGGTGTGCACGGTTTCGAGCGGTCGTCCGGCCGCATCGCGCGTGATGGCAATGGACGAAAGCGCTACGTCCCCGCCCACCTGGTCCGTCATGGATGCAATGAGCCCTCCCGCCGTGTACGTGTAGGCCGTGCTGGTGCCGTTCGGCCGAGACAGCAGGGTGACGCGGTTGCCGGCGTCGTAGGTGAACGTGGTTTCCCGTCCGGCCCAGTCCGTGACCGACGCCAGACGACCGGCCGTGTCATAGGCGTAGGTGATGTCACCGGCGGGCAGCGTCAGCGTCTCAATGCGTTGTTCGGCATCGCGGACGGCTGTCAGACCGTTCGACGACATGGGCACGCCGCTGGCATTCCGTGTCAGGGACAGCCCTGGAGCGGTGAGCAACTCGTTTTCGGTGTTGTAGGTATAGGATGCCGACGTGCCGTCACTGGCCGTCATGCCGGTCAATGCGCCGCGGGAATTGTGGGTGTAGTCAATTGTCGACCCGTCATCATAGGTGGCGCGCGTCACGCGGCCCGCTGCATCGTACGTCCAGGCACTTGTGCGGCCCAGCCCGTCGGTGACCGATGTGCGCTGTCCACGTGCATCGGTAGTGTAGGAAATGGATTGTCCGAGGGGCGACGTGACCGATGTCACAGCGCCCGATGCATCCCGCTGGAAACCCACGGTACCTGCTGGATGCATGATCTGTTGAATGCGTCCAAGGGCGTCACTGGAAATGGTCGATGACGTACCTCCGGGGCCCGTGACACCGGTAATGCGTCCTGCCGCGTTGCGCGAAAGGGTGACCGACGCCGATTCCGCATCGTCAAACCGGATGGGGCGGCCGCGAACATCGGACTGGATGTCCAGCGTGGACCCATCCTGGTTCGTAATGCGCGTCAGCGTGCCTTCGGCATCGTACGTATAGGAGCGCGCGCGTCCTGCGGCATCGGTTTCGCTGGCCAGGTTGCCGGCGGCATCCCACGTGAGGGTTACCGTGCGTCCGGTGCGATCGGTCCGGGAGGCCATGCGCCCGACGGCATCCCACGTATAGGCCACCTCCGCGCCACTGAAATCGGTTTGCGTCGTTACGTTGTCCATCGCGTCGTAGGTGAACGTGGCCGTGCTGCCGCCCTCGTTCGTCATGGACGTCATGTTGCCCACTGCGTCGTACGTGTAGGTCCGCGTGCGGCCGTCCTCGAACGTGGTGGACGTGAGGCGGTCCAAGGCATCGTACGTCCACGTACGACTTTCTCCAGCCGGATCGGTAACGCCGGTGCGCCGTCCGAAGCTGTCATGTGTGTACGTGGAGGTCTCTCCGTCCGGGTTGGTAACGGTCGCCGTATTTCCGGCGCTGTCATAGGTCCAGGTAGTGGTGCCCCGGCCGCTGACCGTGGCCGTGAGGACCTGACCACGCGCGTTGAATGTGCTGGTACGGGATTCGCCCGTTGAGAGCGACTCGCCCGTTCGATTTCCGTCGGTGTCGTACGTGTAGGTCGTTGTCGCGCCCGATTCATCGGTCTCCGATGCCCGATCGTATACAACGAAGGCACCGGCTGCCGTGCGGGCGGCATAGCTGGCGGTGGTTGCGGTCCCGTCGGCGTGCCCTACGCGGGTCGGAAGCCCGGAGTCCGCATGGTAGGCCATGGTCACCTCACCGCCGAGCCGGTCTGTAATGGACGTACGCCGACCGGAGTCGTCATACGTGAAGGTAACAGTACCGGCCGCATCGGTAACCGAGGTCAGCTGTCCGTCGCTGTCGTAGGTATAGGTACTCACCTGTCCGGCCGGATCGGTAACGGTCGTCGATGTGCCGGAATAGGCGAAGCGCGTTACGCCCCCTTGGGCATCGGTCTGACTCGCCACCCGGGCCATGCTGTCGAAGGTCTGTGTGAATCGGGCTACGCCGTCGGCCTGGGTCAAGGACTCCATGAGCGGCGCGCTGAACCCATCCGCATAGGTCATGGTCTGCGTTTGTCCGGCAGCATCGGTCATGGACGTAAGCCAGCCTTCCGGAGAATAGGAGAACACGACGGATCGCGTCCCATCCGTGACGGAGGCCAAGCGCCCTGCGGTGTGGGAAAAAGAGAGCGTGCGGCCCAGCCCATCGCTCACAGATTGCAGCTCGCCACCACTCCACGTGAGCGTGATGTCGGCGCCGGAGCGGGTGGTGAGCGTTGTGAATTGACCTTCGGCATTGAACGCCCGGATATCTCCACTCCGGGGGTCCCCAACGAGCCAGCCGTCGCCATTGACCTTCAATTGCATGGGAACGTGCAGGGACGTGAGCTGCGAGAAGCCGCTGTCGTCACTTTCCTGAAAGGCAAACACCTGCCCGCGCGGACTGACCACCCGGATGATGTCGTTGTCGAACGCATCCAGCACGCTCACCCGCCAGGCCCAGTTGTGCGACCAGTTCGGACCCATTCCGCTTTCCACGAGCCCGAGAGCGGCCATGTGGGCCGCATAGTGGCGCTCGAAAAAGAGGGCATTGGGGCCGTTCAGGAATAGATCGGGGGCGAACGTGTCGTGCAACTCGCCGGAAAATGTGTTTACCGGGTCGCTGACCGATTCCGTGCCGGGCTTGTTGGCCCCGGTGCCAGGGAGGGCAAGCACCTTGCCGGCGACGGAGGACATGTTGTTCGCCGGATTGTCGTCCTGGGTCGATGCCGTGACGGTGGCGGTGTTGGTATAGTCAACGACTTGTGGCAAGTTCAGAGGATCACCTCCGAACAGGTCCGGATGGAAGGGAGCGCTGAAAAACACGACTTTTGAGCCACCGGATGGGATGGATCCCAGATTGCAGGTCACAGACTCCGTGCCGGAACAGTCCGCCGGAAGCGTCGGACTGCCGAACACCGGCAGACTGCTTTGCGGATCGTTGGGGAGGTTATCCGTCATCACCACGCCTTCGGCCGTATCCGGTCCGTTGTTGGTCACCGTGATGGTGAATACCTGCATGCCACCTTGGAATACGGCCCGGGTGGCCATCTCCTTGCTCACGCTGATGTCAGCGCGGGATGTGACCGTGACCATGGCCGCGTTCGATTCCGTTGTCCCGGTTTCGGCACTGCTGGCCGTGGCCGAGTTTGAAATGGTGCCGTCCTGTGTCGCGACAACCGTAATCGTGTACTGCAGCGATGTACCAGGTTCAAGACCTGGCTCGGTGCATGTCACCACGCCCAGGCTCTCAACACACCCGTCGGAAGACGCCACGTAGTCGATGCCGGCCGGCAGAACGTCCTGGACGCTGATGTCGGTCGCCGTCGCGTTTCCTGTATTCGTGACCTCCAGCGTGTAGGTGATGAGCTCTCCTGGCGACACGTTGGTGGGCTGGGCGGTCTTCGTTACTTCAAGTTCAGGTGCGGTCGGCTCGGTGATGGTCACCAGCAACTGATCGGAGTTGTTGGACGGATCCGGATCGGACAAACCATGCGTGGTCGAGAGTCCCATCTCGTGTGTACCGATCATGGTCCCCTGCAGTGTGACCTCGATCATGCTCACCTGGCCTGAAGCGAACGTGGGATAGCTGCACACAACCTGCGTCGCGGAATTCATGCATGTGGCGCCCGGGGCCGATACCGTGCCAATCTGAAGCCCACTCGGTACGGTGAGCGTCGCCGTGGCATTTGTTGTATTCAACGGTCCGCCGCCGGTGGTACTGGTGTTGTCCACCGTCACGGTGACCGTGAAATCCTGGAATTGTTCGTATGCAGTGTTCAGACTGGCGAGGAATCCGGCCAGGTCACTGGCCCTCGCAACGTTAGGCATTAAAAACAGGACAGTCAGGATCGTCAGAACGGTACGACGCATGGCTCCAGGGTGGTGAGTTGGTATCCGCAGTATAAAAAACGAGCACCGGCTGTGTTTAACGCCAGTGATACGGATACGCGTGCCCTGTTTTCTACGTCGCGTCGTCTCCTTCGCTGGCCTCAAGGAGGATGCGTTTTTCGGCCCTTGTGAGGGAGTCGTACCCCGATTCGCTGATCTTGTCCAGGATGGCATCCACATCGGGCTGCGCGTCGCGGGAAGCCGGGCGACCGGGCATTTCATGGATGGTGGCCGTGTGCTGCTTCTTGCCCGCCAACCGCTCTTCGAGTGCCTGCAGCACACTCTTGTTGGAGCGTGGCTTTCTGGTTGAACCAGGACTCGCGAATAAAGCGCCGGCCCATGCGGTGACGCCGGGACCGCCCTTTGCGATCAAATATCCCGTCAGGATACCGCCCAGATGCGCCGACACAGACGTGCCGCCGCCTGCCAGGAACAGGATGTCAAGGGCGACGAAGCCGAACACCACGTACAGCAAGCGCACGACCCCAATGAACATGAGGCCTATGGCCTTCTGAGGATACTCGATGGCAACGGTCATCATGATAGCCAGCACCGCGGCCGATGCGCCGTGGACAATGCCTCCGAATACGGCAACCGACGGGAAAGCGGCGTGCAGCAGGACCGTCAGCAGCGCCCCCCCGATACCGCCCAGGATGTACACACCCATGAGCCGTGCCGGACCGCGCAACTGTTCGTAATCGCGCCCAATCCAGACCATCCACAACATGTTGAACAGGATGTGGAGCAGGCCGCCCAATCCGGGCTGCAGGTGCAGGAACGCGTACGTGAGCAGTTGCCACGGCTCGAAGATGATACCCGGCAACGTCGCATTCAGCGCCACGTGTTCCAGGACGAACAGCTTGGCCGCCGGAATGTGGATGAGCACGACCTGCCACACCAGGTACACGACCACATTGATGGTCAGGAGCAGTCGCATGGCGCGCGGTTGCGCGGCATACCACAATTTGAACCGGTCCAGCGGATTCTGATCCATGATCCTACCAGTACATGCGACGGGCGGGCTTCCAGGGCAGCTTGCCGCGCCAGTATTGGATGAGCAGGAATCCGAAGAACATGCCGCCCAGGTGGGCAAAGTGCGCCACCGTTGACCCGCTTCCCGTCACACCGCCGAACAATTCCAGCAGGCCGTAGGCAATGACGAACCACTTGGCCTTGATGGGAAACAGGAAGTAGAGGTAAATGGGCTGGTTCGGAAACATCATACCGAAGGCCAGCAGAAGGCCGAACACGCCGCCCGATGCGCCAATGGTCGGGTACCAGCCCGGCCCCGTGGTCGCTACCACAATCTGGAACAGGGCAGCGCCAATGACCGTCGCAAAATAAAACACAGCGAAACGCTGACTGCCCCACGTGTTCTCGACCTGAACGCCAAACATCCACATGGCGAACATATTGAACAGCAAGTGGCTCACACTGCCGTGCAGGAAGCCGTACGTGACCAATTGCCACGGCCAGAACTCCCCGTACCCGATGAGGGGTGGATTTCCGAGCGGCCACAAGCCGAACCAGGTAATCAGGAACTCATTCGTCTCCGGAACGATCTGCGCCATGAAAAGGAGCACGTTCAGAATGAGCAGGTTCTTGATGACCGGCGGAAAGACCGAAAACTGCGTGGGTGGCTGATACGTGCCTTCGTACATGCGTGGAATGATCGGTATGGGTTCGGCCAATGAGCGTTCGGAATACCGAACGCACCGCATTTGGTTCTCATCTGTACGGATTGAGACCGCCGTGTTTCATTATCATTGCACAGGACACGACCGCAAATGTCATGAAACCGCGCGTTCCCGTATTTGGAGAACTTCGCTGGGCGCCCATCGATGCATGGGTTCGCACGGCCAGGAAGACATCCAACACGCACATGCACGAACCGCTACACTTCCAGCCCCTGGCTGCCTACATCCCCGCTCCGCGACGGAAACGCCGCGTGGTGGGCCGCGCGCTCCTGGCCGGGATGTGCGTGCTGTTGTGTGTGGGAGCGTTCAAGGCATGGTCTTTTGTCGATGACATGGCCTCGGCGCTGCCGGCCATTCCGGCCAACCCGGCCGCGTCGGCACGGACCGGAAGCGTCATCCTGGCCGCCGACGGCTCGGAAATCGGACGTGTCTTCTCGACCCGTCAGGAATGGATACCGGTCCATGACATGTCCCCGTGGTTGGTGAAAGCCCTCATCGCCACCGAAGACCACCGGTTCCGCGACCACGGCGGCGTGGATTGGTGGCGACTCGTGGGCGCGGCGTGGCATTCGGCGTGGGGCGACCCCGAGGGGGCATCGACCATTCCCATGCAGCTTGCCCGTGGGGCATTCCCCTCCATTGGCGACCGGACCCTCGTGGAGCGCAAGGTCCAGGAAATGATCATGGCGCGCCGGTTGGTAGACGGTATGGATCGAGACGATATCCTCGAGTGGTACCTGAACACGGTGGCCTTTGGCTACAATACATTTGGCGCCGAGGCCGTCGCCGAGCGATTCTTTTCGACGAACGCCCAGTCGCTCGACCTGGCACAGTCTGCCATGCTGGTCGCCATGCTGAAGAGTCCGTCGTGGTATAATCCTTTCCGCAACCCGGACCGTGTGCTGAAGCGGCGATCTGTGGTTCTGCAGCGCATGGTCGATACCGGCATCATTTCGATCGCCGAAGCGCGTAAGGCGGCGGCCGCCCCACTGGGCCTGCACCCGTCCACGCAGGACCCTGCCGACTCCCCCGCTCCGCATTACGTGGACTACGTGCGCGCCTTCGTGGAGGATTGGGCGGCGCGCGCGGGGTATGACCCCGACACGGACGGTCTGGTGATCCACACGGGACTGGACCTCGAAGCGCAAGCCATGGCCGCGCGCGCCGCCAACAGGCAGGCTGCCGAGCTCCAATCGGTCGTGGACCGGGAATGGGGCATCCCGTCCGGAGCACGCGATCGATTGGTCTCGGTCGGCTTCTCGGAACGCTTCTGGCGTTCCCGCAGCGATCAATTCGAGCAACAGGCGCGTCGTTCATCCCGGTTCGCGTCCATGACCGGCAAGCCCGGGGCCAACGACGGCAGCGTGCTGGCGCAATTACGGGGCGATGTCGTATTCGCCGACTCCCTCATGCTTGAGATCACGCGATTGGAAGCCGGCCTGGTCGCACTCGAGCCGGAAACCGGCATCGTCAAGGCATGGATCGGAGGACTTGACTACCGCCGCGATCAGTTCGACAAAGTCGGCATGGCCCGCCGCCAACCCGGCTCCACCTTCAAGGCGTTCGTTTATGCCAGTGCGTTGAAGGCCGGCCTGTCGCCGTATTACATGGTGCAGGACCGCATCCGGACATTCGAAACGCCCGGTCGTGATCCATTCTGGACGCCCACCAATTCGGGCGGCGGTGCATCGGGCCGGAATTACACCATGCGGGCCGGACTCATCTGGTCAAAGAATACCGTCGCCGCACACCTCATGTCGCGCGTCGGGCCACTGCGGGTCATGCGCACGGCCGAAGCCATGGGCGTCCATTCTCCCCTGCTGCCGGTGCCGTCATTGGCGCTGGGCACATCGGAAGTCACATTGCTTGAGATGACATCGGCCTATGGCACGCTGGCGTCCAGTGGCGCGCAGCGTGATCCCGTCGTAGTCACGCGCATCACGGACCGCAGCGGCCGCGTGCTTGCCGATTTCTGGCAGCCCCCTTCCCAGGCCATCCCCGCCCAGCACGCCTATACCCTGCTCGACATGATGCGCGGCGTCGTGGACCAAGGCACGGGATCGGGCATCCGCACGCGCTTTGGTGTTCGTGGAGACATCGCCGGAAAAACAGGCACCACACAGAACAACGCCGATGGCTGGTTCCTGCTCATGCACCCGGACCTCGTGACCGGCGCCTGGGTGGGCTTCAATGACCAGCGGATATCGTTCCGCTCGAACTACTGGGGCCAGGGCGGCCACAACGCCCTGCTCCTGGTCGGCGATTTCATGCGCCAGGCCACACGGGACGATACCCCCACCGGCCGCCGTCTCCTGAGTACCGCCTCGCGCTTCCGCCCGCCTCCTGGGTATGTCGTGCCCCGTGCTCCGGTCTACTCCGACCCCGAGCCGGCTCCGACCGACGCCCCTCCGGCCCTCACCGCACCGATTGTCTCCGTTCCGCTGTTGCCGGTTTCGGGTCAGTAGTTTGAGATGAGAAGGTCACTGGGTGCAATCGCCGCACTGATGCTACTTTCCGGGTGCTCGGCCAATGTGCCAGACGGCTGGGTCCCGCAAGTGCAATCCCAGCGCGTGCTTCGGGATGTTCTCCCACGGGCGGCTGTGTATACCGATTCCAGCTCCGGCGTGTATGTCCCCGGTATGTTGCGGAGCGTGGCAGGGGACGTGATGGTAGTCGACTATGGAGACTTCAGTATCAAATGGCTGTCCGGGACCGGAGAGTTGCGCAGGACATTCGGAAGTGAAGGAGAAGGTCCGGGGCAATTCCGGGCCATCCAGGACGTCACAATTCTGGGTGACACCAGCATGGTTGTGACTGATTCCCACTTGAAAAGGATGACATATTTCTCGCTGACGTCCGACAGCATTTCCGTCCGATCCTGGGGAAAGGAAAGACCGGGCGTCATGACCATAGGTGACGAAGGGACACAGTATGTTCTTGTGACATATGCAGAATACCTGTTCAAGATCGAAAGATCTCCTACCGACACGACCGGCGTCCGGGTCTTTCGACCGTCTCCGAACCTTATCTCCGAGGCCATGCTCTACCAGGGCCGTCTGTCATCGCACCGGAACGATGCCCTTTTCACATTCAGCGTACAACGAAAATTCCTTCGACTGGACGCGACCGGCGACATTCTCTTCCGTCGTACAAGCATCGAGGCCGATCCATCGGACGCTCCTTCCATCCAAACGTCCGGGGGTGGGGTACGTTTTGCGCCGCGTCCGGTCCATACGTCATCCAATGTCCTCGGCGACACCCTGTTCATTGGTAGCGTTGGTACAGACGGGGACTATTTTATCGATGCTTACATGGCGACGAACGGCGACTACGTATACAGCATACCTGTTCCGGCATCCGATGTCCGATGCTCATTTGTCGACACCGAGTTCATTTACGTATGTGCGGAATCGCACGTAATCCTGTTCAAACGATGAATCAACCACGAATCGCAACTCCTTTCCTGGTCATGTCCCTTTTCGGACTCGTGGGCTGCGGCCCCGATGTAACCTGGGACGGATCGACTGAAACCGTTGATGGCGTTCAGACGGTCACCAATTTCGGTATGCCGTTGTTGGAAGAACCTCCCTTCAGCATGGAAGAAATTAACAGGATCGGTGGTGAGACCTTGTTCGATGGATTGCCTTTCCACAGGGTATCCAGTGCCGTCCAGGATGATGCTGGGAACATCTATGTTTCGGATGTCGGGAATTACAGAATCATTCAGTTTGACTCGAATGGAACGTTCAAGCAGTCTTTCGGGAGCCGAGGACAGGGGCCGAACGAATTCGGCGCGGTAGGAGGAATCACACTCTACGGAGACAGTCTCTACGTTCAAGACACCCGAAAATTGACCATTTCGAAGGTCGACATGTCTGAACAACAGATCCTGGATGCGGTGCACGTAGAGGTTTATGGACGTTGGGGGATGGATTCAGACGGTACTATTCACATGGCGAGCTATCTCTCGCTGGCCTCCCCTGATTATCCAGGTATGACGTCATACTCGAGAGATGGACACGTGATTGGCGAGTTTTGGCCAACATATGGGATTGTCCCGGATCTCAGCGGCGTCGGCGCATTTCCGACGGTCCATTTTTCCACGAATAGAGGTTATTACGCATGGCCCTATCCTTACAGGATTGAAGTACTCAAACGCGATCTGAGCCCGCTGTTCAACCTTGAGTTGCGGGATGAGGAGTTTTTGCCTCCCACAAAACCTCGCGTCGTGGACGGGTTCAATCTTGCGGGCAGCCTGCCCGCACAGATAAGCGAGGTCATCGAGGTTGAAGAGCAATGGATCTTGGTCGAGTCACGCTACTCGGACGTCAAAAAACCTCACCGTGTAGATATTTTTGACATGGATGGCAAGTACCTGCAGTATTTGCACCTGGAGCCCGGCGAAGGCCTTACCTCATACTCGAATGGTGTGCTGTGGTCTACTATCAATGGCGGCTTGCTTCAGGACATGACACCATGGGTCATTGGGCGGCGTCTTCAGGAACGACGTTGATCTCCTCGATTGACGTACCCATGTGACGGACAATCTGTGCAGCAGCGACTCTGTATAATATTCAGGTTCCAAATTGACCTCACGAACGGCATCGAAGTGTACCGTGTCTTACTTGCCTGACGCGAGCCTGTACGTAAGAGCCTCCAAGCCGAGCTCTGGATCGGGAAACACGTCAGCTATTGAATCGTCCTGAGTCAGGACAATACCCAGTTTGGCATATGGAAACGAGAGCAGTCTATTGCCGTTCTGCAGCTCGAATTCCTATTTGCGCGTATTCGCTTGGATGGCCTCAATTCTCATAACCCGGCCGTTCCTTCCGATAGTGGGGCAGTAGGAGTTACGACATCGCCGTCCTCGGGTCTTGGGGTGGATCCATGAACCCCTCCAGTAGTAGGTAATACATGTATGAGTATTACCAATGCAGTCATGCGTGTAACATCGAAAGGGCAGGTAACCATTCCGAAACCGGTTCGAGACAAGCTCAATATCATTGAGGGCACCGAAATCGACTTCGATGAGGTGGATGGCCGGTTCTTCCTCACCGTCAAGGACAACAGCGACTACTGGCGCCACAGAATTGAACGCACCGTAGGAACCATGGACACGGACCTGTCCACCGCGGATATCATGCGTCTTACGCGGGGAGGTGATTGGGACGATGGTGCTGATTGACTCCAACGTCATCATCGACATTTTTGGCGATGACTCGGCGTGGCGCCGTTGGTCCGTCGATCGCGCGACCGAGGCCATGCACGCTGGAGGGCTTGCCATCAATCCGATCATCTATTCGGAGGTCGCTGCCGGATTCCGGCGCATCGAGGCCCTTGAATCGGATTTACGGATACTGGGAACGCACATGGTGGAAATACCTCGCGCCGGGCTGTTCCTGGCTGCTCAGCAATTCCGGCTGTTCCGGTCCCGTAGCGCCCAGGAGTCCAGCATGCTTCTCCCGGACTTCCTGATCGGAGCCCATGCGGCCGTTCTGGGCGTTCCCCTGCTTACGCGGGACATGCGCAGGTACCGTACGTACTTTCCGACGGTTGAACTCATTACGCCCAAACAGTGACCCGCTTCAGATGGGATGATATCCTCAGGATCAAGGTCCGGCTGGAACAGGGTGCGCTCCCGAAGCTGAAGCGCCTCCTGTTGCCGGGCAACCGACGCGCCGCGGCGGCGTGGTCGGCGGCCGAGTCTGCTCCGCGTCATTGGGGCGCCGTGCCGGCCATCCGCAGGAATTGGAACGAGCGCATTTCAGGGCATCCGGAGCGCGACTGGATGGACGTAGCGCTCTCGCACGGCGCCATTCCGGCGAACGCACGCATATTGAGCATCGCCTGCGGCAACGGCGCGAACGAAGTAGCATGGCTCGGGCGATGCCGTGCGGCTGGAATCCCTGTTGCCCACATGACCGCCTTCGATGTCTCCGCGTCGCGGATTGCAGCGGCGCGAAACCGGGCGGCCGAGGCCGGATTCGCGGACGAGACGACGTTCCTGGAGGATGGATTTGACACGTTCAACGCCGATGCCGGCGCATTCGACGTCATCATCGCGGAAAACGCCCTGCATCATGCACAGAATCTGGATGTGCTGCTGGACCGCATGAAGGTGTGGCTCCGCCCCGGTGGATCGCTCATTGTGCGCGATTTCGTGGGTCCCTCCCGCTTCCAGTGGACCAATGAGCAGGTTGGCCACGCCGACCGTCTGCTCACCGAGATGCCGGAGCGGCTCAGGCGCCGCCATGGATCCGGTGCCGTGAAGACGCGATTCCTGCGGACAGGCACGTGGCTCATGCATCTATCGGACCCATCGGAAGCGGCCCATTCCTCGGAGATCCTCGACGGACTTCGGGGGCGGTTCCGGGAGGAATTGCTTGTTGGCATGGGCGGCACGGTGCTTCAACTGGTGTTCGAAGACATTGCCGGGAATTTCCTGGATCCGGACGATGCCGAAGCGATGGAGCATCTTCACCGGGCCATTGAAACCGAAAATGCGCTCATCCGGGATGGCGTCTTGCCCGACGACTTCGTGTTCGGGATTTTCCGTTTGTGACGCTCGTTCAGCCCTCAGGCAGGTAGCGGGGCGGAATCGGAGTCTCCGGCCGCTCGCCGGTCCAGAACCAGTTCACCACCCACCAACGAGTTCCGTCGTGCAGCAGCTGGAAACTGGCAATCCCCCGTCCGTACGTCGGTGTGGGGTCAGCGGCATCCTGTCTGGACTCGTATGTGGTGAATACGTGGGCCAGGCGTCCGAACTGCTCAATCACATTGTGTACGGGCTTTTCATCGAGACCGTTTTCCATCAGCCAGGCCGACATGCCTTCAATGGTGTCGTCGAGCGTTCGGGGATTGTAGCCGAATCCGCCTCCGTCCGGTAGAACCGGTGACGTTATGAAGCGCGCCTCCGGCTTGAATAGACTCCGGAACCGGTCCCAGTCCCGGACTTCACCTGGCTTACCCGACATACTTTCGTGCACAGCCGATATGATGGACTCGATGGATGCCACGTCTTCCGGGCGGAATCCAGTCTGCGCACAGGCGCTCGTAATGAAGCCGACCAAGAAAACGTACATACAAACCAATCGGTAAACGAAGGTGTTTTTCGGGTTACTATCCAAAAAGTTGAGTAGGGTTATCTTCCTGTTATGACGCTCATTTTCTCCGATCTGCACTTGGGACGTGATCCCGCCGGTGACGCAGCCCGTCTGGCCGATGTGCTGGACTGTTTCGTAGCGACATCGGCCGAGGCGCCTGTGACGGACGTCGTCTTTCTGGGCGACACGTTCGATGCATTCGTGGACAGCCGCTTGTGGCCCCCCAAGGTCGTCACCATGTGGGGGGCGTTGGTGGAAGACCTGCGCGCCCGGGGGGCCGCGGTCACGTTCTTTTCCGGAAACCACGACCGCTGGCATATCGGCACCATCCACGCAGTGACAGGAAAAGAACCCGCCCGCGGCCCGCAATCGCTGACGCTCGAAGGCCTCAGGTGTGTCCTCAGCCACGGCGACGAGGCCGACGTTCTTTCGGCGGCGGCCCGTCTCATCAAACGTGTATCGGAACAACGATGGGCCGCCGCCTTGTACCGCTGCGTGCTGCCGTTCGGGTTGGCGCAGGGGGTGGCGTCGCTGGCGAGCCGGACGTTCGCCTCCGGTACGGTGCAGCAGGAAACGGTCAATGCCCTCCGCTCAGCCGCTGTAAAACAGCTGGACGACGGCGACGTGGACCTGGTCGTGTTGGGACACGCACACCAAGCGGAGGGCACGCCCCACGGCCACGGCGCGTACATGAACACGGGCGACTGGTTCAGGAATCGTACTTTTGTGCGGCTTCACGAGGCGACCGCAACCTTGTGTGCCTGGACCGACAACAAAATCGATATCCGGTGCGTTCTGGACCCATGGCGTACTCAGACGACGAACTGAAAGCATATTTCGAACGCCCCGAGCAGCGCAAGCGCCGGGGAGACGGCGATGATGGCGGCTCGACCGGGCCTTCGAAGCGGCCGCGGACGCCCGTGGGCAGGTATTGGCACGCCCGGTTCAATGACGCCCGGAAGGCATCGGCGGCGACCATCCTGTCGTTCGCAGGCGGCGCCCTCCTGCTGTGCACACTCTTCGTGGGACTCTACTTCGCATCGCTGGTTGACGAGCTTCCACCGCTCCGGGAAATCGAGAACCCTGACTTCCAGCTGGCGACCGTGGCCTATTCGGCCGATGGCGAGGAGCTCATGCGGTACGCCTACCAAAACCGGTCGTGGGCTACCTATGATGAGATTTCACCCCACGTCATCAATGCGCTGTGGTCCACGGAGGATCACCGGTTCTACTCCCACTGGGGCATTGACATGACGGGCATGCTGTCCATTCCGCTCAGCATCCTGCAAGGCGACCCGCGTGGTGCATCGACCATAAGCCAACAGTTGGCGCGCAACCTGTACAACAAACGGATTGGCCGCGAGGTCACGGTGGCGCGAAAGCTGAAGGAAATGGTAACGGCTGTGCAACTCGAGCGGCGGTACACGAAGGCCGAGATCATGGAGATGTACCTGAATACCGTCGATTATGGTAACGGAGCAGGTGGAAACACGATTTTCGGCATTGAGTCGGCTTCGCGTATTTATTTCGGCAAGCTGCCCCGCGACCTGGACATCCTGGAGAGCGCCACGCTTGTGGGCATGCTGCAGGGCACATCCATCTTCAACCCCATCCGCCGGCCCGAGAATGCACAGCGCCGCCGCAATACGGTCATGGGGCAGATGGTGCGACGCGGAACACTGGATGAGGACTTCCTGGCCGCCAATCGCGACATACCCATCGAGACACGCTACCAATCCGATGCCCTGACGGAATCCATTGCACCCTACTTCGCCGAGTACGTCCGCAATCAGTTGGAAGACTGGGCCGAGAAGTCCGGGTACGACATTTACGAAGACGGGCTCATCGTCTACACGACCCTTGATTCGCGGCTCCAGACCATGGCGTCCGCGGCGGTAGACTCGGTGGCCACCTGCCTGCAGGCCGTGGCGGACTACGAATGGAGCTCCGTTGGTGATGCGGTGAGTGTTCCGAGTCTGCAAATGTGTGACTACCTCGAGTACGAGGATGCTTCATGGTCCACCATGTACCGCCAGCAGCCCTCCCTGCTGAACAACATCATCGTGGATACGGACAGGTATCAATCCATGCGCCGGTCCGGAATACCCCGTGCAGAGGTATTCGACTCGCTGCGTGCAAACACAGCCTACATCGACTCACTCAAGACAGCCAAACAGCGCATTGAAGCAGGCTTTCTGGCGCTGGACCCACAGACGGGATATGTGAAGGCGTGGGTGGGCGGCCGTGATATTACACGCGACTGGTACGATCACGTGTACATCGCGAGACGTCAGCCGGGGTCCACATTCAAACCCTTTGTCTATACCGCCGCCATCGACAATGGATGGTCGCCGTACTACACGCTGCCTGACGATTCCGTCAAATACGTGGACCCGACCACCGGTGTGGAATGGAATCCTGACAACTTCACCGAAATCACGGGGCGCATGATGACGCTCCGCGAAGGCCTGGCCCATTCAACGAATACCATTACCGCACGGCTCATGCTGGAAGTCGGTCCTCCGGAAGTGGCATTTTATGCCAAGAGAATGGGCATTGAAAGCCCGCTCATGGAAGTACCGGCACTCGCGCTGGGCACCAGTGATGTGACCCTACTCGAAATGACCAAGGCCTACAGCACCTTCGCCAACGGCGGGCTGCTGTACGAGCCAACCGCCATTTCGCGCATCGAGGACCGGAATGGCAATGTGTTGTTCGAGGCGCAGTCCGCTCCGAAAGAAGCGTTGTCTGAAGCCACCGCCTATACCATGGTGGACATGCTGCGGGCCGTCATCAGAGAAGGCTCCGGCATCCGGATGGTGGCACGTGGCGCTGAATACGAACTCGGCGAATACGACCTCGGAGGCAAAACCGGGACCACCCAGAATGCGGCCGACAACTGGTTCATGATGATCCACCCGGACCTCGTCATGGGGTCCTGGATGGGCTTCAACGATCAACGCTATCGGTTCAGGACAGACTACTGGGGCCAGGGGGCCCGCACCGCGTTGCACGTAGTGGGTACGGTATTCCGCGAGGCAGCCGCATCGGGCGATGACTTCGTGTCGAAAGAGTCCCGTTTTCCGGCGCCCGACCTGTTCGGTGCTGACCTGAACGTAGTACCTGCCGACTCCCTCCAGTCGTTGCCGGACGATGAACCAGGCCGCACCAACAACCGTCGACGCGTCAACTGGTAACCGTGCCCATCCAGGTACGGGACGCCGCGTGGCTCCTCCTGAGCGCCATGTAGGCCGGGGCCGCGAGTCCGGACGAAGGCTCGAACAGTCCATAGACCGCCGATCCGGAGCCACTCATGGCCGCGTAGAACGCTCCGTTGTCGTACATGGCATCCCGCAGCGTTGCGATGTCCGGGTACTTCGCCATCACCGTCTGCTCGAAGTCGTTCTTGAGGGTATCGCGCCAGGAAGCGGGATTCCCCCGGGCCACCAATTCCATCAGATCCGGCCGGTCGGTGTCATTCGGGACAATTCCGGCGTAGGCATCGGCCGTGGATACATGGATGTCCGGAACGGCCACAATCACGGTCCATTTCGGGGAAAACGATGACGGCAACGGCTCCAGGTGTTCTCCGATACCCCGGGCACGAGCAGGCTTCCGGTCCAGGAAAAAGGACACATCGGCGCCCAGCGAAAGAGCAATGTCATCCATCTGCGGATCCACGTCCCAGCAAGCCGCGCAGGCCTGCATGGCAGCGACGGCATCGCTCGACCCACCGCCGAGCCCGGCCCCGAACGGGATGTGTTTCTCCAGATGAAGATGCACAGGAAAAGCAGGATCGCCCACCCGTTCGGCCAGTTTCCGGGCGGCTTTCATGCACAGATTCCGTTCATCTGTCGGCAGCCTGTCATCGGAGCAGGTCATGAAAAAGTCCTCTCCGGGCTCGACCGTGATCCTGTCGGTCCATCCGATGGGAAGAAACACTGTCTCGATCTCGTGGTAGCCGTCCTCCCGCTTGCGGAGTACGTGCAGGCCCAGATTGATCTTGGCGGGGGCATATCGGGTGATTGCGCGCAAATTGCAAGCCGTAGGTTCGTGCCGTAGTTTTGGTTAAAGTAGTCCGTTCCGCCAATAGCTGCCTATATACTCGTACTTGTTACTGCGGCCCTTCATTTTTTCCAAGGCGGTTCATGATCATGTCCCTTCCCCGTTACGGGGTTCTACTACTCGTTGCCCTCATGGCAGTGGCGCCGGCACAGGCGCAGGTTGGCGGTAGCGCGCTCGATGCGCTGGCCGGATCCGGCGGCAATCCCCTGACCCAGCTGCGCCAGCGGCTCGCACAGACCGGACTCTCTACATCGTCCCTCCCCATGGAAGGCGTCGTTGATGCGGCAACGTACGTGGTGGGTCCGGGCGATGCCTTTTCCGTCACCGTCAACGGGCAAAGCATGACGCCGGCCCCTGTATCGGTGAGTGCAGACGGTATTCTGGTGCTTCCCGATGCTGGAGCTGTTGTCGTTGGTGGACTTTCGCTGGCCAACGCGCGGGAAGAGTCCATGCGACTCCTCCGGAAAGCCTATGCCGATGCCGACGTGACCCTGACGCTCGTCCAGTCGCGCCAGTTCTACGTACACGTATCGGGCGCTGTCCCGCGGCCTGGACGCTATCTGGCCCTGCCGGTCGCCCGCGTGTCTTCGATCCTGGAGCTGGCGTTTGCCGACACCGTCAGCGTGCCGGTGACGAACCCGGCCTTCCGGCCTTCTCTGCGTAACATCCGCATCCTTCGGGGCGACGGAAGCGAGCAGGGTGTGGACCTGTTGCAGTATTTTTCGTCCGGCGACCGGGATTCCAATCCCTACTTGCAGGATGGCGATGTCATTTTCGTGCCGGCGTATCAGCCATCAACGAGCAGTGTCTTTGTAGACGGCGCTGTGCCGTTCCCGGGCGCGTACGATTTCCGTCCCGGTGATACGGTCCAGGACCTCCTGGCGCTGGCTGGCGGGCTCGACCCCGGTGCCGCCCGGCGCGTGCGTGTGGTCCGTAAGACCGGAAGTGTGCTGGACATGTCGGTCGCTGACGCCGTCGGCGAGCCGGGCGCGCGCGTGGCACTCCAGGTCCGCGACCGGGTGGATGTCATCATACCCGATGAAATCCTCGGCCAGGCAACCCTGACGGGCCAGGTCCAATACCCCGGCACCTACCCCATCTTCGAGGGCGAAACCACGTTGCAGCAACTTGTCGACATGGCCGGAGGCCTGCGGGACGGTGCGCTACTTCGGGGCGCGTATCTCGAACGTCGGTCGCTACCCGATCCCATGCAGTCCCTTGCAGGCGATCGATTCAGTCCGCGACCCGACCCCGCCGACATGATTTCCCTGGCCGATACGTCCGAAATCATGCAACGCCTGCGACTCACTGAAATGGACTTCCTGAGCCGCGTCTATTTTGCCCAGGAAGTGCGACTCCAAAATCGGGTATCGGTGGATTTCACTGAGGCCCTCTCCGGCGATGGTGCGCCGGTCTATCTACGTAGCGGTGACCGCGTGGTCATTCCACGGAATCCGGATGCCGTGTTCGTGTTCGGGCAGGTAAACCGGCCCGGATTTGTCACCTTCAGGGAAGGCCAGTCCGTGGAAGACTTCATTTCGTTGGCGGGCGGTCGTGGTCCGGAGGCCAAGGATGTATATGTTGTTCATCCTGCCACCGGTCAAGTCGCCAGCATTGGCGATCGACCGATGGAATCGGGTGATTTCCTGTTTGTCGATCGGAAAACGGATTACGCCGACAACGCGGCACTGCAAGCCCTGGTCATTCAGGAGCGCTCCATGCGCGCCAACACACGAGACCGAACACTCCAGACCGTGGTTCAGAGTATTGGCACGCTGGCCTCCGTCGTCGCCCTCATCATCAGCATTCGTCGCCAGTAAGCCATGGAAAACGACAAAAACATGTCTGAATCGTGGTGGAACATGCTCGGTGTGCTGTTTCGCTGGCGTCGCTTCATTGTTGGTGTGACCGTGTTCATGGCCGTGACTTCCGTTGTCATCAGCCTGATGCTGCCCAATTGGTACAAGGCATCGTCCAGGCTGCTGTTGCCGGAATCCGGAGCGGGCGGTCTGGCTGGTGCGCTGTTGGGTAACCTTGGCTCTGCTGCAAAATCGCTTCTGGGTGGAAGTGGTGGGGACTATGTCCGGTATATGGCCATCCTGGACAGCCGTGCTGTCAAACTGGAGGTCATTGAAGCATTCGATCTCGTAACGGTCTACGAGCTCACTGATGAGGATTATCCGCTCGAAGAAGCCCTCAAGTCCCTTGCAGACAATGTCGAGTTCGTGGTTGACGACGAGTTCGACTTCATGTCCATAGAAGTCTGGGACAAGGATCCGGAGCGTGCGGCCGACATGTCGAACTTTTTCGTACAGCGTCTGGACGACGTCAGCAACAGACTGAACAAACAAACAGCTGGCAATTTCAGGGCGTACGTTGAACAGCGATACAACAAAGCCGCTGCCGACAGACAGGTTTTACTTGATTCACTGGAGTCGTTTCAGGCGACATACGGAGTATTCAACGTAGAAGCGCAGACGGAGGCATTTTTTACGCAATTGGCCGAAATGCGGGCGGCGGCCATTCAGGTGGAGTTGCAGTACGAAGCATTGAGGGTACAGTATGGCGATGAAAACCAGCAGGTGCGCCAACTGAAAGCCCTTGCCGACGCCGCAGAGACCAAATTCCAACAGGCTCTCTCCGGGCGCGAGGCAGTCTTGCCGGTAGGCATTGACCGGGCGCCTGCCATGGTCCGATCCTACGCAGACATTGCCATGGAGCGCCTTATCCAGGAAACGATTCTGGAAATGGTAGCTCCTATCCTTGAGCAGGCCCGGTTCGAAGAGGAACAACAAAAGCAGTCCCTTCAGATCGTCGATGAAGCTGTCCCACCTGTGAAGAAGGGGAAACCCAAGCGATCTGTCATCGTGGTGGTCGCTACGCTGTCGGCCTTCCTCCTTGCCGTGCTCTATGCACTCCTGTGGGATTGGTGGCAACGTCGGCACGCGGAGTTCACACGCCGACTTCAACATGAATCACGCAAACACGCTTCCAAGTGATACATGGCTGCTTCGGTGGGGGCAAGTAATCCTCGCTGGGGCATTCTTTGTCGCGACGCTGCTCCTGACGTACCTGATATGGGCGGCACCGGAACTGGTGCCGTTCTTCCCCCTCCTTATCCTGGCGCCTGTGAGTGCGTGGGTACTGTTTCAGCACCCGCTGCTGAATCTGTTCACGGTCATGTGCGCATTCATTGTTGTCGCCGAACCCGAGGACGGCATTCAGGCCACCGAGCTCCTGTACGCCATGTACTACCTGGGCTTTCTCGCGCATTGGGCCGTAGTCCGACTGTTCATGCAGAAGCAGCACGTAGTCAGAAACCTCGAAGATCAGGCTCTGGTGGTCTTTCTGATTCTCATCACACTGTCATTTCCGATGACCTTCTTGTACGGCGGCCCGTTGAGTGGTGCCGTGACAGAGTGGATGGCGTGGGCACTTCTCGGACTCTACTTCCCCATCCGGGAGGCTGTTGAATCGTCCCGTCGAGGATTGTTGACGGTTCTTGCCGGATTGGCGTTCGTGGGTTTCTTCGTGTTCTTCCGGAATCTGTTGAACTTCCAGGAAATCATTGTAACGGCATCAGCGGCTTGGCAAGTGACGCGGGGAAGGGTGGTCACCAATTCGGCGCTCATTCTGATACCGTCGTTCGTGGCTCTGGCGCTGTTCCTCTCTGCGACCAACCGCAAGCAAATGACATTGTGGTTCACGGCCTTCATGATGTTCGTGGCTGGCTTGCTGTTGACGCAAAGTCGTGGATACTGGTTGGCGTTCGCATTCGGAGCGGGTGTCGTATTCCTGATTGTGCGTGGGAGGTACCGTAGCCGCTTGGTATGGTCCGGGTTGATATCCGTAGCGGGCAGTGCCGGCGTGGCGTACCTGCTTATCCCGGACGTATTCATCCTGTTGGCGACCGGCATGCTCAACCGGGTGCTTTCCATTGCGTCAGCAGTATCCTCTGATCCCTCCATGGTGAACCGACTTTTGGAGAGCAATGCCGCAATGGACCATTTCTGGGCGAATCCGATCCTGGGACACGGAATGGGTACACCGTTCCGATTCTATGATATTACGTGGGAGTACTCCATGAACCGGGCATTCATCCACAATGGTTATGTGTCCCTCCTGTTCAAATTCGGTATCTGGGGCGCAGCACTCGTGATGTTCTTTTTCGGAGCCCTGTTCGTTCGGAGCGTTCGCAGTTTCCGGATCCTAATTGACAGCCCCTATTATGGCGCCAGCGCCCTTGGTGTCGCCGGGTGCCTGGCTGCAATGGCCGTGTCCGCCATAACATCCAACCCTTTCTACCTGAAGGACACGCTTTTCATTCTCGGCGTTGTCGCAGGAATTGGAGGAGGAGTATGGTCCAAGGCCCTTCAATCGTGAGCGGTACGCCGCATATCGCCCTCATTGATCTCTATGCCGATGGTCATCATCGGATGTACCTGGAGTTGCTCACACAGCATTGGCTGCAGAACGACTATCCCGGAACCCTGTTTGTCTGGGTCTCTGAACGGTTTTCCAGAGTGCATGCCGATTTCTGGAGTGCTCTTGAAGCTACGCCTGTTGCGACCCACGTACTTCCTGACGTCCCATCCGACCTCGAGCAGGGGTCGGGTGCCAGACACCTCCTCTATTGTGACCGTTGGCATCTACACGCTCTGCAAGCTGCACATGCAGGGGGTGCCGACCATGTTGTGTTCATGTACATGGACCACGCCCAACTCGCCTCAAAACGTTTCAAGGGATCCGGCACGCGGATTTCGGGAATCCTCTTCAAGCCTCCCGCTGAAACGAGACCACGAGGGCTGAAAGCGAATCTCAAACACATCCGTAAGCAGGTTGTGCTGAACAGGATGGCAGCAGCGCCATCAATTGCGTCCGTGTTCGTGCTGGACCCGACTCGCCCCTGGGAGGCACCGTATGTCTACTTGCCGGACGGCATTACATTTCCGGAGCCGGACATTTCCGCGGGTGCCATTCGTGCAATGACAGGGATGGACGATGGACGCCTGTTCCTGATGTTCGGTGACCTGAGCCAGCGCAAGGGTATCCAACACCTGGCAAACGCATGGAATGGCCAAGGACATCTGCTGCTCGCCGGACGTGTGCCCGACCATGAGCCGGAATCCGGTCTTGCGGTAGGACGTCTGGCTTCACGTGACGACGTGACATATATGGATGGCTATGTGTCCAATGAGCGGATGGCGGCGCTTTTTCAGGCGTGCGACGTCGTACTGGTTCCGTACGACGGGCATGTTGGTTCGAGCAACGTCCTTATTCGTGCTGCCATGGCCGGGAAGCCTGTCATCGCGTGCGCAGACGGCCTTGTCGGCGAATGGGTACGTTCGTTCGGCCTCGGAACGACCGTTGACCCTGCCGACACCGACGCGTTACGGGCGGCCATCGGTGCTCCGGAAGTGCCGTTCAATCCAGAAGCAGCGGCCGAATTCAGTGAGGGTCACAGCCCGGAACGCATGGGCCGCGTGTTTTTTTCGACGATACTGAAGGCACACCCGTGACACCCGCGTGAACATCCTCATTCTTGCCCCCCATCTTGTCCTGCCGGCCCGCAACGGAGCCGACCTGCTGGTGGAGCGGAATGCACGGGCCCTGTCAGGGTTGGGGCACGAGGTGACAGTGCTCTCCGCGTCGGGCCACTTGACATACCATGACGGAACCATCTCCAATGCCGTCGATCTTGGACTTCACATGCGGCGTCGATCTGTGGCAGGACTCCGCACGTTGGCCTTCCGGAGCAACTTCTTCAAGGAGAAATTCCTGACGCCAGCCTGGTGCACCGCCGCCCGCCAGTTATTGGCCAATGCATCCTGGAGCCATATCGTGTGCAGCTATATCGTCACGGCGACCCTGGTCACGGAGGAAACTAGACCGGTGGCCATCTGGACGCACAACGACGAATTCAAATGGTTCTCCACGCTGGCCAACGCTGCCGGCAACCCATTGGGGCGCATGGCGGCCGAGGCATCAGGGCGATGGACTGAATCGTGGCTCAAGAAGCACGCCCGCCAGTTCCTGTATGTCCACGTGACCGAGACGGACCGCGAAGGCTTTCATGCCCGCGTCCCGGACATGAACAGCTTGGTGCAGCCCATTGGAACCGATATACCCGATGAGCCGGCGCCGCCTGTCGTGCCCGGAACCACGCGACTTGAGCTGCTTTTCGTTGGATCCCTTGGCGTCACCATGAACGGCGATGCCCTGCGCCACTTTGCCACACATTTCTGGCCTGTCATATCGACTGCGTTCGGAACAGACATCGGAGTAACCATCGCCGGCAGTCACCCTTCCGACGCTGTGGTGAACCTGTGCCGGGCACGCGGCTGGACGCTCCAGGCCAACATCAGTGACGACGCGTTGCAGTCGCTGTACAACCGCTCCTCGTTTACGATGTTGCCCTTTCCGTACGCCACCGGGGCCAAACTGAAAATGCTGGGCTCGCTGGCGCACGGGGTCCCCTTCCTGGCGACGTCTGCACTGCACGCCCAACAATCGATGGCCGCTGCTCCATGTCTCCTTTCCGACAATGCGGACGACTGGGTCGAGGCTCTCCGGCATCTCCGACAGGACGGCCTGGATTTCCGTACGCGTCACGCGTTGCAGACGCGCGTCCATTCACACTCGTGGCCGTCGGTTGCCAGGGAATTGACAGACGCATTGTAACAGTCCTGCGGGCCCGGGCGTATTTGTGCTGAACCCCAAAAAATGCTTTGTCATGCGACGTTTTCAGCCCCTGTTCCTTGCAGCCGTCCTGGCCCTCTGCTCCGTCACCCCTTCTGCCGCGCAGGACCGCGCGGATGCAACGGAGTATGACGCCGTTGTCAGCGCCATGCGCACGGTGGTAGCCATCCTCCACGATGCCACGACACGGCATGCCGCAGAACCCATTTCGGACCAGCTCCGGAGCATGTCGCTCAAGTTGAATGACGCTGCACCTGCTACCGGCGGTTTCCGGGGCCCCACGCGCAACACCGGCGACCTTATTGCCATCCTCAAGGATGTACGGCGCGAGCTGGAATCCATGGCCCGGACCACATCGGACCGGGAGTTGGCTATCCGATTGTATGACATGGTCGATGAACTGGACGAGGCGCTGGCCCTGGCCGAAGACCGTGAAGTGGTCTACGCCGAACGCCCATCGGAGGAATATTACCAGGAAGGCGGGTACGAGAATGGTCGTCGGACGCGTGTCTACTCCGGCTCCGCCGACGACCGACACGATCGTTCGGACCGGCGTGACCGCGACGACTGGTGGGATCGGGATTGGGATATGGAATGGGACCGTGGTTGGTCAGGCGGTCGCGTGAGTGGCGCCGGATTCGTCGGAGAAAGCAACAGCCGCTGGCCATTCTCGGAACGCAGTACGTACCGCATGTCGCCTGCCGTCCGGTACAACCGCGTCGATGGATTCGTACTCGGCATTGCACAAGACCCGCTCTCATGGACCAGCCGTGATCGCGGCCGCATATACGGTCAAGGGGGCTATGCTTTCGGCCTGGATGATTGGCGCTACGAAGTCGGCGCCGAAACACGGCTGGGCAGCCGCAGCAGCCAGGTGGACGTAAAAATCGGTGGTGGCTACCATCAGAACACGGAGACGAGCGACCTCTGGAAATCGAATTGGGTGGAGAACTCGCTGGCATCCTTCCTCTTCCGTTCCGACTTCTTTGACTACTACGAAACCGAAGGCTGGACCATGTACGCCGTATCGCGCGTCACGAAATACCTCCAGGCTTCCATTGCCTACCGGGCCGATGCCTACCGCTCGCTTCAAAAGAACGTGAGCTGGTCCGTGTTCGAAGGCGACGGTTTCCGCGTGAACCCGGCCATTGTCGAAGGCGACATGCAATCGCTGGTCCTGGCGCTTGAAGGAGGCAGCATCCGCGCGCTGAACTGGCGCCCGAAAGGCGTAGCGTTCCGGTTGGAAGCTGAAATCGGCCAAGGGCTCGGCGGTGATTTCGACTTCTCCCGGTATGTGGGCGATGTGCGCGGCTATGCCCGCTTCTCCCCGGCTGCCGGTGGCAGCCTCCGCCTCCGCGGCGGCTTCACCGAAGGCACCGTGCCGGTACAGAAAGCCTTCACGCTTGGCGGGGTAGGCTCCATGCGGGCGTATCCGCAGAATGTCTACACCGGTACCCGCATGCTGCTCGCCAACGCAGAACTTGAGTTGTACGAACCCGATGTCATCGGATGGCTCTTGAACGACATGACGCTCCTGGGACTGTTCGATGCCGGATGGACGAATTCCTCCGGAACGAACTCATTCTCCTGGGACGATGTCGTGCCGTCAGCCGGATTCGGTCTCGCTCTGGATGACCGCAATCTCCGGTTCGAGCTCGCCTGGCCGCTCCGCGATCTGGGCACTGGACGCCAACCCACGCTCTGGCTGCGCCTGAACCCGACGTTCTGAATCTATATCCTTGCATATTGAAAGCCCGTCTTTTGATTTGCATGGATGATACCCCGCCCATGAGATTGCCGATGAAACCGGCGCACTCTATCTCGACCTGGAAGCCAGGGCGGACCGGGACAAGCTGGCCGACCCGGCACTTTTCCTCCGTGCGTACTCGGATCGCCTTGTCGTTCTGGACGAAATTCACCGGGTACCGGAGCTGTTCCAGGAACTGCGCGGCCTGATTGATGAGGGGCGAAGGACGGGCAAACGAAACGGCCGTTTTCTCATTCTGGGTTCGGCCTCGATGGATTTACTCAGGCAATCGGGAGAAAGCCTTGCTGGTCGAATTGAGTATGTGAACCTCCCTCCCTTGGATGCCCTTGAAGCTACTGAGAACGTAGATACGTTGCGACCCCATTGGGTGCGTGGCGGTTTTCCGGACAGTTTTCTGTCTGAACGGGAATCGGACAGCGTTGCCTTCCGTCAGAACTTCATCCGAACGTATCTCGAGCGCGATGTGCCCCAATTCGGCCGCCGTATTCCGGCAGAAATGTTGGAGCGGCTGTGGACCATGCTGTCACACAACCAAGGTGCCCTGCTGAATGCCTCAAAACTGGCCGCCGGGCTTTCCATAACGGCACCCACGGTGACCGGATATGTTGATCTGTTGGTTGATTTACTGCTCGTACGGCGCCTCAAGCCCTTCCACCTGAACACGAAAAAACGCTTGGTCAAATCACCCAAGGTGTATGTCCGAGACAGCGGGCTGGTACATGCCCTCCTCGGCATTGAAGATTACAATGACCTTGCCGGCCACCCGGTTGTCGGAATGAGTTGGGAAGGTTTTGTCATTGAAAACCTCATCAGCATTGCGCCGCCGCAGACCAAAGCCAGTTTCTACCGCACGTCCGCCGGCGCTGAAATCGACCTGCTACTTGAACTGCCCGGAAAACGCGGGCTCTGGGCAATTGAGATCAAACGCGGCCTCTCCGCGAACGTAAGCAGAGGATTCCATAGTGCCCGTGCCGACCTGAATCCGGACCGCTCATTCGTAGTGACATTTGCTGATGACCGATACCCCGTCGCACAGGACGTAGAGGCCATCGGTCTCAGGGAACTCGCGACACTCCTTATGGCGCCAAACACCACGCGGCACTGATCGGCATGGATTGCAGATTGAATTGACAATCCATGCCATACGTTGCGTGGCCATGCCTAAATTGGTGGGATGAACGCACTCTCGCTTCGCCTCAAACACGCAATCAAGCACTTCGTGGGACGTTTCGGCGTCGAATTGCGCCGTACCCGGTCCGTCTTTGGCCCGGGATCGGCTGCCCGCCCGCTCGCCGTCACGAACCTGTTCTACGAAGATGTGGCTGCACGCGGATTCCGGCCATCGTTCATACTCGATGTCGGTGCCAACCGGGGCGACTGGACCGAAATGATGCTGGACATCTTTCCGGATGCGGACTATTTGCTCGTGGAGCCGCAGCACGAAATGGCCTCCCGCCTCGATGCGCTGGAATCGCGTCACGCCAATGTAACCTGGCACGCCTGTGCGGCCGGTCCCGAGGAGACGACGCTCGAACTGACGGTATTCGATAACCTGAACGGGTCATCCCTGGTACCCGATGCAGCACATTCCGAAGGATGTGAGCGAAGATCGGTGCCCGTTCACACGATTGACAGCCTTGTCGGACACCGCGCGCCGGACCTGGTGAAACTCGACGTCCAGGGATTCGAATTGGAAGCCTTGAAGGGTGCATCGTCGCTATTCGGTCACACCGAGCTCTTCGTTCTGGAGGCTTCCCTGTTCCGCTTCTACGAACAAACCCCGCTCCTTCACGAAGTCATTGCCTTTATGAAAGAGCGGGGCTATGTCCCGTATGATATCGCCGACTACATCCGGCGCACCCATGACGGCGCGCTGGCGCAGATAGACATGGCGTTCGCGCGCGAAGATGGCATTCTGCGCGCCACGAATCGCTGGTAACGTCCTTTATTCGATGTTCACGGCTACCATCCGTTTGAGCGGTCCGGCGAGCACGAAGGCAATGGCGCCGGCAACAACCGAGATCAGCGCCACCTGCTGGAAGAGACCGTCAAAGCCCATGGCTTCGATGTCACCAGCAACAAGGCCGGCAATCAGGTTGCCGAGCGCTGTGGCCACGAACCAGATGCCCATCATCTGACCCACGCGGTTCCTGGGTGCCAGCTTCGTGATGGACGACAAGCCCACCGGCGACAGGCAGAGTTCGCCCACCGTATGCAGGAAATACGTCACGATCAGGAATATCATACCTACCTGAGCGCCGCCTGCTGCTTGAGCTGCTCCCCATGCAATCACGAAAAAGCCGGCTCCAAGCCCCAACAGGCCGAGCGAAAACTTGTAGAGGAACGACGGATGCTTGTTGATGCTCGCCAGCGTAATCCACAACCAGCCGAAGATGGGAGCAAAAATGATGATGAACGTTGAGTTGACCGACTGAAGCCAACTGGCTGGCATTTCCCACCCACCAATGAACCGGTCTGTGGCGCGGTCTGCAAACAGGTTCAGTGACGAACCAGCCTGCTCAAAACCGCTCCAGAAAATGGCCGCCAGGATGAAGATCCAGACGATGATACCCAGGTGCTTCTTTTCCTGCGTGTTGTGCCCGCCCCATACGAACAGGTAAATGAAGTACAGCGCCACAATGATGAGGATGCTCGACCCCAGGCCCTGGGCAATCTGCTGGATGGTGATCGGTATGACGCCCGATGAGACCATGAAGCCGAATGCCACAAGGATTGCGGCGACCCCACTTACGACCATGTAGAACTTGCGTGATTTGGCGGCAATCTGGTCGGGTGTATCCGTCGTGTTCAGAACACCTGCAGTTCCGAGGTGCTTGTACCCGAGCCGGTACTGGATGAGGCCGAGTACCATGCCGAAGCCGGCAAAGGAGAACCCGTAGTGCCAGTTCATACTCTCACCGAAGTAGCCACACAGGATGGGTCCCAGGAAGGCACCCAGGTTGATTCCCATGTAGAAAACGGAGAACCCGGCATCGCGCCGGGCCCCGCCTTCCGGATACAGGTCAGCGACAATGGACGACACGTTTGGCTTCAGTAGGCCCGTGCCCAACACAATGAGGATGAGACCCAGGAAGAACGTTACGTTCCCTGGAATGGCCATGCTGAAGTGCCCCATTGCAATGATGGAGCCCCCAACAAAGATGGAGCGCCGCTGCCCCCAGATGTTATCGGCTACCCAGCCCCCTGGCAGTGCCAACAGGTACACCAGACTGGTGTAGAGCCCGTAGATGGCAGCCGCTGTGCCGTCACTGAGGCCCATCCCGGGATTGGCCCCGGTGACTGCTGCGGTCATGAACAGGATGAGCAGGGCGCGCATCCCGTAGTAACTGAAGCGCTCCCACATTTCCGTGAAAAAGAGCGTGGCCAGACCGCGCGGGTGACCAAAGAACGTACCGGCTGTAGACATCGGGTTTTTCTGTCAGGTTCGGATGAAGATAGAAAAACCCGTCCGTCTATTCTGCATTGATTGGACGATTCCATTCAGGGTCGGCGTACACGGGAATCCACGATGGGTCACCGTCATAACCGGGATTCATCGTCAGTCGTTGTACCGCGGTGCCGTCGGTGTTCATGATGTAGATGTCATCGTTGCCATCCCGCGTGGAATGAAAGGCAATGAGGGTGCCATCGGGTGACCACGCCACTTCGCCATCGTACACGTCATTGTCGGTCAGTCGGACCACGGCCGTGCCGTCGGCATCCATGATGAAAACGTCCTCCGCCCCGTTCCGCTCGCTGGTGAACACAAGCCGCTTGCTGTCAGGCGACCAGTCCACATACTTCTCCCGTTCCGGCGTGCGGGTAAGACGGACGGGCGTCCCGCCGTCGGAAGAAATCACGGCTATGTCTCCCTCCGTTACGTAGGCTACCATGCGTCCGTCCGGAGACACCACGGGGCGGGACGCGTCGGAGCCTGCATCCGTCAATGCCGTCCGATTGCGCCCGTGGGCGTCGGCCCGCCACATGACCCCGTTTTCCACAAATACCATCCCGGATCCATCGGGCAGCCATGACGGGTCCGGAATCCCCTGTACATGGACGCGTCGCCGCTCGCCGCTCCAATCATTCATCCGCAAGAGATGCAAGGAGCCGTCCACCATGCTGTTGTAGGTCAGCGCCCCCAGGGCTTCAGACCACCGGGGCATCCAATCCAGCCCCGGGTTCATGGTCATGCGTCGCTTCCCGCCCCCATTCGCATTCATCACATATATATCCGTGTTGGTATCGCCCCACCGACTGATGAAGGTCAGTTTCTGGCTCTCCAGTACGCGTTCTGACGTCGCGTGCACGGGTTCAGGTCGTACAACAATGCGACGCAGCCGGTTGTCGGGATAGCCTCCGGACTTCGGATCCACGAGTTCAGCCACGTAAAGCGTGTCTCCCGCTGCAGACGCCGCTATACCGTTCGGACCGCGGAAACGGGCTTTCTGTGCAGCGCCATCGGTGGCCCCGGGCAAGCCGTCTCCTGCCAGAACGCGCAGTGCACCCGACGCCACGTCGTATGCAAATACCTGTTCACCACTGAATTGCGTGGTATAGAGCACTCCGTCGGCCACAGCCAACCACGCCGCACCGCTTCCGGAAACCACAGGCATCTGAACAACATCCTTTACGACACCATCGGACGATATGGAAACGATGTCGCCTGACCAGGACGTCGCATACAGCAGGCCCGATGAATCATCGAATGTCATACCGAGGCGCCGAGCGAGTCGCGGATCGGCAGCCAGGACCGATACGGAACCATCGGGCGTTGTCTTGAGGATGAAGGGCGATTGGTCTGCCGTATAGGCATTTCCATTGGCGTCGACAGCCAGACCGTCGCCCGGTACGCGGGACAGCTCTTCAACGACCCCATCGGAGGAGACCCGGACCAATCGGCCGCCCGGAATGTCGTGGGCCTTGGCGTACACGTACCCACGGGACCAACCAAGACCGGCCGGCTTGAGTCCACTGGCCAGAAAACGGACACGTCCATCAGGCGTCACCGACACGATGTCGGGGCCGTCGTTCCCGGACTCGTCGTGCATCTGCGCGCCCACAATGACGTTTCCCGCAGGGTCCATGGCAATGCCACGGGATCCGGTAAAATCGGCAAGTATGGTTTCTACGGTCGCACGATCGGCGAGTGAAGCCGGTACGACGGCGCTACCGTCGGGGCGCTCCGGCAAACGCTCTGCTTCCATGATGATCCATGAAAACCAGTTCACACCACCGTCATACGAGCGTTGTGCGTTCAGCGACCAGGCATCGTCGCCATCGAGGGTGATAAACAGCCTCTGCATATGACGGCCTGTTATGTCGTCCAGCGCAACCTCGCGCATGACCACTTGATTGCCGTCCCGTTCGTACACCCCGAATTCCGGCCAGAAGGCCGGAGTCGTCGTGCCCGTGAACCGCATGTGCCAGGCCCGTCGTTCAGGATGCCATACCCGCTCGGTCGAACCCAACGACGGCGGGTCCAGAAGCGGGGAATCTACGTGCCACCACTCCTCCCTCACGCTTGGCCACGCGCCCTGCCATGCAGGAAATATGCGAACAATGGCATCGAATGGAACCCACTTCGCGCCCGGATAGGACTGCATGCCCTGTACGCGCCATTGACCGAACTGGAACGTGAAGGGGTCGTGGTCAGATTGCGCAGCCGCAGGATGGACCGACGCGAGCAGAATTACACTGAACAGGATGGAATAAAGCGTTCTCGACATATGCCTCTGATGGTTGGAATCCACCCATATTCAGGGCTCGAGGGGCGCGTGTCGCCTCATCCGGTCCAGTGATACCACCCCGAAGCAACCCGGGAGTGGTTTTTCCGTTTGCCGGATCATGTCATTCTGGACCATCCTTCTTTCCTTTGGCGTCTTCCATGGGGTCTTCCTCATGTCGGTGCTGCTCAGTCGACCGGCCGAGAACGCGCAAGCCCGGGCCTTCCTGTTGGGCCTGGTACTTTCCGTATCGCTCATTGTCACGGAGGCGCTTTATGCCATGCACGGTGGCTGGATGCGGACGCCTCAGCTCATTTTCGTCACATCCCCACTCTGGTTCGTGCTGGCGCCTCTGCTGTATGGCTTCGTGGACCGACGCGTTCACGGTCCGCACTCCCCGGCCCTTCGATGGCGCGACGCGTTGCACCTGCTGCCCGCCCTGACCATGGTTGCCGTCATTTTCATTCCGTTCTGGACATCCACAACGGAACAGCGCATTGCCGTCGTTACGCAGCCAGCGAGTGGATGGCGCTTCGTGCTGTTTCACGTCACCGTGATTGTGCAGTGGCTGTGTTATTTGGCCGCAGCGGGTCGACTGGCGTGGCGCAGTGCATCGCCGCGCTACCTCAGGGGATTGTTGGTAACCATGGGACTCTACCTTGCGGCCGCCGGTCCAGCCTACTTGCTTCCCGGAACCTGGATAGGCGCCTGGCTGGGTACCATCGATTACATTTTCATTCTGACGCTGTTGGTACACGTGATTGCCTGGGTGGCCGTCCGGGATCCGGGCGCCCTGTTCGACATTCCCGCGAATCCGGAGAAGTACCGGCATTCCACATTGTCAGAAACCAGCGTCGCATCGCTCATTGAGCGACTGGACGCCGTCATGCAGGACCAGAAACCATATCGTGACCCATCCCTGACGCTGGACAGACTGGCCGACCTGGTCGATGCCAGCAGTCACCACGTGTCGCAGTGCCTCAACCAGGGCCTGGACGTGAATTTCTATGGGTATATAAACCGGTTCCGGGTCGATGAAGCCCGGCGGCGCCTGCACGACCCGGCCAATGGCCACCTGACCATTCTTGCGGTCGCCGAAGACTCCGGCTTCAACAGCAAAGCCTCGTTCAACCGGGCCTTCCGCAAAATGACCGGCATGTCACCCAGCGAATTCAAGGCCAGCGCCTCAACCTGAACAGAATTTTCAGCAGGACGCGCCGCAAGGCATCGTATCTTGGGCGTCTGCCACGCCTTTCCAATCGCATTCAACGACCATGTCCGACGCGCTTCAATTCCAGAAAGATGCCCACGGCCGCCGAACCCACACGTGCGGCGAGCTTCGTGCCGACCAGGCCGGACAGGAGGTCGTGTTGAAGGGCTGGGTGGATACCCGGCGTGACCTTGGCGGCCTCATTTTCCTGGACCTGCGCGACCGCTACGGCATCACCCAGATTGTGCTGCACCCGGAAGAAAGCCCGGAGCCCTACAAGATCGGTGAAACGCTCCGCGGCGAGTTCGTGGTGTCCGTAAAAGGCGTTGTGCGCCAACGCGAAGTAGCGGCGAAGAATGCCGACCTTCCGACGGCGTCTGTGGAAGTGGCGGCCATCGACATCATTGTGTTGAACACGTCCGACCCGGTACCCTTTACCGTCTCGGTGCACGAAGGACGCCAGCAGAACGCGAGTGAGGACCTGCGTTTGAAGTACCGGTACCTGGACCTGCGCCGCCCCGAGCTGCAGAAGAACGTCCTGCTGCGCTCCAAGCTGTACCAGTCGGTCCGCCGCTACTACGACAGCCTCGATTTCGTCGAAGTCGAGACGCCGGTCCTCATGAAGTCCACGCCCGAAGGCGCGCGCGATTACCTGGTGCCGTCCCGCGTGCACCCCGGCAAGTTCTACGCCCTCCCCCAGTCGCCGCAGACCTACAAGCAGATCTGCATGATTGCCGGTTTGGACCGGTATTTCCAGATCGTAAAGTGCTTCCGTGACGAGGACCTGCGCGCCGATCGCCAGCCGGAGTTCACGCAGATCGACGTCGAAATGACCTTCGCTACGGAGGATCTCATTTACGAAGTCACGGAAGGCCTCATGGCGGCCATCTGGAAGGACCTGAAAGGCACCGACCTGCCCATCCCGTTCCCGCGTATGTCCTATGACGAGGCCATCCGCCGGTACGGCGCCGACAAGCCCGACATCCGATTCGGAATGGAGTTGGTCAATGTATCGGCTGCGTTCAAGGGCTGTGGTTTCCGCGTCTTTGACTCCATTCTGGACGATGGCGGGGCCGTCGTGGCCATCCGCGTGGAAGGCCAGGGCGACACGGGCCGCGGCAAACTCGATAAGCTGGACAAGGACATTGTCCGCGGCAAACTGAAAGCCGGTGGACTCATCCACTTCCGCCTGCCGTCCGATGGCTCGGAGCTGCAGTCGAGCGTGAAGTCCGAAGTCCTGAAGCCGGAATACGTACAGGCCGCCGTCGATGCCACCGGCGCCGTCCAAGGTGACATGGTGCTGGTCCTGGCCGGACCGCAGCCGAAGGTGTTCGAGCAAATGGGTGCCCTGCGCCTGCACATGGCCCGCGACATGGAGCTCATTGCCGACAGCGACAGCGGTCCCTGGAAATTCCTGTGGGTCACCGACTTCCCGCTGCTGGAGTACAACGAGGATGACGACCGCTTCTACGCCATGCATCACCCGTTTACGTCCCCCCACGAGGACGACCTGCCGAAACTGGCGTCGGACCCCGGTGCCGTGCGTGCACGCGCCTACGACCTGGTGCTGAACGGCACAGAGCTCGGCGGTGGCAGCATTCGAATCCACCGCTCCGCTGTACAGGCCCAGATGTTCGATGCCCTGGGCATTGACGAGGAAGAGCAGCAGGCCCGGTTCGGCTTCCTGCTCGAGGCGTTCCGCTACGGGGCGCCGCCTCACGGCGGCATTGCATTCGGTCTGGACCGAATTGCAATGCTGCTCGCCGGCGCCCCCAGCCTGCGCGATGTCATCGTATTCCCGAAAACCCAGTCCGCCCAGGAGCCCATGGTAGCCAGTCCGGACAACGTGGACGCCAAGCAGCTCGCTGAGCTGCACATCGCGCTCGTCCCGCCGAAGGCTAAAGATTGATGGCAGGTGACGAAGCACCCGGCTGGGTCGACTGGGAAGTATGGGATGGCATCATCCGCATGAAGGGCCTGACCGTGGATCGGCCGGCAGGTCAGGCGCATCCGAACTACCCGGATATCATCTACCCGATCAACTACGGCTACGTCAAAGAAACGCTGGCCAACGATGGCGAGCCGGTGGACATCTTCATGGGATCGGCGGACAACGGCCTTGTGGCAGCCGTCTTCACGCACGACCCGCGAAAGGGCGACCGCGAAGTCAAGTTCATCTACAACTGCTCACCCCGGGAAATCTACCTGGTGCACGGCTTCGTAAACTTCCCTCCCATGACCGCCGAACTGCTCATGCGCCGGCCCATGCGGGAGCTCTGGTAGGGTCGCCAGGCGCGCTCATTCGTCCACGACGATGAGCGAGTAGAGCCCCTTCGAAGCCCAGACCTTTACCCAGGTCGATCCGACTCCCCGGGGTCCGGGTATCCGGTATTCCAATCGGTTCTGTGTGCGTAGCAGCACGTCACCTCCCAGGTGTTCAGCCTCCAGTTCATACTCCGTCAGAATGTGCGCAGGCTCCTTCAACCCGTCGGTAGCGCCCGATGCATCACGGATTTCATACTCGGCAAACCACCGGTTTCCGGACACCGTTGTTTCGCCATCACCGGCCGTCATACGCTCCTCCGAGTCGGCATCGAATCGAATGGCATTTCGCAGCGTGGACCCCGGCATGAGACGTACAGAGGCATGTTCAGGAGTTTCCTGGTCGGCGCTCCCAGCGCCTATTCGGGTGGATGAGAGTTGCGGCTCCATCGTTTCCAGGCGGTCTGCAAAATCGTCCTCAAAAACCTCAAAGAAGTCCTCCTGCAAGAACCTGGCTTCCGTCCCCCTGGGCATGGAATCCAGTGCCTCATCCAGCGCTTGGCGGGCGTGGGTCAGATTGACGGGATGCAATCTACCGGCGTACGCTCCCCGATCCATTCCACGTATGAACCCTACCAATCCGAGCCCGGGTATGTCCCCAAGCACCATGGACCACGTTGGAACGGCGAGCAGATCGGACGCAAAATCGACGTTCCATCGCAGGGCGTTCTGATCGAATAGTTCGTCCTCGTGCTCATCCAGGGTCACGGTGTCGGTGGGCGTTTCCGCAGGCTTGTCGGGTTTATCGCCGGGCTCTCCCATATAGTCCTCCCACGACAGCAGTGGAAGCGGCTCCGGGTCCATGTCGGGCGGCGGACAGTTCTTCTCGAACCAGGCCAATTCTTTCCTCAACTCTTTTGTGACCGTGTTCACCTCACGCTTTACCGGCCGGAGCATCCCGGTGAAGAAGCTGCTTCCCTGGGAGTTGCCCAGGAATTCGACGACGGCAATCTGCATTTGCATGAGGTCGGCGACGCGGCCAACAAAGGTCGCTTTTCCGGCAAGGGTTCGCAGGTTGACCGGATTCCCGATACCAGGCAGGTTTTCGGCAACCTGTTCAATCAGATCGCCGAGCGCTTCCTGTGATTTCGCGTCAGCCTCTTGCTTCCAGCCCTCGAATTCCGAAAGGCGACACAAGGCGCGTTCCAGGACTTCCCGGTTGTGTTCTATGAGGCCGGCCGTTTCCTGACATTCCGCGTCGGTCTTGAGTCCGTACATGAGAAAGCAGTGCTCACACTTCTTCACGTACAAGTTTGTCCCGCAATTGGCCGGCGCGTCCGATGATCGCGGCGATAGCAGCGCGGACATGTCCAGCGGTGCATGGTCTGCCAGGTCGGAATCGACCAGGAATCCTGTTCTCGATGCCAGGACGGGACCATCAGGATCGGGACTGGCGTCTGCAAGCGAGGGCGTCGCCATCAGAATGCATGCCAATACACAATTCAGGAGTACAGTTCTCACGTTCATGGCGTGCCTCCGTCAGAATCATTGCCATCTGGTGCCTGGTCCGATGCGCAGGCGGCCGGAGCGCTGGCAAGGAACATCCCTGCCTTCATGGCCTCCATGACCCCCATTTCACCGCGCAGCTTCTCCGTCGCATCTGCATCCTCTTCCAGGGTCGCCAAAAGGAACGCGAATCCCTTCTCGGACAGGTCATTTTTGGCTTTCCGGGCAGCACATCCGCAGATGTCCTCACCCATATTGGATGTACTCACACACGCCTTCGCGAAGCGTTGGATATCGGCGTTGCTGAGACTGTCGGACGGCGTATCCGACTGTGCACACGCCGTTGCTACGGGCAACAGCATGATCAGGATGAATGATTTGAGGCTCATTGGATGTCTTCCGCTGGTTGGGATTGATGGGATCGGGGGAAGGCCCCTCTACCTGTCATGCGCAATCGGTACAGAAAGTGGCTCACTCACGCCATAGTTGACCCTTCGGCCACGCGCCAATACTTTCGGGACACATGTCGTAGCCCACGCCCCCCCGCACATGCCAGATCAATCCCCGTCCGTGACCCTCCTCTTGGAGCAATGGCAACGTGGCGATCACGAGGCCCTGAATGTGCTCATGCCGGTTGTCTATGATGAATTGCGCCGGCTCGCTCATGGCCTCATGCGACGCGAAAGGTTTAACATGACCCTGTCGACAACGGCCCTTGTGCATGAGGCATACTTGAACCTGGCTGGTCCGGGCCCTGCACTGTCGTCCCGAGCCCACTTCTTCGGCATAGCCACTCGCGTCATGCGCCGGGTTCTGGTCGATTGGGCACGCCGTCGGAATGCCGACAAACGAGGCGGTGGCGTTCGTCCGGCAATGCTTGATGAGAATGATGCCGTCACCGAGGTGGATATGGACACGGTACTCGCCGTGGACCAGGCCCTTGGCAAGCTGGAGCGCATGGACGAGCGACTTGCGCGGGTCGTCGAATGTCGCTATTTCGCAGGGTTGTCCATTGCTGACACGGCCGAGACGCTCGGCATCGGGCAGGCCACGGTGAAACGGGACTGGACGGTGGCGCGAGCCTGGCTGCAAAACGAATTGGGTTCGTCATGATGGATGCATCCAGGTGGCAAGAGACACGACGACTGTTCGAGCAGGTGCTGGTCCATGTGGAGGGAATGGACCATCCCCTGAACCGCGCGAGTGCCTGGTTGACGGCCCCGGAGCGGCAGCCCACTCCGGGACCGGACATTGTGTCTGCCGTCGTCGACCTGCTCCGCGCCCACCTGACAGACCATGACGCCCTGCCTTCGCCCGTACCCGAACACGTTGTGGCATCCCTCCTCGCGGACCACGACCGTGCACTCGACGAACTTGCTGCGGGTGACCGAGTGGACAAATACCGGATCGTGCGTCCGCTTGGACGAGGCGGAATGGGTATGGTCTATTTGGCTGAACGGGATGACGGAAACTACGCACAGCAGATTGCCCTCAAACTTGTGGGCCGCGATTCCCCAGGGCATGACCTGCCACAGCGGCTCCGCAATGAGCGTCAAATCCTGGCGGGGCTCAACCACCCCAACATTGCTCGTTTGTTGGACGGTGGTCCATCTGACCGGGGCCCATACCTGGCCATGGAGTTCGTGGACGGCGAGCCCATTGATATCCATTGCCACCAACAGGCCTGCTCATTGCAGGAAAGGCTTCGACTGTTCCTGACAGCCTGCGATGCCGTTCAGTATTCCCACAACAACCTTGTCGTACACCGAGACCTCAAACCGGCCCACATCCTGATTACGACACAAGGACGCGTCAAATTGTTGGATTTCGGGGTCGCAGGGCTGCTTGACCCGGATTCGTCAACGTCCGAGCGCCAACGTCACGTCACACCGGAATATGCCGCTCCTGAGCAGCTGTCAGATGAACCCGTTACGACATCGGCCGACGTCTACGCCCTGGGTCGCATCCTGTCCCGGCTGGTGGATGGTTGCCCCGGCGCCAGTTGGCTGCGCTCCGACCTGAAGGCCGTTGAAGAGAAAGCCACCGCCACGCATCCGAATCATCGCTATGAGACCGTCGCCCAATTGGCCGACGACGTGACTCGGGCCATGACATCTCGCACGTTGGTAGCCAGGCCCCATAGCCCGGTCGATGTGCTTCGGCGCTTCAGCCGTCGGAATCTCGTACCTGCCGCAGCCGGCGCGTTGGTCGTGCTGACGCTTCTGGCTGGACTCCTGGCCACGTGGAACCAGGCCCGGATTGCCGAGCACAGGTTCGATCAGGTGCGAGCCCTGTCAAACACCATGCTCTCCGATCTGCACGATGCCATCCGGGATTTGCCTGGGGCGACCTCGGCGAGACAGTTGCTGGCCCAGCGTGCGGTCGCATACCTCGATACCTTGAGCGCTACCGGGCGTGAAGACATCGAGGCGGAATTGGCCCTGGGTTATGAACAGGTTGGGGAAATCCTGGGGAATCCGCACTACATGAATCTCGGAGACCTGGCCGCTGCCATGGAAAGTTATGAGCACGCCCTCGCGATCCGGGAGCGTGCTTTTGAGCGGGACACTTCCGATGCCAACGCCCGTCTTGCGCTGGCCGAAAGCATGGGTCAGACGGCGGTCCTTACGTCGTGGAATGAAGACAATGCAGGAGCGATTGTCATGAGCACGCGCGCTCTTGAACTGCTCGACGGTATGCCGTGCAATACCCTGTGCGAACACGTTTCCGGTCGAATCAGGAGCGAGCTGGGATGGTGGCTCATCTGGGAAGGCCGAGCTGACCAGGGACTCAGGGAATTGGACGCGTCTACGGTCCTTTTGGAACTCTTGGTTGCCGCACAGCCAGAAGACGTCGACATCCGCCTTGATCTGTGGCGGGCCTACTCCTACCAGGTAGACGGCCTGCGTTTTACCGGCCGCGCACAAGAGGCCCTGGACCTGGTGGAAGATGTTGGCCTGCCACTGCTTCTTGAGACCCGCCTGTTGGCTCCCCTGCACCCCAGAACACTGTACGGTCTGCATGTGGCCCACGACTATGTGGGGAATTTGCATTCGACATTGGGTCGGCACGAGGAGGCTGCCCAGGCTCACGCCACATCCCTCGTGTTCGCCCGAATGCTTGTCGAGGCGGACCCTCGGAACCAGAAAGCCCACGAGGCCATGGCCAGAACCCAATCGTCGCGTGGAAATGTTCTCGCTCGGCTGGAGCGTACCGAGGAAGCCATAGAGGCGTTCGAATCATCCATCTCAACCCGGGAGCGATTGTTCAATGAGAACCCCTTGAATGCTTCGCTCGGTAACTCGGCAGCAGCGGGACACAAGGTGCTGTGTCGAACGCTGATTGAACTGGCCATGCCGGATAGGGCTGCAGACGCCTGCCGACGGGCCATTACGTTGCAACAACGGGTAGTCGCTGTCTCAAAGGGATCGCCGATCCTCATCGGCAATCTCGGCAGCACCTATGCCTACATGGCGCGCGCCGATCATGCCCGTGCACGCACCACGACCGGAGCGGCAGCCGATTCCCTGATACGTTCTGCCACAATGTGGTACCGTGAAAGCCTCACCACGCTTGACGGCATTTCCACCGTGATGGAAGAATACAGTTTCGAAATCCATCCCGACTCCATTCGAGCCGAGTATGCTGCATTGGCCCTCGAAGGAGGCTGAGCATTGGGCGGTTTGGGGAGCCACCCTACTTTGGTAGCGTCGCGTCCAACTCGGACCCGATATTCCGCCACCATCCGACCCGAGCCGACTTGCGGGTGGCTGGAGACAGGGAAACGTCGCCCTGGGATGGAACACATGCATGATGAACTCCGGCTCTCCGAATTGCAACGAACCACCACGAGTCTGGACAGGCACCCGGACAACGTCGGCTTCCGACAGCGCAAAAGCGGGTAGGCCTTCAAGCGAGAAGTAGTACACATACTGGCCATCCCGTGACCAAATGGGCGGAAAACCGCGGATTCCTGAAAGCTCTGTCGACGACTGTGAAGTGCGATCGTACACAACCACTACTCCGCTGGTCGCGGTGAATACAACGTATCGCTCATCCGGTGATACGCTCGGAGTATAACCGGCTGCATAGGGCTCAAACGTTTTCCCGTCCGACCTCAACAACCCAACCTCGTCCTCCAGCGTGACGATGTACCCTTCCCTTACTCGTATGCCGCCCCCGGTCCGGAGGCCGTCAAGAACGGCAGTCAGCGTGTCGGGCGACTGCCGGGTTGACAAGTTGCGGACCATCAATTGTCTTCCAGGACTGATCAAGCCCTTGTCCAGAGTGTAGTCGGACACCAAGAGACGCTCCCCGTCCAGGCGTTCCACGCCGAAATAGGTCACACCAGAGACACCCGTGACCATCTGATCCGTTTCCAGATCAACCGTCACTTCACGGTTCAATCCGGTGTCACCATTCGTACTGTTGCCCAGCAGTTCCCGTCCGTCGGACGACAGGTGAATGGACATCACCTCCGCATCCATTCCGGCAATGTCGAACGAAGTCACGGTGCGTGATTCGACATCCAGAACGGATACCGACTGCTGTTCCGGCATGTTGTCCGGCGAGAATACGACGGAACCGGATGTCGGCTCTGCCTGGAATCTTGCAAAAAACGCCTCCTCCATGAAATCGACCGGAGGAGACCGGAATTCTCCCGTGTTCGGATCAATGCGGCGCGCCACGATTTTTCCAGCATCGTCCCCAAGTTGGTAAATGAGAATGTCTTCCGTCAGCGGCTGCGCGTTTATGCCACTGTGCGTGGTCTCAGTATTGGATTCTTGCTCGGTATTCAGGATGGCGTAGACGACTGCCTGCTCGGGGCTCATATAGGCGACCGTGCCCAGCGTACTGCCCATCCGGGTGAGCTTGGTCGAGTGCGCCGTTTGTGCGAGCCCGAAGTCCAGCACCTTGCCCACGCCATCGGCCGTGAGCATGATGTTCGCGCTCTTGATGTCCCGGTGCACGATGTTCTTGGCGTGGGCCGCTTTCAGCGCCTCGGCAACCTGAACGGCAATCCGGACGGCTTCCTGGATTTTCAGCGGCGCTCCTTGATGCGCTCCTCCAGCGTTCCCCCTTCGATGAACTCCATGGCGATGAACGGACGACTGTCATCGGCCGGGGAGCCTACCGGCACAGCTTCATCGATTTCGTAGACCTGCGCAATGTGCGGGTGGTTCAGAGCGGCGGCTTCGCGCAGTGCGAGGTCAATGTACTCCACCGGGGCATTGCGTGGGAAGGGGTTAGGCTCATCCTGTTTTGGCAGGTTGATCCTGGTCGGGTAGGTTTATCGTTCTTTTGAACCCCACTTCCGGGAATCGCATCAAAACCCAATTTTCCATTCGTAGGAAGAGCCTGTCCGGCACCGTCCATCAGGAGGCTGTCAGTCTCAAAGCATGAAGTTGCGCGTGGCCGCGCCAGGTGTCTGTATTCCTGGTATTCCATCCACCGATTTCAGGAACCAGGTACGAAAAGTAGTGTCTAATAATGATACCATTAAACTTTCCAGCAAGAATCGAAGGACGATGGCCTCGATCTTTGAAGATCCGGTCCGTGCAAACGTGAAATGGATGGACGTGGAAGGATTATTGCGTGCACTCGGCGCGGACCTGACCGAAGGGCGCGGCTCTCGCGTTCGAATCCATTTACGAGGTATTCGAGCTGTCTTCCATCGTCCACACCCCGAGCCTGACACGGACAAGGGCGCTTTGCGGTCAATGCGACGTTTCTTGAATGAGGCTGGAATCAACCCCCATGCGTGATATGCTGACCTACAAGGGCTATACCGGACGTGTTGAGTACGACGACGAATCTGGCTTGCTGCACGGAGAAGTGCTCGACCTCAGAGATGTCGTTACGTTTCAAGGGAAGAGTGTGGAAGAAATCCAGCAGGCATTCCGCGACTCGATCGATGACTACCTGGACTTCTGTCGGGATCGGGGAGAAGAACCGGACAGGCCCTTTTCTGGACGACTTATGCTTCGTCTTCCGCCTGAATTGCATCGGAAGGTCCATGTACGGGCCCAGCACGAAGGTAAAAGTCTGAACCAGTGGATATCGGATCGCTTGGCCATTGCGGATTGACACCATTCGTGCACAGAGAAGGGTAGGCTGATCCTTCTTTTGCACCCCACTTTGGGAAACCGCATCAAAACCCAATTTCCCATTCGATAGGAAGAGCCTATCCAGACGCAGTGCAAAACACCGCAGGCCTTGCCGCCATCGAAACGCCGGACGGAGTTGCCGTCATGGCCACCCGAGCTCGGCCGTGGGGGCATGGGTATTGTCTACAAGGCCCGGGACACCAAGTTGGACCGGGATGTGGCGCTCAAAGTGAAGCCGGATTCCCGGAACGACCGGGCGATCACCCCTCACTTTGGCAGAGCAGGCGGCATCTTACCCATGCCTGGTTCTCCACCAGACGAATAGCGGTAACGCGTCGTACCAATCACTTGCGGCCTCCCAACTCAGACGTCAGGTTCATGATGAAGTGCAGTGCCACCGGATTGACGTTCGCGTCCTGCGGAGCGTCATCCTCCGTACTGACCGGAAAACCGAAAAGAAAGCGGTCCGGCGTTGGAAACGTGTCGAAGAAGTTCATGCCGAAGGCATACCACGACGACGACAGGTCGATTTCGGCGGCGCCTTGGATGGAGAAGCCGTTCTCGAGCGAAATCGGGCGACGAATGCCGCCTCCGGAAACCTTCAATGCGTACAACGCTGTGCCATCAGCTGACCACTTCGGAAGCGTCATGCCGTTCTCCCATATCAGGTTCGGCGGACTGTCCAGGTCGTCCATGGACTGTACATAAATGGCGCCCTGGTCTTCGTAGGCGATGTAGTGCCCATCCGGAGAGAAATCAAACAAACGCGGGTTGCCGCCCGGAGTGTCGTGGGACACATCCCGCAGCTCGAGACGAAAGCTGTACGTTGAACGCTTGTCCAATTCCAGAACCAGCAAGTTTGACTGCGCATCAATCGTTGGCGGTATGCCGCCGGCACCCACTGCGATTGATCCGTCCGGAGAAATAGCAAGGTCCGCCAGGTCGCTGTTGGCAATGGGCAGAATGGTCGTCTCGTTTCCTCGGCCACTGACCGACTTCCGCATGATAGTTCTGACATTATCTCCCGACATCCGCACGAAGTACAGGGAGTCACCGGCAGGATTCCATGCCGGATAGTCACTCACGCCACCCGATGTAAAGGCGCGCCGCGAGCCCGATTCAAAATCCAGGATCCAGATATCGGCCGGTGCCCGGTTCGCACCTCCTCGCTCCTCTTCGACCACGACCGCCGCCATGGTACCGGACAGATGCACAGCGGCGCTTCGATACACTCCCACCGGATATTCCCTGCCTGGATACGGACTCGAAAAGGATCCGCCTGCCTGCTCGATCACCGTCGGGCTCAGCGGTCGTGAGGCCGTCACCGTTCCGACGTTCAGCCCGGCATGGACCAATGTCCCTTCCTTCGATACAGAACGCGCTTCAACACGAACATTCTGCTCGATCGGGATGACGGGGCCGGTGACCGCCAAGTCCTCCAAGCTGAAAGGTGCCGCCAGCAACGTGTTTTCCCGGTTGAAAATGAGGTGACCGCTGTCCATGTACTGGGCCTTCGTCCCCTGCAGATCTGCATACCCTTTCAGGTCCCCTGTTTTCCGGTCGAAGAAGCCGAACCGATCCGGACCATTCCGTTGCTGAACCGTTGCGACGAACGATTTTCCGTCCGGCAGCAGATACGGGTAATCCATGTCGTATTCCCCGGCCAACGTATCCGTCAGCTGACTGGCGACACCCGTTGTCAGCGACATCGTCCATATGGCGGGTATTTCTTCATAGATGATGGTTTCATCGTCCAACCATTCCGCCCTGGGACCTCCTTCACTCGGCGTCGCCACATCAATCACGGAGCCGGAATCGAGTGTCATGAGCTGGATGCTGGTCGCTGTCGTAAGCAGGAGCTGCTTCGAGTCCGAAGAAAACGCAAGGTGGATGTACACGTTTGGCGCCCCCATTTCCCGGACTTCCCCGGTCTGCAGGTCGAGCAGCTGAATGGTGTCCCGTGCAATGGCCACATAGCGTCCATCATCCGAAATATCCATGGCGGCTATGATGCCTGATATGGGCAGCGTTTGTGTGACGCGTTTGACGCTCGATGCAGGGCCTTCCGGAGCTGGCGATGCCCCTAACCACCACCCAATCAAAACCGCCACCACCACAATGACTGCGATAACCGCTGGATGCATGCGACCCGTAAGGTCCAACGGGTTGGCCTTCACGTGGGCTGGTGCAGCCGCCGGCATGCCCTGAACGCTGGTCGTGCGCGACATTCCCGATTGCGTCAGGTCGACCGTGCGAAGGTCCACAATGAGGTCGCGCGCACTCTGGTATCGGTCGTCGGCCTTCTTGGCAAGCAGCTTGGTCACAATCCACTCGAGCCCCATTGGCACGCCCGTTCGAATGGCCGTCAGGGGGTCAGGGTTCTCATTCAGGATGGAATACGTGACCGCCTGCTCATAATCGCCGCCGAATGGCAAGCGCCCGGCCAGCAGTTCGTACATCACAATGCCAAGCGCCCACAGGTCTGTCCGGTGGTCCACGTCTTCACCGCGGGCCTGCTCTGGACTCATGTACGCGACCGTTCCCAACGTCGAGCCCATGCGGGTAAGCATCGTGGAGTGGGCCGTCTTTGCGAGCCCGAAATCCAACACTTTTACGTTTCCTTTCGTCGTCAACATGATGTTGGCCGACTTGATGTCCCGGTGCACGATGTTCTTTTCGTGCGCCGCCTCCAGTGCCTGGGCGGCCTGGGTTACAATCCGGACCGCTTCCTCGAGCGGCATGGGCCCTTTCTTGGAGCGGTCTTCCAGGGTCTCGCCATCAATGAACTCCATGGCAATGAACGGGCGCTTGTCGTCCGACGGCGCGCCTTCCGGAACGGCTTCGTCAATCTCATGGACGGCGGCAATGCTTGGGTGGTTCAACTGCGCCGCCGCTTTCGCCTCACGATAAAACCGGGCCCGGTCGTCCTCGCTGGACAGGGCCGATGCCGGCAGCACCTTCAGCGCCACCGTCCGGTCGAGCTTGGTGTCTTCGGCCTTATAGACAATGCCCATGCCCCCACGGCCGAGCTCCGCTACAATTCGATAATGGGATAACGTGGTGCCGATCATGGGGTGCGGTTGTGGGATCCCCAATAATCGGGACTATGCGGCCGTGGTGCAACGGCTCCGGAATCACCATTCCCAGAGGCAGCGGAGCGGGACAGCCGCCAGATCGTTCTCGAAATGAACCACGTCACTTCCAGAATACAGCACGATTCCGCGCCGAAATTGGTTTCCGACATCTTCCCGTAGTGAACGAAGCCCGTTGAAATCCCGTGACACCACACTGGCTGACGCTTTCACCTCAATACCCGCGATCTCCCCACGAGAGGATTCCATGACCACATCGACCTCTGATCCATTGGAGGTTCGGTAGTGGTACAGCCTTGGTGCTGACGGGGACCAACCGGACTGCCGGGTCAATTCCGCCAGAACAAACGTTTCCAACAGCGGCCCCCATGTGCGCGTAGTTGCGCCGGACGCCCCGGGCTCGCTGTCAAGCAGATAACTCGCCAGCCCCGGATCGTTCAGGTACATTTTGGGCGATCGTACCAGTCTTTTGGACTGATTCCGCGACCAAGCAGGCAGTTCGCGAACAAGAAATGTCATGCGAAGCAGGGACAAATACCGCTTGAGCGTGCTGGCAGCCAGTCCGGATGTCCGTGACAGCTCTGCGTAATTCACAAGCCCCCCTGAACGGGTTGCAACCAGCGACAACAGGTTTGGAAGTTCTGTCAAACCTTCAATATTCGCCAGATCGCGGATATCGCGCTGCAGAATGGTCGACACATACGCATCGAACCAGCCACGACGTCTTTCATGGGTTGTCCGCTCGATCGCTTCAGGGTAACCCCCGGCATGTGCCAAAGCTGAATAATCCACTGGCGCGTTGGTCCGCGCTATTGCGGGCAGCGCATCACCGAAACAAGCATCCACAAAGTGCTCTGTCCGTCCCCGGATTTCCCCCTGCGAAAATGGATGCAGCGTGACGATTTCCATGCGTCCCGCCAATGACTCTGATATGCCTGGCACGGTCAGGACGTTGGCACTGCCCGTCAGCAAGAACAGGCCGGGGCGCCTGTTCTCATCCACTCGCAGCTTGAGTGCGCGGAACAGTTCAGGGACCCGCTGCGCCTCATCAATGACTGCCGGGCCGGCAAATGAGGATACGAACCCTTCCGGATCGGATAATGCCGCGGCTTCTGTGGTGATTTTGTCGAAGGTCACGTAGGAGACATCGTCGCTCCCGCCAAACCCACCCGCCGCCAGACTTCGCACGAGCGTTGTCTTACCTGCCTGTCTCGGACCATTCAGGAATACGACGGGCGTATCGCTGAGAGCGGCAAGAATACGTGATGTGATGCCTCGCGTTATCATGCATGTATTTTAACCACGTGATGGTTGAAATACAACCACCATGTGAATGATATACATGATCCAGATTGGCGTCCGAGGTCTGTCGAGCCTGGTACAGGCCAGTATAATGTAACTTTCAAGGTTACATTTATTTCTTCACGGCACAGGTGATAGCGTAGTCGCCCAATTATAAATGATCTGAACATCCGCCGATCCGCCAGCTGCCTGGCGAGCAATGCCGATCCGGCCGTCATCCGAGACATCGAAGTAGAAATTGGAGCCCACTCTTACGACCGATTCAGCCTGGCCAGTAACCTGGAATCCTGCCTCGGTGCTGACGGGAACGCGGTAAAGATCCATTCCCGTTGCGAAGTAGAGTTCGTCATCCTCGGGACCCCACACGGGCCTCGTACCTCCGTTGCGACTGACCATGGTACTGGCACCCGTCTCGCGATCGAACACCCAGACTTCTGTGGTTCGGGACACATCCGATTCGTAGGCGATGAACCGGTTGTCGTGCGACACGCGAGGGTACTGCTGTCTACCCTGTCCCTCCACCAGAGGTCGCTCGGTTGAATCGGCAAAGGTGTACATCAAGATATCAAAGTCGTTGTCCTGGCCGGTACCGTCGTACACCAGGAAGTCTCCAGACGGAGACCAGTCGGGATCACCCACCGTATTCTGGGACGATGTAAGCCATTGGATATCGGATGAACCGTCCAGGCGTAGTACGCCCAATTCCTGGGATGATGACCGAAAGGCGGAAAACGCAATCTTCTCGCCATCGGGCGACCACGTTGGCTCGAACCAGGATCCCGAAAACGTCAACTGACGGGAAAGTCCTGTCTGCAAATCAAACAAGAGCAATTGATCGCTGCCGTTCTGATAGCCATTCACCTCGGCAGTGATGTAGCGCCCAGACGGGGAAAACTGGAATTCCTCAAAATCGAGTTGCTCTTCAATCAGGGAACGGAGACTGCCCTCGCCATCGAGTTCAAGCATCTCACGCTCCGTTATGGTTCTGTTTCCGAATGATACGAAATGCCCTGAACGAGTAACGAACCACTCCCACGCCACGATAGACGGCCTGATGGGCTGTGGAAGTCCGGAGACCTGCGCCTTCTTGACGTCCACGGGAACGGCCGACAGCCGGCCACTCTGTTGCGACTGTACGATTAAATGCGCTGGCTCCGTGAAACGGGAATACCACACCCCATCGTCCATGAACCGGCTCATTTGACCTGATTCCAGATCGAGGAACGTGCCTGATGATCCACCTCCGGGCTCGTTTCGAGCAACTGCGAGGGTTTTGCCAGGCGTTACGATGCTCATTGGGAAATAACCGGTAATGACAGTATCGGCTGGCATGAAGGGCTCGACACGACCGGCGGGCGTCACTACCGTCAGTTGGAACCCCGGCGTCACGAAATACAGGGATCCGTCCTGGTCCCACACCACTGTTTCCGGGGATGCTGGCGCAACTTCGACAGGATCGCTGCCGACCACATCGCCGATATGCAGGCTACCTCTGGAGACGAAAGCAATCTTCGTTTCATCAAAGGAAAAGGCAGGCCAGACAGGAAATTCGGATCCGGGAATGGTTACAATGACGTTGGTCTGCAGATCGTGGATGCGGAGAAGCGGCACTGTCTGCGCAGAATCCCGACCTGCAAGGGCCAGATACCGCCCACTCTCGGAAAGAGCCGGCCAGCGGCTGTCCGACACGAATTCGTAGTGCTGTTCCGCGTACCGTACCGGGGCGGGCGGTGGAGCCGGACGCAACAGAAAGACAGCCAAACCGCCGAGGATGATGCCCGCGATGAGCAGGCCCGCCGGGAGCAACCTGGAGGACGAGGGCGCCTGCGGCTTTCCACCCGTCATGGCCGCGGCCGCAGAAGTAGCACGCGTTGTCGCCGAAGCCCGGGAGAGCCCCGCCTGGCTGAGGTCGGCCGTCCGAAGGTCAACAAGCAGATCGCCCGCCGACTGGTAGCGGTCATCCGCCTTCTTTGCCAGAAGCTTGCCCACTATCCAATCGAGTGACATGGGTACTCCTGCCCTGACAGACGTCATGGGAGCCGGGTCCTCATTCAGAATGCCGTACACAACAGCCTGCTCGTAATCGCCCGGAAACGGGTGCTTTCCCGTAATGAGTTCGTATAACACTACACCGAGCGCCCACAGATCGGTCCGGCGGTCTACTTCCTCTCCCCGAGCCTGCTCCGGACTCATGTAGGAAACGGTCCCCATCGTCGACCCCATCCGGGTCAACATGGTGGAATGCGCCGTCTTGGCTAGCCCGAAGTCCAGCACCTTGGCCTGGCCCTTCGCCGTGACCATGATGTTGGCCGACTTGATGTCCCTGTGGACAATATTCTTGTCGTGGGCTGCTTCCAGCGCCTGGGCAACTTGAATGCACGTCGCAACGGCATCCTGGAGACTGAACAGGCCTGCCTTCAGCTTCCCCTCCAGCGTGGGCCCTTCCACGTACTCCATGGCGATGAAGGGTCGCAGCTCCGTCGGATCCCCTCCTTCCGGCACCGCCTCGTCAATCTCATACACCTGTGCGATGTGTGGATGATTCAGTGCTGCGGCGGCTTTTGCTTCCCGGTAAAACCGGGCCCGGTCATCCTCGCTTGAGAGAGCCGAGGACGGCAAAACCTTGAGCGCGACGGTACGGTCGAGCTTCGTGTCTTCAGCCTTGTACACAATGCCCATACCGCCGCGGCCGAGCTCATCGACAATGCGGTAATGGGATAACGTGGTGCCAATCATGGGGTATGGATGGTGGGAAGCGCAATATGCGATGATTCGACGTGGACTGCAATTCGATGTGCAGCAACGGCTACATTACGCCCGATCAGCATTGTACTCATCCTGATTCTTGATGATGGAAAAGACCCGATACATCGTCTGGGCGGACAGATTCCGGCGCCTTTCGGCTGAATTCTTCGTGGTGGTGGCCGGTATCCTGCTTGCCCTGGCCATCAACACGTGGTGGCAGGGCGTGGAAACCCGGCAACGGGAGAAGGACTACCTGGCCGACCTCGTCGTTGATTTCGAGGAGAATGCTACGCGCTTGCAGGAGGCCATTGACCTCGCCGATGAGATCATGACCGAAGCGCAGATCCTGCTTCACGTGGAATCGGCCGGTGAGGGCCGCGAAATCGGGCTGGATTCGCTGAACTACCATCTTCAGACGTTGTCGTTGCTGCCCACCTTCCAGCCGGTTACGCGCACGTACGACAACATTCTGGGCGCGGGTGAACTCCAGACCCTTTCCAGCCCGGAAGTGCGCATGATGCTGGCGGACTTTGAAAGCCAACTCCGTCTGGTTTCAACCGTGGAGCAAACCCAGGAACGTCAATTCGTTTCGCTGTTCCTCCCATACATCATGAAGAACCTGGACTACACGGCCTTGGCCATGTTTTCGAGCGAGACCGTGGAGATTCCCGACCCCACCCACGCCGAAACCATATTCGAAGAGTTGGGCACGCGGGAATTCCGGAACTGGGTTGTCCTGCGACTGACCTGGGCGGATGACCTTCAAGGAGTCCACAAGGGCGTTCTGGACGTGGTCAAAGAGATCCAGGCCGAATTACAAAAATAAGATAGCCGCGCACATGGCCAGCATCAGGAAGGCCGGTAGCGACTTCATGAGCGGGTCCTTTACCTTGACGTGCATGCCAAGCGCTCCTACCATGAGCAGCGCAACAATACCAGCCGCAGGCGCTACGAGCTCAGGCATCCACAGCCCCGCAATGAGTGCGAGCGCCGAGCCCACCTTGAGCAGCCCGACTACATAAAACGCAACGTCCGGTAGTCCGTAGGCTGCGAATTCCTCTTTGAGTGACCGTGCGTCGCCGCCACGGTAGTCAGTGGCAGAACCGGAGCGGAGAAGCCACACATTCAGGAGTCCCAGAGCCACGATGATCTGGAGGATGGCGGTCGTATTGAAATCGGGCATGGCGCGTAATGATGTCAAATTGCGGTGGGGGTGGAAACGCGAACCAGTGCGCTCCGTTGTGCAGTGCATGAGCTCAATATACTTGTTCCTGACACTGTGTTCGGCCGCGCTGTTCGCATACTACGGAATAGCCAGCCTGGCTTCGGAGGACCTGACGCAGGAATTCGACCGGTGGGGCGTGGGAAATCTGCGGCGACTCACGGCGTTCCTGGAATTATCGGGTGCCGTGGGACTCCTGATTGGGCTTGTATTGCCCATCGTGGCCCTATTGGCGGCCACTGGCCTGTGTCTCATGATGCTCATTGCGACGGGTGTGCGCATTCGGATCCGCGACCCATTTTACGCCATGATACCGGCCATCATGTTGGCGGTCATCAACGCCTATATCGCGTGGAACGTCTGGACGACGCTGTAACCCACTGCTGGAGGCCACGTAGAGTGTCACGATACGCTCATCCCGATAGACGCCCTCCAATGGAAGAATACCAGCAGGCCCTCGAAAAAGCCGTTCTGGAGTATGCCGCTACAATTGGCCGCAACCCCAAACACTCCGCAGACAAACCGACCAAGATTCCCGGTTTTCCGGATACACTCGTATGGAGCACGGCCCGCCAATTGGCGGAGCAAGGGCTCATTTCAACGTCCACAATAGATGAAGACGGGAAGGTCATCATCTCAGACCTGCGGGAAGAAGGAACGACTCGTTTGGAAGCCATCTTGGCTGAACTTGCGCAAAAGGAAGAACAGCAGCGTCAGGACCGGGAAGCCCGCGTGAAAACGGCCAAGAAGAAGAAAGCCTGGTGGCAGGTCTGGAAGTAGTCTTCAGCCCTCTGAGAAGGCCAGTATGTCTTCGATGGGCAAGTGATCTCCCTCATCCTTTCCGTAGTAAGCGGTCACTACCCGGCCGGTCTCGTCGATAAGTAGATCCAGCGGCATGGTCAGCATGTTTCCCTGAATGGGGAACGGCCAGTTGCCCTCAACGAACATGGATCGCATGAGATCGGGCATGCGCAGGATCATCCCCTTCAGGACACCGCCCAAGGACCGCGAAACTCCAAAACGACGGTATGCCTCACCCGTGGCGTCAGCCAATACAGGAAAGGGTGCGGAGTGTCGATCTGCCGTTTTCCATACGGCTTCGTGAGGCGAATTGAACACAGCTACTACTTGGAATCCGGGACCAAACGAATCCAGGTGTCCAATGAGCCGATGCATTCGCAAGTTGCAGAACGGGCAGGTTGCGAACCGGTAAAACGAGACAAGCGAGCGGTGCCCTTTGAGGGTGTCAACCAAGAAGATGTCTCCGTTCCCGTCGGGTAGACCCAATTCGGGTATCGTGTCGCCAGGAGATAGAATTGCCATGCCCTTACGAGCACGTTTCGTGCCCATTCGTTACACCAGCTGTCTCTCACAGCACCACAAAAGGCACGGTACCGGCGGGCTCACCGGTACGCGTCGTAAAGCGTGCTACGTAGGTGCCGCTGGAAAATCCTCCAATACGCATTTTCCGGCCCAATTCCGCGCTCTGCACCAGGCGCCCCCGCATGTCGAATACGTGCACGCGGCCGTCTTCGGGGCCGGTAAACTGAGCCGTGTCAAGCACCGGGTTCGGATAGATGAATGGTGCATCCGGATTGGCCGGACCGTATTCAGTAGCCGTCGAGCCGACTTTCGAGAACGTGATCCGGTCCACGTTGAACGGCCGCGACAAGACCACTGAGAAGCGAAGAATCTGTTTTCCCGCGTTCAGATCCATGGAGGCCGTCACGGGCGCCGTCACGTCCCATGCTCCTGTCGCGGGTACTTGAAGCCGCGTTGTCCGGACATCTCCCAGGGACAGTTGAAAAAAGCCGGTCCCGTCGACAGATGAAACGTCGGTCACCACGTCGTACAGCCCGGTTTCGGCAACATCCACCGTGTATTCAAGCCACTCGCCGGTCGCGAGATACCCAACCTGGAGGCTTCCTGCCGTGAAGGACACAATATCCACCCCTTCACTGGTCCGGAATACCTGCCCCTGGTTCACAGCATCGACGTCGTGGTAGGAAATGCCCTCTCCGCCGATATCGAAGTGTTCGGCTTCCACGACTCCCGGAATCGACGCTGGTAGACCTCCAAAAGATGACCGGGCAAACGCCGGTACCAAAATCTGGAACGGGGGGCTGTACCGGTCACCTCTCAGCGCATTGAGCGCGATGACGCGGTATCGATACGATGTATTCCCCGTCACATCTGTGTCAACGAAGCTGCTCACCGATGCATTGACCGATCCCAACGGTTCAAAGGGCCCGTCGGCTACTGCGCGTTCCACACGGATACCGCCGAACTGTGCGGACCGGTTCGTCCACGAAAGGACCACCGTGGTGTCCTGGTCTACGCGGGCCGATATCTCGGTCGGGCCATCGATGTATGCATGCATCAACAGGTCCTTTTCATCATTCCACGTGCCGTCGTCGCGGTGCAAGACCCTGAACCATCCGCCATCGTCCCACACCTGGAAGGGCATGCCCGCCGCGAGGTGCTCTTCCACGTACGCCGAATAGAAACGCATCCTGGAGTTGTAATCGGCCTCGCGGACAGTCCCGAATTCGCTCATTATGACCGGAATGCCGTGTGTCGCGGACCAGTCGGCAACCTGCTGGACCCTTGCCTTCAAGGCAGCCCGGTCGGACGCACCCCACGTTCCCTGTCCTTCGCCAGCAAAGCTCCACGGGTCGTAGGAGTGGTAGTATGCCATGAGCCATGGGTCGTCGGGGATGGCTGCCGCCATGAGCTGCTCGGCACCCGAATACTCGTTCCCGGAAAAGATGACCAGCCGGGTCGGATTCGTGGCCCGGATGATGTCCAGCACCCGCGCATTCAAATCGTCCACACCCGCCCGGGATATCCCGAACGGTTCATTGATGATCTCGAGCATCAGTTTGTCCGATTTGTCCTTGAACCGCTCGGCGATCTGCACCCAGATGGCATCGAACCGCGCCCGCTTCACAGGGTCGTCGTAGCCGGACTTGATCCAGTCATCATGATGGGTATTGATGATCACGAACAGGTCCCGCTCCAATCCCCAATCGACAATCTCTTCAACCCGGTCCATCCAAGATGCTTGAACGGCGAAGGGCGTGGTGGTGCCGGTGTGCTTGTCCCACCTGACAGGTACGCGGACCGTCTTGAAGCCGGCATCGACGTAATAGTCGAACAGTTCTTCGCGTGCCGGTGGGTTGTTCCACCCTCCCTCGGTTTCAGGCTCGAGGGTGTTACCCATGTTGATTCCGCGACCCATCTGCGATGCGGCCTCGGAAGGCGTCAACTGGGCCGTAGCCGCTTGAGCGCCCAAGAGTACGAGCGTAAGCAGGAGAAATGCCGCCCGGAGGCGTATTTGCGTGCGTTTCATTGCGTGAAAACGTTTTCATGGTCCTAGCCCAATCTACCAGTCGGCGCCGATATATTCAGTTCTTTCGGACACCGATTGCATCCTCACGAAAGCTTTACCGGGTCACTGGTCACGCCATTTGCCCACGCCAGCCCGTTTTCGTACTTTTTCAGACTATGATCCCGTAGCTCAGCTGGCAGAGCATCTGACTTTTAATCAGAGGGTCCCAGGTTCGAGCCCTGGCGGGATCACAGCAAGAAGCGCCTCGCAACTGGCCTGAATGGTCGTTGCGGGGCGTTTTGCGTTTGGGGAGTTGGGACCAGACAGTGCGCCCATTCCTGAGAACGTAGTTGGTTTCCCGACCTTTTGGAGTATTATCTGCGCTTGCGCGCCACCCTCAGCCCCCCACCCCCTCTACGACCATGAAAAGACGGATTGCCCTGTTCACCGGATGTTTTCTGCTCATCCTGTCAGCGCACAATGCCAGTGCCCAGAACCAGTACGAACAACAGGTCCTCACACAGCTCGACCAGGTCGGCGCCAGTTTCACCGAAATCGGATACGATATCGTCGTACGCAAGGGAGACTCGCTCAAAGACGGCGAAACCAAACGGTACACAGTCAATCTGACCAGCGGTACCACATACTCACTGGTCGGTGTTTGCGATGTGGATTGCTCGGATCTGGATCTGACACTCTTTGACGACAACAACAATCTGATCGTCGAAGACACGATGGTCGATGATGCGCCGGTCATTGAGTTCGAGGCTCTCGAGACAGGACAATTCTCACTCGACGTGAAGATGTACGACTGCTCGGAAGACATCTGCTACTATGGCGTTGCCCTTTTTGAGCGCGCGGAAGAAGCCTCGAACGAGTACGAACGTCAGGTTCTGCGGCAATTGGACGCCGCAGCTGACCGCTTTGTCAAATCCGGATATACCAAGATCGTCCATGAAGGGGATGCACTCGGAGACGGCGAAACCGAACCGTATTCCGTTTCCCTTACCAAGGGCAACACGTACGCCCTTGTCGGAGTGTGTGATGTGGACTGCTCCGACATCGACCTGACGCTGTTCGACGACAACGAGAACTTGATTGTGGAGGATACGTTGGTGGACGATGCTCCGATCATTGAGTTTACTGTCCTTTCCTCTGGCAACTTCAAGCTCAATGTCACCATGTACGACTGCTCAGCATCGATGTGTTACTACGGCGTGGCGCTGTTCCGCAAATAGTCACTCGGGCGGTTCGTAGTCGAACGGCAACGCTTCTCCCAACCGTTCCCACGCCCAGTAGCCGTACCGCTCCATGGTATGGGAGCCATAAACCCTGCCCCATCGGTCGACGAGAACACTGCCATTGGGCAGCGTCAACCAGGAGGCTTGATAGAGGCGGGTCGCCAGGCGCCCCGTTATCGGATCTCCCCTGCCCCGTCCCCGAAGCCGTCGGCTGACCATATAGTCTGCGTACATATAGGGCTCCGGCTCGCCTGAGTATTTTACCAAGAGCGAATTCTTGAACGCCAGCCTGAACACAGAAATGGTCGTATCGGCGCCGACGCCTTGCATGGCCGTGATCTCGATCTTGGGTTTGTAGGACGAGCCTTTCACGATCACGCCCGGCATCTTCGCGTCAAAGACTTCATAACCGGAATCGCTCAATGTGCCTGACAGCAACGCCCCGATGAAGTGTCTCGTCGAACCGTTGTGAGCCTCCAGGCGGCGCTCATTCCATTTTCTGCGCTGTCGGTTGCTCATTGTCTCCAGCTCCCTGAACTGCATTTCCCCACCCTGGAGCAACTGCAGGTCCGATCCGGTGAATGAGAAGTCATAAATGGTGATGGAGTAGCCCAGCGCATTGTTGTGGATCACCAGCGGTACATCGGACGTGGCCGTAACAACTCCTGTCTCCTCGGAAAAGGCAATATCCAGGTACTCAGGGTTTTCAATCGTGCAATCCTCCCCGTTCGGCGTGGTACTGAAAAGCAGTTCCTCCAGCCTGGCCAGGTTGCGTTTCCACTCTCTGTTGGACGATGCAATGGCCACTTCGCCGAGCGCATACACCTTCGGCGAAAGACGGAACGGCACGTAGGGTTCATTGCTGGAATCCAGCGTGATTTCCGCCGATTGCGTGTCGAACCCGATCATTGATGCCACGACACTGATCCTCCCTGAAGGCGCCTTGTACAGGAATCGGAAGTTTCCGTCCTGGTCGGTCGTAGCTCCTGCGGTGGTGTTCGGAATGAACACATTCACGCCCGTCAAAGGCTTGTCTGTCCCAGCCTCGTGAACGCTGCCTGATATCCACACAATGGCCGATTGCCGTGCCTCCAGGGTCTGCGGAGGGAGTATCGTGGCCAGGAATGATGCACACGCAATCAGAAGCACGCGGACACGTATATACGTTGAGCGGTACGTGTTTACTCTTCGTAGATTCCCCATCCATTCGCCCTTGTTCACAATCCCACGTGAGAAATCGTACTTGAAACAGTTACTCAAATCGATTCCCAGAGAACTACTGGCGCTCGGAAACGCCTGCCCGACTGCACTGACAGACAAGAACGAACTTGAGTCGTTACTCTACAAGCTTTTTCCCGTAACCACGGACAACGAACTGATCCGGCTCGGTCCGCAAGGCGACGGAGGGTACTTGGTGCCAGATGACCTGTCTGGTATCGAAGCGTGTTTCTCGCCTGGCGTCAGCTTGCTCTCAGGCTTCGAAAAGGACTGCGCCGACAGGGGAATGAATGTATTCCTTGCCGACAGGTCAGTCGATGGACCAGCGGAATCTCATGATCTGTTCCACTTTACCAAGAAGTTCGTGGGAGTCACAACAAATGATGACTTCATGACCATGGATGACTGGGTGGCTGCCTCGTTGCCCGACTCTGGGGAAGACTTGTTGCTGCAGATGGACATCGAGGGATATGAGTATGAGACGGTCCTGGGAATGTCGGATAGCTTGATGAGCAGGTTTCGAATCATGGTTGTGGAGTTCCATCGTTTGGACCGGCTGTGGAGCAGTCCGTTTTTTCAATTGGCCTCGCGTGCATTTGAGAAGATTCTCCAGACCCACACGTGTGTACACAACCATCCCAATAATTACGAGCCTTTTTTGAACAGACGCGGGCTTTCGCTGCCACTGTTTTCAGAGTTCACGTTCCTTCGAAAAGACAGGATTACCCGCTCATCGTACGCGAGTGACTTTCCACATCCACTGGATTCTGACACCACGGACAACCCGCATCTTCCGCTGCCCACGTGCTGGTACAAGGGCAATTAATCCACCCGTGCAAACGTTTGGTTGCAGAGGCCTGTCCACTACATGACCACTCATCAAACGATTTGCCGCCGTGTTCCGGAACTACGTCACCAGCGCCTTCCGTGCGCTCCGCAAACACCGTCTGTACTCTTTCATCAACATCGTGGGACTGGCGGTCGGACTGGCCGCATTCTTCCTGATTGGCCTGTTTGTCCGGCACGAACGCTCGTTCGACGCCTTTCATGAGAACGGCGACCGGATTTTCAGGGTCGTACAGGAGCAGCCGACCAACATGTATCTGGGTTCGAATCATTTCGCCGTCACGCCGAAGCCGCTCGTCACAGCGTTGGTCGATGAAGTGCCCGGAGTGGAAGCAGCGACCCAGATTACCGAATTGGGCGCCTTGCTCCGGATCGGGGAAACGGGCTACCTGGAAGACGGCATCATGGCCACGAACCCCTTCTTCGACATCTTCACGTTTCCGCTTGTGCAGGGAACGACCGACGGATTGCTGTCCGAACCGGACCATATCGTAGTCTCGGAATCCCTCGCCCGGAAGCTGTTCGGCCGTATCGACGTAGTTGGCGAACAAGTGGAATTCGTCTTTTACGATGACCCACTGATGCTCACCGTCCGGGCTGTCATGGCCGATGTCCCCTCGAACAGCCAATTGCAATTCGACTATGTGGTCTCCTTCCTGGCGAGCAAGAGCTGGGTCGCCGCCGATCAGTGGGGCAACAATTCGTACACCACGTACGGCCTGACGCACGAGCCGATGAACCAGGCGCTGCTTGACGAGCGGGTCGACGCCATGACCAAGGCCCACATGGCCGAACTGTCGTGGATCCAGGACAGTCCGGAACGGATGCCGCGGTTCTACACGCAGAAACTGACCGACATCCACCTGCATTCCCGCATCAATTTTGATATAGCCCTGGTGGGCGACATCCGGTATATCTGGCTGTTTTCGGGCGTTGCCTTCCTCATACTCATCACGGCCTGTATCAACTACATGAACCTGGCAACGGCCCGGGCGGCGGTCCGCGCCCGCGAGGTCGGCATCCGCAAGGTCGCGGGCGCGGACCGCCACCAACTCATCGGACAGTTCATTGGAGAAGCCGTAGCCACTTCCATGACAGCTCTTGTGGTTGCCGCTGGTCTTACAGCGCTCATTCTTCCGGCCGTCAATTCCGTGTTCGAGCGGGACATCCATTTGCTGGAGCTGGTTTCACCGGGACCCATCCTGTTCATGATCCTGACGGCACTGGTCGTGGGCGTCGTATCGGGCAGCTGGCCGGCCTTCCAGATGTCGGCCATGCGGCCAGCGGTCATCCTGAAGGGGTCCGGCACGGGCCGCAGGCACTCGTTGCTGCGCAATACCCTGGTGATTGGTCAGTTCGCAATGGGCATTGTCCTCGTGGTAGGCGTCCTGGTCATTCAGCGGCAAATGGACTTCATTTCTTCGACAGATACCGGCGTGCAGCGCGATCAGCTGGTGGCCATCCGCATTCAGAACAATGAACTGAGACGCGATACCGATGGCCTGGTTGAACGCATGGCATCCATTCCCGGCGTGTCCGGAGTCACACGCTCCAGTCATCTTCCCATCCGGATCACATCCAACTCGGGCGTTTCCGACTGGGAAGGCGCGCCGGCCGATGCTTCCTTCCACTTGTGGAATACGCGCGTGGGCGAGCATTTCGAAGAGCTTTCCGGCTTGACGTTCGTCGCCGGCAGCGGTTTTTCAAAGGACCGGGTGACCGACCTGGAAGAGGGAATCGTTGTCAACGAATCGGCCATTCGTGCGCTCGGGTGGGACGTGGAATCCGCCATTGGCCGCACGCTCGAATTCCAGGGCCGTTCGCGCATCCTGGGGGTAGTTCAGGACTTCCACTTTCAAACCCTGCACGAAACGATTGCGCCGGTGGCCCTCCTGTTCGACGAGACGCGGGCCACCTATGTGATTCTGCGGGTCGATTCCGGAAGAATGCAGCCCGTCATGGCAGAGATCGGGGAGCGCTGGAAGGAATTTGCCGAGGGATATCCGCTGAACAGCGAATTCCTGGATGATGCCTTCCGCAAACAATATGAGACGGAATTCCGGCTGGCGGCCATCCTGCGCATGTTTACCGTGCTGGCGTTGTTCGTGGCAGGTCTGGGCCTGTTTGGTCTGGCTGCGTATACCGCCCAGCAACGGACGCGGGAAATCGGCATCCGGAAGGTTCTCGGAGCATCCCCGACGTCGGTCGTCGTCCTGCTGTCCGGAGAGTTCGGTAAGCTGGTTCTCGTCGCATTCGTTGTCGGCGCTCCGGTCGCGTGGTTCGCCATGAATCACTGGTTGGAGGCGTTTGCCTACCGCACTTCCATAGGTGCCGGAACGGTGCTTGCCGTGGGTGGCGTCTGCTTGGCACTGGCCATGGCATCGGTAGGCTTCCAGGCAATTCGGGCCGCACTTCTTGATCCCGTAAAGAGCTTGCGGTATGATGGTTGAATGCGCGTGGTCATCCACCAATCTGTCCGGTTGACACCCGGACAGAGACCGGAAGTTGGGCGTGAACCAATCCAATCGCCCCATGTCTATCCGTTTCCGATTTCCGGCTTCCATGATGCTCGTCGCACTTCTGGCGACGACTGCGTATGCCCAGGACTACGCCACCTTCAAAGCGCGCAATAACGTTTCCATCACCTACACGGTACTGCTTCCGGAAGCATACAACGCTGCCAAGTCATACCGGACGGCAATGGTCTTTGCCGCGCCCGATGCCTCACGAGGTGATACGGAAAGTATGCTGCGTACGTACTGGGGAACGCCTGCGGCACGATCTGGATGGATCGTGGTAGCCCCACTCACGCCGGGCGATGACTGGCGCACACACCCCAATCATCACGCGTTGAACGACCTCATGGATCATATCCGCGAAGGGTACAAGGTTGACGGCGACTTCCATATAGTGGGCATAGGCGATGACGGAGGTCGCATAGCGTCTACATGGGGTGGTATGTCCCGTGAGTATTTCGGGACCATGATTGTCGTTGATGGGCAACCGCTCCTCGGTTGGGACCAAGACGAGGCCGTTCGATTCCTGAAACGGAACGACCCTCAGGTTCTGCTTGTTCGTTCCCCGGACGCCGGCGCCTACGATGCATTTGATGCGCTCGTGGAAAAAGCAGGTGCCGCGTACGGCATCATGGACGGCGTCGCCGCCGATGAATTGCGCGCGGGTGGGGTTCTGGAATGGACGTCAAAGTGGTTGGACGGCCAGAGGTAGGTATGTCGGGGCGGCGGTCGTGTCTGATGGAAACCGGCGAAGCATGTAGTGGTACCATTTTGGTACCACTACCGACATATACACGCCATGACCATCAACCTATCGCTCAAGAATGTGCCAGACGAGCTGCACAAACGCCTGCAAGTGTCGGCTGAACGCCACAGACGCAGCATGAACAGTGAAATCCTCGACATGCTCGATACGGCTACAAGGTCGGCGACGCACCGGGACGCGCTCCTGGAGGATCTGGATGCGTTCAGGTCCGCGCTGTCCGGGCGCCGTTTCGATCACGAGGATATCCGGAGCGCCATCGAAGACGGACGGGAATGATTGTTGTCGACGCATCGGTCCTCGCCCACTTCATCCTTCCGTCGGTCCACACCGCGGACGTTCAGGCCGTGTATGAGCGTGATCCCGTCTGGATGGCCCCCATTCTATGGCAGAGCGAAATGCGAAGCGTCCTCCGAAAGTACCTTCTGGCCAAGTCCTTGAGTCTGGAGGAGGCGCTGCAAGCGGCCCGTTTCGCGCGCCAGATAATGAATGGCGGTACCGGTGTCGTGCCTGACCAGGCCGTTCTCGAGGTCTGCCTGGATACCGGCTGTTCATCGTACGACGCCGAATACATAACAATGGCCCGGTCGCTCGGCACCTGGATGGTGACGTACGACCGGGCCATGTTGACTTCATTTCCTGATGTGGCTGTCTCAGTCGGCCAGTTCACGCAGTAAATTGGCCAAGCGCACACGGACAGCATTGTGATGCCCCGTGTCGCCGGAACCCATCGAGGCCAGGGCGGCATGCTCCTGCATGGTAGCCGTTGCCTGCATGACCGATCCATTGCCGGCGTCGAGTGCTGCTGACAAAGCGTCTGCATCGTCCCGTGACATGGCCTTGGCGCGAACCAATTGATCGGCGTAGGCCTTGGCGACCGTTGGATGCGTCGGCCACGTGATGAGATCCTGGTTCTGCGGATTGAACTGGTCCAACGTCACGAGTTTCGCGGCGTCGATCTCGTTCTGTGTCAGGTGGTCACTCGGCTTCAGTTCGAATACGTCGAACCCGCGTACGATTTCCGAGCCATAAATGGCACCGTTGTACCAGTACGTGGACCAAAACCCACCCGTGAGACGCTCGGTGGTCGAGATGGGGCCGCGGTCGAAGAATGCGATTTCGTAGGCATTCGCAGGGTCCGTGAAGTCGAAAATGGACATCCCACCCTGGTACCAGGCCTGGACCTTGATGTCACGACCCGGAACCGGAATAAGGGATCCATTATGTGCCACGCAGTTCTCATCGGCCGTCTGCGGGGCAGGGAGTTTGTAGTAGCCAGCCAGCGTCATTTCGCCGTTGCGGTACTTGAACATCGCGTTCGCTCCCCAATGCGGAAGGTCCGTGCCCTGGCAGCGCGGTGCGTTGCCTCCTCCCCACTCGTCCGTGAACAGCACCGTGGTGCCATCATTGTTGAACGTGGCCGAGTGCCAGTACGAGAAGTTGGGATCCACGACTTCGTCTGTCCGGACCGGATTGGCCGGGTCGGAGATGTCAAGCAGGATGCCGTTGCCGGCGCAGGCACCACCGGCCAGACCAAGAGCCGGATAGGCCGTGATGTCATGGCACTGCGTGGTCATGCGTGAGCGCTGCGTGCCCGGTCCATGATCGCCACCCTGCCAAAGGCCGGCAATGTTGCCGTCCGTTTCAAAGATGCGTGGCTCATTGACCACCTTCGAGTCCTGCGGACGATCCAGCGGAACTTCGATGACTTCAATCCGGAAGTAAGACGTGTTCGGGTCTTCATTCGGATCGTTCGTCGTCACGCAACCGGCCAGTTCTTCACCCGGACGCGGGCGGCTGGTACCCGACACGTAGACGTAGACGCGCTCATCGGGACGGGCAAGGTCGGTAACGAGCGTGTGCGTGTGTGAACCACGGCATGTCTGGACAGCGGCTACCTGGCGGGGACGCTTCATGTCCGAGATGTCAAAAATGCGGACGCCGCGGAAGCGCTCATCACTCACTTCCTCCTCGACGCCACTGGCACCGCAGTCAATGCGACCACGCGTTTCCTGAGCTGACATGAAGAGCAGATTGCCGTAGACAGAGACGTCGCCCTGTCCACCCGGACAAACGATCGAGACTTCAAGCGTCGGCTTCGACGGGTTTGAGATGTCGTAGACATTGATGCCGCCGTAATTACCCACAAAGGCGTAGTTGTCACGGAATGCGAGGTCGGTGTTCGCCATGCGTCCACCCTGCTCTTCGTCTGCGAGCGTAAACCCTTCGGGCCGCGGCATATGCGCCAGGTGCGAGAGGTTACTGATGGCTTCTCCGGCATCGTCAATACCTGTGGCGAGACCAATTCGGGGGTCACTTTCATCCCACTGCCAAGCTGGCAATGCAGGTGCTTCGGACTCTTCGGCCGATGCATTTTCGGCGGTCTGTGCCGTGGCGGGTATCGCCACGAATGCCACAAGGGCAAGGAAATTCAGAAAACGGTTCATCATATCGGTGGTGGGTCTCAGTTGTTGGATAACATGTTTTGCATGCGCGTGATTTCCATGCGTTGGTCGCTGTCCACGTCGGTGGCGAACCGGAAAATATCCTGGTCCTGGCCGGCGCCGCGGGAAGCAAAAAGATCGGTGACCATGGACAGCGCTCCTTCATGGTGCTGAATCATATACGTCAGGAACAGACGGTCGAACTCCCGGCCTGTGGACTCGCGGAGTTCCTTCATCTGGCTCGGAGACAGCATGCCCGCCATGTGCATATGCGCGGTTTCAGTAGCCTCGCCTCGACGTGACAGCCAGTCTTTCATGAGGGCAATTTCCGATTCCTGGGAGACATCAATCCGATAGGCCAGCAGTTTCACATCCTCGCGCGCCGTGCGCGTTGGCACGAGAGCAGCCATTTCCAGCGCCTGCGCGTGGTGATGGATCATGCCCTGCATGAAATGGGTGTCGGCCGGCGTGTGCTGCGGACGTTGCAGTTCCAGATCCGCTGCCGTTTCAAAAACGGTCGATGACGTACCGGGGGCGCCGGGTTGAACAATGGCGGCCGATGAAGACGTGGGCTGGCTGGACCGTTCTGCAGTGGGCTCTGTAGCCGCGCATCCGCCCAGCAAGAGAATGGCGAGCGTCGTAAACGAAAATCGATTCATACGTGTTTTGCATACGTGGTCAGTAAATATAGACGTCATGGAGCCGATGTTCATTCCAATATATCTTTCACATTCGTGTAACACCGATAGGCTTCCTGCCGTAGATCGCCCCTGAATCAACCACGCGTGACATGTCCGATACCTCTCTCGGCGCGTTTGAAGAACTGGTCCTGCTCATGGTCGCCGTACTCCATGGTGATGCATACGGAGTGGCCATCCGTGACGAACTGGAAGCCCGGGCTGACCGGTCTGTCCACATCAGCGCCGTCCACTCCTGCCTCAACCGGCTCGAGAAAAAGGGCTATGTACGTTCCGAAATGGGGCAGCCCACGGCAGAACGTGGTGGCCGCCGGAAGCGCCTGTTTACCATATCGGCAAGTGGCAAAACCGTGCTCCGCCGTACGCGGGAGGTCCGGGAATCCGCGTGGAACCAGATTCCGGAGATTGTATGGAATTGAACCCGCCCAACCCGCCCAACGCGCCCCTTCGACTACTCCGGGCCGTCTGTCATCCAGACCTCGTGGAAGACATGGAAGGCGATCTCCTGGAGCTCTACGCCCGTCGCGTCCGCTCCGGTGCCCGCGCGCACGCCCGTTTTCTGTTCTGGTTCGATGCCCTCCGTTCCATCCGCCCCTACGCCCTGCGCCGCTCATTTCCTGTTCCAACCGGCCCCATCATGTTCAAGAACTACGTTTCAATCTCCTTCCGTCACATTTCCCGACATCTGGGATTTTCCTTCATCAACGTGACGGGCTTGGCGGTCGGACTGGCCGTCGCCTTGTTGACGGTACTGTATGTGACACACGAGCAGTCCTACGACCGCTTCCACGAAAATGCAGACCGTATTGCCCGCATCCACATGACGTGGATATTCGGCGATACGCAGATGGAACTGGCATTGACCACCACGGCACCCGGACCGGCGTCCAAGGCCCAGATACCCGAAGTCGAGGAATATGTCCGGTTCCGCCGGATGGGCGAAACGTTTGTGCAGCGTGACTCGGAATGGCTGAAGGAATCGGGCATGGTGTTCGCCGACTCAGCGCTGTTCAGCATGTTTTCATTCCGCATGATTGAGGGCGATGCAGCGTCCGCCCTTGCGGGCCCCGATCGAATTACGTTGTCGGAAAGCACAGCGACCCGGTTCTTCGGTCGGACAAATATTGTCGGTGAGACGCTGCTCCTGAACGGAACGGATTTGTATGAGGTGACCGGGGTCTTTGAAGACATTCCAACGAACTCGCACATCCAGTTCACGATGGCCGCTTCGTTTGCATCGCTCCCCGAGGCCGGTAAAGTGGGCTTCGACAGCTCGCAGTACCATACGTACGTATTGCTGGCCCAGGGAGCCACGTTCGCCAAGCTCCAGTCCGACCTGGATGCCGCCATGAAGGAGTTTTTCGGCGGAGATCCAAGCACCCCCTTGCTGCACGTTACGCCATTCACCGATGTATACCTGCATAGCCGGCAAGCGGCTGAGTGGTCACCGGGCGGCGACATCCGGTACGTATACCTGTTCAGTGCCATTGCCGCACTCATCCTGCTCATCGCCTGCATCAACTACATGAACCTGGCAACGGCCCGTTCTGTGCACCGGGCACGGGAAGTGGGGATGCGAAAGGTTCTTGGCGCGCGCCAGGGGCAGATATTCGGCCAATTCCTGGGCGAGGCCCTCCTGCTGACAGGGTTCTCCGTGATTGTCGCCCTCGTGTTCGTGGTGCTCTCCCTCCCGGTGTACAACAGTCTCACGGGGCAGGAACAGACGTGGCATGCCCTGTTGCAACCGGGCATGCTGGGAACGGGATGGCTGCTCATTAGCCTGATGGCAGGCGCCTATCCGGCATTTGTCTTGGCCCAATTGCTGCCGCTGCGCGTCTTGAAAGGAAGCTTCCGGCACAGCCAGGGCGGCGTGCTGCTCCGCCGCAGCCTTGTAGTGGTCCAATTTGCCGTGAGCTTCATGCTCATTGCAGGGACCATTACCATCAATCGGCAACTGGGATACATGCAGCAGAAGGATCTCGGCTATGACAAGGAGCATGTCATTGTTGTCCCTGTATCGGTAGAGGCGCGGGATCGCATTTCGGCCCTGCAGACCGCCGTGGCGGAATCGGGGCACGTTGTTGCTGTCAGCGCTGCGTCGCACGCTCCATCGGGCGGCGCCGGTGCCAGGACGTATCGCCGACCAGACGACCAGGAGTCCCGCCAACTCATCGACACCATCCAGATTGACCATGCCTGGCTGGACATGATGAGGATTCCCTTGCTGGCCGGCAGGGCACCCACTCCTGCGGAAGTGGAGCGGGCGAACGAGGCCGCACGAGCCATTGTCATGAACCGCTCGGCAGCGGAGCTGTTCGGCTTGACGCCCGATGAGGCGGTCGGAACCGTGTTGTACAGCGCGGGCGTCGGCGCCGATGTCGAAATCATTGGTGTGACCGACGACTTCCATTATGCCTCCCTCCACGAGGCCGTCGAACCCCTGGTCATGGTCGCGTCCCGACAAGCGAGGTACATGCTCGTCCGCGCGGCATCCGGAGGGGCTGTGGATGCCGTGGATCATTTACAGGCTGCCTGGGCCCGGGTCGTGCCGGATCGCCCGTTTGACTACGTATTCCAGGACGCTCGTTTCGACGAGCAATTCCGCGAGGAAGCCCGTCTGGCAACACTGTTCTCGGTCTTTTCGGGCCTGGCTATTCTGATTGCGTGTCTGGGGCTGCTTGGACTGGCGGCATTTACCGTTGTACAAAAGACGAAGGAAATCGGGATCAGGAAAGTTCTCGGAGCATCGAGTATGGGCCTGGCCAATCTGGTCGCACGCGAGTTCGTGGTCCTGGTCGGGATCGCTATCGTTCTCGCCACACCGGTCACGTGGATGGGGCTCAATGGATGGCTGAGCGACTTCCCGTATCACGTTTCTGTCACGTGGTGGACGTTCGCCGTGGCTGGCGGCCTGGCTGTCGCCATCGCCTTGGTCACGATAAGCTACCAGTCCCTGCGTGCCGCGAACCAAGACCCCGTCATCAGTCTGAGGAGTGACGTCTAGACCGGCCTTGTCATTAGGTATTCTAATACCATTTATGATTTTTATTAATGAATCTGATTAAGGTGTAGCGCGTCCACTAGGTGGAGACCCGCCAACCCAACGTCAGATCATGAACAGAAGAACCTTCGTACATCGTGCCGGGATGGCCGCTGCATCGCCCGTTGTTTTGCCGTGGATGAACCACGGTAGCACCGATGGACCACGCTCCGGATTGACCATCAAGCGGCTGTCATGGGCGGGCATCCAGCTTGAGATGGACAATACGACCCTCCTTATTGACGCTATTTCGCGCGATATCTGGAATGGAAATCGCTCGTTTCCCATTATTCCGCTCGATGTCTCAACGCGCGGTCGCTATGCGCTGGTCACCCACCTGCACAACGACCACTACGACCGGGAGGCGCTCCGGGAGGCGCTCGGAGAGCGGGGCCGTGTAATCTGTCACAAGGACATCCAGGGAGACGTCCTTTCCGATGGATTGAAAATCAGGTCCATTGATCACTACGAACCCATGTCTGTGGGCCCGTTCACCATCACCGCCGTTCCGGCCGCCGACGGCACAGGTGTCCTCGGTGGACAGGTATCCTGGGTCATTCGAGCAGGAGACCTGGTACTTTTCCACGGAGGAGACACCATGTGGCACGGTCACTGGTGGACGTTTGCATCCTATTTCGGGGCTGTCGACATCGCTTTCATGCCCATCAACGGTTTCCGGCTCACTGGTCGCGAACTTCCGGAAGGCGTGTCCCTTTCCATGACTCCCGTTCAGGCCGCCACGGCCGCACGGATCATGCAGGTCGGAACGGCCATACCCATCCATTACGGGGTCACGGATCCCGAATTCTACGTCGAAGTACCCGACGCATTGGGGATGTTCACGGCCGAGGCTGACCGACAGGATGTTGGTGTCCACGTCCTTGATGCAGGAGACACGCTGGAGGCCTGATCCACAGGCTGCTCCACGTGTCCTACCGGAACCTCTCCGTTGTTTCGCGAGCAGGCAATTGGCACGATGGCCACTCGCGCGGTTCGCCGGACCGGGCATCCATGCCCAGGTCCCGGCGGTCGCGCGAGATACGATCTCCTTCCGATGCGAGGTACGTCAGATAGGCCGTCAGCGTGGCATTCCCTTTCAGGTCTTCCCAAGCGATTTTGTCAAACGTGTCTCGGTTGGTGTGCCACGTCGCACTTCCGTAATCGTAGGATGTGGCCGAGAGTGAAAACGCGGGAGCGCCGGCGCAGATGAACGACGCATAGTCCGACCCGCCGCCGCCCGGGAATCCCGGAACATTCAGGTCGATGTCGCCCACCAGAACGTTCGGCAATTGGGAAAACCAGCGGGCAAAATGCTCACCGGCCCCGACCAGACCCTGCGTGGAAATTCTCGCAATCCGGCCGGTCCCGTTGTCCTGGTTGAGCAGTACCTGCAACCCGGAAACGATCTCCGGGTGGTCCGCGGCAAACGCGCGCGAACCGTTCAATCCTTGCTCTTCACCGCCCCACAATCCAATGACAATTGTCCGCTTCGGATTCGGGTACACCTCCTTCAGGATGCGCATGGTCTCCAACATGACCACGGATCCCGTTCCGTTGTCTGTCACGCCGCTGGCACCATCCCACGAATCGAAATGGGCGGACAGCAGCACGTATTCATCGGGCAATTCGGTCCCGGGAATGGTACCGACTACGTTGAATACCGGCTGTTCACCCAGGTCCTCGGCCTCGGCGTTGGCGCGCAGTACCGGTCCCTGTCCATTCTCCGTCAGGCGGTATACAAGCCCGTAGTCCTCGCAGCTCAGGTTGAAAGCAGCGGCCTCCCGGTTCATGGCGCGGAACGAATAGGTCATCGGAAAAATCCGCTCAATCCCCCATTGTCCGGTCCAGTAGTTCGTCAGGAAACCGAGTGCGCCGGCGTCCTCCATGGCGTTGATGATGTCCTGACGGTCCATGCCAATGGCTTCGATGCGTGCGTTCCAAGCCTCGCGGGCCGCGGCCCGGGCCTCATTGAACGACTCAACGGCGCCCCGCGGCCCGTGCTCCTCCCAGGACGAAGCCGGACGGCAGCTGGGCTCGGCGTATGACATGAGCACGAACTTGCCCCGTACACTTGGCAGCCAGGCCTGAAAATCCCCCTCGGGCAGCATGGTGACACCACCCTCTACAGGCCCGTCCGTCCCGACGCTCCAACCCAGGAGTTGTCCCTCCAAAGACCGGACCCGAGGCTCGACCAGGTCCACATGCGATACCCCGCGTTGCCATCCGCGCCACGTTCCATATTACTCAGGCGCGGCATCGATTCCCCAGGAACGCATCTGCTCGGCGGCCCACTCGGCCGACGCATCGTAACCCGGCGAGCCCGTCAACCGCGGCCCCAGGACATCGGCCATGTACTGCGACAACTCATAGACACGGGATTGCTCCATTCCCTCCGCCCAGATGGCTTTCAGGATCGGGTCATCCACCGGAAAATCCGGGCCCGCAGGACCTCCGCTGAACGGCTGAGCAACGGAGGGAACAGCCAGAATGGCCATCAGAAGAAAGGAATACAGGTAGTTTTTCATGACATCAACAGGTTGTCTGATGGGGACGGATCGACTCAGGAAACTTCGTATGCGCCGGCATACCAGCGCTGGAAACGACCCCGGTCGTCGAAAATGAAGTCGAGGCGGCCCAGGCGGATGCCAGCGAATCCGACCTGGTTCACGAGCGATGGCGGACGACCGGAACGTTCGAAGGAAAGGGGTGCATCGAGGAAGGTGTGCGTGTGTCCGCCAAGGATGACGTCGATTTCCGGGACTTCGTTGGCCAGGCTCACATCGTCGGGACGGTCTTCGCCGCGGTACTGATGGCCCAGGTGTGACAGACAGACCACGAGGTTGCATCCTTCCTGGCGCAGCGCATCGGCTTGCCTGCGTGCCGTCGTCACAGGGTCGTTGTAGGAAACGCCTTCGTGGAGCGAATCCAGTACGAGGCCATCAAAGTCGATTCCCAAACCGAAGATGCCCACTTTGATTCCGCCCCGCTCCCGTATGGTCGCGGGCCGGACGTGCGGCTCCAGTGGCGACCCCGTCACGTCGTAGTTGGCGCTGACCCACTCGAAGTTGGCGTGGGGCAGCATGTCCACCAAGCCCTGAACCCCGTTGTCGAAGTCGTGGTTGCCGAGCGTCGCCACGTCGTACTCCATGTCGGACATGGCTTTGAACTCGACCTCACCTTTGAAAAAATTGAAATAGGGCGTTCCCTGGAAGATGTCCCCACTGTCCAGTAGCAAAACGTTCCGGTGCTCGGCACGGATACGATCAATCAAGGTCTTGCGCCGGGCAACACCGCCCAGCCCCTGATTCCGTCCGCCGTCCATGGGAAAGGGGTCAATCCGGGAGTGCGTGTCGTTCGTGTGGAGGATGACCAGACGGCGTTCTCCGGCGGCCAGGACCGATTGCGGAAGCAGGAAGGCTCCGGCTGTGCCGAGCGCCAGTTGCCGAATGAAGGTGCGGCGTGGGATTGGGTTCATTTGATGCGCCCCTCCAGAACGGGTTCGATGACATCGCGGGACTGCACGTAGGCGATGAATGTGTCCCGAAGCGTGAGATGAGGCTCCTCCCGAGGTACGTCAAGCCACAACGACGGCATGTTGCCGCCACCATTGGCCAGGTAATCCGATGTTGCCACGCGATACGTACGGTCGGGGTCCACGGGTTGGCCCGCTACCCTGACATTGGAGGCTGTCCCTCCTTCCGCGATCTCAAGAGAAATGCCAGCGACCGGTTCCCCGTTCGTTGCAGCCAGCTCATTCGCCAACGCCAGCACGTGCTCGCCGGTCAGTTGCAGCACCACAAGCATATTCTCGAACGGCATGAGCTCGAACATGTGACCGACCGTTATGGGCCCTTCAGCCAACGGCACTCGCAGACCACCGTTGTTGGTAATGGCGATATCGGCCGATATCGCATACAGCATGGCGTCCGCAGCCATGTTGCCAAGAGCGCCCTCCGGGCTGTCCTTTGTGAGTGTCGCCGTGGCGCGGCCAATCACGCGCGAGACTTCCTCGGCCATATCGGCCCGGAACGGCGAGACAAGCGATTCGAGTCCGGGATTGACCTGGAGTGTATCGACCACCAGCAGGTATCCAGAGCCATCCTCCGGCACATAGTGACCGGCAGGCTCCAGGCTCGCGCATCCGCCCAGAAAGAGAACGAAAGCGAGCCATGTGGTCAGCAGCGTGAGGCGTGGGGCTGGCAGGCGCGGGATCATGGAAAGGAAGTCAGTGACGTGAACCGGAATATACATACGTGTCCCATCCATGCGCCGGTTTGAAGTGTACTTGAAATGATGGACCGGGTTTGGGTAAATGCTGCTCCGGTCCTTAACTTGCGATTCTGCCAGTTATTTATTGGCCACCTGCCCAGGTGGTGGAATTGGTAGACACGCCATCTTGAGGGGGTGGTGTCCGAAAGGACGTGCTGGTTCGACTCCAGTCCTGGGCACAAAGAAGGGAAGGTTTGTCCTCCCCTGTCCTTAAAAGTCCTCCAGGAATGCTTCCTGGGGGGCTTTTTTTTGTGGTTGTCCACAAATGACCTAGCCTGACTGGTGAATTTCCTTGACCTATTTCTTGACCTAAGTGAGGTCAGGTAGGGCCAAGGAGCTAATCCAACCTACGTCTAGACATATGTCAACAATTACATCCTTCATCCGACCCCAAAGAAAGAACTCCCGGGGAAAATGCAAAATACTCCTTCGTTTCGAGGTTGACGGCAAACAAGCCGTCCTGTCACTGGATCAATCCATTCACCCGTCCAAGTGGAGTCGCAAGAAGCAGCGCGTCCTGGATTCTCACCCTGAAGCAAAGAACGTAAACCCCGTCATTGACGCCGCAATTGCAAAAGCGCAGAACCTCAAGGCGCAGATGCAAATCGCCGGACAAGACCTGACGGCCAAAGCCTGGCGAAACGCGATGCGTCCCGATACTGTCACGGGCGGCTTTCTGGCGTTCATTGACGGATTCATCGCGGACCTGGGTTCGGATCAGTTCCAATACCGAAAGCGCCTGACGTCAACCGCTAAGAAGCTCAGGATGCACGTGGGCCCTGAACTGCCATGGCGCTCCTTCGATACACGTGTTTTGGAGAGCTTCTCCCGCAGCTTGCGTGCTGAGGGGCTAGCCACCAATGGCCGGCGTCAACTACTGGTGACGCTCAAAACGCTATATAATCACGCCGTTCGCCAGGGTGTCTGCCCAAGCGATTTGCCAAATCCCTTTGACACCCTCAGTATCCCCTCTGAGGAGCCCTCAAAAGCCTGGTGCCTTTCGGCGGAGGAATACATACTGCTGCGGGACGCTGAGCTGACTGGCGGCTCATGGTGTGCCATCTCGAGGGATGTATTCGTTCTTGCGGTCAACCTCAGCGGTGGTCGTATCGGGGACATGATCTCGCTGCGGTGGGACAACGTGTCAGAAGAGCGATTTGCGTACCGGATGAGCAAGAATGGGAAACATGTAGAGGGCCTGATTTCTCCGGACGCAAAGGAAATTCTGGAAAGGTACAGGAGGGATCAGTCCGGATCCTACATCTTTCCATTCGATCCTGAAGGGGCGTTGCTAACGGAAACGGATAGGTCGAAGCGGAAGAGCAGCTTGAATGCACTTTGTAATCGAGAAATCAAGAAAGCCGCCCTGATTGCCGGGATCGCGCCTGAGAAGGCACGTCGGCTGACGATGCACGTGGCTCGTCATACGTTTACCAACTTCATGGTGGAATCAGGTGCTAACATCAATGTTATTGCATCCTCTTTGAAGCACTCATCGGTGGCAAGGACTGAGTTATACGTGCATCGTGTTAGTGACAAGGCGCTGGATGACGCAGTGTCCAAGGCGCTAGACCGGAATACGGCTGCTTAGCGTCACCAGATGGTGTTCACGCCTCTTCAATGTGAAAAGCCCCTCTCCACCTTGCATGACGCAATTAGGAGAGGGGCTTTTGCATTTGATAGTCGTGGCAATATTCAGCCTACGTCAGGCAGCATTGGAGTTTATTAGCTCGTTTACGTCATCACGATGGTAGAACACTTTGTTGCCGACCCTCCTGAACGGCAAGGTCCCTCTATCGCGCAGGCGCTTGAGTGTCTTCGGCGACATCTGCAAGATCTCACCTACCCGAGCTTCAGGAATCCACGGTATCGACGCAGACTCAACTGCAGCCGCTGCGATGCCATGAATTTCCATGATATCCTGCTGTAAACGTGCCAGCTGCTCGCTGACGTCTACTCCTTTATGACTATCCATTATCTCCGAGCCTTTCAGCCCTGTTTGATTAACATGCCGCAAGGTCGGAGATGTCTTGGGAAGTACAAAAAAACGCTGATTAGCGTCCGATGTCGAGAATGGGCCGTGGATCCCATTCACTGAACCTTGGACGCAAAACAATACCTGTCTTCACGCCCGTTATTGGGGCATGATCCTACCCGTTATTGGTCCTCATGCCGACACACGTGTGGATAACCTGTTTGACCCTGTGCAAAAAACACAGCCAATAACGGCCTTAACGATTTCTTGACAGTGATTTCGGGGCATTCCAAAGGGGTTCAATCGGGGCGGTTGCCAGCTTCACGGCCTCCATGATCGTTTCGTCGGATGTGGACAATTTTCCCTTGCAAAACGGTCATATCGCAGGTTAATTGTATACCAAGCTCAGAAGGCCATAAAAAACGAGAGTCAGCCTGCGTCAACAAGCTGACTCTCAATGGTCTTTCGGAGATGATGTCACAAATCCATTAACCACATCAGGCCACGAGGGCCTCGATACTATGTCTCAAGATAAAAACAGTTGCGATAAACGCAACAGTACAAGGAAGGATGTTTCTCACAATTTGCGCGGGAGTGACCGCTCCCCTGCGATTCATGGGATCCATCGTGGACTCGGACCACACCCGATGGAAACAGAACTGCAGTGCCTCACCGAACAACTCATGCTTGAGCAACGGCTCACGTACGAGGAAGCGATGTGGCTTGCTGGGCTGATTCACAGGGACATCTGCAATCACTTGAGGTGATTCAGGACAGTTCGGTACCGATATCGCAGTGTCGGTTCATCCGCGAAAGCGAACAAAGCCGGGGTCTCCATCGAGGCCCCGGCTATCATTTGTTCCCTTTGCAGACCTTCCTACTACGACCTTGAATCGACATAGACTCTCTCCGAATCCGGGTCCAACCTCCTCGTCCCCGGCCCCTGCCTCACGAAGAAGTCGCCGTGTTCTTCATCCTTCACTGTACCCTTCCGTTTGAGGTAAACGGGCGCAGAAATCCGGGGACAGGACACGACACAGACCAATTGACTGACCTTACTCCGAAAAAACGGATAGTTGATTGACCGTACTTTTGCATTAATCAAGAGGTACGCAATGAGCACAAGAAGGAAGTATTCACGGGAGTTCCAGGAACAGCACCGTCATCAGATATTTCGCTCAGACATCGCCGGGCAAGATATTGCGATTCATGATCTTGATCCTAACGTGGCTATCAAACGGGTTCGCGACTGGATTAGTGATTCCGTGGAGGAACTGAATCCATCATCCAGCAAGATAGCCGGGCGTTATAAGGATTTCGTATCTGGCATGCCCATATTTAGTGAGGCGCTTAATCTCGATCCCGATGAATTAACCTTTATTGACTACCGAAATCTCGTGGCTTATTGGCTCAAGGAAAACAGCTGGTAGGATTGCCTATACGCTACGTCATCACTCCTGTCTCAACTAGGCGAAATTTGCACTCTTGTTTGACTGTCGCATAGGGCTTCACGATTAGACTAAATATTGTCGCAGATCGAGCCACAATAGTATTGAAGGTCTATCACACCGATAGGTCAAGGCCGGGGTCTCCTAAAGGGGGCTCCGGCTTTTTCATTCAATCCTTGGAGGCACTATGCCCACACTACTCGAAATCGGTACACAGATCCGGCGCCTAGAGGAACTCCTTGTGGAGGCAGATGGCGACATCACCGGCATTGAAGATGAAGTCGATGCCTGGTTTGAGGACCTGGGATCGAAGCGTGACGAGAAGCTCGATGCCTACGCCCGGCTCATCGCTGAACTAGAAGCACGGGCTACCGTCCGTGAAACGGAAGCCATGCGCCTGTCGCATCGCGCCAGCGTGGATACAAACAAAGCCAAGTACCTGCGGCAGCGTCTGCAGCGCTTCTTCGAGACCGCGGGACTCACGTCCATCGAAACGGATCGATATCGCCTGACGCTCGCAAGGCACGGTGGCAAGACTCCTGTCGTGGTGAACGTCTCTCCCGAAATGCTCCCTAGGGCATTCCAGAAGGTGAAGACCGACATCAAGGCGGACCTGGATGCCATCCGGTCCTTCGTCGAATCCCGTGGACCACTGAAGAGTCGTCGTGGCGAGGTCCTGGCGCATCTCGGCGAACGCGGCAAATCGATCCGCATACGGTGAATGTCATGGAAGCACTACCAAAGACGGCCTTCCGCCTCGGACGCTGTTGTATCACTAATGGTGTGGCACTGGCGCTACAGGAGAGCGGGCAGTCGGCCCAGGAATTCCTTAGGCGACATCACGGTCTAGACCAGGGTGATCTCTGCGACGAAGACAACGCTGACAATGAGGCTGCTCTCGAAGCCAAAGGGCGCATCCTGTCGGCCTATCGAACACGTACGGGCACCCGCCTGTGGGTCATCACCGATGCCGGTCATCGATTCACCACCATTTTCCTACCCGAAGAATACTGACATGAGGTAACCATGGAACAACGACACAATGGTTCTGGCAACGGAACCGATATCTGGGCCGCCTTGTCGCGGCCCTTTTCATTTGATGACATCCACATCAAGGTGCTGGCCACAAACCGGGAAAAGACCCGGGGACTCGTGGTTCCGTACATCGATGCTCGTGCTGTCATGCAGCGCCTCGACGACGCTGTAGGACCAGGCGGATGGTCTGATAGCTACGATGTCATCTCCGATGGTGTTGTTCGCTGCCGACTCACGGTCGCCGGCGTGACGAAGGAAGATGTGGGTCTGGGTGATGATCCCAAGTCCGCATTCTCCGACGCTCTCAAAAGGGCATCCGTGAAATTCGGCTGCAGCCGGACCCTGTACGATGCCGAGAAAGTCTGGGCTGACCTCGATAACCGAGGCCAGATCGTGAATCCGGAGGATGTCAAGCAGCGCATCCTTCCTCGCGGTGCCCAGAAGCCTCGCAGGCCTACACCATCAGCGCCCAGACGCCCGATCCCCCATTCATCCAATGAGACCATCCAACAAGTGGATGATCTGCCATTCTAGTCAACCTCTAACCCAAAAAGGAAAACCATGGATTTCAGGCACTTTGAACCCCAATCCGAATCAGACCTCCGCGATGCCGTCGACAGCATGTCTGGCGATGAATCGCGACTGCGCCGAATGCTCAAGAGCATCAGTTGGCAGGCCGGCGCCCTCTGGCGCATGGTCTTCAGCTACGCTCGTCGCGAATACACGTCCATCCCCTGGGCATCGGCCGCCGCGGCATGCGGAGCTCTGGCGTACGTGCTAGCGCCGATCGACGCCCTGCCCGACTTTCTGCCAGGCATCGGCATGATGGATGATGCGGTGGTTGTGAGCGCCGTCGTGTCTGCGCTGAGCGTGGACATTGCCAGATTCCTCGCTTGGGAACGCACGCAAGTGAAGCCGTAAATCTCAACAAGGGCCGGGGAGCATGCGGCTTCCCGGTCCTCAAACCCATCAAACAACATGGAAAATGAAACATCCCACGTCCCTGTATTCAGGGTCGAGCTCGTCCGCGAACGTGTTCTGGATGGCCCCGTCGTCAGCACGCCTTCTGCCGTTGCGGGTCTGGTCTCAGAATACCTGGCGCGGGCCGACCGCGAGCACTTTGTAGTGGTCCTACTGGCAACGAACCACCGCGTCATCGGTATCCACACGTGCCACATCGGCACAATCTCAGCGTCGCTGGTGCGTATTGCCGACGTGTTTAAGGTCGCGATACTGGCGAATGCAGCTTCGTTGATTTGCGTCCATAACCACCCAAGCGGTAACGTGGAGCCAAGCCGTGAGGACATCGCCCTGACGCGGCGACTTGTTGAGGCGGGACAGCTGTTCGACATGCCGGTGCGGGATTCCATCATCGTATCCACAAATGGCGACTACACAAGCCTGGCAGAACGGGGGTTCTGCTGATCGGCTGGAAAAGGGGGCACTTCGAAGTGCTTCCTTTTTGTCCGTTGGCAGTCGTGACAAACGAATGTATCCCTATTAGTCGATGCGCGGACTCTGATTCTAGTAGCAAAGCCTGCAATATTATCCAGTCCCGGGAAGACGACCACTACATGAACTCACCATATTGCACCCCTTTTACTCATATGCTGGGTCTTCATTAGTTTGAATGGGCATTTCAAGTCCTTTTGTTTCTGTTCAGGTTTAGGCTTTCCTACCCGCCAAGATTCGCGAAATTTATCATCATGCCTGTCCGTCAGGTTTTACCGGCCCCTGTTTGGTTTTTTTGAAGTTGTATCCCAACAACCGCAACGCATTTGCCACGACCACCAGCGTCGAGCCTTCGTGCGCAACAACGGCGGGACCGATTTCCGCAATGCCCAAAATCGTCAGCGGGACGAGCACCGCGACCATGCCGACACTAATCCAGAGGTTCTGTCGGATGATGCTTCGGGCTTTGCGGCTCAAGCCAATGGCGAAGGGCAGAGTTTCGAGTTTGTCGGCCATCAGCGCAATGTCGGCCGTTTCGAGCGCCACATCGCTGCCGGCAGCTCCCATGGCGATGCCGACGGTGCTTTGGGCCAGGGCGGGGGCGTCATTCACGCCGTCGCCGACCATGGCAACTTTACCTTCCTCCTGCCGCAGCTTTTCAATGGCCGCCACTTTGTCCTCCGGCATCAGGCTGCCCATCGGGTCGGTGACACCGATGGTTTTTGCCACGGCATCGGCGACTCGCTGGTTGTCTCCAGTGAGCATGATCATGCGGCGGATGCCGAGGGTTTTCAGTGCCAACAGCGTCGCCTTTGCTTCCGGGCGGGCGACATCCATGACGGAAATGATGCCGAGGTAGCGGTCGCCCTTGTGGACGATCATGCTGGTGTGCCCCGCGTTTTCCTGTTCCGCCATCTGATCGGAAATCTCTTTCGGCACGGGCTGTTTGGTTAGATCCTCGAACAGTTGGCGGTTGCCAATGTGGACGGTTTCGCCTTCGTATTTGGCCTGCACGCCCCGGCCGGTGATGGCCTGCAGGTCCCGCGCTTCGGGGACGGTTTTGTCGCCCAACTCCTTCTTCGCACCGGTGACGATGGCGGCTGCCAGCGGGTGGTCGCTCGACGTCTCCACCGCCACCGCCACGCTCAACAGTTCTTCCTTGCTGGTTTCACCGAAAGGAATCGCGTTGGTGAACTTGGGTCTGCCTTCCGTGAGGGTGCCCGTTTTGTCAAAGGCAATGGCGGTCAACTGTCCCAAATCTTCGAGAGGAGCCCCGCCTTTGATCAACACGCCCGCACGGGCCGCACGGGCCACGCCCGCCAGCACGGCACTGGGCGTCCCGATCGCCAGGGCGCAGGGCGAAGCCGCCACCAGCACCGCTATGGCCCGGTAAAAACTCCGGCTGAACGGCTCGTCCAACACCAAAAAGGCGAAACACAGCAGCACGACAAGCACCAGCACGGCCGGCACGAACCACCGCTCGAATCGGTCGGTGAAAAGTTGCGTCGGCGACTTCTGGCTCTCCGCTTCCTTCACCATTTCGATCATGCGGGAAAGGGTGCTGTCTTTAGCTTCCTTCAAGACCTTCACTTCAAGCACGCCCGCACCGTTGATGGCTCCAGAGAAGGCCCGGTTTTCTGCCGGGATGCCACTCATATCCTTGTAGTCCTTGTCTGGGTTGGCTGTGGGGAACTTGTCCACCGGAACGCTCTCGCCCGTGATGGGCGCCTGGTTGACGGCGCTATTGCCTTTCACCACCACGCCATCGGCGGCGATTGTTGTGTTCGGCTTGACGACGATGATATCGCCGACTTTCAATTCTGCGATGCCCACTTCCACCGTTTCGCCGTTGCGTTTCACCAGCGCCGTCGGCGGGGCGAGGTCGGACAGCGCAGCGATGGATTTCCTCGCCTTTTCCATGGCGAAATGCTCCAGTGCATGACCGAGGCTGAACAGGGCCAGCAGGAACGCCCCTTCTGCCCAAGCGCCGAGGATGGCGGCGCCCCCGGCCGCTACCAGCATCAGAAAATCAATCTCGAAGCCGCCCCGGCGGATGGTTACAAAGGCCTCCTTCGCCGTAAAAAATCCGCCAAAATAGTAGGCCCCGATGTAGCAGGCCAGCGAAACCCAGCCGGCCAATCCCTCCACGAATGACAGCCCAAAGCCGCTGGCGAGCAGCGCCCCGGAGATCAGCGAAAAAATCAACTCGGTGTTTTTACCGAAGATGCCGCCGTCGGCATGGTTTTCACCGTCCTTGGGCTTGTCCGTCCTGCCCGCTTTGTCCGGTTGTCCATCGCCGACAAAAGCTACGGGCGTTTTGCCGTTGGCCTCTGACCAATTCTGCTCTGCGTGGCCTTGAGGGCGCCCTTCCTTCTCGGCTTTCCTGGCCACCTCGCCATGCGCCGCCTTGGTTTCGGGCCTATTTTTGGCTTTGTGTTCGTGCTCTTTCACAGGAGGTTTTCGGTCATGTTTTCAGCTTTCGGCAATCTCCACTAGCGGCGAGATCGTACAACCCAAGTTGTCGGCGATAGAGCGAAGCAATTCGGAATCGAATAAAATCTATTTGATCTGCGGCGGCGGTGTAAGCTTCCCTGCAGTGGGCGAACTCGAATGGTGGAAAAACCCCTTACCTTCGAACCATGCTGAATTTCCGACTCAGTGAGACGAAGATCGTTTCCGTCCGCGTCCGCAATGCGCGCGGAGAAAAGGTCAACCCCCGCTGGAGCACCCTCCATCAAGAGAACCATCACCGTTCTCAATTTCATTGACGCATGTGTGACAATGTACACGGCAATCGTCCGTGAGATTGCCGGAAAGGACGCCAAAAATGATCTGGGTAACAGTTTTCCGATATTCAGCGGCAGGGCGATCAGCGTGTGGCGACTTGAGAGGCTACACGGCATCGTCACCTCTTTCACCAGAAGATACGCGGACGGCATCCAGTACCGGCGTGACGTAGATCTTACCGTCCCCACGGAGACCCGTATGGGCCTCTCGTTGGATGATTTCAATGATCTCATCCACCATGCTGTCCTCGACCACGGTTTCGATCTTGACAACGGCGACGTAATCCACCAAGTCTTCGGTAAAGCTGTGGGGCACGTCTTGAGCCCGACTACGGCCGAATCCTTTCATGTCGCAGATACTCACTCCCGTGAGCCCTTCAATGTGGTGAAAGGCACGCGTCACGGCAGAGAGCTTGTGTGGCTTGATGTAGGCTTGGATCTGTTTCATGGTTTTCTAGTGACTTGAGTAATGGATTCGGATGGTGGGGGACTGTCGCTGAACCACCGGTAGAGCGCCGGTACAACCACCAAAGTCAGCACAGTGGAGGTGACAAGGCCGCCGACCACGACGGTCGCCAACGGACGCTGGACTTCGCTTCCGGTACCGCTGGAAAAGAGGAGCGGAATGAGTCCGAGCGCGGTGGTCGTTGCCGTCATAAGGACGGGGCGGAGGCGAAGCAGGGCACCCTCCACACTGGCCCGGTCCATAGGCGTGCCGTCCCGAATGAGCTGGTTGAGGTAGGTGACCAGCACCATACCATTTTCCAGCGCGATCCCGAATAAGGCAATGAAACCGACCGACGCGGGGACTGAAAGGTTCTGTCCCGTTATCCAGAGCGCTACAATGCCGCCCACAAGCGCCAGCGGAATGTTGAGCATGATGAGCGCTGCGTTCTTCAGGGAGTTGAAACTCGCGTACAGCATGAGCAACACGATCAGAAGCGTGATGGGCACGACCACCATGAGCCGCTTGTTGGCTTCCTGTTGCAACCGGAATTGCCCACCCCATGTGGTAAGATAACCGGTCGGGAGCTCCACCTCGGAACGGATGACCTTCTGGGCCTCCGCTACGAATGAGCCAATGTCCCTGCCCTCCACATTCAGCTGGACGGTAATGAAGCGCTGGTTGTCCTGCCTCGTGATTTGTCGCGGTCCGACGACCTCGACAATCGTGGCCAGCGCGCCCAGTGGGACGGTACCTCCTCCGGGGAGCGGAATGAGGAGATTGGAAATGGCCTCCGGCGTTGAGCGCGCCTCCTCTTCGAAGCGGACATAGATGGGGAATCGGCGGATGCCTTCAAAAATCTGACCAGCCTCGGCCCCTCCAATGGCCGTGGCCACGGTACGCTGCACATCCGCCACGTTGATACCGTACCGGGCGATGGCTTGGCGATCGATGTCAATTTGGAGCTGGGGCGTGCCCGTGATTTGATCGGCTTGAACGTCGGCGGCGCCTTCCACGGTGTTCAAGGCAGCTGCAATTTCATCCGCCTTTGATTTGAGCAGGTCGAGATCGTCGCCAAACAGTTTGATAGCAAGCTCGGCCTTTACACCCTCGAGGAGTTCATCCACCGTCATCTGGATCGGCTGGCTGAAGTTTGTCAATACGCCCGGTACCTCACCCAACTCGTCGCGGATGGCGGAGAGCAGTTCGGCTTGGTTGTCAAACCGCCACTCGTCTTCCGGCGATAGCACCAGGTATATTTCGGCGGAGTTGATGGGGTCGGCGTGTGCGCCCACTTCGCCGCGACCGATGCGACTGACGACATCCGTGATTTCAGGAATGGCCATCAAGCGGCGTTCCACACGCAGCGTGGTCGCTTTGCTCTCCGTGATCGAAATGGACGGCGCCATGGTCAATCGCATGACGATGGTCCCCTCCTGAAGGGTTGGCGTGAATTCACTCCCGAGCTGCGGGAAGACGACGGCGCCGACTACAAGGAGCCCGGCAGCGAGGCCGACAGCCCAAGACCGGTGCCGGACAAAGGTGGCCACGATGGGGCGGTACCAGCCCGTAATCCGGTCCAGCAGTCGGTTGGCCAAGGGTTCCTTTCCGGGCTTTCCGTTGCTGGACTGCGTCTGTGGGGAGCGCATGAAGAAATGCGAGAGTACCGGGGCCAGCACAATCGCATACACGAGCGATCCCAGCATGGCCAGCGCGACCGTGTAGGCCAACGGCCGAAAGGTCTTACCCTCAACGCCCTGCAGTGTGAAGAGAGGCAGGAATACAACGATGATAATGAGCACGGCGAATGCCACGGGTCGTGCTACTTCGGCACAGGCCCGCGCCACGACGTGTACGCGGGGCTCTTCCGGACCGGCCTCTTTGAGCATCCTGTCCACGTTTTCAACCATGACAATGGCCCCGTCCACCATCATTCCGATGGCGATGGCCAAGCCTCCAAGGCTCATGAGGTTCGCCGATATGTTGAACTGCCCCATGAAGATGGCCGCAAACAGGACCGAGAACGGAATGGCAAGGGCGACCACGACGCTCGGACGCAACGAACCCATGAAAGCCACCAGAACCAGAAGAACCAGGAGAATTCCCTGCCAGAGCGCGGTTGTGACCGTCGCGACGGCAGCCTCCACGAGCGTTTTCTGCTCGTAGTAGGGGACGATGTTGACGCCCTCGGGAAGCGCCTCGTTGATGGCAGCGAGTCTGGTCTCGACACGGCCAATGACGGTCGAGGAATTGGTGCCATACAGCTTGACGACCATACCCGAGACGACTTCTTCAACGCCGCCGCGTGTCTGCAGGCCGCGCCGGATGGCGCCGCCAACCTGGACGGTGGCCACATCTTTCACGAAAACCGGCGTGCCGTCGGCCGTTCTGACCACAACGTTTTCGAGGTCGGTTATGCCAGTGGCGAGTCCGACGGATCGGACCACGAACTGCTCCGCATTCTGCTCGATGTACTGCGCGCCAACATTGAGATTGTTTTCCTCGAGCGCATGTGTCACCTCTGCCAGCGTGACGCGGTACTGGAGTAGGGCCTCCGGCCGGACCACGACCTGGAATTGCCGCTCGTATCCCCCGATCCCAAGGACCTCTGTCACCCCAGGAACGGTCTGGAGACTCGTTTTCACGATCCAGTCCTGCATCGTGCGCAGTTCCTCGAGCGAATATTGGCCTGTCGTATCGTCCAGATAGTAGAACAGGACCAGGCCCATTCCAGTCGAAATCGGTCCCATTTCGGGCTCGCCGAACCCGGGAGGGATGGTCTCACGCGCCTCGTTGAGCCGCTCTCCGACGAGTTGGCGGGCGAAGTAAATGTCCGTTCCGTCTTCGAAATAGACGTTGACGACGGACAGGCCGAAGTTCGAAACAGAGCGGACCTGCTCCACATTGGGAAGCCCGTTCATGGCGGTCTCGACGGGATACGTCACGTAACGCTCAACTTCCGCGGGGGCGAGGCCTTCCGTGACGGTAAAGACCTGGACGAGAGAGGGAGAAACGTCAGGAAAGGCGTCGATCGGGAGGCCCCGATACGTCCACCAACCGGCGACAATAACGATGGCACCGAGGACGAGCACGAGGAGCTTGCTCTGCAGCGTAAATTGGATAATTTTGTTCATATCAGTGGGCATGGCCTCCTTCCAATTCGCTCTTACCAAGCTCCGCCTTCAGCGCAAACACCCCGGAGGCGACGTAGCGCTCGCCTGGCTCCAGGCCACTTGAAATGGCCACCTGACCACCCGCGCGGTCGCCTGCTTGGACAGCACGCGGCTTGAACCCTTCCTCTGTCTGCACGAATACGACGGTCCTGCCCTCGACATCGACCAGCGCCGTGGCAGGGATCAACACGGCTACCTCAACGGCATTGATGGTCAGTAGACCGGTCACGAACTGACCGGGTCGCAGTCTGCCGGCTGGATTCGGGACAACGGTGCGGGCAATGGCTGTTCGGGTCTCCTCCCCGACTATGGGGCGGACATAGGAGATGGTTCCGCGAGTGCGGGGCTGCCCCGCACCGGCGTCAATGACAACTTCCTGACCCTCCCGGACGGTACCCAGATCCCGCTGATAAACCGAGAGGTCAGCCCAGACGGTGGACAGATCGGCCACTTCGAACGCCTCGGTGGCAGCTTCGACGGCCTCCCCGACTACGATGTGTTTCTCGATTACGCTTCCCGAAATGGGAGCGGTAAGGGGGTAGGCCACCAAGCTGCGTTCTTCTTCGCGAGGCAACGCTTCGATGTAGTCATCAGAAAAACCCAGTGCAATGAGTTTTTGACGCGCGGACCGCGTCCGGATACGCGCTTCGGCGTTCGCTTGTCGGGCTTCCAGGAAGTCGGCCTCGGAGGTGATTTCCTGATTATACAGTCGTTCTTCCCGCTCGAATGACGCGCGGGCCAGTTCCTGACGTTCGATTGCCGCGAGATAGTCCGCCTTGAGGTCTGCCAGCTCCCGGCTCTCAATGACCGCCATGGTTTGACCGGCCTGGACATAGCTGCCCACGTTCGCACTTACGCTCCTGACAACGCCGGAAACGCGAGGGGTAACATGGGCATACCGGTCTTCGTTGGCACGTATTTCACCAGGAAGATTCTTCTCGACCGACATGGTGCCCGGTCCGGCTGTTTGGACATCAATCCCGAACTCCTCGATCTCCTCGGCGGTCAGCGTGACGAGATCTACTGCCTCGCCCGTTCCTTCGCCCGCCTGTTCGACTATCGGGACAGCAATCCTGTTTTCTGCGGTCCCGTACGGGCCGGGCGCAAGCCACCAGACGACAAGGACGATTGCCAACAGTCCGATTCCCGTGGCGACCAGCTTCGCCCGACGGCTCATGGACTTCAGTTGGGTTATGGTGTTCTTGGTATTCATGGTCAATTCTGGTTCGGGAGGATGCTACGAAGGGCATCTTCCACGGCGTGGATAGGGGTGGCAATTAGCCGCTCGACAGCTGCGCGCGCCTGGTGATAGTCTGCCAAGGCGTCGATGTAGGCGTTCTGCGTCTCGATGAGGGCACTCTGTGCGTCAAGTACGTTGAGCAGGTCGAACTCTCCTTCGTGGTAGCCCGTGAGGATGCCTTCAGAAGCTGCTCTGGCATTAGGAAGCGCATCGTCCCGCAGCATGCGCGCGGCATCGACCGACACAGCCAGCGTGCCGTAAAGGGTGGTGAGCTCCCACTCGGCACGCAGCAACGCCGATTCAGCGTCAGCTTCTACGGCCGAAATGCGTGCCTCGGCGGCCCGGATGGCACCTCTGTTCGTGTCGAGAAAGGGGATCGGAATCGAAATGCCCGATGTGACGGCGGCCTCTCCCACTTCATTGAAATAGGCTGCGCCGAAACGGAACGTGGGGTCCGGAATTCGGCTGGCGCGTTCCAAGCGGGCCTGTGCACGTGCTTCGTCAAGGATGGCGGCGTATTGCGCCAATTCTGGATTGAGTTGCAGGAGCGGGGTGAGTCTCTCGAGTTCTGGCACCGGGGCGAGCGTGGAGAGGTCCCCCTCCACGTCGATGGCAGCCGCTTCACCCCCGAATGTGGAAGCGAGGCGGGCTCGGTCACTGAGCACGGCCCGGCGCGCGCGCTCAAGGACGGTCACGGCCGTCACGGCCGCAACGCGAGCCCGGCGTGCCTCTAGCGGAGAGACGGCTCCTTCGGCCGCTCGACGTTCAACCGCATCGGCCAGCCGTCGGGCAATCTCTCCCTGCTCTTCTGCGAGAGCAAGCCGCGCTTCTGCCGCCAACACGGACGTGAAAGCCTGACGGACCTCCGTGATGACGTTTAGCCGCGTCGATTCGACGTCCCACGCGGCACGGTCCGAGCTGCGGGCGGCCACATCGGCGCGGGCGCGACGGTCGCCGCCCAGCTCCAATGTCTGTGAGAATCCTCCGCCAACTTCCAGTGACTGGACGCCTGACCGCGATCCACTACCGCCAAACTCATGGACCCCTGCTTCCAGCTCCGGGTTGGGCGGTCGGCCCGCCTGGTAGGCGTCGTGTTCCCGGGCTTGCAGTTCGAAGGAAGCGGAGCGGAGGGTCGGATTGTGTTGGATGGCGAGGGCGACTGCCTCGGCCAGGGTGAGCGGGCCTTCCAGCGTGACCGGGTCGTCGATACTCTCCACCGGGTGCGCGGAAATGAGGGGACGGGGCTCCGGATAGGAGGCGTTGTACGAGGATGCGCAGCCAGCAGACATGCCAGCCAGCACAACCAGGACCGACGCAAGCGTCGGCCCGACAGGGTTGCGGATCATAGGACTTGTATTCTTGATCGTGTATTATTCCGCCAGGAACGCTCACGAACGTGAGCGCCAGGCGGATGAACGGGGATCAAGAAAGGCTCAGATCAGCAAGACGACGCTGCGATGGAGCGGGGTTTGTCCGTACGTCGCAGGAGGCGCGGTACGGGCTGGGGGAAGGGAATGAACCGGGGCCGGGAGGTACTCCGCGACCGCGATGATTGCAACAGATGCAGGACCACTTTCTGTCTTGAACGAGCTACACTTGGCATCATTGCCCGTTGGAATGGGTACATCCATGCAGTCTTCTGCGTGGTCGATTTCCGCAGCCACATGCCCGTCCATTCCAAAACAAAGCACGACGTTGCTGACGTGCGGCCCGAGGGGGGCGAGCGTCATAAGCGCCATCAGCAGCCAGGCTACCGGGGTCATACGCTCCTTGATGGTCTGGATATGGGGCATGAAACGGACGGGTGGTCCGGGAAGTCGGTCACACAGAAGATATCCTTGGTAGTGTTTCCATGGAGCAAAGTTCCTGTGTTCGCGTTTCCGTGACATCCGGCAGCGCGCCTGCCAGCAGTCAGCTGAGTGTGTTTTTCGCCGTATTACATTGTACTGGATTCATATGGATGCATATTCCGCTGTTCCTGTCCACCCACTCTGATCCAACAGTTCTAGTAATTCCGACTGTTTGTTACCAGGACGCAGCATGTTGATGATGTTGGAGCTTCAGGATTTCTCCCGAGACTCACTCCGCCACGAAGCACACCGTTGATTCCAGCCCGTATTGGCCTGTTTTGGCGCCTAGTCTCTTGAAGAGACTGGAGTAACCCATACTAATTTTACACAAATGGCGCTCATGTTGCTGCCTGACCTTCTTCTTCCTTCGCTTTCTCTCTTTCGATAAACTCAAGAATCCGCTGCTCCCGGTCTGCCTCAGACTGCGCAGCCGCAAGTATGTCTGGGCGCCCAAAGATCTCGCTAAGTCGCTTGTAGTCTTCCAACGTGGGTGTTCTCTCGTCTATCAACTCCTGATGAGCCTTCAACTCGGCTTCGATCGCGCGCACACGAGGGTCAGGGTCTGTTTCCGGGCAGTATTCGCGCCCCTCCGATCTTGCCTTGTGTCTAGCTTTATTCAGGTACATCATGTCGTCTGGAGTCACGTCGGGAGCCTCCGGATATTCCCGAGTCGAAGGCAGAATAAAATGAGTATTGGGGTATCGCTCATTTAGCGTGGCCAGCTCGTCTTCCGGAATGAATTGTCCGGTATGAGTAATGACATACCCCCCCTCCCACTGACACAAGAACGCCCAGTCTCCTATGTCTGGGCTGATGTCCGACTCTATGGCATCCAAGCGTTTGCGAAGTGACTGATTCATGACTTTGGCGCTCTCTCCTCTAGCGCTTTGAGGCGCGCTTCGAACTCCGTAGCCTCAATGACTCTCAAATAGGAAGCGCTCGCCTGAGTAGTGGCGTGTATTGCGCGCAAGCGCCGATCGGCACACTCATCGTCATCCTGAACAATCTGCGCCGCCGTTTCCACTGCAGACCAAAGATGAGCACGTAACTCTTCCACCCCCCCTGCGGTAGCCTTCTTCTTCCGTCTGGCTCGTCTTGCTTCGTGTGTGTTGCTCATATCTCGGCTTCTGATTGCAATGCAAGGTGCATAAGCCTCGATCAACTTCAAATAAACGGGCTCCTTCGAAGATGATATGCGGCCTGTCTCCTAGCATTTTTTTGAGGTCGCGCAGCAATTTCACAGCTTATAGGGTCCATTACCGTGGTATTGAAAGCACATCACTAACGCTTTGAAGACATATATACTTGATACCCAACGATAGAACGCATACAACCTTATTAAGCCTACAGGAGATGAAGCAGAAACAGATGGTGAACATCGTAGAAGTACTAGAAACGGCAGGTAAAGCCAGAAAAAGGGAGCAGGCACGTATTCGCCAACAAGAGCGTCCAAAGGGAGATATTCTGGAGTGGCGGACTGCCCAACAGGCTACAGAATTGATTAACGCCTGGCTATCAGAAGTGCAGGATCAGCATCACGAAGCAAGACGAAAATTCCTCCGGCACGTGATCTGCAGTTGCCATAAAGCCCTCTCTGATGAAGGTTGGGTACCCGTGTCATATAAACTCATCCGGCGTCTACCTGGGCATCCAAGTGCCAAAGCACTGCACGAACCACTTGTACAAAAGGGCATCTTGGAAGTTAGACCGGGGGCCGAGGCAAGCAGGAGAAGCAACATGTACCGACTGTCTCCCAGCTATCGTGTCGACCTAAGTGATCATGTGGGAGAATGGAATGGCACGGATAGCATTCGCGCCGAGAGAAAACGGCCAGATCGCCTAGACTCCCGTATGGATCGCAACGGCCATTCCTGTCCCACCCTAATCAAGAATGCAATTGAATCAATTGGTCCGAACCTAATTGACATCGACGGGATAAGGGCTTGGGTGCAGCACCAGATCGATAACAAAGAGTATCTCTCACGAAGGGACCTGGAAAGACTATGCTATGATTTGAATTGTATACGTTCTATCCATCGCCAAAAACCCACAAGGGTTGATTCAGGGTTCTACTCATACCGACCAGCATACACGATTTCAAGTACAGGACGGGTCTTTGAACGAGCTCACGGAATACAGTCAATTACGCGTCCGGCCAAACATGCGGCCTATTCTCGCCCAATCTCGGCGGGTCTCGTACAAAATTATGATCTGTCGAGGGCGCACTTTTGCATCGCATCGGAGTATGCTAGCAAGCATGGACTGATGTGCCCGACAATCTCCAGATTTGCCGATCCTAATACAGACTATCGACGCACTGTTTCGGATAACACCGGTCTTCCTCTCGATTCCTGCAAAAAGATTCTCTTGTCCGTTCAATATGGGAAAGGAGTTTATCCTCACTTTTCGAACCTGAGCGAAGAGACTAAAGAGGTGCTTTTAGCTGCGACGGTAGACAGAATGGAAGCGAAAGAAGTATGGAGCAAGCTCTATCCCATTCTGGAGAATCTGAAACATGATTCCAAGACGTTGTGTCGATTCCTGAAATCACAGATTAAGCGCGCAGGCAAATCCTCCCGGTACGGCAAATCAATGAAGAATGACGCTGGTATGTCCATTTGCGTTACGCCTCAGACTACGCGCGGAGAGTTACTAGCTCATTTCTTCCAGGGCACCGAGACTCGATTCATCCATGAGTTGACGTTACTCAGCAGGGATTTCAACTATCGGGTTTTGGCCAATGAACATGATGGCTTGATTACGGAGGGCCTCATCCCCCAATCAGCGATTGACCACGCCATCGAGGTAACGGGGTACTCTACCCTGGACCTGCGAATAAAGCCATTTTGCAGCGAGCAGGAAGCACGACGCGTAGATGACGTGATTGAGGCCGCACTGAAACCCTTGTTGATGACAGGGTGAGCCAATTAGGATATGACTGACAGCATTTGACCAACTGATGATGGCTATTTGTCCTTGCTCCGGTTTTCCGGAGAACTGGTTAAGCCTACCTGTTCAACTATTCGTTTCTTCGGAGCAAGGCCAGTGCTCGCTGAGCCTCAATTGATCAGGAGACGACGACCACAGGTTTGATGGAATGTGAAATCACTGACTTGGATACCCGATCTCCATTTAATAGGCCGGCCCAACCGTCGCGGCATTTTCCAACAACAAGTTCGTCACTCTTCAAATAGATCGCGGATGTCAGGATGGCCTCCACGGGCGTTGAGGCCCGAACAACAGATGATGCCGTTTCATCTGGGTTCAACCCAATGGACCTGATCCAGCTATTCATCCTTCTGTGTAATTCTTCATCAGTTGCATCGGCCTGTGGCGGCACATTGTCAGGATTTCCCTGACGATAGGCTCCGTGAATAAAGTGCACATCCCTGCCTTCCTTCTCGGCTCTCTCTATGGCGTACCGAGCAGCCGGAACACACTTCTCACAGAAGTCGGTGGCAACGAGTTGGTTCGTTTTGTCACTCATGTCAATTTCCAGTTGGTTCTGACTGAATAGTAATGGGACGCTCCTTAACACGGCCTGAAGTATGTCATAAATTTATTTAAGGTCGTGTCGGTGCCCGTCCTGGAAATATGTTCGTATGATTGAACACTTTCGAACAGCGGGTCAATTGCCTACTCTGTGGTGAGTAACAGCTCATCTCCAGTCCGCGCGAGGCCGAGTGTTATCGCGCCCCCACCCTCCACCTTGGAACAAGGAAGTTTTGAATACGAAAGAAGAAAGAACACCGCAGTATCGTGAAGACAGCCTGACATTGGTCGGTGCCGTGGCACTTGGCACAGGAGTCATGATTGGAGCCGGCATATTTGCCCTGACCGGTCAAATGGCGGAGATGACCGGGAGTCTTTTCCCACTGGCGTTTCTTTCGGCCGCACTGATCGTTTCGTTCAGCGCATACTCCTACATCAAGATGTCAGGCGCATATCCCTCGGCTGGCGGAATAGCGATGTATCTGAAAAAGGCTTACGGAAGAACGCTCACAACAGCATTCTACTCGCTGTTAATGTACTTCTCAATGGTAATAGCTCAGAGTTTTCTGGCTCGTACGTTCGGAGCATACACGCTGCAATTATTTGAAATTGACGATGCCAGTTTTCTGGTTCCAACCCTGGGCGTTGGATTACTTGTTATAGCCTTTTTAATCAATCTATCCGCGAACCGCATGATCGAGGGTGTGACGTCGGTGCTCGGACTTATCAAAATATGTGGTATAGTTCTGTTCGGTGTTGTTGGGATCGCGGTGGCGGAGTCTGTGGAGGTGGACTTTTCTGGTCAAGGTGTTGATGCATCATTAACCGGTTTCTTGGGTGCCACAGCTCTTGGTATTCTGGCTTTTAAGGGTTTTACGACAATTACCAACAGCGGCTCCGAGTTGAAAAATCCGCATAAGAATGTCGGCCGTGCCATCATAATCTCCATCGCACTTTGTGTTGTGATCTATGCCTTGGTAGGCTTTGCTGTTGCAAGCAATTTGTCTCTCCCGGAAATCATCGAAACCAAGAATTACTCGCTGGCCGCTGCGTCAAAACCGGCTCTCGGTGTCTATGCTGTATGGTTTACGGTCGTCCTCGCAATGTTGGCGACAGCAGGCGGTATTGTCGCCAGTATATTTGCGGTCACCCGGATGTTGGCCATGTTGACGGAAATGAAGCTCGTCCCTCACAGCCACTTTGGAATGCCGGGAAGCATTCAAAAGCACACGCTGGTCTATACCGTGCTACTTGGCCTCCTCCTAACGGTGTTCTTTGACATGACACGCATTGCAGCGTTGGGCATTATTCTATATTTGATAATGGACATCGCCCTTCATTGGGGCATTTTTCGACATCTAAGAGAGGAAATAGGAGCTAACCCCGCTATTCTGCTTGGAGCCATTTTTCTTGACTTGCTTGTCCTTGCTGGATTTATCTGGATCAAGATTAGCAGTGACGTACTGGTTGTGGGAGTGGCTGGCGCTATTATGGTGACAATCCTGGCTGCAGAAGCTCTCTTCTTGCGTTACAACCAGGTTGAAGATGATGCGGTATCTCAACGGCATTAGTCAAAGGAGCGGGTCCATCACGTGCTCCTGCGGCTGCTCATAACGGACGCCCCAGCGCGGGATGAATCGGGGAATCTGCGTGGCATAGGAGTCATGGGCCACCCCGAAGCGCTCTCGAATCTCGCGTTCCTCGAGCCTTGCGAGACGGGCATACATCCAGACGAGCACGGGAAACATTGCCAGTGTCAGGATGGTGGGCCACTGCATGAGAAAACCGAGCAGCACTGCCACGAAGCCAATGTATTGCGGATGACGCACATAGGCGTAGGGACCAGTCGTTGCCAGACGCTCGTTGCGCTGTGCCTTGTAGAGAACACGCCAAGCATTCATGATCAGGATGACGCCGCCAGCAATGAAGACGTTGCTCAGTATATGCAACACGTTGAAGTGGGCCACCATTGGGTTGCCCGCACTCATGCCGAACATTGTTTGCCAGAGGTGGCCGTTGTCGTGGGCGAACAGATTCAGGTCCGGATACCGGCTGCCCAGCCACCCGGAGAGCAGATAGATTGTCAGCGGAAAGCCGTACATTTCGGTGAAGAGCGCCACGATGAAAGCCGCAAAGGCCCCAAAGGAGCGCCAGTCTCGCCAGTTCTTTGGGCGCGTGAAGCTGAAGGCGAAGACAATGAAGATCAGCGACATGACAATCGCCGTCAACCAGTAGCCGTATTCGTAAGGGCCGTTCATGATAGGGTACCGCTTTGCTGTGGAATGCCAATCCCAAACCAGGCTTCGAGCGTTCGCCCGGTTTCTTTAAATTCCAAGTATTTTAATAGCTGACAGCCGCTACCGGAGCTGTTGGCCAGCACACTGGCGGCATACATTCCTGTTATTCCGCGCAATGTCCAGTAGCTGTGCGAGATCGTCGCTTCGTTCTCGGACACCGTTCTCGATAAGAAAGCCTTGCGTGCCTTAACCAGACCTGAACGTTCTCTTAAACTCACTTCAGGTGGAGTTTCCTCGTTTCAGTGGACGCCTCTGGCGAGGATCTCAAGCGTGAGTTGACGTGGGTCAAGCAGGATTTGAGGTATTGGTATCTGCCTTCGGCCTAACCCCGCAGGAAGTACCAATAACGTCGAAATTGAGCCGTATTCAGGGGCTGGCTGTTGTTCGGATACGCATGGAGTAACGACATTTGTTCTACCAATGTTTTACCAACCTATCTCAACAGACCATGAGACCTACTGTTACTCCTGTCCTCATGAAGGACAAAAAACGCGCTGACGAAACGTGTCCAATCTATATCAGAATCACGGCAAACCGGAGATCGTGTTATGTTAATACCAAAGTTCGCGTTCAGCATCCGTGCTGGAACGAACGACGGGGCCTTGTACGAGCCTCTGACCATCTTTCTCAAAGCAAGAACAATACAATTGCCCAGATTTGTATGAGTGCAAATCTGGCGGCCGAAAATCACCGTACCGCAGAGGCCGTGAAAGAGGTGGTGATGAAGGGATACAGCGGCGTCAATCGATACCTCGACGAATACATTGTTGATCTTGGGCTCAATGGAAAGTTCTGGGAGCAGAAATAGTTTGCGGTAACACGTCGCAAGTTGCTGCAGGTGTTTCCTCCATCTATAAACTGGATCTCTTTCACTCATCGAGAACTGGTAAAGTTCGAATCATATCTGAGGGATGTACGGGGTAACTCGAAAAATACCATATACAACGAAATGAAACGTGTTCGCCGGTTGTTCAAGATGGCACATGCGAACAAGCTTGTTTCTGCTGAAGACGATCCTTTCTTGCGATACAGTATGCCGAAGAAAACCACACCGTCGCGAAGAAAACTGAAGTACGATGAAATTCAGAAGATCATGGGAGTCGAACTGGAGGAAGGCTCTAAACTTCGAATCGCCCGTGACGTGTTTGTTTTTTCCTACTTCGCAGGTGGGATCAGGTTTTCCGATACGTGTGTATTGCGCCCAGAGAACTTCAAAGACGGTCGAGTCGTGTTTAATTCAATGAAGACTGGTCAGGCTGTTTCCAACAAACTCCCGGAGCAGGTTGTCGATCTCGTGCGATCATACTGCTCTCGAAATGGAAGAATGTTGTTTCCCCTGATCGATCCACGGATCGTCGCTGATCCCATCGGATTGCGAAGACAGATTTCTGCCAAGAACGTCATGGTCAATTTGAGGCTCAAAGCAGTGGCTGTTCAGGCTGGAATCGAACCAAGCCGCTTGACAATGCAGGTCGCTCGACATTCAGTCGCGAATGAAGCTCAGTCACGGGGTCATGAGATCTGGGCTATACAGTCTATGCTGGGTCACACGAAGGTGACGACGACACAGACTTACTTGGATGAGTTGAATCTGGAAAGAAACGATAAGCTGATGAGTTCACTTTGGGCAACTGCTGCCTGACCAACCTCTCAAGTCACACGTTTTAATCAATGAGCCCCGCAGAGTCTCCTAACAAGGCCTGTGGGGCTCGTCAGGTTGCAGGACATCGTACGCCCTATTTATCAAGCAAGGTCGTCAGAGGTGCGAAATGGTGGATCATATGCTATTTGCATCAACTTCGAGTTTCAAGCCATCGGAAAGCCTTACGAATGATAATTAGTACGACTTGGAACTCTTCCTTTACAATGTTGTTATATAACACACACCGCATATCTATTTTTTGTAACGTCAATGAAAGAAATAACCGAATCATCGTGCATCCGAGCGAGCGTGGATGCTAAAATGTTGGAAGAGCTGAGACAGTCGGCAATGACAAACAATCACATTTTGGCGCTGTCGGCGCTAATGAAAGTGGTTGGGAATGAAACTCGACTCCGGATGTTATTTGTGCTATGGCGGTCGGGAGAGCTGTGTGTATGTGATTTATCAGACATCTTTGGGATCACACAACCAGCTGTTTCTCGGCATCTGAAGATACTAAGGGAAAAGGCGCTGGTGCAGACTCGTCGAGATGCTCAAACCATCTACTACTCCATTTTTTCCGAGTCGCCGTTTGCTGAAATGTTGATACAAACTTTTGAACAGCAAGAACTGGCTGGGATCACCCTAAATATTGCGTCTGACGTTCGCAACTAAATCTATCTACAGACTGACATGAAAGAATCACAAGGAAGGGAATGGGGAATGTTCGGAGCTTTGGGTGCAGGAATTGCAGCCTCAGCTTGCTGTACCATTCCGGTTGCACTCGTATCGGCCGGAGTCGGCGGGTCGTTTGTCGCATCGTTCCGAGCCATGGAGCCCTACCGGCCATTTTTCATTGGAGTTGCAATCGTCGCCATGGGATTGGTCGCACTGAAAGAGTACAAACGATCAAAAGCCATTGATTGTGATTGCGAAGAAGATCGAATGAGTGAGAAGAAGAGGCGTACCATTCTGGGTGCAGGATTTTTCGTCACCCTCCTATTGATCGCATCTCCGTGGATACTCCGTGACGCCCTTGGAAGTGTTGACGATTCTGAGGCTGATTTTTCAGGACTGAGTCAAGTGGTACTGACAGTCGAGGGAATGACCTGCCAGCTCTGTGACGTGACTGTCGCTACCGCTCTTACCAATCTGGAAGGTGTTGAGGAAGCCATTGTCACCTTTGAGCCCCCACAAGCGATTGTTCGATTTGATTCCAAAATCGTTACCACGGCCGACATGGAGCGCGTGACGACGGAAGTTGGATACCCAGCCAAGCTGAAAACGGGGTCGCTGTAATGAACAAAACGAATGGTTTTCCTAATGGACATGCCGATTGCTGCGGCTCCAAGACTGAAGGCGAAGAGAGAGTCTCAGCTTTCGACCTCGTGGTAATCGGAGGCGGATCAGCGGCTTTTGCTGCTGCTATCAAAACGAGTGAATTGGGTGGCAAAACGGCCATTATTAACGATGGTCTTCCGATCGGTGGTACATGTGTCAATGTCGGCTGTGTGCCCAGCAAGTCACTGATCCGAGCCGCTGAAGCACATCATAAGAGCCTCAACCATTCTTTTGCCGGTATTACTTCAAGTAGCGTGGTCTCTGACTTCTCAAAAGTGACGGAGCAAACTCAGTCACTCATCGACCAGCTACGTGTAGAGAAATACGTGAATGTCGTAGCAGACGACGCCAATATTCGAATCGTTGAAGGAAGAGCCAGCATTTCCGACCCGCATACCGTGTTGGTCGGGAGCGAGACCTTCCGGACAAAGAACATCCTGATTGCGACCGGAGCGACGACGCATGTTCCTTCCATTCAGGGCTTGAATGAGATTGAGTATTTAACCAACGAATCGGCATACCAGCTACAGGAGCTGCCGGATCATCTAATAGTCTTTGGAGGTCGATACATCGCTCTGGAGAACGCACAAATGTTTGCGCGTTTAGGAGCCAAGGTGACAATTTTACAGCGGTCGTCGCGCATTCTTCCTGATCAGGACGAAGACGTTTCGGAAGAGATCGCAAAGCACCTTGGGCAGGAAGGCATCCGCATACTGACTGATGTTGCGATCGAGTCGGTAGCTCAGGACAATGATGGGATTTCCGTTCAGATTACGCAAGGTTCGGACAACCTTCGGATTAATGGCAGCCACGTCTTTTTGGGCACCGGCCGAGAAGGAAACACCATTGGTTTAGGACTCGAAATGCTCGGTATCGAAACTCATGGGAACGGATATTTGGCTGTCGACGAAACCCTAAGAACGAGCGTTGAGAATATCTTTGGAGCGGGCGACGTAATCGGAGAGTATCAGTTTGTATACACCGCTGCATACGAAGGTAATCTGGCGGCCGAGAACGCTTCATTCAATATGCATAAAAGCCGTGACTACACGGCCCTACCATGGGTTGTTTTCACAGATCCGCAGGTCGCTGGCGTAGGTCTTGATGAAGGCCAAGCACGTTCCGCAGGAATTGATTACGAAGTAACGACCCTTGATCTGAAATACATTCCAAGATCATTAGCTGCTCGGGATACACGAGGCTTCATTAAGCTGCTGCGAGATGTTTCGACAGATGCATTGATTGGAGCCCGCATTGTTGCCCCGGAAGGCTCAGAGCTCCTCATGGAACTGTCGTTGGCCATCAAACACGGCATAACTGTTACCGAGCTTAAAGAAGCGTTTCATCCGTACCTGACCTTGTCAGAAGGAATCAAGCTTGCTGCCATCTCCTTTGGAAAAGATGTTGGAAAACTGAGCTGCTGCGCAGTCTGATCGGCCTCTCCTCAAACCTAAAATGGAAATCAAAATGACCCCCTCAAAGATCAAGCTATGCCTAATCGTCACTCTTATGGGGCTGGGCTCAGCCGCATTCGAGAGCGCAACTGCCCAGGCTCAAGCACAGAAAGTACCCGACTTTTTAGTCACGACTCCTTCTATCTATGGGTTCGATGACACTGTCGAAATCTTGAAGGGAGCGATTGAACAGGAAAACCTCATGGTCATTCATGAAGTTGACGCTCAGAAAATGCTGAGAATGGTTGAGGTACAAACCAAGGGAATGAAGCAGATTCTATTCTTTCATCCCCTGGATCATCAGCGAAGGCTTCCAGACTCAAAACGACGATAGGCTTCACGGAGATAAACCGTTTGCGTGAAAGCGTATATGGGCAGGAACACACCTGTTAGGGGTGCCGCCGGTCAGGCTGACCCGCAGCCGGGCCGACCAAAGAGGTGGCCATGGATCCAGCCGCCGAGGCACCAATGGGTCGTCGTGGCTACAGAAGAGAAGACACTGGCCAAGGCACAGGAGAACCGGTCGATCAGGTTACCACCGGCGAAGGCGGCCCAGTTGCACGGCGAGTTGGCCGGACCACTCGCTGAGGTCTACGCCGCGCAGCTCCTCCGACGGAGTGCTCCCAGCAAAGCGAGAGCTGCCTCCCAAGCCGAGGCGCAAGAAAGGGGTGACGTTCAGTATCAGGTTCACTCCCGGCTCGGCCACGAAAAACGCCGCGCCGCCGCCCCACATGTGCCCGAAGCCGTGGCTGCCGGCGCGGTCGTCGTCGAAGCCCGCCTGCCCTGCCCCGAGCAAGGTGACGACCGAGAGGTAGAGCACGTCGTTGGGACGCAACAGGTACTCCAACTCCAGGCCGCCGTAGCCAAAACGGAGGTGACGGGCCTGTCCTGCCGGGGTGGGCGCGGCTTCCTCTACGCCGGACATCATCCCGTACATCCCGCCGCCGATGCCCAGGTGTTGCCCTGGACCAGTAGCGAGAGTCATGCCCCCACGTCCGCCGAAAAAGGCTGCCGTGGTGCCGTCCACGGCGCTGAGCTTGAGCACCGGCCCGGCGAACCCTCCAAGGTGTGCATCGCCCCCGAGCAGATGATGCTGGGCCGAAGCCGGTTGGAGAACGAAGAACGAGGCCAGGAGAAGCACCACCCCTCTGCCTGTTCTGTAAATGCTCCCTGATCGAGAGACGCTGGCTTTCGTGTGCATGATGCTGCAGGGTCAAAGTGGTGCGGGCGTCTTCGTTAGTGCGCTTCTGGGGGCGGCACTGGTCCGTCTACACGCCGGAGGTGCCAGGCACGGTGGGCAGGCCGAGGGTGATCCAGTCGTGCATCCCGCCCCGGTAGTAGAGGATCTTATCAGCCGGATAGCCGGCCTCCAGCAACGCCCCGATGGCCGACCGGGACTGCCCGCACTGCGGGCCGTTGCAGAAGAAGACCGTCGGCCGGCTCGGGTCCAGTTCCTCCCGGCGGGCCGTCACCTCGGGATGGGGGACGTTGACCGCGCCGGGGATGGTCGCCTGCGCGTTGAAGTCGCGCGTCCGCGCGTCCACGACCGGGCGGCCTTGGCGCAGGTGCTCGACCACGTCGAGCTCGCCCACGGTGAGGACGCCCCCGGCCACCTGCATGGACTGGATCGTACCCCAGGTGGCATCCACCAGGTACAGACCGGGGGCATCCGGTACGGGTTGCGGAAGCTGTTGCGAATGCTCACGCGTGGGGAGCCGATCGAGGGTTGTGGAATGGCTTGTGAGAGGCTGCATAAGAGGTGGAGGTTAGGAGGGGTAGATCGCTCATCATGGCCGGTGGGGCGCTCCTCAGCGCTACGCTACGTCCTGCTTGAGCCGCTGCTCGAATGCCTGGCGCGAAGGCAGGCCCCGGAACACCAGTTCCTCGTCGATGACCAGGTTGGGCGAGTGTTGGATCTGGAGGCGCGCGGCCTGCTCCGGCTCGTCCTCGACGTAGGCGACGCGGTAGTCGAGGTTCATCTGCTGGAGCCAGCGCTCCATCTCCGGGCGGTGATGGCACGATTTCGTGGCAATAATGAGGATGTCCATGGGAATTCGCTCGGGTTTGATGTTCTATTCTAGTTCTATTCCAGAGATACTTGGAGCATAGCAAGGGCGTCCTTAAAGGAAGCTTAACCCCGGCATAAAATCTCTTCAGGTTCCGCCTCACACGGTCTGCTCCACGTTCAACGTGAAGGCGCGTACGGGTTCTACCCCGACTCGCTACGTAACGTTATGGAAAAGCATCCCAAACCTGAAAGAAATTTAAGAATCCTCCACGCTTAATTGGCGGTCAGTGATTCCCTATACTCCTTTCAACCTTACTATACGGGCTATGTCTATGTCGTAAAACGCTTCCTCACCATGATTGGCACATCAACCGTGGTGGAGTACATCCTGATGTACTCCACCGCCTACGCCTTCAGCCACGTATGGTGGAGCCAAACCCGATTTTGGATGGCGCTCTACATGGGTGCTATGATGGCTGTTATCAGGCTGGGGTTCATGCTCAGTATGTATTCCGACAAAAAGACCCGCCCCTGGTGCAAAACGGTAGCCCGGTAGTCGCGTCGTTTGTGGTCCGGTAATCTCTGGGGCGTTCTGAGCGAGGAAGCGGCCGAGTGGGAGCCACAGGAGATCTACTGGATCCTGGCGCATGGCATCAAGATGGCTGGGATGCCCGCCTACGGACCGACGCACACCGAGGAAGAACTGTGAGAGATCGTCGTTTTCGTCGAACAACTCCCCGAGATGACGCCGGAGCGATACGAAATGCTCACCGCACCGCCCGATCCTGTGCCCGCGGATAGTGCCAATACAGTACCCCATGCTTACGACGGTCACGACCACGTCCATTGAGCCGCCCCATGAACACTCTTCTGGCTCTTGCCGGTATCTTACTCATCGCATTCACCCTCTTCGATGCGCTCTGGACGACCATCGCTCCTCATGGGGCCGGTCCTCTTTCAAAGCGGATGGCGCGGGGGTGGTGGGGCATTAGCCTGTGGATTCACCGGCGCTTCGGCGCGCACGGCCTGCTCGCCTTCGCCGGTCCAGCCCTGCTGGTTGCCGCGTTTCTAGTTTGGGTGAGCGGGCTGTGGGCCGGCTGGCTGCTTCTTTTCAGCGCCGAGCCAGGAGCCGTTGTAGGATCAACTTCGCAGGAGCAGGCCTCGGTGGCGGGGCACATCTACTACGTGGGCTTCGTCCTCTTCACGCTCGGTACGGGCGATTACGTACCCGTAGGCGGGAGCTGGGAGGTGCTTTCAGCCGTTGCCTCGCTCAGTGGACTTTTTGTCGTCACCCTCGCCATCACCTACATCCTTTCCGTTGTCTCGGCCGTGGCGGCCAAGCGGCAGCTTGCGGGATGGATCCATAGCCTCGGCGATACGCCCGCAGACTTCGTGCTCCGGGCCTGGGACGGTGGCGGCTTCAGCGGGCTTGACCAGCATCTCCCGGCACTCTCTTCTGCCCTGGAGCATCACGCCCAGCGGCATCTGGCCTATCCCGTACTTCACTACTTCCATGCCACTAGTCAGCGGTCGGCGCTGGGACCGGCCGTGGCTGTGCTCGACGAAGCCCTGCTGCTGCTCGCGGAAGGGGTAGACGCGCCAGTCCGTCCCGCGCCAGCCATCCTGGCTCCCACCCGTCGCACCGTCACATGCTTCCTCGACACGCTTGGCGACTCGTTCATCAAGCCCGCTACGACATCACCTCCGCCGCCCTCACTGGGGCTTCTCACCTCATCCGGTGTACCCGTGGTCGAGGAGGAGGTATTTATGCAGGCTGTCTCAAGCCAGGATCGCCGCCGCAGGCTCTTGCGGGGACTCGTAGAAGACGGAGGATGGGAATGGAGCAATGTGGTACGTGACGGGACTTCGCCTTCCTGACCTGAAAGGCCCGGCTCCATGACCGGTGGTCTCTCAGCAGGTCAGCGCCACAGCCGTACGCCGAAAACAAGGTGAACCTCGGAGCCAGACACACCCTCGGCTCGGGCGAAGTCTTTTGCGCTGCCAAACCGATTCGTCCACGAGATGCCGACATAGGGAGCCACCTCGCGCTGAATCTCATAGCGGAGGCGAAGTCCGGCTTCGATATTGTTCAGCCCGCTACCAACACCCCAGTCCGTGACCTCCTGGAGCGCGAGGTTAATTTCGGCCTCCGGCTGAAGCACAAGGCGCTGCGTTATGAGCAGATCATAGGACCCCTCCAGCCTGGCTGAGAGATCGCCCGCGGTGCTCAAGAATAGGGCCGGCTCAACCTCAAACCAGTACGGGGCCAGTCCTTCCAGACCCACTACCAGCTGGGGCCGGGCTTGCAGATCGCCCCCTCCGAATTCAGTGTCCAGCCGGACACCAGCCTGAGCCTCAAAGTAGGGACTGATGAGACGGCTGTAGAGCGCCTGCACTTCGGCCTCTCCCGTGCCCGATGAGGTCAGCCCTTCGCCCTCGCCCTTGAGCCAGAAACGGGTGTAGTCGTTGCCAATGCGGTAGAGTCCTTCAAGGCGGGCCGGCACGCCGGCCGCTACCGGCGCCACCTCGAAGAGGTCGAGGAGCGCGAGGCTATACAAGTGCTGGTCGCCCATGGCCGAGGCACCCGGCTTGAAGTCCGGATATTCGGGGAAGGGCGGGTCGTCCTGCGCCTTCGCCGGAGACGCTGCGAGGAGCAGGGTTATTAAGAGAACAGAACGAAGCATATAGCTGGAAAGGAAGCTCATTGGGAAGCCAGTTCAGCGGGAATGGTGGCACCCGGCGGCTGGACCATCGCCACGCGAAACATGCCGAGTTCCATGTGATAGAGCACGTGACAGTGGAAGGCCCACGGCCCGAGGGCGTCGACCTCAATGAGCAGCGAGAGTCGCTCAGCGGGTTTGACGACGACGGTATGGACGCGCGGGATACGCTCGCCGTGGCCGTTCTCCAGTTCCATCCACATCCCATGCAGGTGCATTGGGTGGTTCATCATGGTATCGTTAACCATGGTGAGCCGAAGACGCTCGCCGAGCGTCATCGGGATGAGCGGCTCCTCGGCGTAGGTCTTGCCATTGATTGACCACATATAGCGCTCCATATTGCCTGTCAGGTGCAGTTCGATCTCGCGGTCCGGAGCACGTCGCGGCTCCGCGTGAAGCGCACGCAGGTCGGTGTAGACAAGGACGCGGCGACCGTCACCACCAAGACCAACGCCGGGTTCATGGAGGCGGCTGCGAGTGATATCAGGAGTCATTGCGTTTCCCGGGCCGTGACCATCGCCCTCGTGGGACGTAGGCTCTGGGAGGGCGCCGGGCGGGCGCAGGCCATTGTGATCCAAACCAGGCATAGCCACATCTCCAGGCATATCGTGGCCGGAGTGATCCATACCGGGCATATCGTCCCCGGTCATGTCATCACCCTGCATGTCCATCGCGCCATGCGCCATGCCCATATCCATCATCGCGAGCATGGGCCGTTCGCGCTCGTTGGGGACTACGGCTGACATGCCGGGACGGGGCGCGAGGGTGCCGCGAGCGTAGCCCGAGCGGTCCATTGACTCGGCAAACACCGTGTAAGCCTGATTTCCTGGCTCGACGATGACGTCGTAGGTTTCCGCAATGCCTATGCGGAACTCGTCGACCGTGACGGGCTCGACATGCTGCCCGCTGGCTTGGACGACCGTGAGTGGGAGGCCGGGGATGTGCACGTCGTAGAACGTACCCGCACTCGCGTTGATGAACCGGATGTGGACGCGCTCGCCCGGTTGGAACTGGCCGAACCAGCCGGGGTCGGGCGCCTGCCCGTTCATGAGGTAGGTGTAGGTGGCCCCTGTGATGTCGGAGATGTCCGTGGGGTCCATCCGCATTCGGTCCCATGTGAGGCGCTCGCTCAGACTCATCCCCTCCCCCTTCAGGAGTCCAGCGAGCGTCTGGCGCTGAAAGTTGTAGTAATTGGGACGATTCTTGAGGTTGTCGAGAACGGCAAAAGGGTTCTCGAACGTCCAGTCCGAGAGGACGACGACGATCTCACGGTCGAAGGCATAGGGATCGCCACCGGCAGGATCAATCACGAGCGGGCCGTAGTGGCCGAGTTGCTCCTGAAACGCCGAATGGCTGTGGTACCAGTACGTTCCGTACTGGTTGATCGGATAGCGGTACTCGAATGTCGAGTGGGCCTGGATGCCGGGGAAGTTGACGCCGGGTACCCCGTCCATGTTGTTCGGGAGCAGGATGCCATGCCAGTGGACCGACGTGTCTTCGTCCAACCGGTTATGGATACGAATGATCGCATCGTCCCCCTCGGTAAAGCGAAGGAGCGGACCGGGCACGGTCCCGTTGATTGTCACCGCGTTGCCGGTCCTGCCACCGAAAGCCAACGGCGTCCGGTCGATGGTCAAGTCATACTCCACAAGACGGCCGGTGCGACGGGTCGGTGCAAGGCCCGGGGGGCGGAAGGGACTGCCTGGCTGGGAGTGTGCCCAGGCAGGAATGGGCACGCCTATCCCCGACAGGAGACCAAGCGCTGCGGAAGAGCGGATAAATGTGCGGCGATCCATGGACATGACGATCAGTTGAATAATGCTCGGAATACGGGATGAACGAACAGGCGACCGAAACTTTCCGTCCACCCACGTGGATTTCCTTTAAGGTCGAGTAGGTAGATGTAATACTATCGTGAAGGTGTTACTGGCGCGGCCCGCCTGTCCGCCGACTGCGCACACCTGACACGACTCTACCGTAGAGAGGTGGCAGCCAAGAGGCGCAAAAGCACTATGCCGCTGCCGTCGAGGTAGAGGCCTACCGGACCAGGATCGGGAGCATCGCCGTGTCCGTGTGTGAGCATCTTGCCGCCGGCATAGCCGCGGAAGTGGGTGCCGTCACTGACGGCGCGGAGCGTGATCCACGCTGTAGTATCGAGCGCCTGCTCGGCAAATATTGTCCGTGTTCCACCTTGCAGGCGGCCCTGGTGCAACTGCCCATCAGCTAATTCCAGAAAATCGTAGTTTTGTGCATCCTGCACGTGATGCACCAGGCGTATGGTGCCGTCAAACTGCGCGGCATTCAGCGTGGCTTCGGCTTGGACACTGGCGATCTGCGCACCTGCGGTAAAGAGTACAGGGCCACGCTGAAGTTGCACACCGAGGGCGGAGTCCGCCACGGCTGCCTCGACGCTCAAGTCATTGAAGCTGCCTAGCGCAAAGCGGAAGTCCTCCGCAAGCACTTGCCCGGCACCAATCCCCGGCTGCCACTGCCAAGAGCCGTCCTTCTGAATAAGCATCCGCACGGCCTCGCCAGGTGCCACGTGAGGCGCTGGTTTCGACGGACTGGCCGCCGCCTGCTCCATGACTGGTTGTACGCCCAGGCCATGCGCGTAAACCAATCGGGCACCGAGATCCCCCGTCTGTATCACCAGATAGTAGCCGCCCACGCCTATGAGGAACAGGAGTGTGTGCACCCCTGTCTGTGCCCAGCGCCTGCCCTGGAGGTCGAACCAGAGAACGGCGAGTCGGATGACTGCGTAAATGCCGAAAAACCAAAGAGTAAGCTCTGCCATGTCGGCGTGGTTGTTTACAGCCGAAACGACCTCCGACGGCAGGTCAAAGGCGTCGGCGGCGCTGCGGCCGGTAAGAAACGCCGTGAGCACACCGAAAGCACCGAGCGCGAAGAGAATGACGGCTGCGATGCGAACGCCCTGCCACTTTCGTGTGAACAGCGATATCAGATCGATCAGAATCGCCGTAGACAGCAGCGCAATTGGGAAGTGGATGATGAGCGGATGGACGTTCGGAGCCCATTCAGGTAAAGGGAACATGTGAAGCTTGGATCAGGATGCAAAAGGGCAGTCCTCTCAGCGAGTAGCGTAGACGTCCTGCGTGCCCCGTTTGTCAAAAAAAGGATGTTGATTGCGGGGGACGGTCCAATAAATCATCAATCTCAATGCAGACAGGAAGGGCGTAGCCTCATTGAATGATTGGGTCTTAAATATCATTTTCATGGAGATATGATATTTTGTTATGGTCAGCTGGGGCCTTGCAGACTGCGGTCGAATGCTACCCAGCACGCGAGAAGGAGTACTATCCAGAGTGCGATTCCGACTTCAAACCACGGCATGACGCACCTCAATATCGGTTGATGAACCTGAACGCCACCTTAATACGATCTTAAATTCCACTAATCCCAAGCAACTGGCCGCGGCTTCGACCAGCACGTTGACCATGAGACACGCTAGTTGCTCCCCTTTATCCAGTGGGTGACCTGCAAGCACCTCGTTTGGTGAGGAAGCAGGAATAGAGCAAGAATGGCTTTAGATTGAAGGCGTCGAGTGGTCCTTTCGTGCAGGATTCTCCCTCCTGCGCCTGCCGTTTCTTTCCGCTAACATAGATGAGGCCATAGATGCCATACGTTGTTGCTGAACCGTGCATCAACTGCAAGTACACCGATTGCGTTGAAGTCTGTCCTGTAGATTGCTTTTATGAAGGACCCAATTTTCTCGTCATCCACCCGGATGAATGCATCGATTGCAATGCCTGCGTGCCGGTCTGTCCGGTTGAGGCTATCTACGCAGAAGATGAGTTGCCCGAGATGTGGGCACATTACACGCCGTGGAACGACCATCTGGCTCGACAATGGAAGTCATCTGACCACAACATCATTGAAAAGAGGGAAAAGGTGCCGTTGCAACCAGACTGTTCCGAGCAGGCGAAGTCAGAGGAGGACATCTTGACGTGGGGTGGGTAGATGCAATATCGGGCCTATTGAGTGATGAAGTCGTCTCCGGCAGTCCGACTTGACGGCTCGATGCCTGCTTCTCGCGCATCAGCCAGAAGTGCGTTCCTCTGGCGAAGTGTTGGCGGTCATCTCTTCATGATTGCGGATACGCACAACACGCTCGACAGGCATTACCGCCACCAAGCCGTCGCCCTCGGTATGGGTCTCGGCCGTCTCTACGATCGCACTGACGATGTCATTGACCTGATCCTCGGGAACGAAGATCTCCAACCGAGCGTGCTCGGTGTAGTGGTCGGTGTTGTAGTAGTTGGCATATTCACCGGTGCCCTTGACCCGGCAAAAGCTGAAGCCACTGACGCCCAGCTTCTGGAGCATTTCCTCGACCTCCTCCAAGCGATGGAAGCGGATATAGGCGTGAATCTTATGGTAACGCATGACCGGCCTCGCGTTCGGTGAAAAGAACTTTGACTCATGGAATCTGGCATTTCCCAGGCTCCAAGGACAACCTGCAACCTTGATTCTTAACGCAACCTGAAGACATTCTTAATTTGCATTAAGGTGATGCCTTGGGCACCAGGTGCCCGGTGATTCCGAGGGCGAAATTGGTCTTTTCGATGGATGTTGCTCCGTCCTTTTCCAATTCTGTCAATGCCCGGATGGCGTCGATGGTTTCGGGGATGACGATGGCCTGATTATCGACCATGTAGGCGTAGAACGCCTCGTCGCCCTGCACCGTGAGCATGTCCTCCCAGAGCGCTACCTCGTAGAGGTTGTCGTGCGGGCGGCCCAGGTCGGCCATGAGTTCCTTGACCGTGTTGAGTGCCGTGAGGCCGTCCACTATGCGGATAAAAGCGATCCGGGACGAGGTGCGAAAGGCGTCAAGTACTTCGTCTTTCGAGGCCGTGCGCGTAAGCTGGACGGCCCAATAGTGGAGGTGGGCGAGTGTTTCCGGTACCTTTACAGCCATCGTCACCACATCGAGGTCGGGATCGACGGTCTGGGCATCGGGACCCTGATGGCTGGGGATGTCCGGCTCGGGCACAAGCGTGTTCATGATGCCACCGAGGTGACTCTCCCACGGGTCGGTAGCGCGGCGCAGAAGCGTACCCCGCGCCCGTTTCAGCAGCCCGGCCCGCTTGAGCGCCGTGAGCGTCCGGACCGTTGAGGTGGTGTTGCAGGAGACGACGCGGGTGGCATCGCGCCCGAAGGCCGTATCGTAGTTGTTCTCAGCAGTGAACGAGTGGCCCGTGACGGAGTGCTTCTCGCCGCCCTGTACGATGAACTTGATGCCGCGCTCGCGGTAGCGCTCGACATTCTTAGCGGCCACCTTCTTGGGCGTGCAGTCCACAACGAGGTCGGCCGCGTCGAGGAGGTCTTCCAAGGTGCCTTTCGGGTTGAGACCAACCTCCTTCATGGCGCTGACGTGCTCAGCGGTGGTACCGTAGAGCGGGAAGTCCTTCGAGCGTACCACGGCCACACGCCAGTCGGTCGCCACGTCGGCGACTCCGATGAGGGTCATATCGACCTGCGCCGCCACGGCATCGGCGACGCGCTTTCCAATCACGCCGTAGCCGTTGACGGCTACGCGGATGTTCTGGGAGTGGATCATGATTATTCCTCTTGTATTGGAGTAAGCTCGGATTGGAACGTTATGTGTTGGTGATGGCTGGTGCCCGGACGGAGCTGGACGACAACCTGCGCCCCACGCCCCAGATTCCAGCGGACAGGAGGAGGGCTATGCCAGCCGTCACCTGAAAAGGAAGGTCGACTTGCCAGCCAAAAAGCAGCCCGCCGAGCAGTGGTCCGGCAATCTGGCCCAGGCTGCTGAAGGTGTTCTGCAGGCCCAGCCCGGCCCCGGTGTGCGACCCGCTGCGGTTGGCGACGAGTGTGAGCAGGTTTGGCGTGATGAGGGCCACGCCGAGTGCCAGCAGCCCCACCACCGCCAGCACCGCCGGCAAGGAATGGCCCCACAGCAGCAGCCCCACCCCTACTCCGAGCATACCGAAACCAGTAGCAATCTGGTGCCGCGGGCGCACCCGTCCTGTCAAAAAACCCACCACGCCGCCCTGGAACACCGCCATCACCAGCCCGCAGAGCGCAAATGCGTATCCAATCTCCGTCATTCCAAAGCGCAACACCTGGTCCGCATAGAGGGCAAAGACGGCTTCGAAGAGCGTGAGCGCGGCCTGGCTGAAGAACACCAGCGCGAGCACGTCCTTCAGGCGCAGCCCGAGGTCGGCCCATTGCACAGATGATCGGACAGCCTCGGGCGTACGGGAGGTTCCCAGCGATTCCGGGAGCCACACCGTCACGAGCGGGAGTGTAGCCAGGGCCAGCCCTGCAGCCGCAAAAAATGGAATGGAGAATCCATCAAATACGAGATGACCCGGCGCCGTGCCCAGATGCCAGTCGTGCCGGGCCAGGAGTCCGCTCAGGACCGGGCCAACGAAAAACCCGAGGCTGAGGGCCGTGCCCATCCACGCCATTCCACGTCCTCGGGCATTTTCCGGCAGTGTGTCGGCCACGTAGGCGGAGGCCGCCGTCAGTAGCGCCGCCGAAAAGACGCCGGCGACCAGGCGCGCACCGTAGAGTAGCGGCAGGGACGTACCCAGGCCGAAGATGGCCTGCGTTAGCGCAAAACCGCCCAGCCCGATCACGATCATTGGCTTTCGCCCGTACCGGTCAGACCACAGGCCCCAAAGTGGTGCCAGTCCCAGTTGCGTCAGCGCGTAGGCACTCGTCAGCGCTCCCACATGGAAGGCGACTGCAGACCGCGAAGCCGCCTCACCGAGCGCCAGCCGTTCGACGAAGAACGGCAGTACTGGCAGCGTGATGCCAAAGCCGATCATGGCAATGAAGAGGGTAAAGAAGAGCAATAACAGGCGTTTGTTCATGTGGAGTCGTATGAAGCAATGCGACGGCCGCTGAATACCGACAAAGAAGGCGTCGTGATCGGAGGATACAAAGCGAGCATTCCGGTCGTCATTCGATGAGGCCTACCTATCTGCAGCATCCACGCTGAGATCCTCCCTACATGGCTCACTTCCTTCAATAGGCAATTTCTTGCGTCGCCTCGCGCTCCAAACACTCGGTTTCGAGTTGCACCGTGGAGAAATAGACATCAAACTGGTCCACAAGCAGCCGGTAGATTGTGTGCTGGAGCGCTTCGGTCCCCTCATGATTGTCCACCAGCACGTGCATTGAGACCACATTCTTGCCGGTGGTAAGGGCCCGAGCATGTACGTGATGAACGTCGCGGACGCCCGGCAGGGCTTCGACAGCAGCCTCCACAGCGGCAAGATCAAGGTCCTCGGGCACCTTGTCGAGCAAGATGTGCAGTGATTGACGGATGATACCCCAGGAGGCCCACAGCAGGACCACGCCGAAAGCCATGCCCAGGATCGGGTCGATCGCCAGGAACCCCGTAAAGCGGATTACCAACGCCGCTACAATAATGAGCAGGCTCCCGACGAAAGTTTGCAAGATGTGCCAGAAGGCTCCCTTCATGTTCAGGTTGTCCTTCTGTCTCCTGTACAACAACCGGATAGCAATCACTTCCGTTATCAAACCACCCACAGCCGCCAGGAGCATCGGCCCGGTAGGAACATCCACCGGGTTCTGCAGCCGGCTGGCACCCATCCACAGGACAAGTAAGGCCATGATGAGCAGGAAGAGGCCATTGAACAGCGCGCCCACGATCTCGGCCCGAATCAGACCGAAGGTGGCTTGCTCCGTTGCTGGGCGAGCGGCGTAGTGTCCGGCGACAAGAGCGACGAGAACGCCGCCAACGGCCGAGAAGGTGTGGAAAGCGTCCGAGGTGACTGCCACCGAGCCGGTCCACAGCCCGATACCCAGCTCAATGACGAAATAGACGCCAGTGAGCCATCCTGATATTTTCAGAGCACGGGTGTTGCCGTCCGTAACCGCCGGCATCACGTGCCCGCTGTGGCCTGAAGGCTGCTGCACTTGCTTTTTCATGGCTGCGTGGTGTTACATGACAAGACCCTATGCCGTTTTTGGGGTGCCCCAGCGCCGGTAAAGCGCATTGTGGATTGGCGTGAATACGAGCCCGATATATGCGCCCCAGAGGAAGCTCTCGATCAGGCCCAGCAGGAAGCTGCTGACACTGATCCACTCGAACGCTGGCAGCACGATTTCCAGGAACTCGTGCATGTGAAGGGTCTCTGGGGTGACCAAGCCAAAAATCACGCACAGCACGTAGCTGACTGTAGTGAACAGGCCCAGTGCCCATGTGATGAGTTTGGTATTCAGCATTGTGTCCTCTCTTTCATTGTTGGCAGGTAGATCAAGGTCGGAAGGAATCGCGCGTACCATGTCCTTCATGCCCGCCGTGCCCGCCGTGACCGCCGTGCCCACCGTGCCCGCCGTGACCAAACAGGTGTACGGCGATGAAGGCCAGCAGCAGCAGGGCGAAGAACCAGTTTTCAGTGAGCCATTCCATTTTGCGTGTCCGTATGGGTTTCGAATGTGTGTACAACAGGAGAGGGGGTTTCGGCTTCGTTCTGCGTCTCACCGGGCGCGAACGGATCGGCCGTGACGGTACTCAGCAGTAGCCCCAACTCGTCTCGGTGCTGCCGGACCACACCCATGCCGGCCGCGACGCATTCCCGGCGAGCATCAAAATCCATTGTGTCGATGGGGCGGCGAAATAACGGACGCAGCACCAGGTCGGCCCCTTTGAAACGGGCATCGGCGTGGCGCAGGTGGCAGATCTCCATGGCGCGCATCAGAGCTTGATACCCGTTGCGAATATCTGTTGATGCCAAATCCTGACCCGGGTCAATCGCGATGATCACTGGGTTGCCGAAGTCTCGCGCCACATCTACAGGTGCCATGTCGGCGTATGCACCGTCAGCGAGCAAGCGACCGTCTTGCTGCAAGGGTGGCAACACACCGGCCAATGCCGCGCTGGCATAGAGCGCATCTGCTGCATTCCCGGTACGCAGCACAAACCGTTGTCCAGTGTATAGATCGGTGGTCGAGACCGCCAGCGGAATTCGCCCTGCTTCCAAGAGGCGCCCTTGCGTCAGGTTTAGCAGAAGCTGCTTTCCGGCACCGAGAGCACGCACTCCCGGCCCCCACCCGAACACCATGTTTTGAATCACCCTTGCTTTTCCCATCCAGGTCCGCAACCGTGGTCTAAACCCACCCTTTTGTGTCGGGCGAATTTGGAGGGGCCCGGGGAAAGCGCTGGTGTCCATGTCCAGCACGGCTTGGTACCAGTCGCTGCGTAGTGCATAGGTCACGCCGACGACTGCTCCCATCGAGACGCCGACGACAGCACTGGGATGATAGCCTTCGGCTTCAAGGGCACGCAGCACACCGGCGTGGGCAAAGCCCCGCGCTCCACCCCCGGCCAAAACCAGAGTAAAAGGGCGATGTGCTTGGTTGGCCAAATGTGATGACATCGTGATATACGGGTCAGGCTGGTCTAAAGGATGGGCAATGGCTGTCCATATCCACATACATCCCGATGAAGCACAGCGTCAGAACAAGCGGGAAGAACCGCGGGCTGATGCTCATATTCCCAGGATGAATGAGACAATGTTATCGCAATCCGTTGGCTTGTCGGAATCAGGGTCAGATCTTCAATATGCTCAATGATCAAGATGCGGGCCTCACCGAATAGTCCTCAATGCATTCGTCCATATCAGCTGCGTCCTCGAGCCGGGCGTGCTCGCACCAGAGACACTGACAGTGCTCTCCATGACATGCAGGCTCCACAAGCATCGGGTGGTCCCCTTGCCGGGCAATTTCGTGGATTAGCGACTTCGTGCCAGAAGACTGGTATTGCCGCCTCAGGATTGCCATTGCATTGCGGCCTGCCGATTGCCGCAGCGCCCACGCATAACCTGCCTGTCCCAGCTGCCGGAATATGACGCGGTTGGCCAGTGACACCTCCTGCACGGGTACGATAAATCGCCGGCAAAGCGCATCGTAGTCCTCGTTCATGGCAATGGCCCGAGCAGCGAGCACGCCCGAGAGTAGAGCATAGCGTAGTCCGAAGCCCCAGAGTGCGTCTTGAAAGCCGGCGCGCTCACCCACGAACGAGAATCGCTTGCCGCGCGTCCAAGGTGGGGACATGCTGAAGTTCACATACCCCTGTACGTAACGGGGTGAACGAACATCAATGCCCAGTTCGTCGCGTACCGCAATAAGCGCCTGGGCAAGGCGTGTGTGCATGAGTTCCGCCCCGTCGAAGCACCAACTGGAGAGTGTGGCACGGCCATCGCGGATGAGCAATGAGGTATGTCCTCCGGGGGCCAGGCGGTCGTCAAGGAAGCCAACAAATGCATCGGGATCCGAGGTCTCGAAGACCACCTGCGTCACATGTGCGTCTGCGGTGCGAGCACCTGTCGCTACGATGACGTGTTCGGCGTCGGAGTGCTCGACATGCTCGCCGAAGCGGATTGTGGCACCCGCCGCCAGGGCTTGCTCCTTCAGACCTCGGTCGAAGGCCCCTGGACTGCGTCCACGATCGACCTGGTAGAACAGTGGACGTGTCGCCGAAATCTCGTGCGCGTGGCGATTGGGATCGTAAAATGTTCCAACGGAGACGGGGTCGCAGCGGAAGTTGACGAGCATTCCAAGCGAGGCAAAAATCGCCTTTGCGTCTTCTTCTGTTGACCAATTTTCCAGGCACTGTAGTGTACCGTCAACGTGAACACCTACATCGTCGGCCTGCTCGAAGACTACGGGCTTTAGCCCTACACGAGCCAAATATATCGCTGCTGCCAATCCCGCCGGCCCGGCTCCTATAATATGGACGAGTGATTTCGTCATGCTGCTTCTCCCCTGGCAACGTAGACGAATCCCATGAAGTGCTCTCGCATCTCGGAGGCCGAGAAATACCGCGCAACGGACTCCCATGGGTGTCGCTCAGCCAGGTCGAGTGTTACTCCGAACGGTTTGGTAATGAGCAACGCCAGCTTGAGAAGCCAGTCAGGTGTGTTCTCAGGCTTCCTGAAATCCAGAATGACGAACCTGCCTCCCTGAGACAGAGCATTCGATCCTCGCCGAATAACAGCATCGTAATCCGGGAGGAGTGTAAGTGCGAACGTGGACAACACGCCATCGACCCGCTGCGGGAATTCGTAGAGAGACGCATCTGCGCAGACGAGTTCTACGTTCGACCATCCATTGCGGAGTACCCGGCCCTGCGCTGCCTTCAGCATTTGATCTGTCAGGTCCACTCCAACGATGCGCCCCGTTGGACCGATAGCCTCTTGCAGGTACGAGAAGTTAAGCCCTGTACCGCAGCCTAACTCTACTACCGTTTCTCCCGGCTGAAGCCCGAGGGCGGCAACGGCTTTCTTCCTGTAGGCAGCTTCGCGGAAACCGATGAGATAGTACAGATTGGCCGACACGTCGTACCACCCGGCACGTCGCCGATAGATTTCAATGACTTCCTGCTTGGAAAACGCCATGGCGACTGTCGGGTTATCAATCCGTCTTCAGAAAACGGGCATTGATGGATACGATGACGGTGCTTGCGGACATGAATACGGCACCGACGGCAGGACCAAGAAGGATCCCGAAGTTGAACAGCACGCCTGCTGCCAACGGAATGGCGAGAATATTGTAACCGGCAGCCCACCACAGATTCTGGATCATCTTGCTGTAGGTCGCACGTGAGAGCGTAACAACGGTTGTTACGTCCACTGGATTGCTCCTGACGAGGATCACATCGGCTGTTTCGATGGCAACGTCAGTTCCAGCCCCAACGGCAATACCAACGTCCGCCTGAGCGAGAGCAGGAGCGTCATTGACTCCGTCGCCTGTCATCGCTACCGAAAGGCCCCTGGCCTGTACTTCTTTGACCTTTTCCGCCTTTTGCTGGGGAAGCACTTCGGCGAATACTTCATCCAGCCCGATCTCCTTGGCTACCCAAGCTGCTACTTTCTTGTTGTCGCCGGTGAGCATCATGGTCCGGATGCCCATTTCTTTGAGTCGGGCAACGGCTTCCTTCGACTCGGGTCGGATGACATCGGCCAGTGCGATTGCCCCCGACAATGTGCCGTCAATGAGGACGAATACGACCGTCTTCCCCTGCTCTGATAGGTCTTCGACACGAGGATCTTCAATATCAAGACCCAAGTCGCGGACGTAGCCGGGGCTGACAACCTTTATGTTCCGTCCCTCGACCACTCCCTCGGCACCCTTGCCGGGTATGGCGGAGAAATCCTTGACATCGGCCGGTTGTTCGGTAGCCGCTGCGATCGCCTGGGCAATCGGGTGCTCAGACCGAGCCTCGACCGACGCCGCCAACCGGATCAATTCGGTCTTGGATACCGTCTCGTCAAATACCAATGTATCCGTGATGCCGAAGCGCCCCTCGGTCAGGGTGCCGGTCTTGTCGAAGATGACTGCCTGGAGATCACGCGCTGCCTCAAATGCCGTTCGATTTCGAATGAGCAGACCATTTCCCGCAGCTCGCGAGGTGCTAACGGCGACGACCAGCGGGACGGCAAGTCCGAGCGCGTGTGGACAAGCGATTACCATGACAGTCACCATCCGCTCCATGGCGAATGCAAAGTCAGCCCCCATGACGGCTGTCCATACAAAAAGGGTGACTGCTCCGCCACCGAGGGCCACTATCGTGAGCCAGAGGGCAGCCCTGTTGGCGAGGTCCTGTGTCTTCGACTTCGATTCCTGTGCCTGCCGAACAAGGTCAATGACTTGCGAAAGGAAACTGTCGCTGCCTGTCTTTTGCACCTCAACAGTGATTGAGCCTTCACCGTTGATGGATCCACCAATGACCTCATCGCCGGTTTTCTTGGACACCGGGACCGACTCACCCGTCAGCATCGATTCGTTTACAGAAGTCTGCCCCTCGACGACGACTCCGTCCGCCGGAAGCTTCTCACCAGGCTTCACGACAATGCGGTCGCCGTGTTGAAGGTCCTCTACCGCCACGTCCACAACACGTCCATCGGCTTCTACGCGGTGCGCCTCGCTTGGCATCATGCGGGCAAGTTCTTCGAGCGCCCTGGAGGCTCCCATGACACTGCGCATCTCGATCCAGTGTCCGACCAGCATTACATCGATGAGAGTAGCAAGCTCCCAGAAAAAGATGGCTCCCTCGAGACCCACAACGACCGCGCTGGAGTACACGTAGGCAGTCGTGATAGCGACGGAAATCAGCGTCATCATGCCGGGCCGTCCGCTGCGGATTTCCTTATAGAATCCCTTCAGGAAAGGCCAGCCGCCAAAGAAAAATATTGCCGACGAAAGACCCCACAGAACATAGGAACTCCCAGGAAAGGCCAATTCCCCCCCCAACCCCAGGAACTGCTGGATCATGGGCGAGAGCACCAGAATCGGTACCGTCAGGACCAGCGAGATCCAGAACCGCTTCTTGAAATCCTCGACCATCATGGCGTGGTGGTCGTGATGCCCCTCGTGCTTGCCTTGGGACGAGTGTCGTTCAGAGTGGTCGTGCTGCATATGTCGTCAATTCAAGGGATTAGAGTTCTCTAAGCCCCGTGGTACTTATCGGGCCCATCGTTAAAGGGACTCGCGACCCATATGGAAGCTTGCAGACCAGGTCTCGCTAGCCATAGGCATGGTGACGTGAGCCGTAGTAAACTCGTGAGTTCCGGAAGGCAGAGTGCCCATCAAATGGTCTCCCATCATAGTGAGCGGAACGACGTGTTTTTCCCCGTCCACGGACTCGATTGTTGCCGTAGCATCGCCGATGCCTTCCATGGAGTGCGGTCGTTGGTCCCCATCGAACGGGTAAATGAAAAAACGACCATCGTCAAGGACCATTTCCATGTGCCCACTACCGGCGCTTAGCACCATGCCACCGTGCATGGCCGTTTGGCCTTCATGCATTTCTTGTGCTTCAGAGTGAACGTCGGCGGAATCGGAGGCGCATGCCGAGAGACCAGCCGCAAGGACAATACTGAAGCTCAGCACGAGCATGTGCCGAGTGAGTGTTCGTAAGTATGGCATAGAATTTTTCAGGTTTGGGAGTCAGGAAAAGAATGGATGAGGCGGTCTTTACGCTCCTCGTATTCTTCGGTGGTGATATCGCCAGCTGCGTACCGGCGCTTGAGGCTATCCAGTGGTGTATCCGCCCGTGTTTCCGGCTGTTGGGTTCGGCCTCTCAGCCCGCGCGAGAGCGCTAGCACTACGATCAAAATGAAGGTGAGCCAGAAAACCCACCATCCCCAGTACATTCCCCACATGTCATGGTGTCCGTCAAACATCATTCAACTCGAGTGTTGGGTTCACTTGTTCATCATCCCCTGCTTCATCATCCCCATCTTTTCACCGGACACCATGCCACCGTGCATGGCCTGCATCATCTCCATCATGGTCATGTTCGTCATCATATGATGGTGCATTTGCATGGGCTTCATGCCGGACAGCTTCGCCCGTTGCTCGGCCGAAAGCATCCCTTTCATCTCCGCGGCCGACTCGAAGGCCAAGGCCTGCATCCGTGCGCCATGGGAGGCGGTTTCTTCGAGCAGTGAACGAACCCTGTTCGGCGGTGCATCCTCTGAAGCCAAAAGCTCATCCAGCTGCTCCGTCGCCCTCTTCATCTGCTGTTGGTGCGTGTCGTTGCGCTCTTTGTATTGCTGTGTGCTTTGCTTCATGCGCATCACTTGGTCGTCGGAGAGGCCCAGCGATTCCTGCATGGTCGGTAGCATGTGCACGAGCATTGCCGAACGGCGTAATGGGTCATCCATCATAGTCATGTGCTCTTGCATCAAGTTCATCATAGCCGGCCCGGTAACAGGGGCCTCCTGCTGTTCATCGGCCTTCTTGTGTTCGTGCTGCGCAAAGGCTGGTGCCACCATACCCAGCATCAATATCGACAAGAGTAGAATTTGGGGAGCTGCTGTCAAGGATTTCATATACACTGCTTTATCGAATGTGTCAATGATCAATTGCAAGATGCGGCGACAAACCTGATTGCAGCCTTAACGCCGTCTTAAATTCATTTCAGGTAAGAAACATTGCGCTGTACTGGTGTAAGTGAATGAGAAAGTGCTTCTGAAAACCCATCGCTCCAGATCCATGTGGCTACTACTTGTTGAAGATGAAACGCGCCTGGCCACCTCTCTCAAGATGGGTCTTGAAGAAGAGGGCTACGTTGTCGATATCGCGAGTGACGGGATGGAGGGTGAAGCCATGGCGATGGGTAGTGCGTACGATGCCCTGATCGTGGATTGGAGACTACCGCAGCAGGATGGAAAAACCGTCGTCGAACACGTGCGCGCCGCAGGACAAAACGTCCCCATCCTCATGCTGACTGCATTGGACGATGTCGAGCACCGTGTGGCTGGTCTGGACGCGGGTGCTGACGACTATCTTCCCAAACCGTTCAAGTTTGAGGAGTTGTTGGCCCGCCTTCGCGCCCTGCTCCGAAGACCACCCCTGAACACACAGCAAGACGTCATTCAAGTAGGTGGCCTGGAACTGCACACGAAGCAAAGACTGGCAACACTTCAAGGCGATAAGCTTGAGTTGAGGACAAAGGAATACGCCTTGCTTGAGGACTTCGCACGGCATCCGAATGAAATCATATCGCGAACGGTCATGGCCGAGCGCGTGTGGGGGGATGCGTTCTACGTGACCGACAATGTGATAGACGTCACGATTTCAGGACTTCGCCACAAGCTGGCAGAAGCAATGGAGTCCCATCCCGACGGTGAGCCTCTTCGAATCGAAACGGTACGGGGAGTCGGGTATCGCCTGGTAACCGAATAACTACTGGGTCCATTGCCCGGAATACGTCCAATGAAGCACTTCTTCCGCACGTTCTTTTTGCGCATCTCTACTCGACTGACAATGTGGTTCGGTCTGACGCTGCTTGTCCTGTTGAGCCTTTTTGCACTGTTCTCCTATCTGGCCTTTCATTCGAGTCTCCACCGGGACTTCGACCGACATTTGAGTCACGAGACCCGTGAACTCGTGCCGTATATCAGGTTTATCGACAACGGGTCCGTGGCCTTTGCCGCGCTGGACGAACTCAGGTCCGTTGCTTATGGGACGGACGGGGTCTACGGTACGTATGTGCGCCTGATTTCACCTCAAGGGACCATACTGTACAGTAGCCCGAACTTTGAAAACCATATTCCACTTGCGGTCAGAATCCCCAGGACGAATTCGAACCATTCGATCAGCCGGGAGTGGGAAGGAAAACCGGCCCGATCCAGCTATACGCCCATGACTGCCGATTCAGGGGACATCAGAGGCTGGCTTGAAGTCAGTGGATTCGAGTGGTCCCTGCACCAAGAACTCTACCGGTTGCGTGTAGCGCTGCTCCTGGGAATCACTTTGAGTATGATTTTGGCAATGGGTGGCGGGTATTGGCTGGCCCGACGTGCGTTGCGTCCAATGGCAGCCTTGACCGAGGCAGCGGACGAAATCCGCGCCACGAAGCTCACGGCCCGGCTACCAACCAGTTTCGGCGTACGTGATGAACTGACCGACCTGGCAGAGAGCTTCAATAAAATGCTATCCAGAATTGAAGCTTCCTTCGACCGCGAACGGAGATTTACCGACAATGCAGCTCACGAATTGCTGACTCCACTCACGACAATGCGCAACGGGATTGAGGTTGCACTCCGACGCGAACGCACTCGAGAAGCATACCAACAAGCGCTTGAATCCATGATGATGGATGTGGAAGAGTTGACAGAGACCGTCCAAGGCCTCTTGCAAATCGCACGTGTCGACCGTCTAAAAGAGCTCCCTCGAAGACGTGTCGACTTGAGCCGAATAGTGCACCAGCACACGAATCGATTCCAAGACCGGGCCGTTGGAAAAGGAATCGACTTGCGACAGAGCATTCTTCCACATGTCCACGTCTTGGCCGATGAAGGTCGCATCGGGGAGGTCATAGACAATCTCGTGGACAATGCCATCAAGTACTCCCCGGACGGAGCCATTGTGACTGTGGAAGTAAGTCGACAAGACGACAACGGTCGTCTTATCGTGTCTGACACGGGGATGGGCTTCGATCCTGAAGACAAGGAACGCCTTTTCGACCGGTTCTACAGGGCAGACGCCAAAGAGGTACAGGCACAACACGGTAGTGGTCTCGGCTTGGCGATCGTCCAGGCGATTACGCTCGTTTACGGCGGCACGATTTCAGCCGAAAGTGATGGTATTGATCGTGGAAGCCGTTTCGTGGTTAGTCTTCCGACCGCGTGAGAAACCATCACATCGCTATTCTTCGCCCGTCCCGGTCTCGCTGCCGACAAAGGAGTTACGTAGTTGAAAGCCCTTCACAATCGTATACATGGCCGGAATGACCACGAGCGTGAGGATGGTCGCGCTCACGAGCCCCCCAACCATGGGAGCTGCGATACGCTTCATGACCTCGCTACCGGTGGCTGTTCCAAACATGACAGGTAGCAAGCCCAGGATTGTCGTAAACACGGTCATCAACAACGGTCGGACGCGCATGACCGATCCTTCCTCCAGGGCGCGGTTGAGCTGACTTTTTGACGTAAGCCGACCTTCGCTTCGATAGCGCGCAATAGCTTCATTCAAATACACTTGAATGACCACGCCAGTCTCAGCGGCCAGTCCGGCAACCGCGATAAAGCCGACACCTACAGCGATTGACATGTTATATCCCAACAGCACGATGAGCCAAATGGCGCCCACTATCGCAAACGGGAGGGTAGCCATGAGGATCATCGTTTCAGTTACGTTTCTGAAATGAAGGAAAAGCAGCAGGAAAATGATTGCCAGTGTAATCGGCACCAATAGTTGCAGTCGCTTGTTGGCGCGTTCCATGTATTCGTACTGCCCGCTCCATTTGATGGAATAACCTGCTGGTAGTGAAATCCGCTCCGACACGACTTCGCGTGCACGCTGTACATATGTACCCACATCCACCCCTTGCTTGAGGTCCACAAACACCCAGGCGTTTGGTCGTGCGTTTTCACTTTTGATCATGGGTGGGCCGTCTACCAGGTTCAACTCTGCCAATTGACCGAGAGGAACCTGTATTCCTGTGGAAACGGGCACAAGCACCTGACGTAGTGACGGGATGTCCGAACGCAGGTCCCTGGGGTACCTCACGTTGACGTTGTACCGTTCCAGTCCCTCTACCGTCCTCGTAACGTTCATCCCGCCAATCGCGCTTACGATAACGTCCTGAACGTCACCCGTTGTCAATCCGTAGCGGGCGGCCTCGACGCGATCGATATCGATATCGAGGAAGCTGCCTCCCATGACACGCTCGGCGTAGACGGATAGCGTACCCTCCGTTCCTTTCAATACGCCTTCAATCTGTTCGCCAATCTTTTGGAGGACCTGGAGGTCTTCGCCGGCTATCTTTATTCCTACGGGTGTCTTGATTCCGGTCGCAAGCATGTCCGTCCGTGTTTTAATCGGCATTGTCCATGCATTCGTCAGTCCCGGGATCTGTATCGCAGCATCAAGATCTGCAACAAGTTTTTCTCGCGTCATCCCTTCACGCCATTCATCTTCCGGCTTCAGAACAATGGTGGTCTCGATCATGGTCAGGGGGGCTGGGTCTGTTGCCGTTTCCGCCCGTCCGATCTTGCCAAACACCGACGCGACTTCAGGAAAGCTCTTGATGATGCGATCCGTCTGTTGCAAGATTTCCTTTGCCTTTTGAGGCGAAACACCTGGTAGGGTTGTCGGCATGTAGAGCATGTCCCCCTCGTTCAATGCCGGCATGAATTCCGAACCTATCTGTGGAAACGGAATCAGGGGATGACCCAGCAACATGCGCTGTACGGGAAGGAGTGTCATGAAAAGCACCAGAATCCCTGCTGAAACAACGACCCACGGGTGGTGAAGCGTCCCACGTATAACCGGTCGATACATGCGAATGAAAAATCGCGCTACAGGGTTTTCAGCCTCAGACCGAATTCGCCCCCGGACAAAGATCATCATCAGCGCAGGTACAAGTGTAACGGCCAGGATAGAGGCCGAGCCCATTGCGAACGTCTTTGTGAGCGCAAGGGGGCTGAACAATCGTCCTTCGACCTGTTCAAGTGTAAAGACAGGCAGAAAGCTGACGGTCACAATCAGCAGCGAGAAAAAGAGGCTTGGACCGACTTCTTTGGCCGCGTCGAGTACGGCTTGTGTTCGTTCCGCCGGCTCCAAGTCACGTTGAAGGTGATTCGTCATGCGTTCGATATGCTTGTGGGCGTTCTCGACCATGACAAGTGATGCGTCCACCATCACACCAATGGCGATTGCTATACCACCAAGCGACATGATATTGGCGTTTAGTCCGATGGCATTCATGATCAAAAGCGAAGCCAGAATCCCAACCGGTACGGTGATAATGGCCACGAATGCACTCCGGGCATGCATCAGGAAGATCATCACGATAAACGCAACCACGAGCAGCTCTTCCCAAATCTTCGTCGTCAACGTATCGACAGCACGCTTGATGAGTGCGGACCGGTCATATTCGACCACGATTTCCACGCCCTCCGGAAGTCCCACTTCCAGCTCAGCCAAGCGCTTCTTTACCCGTTCTATGACCTTCATGGCATTGTCTCCATACCGCAGGATGACAATACCACCAACGACCTCACCCTCACCGTTCTTCTCGGCGATTCCGCGCCTGATCTCAGGGCCCATCTGAACCGTCGCTACGTCATTGATGGTTACGGATGTCCCTCCAACGGTTTTGATCGGGATGGCTCGAATGTCATCCATACTCTTCAAGTAGCCTTTCCCGCGGACAATGAACTCGCGCTCCCCCATCTCAAGCAATCTACCGCCCACATCCTGGTTGCTCCTCTTGAGCTGCATCTTGAGGTGTGACAGGGAAATCCCGTACGCCGAGAGCTTTTGTGGGTCAACCACCACCTGGTACTGCTTCTGGAAGCCACCGATGGTAGCAATTTCACTAACCCCTTCAATGGCCTGAAGCTCGTACTTGAGGAAAAAATCTTGAATGGAGCGTAATTGAGACAGGTCGTAGGTACCGGTCGTGTCCCGAAGGCTGTATTGATACACCCAGCCAACTCCAGTAGCATCCGGGCCGATGGCCGGTTTTGCCTGCTCGGGCAAGTCCCCCGTGACCTGGTTCAGATACTCCAGAACCCGACTCCGAGCCCAATACATATCTGTCCCGTCCTCGAAAATGACGTAGACGAAACTCGTGCCGAACATCGAGTATCCTCGAACGGTCTTTGCGTACGGGACACTCAGCATTGCCGTGGCCAACGGATAGGTAATCTGCTCCTCGACAATCTGCGGCCCCTGCCCGGCGTATTCCGTCTTTACGATTACCTGTACGTCCGAGAGGTCCGGAATGGCATCGACGGGCATGTTCATCAGCGTCCAACCGCCAACGACGGACATCAGGACCGTCACGAGGATCACCAACAGGCGATTGTGTGCGCTCCACTCAATTATTGATCTCAACATCGTAATTGCCGTTGCTAGAAGTGTGTCCTGGAGGATGCGACGAACGTGCCTTTCAATACGTTGGCATCACAGATAATGGAGAGCGTCCCGGTGTTTTCGGCCAAGACATCGATGACAACCGATTCGTGCATGGGAAGCGCGGTCGTCTCTATCCCCAAGTCCGGAATGGCGACAGATAATGCGCACGCTGTATCCGAATGGCGTGTCACGGTGATCCGCGTGGTCTCGCCTTCGGCGACTTCAATGTTCACCGGCTCGAACTCTGCACCCGATTTGCCCACATCGATAGTGACGGTGTGCACATCGGGTTGACCACCGCCCTTCGTCTGAGTCATGGCGTTGACAGCGCTTGCAAGTTGCGCCTCAGAGTCAATCAGGAACTGCCCGCTTGTCACGACCTGTTCCGTTCCTGACAGCCCATCCAGTATTTGTATTCGGCCATCGGCCTCCAGGCCAACCGTTACTTCTGTGGGCAAGAATCGACCATCCCCGAGGGCCACGATCACCACATCGCGTTCGCCCGTTCGGATGACTGATTCAGCAGGTACAACCGGGTATGCGGTGGCCGTCGTGCCAACGAGCCTCACGGAGGCATACATCTCTGGCTTCAGCCGTAAGCCGGGATTCGGAATGTCGATACGGGCCTTCACCGTCCGGGACGCCGTGTCCAACTCGTCATAGATAAAGCTCACGCGAGCTTGTATGGTCTGACCAGGGTTGTACGGCAGCTCTATGGAAGCCATCGTCCCGACAGCCACCCATGCCAAATCCTGTTCGTACAGGTCGACATTGAGCCACAGGGATGACAGGTTGGACAGTTTCATCAACGTCTGTCCGGCGGCGATTCTCTGGCCTTCAACGACATTCGTTTCAGCAACGGTGCCGTCGGCCGGGGCATACAATGTCAGGGTCTTTGTTGGCTCGCCGGTCTCTTCCAGGCGCCGTACCTGGGCGTCCGAAATATCCCAATACGCCAAGCGGCGGCGGGCCGCTTCTATCAAGCGATCTGAATCGGCCGAGATTCCCAGACGTTCCGCATTGCGGAGGGCCAGTAGATACTCTTCCTGCGTTGCAACAAGTTCGGGGCTGTAAATTTCCAGCAGCGGCTGATTGGCCTTGACACGCGCACCCTCGAAATTCACGTGCAGGGTTTCCACCCACCCGCTGATTTTGGGCGATACGGCAACAACTTCTTGTTCATTCACGGTAAAACGCCCCGTGGTTCGTACCGTGTGCTGAAGCGGCTCTATGACCACACGTGCCGTTCGAACGCCGATATTTTGCATCGTGACGGGGTCGATGGAGACAACCCCTTGCCCCGAGGCCTCATCTGCATAGACGGGAACGAGATCCATTCCCATCCGGGACGTTCCGGGCGCATCATAGATTTCGTTGGGGTTCATGGGCGCACGCCAGTAGAGGACGGGGCGTTCCGCAGACTCCGCATCTGTCGTTCCATTGTCCGAGTCAGGAGTATCGGCTGTCCATCTTCCGGTAACATATGCAGCACCTGCGACCAGGATCATGACGAGTAACGAGAGAGCAAGCCGTTGGGTACGTTGTAGAGTCTTCATTTCGACGTAATCATTGTGGGGGCCACGGGTAGAAGAGAGCTGAGGAAATTCACCTACTACCTCTCAATTTCATCGAGTGTGCGGATACCGAGAGCACGCTCCAGACGTGCCGACGCTTGGAGGTATCGCTCCAAAGCATCTTCGTAGCCCATTTGCAGCGTAAACAGCATGCGTTGGGCATCGAGCAAGTTCAGGAAATCGGTTCGCGCTGTGGTGTAGGCCGACAGCGTCGATTCCAGTGTTGTCTCAGCCTGAGGGATAAGGACGCCGCTGAAGAGCGAGAGCTGTTCCTCCTCTCGTTTCAGCTGATTCAGGAGATCGGAAATCTGGGTGCGATAGCTGGTCATCAGTGCCTCCTGGCGTGCTGTGACCTGTGCAACCCGGATCTGCGTCTCCTGGACGCGGGCTCTAAGCTTCTTGCGCCAGAGAGGTACCTTCACCGAGATGCCGAGTGCCAAGGCGTCGCGGCCATTCGCGGTCGGCGGCATTGGCCGCGACGCCATATCGAAATAGGTGATATTGAAGCCAAAATCTGGTAGAAACTGCTTTTGAGCGAGTTCAACCTGCATTTCCGCGCGTGTCATGGCGCTGGCCAGGGCATCCTCTTCCGGTCGCTCCCGTCGGGCGATCTCGATGAGCTGTTCAATTTCTGAGGTAATGGGTCCAGGCTGTGCTACACGTACGTGTACGTCTGCCGCTATGGGCTCGTTGATGAGACGGCTCAGCGTCTCGATCGCTGTCATGCGACTTCTGGTCAGAGTGAGAAGTCGTTGAGACAGGGCGTTCTTTTCCAGTTGGGCTTTCAGGATCGCCTGCTGCAGCCCGATTCCCACTTCATACTGCGTTGTTGCAGCATCCTCGAACGAACGCATCCTCTCCTGGAACTCCTCCACGTATAGAATCTGCTCCTGTATGCGGTACAATTCGTAGTACATCGTCTTTACCTGGAAGAGCAGGTCCTGTCTGAATGTCTCGGCCTCATAGTGCGCCACGTCTGCGCTAAGCCCCGCAATGTCTCCCTGAAGGCCAAGCTTGCCGGGGAACGGGACCATCTGCTCCACACGCCACTGCGAGCGCTGGGCGCCTCGGCCGGTCAGCACGGAAAACGGTTGGTAGGTTGCCATCACTACCGGATCCGGAAGTGACGATACCTGGGCCCCCTTTGTCGCTAGCGCATCTGTTTCCATCAACGCAGCGCGGAGTGAGGGATTGTTGGCTTGAACAGCCATCAGCAAATCGTCCATCCGCAAGAATCGGACGTCGGCTGAGTCGGCGGCTCCGTGGAAATCGTTTGGAAGTACCTGCGCTCGGGCAGTTCCTACCAGCAGGAGCAGAGGGAGTACGGCGCAGAGCGCGCCGAAACGTCGGGATTGAGACATGATGATCTGACGGAGGACAGTGGTTTCGGATAGCGGGTCTGGTAGGTATTCACGCGCACGCGGTGCGGGGGTGATACCAGCTTCCGAAACGGGTCAGATCAGGAACGAACCAAGGAGTGCATGTCGAAGGGGCGTAGTCGTATAGGAAGGGGCACGGGCCCTTACATCTGACGACTTACCATTTGGCACACCAATCGGTATCGTTGGAGTGTCACGCAACAGGAAGTCGGTAGCGGGTAGAGTGGCAATGCGTTGGCCTGTGGCCGGGAGCAGTGTCACCAATACCGGCAGCGCCCCGTGTTGATTGCAGCACACGTGACGGGCCGCAGACTGGTCCATTGGGCAGCGGACGTCGACCGTTTCATGGCTCGCCATTTCGGACGTGTGCGTACCCAACGTGTGCGAACCCATTGACGCCATTTCACAGGCTGCCGTGACCGAAGGGACGGCCATTCCGAAGAGTAGCACGACGCCGACGATCAGCGGGAGAATGCGATATGTACGAAGATGGAACGTGGCTCTGGCCTTATTGATGGATATAGGACTCACATGAGACAACGCTCACACGATCAGCCGGTAGCTTACGGCGTATTTTCTTAACGACTCCTTAAGCCATTCTTAAAAATATTTCAGGTCGCTCCCACTACGAATTCCGATGTCTATCTTGACCTATACCTTGACCCAGAATCCGCTCACTTCTGTAACTCGTTGACAGACAAACAGATATAGCGTATCTATGGACTCCAGTCCTGGGCACAAAAAAGCCGCTGTAAATCAATGATTTACAGCGGCTTTTGCGTTAAGGCTGACTCAAGTGTCGCTGCCGTTATCGTGCCACCACAAACCGTTTGGTCACGGTGGATGTGGCCGTCGTGAGACGTGCCAGGTACATACCGGGCGCCAACGTGTCGGTGTTGAATTCGAGCGTGTGTTGGCCTGCGGAGCTCAGTCCGCTCGCAAGTTGGGCTACCTGGCGGCCAAGCAGGTCATAGACCACTACCGTAGCCTGGGAGGCCTCTTCCAGCGAGAAAGCCACGGCCAGTCTGCCCTGGATCGGATTCGGAAAGAGATCCAATGCGATATCGGGGGTCGGGACGGCGCCTTCGATGGCTGTAGTAATACCCAAGTCGCTCAAACTGCGTCGCCACAACCCCTCACCCTGATCGACGTTGGATCCGATGTTGTACTTGAGTGACGCATACAGGTACTCCTCATCATTGAAGAGATAATTGGCCTCGTATGACGGCACTTGCCCGGACGGAAAATTGTCAGTGATGTCCACCCACGTTGTGCCGTCGTCTCGGGAAAAGTGGATTCCATCCCGCCCGCCTACGACCAGCACGCTACCGACGGCGTGAATGTCCGTCGTTGCAGGGGCGTTGTTGAGCGTGGTAAAGTTGGCGCCACCGTCTTCGGTGTACTTCCCGGTCGTCACCCACAAGCGATTGCCCTGAACGGCGCCATTCCCATTCCGATCATTCGTTGTTACCCAGTTTTGCCCACCATCGACCGAGACATATGAGTTGTTGGTGACGTTCACGACAATTCTTTCGCCGTAGGCCGTGATGACACCGGCTCCCTGCTCTGTATTGCTGAAGCTGGCATCCAGCACTTTCGTCCAGGCGGAATTGTCCTCATCCGTCATCATATACACTCCGGTACCTGACATGGCATAGACGCGATCACCCGATCCGAAGAAACGCGGTCCCGGATTGGGAATCCCTGCGCCCGGAATAATGCCTGAAGTTCGCTCAAACGTGAGCCCACCATCGCGCGAGCGCACGTTGGCATTGCCGAAAAACACGTATAGGAAGGTGTTGGTCTGGGCGATGCCGCTCAGCAATCCACCATTGTAGCAGGCATTGAAATCCGGAATGACAATGCAATACGGCTCCCACTCGAGATTGGAGGGCGCTGTGTAGGCGATGGCGTCAGATGAAACGGCGAACAGCGTGCCTTTGTGATTCAGCGCCTGTTTGATATCGGTGGTCGCTGTCAAGCCCTCAGAGAGTCCGTCCCATGATTTCCCATCCGTGCTGAAGTAGGTCCCGAAGGCCAGCGACAGGAGAAATCCGTTCTCGTCGCCAAACAGGGCCACCGGAGCGCTGTTGAGAGTGGATGGGAGGGGCAGTTGATCAATGGGCGCCGAGAAGGTGACACCGAAGTCATCGCTTCGGAACCGATTTGCTCCCACCGAAATCATGATGTTGTCTCCCGACGTGGCAACGCTCCCCACGTTGTTGAACAATCCTGGATTGTAGATACGGGTCCATGTCGTTCCACTGTCGAGAGATCGAAGGAGACCTTTCCCGCCACCCACCAAGACGACTGCGTAGAGAGCGCCTTTTTCAGGTTGCGCATGGAGAAGCACTGCTCCGCCATCGAGCGGCGTCTGCTCCCAGGTCGAGCCGCCATCCGAGGAGCGAAATGTAAACGCGCCATCCACCACAAAGACGTAATCTCCCAGGACGGCAATGGCCTTGGGATCGCTGTTGTTTGTGGTCGGCTGCGTGGCCGTCTGCTGCCAGGAAACACCATCGTCGGTTGATGTCCACACGTCATCTGCAAACAGGGCGTATAGTGACGTGCCGCTGGCCACGTTCGCGCCGCCGGCATTGTTGCTGCGCTCAACCCAGGCATTGCCAACGCGCTGCCAGAAGCCGTCCGCACCGAGATGGACAAAGAGCCCGTTATCGGAGCGCACGAGACTCTCGATGGCCCGCTCAGGCAGGTTATCGGTTATCTCAATCCATCTGTCACCGGTAAGGGGGCGCTCAAAGATGCCTTCGGTTGTTGCCAAATAGCGGGTCGAGCCACTGATTGCATACCCCGTGGGAAATGTCTTCGCCGGCCCTATGAACTGCCATTGGGCGGAAGCCGAGGTACTGCTGAGACAAAGAAGCAGCAGGAAAAATGGAACAGCACGTCCTATGTATGTTGGCATTGTTGATAGCGGCTATGCAGTCCGCGTAGGGGTGTGAGCGCGGCCAAGGACGTAGAACGTTTTGGCTGTGGTGGAAGGGACTGATCCTGGTTGACGAACGCCGGGCGCAGAAGCGCTCCGGACTACTTCAATCGTGGCAACGCAGTTCCTGCAGTAACCCTCATCAGCACATGAATCGCTGACCGTCCCGGCTCTTCGTTTGCGTCCAACGCGACTCCAAGCGAACTCAAATACACCAATTCATGGTCATGGACTACACCTTGCAACACTCCGGCGCGGCCTTCACTTTTTTCGGAAATTGGGCCCTATGAACTGGATTCAACACGAAATCACCCTCCGACCGCAATCCCGGGGATTCCACCTCGTCACGGAAGAAATCGAGGCCGCCCTGTCCGAGCTGGCCACGTTCCGGAGCGGGTTGCTGCATCTGCTCATCCTCCACACGTCGGCCTCATTGACACTCAACGAGAATGCCGACCCCGACGTGCGCCGCGACTTCCGGGAGCATTTCAACCGGATGGTCCCCGAACGAGCCCCGTATTACCGGCATACGCTGGAAGGTGACGACGACATGCCTGCGCACATCAAGGGGGCGCTGACCGGATTTGATCTGACCATTCCCGTTCGGGACGGCCGGCTCTGGCTCGGTACCTGGCAAGGGATCTATCTGTGCGAACATCGTGACCGGGGAGGCGCCCGACGAATTGCCGCGACGCTCTTTGGAGAGCGCTCCGATTGACGAGTGGGTTGCCACCGCATAGCTTCCTGTGGCGCCATGGACATGACTTCCAGACCGTGACGTCCGCCGACTACGAGCAGTACTACGAGTCACCCGATGGATCGCTCATCATTCCGCACCAAGAGGACCTCTTTCGTGCATATTCGTTGCGGAAGGCTGAACCCGGCCAGCCTGGTTTTCGGCGGACCGGATTCGGTAGGCCGGCTTGCCGGGATACCCGCGACGCGCTATATAGGAGGATGTGACGTCCCGCTCCACTACCTCCTGAAGCCATGAAACGTGTCCTTTTTCTCCTGTTGGCCTTCCTTTTTGCCCTTCCTTCGTATGCCCAGGACGGGTACCAGGAACCGGTTGACGCGCTGAAGGCCCTGGTCGATGCACCCGTTGCCCCGTCGATGTCCCTCAGCCCGGACAACTCTACAATGCTGCTGATGGAGCGTCAGGCGCTGCCGACAATAGCCGACCTCTCCCAGCCTGAAATGCGCCTGGCCGGAACACGAATCAATCCGCGTACCAATGGACCCAGCCGTTCGACGTCCGCTGTTTCGATGACGCTTACGTCGGTGGATGGCGCATCGGAGCGTCGGGTGAGCGGTATTCCGGCGGACGCAGGTATCGGATTTGGATCCTGGTCCCCGGATGGTTCGCACTTTGTCTTTCCCGTGACCCTGGCCGATCGGATTGAGCTCTGGTCCCTGGATGTGGCAACAGCTTCTGCCTCCCGCCTGATCGATCGGCCGCTCAATGGCGTGGGCGGTGGCATGCTCACCTGGATGCCGGACTCGGAGACGCTGTTGGTGCGGGCCGTCGCGGCGAACCGCGGCGCGGTGCCCGAAGCGGCTGCGGTACCTGCCACTCCCGTCATACAACAGAGCACGGGCGAGGCCGCGCCGGCCCGCACATACCAGGACTTGCTCGAATCACCCCACGATGAGGACCTCTTCGAGTGGTATATGAGCAGCGACCTACTGCGCGTCTCAATGGACGGAACGGTGACCGACCTGGGGCACAGCGGTATGCTTGCCTCCATGGATCCTTCGCCGGATGGTCGTTTCATCTTGCTGGAGACCATGCATCGTCCGTTCTCTTACCTCGTGCCCTACTACCGATTCCCCAATCGTATTGAAGTCATTGACACCGACGGCGCTCTGGTGCAACTGATCGAGGATCAGCCCCTCATGGAAAACGTGCCGACGGGCTTCGGTTCGACCACCACGGGAATCCGCTCCATAAGCTGGCGCCAGGATGCCGACGCCACCCTGGCCTGGGTGGAGGCCCTCGACGGCGGCGATGGCAATGTCGACGCTGACGTTCGGGACGCTGTAAAGCAACTTCCCGAACCGTTTACAGGAGAACCCAGAACGCTCGTTGAACTTCCGCTTCGCTACGCCGGCATGGTGTGGAGTGACGAGGGCTTCATGCTGGTCAATGAACGCTGGACGTCCACGCGGGAATACCGCACGTACAAGGTGCCGACAAATGGTACCGGTACTTCCATTGAGACGGTGTTCGACTATTCGTATGAAGACCGCTACGCCGATCCGGGTTCGCCGATGACGGAAACCGACGAAACCGGCCGTCGCCTGCTCATGACGTCGGACAACGGACGCTCCATGTACCTGACGGGCACGGGCGCATCCCCCGAGGGCAATCGCCCTTTCTTGCGCCGATACGACCTCGATACCGGTGAAACGGAAGAGCTCTTCCGCTCCCAGGCACCCTACTATGAGCGCTTCTCCGGATGGCTGAACGAGGAGGAAGGCACCTTCCTCACCATGCGTGAGTCGGTCTCAGAACCACCGAATTACTTCAAGCGCACCATCGGCTCCAGCGATGTCAAGTCCGTCACGAATTTCCCGCATCCGTATCCGGAAATGGATGGCATTTCAAAAGAAGTCATCGCCTACGAGCGAGAGGACGGCGTACCGCTGACAGCCACGCTCTACCTGCCCGCGGGCTACTCTGCCAATCGGGACGGTCCGCTTCCAACGCTCATCTGGGCCTATCCGCGTGAGTTCAAGAGCATTGCCGCTGCCGGGCAGGTTTCATCCACGCCTTTCGCATTCAAACGCGTGTCATACTCAGGTGCCATTCCGTACGTGACGCAGGGATACGCCGTGTTGGATAACGCCGCCATGCCCATCATAGGCCTCGGCGACGAACAACCGAATGACACGTTTGTCGAACAACTGGTCACTGCTGCCGAAGCGGCCATCAAGGAAGGCGTACGCCGGGGCGTCGTGGATCCCGACCGCGTAGCCATTGCGGGTCATTCCTATGGCGCTTTCATGACAGCCAACCTGTTGGCGCATTCCGATCTGTTCCGGGCGGGTATTGCACGCAGCGGTGCGTACAACCGGTCGCTGACACCGTTTGGCTTCCAGGCAGAACCGCGGACGTTCTGGGAGGCCCCGGAGATCTATTTCGCCATGAGTCCTTTCATGCACGCGGACAAGGTCAATGAGCCCATCCTTCTGATTCACGGCATGGCCGACAATAACTCAGGCACATTCCCCATTCAGAGCGAGCGCTTCTACCACGGGCTGAAGGGCAACGGTGCAACCGCGCGCCTGGTCATGCTCCCGCATGAATCCCATGGGTATCGTGCTCGCGAATCCGTGCTTCACATGCTGTGGGAGACGCACAATTGGCTGGATACCTGGGTCAAGAACGCTCCCCCCCGCATGGACGTCAGCAAGCCGACAGGGAGGTAATCGCGCTGTTCAGCAAGAGAATCTGAGATGTCCAAAGACCGTTCCGCTCTCAATCGCAAGGACCGCGCCCAGGCCAAAGAGATGAAGGGCGTCAAGAGCTCTGTCATCTATGAAGCCATTCGCGCAGATGGTGACCATGAGTTGTCCCGCTCTGTGGGCGCGCTCTGGTGGTCAGGCGTCATGGCTGGCGTCGCCATCAGCATGTCCGTGGTCTCGATGGGTTTCCTCCAGGCGGTACTCCCCGATGCCATCTGGACACCGGCGGTGGTAAGCCTTGGATACCCGGTCGGGTTCATCATCGTCATCGTTGGACGAATGCAACTGTTCACCGAGAACACGGTGACGCCCATCCTGTCCCTGTTCCACAAACCGACCCGAACGAACTTCCTCCGCACGGCACGGCTCTGGAGCGTCGTATTTGCGGCCAATATTACGGGCTGCTTTCTGGCAGCCGCGATGCTCACGTTCGTAGATATTGTCCCTGCGCCGCAAATGGACAGCATTTTGGCCATCTCGCACCACTACGGGAGTTCTACCGCCGCCCAGCATCTGGCCCTGGGGATGCCGGCCGGGTTTCTGATCGCGTCCATCGTATGGATCTTGCCGCGGATGGAGGCAGGTGGTGAGTTCATGGCCATTTTCCTGCTATCCTACATGATTGGCCTGGGCGGTTTGTCCCACGTCATTGCCGGTTCGACCGAAATGTTTCTGTTGGTGCTGAATGGTGATACCGGCCTGTTTGATGCCCTGGGCACAGCCATCTTGCCGGCGTTCGTCGGCAATGCCTTGGGTGGAACGGGATTGTTTGCCGTACTCACCTATGCACAGGTCAGGGAAGAAGTCTGAATTATCGAAGCAGCATCATGGTTTTGGTCTGCACGAAGGATCCAGCCGTGATGCGGTACAGATACATTCCGCTTGGGAGCGTGGCAGCGTCGAAGGTCACTGCATACCGACCCGGTGCCTGTACCTGGTCTACCAGGGTCGCAATCGGGCGCCCAAGCATGTCGTAGACAACGAGTTGAACGGCTCCCGATGCAGGCGTCGCGTACCTGATGACAGTCGATGGATTGAAGGGGTTCGGGTAGTTGGTCTCCAACGTGTAGTCCGTGGGCAGCGACGTATCCGTGGGATCAACACCCAGGACGGTGCTCGAACTGACGGTAAAACGGGCTCCTTCGAATCCGGCCTGACCTTCTTTGAGTGACAACAGATGGAATCCGCTCTCAGGATTGACGATGCGAAGATGGAAAGGCAGGTCCAAAGAAAGCGTGTAGTCGCCAGCTGGCAACGACTCGAAGAGGAACCCACCCATGTCATCGGTCATGGTTGTCCAGGCGGTGCCGTCTCGCTCTCTGGCACGAACAATCAGAATGTCCAAGGTACTCACGGCATCGGCATCCTTGAAGATGACGTCTCCATCAATGAAGAAGGGGCAGTCGAACTTGGATTCGCGGGTTGGTCGCGTGACCGTTACGGTCGTTTGACAACAGGCCTCCGTCACCCCGGCACCATCCGGCATTCCATACAGACTGACATGCAGCTGGGCGGACGCGCCGAGGGCCAAACCGGTGTAGGACAGATTCAAAACAACCGATCCACCGACGGCAAGCGGAAATACCGGTGAGTTGGTAACGGTGAAGGATACCCCGGGAGTCGTGGAGGCTACCACGACACCGCTGGCCGCAACCGCGCCATTGTTCGTGACCGTAAGTTCAATGTATCGGCCACCGGTCGGGCGGCGACACTTGAACGCGGACGTGACCTCCATGCAGGGAATGAGCTGGTTGAAGAAATCCAGGTTTGGCACGATTTCACCAGGACCGAGCGTAATAGGATAGCCGGTCGCTGCCGGTGCCGTCGCGAGGTAGCCGATGGGCAGGATTTCCCGCACGGTATACGTCCCCGGCGGAACATCGAAGAAGTAGTCGCCGGCTCCATCCGTCGTGGTTGTCCCAACGACTGTCGTGCCTTGTACCAATTCGATGATGACTCCCGAAAGCGGAAGCTCCCCGTCGTCCCACTCCCCGTTTCCATTGACGTCCTCGTACTTCGTGCCGGTCACCTTTCCGCTGCTGTTGCAGCATTCATGCTTCTGCAGAAACAGGTTTGCACCCGTGACCACACCGGTCAGATTCATGCCGGTGAAGTCCGGTGAAATCCCGTTGTTGTGCACGTCCACTTCAAGCGTGTACGTGCCCAGAGGGAACGTACCGGTCAGCGTGGTAACCATGCTTGTGGGTGTTGAAAATCCGCTTACAGGCGTGGTCCCGACAGCAATCCGCGTACCGTCGGGCTTCCGCAGCCATACCGAGGCACTGTTGTCCGCCTGCACCAGCAGATTGAACGTGAGTTCAGTGGCCGTCTCACCGACAATGCACAGTTCCAGGGCGTACGTGTACGTGCCAAGTCCGACGTTATCCTGCTCAAGAGGGGCAAGATCGACCTGCGATGGGCCAATCCAGGTGCTGTTTCCGAGCGCTGCTGGCCAGATTCCGGGTACGTGTGTGATGACTTCTGCGGGACGGGGCGTGGTCCGGGACGTGTCGGCATCGGCCGTAATCGTCCAGAAGGCGTCATTGCCACCAACGGCGTAGAGACCACCGGTTGCATGATTCCTGCCCGTATTGAGGGGAAGAACGGTATTGGTTTCATCACACGACCCTCCTTGCCCGTCCTTGCACTTGCCCTCCTGTCCTGCGGCATACAGGTCGGAAATCTCAGCATCGCTCAAGGCCCGGGCGAAGAGCTCAACTTCATCAATCTGGCCACCGAAAGCTCTCAGTACATTATTGGGGCCTGTCGGTGCAATTTGCTGTCCGATTGCCAGGTCCGATGTGTTAGCCAGGCTGCCTTGTACCAGACTCACATCGAAGAATTCCGGCGGGTGATTGTCGACCGTGATTCTTCCGCCCACTGCGCCACCGGATCGATCCACGGAAATGGCAATGAAGTGCCAATTTCCGTCGTCTATCTGATGTATCGAGTTTTTCGTAACCGAAAACCCGCCGGATGTCATCTGGAAATGGACGTGTCCGAAAATGATTCTGGCAATCCAACCGTTACTGCTGCTGGTCGTCCAGCTCAGCTTGTGCAGAATGGTCGGTGCATCTGTAAAACCCGCGTTGCTCCAGCTTGCCAGGTCGCTGCCCTTGATCCAGAAGTCCATCGAAAAGTCCTGACCCGGGCCGAAATTCAACTCCGGCGCGTCGGGGACCCGGACGAAGTCGTCCACTGACTGGAAATTGAACGAATCGTCCACGTACCCGGGCATGAATCCGGCCCTTCCCTGGAGGATGCCAGGATTTCCGAAGTCAGAGTAATCGGACGCATTTCCGTCACCTGACCACCAGCCGACCATGCCTTTCGGTGGCGCGACACACTCGGCCACTACCACGTCGGCCTGATTCCCGAAGTTCAGGTTCGTGACGCTCGTACTGACCTGATAGCGGCTGTTGTTGGCACTGGTCGGAAACGTCTGGGAATACCCGGCAACCGGTTCTTCAGTAATCCAGTAGACGGACCCGTCCGGAACCGTCATGGAAAATGCCCCATTCGGATCGGTCAGTGCCGAAGCCGTCGCGGTCGTCGCGAAGGGCACCGTGGCGAGTATCGTGACCTGGGGAAGTCCAGCGTGCCACTCTTCTCCTGCGCCATCATTGACGCCGTTTCCGTTCGCGTCATTGAACTTCAGGCCGCTCAGCGTCAGCATCACCGGCGCAAGCCTGTTGCCGAACAAAATGCCGCCGCGATCTTCTCCTGCTTCCAGCTCGACCGAGTACGTTCCGGGCGCTGGAGGCAAGATTTGCTCCCAGCCGTCCTGATTTGTTTCCGACACGGTATAGGAACCGGCGGCCAGATCATTGAAACAATACGCGCCGTTTTCGTCAGTCACGTCCGACAGACTTACCAGTCCGGCCGCTGTGGCATAGGTCAGATTGATTGTCCAGCCGGAAAGGGCAAGCTCAAGACCCTCCTGTATGCCATTTCCGTCGATGTCGTTGAACTTCTTCCCACAAATTGAGCCCAGCGGAATGGCCTGATTCCCGAAGTTCAGGTTCATGACGCTTGTCCCGACTTGGTACCGACCGTTGCTGGCACTGGTTGGAAACGTCTGGGAATACCCGGTCACCGACTCTTCTGTAATCCAGTAGACCGACCCGTCCGGAACCGTCATGGAAAAATTTCCATTCGGATCGGTCAGCGCCGAGGCCGTCGCGTTCGTCGCGAAGGGCACGGTGGCAAGGATCGTGACCTGTGGAAGTCCTGCGTGCCACTCTTCTCCTGCGCCATCATTGACGCCGTTTCCGTTCACGTCGTTGAACTTAAGGCCGCTCAGCGTGATGGTCGGGACCACTGCCTGATTCCCGAAAACGAGATTATCTGTCGTGGTGCCCGACGATACGGCAACGGTGTACGTATTTGGATCAACGGGTACGGTTTGCGTCCACCCACCCGGGTTTACCTCCGCCACGGTATAGGTACCTGGCGCGAGATTGGTAAAGCAGAATTCGCCGACCGAATTGGTAACCGCCGTCCCCGTAGCGTCACCGCTCAAATCGAATGTCCAGTCGGGAAGAAATGGCTCCTCCTCTCCCTGCTCTCCGTTTCCATCGAGGTCATTGAATTTGATCCCGCATATTCCGCCGGGACACCCGATACTGACGGCATCCAGGAAATTGCCACCTGCTCCGCCACTTGGATTTGCGCCCCCGTCCGAGGAAACCGAGTTGAATCGCAGTTCCATGGATCCAGTTATTGGAAGGGTATAGGGGATTGAATAGTATCCCCAGGCAGAAGCGTTGTCCGAGAACGTTCCCAGGTTGTCGTATCCACCAAGTGCATTCGGACCCACAGTCACGGTCATGATGTCGGGGTTTGTATAGCGTCCCCTGTGCGCGAATGCGATCACGACGTCCTGGCCTGCAACCGCCTCAAACGTCTGAAACAACGTAGCCGTCTGCGTGGCATTGATTTCTGCAAAATAGCCGCCCGAGAACGCGGATATTCCTCCGAATCCATCCTTCCAAATCTCGATCTTTCCATCGCTGGCGGTCGTACTCCAGCAAGAAACGCTGTTCTGATCCAACTGACCGAATGTCGTAACCGGGGTCGCAAACTCCTCGAAATCAACGTTGCAAAGCAACACGCACGCGTCCGCCGGACTCGTCGTGCCGCCAATCCGAACCGTATTGTGCGTAGCGAAACTCGGGTTCATGGCTACGCTGTTGGTAACGGCCCAAGGCAATATCCGGAGAAGGAATGGTCCGGTGACGGTCTCATTCACCGTGAACTGTGCAAACGCCAAGCTCGGATTCTGGTAATCGAGCGGGGTTTGGTTCAGTAGCGTCCACGTCGTCCCGTTGTCCGTGGAATACCGCGCATTCGACTTGATTAGGTTGCTCGTTCCAGCCGCACCATATTCGAAGGATATCGTCGTCACCGTCAATGAATTCCCGGCGACCGGCGTCATGGCGAACTCGATATGCCGGGACGACTCTTCGGTACCCGCAATCCATCCTGTGTTTCCAGCCCATAAGCGCTGTCCGGTTCCTGCGTAATCAAACACGGAAATCGCAGGCGCCGGCCCACCGCTGATCACCTCGTCCGACGCCGTCACGAGCCCGGTTGCAGCTCCTGTCTGCAACGAGGAGGAACTGAGTGCCCACGTGGCAGAAGCCGAATTTTGGGCCGAAGCGCTGGGTGCGATGAGCGTGAGGGCGAGAAAGAAGCATGCAAGATGAGTGGCTTTCATCCGGGTACACAGCTGAAGGAATGGGGATCTGGACGTTCGATTCCTTTAGATACGTCCACTGCGTCCACGGCGTGATAGCCCCAGGTATACAACTGCCTGCCGAAAAGCCACCTGTCAGTAGAACCCAGGTCCCATCAGTCGAGGTTTGTCATGGGGAAATCCACCTCGATCCGCGTTCCCTTCCCGGACGCCGAGTCAATGCGACACACGCCCCCCTGCATCTCTGCCCTCTCCCTCATGCCCACGAGTCCGAAGTGACTGCCGCGAACGAGCTCCAGCCAATCACTGGGCAGGTCGAATCCGGCGCCGTTGTCTGTGATGAGCAATCGACACGCGGAACGGTTGCGGGATAGCTCAATTCCAGCATGGGAGGCGCCTGAATGCTGAATGATGTTGCTTAGCGCTTCCTGTACAATGCGGTAACACGCGTGCCCCGTTGCCTCTTCGAGATCCGAACATCGGGAATCGAATGTGAGCGAAACCGTGAGTGCCGGGTACGTTCTGGACAGCGTACGAACACGCGAGCGCAGCGCGCCTTCGAGACCGAGATTGCGTACGAGGGCAGGCCGCAGATGCTCGCAGATCGCACGCAACTCCGACGCAAGGTCGTTCACATCCCGACGACTGACGGACAGCGCTTCCGACGAAGCCTCCTCCAGCCGGTGTTTGACACTGTAGAGCGTCTGGAGTGGACCGTCATGAATCTCACGGGCAAGCCGGCCCCGTTCCAGCTCCTCCCGTTCAGCCAACATGCGCTTTAATTCCACTTCCCGGCAGGCGACCTCCATGGCCCGTCTTCCACGGCGGCTTTGCACCGACCAGATAGCCGAGCCGAAGGCGCCCAATGCCAAAAAAAGGCAGCCGAACATGAACCAACCGGTCTGCCAGAATGCGGGCGTGATCCAAACGAAAAGGCGGGTCGTTTGAGCGCTGTTCAACAATTCCTGTCCGGCCGCCTGTACTTCGAACGTATACCGGCCTGGAGGAAGCTGTGTATACGCTACCTCAGGGCTGGTCGCCTCATTTGTACGCCAGTTGTCGTCGTAGCCCTCCATTCGAAATCGGTACGACACATTTTTGGGGTGCAGCAAATCGGGCGCAGAAAACCGGAAGCCCAGCGAGTTCTGCGTGTGCGCCAGCCGCAGGGTGTCCCCGTCGCCAACAATTCCCGGATATGATCCGTCAAGCACGGTCACTCCCGAAATATTGACGCGAAAGTCTGACCTGACGTGCGCGACTGAATCTGGATGAAACTCCGTGAGACCGGTCGGTCCACCGAACCACATTTTACCGGAGACTACTCCTTTGTGGTACGCCATCAGGTCGAAATCATCCTCATGAAGGCCGTCCTGACGCGTGAATCGCTCGACGAATCCAGTCACTGGATTAAACCGGGCAAGCCCGTTGGTTGTGCTCATCCAAATCAATCCGTGGTCATCCACCAGCATGCCGTAGATCCCGTTGCTGGGCAAGCCATCGGTCATCGTATACCACGTGAATCGGCCGGTGTGCACGTCGTACCGGTTGAGGCCGCCTCCAATCGTTCCAATCCAGAGTGCATGGGGAGTGAGCGGCGACTCGACAAGAGACCACACCGAACCATAGCTGAGTCCAGCTCCCCAGGAGCCCGTTTGTCCTATTCCCCGGGTCGCTCCGGTACCCACGTCCAACGCCCAAAGGCCCATGTCGCTGGCCGCCCAATAGTCCCCTCGAACATCCTGTCGAATAAAGTTGACAAGGCCACTCGCTTGTGGAGAGACGCCGACGCCGGCCGCGACGAACGCAAGCGCCTCCGTGGAATCCATCCGGATGATGGCTCGCCGGGCTGTCATCCACAGGTTGCCGCGTTGGTCCCACCCCATGAAGGGGATGGATGTACCGTCGAAGGGCGACAGATCAACACCATTCCGGGCCGCAATCAGGCGTTGGACAGCGTCCACGTGGCGGATTTCATGTGAACCGATGTTCAGTTGATACAACCCAGCCGCGGCCGTCCCGAACCAGATAATCCCCGGACTGACTTCGATCATGGACCAGATTCTCTCCTGCCTGCCCGAGTGTGCACGCTGCGGATCGGGTATGACAATGGACTCGAAGCTTTTCTTGCCTGCAGGGCGTTTGTAGAGACCCTTGGACGTGCCAACCCACAGAGAACCGTCAAGCGTCTCAAGGATCGCATTTACTCTCGGATCCCCGAGAGAGGCCGGGTCCCCTGGACGGTGCTGGATGGCCTTGAAAGGAGCCTTGGCCGGCACGAAGACGGTCAATCCGTCATCCGTCGCAACCCAAACGGAACCGTCTCGGGTACGCACCACTGCATTCGTCCGGTCGGCAGAGAGCGATTTGTTATCCACCTGGCTGCGCGTGAACCGGGAAATGACGCCCCCTGTCTTGTCCAGTAGATAGACACCGCTTGAGGTCGCCAGCCAAATCTGGTCACGTTCATCCACGACAAGATCCGTGACAATCCACCCTTCGAGGGTTGCGGACCAACTCAATTGACCATTCCATCGTATCACTCGAAGCGTGGCGGGGTTGGTCGTGGCTGCCGACGACGAACTCACGATGGTGGACCCGTCCGATGCGAAACCAATGGCTCCTAACGTGCCGATTCCGGGCAACATGCCATCGGGAGTACATTCGCCGGTTTTCGTATTCAGGCGCCCCAACAGCTTGGAGCCATTTGCTGCCATATCACAATAAATTACAATCCGACCCTCGTGGTCGACGCCCATTTTTGCGTTGGGGGTATATCCTGCTTTTTTTCCTTGGACGGAGACTTCAAGGAGTTCGAACTCCGCTGCTCCCGGAAGCAATCGGAATATCCGCGGTGTCCACGTCACGAGCCACAGCGAGCCATCGGGCGTCTCCACGATGTCATTGATGGGCTCGTACGGCATTTGCTCCGCCCCCGACTGGAACGGTACGCGACGGAACGTCTCGTCGGAACGGTCAAACCGGATGAGTCCTGCGTCCGACCCTATCCACAGAGTGCCATCCGCAGTCTCGAACAATCGGGTGACTTTCGAGTCGGGAAGTGAGAGGGAATCACCCGGCACGTGCGTATAGACTACGAAACGATGGCCGTCAAACCGGTTCAGTCCGTCCCGTGTTGCAAACCACATGTACCCCTCGTGGTCCTCAAGAACATCATTCACCATGCGATGAGAGAGGCCGTGCTCCACACCGATTCGTATGACGTCGAACGACGGGGTCGCCACCTGGGCCACCGTACAGGCAGGATACAGGCCAATCAGGCACGAGATCAGAACCCAGCCCAGCGACGTTGTCGGGGAACACTCCATTCAGGATTCTCATCGGATCGGTTGAAGAATGGTACCTGAGTACAGTACATGCTAACCCTAAATTCCGGATTCTCATAGCGGCAAGATCAACCGTACCTCAATATGACCTCCGTAAGAATCGTTTTGGCCGACGACCATCCCGCCTTTCGAGAGGGAGTTGCGGGCCGATTGAACCGCATACCCGGTATGGAGGTTGTCGGGGAAGCGTCAGATGGTGAAGGCGCGCTACGACTTGTGCGGGCTCTGGACCCGGATGTGCTTGTGCTGGATTTGGAGATGCCCGACATGAACGGCGTGGAAGTGACGCGCCGTCTTTTTCTTGAGAAGGCCCGTACGCAAGTCCTGATTTTGAGCGCCTACGAGGTAGAAGACTACATTTTCTCGGTCCTGGATTCGGGTGCAGCCGGCTACCTGTCCAAGCAGGAACCGATGACGGCTATCGTAGAGGCCGTTCGGGGAATCGCCGATGGGGAGTCAGGGTGGCTCAGTCGCCGGATAGCCGCTCTGTTCGTAAAGTCGAGCCGGTCCGGGAAACGCGCCAAGAGCGAATTGTTGAGCGACTTGAGTGAACGCGAATGCGAAGTCCTTCAGCACATCGCCTTGGGCGAATCGAACAATGTGATTGCCGAACTGCTCTTCATCAGCGAGAGCACCGTGAAAAAGCACGCCAACAGTATCTACGAGAAGCTCGAATTGCCGACCCGTGCCCAGACGATTGCGTGGGCGTGGCGACACGGTATCGTGGACGGATGAAGGGTATTGGCCGTTAAAACCTCCATCCGACCGACAACACGATGCGCACCGGCAAATAGAAGGTCTCATCTTCCAGCTGTGATTCCACGCGCGCACGAGCCTGAGCGTCCAGGGGAACGGCCTCGTTCACGGTCGTCACGGAGATATCCTCATGATTGGAGCCCGGGGCGATCGGTACCGACATGCCCAATCGACCAGTCAGCCGATCCGAAACGTTCATGTGGTAGCCAAGGCCGATGGCGGCGGTGGTCAGCGTCCGGAATGTCCAATCTGATTCCAGGTCGGTGGCGTAGGTATCATCGCCAATGGAGAGCGTGGAGCCGGTCCGGATGAAGGTCATGGCGTATTCCGGCCCCGTCGTGTGAGAGAGTGCTACAGATACATAGGGCCCTCTTCGGATGGGCGTCAACCGGACTTCAAGGTCATGCATACTGCCGGTCGCGTGATCTACGGTCAATGTGCCGTCGGGAGTCGCACCGAAACCGTAGGGTTCAATGAGCGTGAGGTCGCGCGACGGCTGGAATGCGTACGCGACGGTCACACGTTTGCTGATGTCATAGCTGACGGACACGCCCGGAACGATCCACTTGTCCACGGAGAGATCATCGACCTCAGAGTTGGCAAGTGAGTTGGCGAATGTCTTCAGGAAGACGCCGGACAGGTTCATCTCCACATTCCACGGACGGTCTTGGCCATTTGCGGGGAGTATGGACCCCGCAAGAATCGTAATGAAAAGTACAAGGGAGCGTTTCATGATGGATCTCGTTGAGTGTATTGCCCTGTACGGCGGCGGCGGCGTCGGTTTCGGCTTGTCCATTCATTCCACGTCCGTGTCCGATTACCCCCCTGCCACTTTCGTTCAGTGAACGTCTATATTAACGGGTTCTGTCCCACACGCCACACATACGAATCATGTCCCGTTTTTCCCTACTGGCTGTTGCCAGCCTCCTCTTCCTGTCGGCCTGCGCCACGGAAGAAGCCCCTGAGACCGAAGCGCAGCTTGTTGAGCGCGCCCGCGGCATCCACGAGCGCGTCATTACGCTCGACACGCACGATGACATCAACGTCGCCAACTTCACCGACGAGAAGAACTACACGATGGACATCGAGACCCAGATCACGCTTCCCAAAATGCGGGAAGGCGGTCTGGACGTTGCATGGCTCGTCGTCTACACGGGCCAGGGCGACCTGACCGATGAAGGGTACGCCGCTGCCTACGAGAACGCGATTTCGAAATTCGACGCCATCCACTGGCTGACCGAGGAGAAAGCCCCCGACCAGATTGGCCTTGCATTGACATCCGACGACGTGCGCAGCCTGGTTGCCGAAGGCAAGCTGGTGGCCATGATCGGTGTCGAAAATGCCTACCCGGTTGGCACCGACATCAACAACATCAAGAAGTTCGCTGACCTGGGTGCGCGTTACATGTCGCTGTCCCACAACGGACATAGCCAGCTCTCCGATTCCAACACCGGCGAGCGCGACGATGTCTGGCTGCACAACGGCCTGAGTGATATGGGCCGTGAGGCGGTTGCCGAGCTGAACAAATGGGGCGTCATGATTGACCTGTCGCACCCATCCAAGGAATCGAACATGGCCGTCATGGAACTGTCACGCGCTCCCGTGATGGCATCACATTCTTCCGCCCGTGCCATGAACGATGTGAGTCGCAACATGGACGATGAACAGCTCATGGCCCTGAAGGCCAATGGCGGTGTCATCCAGACGGTTGCCTTCCGCAGCTATGTCAATTCCGACAAGGATGCGGCCTATCGGGAGGCCGTCGATGCGGCTCGCTCGGAAATTGCTGCAGAAATGGGCATCGAACTCGTGGAGAGCCGGCGCGAACTTTTCCAGATGTCCGAAGCAGACCGGGAAGCATACCGCGAGCGCACGGCGCCCGTCGAGGCAGCTCTCGCCGAACGCATGGATGACCTGGGCGCCGAGCCGGTGAACGTGTCCGATTTCGTCGATCACATTGACTACCTCGTCAACTTCATTGGCATCGAGCACGTCGGCATCTCCTCCGACTTCGATGGTGGCGGCGGCGTTGAAGGCTGGAACGATGCATCCGAAACGTTCAATGTGACGCTCGAACTCGTTCGACGCGGTTATTCCGAGGAGGAAATCGGCATGATGTGGAGCGGCAACCTGCTTCGCGTACTTGACGACGTCCAGCGTGTGGCTGCCGAAATCCAGGCCGAAGAAGGATGATTTCCTGATTACAGCTCATAGCGGATTCTGATTTCAGGTGCGCCCGGCTCGGCCACGGCCATGAACAGCATGTTCATGAATGTCGCGGTCCGAGCCGGGCGCGCCTGTGCTATGGCTTCAAGGCAGAAATGCCCGGAAGCCACCTTCCGGATGGACGATCGACTCACGCAGAGTAGCATGTAGCGGCCCGAATCATCGTGGAGACTGTTCCCGGTCAGTACCGGATGTATACCGAGAACATGAGATCCCGGTGAGTCGGACTCGATATGGATGACTACCTTCCTGTGGAGTAGCCGACCAGGAAACGTCACTGCCGGCAGTGGTCGGGACACGACGTGCAGATGCGTGCCCACAGCCCGAACGGCATCGGCCAGCAGTGAACGGATGAGGGGCGGAAGGATGTCTTGACTACAGGGAATCATAACTGAAGGGTTTGATCCTTCAAGCTACGTGCCTCCCGCATGAGACCGGTAGTCGTTTCGCCTTATTGTCCGTCATCTGTCGTGTCCGTCTGGGACGAGTAAACAAGGACGGAATCGGGCGGGATGAGACCATCCAGAACGGCAAGGTCATCGACACTGGCCCGGATATCCAGATCAGGAAATTCCGTATCGACAGCCACGGGATCGGCGTCTGAACACGCTGACAAGCCCAGGACTGTGAGCAGGAACATGGTCGCGTACGTAGATCTACGCATTTCTTGTCACCATATTTTGAAGGTTATTGGAAGCAGTGCCTCCTTCCCTCAATCGATGACATTTTCTGCTATTGGCCGTAGTGCCATTCTGCCTTTCGCATGGTGCAAATTGACCAGTGCCTTCGTGCTGGTATGGCTCTCAGGGATTCTGACAGTCACGGCACAGCACATCCAGACATCCCAAGGTCTCCCCCATCCTGAGGTCTATGAGGCTGCACGGACCATGGATGGGCGAATGTGGATTGGGACCCGCCAAGGCCTTGCCGTCTGGGACGGAATCGTGATGACCTCGTTCGATGCCCTTAACTCGGTATTGACAGACCCGTGGGTGCGCTACGTGCAGGCGCTGCCGGACGCGAGTGTACTCATCGGAACGCGCCGATCAGGGCTGTTCGTGGCTGGACCCGGAACCGTCCCGCCAAGGCCACTGCAGTCGGGGGGCACGGACTGCCCGGATGCTCCGGAAGGTCCTGTTCATATTTACAGCATCAGTCCGCTCACTGCCGGATGGTTTCTGATAGGCATTCGGGATGACGATCCCTGGATTTTCCGACCCGGCTCGGGACTGTGTCCATTGTCGTTGTCCGGCCCTTCATCCACCTTGGAGAGACTGGGGAAAATCGCTGTTGCAACCCTGATTCCTGACTCCGGGTTGGCCGTCGGATCCTGGGACGAGGGACTTTTTCGTGGTACAATCGACCTCGATCGTCAGACCGCCACATTCCACGATTCCTCGTTCGTCTCAATCCCGGGAAACAGAATTCGTGATATGGCCATCGATTCTACGCTGCCGGGACATCTGCTGGTCGCCACGTCAGGATCGGGCTTGGTTCGTGTGAGACTCACGGATGGCCACCTGACGTTCGCTACCGGGTTGTCGGACAAGAAAGCGTGGAGCTTGGTACAGAATCCCGACGGTACAATCTGGGTCGCGACGTTCGATGGAGGCGTGAACCTTGTTCACGCCAAGCTGCATACGATGGATGTGTTGCGTCACGATCCAATGGATCCCTACTCACTTCCACATGATGTCGCCACACACGTGTTCCGGGACGGTTTCGGCAAGGTTTGGGCCGGCACGGACAATGGTGTTGCACGTGTCCAGCCACGTCGGTTCAAGCAATACATGGCCAGCGGGGAAATCCTGTCGGCCATCGCTGACGAAGAATCAGGTGTACTTTGGGTAGGCTACGAATCGTCGGTTGACAAAGTCCGGCTGGATGATGGCACTCGGTTGGCGACGGTTGACCTGGGACAGGAATTCCCCTCCAGGACGGGATACAATCCGACCGCCTTGTCAGTGACGGCACGCCCTGGTCATGTTCTTGTGGGAACGCAACGACAGGGTCTGTTCGTGATATCACCCGGCAGGAATGTACAGTCAATAGGGGGCATTCCGGACGGCACGGGCGTATCCAGAATGTTGTTCGATGCATCCCGGGAAGTCGTTCATATCGGGCTCACGGACGGCTCATTGGCACAGTTCAGGTGGGATGGCACTTCTCCAGAGGCCCATATGCTGCCCTTCGAGCCGGCGGGGACTCCGGCGAAGCCCTTGTTCGCCGAGTCCAATGGGAAGTTATTCTCTTCCCACGGATTGAATGGATTGTTCTTCGACGGGGATCGTGACTCCCTTCATGCCGCTCCGGCAGGAGTTCGGATCAATGACGTATTCGTGGATGCCGATTCTCAGGTTTGGCTGGCTACCATTGAGGGAGTGATCGGCGACTCGGTGCGATTCAGCGCCATGGACGGGCTGTACGATGAAGAAGTGTATTCAATCACCGCCGCCGACCGCAACCGGCTTTGGGTATCGACTCCCAGCGGGATATCCCTGCTGGATGCCTCAAATGGCATTGTTGATCGGATAGTCCAAAGTCATGATCAATCGCGCATCACATTCACAAACCGGAAACTGATTGGAATGAGTGACGGGTCGGTCATTGCGCTGGCTCTCGATTCCTGGTTCAGAGTCCGGTTGCCAGGTCAACGCACACTGCATCCAGATCCGTTCGACATCTCATTTTCCGGCGTCAACGTTTCATCCGGTGAATTACGGTTGCCGCGCGGTCAGTACAGTATTGTTGTGGACGCCTCACTTCGGGAGCTCCTGTACCCTGACGAATCCCTGCTCCAGGCCACGCTTTCGACCCGATCGGAGGAAGTCCTGACACATCGAGGCAACAGCATGGCGGCTGCATGGAGAGGGCTGGACCCGGATGACAGCCCGCATATTCTGACGGCACGTGCCGTCAGCGCGGACGGAACGGTGCAGACGCGAACAATACACATCATCCTGAGGCCCTTCGTCTGGCAAACAACGTGGTTTATTGTGTTATGTCTGGTTGTATTCGTGGCCGGCGTCTGGGGGTCCGCCCGCTTCATCCAATATCGCCGCGACCGAGAGCAACGGGAAATCCAGGACGCCTTGACGCATGGCCGTGAAATGGAACGTCTTCGACTGGCCAGAACGTTGCACGATGATCCGCTGCAGAATGTCTATGGCATCAGACAACGCCTCGAACTCATGCAGTACTCCCGCGCCGCAGGAGAGGACATTGACGAGATGTTGTCTTCAACATTGAATCTGGCATCTTCCACGACCAATTCATTGCGCAACGTGGTGACCGATCTCCGGCCCGAGGAATTGGATATGGATGGCCTGGAGTCCGCGCTGCAATCCGCCGTACAGGTGTTGATGCACGCCCATCCTGATCTGAATGTGGAGGCGAGGCTCGATGACATCGGTGCCGTTCCGAGAGAGCACGATGTCGCGCTGTATCGTATTGCTCAGAGTGCCCTTGGCAATATCCTGCGGCATGCTCATGCATCGACCATTACGGTCTCCCTTATGGCCCATGATGCCGGATATACGTTCGAGGTGGCAGACGATGGCGGCGGATTCGATGATTCCGCATCGGCCTTGATGTTGGCTCGGCAAGGTCACTATGGACTGCTCGGTATGAAGGAGTGGGCGTCGAGTGTCGGCGCTGAACTTGTTGTATTATCCCGGCCCGGACACGGTACGCGCGTTCAGGTTTCATGGAACCGCCCGACGTCTCGCTGGAAACGACTCAATCCATTTGCTTCATGATCAGGCTGGTAATTGCAGATGACCACCCCGTATTTCGCGCGGGCATCAAGGCACTCCTGGCATTGCGCGATGGAATCCAGATTGTCGGAGAGGCAGCCGATGGAAATCAGGCTTTCCAACTTGTCCGGGATCTGAAGCCGGATGTCCTCCTCATGGACATGGAGATGCCAGGTGCCGGAGGGTTGGACGTGGTCAGACGATTGAAATCCATCGAATCCGACATTCAAGTCCTGATCCTGAGCGGATATGCCGACCCGGACAAGGTGATTGGCATCATGGATGCCGGCGTTTCGGGATATCTGCTGAAAGATGAACCTTTGGGTGTCATTGCGGAATCCATTGGACGCGTGTTCAATGGAGGAATCGCCATCAGTCGCCGGATTTCAGATCTGGTGCTCGCACGGCGCTCCAGTCAGACAGCGGATGACCTCACCGAACACGCAAGAATGGTGTATCTCGTCGACCTGGGGCTGACGCCGCATCTCTTCCGTGTCTTGTCCATGGTAGCAGAAGGAATGGACAACAAGGAGATCGGGAAAATCCTGCATAAATCTCCTCATACGGTACGGAATCAGGTAGATAAGCTGCGCATGCTCACCGAAAGTGCGTGGCGTCCGGCACTGGTGGCGTGGTATTGGCGGCAGCAGGTATTCCTGCTGGACGAGGCGGAATTTGCTCGGGTATATGGCCGAAAAGCCTGAGACCCGATAGTCGTTTCGCACTATGCGATTCATCAATCTGCACTACGCCACCTTAAACCTGTTGCAGTAAGCTGGCTCGGTACTGAATCGAGTCCGTCATGGCCGTCTACGTCCTCGAAATGTCCACTGACGCGGACATTCATGCAACTGAACTCGCCAGTGAATGGCCAACCGTTACCACCCGTTTCAGATGGGCCGATGTCAAAGTCGGTGGCTGGAATCTGTCCGCCGGGGCCACAATTATCGTGATTGCCCACTGCAACAAGCACATGATCGGCAATGCTTCGCCAGGTAGTATCGACATTTCTCCAACCTCGTTTTTGGGCTTGGTCCAAGGATGCATGGCACGCGGTGCCATGCCGGAGGCCGTGTACGTGTCAGCATGTGCTCGCAACCTTGCCGGATTCGCCGTCTGTCTGCACTCGGTTGCCCAAACCGATGCCTCGTGGCTCCCAACCAGGATATTGGGCAATGGACGTGCCGTGGCCGGACCTGTCCCCGCACCAACAGCGCATGACTGGTACGAAATATGGTGAGACAGCCAGCCCGGTCTGCAGAATAGTCGATTTGCACTACCGGAGCGACTTTGACATGTGTTAGATTGTCCTTCATGAGTATGAAAGACAATCGAACCATACGTCCGTGGCATGTGGCTGCCAGTGTGCTGCTGCTGGCAGCCATAGCCGTGGGCGGTTGGGTGTTCTGGCCCACTCTGAGCGGCGCGGTCGACGGGTCGGCCCGGGAAGTGCCCGATACCGAGCGCGTCGCGGCTCGTGCCCGCGTGCAAACCGTGGTCGTTGAGCGCCAGGATTTCCTTGTGCTGGCTGAGGCCACAGGACACCTCGCACCGTGGCGGCGAAGCGACCTGAGTCCGGAAGCTTCCGGGCTGGTCCGTGAGCGGCTCGTAGAAGAGGGCCAACGGGTCCAGGAAGGGGCTCCCCTGCTGCGCCTGGATGCCCGGGACCAGGAGCTCGAACTTGAGGAAGCGCAGAGCGAACTGCTGCGCGCTCAAATAGACTACGCAGGAAAGCGGGTAGGCGCCGCCACATCGGGGCCCGACGCCGACCTTCTCGCACGGGCGGAGGCTACGTTCCAGAGGGCAGAAACGGCGTATGAAGCCGGCAGCCTGACCCTGGAGGAATTCCAGCAGGCCCGCCGCACATACAACGCCGACGTGCTGCGCAGTGGAAGCCGACGCGGTGAAGTGGAGGCCGTGTTATCGGGTCTTGAACAAGCGGAACAGCGAGTACGACGCGCCGAATTGGCGCTGTCGCGTATGACGGTCGCAGCGCCGTTCGGAGGCCGCGTGTCCGACCTGGCCATTGAGGAAGGCCAGCGCGTGGGGCTTGGAACGCCCGTCATGACTTTGCTTGACGATTCCCGCATGAAAGTGGACGTAAACGTCCTCGAAGCCGACCTCATTGGCCTGCAGCGCGGCGCTGACGCCCGCGTGCGGATCCCGGCTATGGGTGACACCGTGCTCACCGGACACATTTTTTCAGTGAACCCCTCCATTGATCCTGAAACAGGCACCGGCCGCGTGACTGTCGAAGTCCGCAATCCACGGGGCGACCTGCTTACGGGACTGTTCGCGTACGTTCAACTGGAAGCCGGCCGCCTCAAGGATCGAATCGTGATTGCGGCCGATGCCGTACTCGTGCGTCAGGGACGGGACCTTGTGTTTCTGGTGGAAAACGGCCGGGCACAATGGACCTACGTAACCATTGGCCGCCGATCGGGCGGTTTGGTGGAAATCGTGGAACCCGTTGCTGAAGGAGACAGCCTCGCCGTAGGCGGACATCATGCGCTCTCGCATGATGCCCGGGTGGAAGCCGAGTGAAGGGCTTTGTAGCAGCCTGTTTCCGACGGCCGGTCGCCGTAACCGCGTTCTTCCTGCTCGTCGGGGTCGCCGCCCTCGCCGCGTGGGTGCGTGTTCCGGTCTCCCTCCTTCCCGACCTCCGCTATCCGACGCTCGTCGTGTGGACAGCCTATCCAGACGTCCCGCCTGAACGGGTGGAACGTGCCATCACGGAACGCGTCGAGGAAGCGGTCTCGGGCACACAGGGCGTGCAGCGCATAACGGCTCGTTCCATGCTCGGCGGCAGCATGCTCCGTCTCGATTTCGGGTGGAATGTCAATCTGGATCTGGCGCTGCTGGAAGTCCGTGAACAGCTGGACCGCCTGGGCGATGCCTTGCCGGATGATGCAGACCGCCCCATTGTGCTGCGACTGGACCCGAACGATCGCCCCATCATGATTCTGGCGCTTTCCGAAACGGCCACAGGAAGTCAGGCTGGCGATCTGGTACGGCTCAAGACGCTCGGCAAGGAGGTCATTGCGCGGCGACTGGAGCAGCTGCCCGACGTGGCCCGCGTTGTGGTAACGGGTGGCTACGATCGCCGCATTGACGTGGTCCTTGATCCCTCCCGGTTGGCATCGTTCGGTCTTGATATCACCGACGTGGAAGCGGCTTTGAGACGCGCGAATGTGGCGCAACCGGGCGGTGCCATCCGGCGCGGTCCGTTCCAGTATGCCGTCGAGGTGACCGGCGAGTTTGAAGGAGTGGATGACATTGCCGACGCCATCGTGGGCCGGCGCGGTGGACGGTCGCTGAGACTGCGCGATGTCGCCGAGGTGCGGGAAGGTGTGGATGAGCGGCGCGGACTCGTCCGCCTGGACGGCCGCGAGACCCTGATGATGCTGGTGGAACGCCGCCCCGATGCCAACACCGTACGCGCAGCGGACGATGTCCGCGCCGCACTGGACGAACTTACGGCCGCGCTGCCCGATGCCCGTGTCGACGTCGTGATTGACGAAAGCCGGTTCATCGAAGAGGCCATTGGCGGCGTGGCACAGGCCGTTTGGATGGGCGGTCTTCTGGCCATTATTGTTTTGTTTGTCTTCCTCAGACGACGCCAGGCGCTCCTGGCTGTTGCGGTCGCCGTCCCCCTTTCCCTGGGCCTGACGTTGGTGGCGTTCGATGCACTCGGCGTCACGTTCAACCTCATTTCCCTCTCGGGCCTGGCGCTGGGCGTGGGTATGCTGGTGGACAACGCCATTGTGGTGGTTGAGAACATCGCGAGGTTGCGTGAGCAGGGCCTGTCGCCACGCGAAGCAGGCGTTCAAGGCACCTCGGAGGTTGCCGGTGCCATTACGACTTCCACCCTGACGACCATTGCTGTCTTCCTGCCCTTGACGTTCGTTGAAGGACTCGCAGGCCGGCTCTTCCTGGACCAGTCGCTGGCGGTCATCGCCTCCTTGACCGCGTCGCTCATCGTAGGCCTGACAGCGGTGCCCCTCATTGCCGCGCGGGAATCCGGGGCCGCGGGGTCCTCGACGGCGCGCGCCAAGTCCGACGGGATCGTGGCGCGTCTGTATGAGCGGGCGCTGGCATGGTCCCTGGCGCACCGAGGTGTTATCGTGGCGTGCTCGGCAGCGGTCGTTCTGGTAGCCGCCGTCATACTCGACGTGTTGCCCCGCGAAGTCGTGCCGCGTACCAACCAGGGTCGCATCAATGTCCACGTGGCCCTCGCCGCCGATGCGGACCTGCCCCTTCTGGATGCACGCACTGCGTCCCTCGCCGCCGACCTCAGGGCATCGACCATCATAGACCACGTTCTGGCCGATTTGGGGGAACGGGATGAAGCACGCCTGCAGGTAGATCCACGCCCGTCGTACGAAGGCGATCTGGCGCTGCTCCTGGCCCCCGGGGCCACGCTCGATGAGGCGCTCGCCCTGGCCCGCAGCATGCCGGCGGCATCGGACATGGATGTGGAAGTGACACCGGTCCGGACGCAGCTCGAAGAGCTGTTGGCAAGCGATGAATCGGACTTGTTCATTGATCTCATTGCCGACCGGCGGGAGCAGGCCCTGGTTTCGTTCGATGCCGTTCTGGGCGCGCTTTCCGACCGACCTGAGCTTGTGAACGTCCGCCGAGCGGATGCCTTCAACGTGCCTGCCTACCGCCTGGATTTCAAACGCGACGAACTGGCCCGATTCGGCGTGCGTGCGGCATCCCTTACAGCCTTTCTGGAAGCGGGCGCACGAGGAGTCCATGCTACGGACCTACGCTCCATCAACGAGGACATCCCCATTACGCTGCGGACCACAGGCATTGGTACCATGCAGGAATTGCTGGCTCAACGCGTGCCGACCGCTGGTGGCCCCATGCCCCTTGAGACATTCCTCACCGCCGAGTTCATGGAACTGCCGGCGTCCCTGTACCGCACCGACCAATCCCCGGTGCTCCGGATTCTGGCCGATGTCGCCCCCGGCGCAGACCTGGCCTCTGCCACCCGGGCCGCGGATGCTGAACTGGACGCCCTGCTGCCCGACGACGTGCGCGGGCGCGTTGGTGGCGCCAACGAGGCGTTCACGAGCAGTCTCACGGCCATGATGTGGAGCCTGCTGTTCTCTGTTGTCCTCGTCTTCCTGCTACTGGCCGCCCAGTTCGAGTCGTTGACGCAGCCTTTGGTTGTGCTCCTGACCGTACCACTTGCTGCAAGTGGCGTCGCCGCCGTGCTGGCTCTGACAGGCCAGACCATCAACCTCATGAGCCTGACGGGCAGCGTGGTGCTGGTGGGGATTGTCGTCAACGACGCCATCGTCAAGGTCGATTTTATCAACCAGCGCCGCACGGCCGGGCTGGACGTGCACGCAGCCATCATGGAAGCCGGCCGCGACCGGTTGCGGCCCATCCTCATGACCACCATCACGACGGTTCTGGGGCTGCTTCCCCTCGCGCTCGGCTTCGGAGAAGGCTCCGAGCTCCGCGCCCCCATGGCCATCGCCATTGTCGGCGGTCTGTCCGCCGCCACCGTGCTTACCCTGTTCGTGGTGCCGGTGGTGTATTCGTTGGTTACACCGAATTCCTGACATGAAGTACGTTCTCCTTGCATGCCTCCTGGTGATTGGCGGATGCTCATCCGACGCGGAATATTCCCCCTCCACAGCTTCCGTAAGATTTGAATTGGCTGACGAGCCATTCATATCCATTCCCGAGGAAAACTCCGACAACTTGCTTTACCGTGTTGCCGATGCGACGCGATTGCGCGACGGAGGCGTAGTCATATCCAACGCTGGCTATAATCGCCTGGATTGGTACGATGCCTCGGGCGGCTTCCGGTCGTCTGTCGGATCCAAAGGAAGTGGCCCCGGAGAATTCGGTGATTTCTCCGTCATGAGGATCTATCCGTTGGGCGATTCCCTCATGCTTGTGGATGATGCCCCCTACCGACGGTTCCAAACCGTTCGAATGGATGGCACGTTCATGGAGACGAGCTATATCAAGGGTCCGTCGTTCGACCTGGGAACGGCGTGGATCCAGGATGTTGCTCTGGTGTCCGGGCAGCCACTGGTCTTGATTACATCGCCCATCGGCCATTTCAGCGGACAACCCGGCGAGGCCATTGCATCACCCTTTTTCTCGTTCACCACAGACGAAACCGGAGCATTCCGTGATTCGATAACAGTATCGTACGGTCCGCCCAGGATTGTAAACGAACATCGGGGTACCATCCACTATCCGTTCCTCCCGTTTGCCGGGGAAGATCTGTTGGTCCTTGACGCGTCGTCGCCCGGTTTGATTCGGCTTTCGGGACAGACGCTACATCGCATTTCGTTGGAGGGCCAGGTAACCGATTCGCTGGTGTTCTCGAATCCGGTTCCGGTCACGGATACGCTCATCGATGCCTACAGAGACTACGCCCTTCAAGACGTTTCTGAATCACGTCGGCCGTTGTATGAGACGCTGTTCGAGAGGCCAATTCCCTACCCCGAGAATCTGCCCTTTGCCACGGCAGCGTTTCGAGATGCGAATGGCGCCCTCTGGCTGGAGCGCTATCGTGCGCCATGGGACACCACCGCTACGACTCAATTCGAGATCGTGGGACCGGATTTCGGTCGACTCGGCGTCATGGACACCGGTATTGCCTTCGATAAGGTCTTCGAAATCGGTTCCGATTACATTCTGGGGCGCATTACCCGTGGCGGGGCGCCACGAATTGTCGGGTATGAGTTCGAATGAGATGGTCTTCCGTCGTTTCGGCGTACTTGCTAGCGGTATCCCTTTTGATGCCTGTCGGTATGACCAGAGCTCAGGACCTTTCCGGGCTTCTCTCGGACGCCGCCCGTGAGACGCTGGCCCGCCTGATTGCAACCCACGAAGTGGTTCACATTGACCTGGATGATGTGCCGACGTATTCCATCTCCCCGACATCGCGCATAGGGACGAGCGGCGCATACACGAACGACTCTCTCTTTCTTGGGTCATCGAGAGGAATTGATCTTTCAAATGACACGCTTCTCGTGTCCGATTACGTTCAACAGGCCGTACTTCTGGCAAATACCCGGACGCTGTCGTTCAGTGAGCAACACGGCGTTTCAGGAACAGGCCCCGGTGAGTTCCGGACAGTTCAATCGGCGTTCTTCTCGAAGAGCCATTACTTCGTTTCAGATGCGAATGCCGGCGGATTGCACGTTTTCACCAAGGACCACAAGTACGTCACCCGGATTCCGACGTCAAGCCAGTTGTGGTTCTCGAACGACGCCGGCGGGGCTCATGTGGCCATTTCACCGGAAGATGATTCCAGGTATCTGATCGAAATCCTGTCGCCAGCCCCGCCATTTTCACGCCTCGGCCAGCTGCTCCCCCGGCTGACACCACGTGAGGACCCTGCCGACGGCTACAACATGCCCGTGGTTGCGCTCAACAACACAGGAGAGATGGCCCTTTCCTACTACGGTATTCCCTTTGTCTTTTTGTACAACGCACGACTCGAATTGACGTCTGTGATTCAGCTCACGTCGAATCGCATTGCGTCCATGAACGACAACGCCGAATCATCTTTCGGGAAGTACAGTATTTCCTCCTGGCTCTTTGCGTTGGCGCTGTCCGACGATGGGCAGCTCGCCATCTCGACCAATGCAGGAATCACGTTGATCAATACGACGGCCACGGAGGCCCGCCCAGTTGGCACGTTCGAGCTCAAGGCTGATGCAACAACCATTGTCCCGTTTGATATCGAATATTCAGAGCACTCAACCGTCTTCGTTGTCACGAGGGGGAGTTCGGTCGTGTATGAGTACACTTGGTAGCTCAATCTGCCACGAATCGATACGCCGATACGCCGGGTCGGCGATTCTGCTCGAGAAAATACCATATCCCGTTGGCGTCGATGGTCGCCAGGTAGCGCCCGTTGGACCCAACCATGTCGGAAATGCGCCCCAGCGACTCACCAAACGAATAGCTCGATTCATCGTCAATGAACAGCGTATCAGGAACCAATGCGCTCACATCCAGCTGGACGACGTCATGGTCTGACAATATCTGCTCGAGCCTGTTTTCCGGGTAGAAGGAATGTTTTGCGCACCCTGCTACCAGTAGGGTCACGAGAAGCACGCTCGCGCAGTACTGTCGGCCATATGAACAAGGCGGGCGGATCACTCAACGCTGATGCTATAGCGAACGAAATAGAAGTTCGGCGTTTCGCCGTCTTCGCCCCTGTCGGGAACGACCAATCTGTACCCGAAACCATCAATGATCCGAAAGAAACCGAAGTCATTCATCGTGGATACACGGCGGTCGTCATCGAGCATGTCCACCACCAACCATTCCCAGGTTCTGTCAGCGGCGTGATAGTATTGCAACAGCACGATGTCATCCTTCAGGGCATACACACCCTGGTTCATCGAGCGTCGGGTTACGATTTCGCCACCGGCTTTCATCATATCAGGACCGGCCCGGCCCGCCGGCATATCGCGTTCTGGCAATCGCAGCCTTTCGATGTCTCCCTTGAGATCCAGGATCTTCAAAGCTCGGGATTCATCCAGTATGTACATGATGGGTGACACGGAAGGGGCAAAGACAATGGCACCGGAATCCAACAATTCCAGCCCTCCTCCACGAATGCGATGATCAGCTCGCGGAAAATCCCCGTTCGGCAATTGAATCGATTCAAGCTCCTTGCCCTGGATGTCGACCGCATACAATGTCGCTTCTGATTCTCCCGTCCGGCGCATACCCCATGCCAGGTTGTCGGCGCCCAGAACAGGGAGACGCAACGGGGTGTACATCTCATCCATACCCGATACACACGTACCGTCCCGCTTGAACAGATAACCCCACGGGCCGTCGTTGTTCAAGAGGATGTATTCATCGTTGGCCGCAAACGTCAAGGGCGTGAATGAAAACCCCGGCGTACAGGGTTCAGGATCCAACATGGTTACCTTCTGCGACGTCTCATCGTACAGAAACAGGCTGCGGGAGGTATAGTCCAGGACGATGGCGGAACCATGTTCGTCGATGTCAAAATCATCGATCGTGGCGATCGCAACTTCGGACAGGGGAAAAAGCAACGTGTCGACAGGAGCCACAGTCACGCGGAGCGATTGCGATACCGCGCCGGACGACACGAAACAGAGCAATGTGACAATCAGGAGTGTTCTAAGCGGCATGAGGCTGAGCATAGTCAATTGACACTGTTCTGGATTATTGTCAGATCCGGGGAAGCTGGGCATCGTGCCACACGCCGACCACCCATACGACGTTCTTCTCTACCCGGTAAAAGAATCGATAGGGTGTTACCAAAACCTGTTTATAGTCCGAACCGGGGAATTCTGGAATGAGACTGCCAGACTCAGGATACACTTCCAGCCGACTAAGGACCTTCTCGGCCTTGACCCTGAAATTCTTCGCTGCCGATGGTCTTTCCGTCTGGATGTAATGCAAAGCCTCGAAAAACTGCCGACTCGCAGACGGGGTATAGACAATTCTGAACTTACTTGTCAAGGATCTCGTCCGCTTCTCTCATTACTTCCTCCATCGAGTATCCAATACCGGCCACGATCTCCTTTTCACCTTGAACAAGGAGCTTGAGGATTTCGAGCTCCTTCTGTGACTGTTGATAAGCCTCCGCCCCTACTAGCACGACGGCCGCCTTGCCGCGCTGAGTGATCACCAACGGCTCGTTGGAGCCAGCGACACGCCTGACCAGTCCTGCGACTTCCTTTCTGAACTCTGAAATGGGTACAATCTGAGGAATTGATTTCATACCGAACGTACCAGCTTAGTTGTACAACTATATGTACGATTCACAGTACATGTTCCACGTTCAAATTCTGCATTTTTCGGCGGCATGTGGCTGACCGTAGACATTTGACACTATTCTGCAGCGCGTCTAACCGGGGATTTGCAACGTTTTCAACCGGGACTTTGCAACGCCAAAAGCCAGATTCACTCCGTAATACGCAGTTTCAGTATCTCGGGCTCGTCCGCGAACCCATAGGCGTAGTACGTATTCTCGCCGGAGCGTTTGATGTCGATGATCGAGTCGACGCCGGTATTCGCAAGAGACGTCCGTCCCTTGAGCCGATGCATGCTGTCATAGTGATCGAGGAAATAGCCTTCATCACCACCCACTACCACCAGGACACCGCCATCTCCGTAGGGTGCAACCGCACGAATGGCGTCCGTAAGGATGGGAATGGACCTTCCGGACGAACTCTCCATAACCCCGAAGGGACTTGTCAGTGGAATCTGATTCTTGCTTGAATCGACCACCGTACCCGACTCCAGGTCCACGACGATGTACTTGTTGGGCGCGGGGAACGCGTATATCAGCGATGAGCCAGAGACAAATAGGTGTGCGATGCTCCCGGTCTGGAAGACGGCCTCCCAATTGGAAGGCCGATTGACGAGCGGAACGGACGTTTCGGCAGCAATTGCACCCAGCTCCGGGTCGAGAGTAATCCTGAACAACACGCTCTCACCGAACATCCACATGCGGCTCAAATAGTAGTCACCACGGTAGTACTCAACGGACGACGACAAAAAACGAGTAGGATACACGTCCTCAACTTCTCCAGCGGGATTGATGATGTACAATTTCCTGGATTCCCTGGACAGCCACGCGACATACCCGCCATCCGCTGCTGCAAAATCCGTAGGCCTCCCCACCTGATCCGGCCCGTCGCCTACGGACATCTGGATGACCGAAAGCAGCGAATCGTTTCCTGCCGAATACGTGAGGATCTGGCTGTTTGCCCGGTCCAGTACATACAGATTGCCGTCAGAATCCACATCGATGGCGCCGACCGACCCATCTACGCCGATGCGATCAACGACGTCGACCTGAAGTGACTCAAGGACATCCGCCTGTTGACACGATGTGAGCACAATGGCGAGCATCATGTGGGTCAGAATGGATCGGAGCATGTGGCGGTCCTCAATAGTCATTGATGTTATCGTACTTCCCAGATCTCAAACCCGGTATCCGCGTCCGCATCTATCTCCGTTCGGAGGAAGAACCGGCGCCCACCATCGGTGGTCCCGACCACGCGGTTCAGAACCGGGAACGCGTCGGCTGCAATATGGACGCCCGTGTCGCGACCGCATGCATCATGAAAGAATAGATGTTTGGGCGCGTCCCGCCCCTCCGTGAAATATGACATTACGAGGTCATTGAACGGCAGCTGCCACACAAGCCGCGAGACAGCTCCATAGGTGTCCAGTGCTTCCCGGACGCGCGAATAGCCATCGAACATCTCCGGCGATATGAGGGGCGCCTCGAAATATTGGGATACAGATTCTGCCCCTCCCAACCGCTGGCCCGATTCCGGGTGGTACATATCCATTCCGTGTTCAAAAACCGGGTGTATCCAGACATCCCCTTTGGCTGTCATGAGAAAGCCCCCTGACGAGAAGTAGAGACGCTGAAGTGTGGATTCGGAACGCCCGAAGCGTGCGTCGATGCGAAGTGCGCCGTCATGCAGCGACACGATGGCAGCCTGATGCCCATCCATGGCAGTCCATGAGTCGGGATGCAAAACATGTAGAATCGCCGTGAACGGATCCGTGCCCGTCACGATGATGTGCTCAGGTTGCAGGCCCAGTTCAGCCAATGACCATTCCTCCAGATAGACTCCATCTGGCGAGAAGGCCAGAATCTTTGCAGGTTGCGATGACAACACATAAATGGAGCCATCGCCTGCGACTGCAGCGTCTCTCAGGCGCTGGTACTCCCCGGGGCCGCGTCCAGGCTGACCCAGATTCTGAACCACGTCGCCCTCAGCCATTGCAAGCCACGCCTGATTACCGACGCGTTGATCCAGCACCACGTAACCGCTTGGCGCAGCGATGACGTGGCTGACATCGGCAATTACCGCACCAGTGAGATCTACCGCTCCCGTTTGGTGGACGAGGTCGGCAAATGACGTCGACTCGGCCAGCTCTTGAAGGGGTACATCAACCTCACAATCTTCGAGGCCAGAAAAGGCCGGATCGGGCTGCGTACAAGCTGCCAGTCCAACACATGCCGCGAACAGGATCGACTCTTTCCGGATACTCAACATCATTTTCCCTTGAATCGATAGGTCAGTACGGTCGGGTTTCGATCCGTAATGACCGAATCCGCGTATGAAATGATATAAATACGACCATCCCGCACCGCCCGAACTGGAGATTGATTTGCGGTCGCCGGCAACAAAATGGGCCCGTCGTTCAACACCGTCCCTTCCGTATCCACGACCTGCAGCCCGAATTCGAGATCTTTCTCGTATCCGTTCCGGTGGATGATGAGAAGCGTCCGTGCATCGACCGCATACAAGTGGTAGGCAAACGAAGCTGTGAGCATCCGGGATTGAACCTGGCTCATCAATTGCCCGAAATTGTCCAGATCGCCGGTGAAATCCTGCTCGATGGGTCGGAAATAGTCCGGTATCCTGCCAATAGCGCGTGTTTCAGTAGGTGACACCAGGTGGGCGCCATGGGACCATGGATACATCATCCAAGTCTCATCCCGCGTCATGGCCAGCCCACCAGTCGGAATGTACCGGGACAGATTCGGAAATGATGTGCGTACAGCCAGTTCGTCGACAACCGTTCCATCGGGGCGGCGCGTCTCCACAACGAATCCGTCACGGAATGACAGCAACCGAAGGTCACCGTGGGCCGTGAATGCCATCCGCCTAAACATCGGGAACCCATAGGACTGCTTTTCAACGCACTGACCGTCGGCGTCGAACCGGATTCCCCCCTGACCCGGGCTCATGACCAGCAACGATTGGTCCAGAGAGTACCGGAGATACGATGGCGGCCAAGGGTAGTCAGGTGCACATGAGGTGTGCTCGACAATCCACCTGAGAGACCCATCCTTGCGGAAGATGGCAAGCACACCGGCTGAGCGCTCCAGGACGGCCATGTCACCGTTTGGCGACACATCCATGATTGCATCCGGACCCAAAAGCACGCTGTCAGACAACACAGTCGTCTGTTCGAGCTCGAAAAGGGCATCGAACGCAGAAACAGCCGGCTTTTCGCCAGTGCTGCAACCAGATAGCGCGAGCAGGATGCCCACGGAAACGCAAAGCGAGCCAAGGGATCTCTTCACTGGCTCACCCTCCATTCGTAGGCAGAGAGCGTTCGTAGGAGTTCTCCGCCTTCCAGCTGTTCCTGAAGGAAATACAACCGGTGCGGGGTAATGTCCACCAGCCTGCCCAACTTCTCTTTAACCACGAATTGGGCGATAGACGAACCGCTCGAAGAGTACACGACAACCTCCTGGTAGCGTCTCCCGGCGGGGCCGGTATGCTCCAGTACGGAAAACACTTGCTCATTGGTTGGTGCGAAAATGGCCTGCAAACGACTACTGTTCTGCAGGTATGGAATGATGCTTCTATCAGCCATCGCGGCCTGAACTTGGGCACGAGTGGAATAGCGACCACGCTCAAGTGAAAGGATCTCGCTGTTTGCCGAAAGCAGTCGTAGCGTATCGCCCAGTGCTGAGATCTCATGCACGTCCACAGAAGATGCATTGGCGACGAAGATGCTTCCGTCAGGACTTGCGGCCACAAACGGTCCTGCACCCGCCAACAAATCCAACACGATGTGATCAAATGGTACCTGCCCGAACGATTTACTTTCTCCGGTCGCCAGGTCCATACGTAGCAGCACGTTCGTGAGAGAACCACCACCCTTCATGGCTACGATTTGGTCGCGCATTACGGAGAATCCCGAAAGAGCAGACTGAAACCCCGTCCATTCATCCATCAGCGTCCCCAAGGAATCGAATCGCAGGTACTTGAACGATCCGGCATCCCAGATGACCGCCCGACCGTCTAGGTCGTACTGGATATGTGTCGGACGGTCGTACTCACCGGGCCCTCGTCCAGCTTGACCTAGAACACGCAATTGGTGCCCAGACAGTGCGTACTGCACGACGAGCGCCGCATCGGACGAAGCTACGTGGAGGAGGCCGTCGTCTTCCCGGACAGAAACGTCATCAATTGTCGAGAGCAAGACAAGGTTTTCTTCCAGGACAACACTGTCGACACGCTCTATCGCAAATGAGGGCTGTGCCTTCAACGGCACGCTCCAAGACGGAAGTAAACAAACGACAATCGCTGACAACATGCTGCCAATCCGAGTACAGCCCAGCCCATGGAAGCAAGTTGTCAACAGGAACCTCATTCAGTGTTTGAGCGACAACTCGTATGTCTCGAACACCGTCGTATCATCTGCACTATCCTGAAGAAACGTTACCATTTTCCCATTTGTGTCGAGGATAGTACCTCTCGGGTGCAGACCGGAGTATACCTTGTTGGAAGCTGTGTCAATGACGGTTAGGGTTCTAAGCGGTCTTTCGTCCCGGTCGGGCCCCATCCATCCGGTTTCAATAAGCAAGTATTTGTCGATGACATGCATTCTCCGAATAAACGTCCTGGTTTGCTTTGAGGAGGCTTCTACCCGGGCGGCCTGATCGGACGGCAATGCCGCCATGTCAATGGGGTCCATACCTGGAATGTCATTCAGAGCCCAACGCCAAAGCTCTTTGCCGTTGCTATCAACGTGCACCAAGTTTCGGCCCCGACGATGGGCGACCCAAAATGAATCATCGGATGGATCCAAGGCGGCGACGAATGGAAGACCTTTGAATCCCGGCTCAATTTGATCTTCGCCTACAATACTTCGAATTACGTCCCCAGTGTCCTGGTCCACCAGCATTATTGTACAGAAATCACTGTCAACGTCTCCCGTGCACTGGGCTCGCGTAACTGTCGCAAATGCGTTCCCATAGATAAATGAGTCCGTGAATGGCCCAAACGCTCCGATGGGTACGGCACGTACCGGTTGACCATCGCTTGACAGCACGTGATAGGTGAAATTAGGGGCACCATCCCTGATCACGATACTGCCGGACGGTAGCACGTCCACCCACTCCGGGCTACCAAACTCGACCGGACCGCTCCCTTCACGACCAAACGATCTCCTCTCCTCGCCATCCATCCCGAATATTCGGATACTTGTGGATGCGGCGTCGATTGCGATCCAATCCTGGCCACTCTTTCGGGCCGCGCGAACATCGAGCGGAAATTCAGAGAAAGATTTGTCAGGAGCCAGAGTGACCGTATCAATCGATAGAAATAGCGAATCGAACGAAGCCGGTTCAACAGAAATGTTCACATTCTGTACAACTTCCGGTGCGACAGGTGTTTGTTTCTCTTGGCATCCGAGTACGAAGAGTAGAAGTAGAACGAATATTTTTTTCAGCAACTTCATAGCTAATCACTTCCTGCTCTCACGCGTAGAATTTGCTTGTGAAACAAGCAAGTTTGGCGTTGTAGTATTCACGGCTGCCCATACTCCCGTTCTGTCACGTACATCGATCTCTCATGGGAGAGAATCACCATTTCACCAGTATCATATTAGGGTTTGGGTATTCACTCTTTGAATTGGTATCGAGTACCGCACCAACCAGTTGGCCTCCCAACAGGCCCAAATATCCCCTATTCATGATGACAGATGTTGACGCCTCAACAATGGAGTGAGAATCGTCAAGTGATATCGTATTCAGAATGTATTCCTTCCGGCCTTGATTGAAATAGAACCTGACTATGCCATTCTCAATCACGTCTGACCAAAGAAGTATATGCGTATTTTCACTGATGATTTTTGACTGATTCATCAACATTCGTATGTCACTTGTCACGGGCAGATCCTGATCGATGGTGGAATACGAATCATGCATCTCCGGCAGAAATGTGTCATATGTACTGTTCTCCCGGTCAATGCGAATCAGTTCAGGTCCCGATGCAAACGACAGCCAAAGGTATCTCCCCGCAGGACATACGAGCCCACGACTATCTGACCTCATATTGTACTGAGGGAAAGTGTTGGGAACGTCCTTATGCCTCTTGACGAGCTTGCCCGAAAGCGTGTATTCAGCTACGTAGGTGTCACCAGTAGGCATGATATAGAGACCGACTATACGATCTCCGACGACGCACACGGATTCGGCTGGTCGATAATCTTCATCAACAAGACTGTCACAGTTACCAGAGTTGGAAAAGATCGCCGCCCAAGGCGCTGAATGGCTCGTTACAAGCAGGCGGTCATCAAGCATTGTGTACACAGCACTTGGCCTGAAGCTAACCCCCGGACTGCACGCATCCATCGCTACCTGATGCAATTCCATTGAACGCAGTTGGACATAGTTGAGCGACTGCGAGATGGGATCTGTAAAGACCAGAAGGCTGTCACGCGTCAGCACGACAGTCGAAAACGTGCCGATGGGGGGACTATCAGGAATATCAATAATATTCGTGCTTTGCGCGTTTGCCGATACAGACAATAACACAACAATTGCAAAAACGACAGCGAGTCGAACAGAGTATTTGAACGTCAAACGATAGCCTTGTGCTTAAGGTTATTCACGAATAGCGATCTTGCTGACAAGTATATCGCCGGTATCTGCACATGCCGAAACATACATATCGTCCTCAATGAACCGTGGCCCACAATCGGGATCCAGAAGATCAAACGAGTACACATATTCTAATGAGTTTGTAGAATACACGTCTATCACAGGAGCCGTTGGCCCGCCTGCCGTAGTAAGATATATGTTCGAATCAGTAGCATTGATAAGCCAGTCGAATACAACATCGGGAGGCAATGCTCCGTCGACTCGTGGATCGAGAGATTCTATGCGGGGAGACGTGATGGATCGCCTGGAACGCTGTACAATTCCGTCAGAATCAAAGACAATCAATAGTCCACTGTACATGGTTGAGAGCACTACACCATTTGAGTATCCATCCATGCTCCCATCAACGTATCGAAACACATCCAGAGGATCTCCCTGATAAAAATGGTGGGCATCCACTGTATTCAGACTATCGTCAACAACCGTCAGGAATGGCTTGGACAGCGTGCTGGATACCAGCGCGTTCCGACTTGTGACACCAATAGATTTTACTCTATCAACTATTGTCCTTTGATATAGCGTACCTCGCGCATCGATTATTGTGATGCGTGACGCTCCATAATCCACAATAAACAGCGTCCCATCATCCCTTACGTCAAAAGAAGTAATATTGCTGAATTCACCAGGCCCACGGCCAGTCACCCCGTAGACGGCAATACTATTTAACAACTTATCATATACATGAATCCGCTCTGTACTCTTGTCCAGCACGAAGATGGTTCCATTCTCAGTACGCCTGATTGTGGGAATCCTACCCAACGAGTTTTTCAGAGTATCAGTACGTATAGCACTGACGTGAACCTTTTTTCGATTACTGATATCTTGGCCGGGGATGTCATGAAAATAGCCTACTCCTACCTGTTCTTCACTGCACGAGCAAAGCAATAATACGATTGCAATCAACCATTTCATTGAGAAACTGCTCATCAGCCACCTCGCAAGTAGGTTTTCAACGTGGAAGTCACTAGCAGCTACTTCCATACGTACAAGGCACTTTATCCCCGACGGCTTCCGTGTCACACTTGAAGGAGGTCGAACCACAAGGCTTGATAACCGCACAAACACAGCCTAGAACCTGACAAGTTGTAGGGTTACACGACTCTGGAGCACGGGCAACGGCCGCTCCAAACACGGCTATATCCACGTTCATTTGCTGGAGTTGAAAGGCTACCATGTTTTTGGCAGAAGGCAGATCATCTGTTGCCAAGGGAGTATAGTTCACCTTTATCGAACCGAAAACAGCTATGGTTGCTATTGCGAAACCAATCAAGAGTTTAATTTTCATGATATGAAACCGGTTCTTCTGCGTTGTTTAAGGACACTTTGTCATGAGCAAACCATCGCCTTGCTGGAAGTAGTTCACTAATCAGGATTGGATTATTCATATCGTTTCCCGTTGCCAAAACAATACACGCAGGATTTTGGGCAAGCAATAGTCATTTCGCCTCATTCTTACGCACAACTATTCGTTCAAACACCGGCATTGAACGCTTCTGGTCGTTTTTAAGTCGTTTCCACCAATGTCAATAGTCATTTGACACTATTTAGAACCCGGACGTTTTCGTTAACATGTCGCCATGACGAAGTCGTTTTCATGGATACGTGACTGGGTGCGGCGGCCTGTAGGGGTCCTGGCGTGGTCGGCAGCATTGCTGCTGGCTGGACTGTGGGCGGCCTTCCAGGTCCCGCTGGAGTGGGTGCCGCAGGTGGAGTTGCCCATCGTGCGGGTGAGCGCGTCGTGGCAGGGAGCGTCACCACGGGCCATGGAACGGTACGTTACCGCCCCCATTGAGCGGGCCGTTCAGCGGGTCCCTGGTACCGAGAGCGTGGAAAGCCTGTCGGAGGAGGGCTTTTCGAATATCACACTCCATGTTGCGGAGGATGTGGACCTCGGGCTTTATGTGGCTCAACTGAATGAGCAGTTGACCCTGCTCCGGGGCACGCTCCCCGACCGCGTGTGGCCGCGCCTCACGAAACAGATACCCGAGGCGCTGCGCGATGAGCAGGGCTTCATGACCGTACAGCTCATTGCGCCACTGTCGCTCGATGAAGTCCGGCGACTGGCGGATCGCCGTGTGAAACCCCGACTGCAAAGCATATCCGGTATCGCCGACATCGAAGTCATCGGGGGCACGCAGCGAGAACTGCGCATTACCCTTGATCCCGACCGACTGGCCACATCCGGTGTGGGTGCCGGCGAGGTAGGTGTCCGCGTCCGGGAACTGTTGGGGGACGATGCCTACGGCCGGCTGCGCGACGGCGGGCGCAGCGTGCTACTCATGAGGACATCGGAGGACCGGATCAATGTATTCCGGTCGGTGGTCCTCCGCCGAACGGGTCAGGTGCCGGTCAGATTGTCCGATGTCGCCGATGTGGCCATGGAGCCCGCGCCAGTGCGAAGCATCAGCCGGATAGATGGCCAACCCGTCGTTACGCTGCGCATTGATCGCGCCAAGGGCAGCCACCTCATTGCCGTTGCCGAGGAGGTCCATGCCGCGCTCCAAATCCTCGAAGAGGAGCTCCCGGACGGCGCCCGCCTCATTGTTGCCGACGACCGGAGTGAATCGGTGCGCGACCAGATGAATGACGTCACGTGGCGTGGTGGCGCCGGCCTCGTCTTGGTGGTGCTGGTCCTGCTCATGATGCTCCGTAGTGTGCGGGCGACCGCCGCCGTGCTTTTCAGCGTCGGGGTGTCGCTTGCCGTGGCGGTATTGCTGTTGCAACCCTTGGGATTGACGTTGAATCTGTTGACCGTGGCCGGGCTCGTACTGGTGTTTGGCCTGCTCGTGGACAACGCCGTCGTCGTGGTGGAGCAGCTTTTGCAACGCAAGGATCCGGTCGTTGCCCTGCGAGCCGTGTGGCTGCCACTCGTCGGCGGCACGCTCAGCACCATGGCCGTCATGATCCCGCTCGTATACCTGAGCGGCGAGTTGCAAACCCTTTTCCTGCCATTCGGCCTGCTGGTCGCCTTCACGCTTGGCGCGTCACTTCTGACGGCCGCATTGGTGGTGCCCGTCACGGCGCGTTTCCTGCCGTTACATGGACCACCCGGGCGGCTCGGCCGTCGTTTTCGGCACATGGTATCCTGGCCGTACCGGCTCGCCGCCCGCTTTCCGCGCGTCGTGACGCTCGTACTCATATTCGCCCTGGGACTGCCCATTTGGTTGGTCCCTGAACGGATCTCGGTCGATGCACCAGAGGGCGCGCCCGTCGAACGATTGGCATCGCTCTACAACACCGTGCTGGATCACCGGGTGGTGCGGGATGTACGGGATGTTGTCGACCCGTGGCTCGGTGGCGCACTGCGGCGGTTCAAACGCGAGGTCTCGTTCGGGCGTGGGTGGTCCTGGACGCCGCGCCAGGAAGTGTACGTAAACATGGGCTTTCCGCCCGGACACCCCATAGAGCGGGCCGATTCCCTCATGGCCGGATTCGAACGCCTGGCCTTGGCGTCGGAGTCCGTGAGCCGCCTCATCCTGGACGTGCGGGAGGCCTCGGCCAACATGCGGGTCCAGTTCCACGAAGAGGCCTTGACCACCGCCGAGCCCTACATCCTCCGGGAGCGGCTCATTGGCTCGGCCGTGAACATCGGCGGGTTGCGCATCAGTGTCGGCGGTCTGGTCCAGGATGGCTATTACAGTGGTGTGGGCAGTGGTATTTCGGGCGTCCGTTTGGAAGCGCGCGGCCCCAACTACGAGGACCTCGATGCCCTTGCACGAGCGTTCGGACGCCATTTGGCCGGTAGGAGTCGCCGTGTGGCGGGTGTAGACGTAAATGCCGATCGGTATGGGCGATTCGAGGAGGCCCGCCAGGTATTGCGCTTCGACTGGACACCGGAATCCGAGGAGCGAAGCGGCGTCTCGGCGCTGGAGGTGGCAGCGACCCTGGCCCCGGTTTTCCGGACCAACTTCCCCATGGCCTATGCCGACCTGGAGTCCGATGTGCAGGTCCCCATCCGCATTTTGGTCGATGGCGCGGACAGGGCCGACATCGCCGACGTCATGGTGCAACCGCTGTCGGTCAATGCATCGACCGAACTCGTTCTGCAGGATGTCGCCACGTACTCGGTTGAAACACGCCCATCCGGAATCCGGCGGATTGACCAGCGCTACCGGCGGTTCATCTCCGTGGACTTCCGCGGGCCGCCAAAGATGGCCAACGATTTCGTGGAGCGCGAATTGGCCGCCTTCGCCGTGCCCGTCGGGTATTCGCTCGAGCAGGCGCAGTTCAGTTTCTTCACCGATGAGGTCCAGCAATCATTCGGTTGGATGATGCTGGCCACCATCCTGTTGGTGTTTATTGTCACAGCCGCGGTATTCGAGCACTGGCGGCTCCCCCTCATTGTCATGGTATCGGTTCCGCTGTCGGCGGTGGGTGTAACATGGGGCTTTGTATGGACCGGCGCGCAATTCGCCGAAGGGGCCTTTATCGGGTCCATCCTCATGGTCGGTATTGCCGTGAACGATGCCATCCTGCTGGTGGACCGCTATCGTCAGCACCTGGCCGCGCGGCCGCACGGCAATCCATCGCTCCTTATGCGCCTCGCTGTCCGCGAACGCCTGCGGCCCATGGTGACTACGACGCTGACGTCTGTAGTGGCCATGATTCCCATGTTGGTGTACGCCGACAACGCGGACTTCTGGACGGGGCTCGCAGTGACGGTTATAGGCGGTCTCACCGCTAGTACGCTGCTCGCCCCCCTCATGTCCGTCGCCGTCGTGAGCTGGCGCCGAGCAACTTTTTCGACGGATTGACATCATGTTATCATGACGCGCGGTGGCTTCGTCATCGTATCTCTGGCCTTAATGGTCGGCTGTGGGAGTGCTCCCACGGCTGAGACTACCGGCAGCATTGACTTCACGCTGGAACGCACCATCGGGCGTGACGTGATGCTCGCCTTCCCACGGCATGTGGCTACGCTCGGGGACGGGACCGTGCTGGTAGGCGACGGTGCGACCATTCATCGGATTTCGCCGGATGGAGAACACCTGGGACGGTTTGGCGAACGTGGATCGGGGCCCGGAGAGATCGAGTGGCTCTCTACCATGGTGGTGAACACAGACAACGAGGTTCTGGTCTGGGATCATCGGTCCCAACGAATGACGTTCTGGTCAGGAACGGGTGAGCTTCTGAGGTCCCAACCATTCAACCTGCCGACTTCTATGGTATCCATTCTTCCAAACGAATCTGGATATACGATGGCCTACGCATTGCGCCCACAAGATGGAGAAGTATCGTACTGGCTGCACGACTACGGGATAGACCTTCAGGAACCGCCGATTGAGCACACATCTTATGAATTGGCCGCCATGGCAGACATGGATGGCCGGACGGTTCTGGCTGGTGCGGGCTCCCTCGCACACGTCAATGACGGGTATGTTTGGGTTCCCAGATTGTATGATGGAAACCTTGTACACATTGACGATACAGGAACGGAAACCATCATAGCCGGAATGGCGGTTTCCGGACCTCTTGCCAGACACGTCGACACGCGAGAGGAAAGCAACCTGAGTCGATTTCAGGCGGGCAATGCTTGGCACATTCGTGTTCGATATTTCGGTGCAGGCCTCTTCTCAATGCCGGGTGGCGGCCTGTTGCACGCGGTCTGGGTTGACTCGTACCCCAATAGTCCCGACCCGCGGACGGAGATTACAGTGTTCGACGCAGATCTTGACGTTTCAGCCACGCGATCCCTGACGCGCGCCGACTCGCTCGGGACGCCGCTCCACATGGACGACCACGGTCGGTTGTACACGGTCCGCTCGGAGCCCGAACCCCATATTGCGGTGTGGCGCGTTGAATACAAGGCGGAGTAAATATTTCCAGTTTGGCGCGGCATGCGCGGCCCTGCTTATCGGGTGCGGTCCGGCTGCATCTGTCTCGATGCCGGGTGATCAGCCCCTGATGGTGCTCTCGGACTCCACACGGATCATTGATTATGAGAGCATGGAGTTGGTAGACGGATCCAAGCTATGGGCTTGGAATGGAAGCCTGTACCTGGTCGACGCGAATTTTTCCGGGTTGGTTCGCTTCGATAGGGACGGACGTTTTCTGAATACAGTCGGAAATGGTCGGGGAGATGGCCCAGGGGAGCTACGACAGCTGTTTGATGTCACATTTTCGGCTGAACTGGTGTTCCTCTATGACCCGAATGCCCATCGAATCGTGGACTTTTTGCCGGACGGAACGCTTCTGCGTTCACGGACAGTTGATGATCTAGGACTTCAACATGTCGCGCTGGACACAGATGTGGTTCTTACGACCCTGATGAAGCGACAACTGTTCACGTTTGTGGATACGACAGGAGCGGAGATTCAATCCATGGAACACCCTGTGCAAGACGTCACCAAGAACCAGTTGGGATTGGCGGGAAGGCTTGCTCCTATTTCTGATACGCGCTGGTTGTATTCGCCCGACGTATTGCCATTCTGGTCCGTTGTTGATCGATATGAGGGCGTCATCTTGACCGTCGACACAGACGACGGTCGTACAATGGATCACGTCCTGAATGCCCCTGAAACAAACGGGAACGCCATCCGATTCCCGGCGAGCGATATACGGGCAGGTAGTGCGTGGGTCCAGTCCGGAAAGGTTTTCCTGCGACTTGAAGACCGATCAGACCCGGACGCGCGCCGTGCTTGGCTGGACATTTATGCCTTGGACGACGGCACGTATCTAGGCCAAGTACCCATTCCGTACGGATACGCGGCGCTTGACGGTCAGGATCTCTTCATATCGAGCGAAACGGGTGTCGACCGGTGGCGCCTTTCAGCGGTGGAATAATCAGCCCTCCTCGACCCGGACCCGGACGCGCACGACGTGTGGGTAGGGTTGGTAACGGACGGCCAGGAATTCTCCAGGGGCGATCGTGTGAGCGATGTACCCGAGGCCAAGTGGCTCCATGTCTTCATTCTCGACCGAGAAAACAAGTCGCCGTTTTTCGTCGAATACATCCAATGATCGATGGTTATCCGGTTCCGGAGGGTTGCCTTGCGTGAACGCCAGTCGGGAGTGCTCATCTGGATCAGGAATATTCGTGGGCCAGCGGGACTCCACCAGCCAGTACCCGTCTTGCAGCGGTGCAGGTTCACTAACCGAGCTGTACATCCGGACACCGAAGCCAGATCCGAAGGTGGCATAACCAGGCCTCGTGTAATCCGGCACGTCGCGGCGGACAATCTGCAGCGTGTCACCTTGCAGTGAGTACCGCGCCAGCTCGTAGCGAAGGTTGTTTGAAAGCACGATGTCATTCGCCATCATGGCGACGGATCCTCCAGCCGAAATGCCCCCGGGGATATCAATTTCGATCTCCTCCTCAACCCGGAACGAATCAATGACTGACCAATCGTGCATGTCCATGTGCAAGACCCGCGTTCCAACAGCACCTTGCAAGCTGCCTGAAAACACGATCGTTGAATCTTTCAGGATGGCGACTGGCCGAACAAAGCCGACCTGCCCCAATTCATCGCGCGACACGGTCTCCAGATGTGTTCCATCACCAGCGAAGAAGTCCAGGCGCTGTCCGCCCTGGTTCTGAATCATCAGATCTCCCCATGGGGATCCCTTCATGGCGAAAGCCCGGTTGATTTCTCCCGGACCCTCTCCTTCCCGCCCGAATGTTGAGTGAAATGATCCGTCTGAATTGAACACGACGACCCGTGTCTGGTCCAGGATGAACACGCGCCCATCCGGTCCTTCAAAGACATACGCCGGGCTGCTCAGGACTTCCTCGAATGGCTCCTCTTCCACACCGAACTGAACCAGTTCCTCCACAACCAGGTGGTACCGGTCACTTTCCTGCTCCGGGCCGTGGAACGGGTTCTCTACGATGAGTCCGTCAGACGCCTGGTCTGTTGAACACGCGGCAAACAGTGGAATCAGGAAAAAGAGTGCCAATATCCGAGGCATGATGGTAGACCTTTCAGTGTTCGATGCATCAAACCTGCGGAAAACCGGTCAACTTTACAAGCCACTGAGCGGGTCACCGCACAAATGTAACCACTCGGGTCTGGGAACGTCCTGCCGCTTGAATGCGCGCCGCATACACGCCGCCCGGAAGGTCGGCCGACCACTGGAAGGTCTGCGTGCCGGTCGACGCCACACCCAACTCCTGGCTGAACACTTCGCGGCCCAGCATATCGTGCAGTGTGAACGTCACCGGACCCGGAGCGGGTGCATCGATCCGGATGGACCCGTGTCCGCTGGACGGATTCGGCCACAGCGCGGCCGAAAGGGTCGGCAGCTCCATGCGCTCGGTGGCCACCGTGGTCGGGTCGAACCCCAGTTCCGAAAGGGGACGGCGATAGATGCCATAGCCGGCATTGGTCGGCGCCTCGTCGTTGCTGTCGACAACCAGTACGTACATGTCGCTGCCCACGATCTGCATGGTCCGGATCGTGGATTTCCGGGCACCGGCAGCGACGAGTCCGTCAGACATGTCGGCAAATGACGCACCGCCATCGTGACTGACGTATACCCGGTCATTCGGACCATACATGATGGACTGTCCGGCCACAAAGAGCAGGCTCTTCTGGCGGAGCGGCGTGGACTGCTGGCCGAAAATGCCACCCAGACCCGGAGGTGTGTTGACATCGATCCACGTGGCCCCGCCATCGTCACTGCGCTTCAGAACGGCGGGTACGTTACCAGCCGAGAATGGTGCAGTGACCACGTACAACGTTCCGTCTTCCGCAATAAACCCCGCTGACGTAGCACCGAGGTCCGTATCTACAAACGTCGCGCCGCCATCGGTAGATAAAAAAGTGTCTCCCCCGAACTGGTTGTACGCCGTGAAAATGACGTCGCCGCGGGCATGGACCCAGGTCAATTCGCTGTCGCGGCTGGATACGGCTGTGCTCGACCAGGTAAGTCCGTTGTCGCTGCTGACGCGCAGGTTTGCCGACTGGGTGGTAGCGTACAGGCGACCGTTGGTGTCATCGAAGAAGTACGAGGTGGTGTTGCCACCCACACCGTCTACGCCGGTCCAGGCTGTACCGGTGTCGTTGGACAGGAAGTCATGATTACCGGAGACCTGGACAACGAAGCCATTCGGCGTTGCAAGTACATTCCGGGCCGAACGGGCACCGTTTGGACCATTGGCTACCCACGACTGGCCCAAGTCTGACGACGTGAATATGGCTTCCGAGTTGGCGCCACCATCGTTCGTGGCAACGATGACGCTGCCCTTCACGGCAAAGTCCGTGTAGGTGCGACCGGCTTCGGAAATGTTGACCCACTGGGCGTTAGCGGGTCCGGCAACGAGTAAGAGTGCGAGAATCAGTAACAGTCGATGCATGTCGTACAGGTGCGTGTTGTGGTGGTACCACAACCTACCCGTCAGGGACGAATCCATGACATACCCGCTGGCAGGTATTCCGGCGGGAATCGACGACAATCCGTATCCTGCCATCTCCCGGAACAACGCACGCTGACATGCTCCCATCATTCTCTCGGAGCAGGGTCGTTTTCACCCTGCTCACCCTGCTGCTTGTGCCCTCGCTGGCACAGCCTGTTTTCGCCCAGACCCACGCCTTCACGGGCGCGCACATCATCCCCATTGCCGGAGATGAAATACCCGACGGAACGCTTGTCATTGAGGGCGGGCGCATTGTGGCGGTCGGGCCGTCGTCTGACGTACGCATTCCCCGCGGCGCGGAGCGGCACGATGTAAAAGGCATGGTCATCATGCCAGGCCTCGTGGACACACACAGCCATGTCGGCGAAGTGGAAGGCGCGGATCGCAGCGGCCCCATACAACCGGATGTCCGTGTCATCGACTCCATCAATTCGCGCGATGCCGGGTTCCAGAAGGCCCAGTCAGGCGGTGTGACGACGGCTAACATCATGCCGGGCTCGGGGCACTTGCTGTCTGGCCAAACGCTGTACGTCAAATACCGCGACGTGGACACCATTGATGAACTCATGATCCGCGATGAAAACGGTGATTGGGTCGGTGGCGTGAAGATGGCCAACGGCACCAATCCGCGCGGCGGATCTCCCTTCCCGGGCACACGCGCAAAGGCCGCCTCATTGGTCCGGGCGCAATACATCAAGGCGCAGGAATACCAGGCCAAGATCGCAGCGGCCGGTGACGATGCATCGAAGCTGCCACCTCGCGACCTGGGAATGGAGGGTTTGGTCGATGTCCTGGAAGGGCGAAAGACCGTCCACCACCACACGCACCGCCACGACGATATCCTGACCGTGCTGCGCCTCGCCGATGAATTCGGCTTCCGCGTGGTCCTGCATCACGTTTCGGACGCGTGGAAGGTCGCCGACGAAATTGCTGCCTCCGGTGCAGCGGTATCACTCATTTCAGTCGACAGCCCCGGCGGTAAGCTGGAGGCGATGGACAACAGTTTCAAGTCCGGTGCCGAGTTGGAGCGCGCCGGCGCGCTGGTAGGCTTCCATACCGATGATGGTATTACCGACTCCCGCTTCTTTCTACGCCAGGCAGCCCTCGCGGTGCGCGCCGGCATGAGCCGTGAAAAGGCACTCTATGGTATGACGATGGCGGGTGCACGCATGCTGGACCTCGAAGACCGTGTAGGCACACTGGAGGCCGGCAAGGACGCCGACTTCATTGTTCTTTCGGGCGATCCGCTCAGCGTCTATACCCACGTGACACAGACCTGGATTGACGGTGAGAACGTATTCGACCGATCCGATCCCGATGATCGCAAGTACGCCACAGGCGCATACGGCGCGAGTCACGACCAGGCCAGCACCCTTCACCTTCTGCAGCGCGAGGCGGGACAATGAATCGAATAACATCCATTTTTGTGGCCGTCGCGTTGACGGCGACCGCCCTCCTGCCCTCTGCCCAGGCCCAGAACATTGCCGTCCGCGGCGGTGTGGTCCATACCATGGCTGGTGCATCCATCGAAAACGGGGTCGTACTTGTTGAGAACGGCAAAATTATGCGCATCGGGCGCGAACGCGATGTCCGCATCCCGGATGGCTTTGATGTCGTAACGGCCCCGGTTGTGACGCCCGGCCTCGTCGATGCCCATTCCGTCGTCGGACTCGCCGGCTACCTGAACCTTGGCGATGACCAGGACCAGGTGGAGCGCTCGGCGCCCATCCAACCGGAGTTGCGCGCCATCGATGCCTACAATCCGCGGGAAACCCTCGTGGAATGGGTGCGCGGCTTCGGAGTGACCACCATGCATACGGGGCACGGCCCAGGCGTGCTGGTGTCGGGTCAGACCATGATCGTGAAAACCGTTGGCAACGACGTTTCGGAGGCTATCGTGAATCCGGCCGCCATGGTCGCCGTCACGCTTGGCAACGGCGCCAAAGCATCGGGCGGGAAATCCCCGGGCACCCGGTCCAAAATGATCGCGATGTTGCGAAGCGAGTTGCTCAAAGCCCAGGACTATGCCACCAAGTTGGCCGAAGCCGAAGAAGGCAAAGAACCGACACGCGATTTGCGGATGGATGCATTCGCCGCGGTGCTGGCGGGCGACATGCGCCTGCTGGTGACGGTTGAGCGCTCACATGACATCCAGACGGTATTGCGCCTGGCAGAGGAGTTCGACATCGACATCGTGCTCGATTCGGCATCCGAAGCGTATCTGGTGACCGACCAGATCAAAGCTGCCGGTGTGCCGGTCATAACCCACCCAACCATGGCCCGTCATGGCGGCGAACGGGAGAACGCAACGTTCGAGGCCGCCATGCACCTGCGCGACGCGGGCATTCCGTTTGCGCTGCAAAGTGGATTCGAGGCCTACGTGCCCAAGACGCGTGTCATCCTGTTTGAAGCCGGCATCGCGGCGGCCAATGGGCTGACGTTTGACGAAGCACTGGCCTCCATCACGATCAATGCCGCGCGCCTGTTGGGGGTGGATGACCGTGTGGGCTCGCTGGAAGTGGGCAAGGACGGCGATATTGCGCTGTATGACGGCGACCCGTTTGAATACACGACCCACGCCATCGGCACCATCATCGACGGAAAGGTCGTGAGCACGGCGGTTCGGTGATTCAATTGCGGTGGCAATCCGTTGGGCTGCTTCTGGTTGCGGGCGTGCTTTTCGTCGGCTGCGCGCGGCAACGGGAAAGGCCCTCAAAGGAGCCGCAGCCAAACGCCACAATTACACCTTCAGAGCCCGCTACCGAAGTACCAGCCCTTCCACAGGGTTCGGAAATCCACTCGGTGCACTGCCTGCTGGGCTGCCCCATGGGCGGACCGGACACGAACGACTTGCTGTTCCGACACGCCTACACGATGTCGTCGAACGACGCCACGAAGTTTGCCGACTGGGTGGCGTACGTCGTTGACACGACGTCCGTGCGGCCGGTCTTCCAGACCGGCCGCAACTGGCAACCCGACAACTGGCTGGATCCCGAGGAGACGCTGGAGGAAGACGACTACCGCGGCGCCAACGCGACGCTCAGCACCGATCGCGGTCATCAGGCCCCCCTCGCCTCCTTCCGCGGAACGACGTGGTGGAGCGAAACCAATTACCTGTCGAACATCACCCCGCAGCGTTCTGCCCTGAACCAGGGTCCGTGGGTGAAACTGGAGAACGAAGAACGGACCCTCGCCGAGGAAGGCAATACCGTCTATGTGTTGACCGGACCCCTGTATGAGCGCGATATGCCACCACTGCCGGAAGCCGATGAACCCCATCGCGTTCCGTCCGGATTCTGGAAGGTCATCACTGTCGTGTCGCCGGTAGGCCCGGCGACGCTTCTCGAGCACCGGGCCTACATCATGGACCAGGACGCCGCACGCGGCTCGGAGCCCGAGTCCATGCGGGTGAGCGTCGAAGACATCGAGCGACGGTCCGGGTTTGATCTGTTTCCGGGACGGTGACGAACGGGGTCATCTGGAGACTGTGAACGGTACGGAGCCTTCAACGACGTGTTCATCATTTCCGGCCGTACCCCAGTCCAGCGTGTAGTTGCCCGTCGGAAAGTCCAGTGTGTCGGATCTGATGCCAATGAATGACTTCGGATCCTGCGTGGAGGCGATAGTCAATGCCACGGAATCGCCGCCCGACCGCGTAATGCGGAGGGATGAACTTTCCATCCGAACGTTTTGATTGAACCACACCTGGACCGTGTCGGGCACGCTGCCAATCACCGCTTCTTTCGAAGGATTGCTCTGTTTCAAGGCCAGATGATAGGTATTCCACCCCGTCCCAATGAGCAGAACGGAGACGATAAAGACGGATGACAGACGTTTCATGGTGTTGCTACATGCGTCCTTACGACGCGCTTGGTTGAAGATGGCGAGTACGGAGCCCAGTTGGGATGCGGCGGCGAAGGGTCCGCGTGTGTGCCATCAGGGCGTTCATTCCAGACAATGACAGCGGTACCCCCGCCCGCGGCCAGATGGGGGTAAGTTGCCAGAACACCCGCCGGACTCACATACTCCATGGATCCAAAACGGGCGCCTCCGTTGCGGGACACGGCATGGGCTATCCTGGGCGGAGTAATCCGCCCGTCATCAAAAACCAGATGGACGGTATTTCCCGAAGTGGCGAGCTGGACATGCGAGGCCGCAGACTGATCGGCCGTTTCAGAAAGGATGGGTGACGAGAATGACTGGCCGCCGTCAAGGGACCGGACGTACTTGACACCGGCCGCGCCCTCCTTGCCGGTCCACCATGCTACATGGACCGTACCGTTTTCTGAGACCGCGAGAGCGGGTCCTGCATCGGGGCAATAATCCTGGACCCAACCATCTTCGAATACAAGGACGGGAGCTCTCCACGTAAGCCCGCCGTCCGTGGACGATGACATGACGATATCCCGGATGCCCCCGTCGAGGATCTTCCGCCAGGCCACGAACAGCGTACCATCGGGTGCCGCTACGAGCGCCACGCGGCAACACTCGCACGTCGCCGCTGAATCGGGCATCACCGGGTCCGACCACGTCCTACCGCCGTCCTCGGAGCGACTGACCAGCATTCTCACTTCGTACGAGTCGCTCGATGAATAGCGGGAGTCCAGCCACGCCACGTACAACGTGCCGTCAGGGCCCGATGTGAGTTCGTGGTTGTTCCGATACCCTCCGAATGCCGTCTCCCCGCCGGGTCCGCCAACAACTTGCCAGGAACGGCCGCCGTCGGTGGATTCAGCAACACGGATACCGGTTGAACGCCAGACCTGATCGGGCGATGAAGAGGCTGACCAGGCTATGTACATGGCGCCGTCAGGCGTCGACGTCCATTGCGGTGGGCTCTCGGAATCTACCAGTGGCACACTTGCTTCATCTTCAATGATCGCAGGTGCCATTCCATCCACCATAACGGTCAACGTACCGAATGGCGCCATCCCGGTGGTCGATGTCGAGTCGGAAGCGTGCGTTACCCACGCTGTGACCAACGCATCGGATGAAGTCATGTCGGCATTTGAGACAGACTTGCGGAGGACGGGAGCCGAGAGCACCTCCATGATCGGTTCAGCGGGCTCACGGCACCCTGAGACGGCCAGCACCATCACGGAAGCGAGTAAAAATCGGCTCATTGAATCGTCCTCAGATACGTTGAAATCTCCTCATGCGCCCCTGTGGGCAAGCGCCCGGTCCATGTCCGGACAATTTTCCCTTCCTTGTCAATGAGGAAGGTCGACGGCACGGCCGCGGAGCGATACCTGTCCTGCAACGTTCCGGACGGATCGACCATGAGTGGAAACGTGACACCCAGGTTCTTGCCGAACGCACGGATCGCCTCCGGGTCAACATCGTCCACGCTCACACCGAGTACCCGAAATCCATTCGACGCCATATCATCATGGATTTGCTGCAGATCCGGGAATTCTTCGATGCATGGACCGCACCAGGTGGCCCACATGTTGAGCAAGGTGACGGGCTGTTCGGAGCCGATCGCGTGGACCACGCCGTCGATGTCCGGACCGGAAAATGACGGTGCCGATTCTCCGGCTTGCATGGTCCTGAAGCCGGTCGTGACCGGTGGCGGGTCCGCACAGGCAACAATACCGGCGAGCAACAGCATGGGCAGGCCGACTTTAAGCAGGTTCATCAGATATCGTACCCCACAGTGATATAGACATTGCGGCCTTCGCTCGGCAGATTGCCGAAGCTCAGGTGTTCGTGATAAAAGGTATCCAGCAGGTTCTCAATGCCCGCTTTCACGGTAACGTGGTCCTGAAAACTGCGACTGGCACGCAGGTTCAGGATTGCGTACCCGTCGGTTCCGTCTTCCTCGGCGACCAGCCGAGCCACCCTGTTTTGTGGCAATGCCCACCGGGTTTCGAGCTCGGCATAGCCCAGCAGGCGTTCCCAGCGCAGGCTGACCATGCCGCTCATGGGCGGCATGAGGTACAGCGGTTCACCGACATCCCGGTTCTGACCACGCACATAAGAGGTCGATGCAGCCACCGACATCCCCTGCCCGAGACCCAGCGTGCCACTGAATTCGAATCCAATGAGGGTTGCGGCGGTCGCATTCCGGTATACCCGGAACCGGTACACGTCATTTCCGGCCAGACCATCGTCGGACAGCCCCACGATGTAGTTCCGGATGTAGTTGCCGAATACGGTCGCCTTGACGCCATAGCGCTCTCCCCAATGCTCCGTGCCCAGTTCGGCCTGCCAGGACCGCTCGGGCTTCAGGTCGGGATTTCCGGTGTAGAAAAAGCCGTCCACGTAGTTGTAGACATAGTGCCCATAATTCTCGACATGGGTCGGGAAACGGCCGACCGACGACAGGCCGAGCCGGTAGCGTACCAGCGGGTCCGGCGCGTATTCCAGCGAGACACTGGCATTTCCCTGGAGGTACGTCCGGGCCAGATCGTCGGTATTCCACCGTCCTTCCAGGATGTCAATGGCCTCTGTTCGCCGCACGTCGCGGCGGGATGCATCGACCCGACCTGACACGTGGCCCCGTAATGTGGATGTTAATTGCCGTGATACATCTGCAGCCACCGATCCCTGGTCCACAAGGATATCCCCGAGGTTCAGCAAGTACATGTCCGGAATATTCTCGTAGACGGAGAACATCCACATATCCCCGAAGCTCTTGGTGCTGTAGGCGTCTAGGGTGAGCCCGAACCGGTTGCGACCACGATCCAGGTGCGCCTTGCTGATGACACCGCTTGTTTCGGTGCGGCCATACATGGGCATGTACATGCCCCGCATGACCGGCCGGTCGGTGACATCACGGGCAAAATCATCCATCCAGTGATTCACCGTGTTGTAATACACGCGGGAATCCACCGACAGGCCGTGTGTGGATTTGTGCGGCGTCCACACATGGTTCAAACTGTACATGCGCGCCTTGGCCAACGTGGCATCCATGAGCAGAACCGGGTACCCGACGCCCCACGCATTGTCTCCCAGGAACGATGCCGTGAGCTCGTGCGCATGATGCGGCCGGACCGACACATCGACCTTGTAGTTGTTCTTCTCATATCCCGATCCGGCAATCCGGTCCGATGCTCCCGGGCGGAAGTCGTCTGCCCGTCGGTACGACCAACTGGCCCGGGTACTGAAGCGTCCTTTCGATGCACCGGCCACAACGCGCCCACGCCGGAGCATGGAAGCCGATTCGGCCGACGCCTCGGTCGATACATGAAAGGCCTCTTCGTAGGATGGACGTTCGGTCACGAGATTGACGCCACCACCAATCTGGGCGCCGCTGGCCAGGTCAAATCCACCCTTGGTGAGTTCGAGACGCGCCAGGTTGTCTACCTCCACGTAGGCAGATGTCGGGTCCATCTTGTCCACGCACGCCCCAACCACTTTCATGCCGTCAATTACGAGCCCGATTTGACCGCCGCCCATGCCCCGGATGACCGGCTCCCACGCAAAATTGCCACGCTGCAGGAAATCGGCTCCCGGAATGCGATCCATGAGGTCTTCCGTAGCATTCTGGACGTGGGGCGATGCCGACGGATCGTCGACGCGCTCACGCCTATTGCTGACCACCACTTCCTCGAACGACAAGACTTTGGGCGACAACCGTATGTCCAGAGTTGCTGCGAACGGTCGCTCCAGATGGACCGTTTTGGACTCATACCCGATGGCAGATACGCGCAGCATATGGTCAGACTCCTTCAGTTCGAGATGGAATCGACCGTCCGCCCCGGCGGCTACCCCCCGTTCCGTTCCGGAAATACCGACCGTAGCCAACGGAACTGGATCACCCGTGACGGCGTCGGTTACGCGACCCATAAGGTGTTGCGCCTGGACAACGGGAGCACAGAGCAAGACGAGGACAAGCGGTAGAACGTACTTCATGGTTCTGGAAATCATGATCAGTGTACCAGGAATCCTTTGAAGGCGACCACGCGATCGGGTGCCGCGTCGGAGGCGATGGTTACGGTCAGTTCCCACCCCCCGGACATGATGAAATTGATGCGACCAGCATAGCGGCCATCACCCACGGGCGCAGGGTCCGTGAAGGGCGTGCTATGGCCTTCCCCACCTCCCATGTCCATGTACGGATAAAGGGACAGGTCCAGACCGGACACCGCAGTGAAGGACGTCCCATCGAAGGCAAACACCGACAGCACGAGATCATCGCCACCAGTTCGGGGCGCGGTCGGCGCCATCCAGGCCACGCTCCACCCGGCCTCCGGTACCTGCTGCACCCACAGCGACGGCCCGACCGTCACAGGAAGCGCCGCGTCCGCGCCCCGCACGTCCAGCTGCCACGACCCATCCAGCCCCGGTGGCGGCAGGAAGAACACATCGGCCTGCCACCCATCCTCGGTGCGGTATGGCACAGCGGCCGGAAACGGGGACGTAACGGTCGTCGTCCCTGCCCGGAAAACGGGATCCAACAGCCAACCGGACAGGTCGGCGTCGCTGCTGCGGAGCAGCAACGTATTCCAACCGGCAGCCAGTTCGTTGTTGGCCTGCACAGCAACCGATTGCCCACCAACTGTCAGCGTTCCGAGGTCCACAAACTCCGGCCCGGCCGCCGATTCATCGGGATGCTCCCGGTAGAAATCGGTCTCCGTTATATCCGGTGCGCAACCGGCCACCAGCAGCAGGCTGCTAACGGCCACGCATCGAAGAAAATCAGTCATGTTGGGGTCCTTCCAGTGTAATGGTATCATCGAGGGCGCGGAGAAATGCTTCCAGGTCGCGGAGGTCGGCGTCGGTCAAGGGGAGCGGACGAATGGCAGGGTGCTGATTCCGGACACCGGTCCCGCCGTCCCGGTATTGCCGGAGTACATCGGCCAGCGTGGCAAGCGAACCATCGTGCATGTACGGTGCCGTCCGGGCCACATTCCGCAGCGACGGCACCTTGAACCGACCGTAATCTTCCGCCAGGCCCGTGATGCGGGCACGCCCGGAATCGGCAGGGGCGATGGCCGTCCCGTTGTTTTCGAATGCGTGGTTCGTCAGCAGGAATCCATTGTGACAGGTTGTGCAAGTGTTCTCTTCGAACAACTGCAGTCCGCGGCGCTCGGACGCCGTGAGCGCGTCGGTTCGACCGGCCAGGTAATCATCGTAACGAGAACCTCCCGTCCGGATGGTACGCTGGTAGGTAGCCAACGCCTGCGTCAGGTTTCCGAGCGAGGGTTCCGTCCCGAACGCGGTTTCAAACGCTGCGGCGTATTCAGCATCCTCCTTGAGGAATGTGACCAACCGCCCCAGGTCCATGTCCATTTCCAGCGGACTCTCCAGCGGAGCCAGCGCTTGGGCTTCCAAGGTGAACACACCGCCATCCCTGAAAAAGAGGGTCTCGTAGGCGATGTTCACCAGACCCGGGCTGTTGCGGATGACCATACGACCACCTACACCGACTGACACGGGCAAACCGTCTGCGAAGGCGAGATCCGGCTCGTGGCATGACGCGCACGACACCGTTCCGTCACCCGACAGACGCGTGTCGAAAAACAGCCTCCGTCCGAGCCGGGTCTTCGCCTCCGACCATGGATTGTGGGACGGGAACGGAACCGGTTCAAAGGAACCAGGCACCTCCAACGTCACCGACAACGAGGAATCCACGTCGGGACCGAAGACCCGGCAGCCGGACAGGGCCACCAAGGCTATGAGCAGCAGCAACCGCACGGAATCGGCGGCTACTGACCCATGGAGTGCAGCCCGTGGAACATGAAGGCGCTGGACAATTGCCCGGCCACTTTGTTCGCCACGGGCATGTTGTCCATGGTGTGGCACAGACGCTCCGACTCGAGGCCCAAATCGACGAGCGACAGGATATCGGCGTAGTCTACCATCGCGTGAACAGTGGACATCTTGCCGCCTTCGAGCGTGAAGTCGGCCGACAGCGTGACCTCACGAGCAAAGGTGTTCATGCCAAGATGTGTTTCCCACGGCGTGTCAGGCGTTGAGTCGCCATCGGTGTCCACAAGGCCGTCCACGCGGAGGTAGATGTAACCGCTGTTCCAGCTCCAGTGGTTGTTCTTGTCGGTCTGCTTGGCCAGGTCGTGGCCAGCCGGGAATTGCGTCGGGTCCACTTTGTTGTCGGTGCCGGTCACGCCTACCTGAAACCGGACTCCCGTGTATCGACCTTCCGGCGCTTCTCCAAGCGACCAGGAATCAACACCGGCATCGTGCTTGGCCAGCATGACACGGTCGGTAACCGTATGGGCGATGTCCGAACCGTCTTCGCCTTTCGCCGTGACCGTCACCGGGTCACCAGCAAAGGTGGTTTCCGTCCCATCCTCATGGATGAGCGTGAACTGGGAGATATAGAGGCGGGCCGCCGAAAACGTGATGGCCGAGCCGTTCAGGTCATAGGTGGATGCCGTGGAAAAGGGTTGTCCGTCGAACACGGGCTGGAGTTCGAACGATACAGTGGCCGGTTCATCGTCCGTGACATTGGTGTCACATCCAACGAGGAAGAAAGCCAGGAATACAGGAATAACAAAGAGACGTGCGAATGCCTTCATGATACAGGAATACGGATGGGCGCCCGGACAGGAATTGCCGGTACGCAGTTGGTCGAATGAGAAACGAGGTAGGGTTCCTTAAGCGACCGGGGGTCCGCGGGCCTGGATCCGGAACGTGGTTTCAACCGGGCGGTCGTCACCAAACAGGGAGAATGCTGCTTTCGCGCCTCGCGGGAGGGGTAGCTCCTGGGCGTCCGTAACAGCTCCTTGCGATTGTCCTGACAAGAGGGCCAGGATGGGGCACTCTTCCGCACATTCAACGGGCGCGTCCACGGAAGGACCGTCGCTCGTGGTGTGCATCCCGTGCGACATCGACATCGACATCGAGGCGTCCATCTGCATCCAGAGGATGTGCTGGACGGGCGCCACCACGCCGCCCAGAACGAGCGACGCGAGCAACAACAAAGCCGGCGCCTGTCGAAGATTTCCCGATGTACGTGTACGGAACATGCACCTGTAACCGTCGGGAAATCCGGAAGGTTTCAATGCACCATTGCCTACCTCACCAGGACCATGCTCCTGGTCAACGTGGTCTTTCCGGTCCACAAACGTACGAGAAACGTTCCGCTTGCCAGGTTTTCTGCCTGGAAACGAACCGTGTGACGCCCTGCTGGCAAATTGCCGTCGACAAGTCGGGCGACCTCACGACCCAGCACGTCGTATACGCTCAACCGGACCTCGGCCGGCTCGGCCAATTCGAACGGGATGACGGTCGTCGGATTGAATGGGTTGGGATAGGCCGCAAGCAACACTGTCGCCGCGGGTACAACCGCTACGTCGGACTCGACGGCCGTCGCTTCGCCGTTCACAAGCTCCGTAGCATCGATCCACAGAATGGCTCCATTCTGGCCTCCCCACCACGCATTGGAAATGTTCGACCAATTCCCGAACGAATCCATCTCCCAGGCACCCTCGACGAAGCTACCGACTGCTTCACCTGATGCCAATCCATAGAGGTCACCTGGAGAAGCGTACTCCTCGAAATGAACGGCCACGTAGAATGTGGCTCCGACTTCGACGTCAGGAAGGACAAAGGAGATCGGTGTCGGCAGCCCATCTGGCGAAGGTGCCATGTAATCGCCCTGTTCGTCCGTCACCAGATTGATGACGGGGGACTCGTACAGAAGCTGGTCAGGGCCTGTCGCCGCAGTCCCTGACCAGACAGCGACGGTTGCATCAGCGGCAGATCCGGTGGCATGGCTGTATCCCATCCAGAACCGGATAGCCGACAGCGTACCCGTTGTCTTGCCCGACGGAAGGCTCAGAAGCTGGGCCTTGGCCCGGTCTCCGTAAATATTGGTCCCGAAGACAAATCCACCGTCGGTCGCCGCATAGGTCTGGTACGGCGCCAACAGATTGTATGCCGCAGTAATCTCGACCTCTGCACCAGGCCGAACCAGTTCGAGTACTTCATCCTGACTCAGATTCCGATCATAGATACGGAAGTCATCGACATCCAGGTCAATACCCTCTACAATGCTGTTGAATAGCACGAAGCCGTCTGCTTCCAGCATGATCTGGTCTTGAATCGGATCGGCGATTCCAGGCACGACCGGAAGGCCATTCACGTACAGATTCTGCCGGGTGCCGTTCGTAGTTACCATCACATGAAACCAGCCGTCTGCACGCGCAACGGTGCCCGCTTTCGTTCGGATGTAGGCCCCCAGGATATCCACCCCGAGCGCATACGGCGCGTTGTCAGACATGAAAAGCACCTTCTTCGTCGCACTGCTGGTCCCGGCCCACACAGATGCCAGAACCACCGGTGTACCCGGGACTTCCTCCGATCTGAACCATCCACCGACGCTGTACGCCTCACCCGACGTGCCGCCGCCGACAATGGGCATGTGCAGGTACGAATCCGCCGGAATGTGGGCGGCCGCGTTCGGCGTACCGTTGTGGTCGGCCGTGAACGATGCCCACGGTGTCTCTGCGCCGGAAATGACATCGCGTGCCGAGCCATCGAACGGAATATGCAGGATGAGGCCGTCCTCCGTAGGACCACCGCCCTCAGGCTCCGTCACGGTAATCACAACAGATTCCGTGTCGGTCTCGCCCTCATCGTCAGTCACGGTCAGTACCACCGTGTACGAACCGGCGGTCATGTACATATTCGTCGTCAGGGCTCCTGTATCGGCATTTCCATCCCCGAAATCCCAGGCCCAGCTCACAATGCTTCCACCGTCGGGATCAGACGAGGACCGACCGTCAAAGCTAACGGCAAAGGGAGCCGTGCCTGTTGGCGTGGATGTGGTGATCGCCGCAATCGGGGCCAATGTCGATGTCGACGCTGGCGGCCACAGGTTCGACTCCAGGATGAGATCGACGAACTGTGCGTTTTTTGCCTCGCAGTAATATTGCCTCGTATCGGATTTCGGGATCACGAAAGCGGCACTCTGGCTGTTGTTGGACGCACCTGTCCGATCAGCGAAGAACCACTGATAGGAGTTGTCCGTGCCGCCGGCAGCGCACCCAACGGCCCACTCAGTGCCCATGTCGCGAACGACCACGTCGAATTTCTGCTGTGGTGCGTAGCTCGTCATGGTCACGCCTGCATTCAACTGCAGATCGTCGAAATGCAGCCGGTTTCCCGAAACGTCGAGCCGGAAGTTGGAATACGGCGTATTCGTGAAGTCAGGCAGTTCCTCAATGTCGTTGTCCTTGATATTCAATCCGGTCAGATTCTGCATCGAAGCCAGGGTTGCCGGCACCGCACCTGACAGGTTGTTGTTGGTGAGCATGAGCATACTCAGATTCGAGGCATTGCCGAGCTCAGACGGGATTTCTCCGGACAACTGATTGTTGTGCAGATAAATGTATGTGGCTGGCGTATTTCCCAAGCCTGCCGGAATGGCACCGGAGAGGTTGTTGTTGGCCAAATTCAGGTCTTCCAACATCGGCAGATCCCCGATGGAAGCCGGAATGGAGCCCGTCAACGCCGCCGTATGGATCCAGAGTCGTTCAAGGGACACCATGCCACTCCAATCGGATGGAAGTGGTCCTTCAATGGAGGTGTCGTACAGGTACAACCGCTGGAGCTGCCACAGATTCTTTATGGTCGCTGGTACCGGCCCGGAGAGCTGTTCGTTGTACGACAAATCCAGTTCCTGCAACGTCGTGATATTGCCAATGGATACCGGAATGCTGCCTGTGAGTGCATTTGACGTCAGCATCATGGTCCGAAGCGCCGTGAGCCCCCCGATTCCGTCGGGCAAGGCAGACAGCTGATTCTCAAACCCGTTGAGGATGGTGAGCTTCTTCAGGTTGCCGATCGTGGAGGGCAGTGCCGTGAACTGATTTCCCCAGAACACGAACTCCCGCAGCTCGACCAGATTGCCGAACGATTCCGGAATGGGTCCGGAAAGGGAGTTGCGCTGAACGGTAAGCAGCTCCAAATTTGTCAGATTGCCAATACTTTCGGGAAGCGGGCCCGTCAATTGGTTGAACTCCAGGCCGAGCCCACGCAATTCGGTCAGGTCACCGAGCTCTTCAGGCAACGTGCCTTTGAGGTCCAACTGAGCCAAACCCAGGCCGGTAACGCGGTTGTTCTCCACCGCAAGATACCCCCATCCGGAAACGGGGCCATTGAACCAACCGGGATCGGAGCGCCAGTTCGGACCATCCGTCGCATTGTATATGGCGACAAGAGCCAGCGAATCCTGGACCGCAACCTGGGCCTGAACAGCACCGGTGCTCATGATCAGGAACGCGAGAGTGAGGGGGAATCGACGCATGACAATCGGGCTCCGTATGTGTCTGACAAGGGGCCATAAGTCTGTACAATGGCCCACCAGACGTTACACGCCTGCACTGTCATACTCCATAATCCCGTACCGCACCTTGGGGTGAGGGAAATTCCTACCGAAGGGGCACAGTGCACAAAGCCACTCTTCGTGTATGTTGTGGGTGCTCCTGCTCACCCACCGGTTATTGCCATGCTACGCCTCATTCACCCACTGACGCTCCTGATTGCCCTCGCGGTGCTTCTACCCGGTCGCGTCAACGCCCAGTCAGAACCCGCCGTCACGGCCATCCAGACCCGCGCGGTCGTGGACGTCGAAAACGGAACGCTCATCGACAATGCCATGGTGCTGGTTGAAGGCAATCGCATTGTCGCCGTCGGAACCAATGTCCGCATTCCGGACGGTGCTCGCGTGGTTGACCTGTCAGACAAGTACCTGCTGCCGGGGCTCATTGACACGCACACACACGTGACGCTCTCGCCCGGCTACGCCGACAACAACCCCATTCTGAACAAGTCCATCCCGTACCGGACCATAGAAGCCGTGACCGCTGTCCGCAAAACCCTGTTGGCCGGATTCACGACCATCCGTGACCTGGACTCCGAAGGTGCTGACTGGGTCGATGTAGCTGTTCGCGATGCGGTCAACAATGGGCTCGTTCCCGGTCCTCGCATGCAGGTGGCTACGCTTGCAATCAGCATCACGGGAGGCTACATGAATACCGACGGCTACGCTCCACAGTTGGACCTCCCGCAGTTCGGCGCCCTGGCTGACTCTCCGGCTGAAATCGTGAAAACCCTCCGTACGCAGGTCAAGTACGGCGCTGATTGGATCAAGCTGTACGCCACCGGTACCACGCGCCACATTGACTTGGATAGCATGGAGCCCTTGCCCCAATTCACCGATGAGGACATTCAGCTTGTCGTCCGGGAAGCTGCCCGCTTCAACAAGCCGGTTGCAGCGCACGCCTACGGCGGGCATGCGGCGTGGGCTGCCGTGGATGCAGGCGTACGTTCCATTGAACACGGGATGATGCTCGATGGACCCACTCTCAGCCTCATGGCAGAGAAGGGCACGTTCTGGGTTCCAACGATCAATGTCTACTTCCCGAGTGACCCGGCCGCTCCGCTGACCGAGCGGCAGCAAGCCATCACGGAGTCCCACCGCCGCGTGTTTGCCGATGCCCTGTCCAGGGGCGTGCGCATTGCCTATGGGACCGATGCCGGCGCGCTGCCCCATGGGGACAATGCCATTGACTTCGCACGCATGGTGGAATATGGCATGACCCCTGCCCAGGCGCTCCGATCGGCGACCTTGACAGCCGCTGAGCTCATGCAGATGGATGACATCATCGGGTCGGTCGAAGCCGGCAAGCTCGCCGATCTCATCGCGGTCGAAGGAAACCCCCTCGAGGACATCGGCGCCCTGTGGGCAGTGAGCTTCGTGATGAAGGACGGCGTCACCTACCGCCAGTAACGGATACATACCATGAACGCATCGACAGCCATCGGCGCACACGTGGAAATTCCCGATGGACTGCTTCAATCAGTGTGAAGAGTCGGTAAATCGATGACCTCCGGTTGTCAAGATTCCTTTCTGTCGTATATTAAGGACAAGAGACTCCATTATCTGATACCATGCTCAGCAACGCTTGCCAATACGGACTCCGCGCCATGATCCACCTGGCCCAACAGCCAGCGGATACCTTCGTGCCGGTCCGTGAGATAAGCAGTGCACTCGACGTGTCGCACACGTTTCTCGCCAAAATCCTGCAGCTGCTCGTTGCCAAGGATCTGCTGTTGTCGCTACGCGGCCCTTCAGGTGGTGTGAAACTGGCGAAGGCACCCGGCGGCATTGTCTTGGATGATATTGTGGTGGCCATCGACGGCCGGAAGGTGTTCGAGAGCTGTGTCCTGGGACTTCCGGGCTGTGGCCACCGGGCCCCCTGCCCCATGCACGATGCATGGGCAGAAGTCCGGTCCCGATTCTGCCGCATGCTGGAAGCTACCAGTCTTGAAACGCTCGCATCCCGCACGGAGGCCAAGGGCTTCCGCCTCAAACCAGGCTGATCCTTTTTTTAATCTTATTTCGGACTAAATACTCTTTTGTCGTCTGTTATGAAACACATCATGCCCCTTCTCGCTCTCCTGCTCCTTGTCGGATGCGGATCCCCGGATCAACCGGAAGCACCCTCCGACGCGGCCAATCCGGCCGGTCTGACTGCCGCCCAGCTTGAACACGGGATTGGACCCATCACAGCCTTCGACCCGGGGCCGTTCGATGCCGCCCTGGCCGAACGTGGCGAGGCCCTCTTCGTCATGAAGTGCTCCTCGTGCCACAAGATGGATACGCGCTATGTCGGCCCGGCACTCGGTACGATCACCGAGGAGCGCTCCCCCGCCTTCATCATGAACATGATCCTGAATCCACAGGAAATGATCACGGTGCATCCCGAAGCCAAGAAGCGCTTCACGGAATTCCTGACACCCATGCCCAACCAGAGTCTGACCGAAGATGAGGCCCGAGCGGTCCTCGAGTATCTCCGGAAAAACTAATCAACCCATACAACGCGCCATGAAACGCACCACTACCAACCGAATCATAGTAGGCGTGGCCTCCATCCTGCTCATAGGAGCAGTCGCCACGTCTTGCCGAACCGCTGAACAAAGCGGATCCAACGATGCCGCACAGGCCGTCTATGTCGCTCCTGGCGACTACGATGACTACTACGCCTTCATGTCCGGCGGATTCTCCGGCCAGGTGACCGTAATGGGCCTTCCGTCCGGTCGGCTTCTGAAGACCATTCCCGTATTCTCGCAGCACGCCGAAAACGGCTGGGGCTACGATGAGGAAACCAAGGGCATGTTGAACACATCATTCGGCCCCATTCCCTGGGACGATGCCCACCACCCGCAGCTGTCCCAGACAGATGGCATCACCGACGGTCGTTGGTTGTTCATCAATGCGAACAACACGCCGCGCATTGCCCGTATTGACCTTAAAACGTTCGAAACGCAGGAAATCATCGAGATCCCGCTTTCGGCCGGCAACCACGCCTCTCCGTTCATCACACAGAATTCGGAATATGTCGTTTCCGCGACCCGATTCAGTGTGCCCATCCCGCAGCGGGACATCTCCATCAATCAGTTCAAGGAAGAGTTCAAGGGAACCATCTCCTTCATCCGCGCTGACCAGCCGGGTGAAATGGATGTAGCATTCCAGATCATGGTCCCTGGATACGACTACGACATTTCGCACGCTGGCAAAGGTCCGTCCCATGGTTGGGCGTTCTTCTCGACGTACAACGTGGAACAGGCCAACACGCTGCTTGAAGTCAATGCGTCCCAGCGCGACAAGGACTTCATTGCAGCCGTGAACTGGAAGCGAGGCGAGGAATGCGTCGCCGACGGAAATTTCGAGCAGTGGGACTCCTCGTACCTGCGCAACTGGATGCCGCACAGCGGGATGTCCACAACAACGCAGCTGAATGGCTCGAAAATGCTGTTCCCGGCTGACTGCGAAGGCCTGGTGTACTTCCTGCCTACGCCCAAGTCGCCGCATGGAGTGGACGTCGACCCAACCGGTGAGTTCATTGTCGGAGGCGGCAAGCTCTCGACCGTGCTGCCCGTACACTCTTTCTCGAAGATGATGGCCGCCATCGAGAACGAAGCCTTCGAAGGTGAAGTGGACGGTATTCCTGTCATCCGGTACGACGCCGTCATGGCGGGTGAAGTGGAAAATGCGGGTTTGGGCCCGCTCCATACCGAGTTCGACGGAAAGGGCAATGCCTACACAACGGCGTTTCTGTCATCCGAAATCGTGAAGTGGGACATCGAAACGTTCACCGTCGTGGACCGCATCCCGGTCTACTATTCGGTCGGCCATGCCATGATTCCAGGTGGCGATTCGCGTGAACCGGATGGCAAGTATATCATCGCCCTGAACAAGATGACCAAGGATCGCTATCTGCCAACCGGTCCGGAGCTGGCCCATTCTGCGCAGATGATCGATATCTCGGGCGACAAGATGAAGCTGTTGCTCGACTTCCCGACCATGGGCGAGCCGCACTATGCACAAGCTATCGCCGCCGAAAAGGTCATGAACAACCAGGTCAGGATGTACCGCCTGGAGGACAACGAGCATCCATATGCGGTGCGCAGCGAGGCTGAGACCAAGGTGGAGCGCGACGGCAAGGACGTGCACGTGTACATGTCATCCATCCGAAGCCATTTCGCTCCAGACAACATCGAAGGTGTAAAGGTGGGCGATACCGTCTACTTCCACGTGACCAACCTGGAGCAGGACTGGGATGTGCCACACGGTCTTGCCGTGATGGGCGCCCGGGCCTCGGAGTTGCTCATCATGCCAGGGGCCACGCGCACGCTGGTCTGGAAGCCGCTGGCCGAAGGCGTGTACCCGTTCTACTGCACGGACTTCTGCTCAGCTCTGCACCAGGAAATGCAGGGATATGTCCGGGTATCGCCCGCCGGCAGCGACGTGCCGATTTCCTTCCACACGGGCGGATGACCTGACGGTGGTTGGGCGGGGCGCACGGGGCCATTCAGGCCCCCCGCGCCCCGCCCACAACACCGAACGAAATGACTACACCTTATTCGACCAATTCCATGTCTGCCCGCAGTCGACTACTCATCGCCCTCGCCGGCCTCGTCCTGCTCCTCATGTTCTGGATGCCGCTCTGGCGCATTACGCTCGAGGCGCCACAATATCCTGAAGGTCTTGGACTCCGGATCATGCTTTCGGACGTGAAGGGTGCCAACGAGTTCGATCTGCAGAACATCAACAACTTGAACCACTACATTGGCATGCAGCGCATTGAGCCGGACGCCATTCCGGAACTGCGGATCATGCCGTGGGTGGTGGGCTTCCTGCTGGTATTTGCATTGGCCGTCGCGGCGACGGGAAACCGCACGCTTCTGACCATCTGGATAAGCGTCTTTATTGTGGTCGCCATCGCCGGCCTCATCGACTTCTGGCTGTGGGAGTACGATTACGGCCACAATCTGGATTTGGAGCATGCCGCCATCAAGGTGCCCGGTATGACGTATCAGCCTCCGCTCATTGGCTCCAAACAACTCCTCAACTTCAAAGCGCACTCTTGGCCGGGAATCGGTGGATGGGCATCGTTCGTGTCGATGGGGCTGGGCCTGCTGGTTTGGTTCACGGAGTTCCGGGCCAACAGACGGACGCGTCGCGCACGGTCAGGAAACGGTGCCGCCTTGGCATCCAGCCTGGTGGCCGTTGTTTTGCTTTCCGGTTGTACACCCGAACCCGAGCCCTTTCATTTCGGAGAAGATGTCGGTGCATACTGCCGGATGACCATCGACGATAACCGGTTCGCCTCCCAGGTAGTCATGCAAACGGGTCGAGTCTACAAATTCGATTCCATCGAATGTTTGGCATCCTGGATGGACCGTTCATTGGAAGATGAAACGGATGTCCACTCCGTGTGGGTGACCGACATGGGACGCCCGGGAACGCTGATTTCGGCTTTGGAGGCCCGGTTTGTCAAACACACCGGTATTCGTTCGCCCATGGGAGGTGGATGGGCCGCCTTCGCTTCCGATGAGACGGCCCGGATGACCGTGATGGCACCCGTCAGTGATTCAGCCGCCTCGGAGCCCATTGGTCCCGTTTCGTGGCTCGAAATGCGCCGTTTGGTGCACATCCATTGAATCATGCGCGTCGTCTGGACACATAGCTTGCTTCTCACCGTGCTGCTGGCCTGCACGTCGATCGGAAGTGTATATGCGCAGGGTGTACGCATTGCCGACCTCGTGGAGCGGGCTGCCGACGGCGACACCGTTCGCGTGGCGGCAGGCATCTATACGGAACCCGTCATTGAGTTGAACCGACCGGTTACCTTGCTCGGCGAACCCGGCGCGCGCATTGTCGGCAAGGGCGATCACGAACTCATGATCATTTCCGGTGAGCACGTAACCGTTTCCGGATTCTCCTTCGAACATGTGGAGCTCACCTTCATGGAAGACCGGTCCGCGGTCCGCATCCAGGATGCCCATGAGTGCACGCTCTCTGGAAACACCTTTTCCGATGTGTTCTTTGCCGTCTACCTGGCTCGCGCCGAAGACTGCAGCATCGAAGCAAATTCGTTCACCGCTGAGTTCGAGCGGGAGACGACCGGGGGAAACGCCATCCACGCATGGTACAGTAAACGCCTTCGGATTGTCCACAACACCATCTCCGGATTCCGGGACGGCGTATACCTTGAGTTCACGGACGATTCCACTGTTACCGACAACACGTCCCGCAACAACGTCCGATACGGCCTTCACTTCATGTTTTCGGACCGGAATACGTATGAACGGAATGTCTTTTCGGACAACCGGGCTGGGGTGGCCGTCATGTATGCCAACGGCATTACCATGCGAGACAATGTATTCGATCGTGCATGGGGCTCTTCGGCGTACGGCTTGTTGCTGAAAGAAATCAAAGACGGTGACGTGACCGGAAATACCGTGTCCGGTAATTCGGTGGGTATGTTCCTGGAGGCCACGGACCGTATGCAGTTCACAGGCAACACGTTCACGGAGAACGGATGGGCCATAAAACTCATGGCCAGCGCATCTGACAACCTGTTCGCCGGCAACGTCTTCCGCGGCAACACCTTCGACGTAGCCACCAACAGCCGAACTGCCACCAGCACGTTCTCGGGCAACTACTGGGACCGCTACGACGGCTACGACCTGGACCGTGACGGCGTAGGCGATGTGCCCTTCCGACCGGTCACGCTGTTTTCCGTGCTTGCCGAGCGCCACGAGCCCATGCTGTACCTGTACCGCAGTGTTCTTGTAGATGTTTTGGACGCCGCTGAATCCTTGTTTCCCGTCCTGACCCCGGTGGACCTGGTCGACGACCGTCCTCTGACAACCCCGGCATCATGATGCAACTCCTCTCATCCGCCGCTCCGCCCGTCCGCTTCACCGGCATCACGAAAGCCTTCGGCACCCAACATGTCCTGAACGGACTGGACCTGACATTTCGAGCGGGCGAAACGACCGCCATCGTGGGTCCGAATGGCGCCGGAAAAACAACCCTCTTGAAGTGCCTGCTTGGACTCGTCCATCCGGACACCGGCACCATCGAAGTCGGAGGCCGACCGGCTGCCATGGACGGGGCGTACCGCCGCGTAATTGGCTATATGCCACAGCACCCGCACTTTCCTGAAGGCCTGACGGGGAATGATATGATGGCACTGGTCGAATCGTTGCGCGGCAGGCCGTCCGACACCGACTTGTCCCTCATTCGCACGCTCAATCTGGCAGCCGACATGGCCAAGCCGTTCCGGACGCTGTCCGGTGGTACCCGCCAGAAGGTCAGTGCACTCTTGGCATTCATGTTCAGCCCGCCGGTCCTGGTGCTGGACGAACCCACAGCCGGGCTCGACCCGGTGTCCAGCACAGCGCTCAAGGACCACATCCTGGCCCGCCGCGCGGCCGGAACCACGGTCCTGTTGACGTCACACGTCATGGCCGATCTCGAAGAACTGTGCGACCGGGTGGTGTTCCTGCTCGACGGCCGCATCCGCTTCGACGGATCGCTCGACGATCTGCGTTCATTCACTGGTAAAACCCGCCTGGAGCGGGCCATTGCCGTCATTTTGGAGTCCGATGCCGCATGAACACAATCGGTACCATCTTTCGCTATGAACTGTCCGACGCCTTGCGCAGCCGCTGGCTCATCATGCACGGCGCGCTGTACCTGCTGCTGACCGAAGGCCTGTTGATGGCTTCGGGCTGGTCGGACAAGGCGCTGGTGAGTCTGATCAACGTCGTACTGCTGCTGGTACCACTCATCTCGCTCGTGTTCGGCGTCATCCACCAGTACAATTCCCGCGAGTTCGTGGAATTGCTGCTGACTCAACCCATCCGCCGCTCCCGATTGTTTACGGGATTGGCCCTGGGCGTCATGGTTCCACTTGCAGCCACGTTCGCGCTCGGCGTCTTCCTGCCATTTGTCTGGCACGGTGGCCTCACCCAGGAACAGGGGTGGCGCCTGCTGACGCTCATTGGTCTGGGCTCTGTGCTGACTATCACGGGAGTGGCGACGGCGTTGTCCATCGCCATTGGACAAAATGACCGGGTTCGCGGCATTGGTCTCGCATTGGCGCTTTGGCTGGCATATGCGGTACTGTACGACGGCGCCGTGATGCTGGCTGTCTCACAGCTGGATGCGTGGCCGGTGGAAAAGGCCATGCTGTTCGTCATGCTCCTGAACCCTATTGACCTGGTCCGCCTCCTGTTGCTGCAGGTATTTGACGCGGCCGCCATGATGGGGTACACCGGTGCCGTATTCACGCGGTTCTTCGGCTCCATGACAGGTGCGCTTCTTTCCGGTGGCGCCTTGCTCTTCTGGATGACCGCCCCCCTTCTGCTCGCGCGTCGGGTCTTTCTGCGGAAGGATTTCTGACGCTGCGCGTACGGGCGGCATGATTCCCGTCCTGTACCAAAGTGAAACCGTGGTCGTCGTCGACAAACCGGCCGGCATGCTGGTGCACCGGACGCGGCGGGACAAGGACGAAACCACGTTCCTCATGCAGACGGTTCGCAATCAACTGGGACGGCACGTGTACACGGTACATCGCCTGGATAAACCCACATCCGGTGCGCTCGTGCTAGCCCTGGATCCCGATACAGCACGCGAATTGAGCAATGCGTTCGTGGACAAGCGCGTCAAGAAGGAATACGTTGCACTGACGCGCGGATGGGTTCATGATCCGGTGGTCATCGACTACCCGTTGTCCAGGGAATCCGGCTCCGGGGACGACCAGGATGCCGTGACACATGTTGAGCCCGTACGGCGCCTGGAGGTTCCTTTTCCTGTCGGACGATACCGTACAGCTCGCTATACGTTTTTAAAGTTAATGCCTGAAACCGGACGGACCCATCAGCTCCGGAGGCACATGAAACACATTTTCCACCCCATTCTTGGGGACAGGAAATACGGCGACCGGGATCACTATATATTTTTAAAGCAGAAAATCAGGAAAGTCGGGCTCATGCTCCATGCATCGACCATTACGCTGCCCGATGGCACCGTTGTCGACGCACCCCTACCGGAGCGGATGGTCCGCACGCTCGAATGGCTGGACTCACACGGGTGACGCCCCCTCGATGTGCAGCGTCCGCTGCGGGAACGGAATATCGATGCCTTCCTTGTCGAAGGCGGTCTTGATGGCCCGACGCAGCTGGCGCTCCGATTCCCACTGCTCCCCTGGTGTGACCATAACAACCACACGGGCATTGACAGAACTGTCCGCAAAGTCCGTGATTCCCTGCACCAAAGGGTTCTCCTCCTTCAGGATATCCCGATGCTCGTCGGCCCACTCCAATGCAACCTTTTCCATGACTTGCATGACCCGTTCGTGGTCGTCGCCGTAGGACATCCCGACGGGCACAATGACCCGTGCGAAATCGATGGACCGGTTGCCGAACATGCGCAATTCACCTGCCGGCACCATGAGCAGCTCCCCGTTGAAGCGCCGCACCTTGATGAGTCGTACACCGATGTATTCCACGATCCCCTCTTCCGTGCCAATGCGAACGAGGTCGCCGACGTGTATGGAGTCATCGAACAGCAACAGGACGCCCGATATCACATCCTTCACAAGGGACTGGGCACCAAAGCCGATCGCGATACCGGCAATTCCGGCCGTAGCCACGAGAGCAGCCACGTCCACGTTCAATTGATCCAGCACCGTAATGAATGCCAGCGGCCACACGATGTACCGGACGGTCGACAGCAGCAGGCTTTTGATGGTGAACGCGCGCTGACGACGGGGATGGATGAGCGGCAGTTCATCGAACCGGGCTGCCCACCGGTGGGTGGACTTGTCCGCAAAACTGATGATGAGCCATGCCATGACAATGATCACGACAATCGTAAGCGATGTCTGACCAATCGAAATCCACGTTGACAGGTCCAGTACGCCCCCTTCAAACGCCTGCTGCACAGGGTTCGGAGACGCCGGCCGAGCGGCGGTGGTGTCCTGGGCTGCTCTCAATAACTGCAGCGCACTTTGGGGCATCAGAGCCATTTTTTACGTCTGAAATAGTAAAGGAGGCCAGTCGCTATCACGGCCATGATCCCCCATGCCACGAAATAGCCGTATCGCCAGTGTAATTCCGGCATCACGTCGAAGTTCATGCCGTAGATACCGGCCACGAACGTCAGCGGGATGAAAATGGTGCCCACAATCGTGAGAACCTGCATGACCTCGTTCATTTTCAGGCTGACCGATGACATGTACAGGTCGGTCAACCCCGCCAGCAGGTCGCGGTACGTTTCCAGCATGTCCACGACCTGAATGGTGTGGTCGTACACGTCCCGCAAATAGGCGGACGTGCCGGGAGCAATGATGGGCGTTTCGCTGCGGTCCAGTCCACTGATGACTTCCCGGAGTGGCCACACCGATTTGCGCAGGTTCATGACCTCGCGCTTCAGTTTGTTGATACGCGCCAAGGACCTCTGCGATGGGTCGGAAAGTATTTCTGCCTCGATCCGGTCAATGCGATCGCCTACGTGCTCGATGACGTTGAAGTAATTGTCGACAATCGTGTCAATGAGCGCATACGCTACATAATCCGGGCCCATGGCTCGGATGATCCCCTTCCCGGCACGGATCCGGTTGCGGACGGGCTCAAAAACATCGCCGGGATGCTCCTGAAAGCTCAGCACGTAGGACTCGGTCAAAATGACAGACACTTGTTCCATTCGGATGTGCCCCGATTCGTCCATCTGAAGCATTTTTACCACGATGAACATGGAGTCGTCGTCGTACGTCTCCAGCTTCGGACGCTGGGACGGATGGACGATGTCCTCAAGGACCAGTTTGTGAAGATCAAGGCGCTCACCCAGACGGGCGACCAATTCCACATTGTGGACACCCGAGACGTTTACCCACGTGGTGGTATCCTCGGACAGCATGCAGTCAAGAGCATGCTCAGGGGCGTCATCGAATTCCTCCATGGTGTCGCCACGGAAGTTGAACACATGTAAGGCGACATCATGGTCCCGTTCGGGGCCGGTATAGATCAACGTGCCGGGGGCAAGGCCGGCTGGTTTTTTCATGTTCATGTGTGCAGTATCCGACACAGGAATCCGCCGCGCAAGCGTCGCCTACCGTCCGTAGACCTCTGTTTCCCGATCCTGATTGGCAATGTGGATTGGAAGAAGTGAATACTTGCGTAACAAGAATCGCCGGAATACCACTCATGGGTGAAGGTGTCGCCACGTGTGGTACGAGCGCACTGGTGCCCTCACAGCGTTATACTTAAGGTTCCTACCCCCACTTACCACTCATTTCCTTCCATGAAATACGCTCCACTTGCAGGTCGCATTCTCTTCTCAGCCGTATTCATCATGTTCGGCCTCGGCCACTTCGGCGATGCCCAGATGATGGCGGATAACATGGTGCCCTCCTGGATTCCCCTGCCTGTGATTGTCGTCTATCTGACGGGTATCTGGATTCTCGTGGCCGGTGTCATGACGTTGGTCGGCTTCCGTGCAAAACTCGCCGGCCTCATGCTGGCCGCATTCCTCATTCCCACAGCCCTCATTGCCTGGGGAAGCGGTTTCGCTGCCGGTGACCAGGTGGCCACCGGTATGTTCATGAAGGACCTTGGCCTTGCCGGAGCCGCCCTCCTGTTGGCCCACTTCGGGGCTGGCCCATTCAGCCTGGACGCCAAGAACAACCAATAGACATCGTTCTTGAGCGCTGTATGAGGGCCCAGGCACTCCTTCTTCCGGGGAGGCATTTCCTGGGTTGCTTGCCAGGTCTTCAACTGGCGTCAGCGGAGCCGTATGGGAGTCGGCTATGGTCGCGTGTCACAGATCAACGCGGTCTGCGATTTCACGACCGATTGCCAGACAGGCAGTTGCGGCGGGCGACGGAGCGTTGCACACATGTACGGCGCCCTCGCTCTCCATGATCACGAAATCGTCCACCATGCGACCGTCCTTGTCCAGCGCTTGGGCCCGGATGCCTGACCGGCACGGTACCAGGTCCTCAAGGCGCGTCGCTGGCACCAACTTCCGAACGGCCTTCAGATACCGTCGCCGCGACAACGTGCGTCCGAGTTCGGCCACGCCTTTTGGCCAGTGCTGCCGCGCAAGCGCACGGAATCCAGGATACCGGATGGCCTCCACGAGGTCCCTGCCACTCCATGTGCGCAGGTCGTACCCCTCACGTGCCGTCGCCAGGATGGCATTCGGGCCCATTTCCACCCGTCCGTCCGTCATACGCGTGAAATGGACACCCAGGAACGGATAGCGTGGATCGGGCACGGGGTAGATGAGATTACGGCATAACCCGCGTGCAGCCGGACGCAATTCGTAATAGATGCCCCGGAACGGCACCACCTGCATGTCCGGCTCCAGGCCCGACATCCGCGCCAACCGGTCTGCTTGCAAGCCCCCGCACGTAATGACCAAGCCCGCTTCCCACGTCACGCGGTCGCCATCTCCGGTCTCTGTTACGACCCTGCTTGTACCTCCGGCCCTGTCAAGGGAAAGGACGCGCTGCCCGGTGGCTACCTGGTGCCCACGGGCTGTGAGCTCGGCCGCCAGGGCATCGCAGACACCCGGGTAGTCCACGATTCCAGCATCGGGGACATGGATGGCCTCCAGTCCTTGCGCATGGGGTTCCAGCTTCTCCAGCTGCACCGGACCAATGAGCTCGTTCCGAATGCCGTTCTCGTTGCCCCGTGCAGAAATGGCATGCAAGCGTTCACGCTCGTCGTCCGATACCGCTACGATTACCTTTCCGCACGTTTCATACCGGACACCATGCCGGTCGCAAAAAGCCGTCAGAAGTTGCCGTCCTTCCCGGCACAGGCGTGCCTTCAGCGACCCCGGTGTGTAGTAAATGCCGGAATGGATGACACCTGAATTGCGACCCGACTGGTGGGCGCCGACCGAATGCTCCTTCTCAAGGACAGTAATACGGGCCGATGGCCTGCGTTCTGCCAGCGCCAGTGCCGTTGAGAGCCCTACCAGACCACCACCGACCACAACAATATCTGCGTGGGACATCAGGCGTATTTGCTCGGCATTCCGTTGTTGGCGACCCAGAGCATGGCATCGACGAAGCGCTCCACCTCTTCCATGGTCGTGTAAACATTTGCCGTCACGCGTAGCCCTTCGAATTCAGCATGCTTGATGGGCGTGGCAATGATCCGATGCTCGCCCCACAGATACCGACCCACAGCGCTTGTATCGATTCCTTCGATCTGGACCGTGCCAATGCAGCAGGAGAACCGGGACTTCTGGGATGTGTGGAGTCGCACGCGGTCATGCTCCAGCAACCGGTCGGCCCACGAATCACGCAGGTAACGCAGGCGCTCTTCCTTGCGTTTGGGCTCCAGGCCCTGATGGAAGGTCAACGCTTCCGCAATGGAAATGAAGTTGGCTGCCGGGTGCGTGCCGATTTCCTCGAACTTCCGGATGTTCTCATCCATATGGTCCGGGGCCGCCATCATGGGCCACAGATCCTTGATCTTCTCTTTCCGCACGTACAGCATGCCTGTGCCATGCGGAGCATAGAGCCACTTGTGCAGGCTGGTGGCGTAATAATCGCAATCCAGGTCCTCGTGGGTGAAATCCCAGTGCGCGAACGAGTGCGCGCCGTCGACGATGACCGGAATACCACGCTTGCGAGCCATCTGGACCACTTCCTTCACGGGCAGGATCTGTCCGGTGATGTTCACGATGTGGCACATGAGGATGACTTTCGTGCGCGGCGTGATATTCGATTCAAACAGCCGGACGATTTCGGCCGGGTCTTCAGCCGGAATGGGAATCGAAAACTGCTTGAGCACAATACCTTCGCGTCGCTCGCGCTGCTTGAACGTCGTAATCATGCGACCGTAGTCGTGGGTCGTCGTCAGCACTTCGTCGCCGGCCTGGAGGTCAATGCCCAGCTGGCAAATCTGCAATCCTTCCGAAGCATTCCGGGTGATCGCAATTTCTTCCGTATCGACCTTGAACTGCCGGGCCAGACGCTGCCGGACGCCCTCTTTCTGGGGCTCAAGGATCTGCCACATTCCGTACACAGGAGCCTCGTTCGAATAGTCGAGGTGCCGTTTCATCGCCTCCTGAACGATGGACGGCGCCGGGCTCACACCACCGTTGTTCAGGTTAACCAGTGAACGGTCAACCGTGAAAGCCTGCTGGACTTCGCGCCAGAAACTCTCGTCGCGCGCTACGTCGTAGGGCGATCCCGTCCAGGTGGACAGGTTGCCGAGGAAATCGGTCAGGGAGGCAGGATCGAATGTGGCCAAGGCCATTCCGGCGGTGGCAACAGGGGCTGAACGGCCCAGGAAAGCGCGACGTGTGAGCATGGGTCCTCGATGAAAGTGACCCTACTAACTTATCACGTTCGATCAATGAATGCTATGCGACCGTCATCCAGGATCGGCTCGTAGTACCCGGATACCTGGCGGGCCAGGTAGAAAATGGCCACCATGGTCACAATAAACATCAATGTCGCAACGATGGGAATCCGGAACGATTCCTCCATCTGCTTTTCGGCCGATATGTCTATGCGTGGTGCCACACCAACAAGAACGGTACAAAACTCGAAATTTGCGATCACGGAATGAGAACCGTCCTGACGCGGGCACTGCGGATGTCCGCATCGCTGCGGACAGGCTCACGGAACGTCCGAAACGAGTCTGCAGGAATGTTGTGTATGACGACAGGCATGGTGCCGTTCCTGTAGTTCCGTTCATCGAACAGGGACACCTGGAGTTGCAGCACCGGGATATCGGTATCCGTAAGGTTTGTGACGCGTCCGGTCAGGATGCGCGCTCCCCCGGCCAATTCCCTGTACGCCACGTCATCGACCCGGACCCGTTCCTGGATGGACGTCTCCCCGGCACATGATGGCAGGACCAGCAGGCTCACGAGCAGGACGGCCAGACGGTACCGCATCAATCCAATCCGTATTTGGCGGCCACTTCCTCGGCGGTGAGCATATCACGCATGGCACCGGGAATGAGTCGCTTGTCGATGATCATGTCCTCGAGTACCAGCACATCCATGTGGGTATCCAGGAAGCACCGGATAGCATCGGCGGGTGTACACACAATGGGTTCGCCGCGCACATTGAAGCTGGTGTTCACGAGCATGGGGCAGCCGGTCAGCCTCTCGAATGCCTTCAGCAGGGCATGATACCGGGGGTTTTGCTCGGCCGTGACGGTCTGGATGCGGGCCGATCCGTCTACGTGGGTAACGGCCGGCACCGGGCTGTCAATATGGTGCAGGCGGTCCAACCCCTCGCCGCCGATGGTCGCATTCCGGACCTGGGCCACCAACAGCATGTAGGGACTGTCGGTATCGAGGTCGAACCAATCCGACGCAGCCTCGGCGGTGACGCTGGGCGCAAACGGCCGGAAACTCTCTCTGTATTTGATCTTGAGGTTGACCGTTCGCTGCACCTCGCGGCCCCGCGGATCGGCCAGGATACTGCGCCCTCCGAGGGCGCGTGGGCCAAATTCCATACGACCCGAAAACCAGCCGGCCACGCGCCCTTCTGCCAGGTGTGCGGCTGTACGTGCGACGAGATCACCGGCGGTGCTTCCACCGGTGCTTTCGTGGATGGCCGCTGCGGGGATTCCGGCATCAGCAACCGCCTCCCGAATGGCGTCCATTCCGAACTGCGGACCCAGGTACGTTCCCTGCATGGCATCGGGCACCTGGGTTTCCCGAGGTTGCTTCATGGCCATGTGCCACGTTGCCAGGGCGGCGCCTACGGCGCCGCCCGCATCGCCGGCGGCCGGCTGCAGCCATACGTTCTTGAAGGGGCCCTCCCGGACCAGCCGGCCGTTGGCGACACAGTTGAGCGCGACGCCCCCGGCCATACACAGGTTGTCGAGACCGGTCTCGCGGTGGGCGTGGCGTGCCATTTTCAGGACCACGTCCTCCGTTACGGCCTGGACAGACCGCGCGAGGTCCATCTCACGTTGCGACAGTGGAGACTCAGGCGCTCTGCGCGGACCACCGAACAGGTCGTCGAATCCACGTCCTGTCATGGTGAGGCCAGCCGCGTAGTTGAACCGCTTCATGTGCAGCCGGAACGAGCCATCGTCCCGGATGTCGATGAGTTCGCGGCGGATAATATCCTCGTAGATCGGCTCTCCGTATGGCGCCAACCCCATGAGCTTGTACTCGCCCGAATTAACACGGAAGCCGCAAAAATAGGTGAACGCGCTGTAGAGCAGGCCCAGGGAGTGCGGGAAATGCTGCTCTGCCAGCAAGGTCAGATCGTTCCCATGGCCCACACCAAAAGATGTAGTCGTCCACTCGCCCACGCCGTCCGTCGTCAGCACTGCCGCCTCTTCGAACGGGGACGGGAAGAAAGCACTGGCCGCGTGGCTTTCGTGGTGCTCCGGGAAGAACAGGTCGCCTTCGTACCCGAGCTCCTTTTCGATGAGGTCAGGGATCCAGAGCTTGCGCTTGAGCCACAGTGGCATGGCCTTCAGGAATGATGGAAACCCATGCGGCGCATACGATACGTACGTTTCAAGGAGCCGCTCGAATTTCAGGAACGGCTTGTCGTAGAACGCAACGGCGTCAAGATCGGCAACGGAAATACCGGCCTCAGACAGGCAGTAGTCTATCGCCTGCGTCGGAAAATCCGGGTCGTGCTTCCGACGCGTGAACCGCTCTTCCTGAGCGGCCGCCACCAGCCGTCCGTCCTGTACCAGACAGGCGGCGGAGTCGTGGTACCAGCAAGACAGGCCAAGAATGTACACTGAACCCTTTTATTCCAGTTCAGACAGTGACAGCCGCAGGCGCTTCAGTTCGGCCCGGGCGTCGTCCGCCTTGGCCCGTTCCTTGGCCACCACATCGGCCGGAGCGCGTCCCACGAACTGTTCGTTGGACAATTTGCGCTCAACGCTGGTGAGGAAGCCTTCCTTTTGATCGATTTCCTTCTGCAGCCGCTCACGCTCCACGTCCAGGTCAATCATGCCGACGAGCGGTACATAGACCTGATTCCGCCCAACCACCGCCGATGCCGACGCTTTCGGTCGGTCTCCACCGGCTCCAACCGTCAAGTCGGCAACGCGCGCAAGGCGTGCAAAGTAGGCGCGGTGCTCGTCTATGGCGCCTACCAGGTCCTGTTCGACGGCCAACTGCGCCGAAATGTCCTGTGAAGGGGGCACGTTGTACTGCGCACGGATATTGCGGATGCCGGAAATGAGCTCCTGCATGGTGCTGAAACGTGCGGCATCGTCCGTATCCACGTCTGTCTTGCTGGCTTCCGGCCACGAACTGGTCATGATGAGGTCGCCGTCTTCCCGCGGCCGGACATGCGTCCAGAGCTCTTCCGTGATGAACGGCATGAACGGGTGCAGCAGCTGCAACATGGTCTCGAACAGCTCCACGGCGAGCGCAATTTTGTCCTCATCCATGGTTTCGCCGGCACGCGGCTTGATAAGCTCGAGGTACCAGTCGCAGTAATCGCCCCAGAATAACGTGTATACGCGTGTCGCGGCTTCATTCAACCGGTACCGAGCCAGATCATCGTTCACCCCGTCAATGGTCTGTGACAGGCGCGTGAGCATCCAGCGCTCCACGAGCTCCAGTTCGTCGAACGAGCGCTGCCGCTGGTAGCTCTTGTTCGGCTCCATGAACTGCCCGAACACGTTGAACGCGTTCCAGATCTTGTTCGCGAAGTTGCGACCCATCTCGAACTTCGTCGGGTCCAGCTTGATGTCCTGCCCCTGGGCGCACAATATGGTCAGACTGAAACGCACGGCATCGGCCCCGTACTGCTCAATCATGTCGAGCGGGTCAATGCCGTTGCCGAGACTCTTCGACATCCACCGGCCTTGCTTGTCCTTGATCATGCCGGTGATGAAGATGTCCTTGTACGGCACCTCCCCCATGAAATGGATGCCGGCCATGATCATGCGTGCGATCCAGAAGAACAGGATGTCATACCCGGAAACGAGCACAGCGCCCGGATAAAACTTCTTCAGGTCGGGGGTCTCGTCCGGCCACCCGAGGGTCGCGAACGGCCACAACCAAGACGAAAACCACGTATCCAGGACGTCCTGGTCCTGGACCATACCCGGTTCGGGCTGCTCGACCGACACGACGTAGTCCCGCGATTCATCGATCTCGCCATCCGCATCCACGTAGTACCAGACCGGGATCCGGTGCCCCCACCACAACTGCCTGGAAATGGTCCAGTCACGGATGTTTTCCAGCCAGCGGAAGTATTCGTTTTCCCAGCGCTTCGGATGAAACGTGACGCGGCCGTCGCGGACGGCTTCCAGCGCTGGTTCGGCCAATGGCTTCATTTTCACGAACCACTGGCGTGAAATCAACGGCTCAATGATGGCCTTCGAGCGGCTCGAAATGGGCACCGTGGCCGTGTACTCCTCAATTTTGACGAGATCGCCAGACGCCTCCAGGTCGGCTACAATTTTGTCGCGGGCGTCGAAACGATCCATGCCTTCGTAGGCACCGGCCAAGTCGTTCATGCGGCCGTCGGGGCCAATGACGCCGATGACGGGCAGACCGTGCCGCTGACCGATTTCGAAGTCGTTCGTGTCGTGACCAGGCGTGATTTTCAGGGCACCGGCGCCGAAATCCACCTTGACGTAGTCATCGGCAATGATGGGGATGGTGCGGTCAGTGAGTGGCAGTTTTACCTGCTTGCCTACGAGGTGGGTGTACCGTTCATCTTCCGGGTTCACCGCGATGGCCGTGTCGCCAAGCATGGTCTCCGGACGTGTCGTGGCCACCATGATGGAGCCCTCGCCATCGACCAGATCATACTTTACGTACCACAGATGGCCTTTCCGCTCCACGTTGTCGACTTCCTCGTCCGACAGCGCGGTCATGTCGACCGGGCACCAGTTGATCAGGTATTCGCCGCGGTAGATGAGGCCTTCCTTGTACAGCCGAACGAATACGTCCTGGACCGCGCGGGAGAAGCCGTCGTCCATCGTGAAACGCTCCTTCGACCAGTCGCACGAGTCTCCCATGCGACGCTTCTGGTCCAGGATGATGCCTCCGTATTCCTCAACCCATTCCCAGACTTTGCCGACGAAGGCTTCGCGGCCCAGGTCATGGCGATTCTGCCCCGTTTCTTTCTTGAGGGCCTTCTCGACCACGTTCTGGGTGGCAATACCGGCATGGTCCATTCCGGGCACCCACAAGGCCTCCATTCCCTGCATGCGCCTGATGCGCGTCAAGGCATCCTGAACGGTGTCCTGCAACGCATGTCCCATGTGCAGCCGACCCGTGACGTTCGGAGGCGGCATGACAATGACATGCGGGTCCTTTGTTGAATCGGAAGACGTCCGGAAAAGATCACGGGATTCCCACAGGGAATACCATTTCTTTTCGATGGCGGCGGGGTCGTAGGAGCCTCTTTGCTGTGCGTCCGGCATGGTATGGTTGTCGCGTTCTGGAAAGCACGCAAGATAAGGCGTCGAGACGTTGAAACCGGACCACCCCCATCACTACCTTCGAGGACCTGCTTTTCAATTTGACCACCCGGAACCGACGTGCCAAGGAGCGGAAAGAAATACGTAGCCGTAGCCGGCAATATCGGCGCAGGAAAGAGCTCGCTGACGAGGCTCCTGTCAAACTATTTCAAGTGGGAAGCCTACTTCGAGCGCGTGGATGATAATCCCTACCTGTCCGATTTCTACGAGGACATGCAGCGGTGGTCGTTCAACCTCCAGGTCTTCTTCCTGTCCAGCCGATTCGAGCACCAGAAGCTCATTGAACAGTCGCCGCACAGCGTGGTGCAGGACCGATCCATTTACGAGGATGCCGAAATTTTCGCCCGGAACCTCTACGAAATGGGCCTCATGCCCTCGCGGGACTATGAGAATTATGTGGCGCTCTTTGAGATCATGACCTCGTATTTACGACCACCCGACCTGTTGGTCTATCTGCGGGCATCGGTACCGACTCTGGTCGATCACATCCAATCCCGCGGCCGGGAATTCGAATCCACCATCCGGATCGAGTACCTCCAGCGCCTGAACAAGCACTATGAAGACTGGGTGGACCGGTACGATCTGGGCAAGAAAATCATCATCGATGTCGACGAGCTCGACTTCGTGAATGTGAATACAGATCAGCAGGAAATCATCAGCCGGATCGAGTCCCGACTCTTCGGCCTGTTCCCTGAGTAGCGGGGTGCGCGGCGCCACAGCACCGCAGGGTGCCACCACCTACGCGGGCATGGCAGGCCTATTCGCTGTCAGCCTCTGCGTGTTCAGTCTCTGCGTGTTCACCCTCTGCACGGTGCAGGTCGCGTCGGCACAGGTCAGGTCCGACTCCACAGTCACGGGCACGAGAACGCCCGCCGAGTACACGCGCCCAGCCATTGCCGACCGACTTGGCCAGCGCCCGGGTGCTTTCCTGTACGATTTCGGAACGGCTGGATGGCCGGATGGTGTGTCCATCTTTGGCGCAGACCCGTCGGACCAGCGACTGACATTCGACAGCATCCCGCTCCATGATCCGTTCTCCGGACGAGCCCTCCTGGAAGTGGCCCCTTCCCTGCTCGCTTCCGGCAACACGTCGGCTATTGCATCGCGCCCGCTGAACGAGCCTCGTCCACTCACGCTTATCCGCTACATGTCCACCGGCGACGGCCTCCAATCGGCCGATGTCCTGCACGTCCAGAACCGGCAGCCCGGGTTCGCGCGGGGTGGACACGTTCAAGCCCTCTTCGGCTATGCGGGAGCGGCTGGCAGCGGCGAATACGATGGCAGTGCCTTACGGCGCGCCCGGCAAATCATGTTCCGGCTCATATGGTCCGGATCCCGCGGATGGCTGCGTCTGTCGGACTTGAATACGCGGCACCGCATCGGGGCACACGCCGGCGTAGAGCCTTTCAACGCGTCATACGCGTCCATATACCAACGACTCGGCGCATCGGTTACAAATGAGGATGACGAGCGCCAACTCCTGCGCAACGACCTCTCACTGGCTGCCGGAACGCAGGTCGGCGTCCGGGCCCTTGAGGCCACCGTGTACCGGACCTGGCAAACCAATACGTTCCTGTCTACGGGAGATGACGTCCGGCAGCGGGCGCAGCGCACGGGCATGAGCGGCCGCGCCGACCTGGCCCCGATTGGCCGCGCCCTCGTGACCGCCGAAGCCGATATCCGGAAGACAGAAGATCTGTGGTTCACCGATATCCGGGCGTCCATTGCCACTCATGCCGACTCGGCGGCGACAAGCGCGCAACCCGCTTGGTCGGTTCGCCCTGGGTTCGTCCGCTCTGGATCCGCGTGGACGCCGGCTGTCGACGCCGACCTGTCGCTTGGCGGCCAACGCCTGACCGTATCCTATGCGCCGCTCGAAGAAAGCCTGGACAACCGGGATTTTTTTGCAGGTGCCCCCCCGGTTGTATTGGCGGCCCGGCTGGAACTGGAGTGGCACCGCGGCCCCTGGCGGGCCGCCACCACGCCGTACGTTCGCCGGTATGACCAACTGCGCGTATTCACCGGTGATGACAGGGACCGGACGTCGGTCCTGCTCGATGCCCCGGCCATTCGCTACGGACTGTCCACGGTCCTGGGGTGGGACTCCGGCACGCTCTATGCCACCGTGAACCCGGTGATCTCCACAGCTCATTCCGACAGCGACGCAGCCGAAGGCCGCGCCTGGGAGCAGGCCCTTCCGGACTGGTGGATTTCCGGGCGTGTCGGTACCCGGATGCTGTTGTTCACGGACGACCTCGACCTCGATGCATCGGTCCGGATCCGTGCATGGCCCACGTTCGCGGGCCGCACGTTGCACACGCCAACAGGCCTGCTCATTCTACGGGATGCCGGTGAGCGCGCGGTGCCAGCCGCGAGTGCCATTGATCTGGTATTTGAGGGCGGCATTCGCGGCGCCACGCTGTTTTTTGCCTGGGAAAACATCCTGAGCGGTACGAATGCCATGCCCGGCAACCAACTGGTACCCGACTATCCTTTGCCCGAGCAGCGCATCCGCTTCGGTGTGTACTGGCCCATCTCGAATTGAAACCAGATTGGGACGTTCCGTATACACGCTCCATGACTGCGTACGAAAAACAGGTCCTGGCCGATATCCATGCATGGCGGAATCCGCCCGTCACGTGGATGGGAACGGCATCCGAACAGCTCCGCACCGGCTGGAGCAACGTAACGGACCTGGTCCATCATATTCCGGGCGTCGATTGGACCATGGAGAACATCGTCGCTGGATTGCTGGACCTGGTCAACGAGATTACGCAGGATTCCGTGTGGACCGATGCCGTAGTGAAAGACTTCAACGGGCGCGGGCATGACATCATGACCCTTGCCGACATCCGACGCCTGGACCTGGAACACATCGACGAAACGATGAGGGGCCTCGAGAAAAAGTATGTGGGACTGGCGACCGCTGAAGGTGCTGCGACGGGGCTCGCAGGTGCGGCGGGCATCGTCCCGGATGTGATAGCCCTGGTATCCATCAACCTCCGCGCGGCCGGCGAAATGGCCACCTATTGCGGCTTCGACATGCGCGACCCGCAGGAACGCATGAAGGCCCTGTTCATCCTGGACGAAGTGGCCAAGCCAGGCAACAGCAGGAAAAACGTGACGCTGGCCCCGGCCATGCGGACGGCCTCAAAGGTGGCGCGGCAACAGGGTTCACAATTCTTCGAGCAGATAGGCGTCAGCAATGCCATTGAAGGGCTCCTGCGCCGCCTCGGGGTGAACCTGACAGAGAAAAAGCTGGCGCAGATGGTGCCCGTCACCGGCGCCTTCGTGGGTGGTGGCCTGAATTACATGTATACGACGACTGTTTGTCAGACCGCGTACAACCTGTACCGCGAACGCTTTCTGATCGCGAAATACGGAGAAGGCATCGTGGAATACGACTGAGTCGTATTCTGTTGGACATGCACCGCTGCTGTTATGCTGTCATATTGTCAATCGTGATGCCGCTGGTGGGCTGCAGCACGCCCGACGCATCGTCTGTCTCAGATACTCCGGTCGAGACCCCATTCACCGCGATCATCAAGCAAAACCTGCGCCCCGATCCGGACCACGCGAAGAACTACGCCACGTCAGATGCCTTCGACAGGCACATCTCGTATCTGGGTTATCTGGCGTTTTCTGATTCGGTACTGTTGGGTTCTCCATCCAGGTTCATGGCTGGCGACGACGGCAGGTTCCTCCTGCTGGATGCCCGCGGCAGGGAGGTTCATGTATTTGAGGCCACAGGAAATCATGTGGCAACATTGGACGGCCGCGGCTGCGATCCTGGACTTACCTGGTCTCCGCACAACGCGACGATTCTGTCAGATGGTCGGTTCATCGTACTGAATGTGTCGACCGGTGGCCTGGTGTTGTTCGATGCAGACGGCTCGTGCGCGCGGGTGCTCGAGACCGGCGAATTCGGGGTGGACGGACTTGCTCCGACAGATGACGGCGCATACATCCTGTTCAAGTCTGATGGGGACACCTGGACGGTCACCGAACACGAACCCGTGAATGGAGCCAGCACGACCTTGCACACAGACAGCTCGTTCGCCCACCTGCTGTACCGCTTCAAGACCCTGTCCTACACTGTCAATGGCCCTGACAATTCCGTACTGGTGAACATACCGTTCATCGGTTCGCCCCTTGTTATTGAACGGGATGGGTCGGACCCGTACCCACTGATGGAAAAGCCGTCATTCTTCCGGCAAGCGGACAATGATGTCCCGGATACCAGGGGAATGGACATTGACGAGATCATGGACCTCTTCGACTCCCGGTCCAAGATGTACAGCCTCACCCAACAGATTTTCCGGTTCAGCTCGAACACGACGCTTTTGTACTACGGCAATTCGTATGTGGACGGGACGGACGTGCAGTCGCATGCCTTGCTTGTCGTGGATGATGAAGGGCATCTTGTGACACCCGAACCCATTTTCTTCAGCCGGGGCGATGAATCGAACTATTCGGGCTTCTCTCCCCGATTTGCCAAGGACCACCTACTGTTTTCCTATCGACCATCCCAACCGGACTCCACAGGCGAGTGGATGAATCCTGGCCTGGATGTCTGGCAGTTCCACTGATTACGAGGGTATATTCTTGCGAACAGGGAAGAAAGTAGTTAAAGGATCTCGCCAAGTGAGCGATACTTGGAGCATGACGCTGAATCCGAACACGTTACCGACCAGATCATGAGCCAAAAAGAAGATGTAATCCGGTGCTCGTTTTGCGGCCGTACCGCACACGAAGTTACGAGCATGGTCGCAGGACCGGAAGTCTACATCTGCGACCGGTGCATTACCGATGCATCGGGAATCGTTGGTCACGACGCCCTTCCGAAGGCTCCGAGCAAGTCTCCCCGACCTGCACGTCGTGCCGAAGCTGGTCGACGACTCTCGCCACTCGAGATCAAATCATCGCTCGACGAATATGTGATCGGACAGGACAAAGCCAAGAAGGCGCTGTCCGTCGCCGTGTACAACCACTACAAACGCATCGATGCCAAGGACCATTACGGCGAATTCGCCGACGTGGAACTGGAAAAATCCAACATCATGCTGGTCGGGCCCACCGGGACGGGTAAAACCCTGCTTGCCCGCACGCTGGCCCGTGTACTCGACGTCCCATTCTCCATTTCCGACGCCACGGCCCTGACCGAAGCCGGATACGTGGGTGAAGATGTCGAAAGCATCCTGGCACATCTGCTCCACGCTGCCGACTTCAACGTGGAGCGCGCCGAGCGCGGCATCATCTATATTGATGAAGTCGACAAGGTGGCTCGCAAGGCCGACAATGCCTCCATCACCCGCGATGTATCGGGCGAAGGCGTACAGCAGGCCCTGCTGAAGATCCTGGAAGGCACCGTTGCTGGCGTGCCGCCGAAAGGTGGACGAAAGCACCCCGAGCAGAGTCTCATCAACATCGATACATCGAACATCCTGTTCATCGTCGGTGGAGCATTCGACGGCCTGTCGGAAATCATTGCCAATCGCATTTCGACCAGTTCCATCGGGTTCTCGGCCGGGACGGCCAAGCGGATGGACAAGTTCGACCCGGAGATTTTCCAGCACATTGAACCCGACGACCTGCTTCGCTTTGGCCTCATTCCAGAGCTCATTGGTCGCCTTCCGGTCATGGCTGCATTGAACAACCTCACGGAAGATGCCATGCGCAGTATCCTCCTGGAGCCCCGCAACGCGCTTCTGAAACAGTATCAGAAACTGTTCTCCATGGATGGAATCAACCTGGTATTCGAGGAGTCCGCTATCGACGCCGTTGTTGCGAAAGCCAAGAAGCTGGGTACCGGTGCCCGCGGACTGCGCGCTGTGCTGGAAGACACGATGTTGGACCTCATGTTCGACGTCCATTCCACGGCCGATGTCGCGTCCGTCCACATTACCCGTGAGACTGTCGAACACAAGGCACAGCCTGTATTGGAGCCTCGGAAAGCCACGGCTTGATTCCCTTCTGTGCGGTATGTTGCATGCATGCGCACACACTGGCTAGAACCGCCAAAATACTACCTGAAGGCCATTTTCCTGGAAATCCGGGACCGGCCTGTTTTCCTGTGGGCACAGGCTATTGCCTTCAAAGTGCTTATCACGATCGTGCCGCTGATAATCCTCGGCACCGGCCTCGTAGCGCAGCTGCTGCAACGCGAGCGGCCGTTCCAGGTAGTTGAAGCGGCCATCCGTGACATCCTGCCGGCCTACCAGTCCGGTGAACTCATCAGTTTCCTGAGCCAATTGCAGAGCGTTGCAGGTCGTCTTACACTCGTAGGATCCCTTGGACTGGTGGTCACTGCGGTAACCCTGTTCACCACGCTCCGAATTGTCCTTGCCAGCGTTTTCCAGGAAGATTGGCACCAACAGCGATCCATTCTGAGGGGATACGCTTTCGATTTGCGCATGGCCATCCAGGTCGGCCTGTTGTTCACAGCATCGATTTCCCTGACGGTGGTAGCTCAAGCCATCAATACCAACCTGTTCTGGGGCCTCTCGGAAATCGGCGTGGACGCGCCCGGCCTGCAATCCGGGTGGATGCATGTCGTGGACGGACTCGGCCTCATCCTGCCGTATCTGATCAGCATCATCATGTTCTTCCAGCTGCTGTATTTCACGCCGCTGCCGCACCCCCCATGGAGAAGTGCCGCCATGGGCGCCGGCGTGGCTGCCATGCTGTGGGAAGCTGCGAAAGTGGGCTTTTCCGAGTACGCCACGCGGCTGGGTAGTTTTGAACAATCAGGACTTGCGGCGCTGGGCGACACCTTCGTGCTCATCATCATCCTGGTTTTCTGGGCCTACTTCTCGGGCCTTGTCCTGGCCATTGGTGCCATCACATCCATGATCCACGAACGCAGGCACAGGCCTGCGGACGCTGATCATGAGTAGGAAGCTGGCTGCACTGTTCCTGCTGTTGTTTGCCAGCTGGTCGACGCCGCTGCACGCACAAGACCCGCTCTCCGGCAGCAATGCCCAAACGGATGTCTCCGCCATCCAATTCAAGTTCGTGGATTCGGGGACATTCTCAGGCGACCGCCTGACATCCCAGATTGCCACAACCGCTCCGGGGTTCATGGACCGGCTCAGGGATCGTCTTCCGCTGCTCTCATCGAGACGCTACGTCTTCGACCCTGTTGAACTACAGCGCGATGTCGTCCGGCTGCGCCGCTTCTATGCACGCAACGGTTTTCCGGATGCGGAAATCGACTACCCGGCGTCTCAGTACAACGCGAAGAACAACGAAATCCGGATCATTTTCACTGTTCGCGAAGGCACACCGCTCGCCATCCGGGATCTGACATTCGATACCAGCGATGTACTTCCTGACGATCTGGCTCCACGCTGGGACCGGACCGTTTCGCAATTGGAGAGGAACAAGGGACGCCGGTTCACCGATTTCGAGCGCCTGGCGATGGAAAATGAACTCCTGTCCTTCCTGCAGGACCGGGGCTATGCCTTCGCGAAGGTGCGCACGGACGCATTCGTGAATGAGGCAGAGCATGCGGTGGATCTCACGTTCAACATCGAGCAGGGTCCGCGGGCCAGAATTGACGAAATCCTGCTGGAAGGCAATGAGTCGATTGGCCGTCGAATCGTGCTGCGGGAGCTGCCTTTCCGCGAAGGCGATCTGTATTCGCGCCGTCGCCTGGTCCAGGGCCAGCAACAAATATTCGGCCTGAACCTGTTCCGCCTGGCCCTGGTTGATGTGCCAGAGCAACCGGTCGACACAACCGTGACCGTCAGGTATCGCGTACGTGAATCAAAGCTGCGATTCCTGGCCTTGCAGGGTGGTTTTTCACGGGAGATGGGCCTCTCCTTGGGCTCCGATCTGAGACATCGCAATTTCTTCGGAGGCGCTCGTCAAATCTCCATCGCAGGCGATGCACGTACGGGATTGCTGTCTTCCCCGGCGCCAGGTCGAAAGCCCATACGGTCGGTTACCACCAACCTTTCCGTGCGGCAACCCTACCTCGGAACGACCGAGCTTTCAGGCAGTGTGTCGCCGTTCTACAGTTGGCTCGATGACCCGAACCAGGACACCCGATTCTACGAAGTGGGTGTCACCACAGCGGCCGTCTGGGAATTGCTGTCTTTCCGGAATCTTTCCGTACAGCACACATTCAGTCGGGCCGTTCCCCTGTCATCGCAGGGATTGGGCGGTCGGTTCGACGTATACGACCGAAGCGTACTCTCGGCAGGCGTCTCGCTTGGACGCCTGAACGACTTCCTCGCACCTCGCAAGGGGTGGCTTATTCGCCCGTCCATCGAATCGGGCGGCCTGCTGGGAGGATCAGATGTCGACTATTTCAAGGCCAGCATCGACGCAGCCGTCTATATACCGATTACGCGGCGCTCCACCATCTCCATTGCACTGTCCACCGGTCATCTCATTCCCAGAGGCACCTCCAAGGATCAGTTGGATGAAGAGAACGAATTCCGGTTCGATGCCATCCGGTTTTACGCAGGTGGCGCCAGCGATGTACGAGGATGGGGGTTGAATGCATTGGGCCCCCAGGTGGCCGTCGCAGATACCATCATCACGGATTCGGATGGCTCTGTATCGACCCAGAATGCCCGCTTTGAGTCCATCGGTGGGCGGACCAAACTCAGTTTCCGATCCGAACTGCGTGTCCCCGTTCCCGGCCTGGGCGATGCATGGCGAGGTGCCATTTTTCTGGACGGCGGTGCCATTCCCACGGATGTTGCCCGTACGGAAACCGGCGGTGCCATTTTCTCCAAGGAAGACATTGCCCAGTTCACCGATCGGACCAGGGTCCGGTTCTCCGACATACGGCTGGGTACGGGAATGGGCATCCGCTACCGGACCCCGGTGGGTATGATGCGCCTCGATCTGGCATTCAAGCTCAATCCCGACGACGCGGCCCTGCTGGATCCAGAGGATATCGTTCTCTATGACAACGGATACCGCTCCACGCCCCCGCGCGAGCATTTCATGCAGCGGTTCAATGTCCACCTGAGCATTGACAGGACGTTTTAGGTGAAACGAACGCTCCGATATATCGCCATTGGTTTCGTCATCCCGGTCCTTCTGATTGTGGGGCTGTTGCACGTCCCCGCCATTCTGACGCCCGTTCTCCAGAGGACGGTCAACGCATTCATTCCGGAAGCTACACAGCTGACATTCACCCGCGTCTCTGGATCGCCGTTCCGGGCGTTGACGGTCACCGACGTCCGCATCGCGAGTCCGGGCGACTCCACCTGGGTCCAGGCCGACACGGTTACCGTCGGTTACGGATTCTGGTCCGTGTTTTCCACGCCAGATATTGGCCCCATCCAGGCAGGATTCGTACGCTTTCGTGCGACCCAGCGGCAAGAAGGATCCATCATCCTGCCTCAATTCGGTAGCGCCGACACAGCATCGGTCTTCATCCGTTTGAATGACATTCGTGTTGCCGATGTATCGGGGATGATTGTCAGGGCACCCAGCGACTCCACGGTGTGGACGCTGGACAGCGGTTTTGTGAACGTTCCCGTCGTGGACATGGGATATTCCATATCGGCCCGGTTGGACTCACTGGGACTCGCATTCACGTACCCGTCCGTCGGTAGTGGCAGGCTCGATGCATCGGGTTCGCTGGATCCAGACGGGGCCATGGCCATGCGAATCCACGCTCGAGCCCCTGCGAGCAAATTCGACCTGGACATTTCCGGTGCGCCGGACGCCGCAGCTCAAACAGGCCTGGCCCGTCTCGCGGCATCGGGCAGCGGCGTACTGGGCCTCGATGACCTGTCTCCGTTCGTGGCCGACCTGCAGCCAGGTGCAACGATAGGGATGGACCTGGAGGCTGCTGGAGGCCCGGACACGCTTACCGTGGCGCTCAATCTGGACGCGGGCCCCGCCGGTGAGGTGGTGATCCGGGGAGGACTTCCAACGCTTGACGGGGACCAATCCGTACCTCTTCACCTGACGGCAGACATCAGCAACCTCCGGCCGCACTTGCTCCTGTCGTCCATTCCGCCGACAACGCATCTGAATGCGCGTGTTTCGACGGATGGATCCTGGAACGATGGCGCGTATACCGGAACAGCGGACATGAACGTATCGAAGAGCCTGATTGCAGGCCTCGATGTCGCAGGTGGAACCGCCCATGCCATGCTCTCCCCCGACGACATTGGCTGGAGCCTGAATCTTGGGGCGTTCGATGCTGGATTCGCTTCCAACGGGCATTTCGCGCTGGATTCGGGTGATTTGAACGCTGAATTGATCGTCAATGGATTGACACCTGAAGGCCTGGGGCAGACCCTGGACCTCCCGGTCCGGCTCGGTGGAACGCTGTCCGTACGCGGCCGGATGGACTCGCTGACCGTTGGTTTTGCATCGTCCAAGAGCATGGTGGGCGACTGTGCCGTTGACATTCCGGACCTGACGGCATTCCGATCGACAACCCGCTCCCGACTGGCCGCGACAATCATGGCGTGCGACGAACGGCTGGCAACCATCGACGTCCGCGGAACCGGAACGTCCGTCTGGGATGCCACGGCTTCACTTGGTCCGGCACCCCTCGACCGGCTCCTGCAACTGGCCGATACAACCATGGTGACCGGCAAGGTGACCGGGAGGGCCACGTTGTCCGACGATGGAGCCCTGTCCCGGTTCAGCATGACTGCCCAGCTGGACCGCTTGCGCGCCGGCGGCGCCCGTCTGGACTCGTTGCTGTTGAACGGCTCGGGGACGGCGACGCGCATGGATATCGCAGCGTCCGCCTGGCGCGCAGGCGGTGAAGCCCGGACTACCGGTACGGTCGACCTCAGGCGGAACCTGACCAGTGTGGATCTTACCGAACTCCTTTTTGAATCGTTCAACCTGTCGGACGTCCTTCAAGTACCCGGCCAGCAACTCGTTCTGTCCGGAAATGGCACGGGAAGCGTCGATTTGGATGCCGATGGCTCCTTGAGCAGTGCCGCTGTTGACCTCGACCTGTCGCGGTCCATCGTAAACGATGTGGTCTTCGCTTCGGCAGGTGTCCAGGCCGAGGCTCGTGGCGATTCCATCGTGGCCTCGGTCAGCATCGGTGCCGATTCCCTTTCCGTAACGGCCGATGTCGGCTGGAATGCCTCCCGGGACTCTCTGTTGACAGTCAGCGGCCGCTTCGACCGGGTGCACCTGGGCGCCCTGTTGGCCATCGACAGTCTTTCAACCCTTCTGGCCGGTTCGTTTGATGGGACATTCAACCTCCGGAACGGTTCGCCGGTGGGTCAGGCAACCCTGTCGCTCGACGATGGATCGCGCGTAAACAGGTTTGTCGCGGGTGGTGGCTCCGCAGTGGTCCGGCTGGATGAAACGGCCCGTTCCGGTCGGTTCACCATCAGCGGCCAGCCCGCATCCTCCGGTGTCATTCCTGAGGCGTCCGCCAGCTTCGGAATGCAGGGTGGCCACGTGTACGCCGACGCCCGCTTTTCCCGGCTTCCCGTTGCGGCCATGACGGGAAGTCCCGTCGACTCCCGCCTCTGGGGCACACTGACCTCGAACGTATACCTGAATGAGGAGCGAGACGGGTATACCGAAATCCTGATCCTCGCCGATTCGCTCCGTGGTACGTGGGACGAGCTGGAGCTCGACGACGGATATGCGGAGCTGCGCGTTACACCGTCCATTGTCCAGGTGGATTCCCTCCTGCTCATTGGGCCGAACCTCGACGTCCATGGTGCCGGGCGCGTCGCCATTGCGGAGACCACGGAACGAAGTGACTTCCGCATGAACGCATCGCTTCCCTCGAACATCATGAGTCTTCCGGGTTTGTCCGACGTCGATGCATCATTCCTGTCGTTCACGACGGATATCCGGGTGACGGGATCCTATTCCCAACGGCGCGTGTCGGCCGACCTGAATGTGGGCGCGGCCCGATCGGGAAACATCATGTTCAATGAGTTGGAGGGCCGTGTTCTGGCCCAGTTCGAGGATGGTCTGAGTCCAGCCCAGGGCGAACTGACACTGACATCGGAAGTCTTTGAAATAGGCGCTCTGTCCGCACGGGGAGCGACACTGAGGGTCGGGTACGACCATGATGACATTACCGCCGATCTGGAAGTGGACATCACGGATGACAGAAGCCTGCATGTCGGCGTCGCAACGACGCTCGGCGAAGACCCGATGATCATTCTCGTTGACCGCTTGACGGCCCAGCTCGACGTCGATGAATGGACTCTCAGCAAACCCGTGAGAGTAACGCTCAGCGACGAACCAACCTTTTCGGGGCTCATCCTCACGTCCGGAGCACAGCGGATCACGGCGACCAGCGCCACGAGGGATTCGTCGGTTCAGCACCTGATTAGACTGGACAGCGTCCGGATAGGCACGCTCGCGGACATGATGTCCTATCCGGGACTAGACGGTACGGTGACCGGTGTCCTGACAGCACGACCAGAGCCCTCAGGTGGCTACGCCGTTCAGGGCACCATCAATTCCACGCTGTCTGCCTACGGACAGGATGTGGGCGCCCTCGTGTCGCGGATCAGCCTGGAAAACGAACTTCTTTCCCTGGATGCAGAGATGACGCACTTTGATGGCGGCACGGCAACGGCTGTGGGACGGTTGCCGCTCGGAGACGATGGAGCGCAACCGGTTCAATTCCAGGTGGCGACCAACGCATACCCCATCGGGTGGACCAGGGTGTTCATTGATCCTGCCCTCGTCGATGACCTGCGCGGATCCATCACGGGAGCCGTTGATATCGATGGCACCGCGGACAGTCCTTCGTGGAACGGGTCCATGCAGTTCAGGAATGGCCGGATCGGGCTCCCGGAGCTTGGAAAGCGACGCGGACTGCGCTACGACCAACTCGAGGCCGATCTATCGTTCCGCGCCGACTCCATCATCGTGGACCGTGCGACGGCCCACTCGGGCAATGGCAGCGTCCAGGCAACGGGCGGCATTGCCATGACGGACCTCCAGCTGGGCAGCATTGACCTGTCGTTCACGGCTCGGGAATTCCTTGCCATCGACAACCGCTCGTATCGGGCCGTAGTTGGTGGCTCGGGGCGTCTGCGCGGCACCACAGACCGACCGGTGCTCAGTGGAAACATCGAGATTCTCAGCGCCGATTTTATCCTGACGGACGAAAACACGGCCGATGCCTTCGAACCCGTCACCTTGTCGGATCGCGATCTCCTGACGCTGCAGCAGCGCTTCGGCGTACGGATTGCCGCCGAAGACACCACATCGTTCGATTTCTACCGTGTCTTGGCCATGGAAAACTTATCCGTTGGCATGCAGCGTGACACCTGGGTCCGTTCGAACTCCAATCCGGAGATGGACATTCAAATCCAGGGAAACCTGGACCTTGGAAAGCGTCGAAATGAAGACGCGACCCTGTTCGGAACCATCGAAGTGATTCCAGCCCGTAGCCAGATCAGACAGTTTGGTCGACGCTTTTCCATTGATCGGGGAAGCCTGACATTCAATGGGCCAATGGACGCCCCGGTCATGGACTTGGAGGCTTCCTACGACGTCCCCTCGCGTGCCGGGGGCGGCCAGGAAGTCACCATCCGCCTCATCGTCTCGGGCACACCGGAGAGCCTGGACGTCTCGTTCGAATCCGACCCCACCATGGAGTTGTCAGACATCGTTTCATACATAGCTACCGGGCGTCCCGCCAGTGAATCGTTCCAGCTTGCCGGAAACCAGACGAACAGCTACCTGCAATCGGCCGCCGGACTGGCCATGGGACCGGTAACGGATCTCATAGAGAACCTTGCAGGGTCCGGTCTGGGATTGGATGTCATTGAAATAAGCCAGACCGGTGTGCAGGGTCTTACATTGACCGCCGGCAAGTACGTCTCACCAAAGTTATACGTGTCCGTTTCCCAGCCCATATCACTGTCCACGAGTTCCGAACGGGCCACTTCGTCGGGGGAAAATTCCACGCAGGTTGCCGTCGAATACGAACTGGTCCGGCAGCTGCTCTTGAGCCTGCTGAACCGAGGAACCATACTCCAAGTCAATTTGAGGTGGGAATATGCCTTCTGATGGACAGGTTGCCGACCGTACGGTCTCACTGCAAGGGCTGGAGCGCGTCGGAGAATTCGGTTCGTTCGCCCTTCAATTCTTCAAGCGATTTTGGCGATCACCGTTCGAATTCAAGGAGTTGCTCAGGCAAATGGACGATGTCGGGTCCAAGAGTTTCCTCCTCACTGGCGTCACCGGCTTGGCCATCGGCATCGTCATGGCCATGCAGAGTCGGGGTACGCTTACGCGATTCGGCGCAGAGGCCGTGCTGCCGAGCATGCTCGCACTGTCGGTGGTCAAGGAAATCGGACCGGTCATCACCTCTCTGGTCCTTGCGGGACGCCTTGGAGCAGGCATGGGTGCCGAGATTGGCAGCATGCGGGTCACGGAGCAGATCGACGCCCTGGAGGTCGCCGCTCTGAAACCGTTCCATTACCTGGTGATTACCCGCGTACTGGCGTGCGTCATCATGTTTCCCATCCTCACGCTGTGGACCGACACCATTGCCATGTTTGGCGGATACATTGAATCCCAGTTGGCATCCGGCTTGGACTATCGCATTTACGTCTCGACGGCATTTGAGTCCCTGCGCTTCAGTGACATCCTCGTGGATACCGGAAAAACGTCCGTTTTCGGGCTCATTGTCGGTCTGGTTTCATGCTTCCTTGGCTTCAACGTCCGCGGTGGAACACGCGAGGTAGGGCGCGCAGCCATGCAGGCCGTCGTGGCATCGTCCCTGCTCATCCTGTTGGCCGACGTCGTCATTGTCCGCCTGTCCCTGATCATTTTCGGAGATGTAGGATCGTGAAGCCCATCCGACTCGAAAATGTCCACAAGGCGTTCGGCAAGCTCAAGGTGCTTGCCGGCGTGACCATGGAGGTCCCCAGCGGTTCGTCGGCCGTGGTCATGGGTGGCTCTGGCACCGGCAAGAGTGTGCTCATCAAGCATGTCGTCGGGCTGTTGAAGCCTGACGAAGGTGCCGTCTTCGTGGGCGATGAGCGGGTCGACGATTTGACCGGCGACGCACTGGATGAAGTCCGGCTGTCCATTGGCTATCTGTTCCAGAGCGGCGCCCTGTTCGACTCCATGTCTGTGGAGCAGAACATGGCCTTCTTCCTGGAGCGGCATCGTGACCTGACGGCGGCGGAAACACGCGACCGTATAGACGAGCTCCTTTCCTGGGTGGACCTCCCGGACAAGCGCAATGCCAAGCCATCCGAACTCTCGGGCGGCCAGAAGAAACGGATCGCACTCGCCAGGGCCCTTGTGCTGGAACCGAGCATTCTCCTGTACGATGAACCGACGACCGGGTTGGATCCCGTGTCGGTCCGTTCTGTTTCGGAGCTCATTGTGCGACTCCGGGAAGAGCGAGGCATCACTTCCATTGCCATCACGCATGACCTGCTGTGCGCCGAGATAATCGCAGACACCGTGCATTTCCTTTACGGTGGAAAGATCGTTGCAGAGGGTAGTTTGGAAGAAGTCCGAAGCTCCTCCGATCCAAAAGTCGCTCCGTTTTTCAGTTGATGCAGCACGCCGCATTCCGATGATCGGTTGTTCGTACCTTTCGCGGTATGAACCGCAATCTCCGACTTGGAATCCTCATTCTCACTGGCGCCCTGCTTCTCATGCTGGGGCTGTTCGCCATTGGTAACCGGACCTTCCTGTTTTCGAGCGTGGTCCAGGTCCGGTCGCAGTTTTCGAGCGTGGCGGGTCTTCAGTCCGGAGCGTCCGTTCAGTACCAGGGGGTTAACGTGGGACGTGTCGAAACCGTGACCCTCCCCTCCCAGCCCGGTGAGAAGATTGTCGTGGAAATGTCCATTTCGGAGCGGGCCAGCCACCTTATCCGAAAAAACACCCAGGCACAAATCAAAAGTGACGGCCTGGTAGGCGAACAAATCATTGTGTTGGTCAGCGCCGCCGAACCATCTGAACCGGTCGAAAACGAAGATTTCCTTCCCGGTGTCGACCCATTCGATCTGTTCGAAATCACCGACCGCGCATTGGCATCGGTACAGGATTTCGAACGCGCCGCCAACGTGTTCGAGGAGATCATGAAGGATATCCAACGCGGTGAAGGCACGTTGGGGCGCATCATTTATGATTCCACGCTGTACGTCTCGCTGGTCCAGACCACGGACGAGACGCGCCGCGTCATGACAAATCTTGCCTCCTCGGCCGAGTCCAACGCCGATGTCCTGGTCGATTTGGCCACCCAGGCCACGGCCGGCATCAACTCCATTCTTGCAAAGGCCGATTCCGGTAATGGCTCGCTCGCACTCTTCCTGAATGACCCAGGCTTCTACAATCAGCTCCTGGCCAGCGCCGACTCGCTCAAGTCGATTGCCGGCGATCTGAAGGCGGTTTCGTCAACGGCCGAAAATGCAGCTATCTGGGGATCTCTCGGAGCATTCCGGTTCGCCGAGCTCATGGAAGCCGCCAAGCACAACTGGCTGTTCAAGCGCTATTTCGAGGAACGTGGCAGCATGGACCTGGCCCCGTTCGAACTTCGTGAGCGGGCTGTGTCCGAATCCATGGAGGATATTTCCAACCGCGAGCGCGCGTTGTTGCAGTGGGAAATCCGGTTGCGTGAATGGGAGGCCGAACTGGCCGCGAAAAGGGATTCAACGGGCAATCAGTGACCTTCCATCTGGATCATACCGACCCGTCCGGGGCGCGGGCGGGCCGCCTTGAAACGTCACACGGGGTCATTGAAACGCCCATATTCATGCCTGTGGGCACGGTAGGGTCGGTCAAAGCGGTCCGCCCGCAGGAACTCTCACAGGCCATCCGCGCGCAGATCATTCTCGGCAATACGTACCACCTGTACCTCCGCCCTGGAATGGATGTAATGGAGGCCGCCGGCGGACTGCACCGGTTCATGGAGTGGGACGGTCCCATCCTGACCGATTCGGGCGGCTACCAGGTGTTCTCACTGGCCTCTCGGCGAAAACTCACGGAAGAAGGTGCACGGTTCCAGTCGCACATCGACGGCTCGTACCACCAGTTCACGCCAGAATCCGTAATTGACACCCAGCGCTCCATCGGGTCCGATATCATGATGGTACTGGACGAATGCCCGCCAGGAGACGCTACCCAGGAGTACGCCCGCAAGTCCAACGCGCTCACCATGCGCTGGGCACAGCGGTGCAAGGACCGGTTTGCGTCCACAGAGCCCAAGTACGGACACGACCAAACGCTGTTCGGCATTGTGCAGGGCGTCGTATACCCGGAGTTGCGCCGCGAGTCGGCCCGCATGCTCATGGACATCGACTTTCCGGGGTACGCCATTGGCGGACTGAGTGTCGGTGAACCGGCCGAGCAGATGTATGCAATGGTAGAGGTCGTGAACGAGATCCTCCCCACCGACCGTCCGCGCTACCTGATGGGCGTCGGCACGCCAGCCAACCTGGTGGAGAACGTGGCGCGAGGAGTGGACATGTTCGATTGCGTCATGCCAACACGCAACGGCCGCAACGGCATGCTGTTCACGACGCAAGGCGTCATCAATATCAAGAACCGGAAATGGCGCGAGGACTTCTCCCCCATTGACCCCGGTCTCCCGGAATACGCGTCACAGAATTTCTCCAAGGCCTACCTGCGACACCTGTTTGTTGCCAACGAGATCCTGGCGCTCCAGATTGCCTCGGTCCAGAATCTGGCGTTCTACCTGTGGCTCATGGGCGAAGCACGCATGGCAATCGTTGAAAAACGTTTCGAATCGTGGAAGAACGGCATTTTGCCGATAATTGACCGGAGACTGTAAACGATTCCGAACACGTCCGGCGGCCCTGCGTACGACCCGGCCACACTTTTCATTCCGGATCATGGCCCGACAATTCGACGTTCCTGCCTTCTATCGCAGCCCGGTGGTCTCCCGTGTGAAGGAGGTCCGGCGCCTGCAGGATCCCCGGAAAAAGGATCTCTCCCCGTCCGTCCTTGATTTCGGTTCTGTCAGGTTCAAGTTGGCCCGTCATTTCGGCTTCTGCTACGGGGTGGAGAACGCCATTGAAATCGCGTACCGCGCACTGAAGGAGCATCCCGACCAGCGGATATTCCTGCTGTCCGAGATGATCCACAATTCCCACGTGAACGACGACCTGGTATCGCGTGGCATCCGCTTCCTCCGGACCACCGAAGGCGAGCAACTCATCCCGTTCGACACGCTCACACCCGACGACATCGTCATCATTCCGGCTTTCGGCGCCACACTGGAGGTCACATCCGAACTGGAGCGACTGGGCGTGGACGTACAGGCCTACAATACCACCTGTCCGTTCGTCGAGAAGGTCTGGAAGCGCAGCGCCCAGATCGGTGCCCAGGACTACACCGTCATTGTGCACGGCAAACGGTACCACGAAGAAACGCGTGCTACCGTCTCGCACGCCCAATCGGTTACGCATGTAGTGGTCATCCGGGATCTGGACGAGGCGCGTGATCTGGCCCGCTACATCCGGGGCGATGCCGACCGTGCGTTCTTCGAGGCGCGGTTCGGTGACCGGACCAGCCCGGAGTTCGACCCGGAACAGCACCTGGGACGTATTGGCGTCGTCAATCAGACCACCATGCTCGCGACGGAAACCGCAGAAATCGCAGCATTGCTTCGTCAAGCCATGGTCGCGCGGTATGGTCCCGACGACCTGTCAGCGCACTTCGCCGACACGGCCGATACCCTGTGTTACGCGACAAACGAAAACCAGGATGCCACGCGGGCCCTCATCGCAGACGGAGCTGATGTCGCCATCATCGTGGGAGGTGCCAATTCATCGAACACGAGCCACCTCGTGGAATTGTGCGAAGAAGAGATGCCCACGTACTTCGTCTCCGACGCGTCGTGCATTGAATCCGCGTCACGTATCCGCCATTTTGACATTCATACGCACGAGCTCGTGGATGTGGAGGACTGGCTGCCATCCACCCGGCCGCTCTCCGTGCTGCTCACGGCAGGGGCGTCGTGCCCCGATTCCCTGCTGGACGATGTCATCCACCGGGTCAACGAACTGGTCGGTGTGGAGCTGTCGGTTGAGCATGCCATGGCTCCCTTCGCAAACATGACGGCGGAATCCTGATGGCTTGGTACGAAGACTGGTTCAACTCCGATGCATACGACCTGGTCTATCGAAACCGGGACGAGAGCGAAGCCGAGGAGCTCGTGGATCTTGTCATATCGACGGTTGCGCTGGAGGCCGGCTCCCGTGTACTGGATGTGGGATGCGGGCGGGGAAGGCATGCCATGAGTTTCGCGCGCCGTGGACACCGCGTCACCGGCCTTGATCTGTCTGAACGGGCGCTATCGATTGCACGGGACCGGGCAGAGGCCGAGCAGTTGGACATTTCCTTTGTACGGGGCGACATGCGGGAGCCAGTGGCCGAGAATGCCTTCGACCTCGTCGTGAACCTGTTTACGGCGTTTGGTTACTTCACAGACCCGAATGATCATCTCCGGGCCGTCCAGGCACTGAAAACGGCAGCCCGTCCCGGCGCATGGGTCGTCCAGGACTTCATGAACGCACCTGTCGTCAGGGCCACCTTCATACCGGAGGACGAGCGCACCATTGGCGATGTGCACGTGCATCAGAAACGCCGCCTGCGGGATGGCCGGATCGAAAAGACCATTACGCTCTCCCTGGACGGCGATGTCCATACCTTCGAGGAGAGCGTAGAACTGCTTGACATGGCCGCTTTTGAGTCCCTGTACAGCCGTGCCGGACTTACGGTCAGGCACGTGTTCGGGGATTACGATGGCAGTGCGTACACTGCAGCATCACCAAGACTGATCCTTGTCTCGTCGGCATGATGCGTCTGCTGCCTGTTTTTTGCCTCATCCTTTCCGGATGCAGCCTGTTCTCGACGCGAGAACCAGAGGCGCCCCTCGCCGATTCCGGCACCTATTCGCAGCCCGATACGCCGGAGCAGGTTATTTCCAATGTCGAGAATGCCGTTTCCGAGCTGAATACGCTCAACTACCGGCGGTCCCTCGGCGAAGACCTGGTTTTCCAGGCTACGGCATCGGCCCTGGCCCGTGAATCCGTCCTCCTGAACTGGGGCCGTGACCAGGAAGAGCAGTATTTCAGCGCCCTCGTTTCTGCTGCCGAGATGAACCAGGGGCATTCGTTGTCGCTGAACGACCGGTCCCTGACACTGGTCTCCACATCACGCTTCGTACTCGATGCCACGTACGTATTGTCGGTGAACCATCGGCGAACGGAAGCACCGACCGAGGTCCAAGGGCGTCTGCAATGGGTGTTGGACCAGGGTTCGGATGGTCTGTGGAGCATTGCTTCCTGGACCGACCAGGAACTCGGGGACGTGCCCTCCTGGAGCGACCTGAAGGCAGAGTTCATGAAGTGACGGCCACGCGGTACATAGTGGGTATCTGGTGCCTGTGCATGATCGGCCTGTCGGCGTGCAATCCGTTCGCGCCGGCTCTTGAAGAGGGCAATGCCTTCGGCGACCTGCTGGGCGACCCCACTACGATCGAGGGTTTCTTCACCAACTTCCGGAACGCCTACGAACTGCGCGACCTGAGCCTGTACGAACCCCTCCTGGACTCCTCGTTTACATTTGTTTACTCCGACTTCGATGCCCAGATTGAACGGGAGTGGGGGTTCTCACAGGACCTGGAGTCCACTCGCCGGCTGTTCCAGAACGCCAGCCTCATCCGGTTGCAATGGAATCAAATCATTGCGCAGGACTTCCTGGTTCCGATCGTGCAGGCGCGCGTGGTCCGGTCGTTCAACCTGACCGTAACCCTGGAACAGGGCGATGTTTTCCGCACGGACGGGAACGTCAACTTCACTCTGGTCCGCGCCGACAGCCTCTCATCATGGCGCCTCCGCCGGTGGCGGGACGAAAGCGAACTCTGATGTACATTGGGGGGACGACATTCCTTCCATTCCCGGCAATCCGGCATGCAGAACGCGCTTTCCTACACCGAACAGCATTTCGACACCTTCGTCGATGAACTCTCCGACTTCCTGCGCATCCCATCCGTAAGTACGGACGATGCCCATCGTCACGACGTACGTGCCGCGGCCGACTGGCTGGCGGCCCACCTGACGGCGCTCGGGCTCGATGAGGTGGAGGTCCTGCCGACTCCCGGTCACCCGGTCGTGTATGCCGAGAAAATCGTGGACCCGTCGCTTCCTACGGTCCTGGTGTACGGGCATTACGACGTGCAGCCCCCTGATCCCCTTGAGCTGTGGGAGTCTCCTCCGTTCGAACCGGTCATCAAGGATGGCGTCCTGTACGCCCGCGGCTCCTGTGACGACAAGGGACAGCTGTTCATGCACGTCAAAGCGGCGGAGTCATGGTTGAAGACCGATGGTTTCCCGGTGAATGCCAAGTACATTTTCGAGGGCGAGGAGGAGATCGGTTCGGAACACCTGGTGCCGTTCCTGAAGCAATACAAGGAGCGGCTTGCCGCTGATGTGGTCATGGTCTCCGATACCGCCTTGTTCGGCGACGGGGTGCCTTCCATTACCTACGGTCTGCGCGGCCTGGCATATGTCGAGGTCATGCTCGAAGGCCCCGACCGGGACTTGCATTCAGGCGTGTACGGTGGTGCGGTACACAACCCCATCAATGCTCTGGCCGCGATGATCTCGGATCTGCACGATGCGGATCACCGCGTGACCATCGATGGGTTCTATGACAATGTCATTCCCCTGACGGAAGAAGAACGGACGACGTTTGCGTCCCTCCCTTTCGACGCCGACAAGTGGGTCCACGACGTGGGTGCCCCCAGGAGCAAGACCGAGAAAGGCTATTCCGCACTCGAAGGCTCGACCGCGCGTCCCTGCCTGGACTGCAATGGCATCTGGGGAGGATTTACCGGCAAGGGTGCCAAAACCGTCCTTCCAGCCCGGGCCACGGCAAAGATATCGTGCCGACTGGTCCCCGGCCAGACTCCCGACGAAATCACCGAAAAGCTGCGCCGTCATTTCGAGTCGCACGTACCGGACACCATGAAGCTCACGTTCACCAACCTGCATGGTGGGCACGGCGCCCTCACGGACACCTCCGGACCGGCCATGCAGGCAGCATCCGATGCCATGGAAGGCGTGTTCGGTGAAAAGCCGTACTTCGTGCGTACGGGAGGCTCCATTCCGATCGTGGCGGACTTCAAACGGGTACTGGGGCTTGAAACCGTTCTGATGGGCTTCGGCCTCGATTCCGATGCCATCCACTCTCCCAATGAATGCTTCGGATTGGACCGGTTCCGCAAGGGGATAGACTCCATTATCCGGTTCATGCAGCTGTACGGCCGGTCGTCATGATTCTCAAAGGACGTACGGCCCTCATTACCGGCGCCTCACGGGGGCTCGGCCGCCACCTGGCGCACGTTCTGGCCAGGGATGGCATGAAGCTGTCGCTCACCGCTCGCTCGTCGGACGACCTGCGCTCGGTGGCGGCCGAGTGCGAAGAACTCGGCGCAGAGGCCATCTACACGGTGGCCGACGTCAGGTCGCACGCAGACCTGTCAGACGTGGTGACGAGAACACATGATGCGTACGGATCCATTGACGTGCTCGTCAATAACGCCGGACTGTCCTGGTTCAAGCCCCTGGCTGAATGGTCCGTTGAAGAAATCGACATGGTCGTGGATGCCAACCTGAAGGGCACGATTTACGCGGCAGCCCTTGTGGCACCTACCATGGTGGCCCAGAAACGCGGGCATATTGTGAACGTGGCCTCGGATGTCGGCCGACGGGCTATTCCGAACATGGGACCCTACGTGGCGGCCAAGCACGGCGTGGTCGGATTTTCCGGCTCCCTGCTCCGCGAAGTGAAACCCCACGGTGTCAAAGTGACTGTCGTCCTGCCCGGCATTATCGATACGTATTTTGGTGGAGCGACCGAGGGCGAAAGAGATCCATCGTGGTCCATGGACCCGAAAGACGTAGCCGCGATTATCCGGAATGCCCTTATCCAGCCGGACAACATGACCATTGACGAAATCCAATTACACCCGACGGGGCAGGATTTCTGACGCCGTCCGCGTGTTCCTACCCTGCTGGACCGCAGCCCACCCGAACCCACCAGACCCGACACCACATGCCTTCTTCCTGTACCACCTGCCGCTCCTTGTGGATTCTGCTCCTGCTCGCCATGGCCGCTTCGGCCTGCACAACGGCGGAACCCGAAACACAGGAGCAACTCTTCACCGGCGACCCGTGGCCTTCCATCCGGGCCGAGCGGATTGACACGCTGTTGCCGGCCGCCATGGACGCCACCGGCCTGGACGCATGGCTCTTGGTGTGCCGCGAAAACAACAATGACCCCATGGCTCGGCACGTTGGCTGCGAGAATGCAGGCGGAACGGCGGCCTTCATGTTTTTCCGCACCACCGACGGACTGCATTCAGTTGCCGTCTCGCCACCCGGCGAAGCCACGGCCCTGGCCGAAAAGAACATGCTCTCTGAAGTCCTGCGAACCGGACGTGACATGGGCATGTGGCAGCATGTGACCGCCCAATTCGAGCGGTTCCAGCCCCAACGCATTGGCATCAACACGGGCCGCAGTCCCATCGCCGATGGCCTGTCGCAAACCCAGTATGCCTCCATGATGGACGGAGTCCCGGCCGAATGGACTGCGCGCATGGAATCGGCTGAGCTGCTTATCCGGTCCTGGCTGTCTGTCAAATTGCCGGCCGAAATCGACATCATGAGCCGCGCGGCGGACCTCACCGCCCAATGGGAGGTCGAGGCCTATGCCGCCGCTGTCCCCGGCGTGACCACTGACAGGGACATTGCAGATTTCCTGGAAGCCAAAATGGCCGAAGCCGGTGTGGGCGATGGGTGGTCCCCCGAGCAGAATCCGGCTGTGAACTCTGGAATGGATCGCGGCCACTCGCACCCCACCGATCGTGTCATCCAGCCCGGTGATTTCATCCAGATTGACTTCGGAATCCGCGTCCACGACATGTGGGTAACGGACATCCAGCGGTTTGCCTATGTATTGGCCCCGGGCGAGACTGAGGCTCCGGCCGATGCCCTGGCTAAATGGGAGGCTGCACGGGCTGGCAACCGGGCTGCTTTCAATGCCATGCGCCCCGGAGCGACGGGCGCGGATGTGGATGGCGCCCAACGCGTTGTCATGGAGTCGAACGGTTCCATCCCTGTCATGTGGGGCACGGGGCACCCGGTGGGCTACTGGGCCCACGACAGCGGCCCGGGATTGTCCGGACGGTCAACGGAGCAGCCACTCGCGGCAGGCATGACCTTCGCATTTGATGGATTCCACTCATGGACGCTTACCGACTCCACGACCAAAACCATCTCCGTGGAGGAAATGGCCGTCATCACTGAGGATGGAGCCGCATGGATGACGCCACCCCAGGAAGAACTCATCCTCATTCCCTGGAGGGACTGACGTGTTGCTGGCCGTCGATCTCGGGCTTCGGACCGGCCTTGCCTGCTTCGGCCATGATGGTCGCCTCGTGTGGGCGCGTTCACGCAACTACGGTACGCGGACGCGCCTGAAACGCGCCGCGTATACGGTCCTGTCCGATGCCCACGAGGCCGGGCACCCCATAACGCGCCTCATTGTGGAGGGTGGTGGCGACCTGGCCCCGCCCTGGCTCCACGAAGCAGCCCGTCGAGGTATTTTCACGCGCCAAATTCACGCTCACACCTGGCGCGAAGCGTTCTTGCTGAACCGTGAACAACGCTCCGGGAAAGATGCCAAACGACACGCTGACCGGTTGGCCCGTGAAGTCATTGCCTGGTCCGGGTTGCCAAAACCAACATCGTTGCGCCACGATGCCGCCGAGGCCATCATGATAGGCCTGTACGGGGCCATGGAATTCCGGCTGGTGCCAAGCGCGGAACTACCCTTCAAGACCCAGGGATCATAGTGCTGTGAGGTTATGGAAGCGCCGGGACGGAATAGTCGACAAAATCCCAATGTCGGACCACACGGCCATCGTGGACCTCGAACACAAACACCGCAGGCTGTACAAACGTCTGTCCGGACGAAACCGTGTACGACACGTTTCCGACAAATACAGCGTGCCGGCTCGCGAAGAATGAAGACGTGATATCGAAGGAGAACTGCAGCAATGACGGGTGATTCGTCCTCCGGCGTTGCATGATGACCGATGCGGTCTCCTGCACCTGACCCCAGGACGGCCCGAGGGTTTGTGCAGTCGGATCCTGGAATACAGCATCCTCAGCCAGCAGGGCTTCCTGGGTATCGAAGTCCTTCCCTGTGTAGGCTGCCAGATAGTGTCGGGCCACTCGCTGCGTGGCTTGCGTCTGGGCATCGAACTGGTTTCCGAGACCGAACGACTCGATGTATTCACCGAAATCCATCCTCGAGACCAACTTGCCTTCCCTTATTTCGTGGAACGTCACGAACGGGATATGTACCCGGTCATCCATCCCCGGCACGGCGACGTGGTACACTCCATTGTGTACAGCAAACGGACCCACCGAAAAAGACCGATCCACCTCGAATTCAGACGCATCCAACCCCCAACTGGCCTGCAGCTTCAACAGGGAATCCCGGCCAACAACGACCATTCCACCGGTCGACGTCTGAAATACTTCGCCCGTTGGATCCTCGAAGCGGATCGAGTCGGCATAGAACGGCCGCATCTGCTCGATATCCATGGACTCATCGGCCTTCAGGTAGGCGAGCGAAACCTCCATTGTGGATTGGCGGGAGTACCCAACAGACGTGAGCAGCAGCAGCCCTAAACAGGCCAGGAAAACCTTCATCTATCTTCTGGTTTGAAATGAGATCGGAGCACATGTCCACCGTCAGGAATAATCTCCAAGGTGGCCTCGGTATTCAAGTCACTCACGCGTGCACGGATCAGGAGTCTATTTGTGAGGGAGGCACGCCGTAGGCCTGCCGGAAAATGCGGGAGAAGTACTTCGGATCTGTATAGCCAACGGCGTACGCCACTTCGCTGACATTTCCGGCACCTTTGTCAAGCAATTGGTGGGCGCGCTGCAGACGAAGCGTCCGGATGAAGGCATTGGTCGACAGACCTGTGGTGTCCTTCAACCTGCGTTGCAGATGCCTCGGGCTTATTCCCAGCTCATCGGCCAACCATGTAGCGCCGAACTGTGTATTGTCGAGTTGTCCCTCAACGACTTCCTGGGCCTTGCGGGCAAACAATTCATCGTCCGACTGGACGTCAACGTTGCTGGCTTGGACGCGAAAACCTCCATCCCCGAGGCTGTCGCGCAGAATGCGGCGTACCTCAATCAAATTCTCGGCGCGTAAGCGTAATTCGGATCCGCTGAACGGCTTGTACAGATAGTCATCCGCTCCGGCACCCAAGCCCTCCATCTTGCTCTCTTCATCGGCACGCGCCGTGAGCAAAATGACCGGGACCGTGCGCAGTTGTTCATCGGACTTGATGGCCTGACATAGCGCATAGCCATCCATCCCAGGCATCATGACGTCGCTTACCACCAGGTCAGGCTTCAATTGACGTGCCCATTCGAGCCCTTCGTCACCATTCCCGGCAATATGACAGCGATAGGAATCGGACAACGATCGCGCAATGTAGGATGCGACGTCGGGGTGGTCTTCAACGATAAGGACGACAGGCTGCCCGTCCGTACCCTTGGTTTCCGATTGGATATCGGTATCGACTTCCCACAGCAGCATAGCTGTCGGGTCAGGCCCCATGGACGCGTCTTCAGGCGTCTCTACCGGTTCCAAGACCGGTACACCGCCCGGGAGCATCACGGCAAACGTCGCACCGAATCCGGGGTCGCTTTCCAGGACGATGCGTCCACCATGCAATTCGACCAATTCACGTGCCAGGGCCAGGCCAATTCCCCCGCTGCGACGCGCTGATCCTTCTCGTTCCACCTGATAGAATCGATCGAAGACGAGGGACTGCTTCGCGGCCGCTATGCCCGGCCCCGTATCCCGAACGGAAATGCGAGTCCCTTCGTCAGTCTCCTCCACGGAGACCATGACCGACCCACCTTCCGGCGTAAATTTGATGGCATTGCCCACGAGGTTGTACAGCACTTGCTCCATACGCTCCGGGTCAATCTGAACAACACGTTGCTCAAGATCGCTCTTGAATCGCAGCGTCACACCACCCGATTCAGCCAGGGACGAAAATGCCTGGACGGCGGTTCGGGTCAACACCACGATATCCTGCGGTCGGCGATTCAATGTCATGCGCCCTGCGTCCAGCGTTGCCAGATCGAGCAGTTGATTCACCAGTGCCAGCAGCCGGCGCCCCTGCCTGCGAATCATGGAAACGTCGTCTTCCTGATCACGGTCCATATCTCCCCAACGACCAGACAGGGCATCTTCCACAGGCCCCAGAATGAGCGTGAGGGGTGTTCGGAACTCATGGGAGATATTCGCAAAAAAGCGTGATTTCATGGCATCGAGGGCCTTCAACCGGTCGGCCTGTTCCCGAACCGTAGCCGTCCGTTCCGCAACCGTACGTTCCAGTCGGAGACGCTCCTGTTTGCTGCGCCACATGCGCCGGGCAGCTGCTCCAACAACACTGGCAACGAGCAATAGTACCCAAACGACGCGCATCCACGGAGCCTGCCACCATGGCCACTGGACGGTGACTGAAAATGTCCGGACGGGCCCGTCGGAGTTACCCGATGAAGCCTGTACATCCACCATGTGACGGCCAGGGCCCGCCGCGGACAAGTCGATGAGGTGCTGGTTGTCCAGTTCTATCCAGTCCGAATTCCACGCCAGCCGATACCGGTAGCGGACATCTTCTCGACGGGTGTACACGGGAACCGAAACATCCAATATGACGCGCCGTGCCCCGGAGTCGAGCACTACATCGTCCGGGGCACGGCGATCCACTAAATGTCCGTCGGCCAATACATCGGACAGCCGGACATCCAGTGGAGGGGAATGGGGTGTCATGGCGTTGGCATCCAGTCGCACGATACCTGATAGACCAGCCATGTATATGACGTCCGTTTCAATATCAATGGCAAGCCGGTGGACGCCAAATTTGTTGGACGGGGTCAAGGCTGAAGACGGGTAAACACTCAGTTCGCCGGTCTGAGCATACACGCCATTGATACCACGATCGGTAGCCGCGACAACACACCCATGCGCATCCACGAGCAAACCGGTAATGCCGTTGAAGAGCATACCCTTTTGTTCCGTGTACCAGTCCATTGCCCCGGTGTCAGGGTCCAGCCTGACGAGCCCATCGGAACGTGTCCCCAACCAGATATCGCCTTCGGGATCGTCGTCAACGAATCGGATATCTGTATCCAACCCGTCTACAACAACCTCCGAAAAGCCGTCATCCTCCAGGCGCATCCAGAACAACCGACCACCGGAGGCGGCCCATACCCGTCCACGGTGGTCGACAGCCACACCCTCAACGCGATCTGTTCGGTCCTGAACGGCAACGCGAAACGACTGTACATCTGTACCGTCGGCATCGACCCGGAATACCCAACCCGATCGCGAACCAACCCATACCGTACCGGAACCCGTGACGGCCATCGACATCACTGGATATGTTGAGCCGTCCGCCTCAAGAGGAATGTGCTGCGCCTCGTAAGCATTATCGAGACGATACAGCCCCTGCCATGCTCCCATCCATACGGACCCTGCCTCTCCTTTCTCGAGCGCGGTGATATACGAAGCCGGTGTAGCCAACGGGCGTGCCTCACCGGATGCATTCTCACGCCGATAAAGACCATCGCCCAGCATGCCGACCAGGGTAAAACCACCGTCCATCGGAAGCACCGCGCCGACGTCAACGGCAGGCAACCTGCTGATCGCATTTCGTGCGCCGTCGTGCCAAAATCGAACAGGAAGCTCAGCGGACGACAATACGGACAACCCTCCAGACAGGAATCCAGCCAGAATGGATCCATCTGGTGCCTGGGCAAGTGAAAGCCCACCGAAACTCCCTACCGACTCCGGATCTGCCGGCCGGTATCGGTACCGGGTGAATTGCTGGGTTTTCAGATCGAGTCTCGAAAGCCCGGCATGTCCATCGGACTGAATTCCAGCCACCCAAACCGATTCGTCTACCGGAAGAATGTCGTATACATAGTCGTTGGCCAGGGTACTATCGTCAGACCAGGTGGAGCGGTACGTGACCACCGCGTCTGTCACGGGGTCCACCAGTTGCAAACCGTGGCCCTGCGTCCCTATCCAGAGGCGGCCGTCTCCCGCTGCCGCAAGGCTGCTCACGTATACCGAGTCGCTGCCGACGGTTGCCCGCCAGTTCGCGACGGGTGCCCGCCACCGACCGGCATCGAGAAACACGCGACCGTATCCGCCCGGCCCGCCGACCCATACTTCATTGTCCGAGATCGCCAGCAGCGCCCGCACTTCCATGTCCTGGATGGGGAGACGCTGGTGTTTGGGCTTTATTGACCCAGGTGAAAGGAAATACAGCTTCTTCAACGTCCCTACCCACACAGTCCCATCCGGAGAGCGTGTCATGCTCAACACCGGATCCTCGAACGAGGCCACCAAGGTCGCCTCACGTGTATACCGATCAACCCGGAACAGTCCCCTTCTGTACTCGGCAACCAAAATGGACCCGTCGGGTGCCTCAACAATATCACGGATATCACGACCGATATCAGGCTCCACGGGCCGAAACGTAGCACCATCAAATTGAACGATTCCGTTCTGCGTGCCAATCCATGTGACGCCATCACCGTCGACCAAAAGAGCAGAGACGTCGTTATCCGGCATTCCATCCATGACCGTCCACGTCTTTACGACCGACGACTGGCCATGGGACAATAGTCCGAAGGACGACACCCAGAGCGCCCAAACGAGAAAGGAAAACAGGGATTTCTTCATGATTTCGAGCCTACGGATGATGGAGATGATAGTTATTCCATCACGTTTTTGCCGTTCGGGCCGGCGGACGATGCTGTTGCCAGCTATCCGGATTGCGGAAGACCCATCAATCGCAATCCGGAAGGAATCGTCCGACCGGCCCGACGGCAAAGTCGGATTCACCTCTGCTCAGTGCATTTCAAGGAAGGAGCGATAGGGCTCCTTCAGTCGGTCAGAGATGAACAATACCTCGTGCGGGGCCTTCCGGACGGCTGTCCCGGCATCCAACCAGAAAACGAGATCTTCCTTTACATGGGAGGGTTCGCCGAGCTGCGATGTGAACATCTCGACCAACGAGTCGGACTCCGATTCCTCGGTCAGTATCCAGATCATGTCCAGCTGGTCATTCGCGAAGATGAGTTCGACGAGTCGCTCCTTGCCTGCAAAATCAAAACCGGTGCAATCCATCTGATACTGGTGCTCCGTGGCCGTCGGCAGCTCGGCCGGCTCTACTTTCCGTGAGCTTATCTCGTCACATGCCAGAAGGATCTGATCCCTGATGCTGGCCATGGAAGCCCCGAATTCGAATGCGAGCGGCTTTTCAAGAACGGACGGGTCTGCATCGACATGTATGAGCGTCTCCCATCCGGTATCCAACGAGTGGACAACGAGGAAGCTGTCGGTCGCGTCGCTGCCGAATACGTGATACGCGATGCGCGTGCCGTCGGGTGAAAAGACCGGACCACCACCGGAAAACGTTGAAACAAGAATGCGTTCGTGACCAGACGCGAGATTTCTCAATGCAATCTCCTGCAATGCACCGTCACCTCGCGGTCGGGCCACTGCCAGTGTGGAACCGTCCGGCGACAGCGACGGCGTTCGCCCTGATTTTCCGTCCGGCAACAAGCGCTCTGGCTTCGCGCCTTCCTGGATGCCCGAGCGATATACGGTGCCGTGCTCGACTGCATCCGAGTCATAAACGAGAGACTGGCTGTCGGCTGCCCACTTCGGATGAAACTCCTTTGTTGTCGGAGTAAACGTGATTTGTCGTTCCTGGCCGGATTCAACATTGTACACGAAGACGTCCGTGTTGGACTCCGAAACCCATCGGATGTAAGAAATCCACTTCCCGTCCGGGGACCAGCTGAAATGCATCTCGCGTTCTGGCGTCTCCGTAATCCGGTTCAGCTCTCCCGTATGGAGATCCTGGGTCCAGACATCCCAGTTTCCGTCAATGGCGCGTCCATAGACCGCCTTCTTGCCATCCGGGGAAATATCAGGGTTCGAATCAAATACGGCATCCCCGGTAATATTCTGACTGGTGCCCGAAAGCAGATCCGTGATGAATACGTCCGTGGTCCCCTCATCGAGCACATAATAGATGAGCTTGAAACCGTCTGCCGACCATCGGGGATGAATAGGCCGCTGAGCGGACGCATCGCTTGGCATGGCGCCGGCCGCAACAATGAACAGGAGAACGAACAGGAATCTGTGCATCGGGTACCTTTGGGTCTTTGTGATGCCCATACTACCCCAGCTGCTTCCGCATGGTTGACCACAGATCGGACACAAAGAGGTGGATTTTCGGTCATTCTTCGCGTCAGGCGGGTGAAATGCGCTTCCGGGCGTCGTACATTATTCGCCCGACACGCCTCGGTGGCGGAATTGGTAGACGCATGCGACTCAAAATCGTATGTCCGTAAGGACGTGGGGGTTCGATTCCCCCCCGAGGTACCACATAGCAGGCGTAACATATTGTAATTTAATGTGTTACGCCTGCTTTCTTTTTGAGCAGTACAGCCGGGCCAGCGGCCTGAAGCCCGGCCATCTTAAGGGACTCTGGTGACGCCCCTCGTGCTGGCTATCGGAGAAGGATCATGCGGCCGGCCTCGGCTCTTCCCCCTGCCCATAAACGGTACAAATAGACACCACTCGGGAGCGCATCGGCATCAAAGCGCATGGTGTGAACCCCAGGCTGCTGCACGCGGTCGACTAGAGTGGCAATCAATCGACTCTCAAGGGTGAATACCTCCAGCCTCACATGAGTCGCTCTGGGAATGCTGTAACGGATACTGGTCGTCGGGTTGAACGGATTCGGGTAGCTTCCCAGAAGAGCCATTTCCAGTGGCTGTTCGTTGTCTTCAACCGTGGTATGGGTTACCTGGGCCGTCGCGAAGGACCGAGGATCGGACCAGGGACCGCGGTCGGGACCGGCCAGCCCACGCACACGCCAATAGTACATCGTGTCACCACTGAGGTCTTGCGCCTGCCACTGCGTTTCCAGGATGCCTGTTTCGTCCGTGAACAACGCTGTAAACCCGATATCCGTAGCAATCTGGACCTGATAGCTCTCGGCCCCACCAATTGACTGCCAGATCAACCACACATCGGACGGCTGGTCCGTGGAACCGTTTGCGGGTGCCAGAAGCGTCGGTGACGCTGCAACGGCAGCAATGGTTGAAAATCGAAAGGTTCTGGACCATGCACTTGCTCCACCGGCGTTGGTCGCTCTGACCCTCCAGAAGACGACGGCCCCGAACGGAAGAGTTTGCGCTGTATATGACGGAGAACTCAACCCTGTCTCGTTCACAAGAAAGGTCGAGAGGTCCATTGCCGTGGACACCTGAAGGTCGTACAGAACGCCTACGCCCAATTCAGACCAAGAAAGAGTCATGGCGACGGGTTGGTCGACAGCCCCGTCCACCGGAAGCTGCGGCATGGGCGCTGCCGGCGCTGACAGTGTCGTTGAGAAACTGAAGACAGGCGACCATTCGCCTGGTCCTTTGGTATTCTCCGCACGAACGCGCCAGTAATAGCCTGAACCAAGAGTGAGACCTGCTGCTTCATAAACAGTGGTCCCTTCTACACCACTGTCCACCTCTACGGACGAGAATGCAGCATCCCTCGAGATCTGGATCCGATACGAAGCGGCATCCGGAACGGACATCCATGTGAACCAGAGCCGGGCCGGTTGATCGCTGGAACCATCAACTGGGGCCAGCAGCGTAGGGGCCACGGGCACTCCGGCCTCTGTCGTAAACCGAAAAGGCGCGGACCACGAGCCAACCCCCTGGGCGTTCACGCCCCGAACTCGCCATATGTACTCCGTGCCTGCGGCGAGTCCAGTCAATTCATAAACCGGAGTCGGGAGCGACGTGGCATCTACTACCAACGACGAGAAGTCCACGACCGTCGACACCTGAAGGTCATGCGTAGTGGCGTCCGCTGCTGACTGCCATGATAGCCACAGACGAGAAGGCTGATCGACCGCCGCGTCGGAGGGAGCCAGCGGGCTCGCGGCGCCTGGCAAGAAGGATGCAACGCTGAACTGCCACGTATCGGACCAGTCGCTTGTGCCGGAGGGGTCCGAGGTGCGCACGCGCCAATAGTACCGGAGTCCCACCTGCAACCCGGTCACTTCCTGGGAGGCAGCCGTGAGCTCACTCGCAGTCCATACGATGGTAGAAAAATCACTCGTCTCGGAGAGTTCGAACTCGTAGCGGTTCAGGAATCCAGATCCTCCGTTCCAGGAGAGTGTGGTCGCTGTGGGCTGGGTCGAATCATTTTCCGGGCTCACCAGGACAGGGGGATCTGGCGTAACCTCCTGGGGGGTGACCGTGTATGTCGTGAATTGCCTGCTCGGTGACCAGGCACCAGCCCCAACCGCATTATTGGCCCTCACGCGCCAGTAGTAGGTGGTACCCTGTGCAAGAGTGGCTTGACCACCAGGGTTGGATGGCGTCCCCGCCGCATATGTCAGCAAGGAGCCAGCATCGGTCGCACTGTCGAATGTGAGACCTGATTCAGCTATCGCCAATTCGTGATAGTCAGAAAAGGTTGAGACATGGAGGTCGTAGCTGGAAGCCCCGACTGCCGAATTCCACCCCAAGGTGACCGGAATGGGTTCATCCACCGCACCGTCCTCGGGTGCCTGTGCCTCCGGGGCGTCGGGCGTGACGGTGCCAGCCTTGGTCTCGAACATGAACACCGAACTCCACCCGCTTTCCCCGCCGGTGCCCACGCCGCGCACGCGCCAATAGTACGTCTGAAGCGGCATGAGAGGACCAACTTGAAGCCCATTCAACGTCAGACCCGTCTCCGACGCCACGAAGGTGCTGAAGTCATTGGTCGTTGATAGCTGGAGGTCGTACGAATTCGCAGCAATTGCGTGGTCCCAAATCAGGCTCAGATCCAGATTTCGGCCGATCGATCCATCCGGCGGGGAGACCAGAAATGGTACTGCGGGAATCTCCCGAGTGGCTGTCCATGCCACTGGAACCCCCGACCCGCCTTCTATTCCGTTGATATCAAATGTTACCGATCCCGGCAAGTCAACAACCTGGTCACTGGCGGCATCGTATGCCTTGAATGTGAGCGTCTCCCCACCGGTATTGGCCAAAGCAAGCAGGGTAAAGGCACCGGTGGTCGACCCGGCATTCGGAACAGCGACGCCGCGAAGTTCATCTCCCACAAATGCGGCCACCCGATCACGCGAATCGGACGATGCCTGTCCGTCGAACTCCAACTCCCCGATGATAATCATGGAGTACTGAAAGTCCTGGGGTGACACCACCCAGACCGGTGGGTCAAACTCCGCCCCGGACGCCTGCATCGCGCCCGGGGTGCCCGCCATCATGACCCAAAACAGGACCACCAAGTGCCTACGGTGAGTGCTTCGCATAATTCCTCTGGTTAGAAGCGACTGCTATTTAAGGAGTGTCATGCGCTTGACGTCGACAAACGATCCGGCTTCGATGCGATAGAAGTACACCCCTGAGGCATAGTCCTGCGCATTGAAGGTTACTTCGTACCGGCCGCCGGCTTGCTGAGTGTCCACCAGCCTTGCCAATTCGCGCCCCAGCAAATCATGGACAGTCAGTCGCACATGCTCGCCTCGCGACAGAGAGTACCGAATCTGGGTCACGGGGTTGAACGGGTTGGGATAGTTCTGCGCCAGTTCGTACTCCGTTGGAAACTCATCAGACTCCGTGGCCGTCGCCGACGCTGTGTCCAGCACAAGCGGCTGTCCCGGTGATCCCCAAACCCGGTTATTGCCAAACCTGACGGTTTGCGCCAACTCGGTACGCTCGTCAATGACGGCCTGATGGACAGCAAAACTGACCGTTTCTCCCTCTGGTCGATTGCTGAACACCGTCACGAATGCGAGACTGGCGTCCAACCCCGGGATGTATCTGATGGGCGCGGCTCCTCGAATCTCTCCGTCAACGTAGGCGGCGAGCCACAGACCATCACCAGACAACGCGACACCGGAGACGAATGGCGCCGCCGTGACCGTCATACCGTATCGGAATCCGTGAGGATTCACCCAGAGCGAATCGGACCCGGAGGAGGTCGCTGATTCGGCCTTCCCGACAGACGCAGGCCGGAGTGGCGACGACAATGCGGACCGTTCATCCCCCGCCGTCTCGTCCGTCCGGGATATCATGGCACCGCTGGGTGCACCGTCGGAACAGGTTGACAAGGTGCCTGGATAGCAGAACGTACGTTCTACCGCCACATACATCTGATACCCGAGGCCGGGACTCATATTGTCCATTGATCCGACCCAACCGGGAGTCTCCGCATCCGGATCGACGCCCGTGTCTTCGACAAACTGTGCGTAGGCCACTTGACTCTTCACGAGATCGTCCGGCGTCCACAACAGGGCGCCGGAATCATCGACGGTACCCAGTGCTTCATCTACTGACATGTCAACGGAAGGCACATAACCGATCCAATTCCACCCGCGGCTGCTTCCGTCACTCGCCGGACTGACTGTAATCTGGGCGTAGGAAGGCTCAACCGGACCGCCGGTCATCTGGATGGTGCCCGATTGGGCGAGGCTGATCTGATACCCCTCGGTTTGCGTCAGCGTCAGGTTGTTCAGCCATGCGACCGGAGCGTCGACCGAGCTACTCGCGTAGTCCGTGACGGTGATCGTAGCCGCAGCCGCGTCATGATCCTTGAACTGATCTCCCGCGGTCAGTGTGAGGCTGGACAGCACATTGCTTATTCCAAGATCAGAGAACTCCCGATTGAACGAGAACCAGTTCCAGCCGGCATCCAGTGCTATGATCTGCTCGGTGGTCGTGCTCGCGGGGCTTGCAATGGTTTTGGTCGCTGACACCGTGCTTCCATAAACGTCGTCAGATTTGAAGGACAACGATGGGCCGACATCATCCAGCAAGAGACACTGACTGGCATCCCATATTTCAAATGTGACGACTTCGCCCTCCGCTACATTGCTGTAGATGACCATGTTCACCTGATAGTTGCCCGGAGACAGTTTGGTCAGGAAATCGAGTCCCCGTACTTCTCCGTTGACCATGGCCACTACGGCATCGTCTTCGTCCACAGACAGCTCCCCATCGACCTCAACATTGGCCGTGTAGGTCATGTTGTACTCGAAGTTCGACGGGTTGAGCAGTCGTTCAATGACCTCTGCTTCCACGTCTCCGCTGAAAAAGCTGATCGGGAAAATCTCGGTGGGAAGTCGACAGAGGACATTGACCGTGAGGTAGAAGTCTGTCGTACCCAGATCGGTAGCACCTGAAGAAAGACTCGCGCTCAGCACACCCTCATATGACCCAACTTCCAGCGTTCTCGGGATGTCCACCCCGATCACTTTTGTGGCACCGGATCGGATATTTCCCGTCAGGTCAGAGTCAGACACTGTCAACGTTTCGACGGTGGTTTTGTCTGCGTCCGATACGAATGACAGTGCAATCTCTCCATCGCCCAGATCGAAATCGACAGACGACGGCCGGCCGTTGACTAATGTCGGAGAAATCGATACCGGGAAACCCTTGGTAACGTCGACAATCAGATCCACCTGGCTCCACGCCACTGCGCTGCGCAATACCCGGAATTCCCACGTAATGTCGGCCTCAATAGCATTGCCGAACCGGTCCTGAACGCCCGTCGTGGTCTGGGGTTGACCGTCGACATCGACCAGATAGTCCTGGTGCATGGTGACGCTCAGCAACTCTCCCTCATAGGAGCCCAGATTCACGCCGGAGCCGGGTTTTATCACCAGTCGCTGCCCGTCGCACAGCACATCGATGTCAATGTCAGACGAATCACTGCTCCGCGTGAGCGTGACGTTGTTGTACGCTGGATCGTCTGAACCCACCGCGAGGCGAGAACAGGATACCGGCTCGTTGAATTCGACCGTGATGTCATCTCCGAGGTTCAGGGCCCCATCGGCCGGACCGGGCGTCCCGAATACTTCGGGCCGTTGCGTATCCACTGTGCCCAGCATGGCACTCGACCGAACGGTTGCCATGTCGGCCCGGGTCACATCGGCATCCACGTCACACGAATGGACCGACCGGATCTCGTATTGTCCATCGATCGGAGTGGCCCAGTTGTAGATCCACGACCACTTGGAATTGTCCTCGGTCAGTGCACTCGTGGAAGTGACCGTCGTCCACAGGTTTTCGCCAACCTGTCGATATTCGAAGCCGACCGTACTGGCGAGCGTGCCGTCCTCGTCGAATGCCAGATCGAGATCGGAAAACTCGATATCGAGTCCATCGGATTTGGTAGATGCATTCAGCCACCAGTTGTCCAACCTTGAGTCAAGCTCGATTTCGCTGCACGGCGAATTGAATGCCACACTGAAGAACACGGTGTCTGACAGCGCGAAATCGATAATCGGATACCCCTGCCAGATAGCATACTCAACTTCGGGATAGATCATGACAGCCACGTCCTCATAGGAGTAGTCTTCAGGACCGGGGGTAGCTTGAAGGTGCAGCGTGCGCGATTCGCCGGGGTCCAGGAGGATGGTCAGGTCATTGCCGCTACCCAGTTCCGATCCAAGGACGGACATGTTCAGGCTGTGGAGATTGGTTTCTCCGGGAACGCGGAGTTTGTATTCGCGCCGCTCACTGCTTTCACTGTCATTCGTCAGCGTCAGGTCGAATGTCGCGCCCACCTCTGGGTCAATGCCCGTTTGCAACGGCGGATCAATCGAAATCTTCGGATTGTCGCGCTTCAGCGTGTTTCCTTCCCACGGGTTGCTGCTCTGCCCGCCTACGGTCTCAAACACGTACGTCCCGAACTCCGGATCCAAGACATAGTCGACCGAAAAGAAATCGCCCCCGTCAATGTCTTCCAGGTCGAATCCGATTGCGGTACCGCCCTCCTCAGTGTCTTGCCCCTCTTCCTCCCAGGACCTCGTGGCCTCGTACGCGATTCCGATTTTTCGTTCGGAATCGAACGCCTTGTTTGCGATCCCGACGAACCCTTCGGAATCAACATAAACCCGGGTCGTCTCAAAGTGCGTCACGTTCGTCGTGTCTCTCGCGTGGCCGAAGGAATAATTGGCACCCGCGCTGAAGGAGATATTCTTCTTCTCGTTCGTGTCCGGCCACTCCTGCGACGGATCGGACTCACCCGACAGGGCCGCGTCCCGGGTCGACTCGTTGATCTCGAAGTAGTCTTTCCACGTGTCCAGCGCCTCTTGCAGCGTCTCGCCTCCTCGATATGCCGTTTCTCCCCCACTGAACTCGATGAGCTGCTCGAGGTCCGGTATGACCGAGTCGCGTATATGACTCGTTGCATACACGTAGGTCGTGCTGATGGGTTCGTTCTTGTTCAGATCGAACGCAAACGTCTCGTCCAATTGAACCTCGCATATCGCATCGTTGACCTTGATTTCATCCGCCTCAGCGAAGATCAGGTTGAAGCCTATCCCGAAGTACAGGTCGTCACCGACGAGCCCTTCGTCAGTCGACGTTGACCACTCCTGCTCGGTCGTAATGCAGTATTCGAAGTTCCGGTCCGTGTTGTGCAGGCGGGAATACTCTTCTCCCACCAGGAGCTTACCGGTAAGCTCAAGCTGGTACTTGAACTCTTTGGTCTCGAACGTAAATGCTCCAAGCCCAGCACCGATGCCAACGCCCGACTTCAAGCCAACCTGGAACTCAGTCTCTGGACCCGCTCCCCCTCCGGCCGAGAATACGGATGACCAACTCTCACAGACTGTCACGCCTCGAGACATGTACGCCCGCGAATTGCTTCCGGGAGGGTCACGAAGGATGAGTATTGGCTGCGCCTCGGTCGTAGCCGATACAAACGTACTGGGACGTTCCAAATACCCCTCAACGATCACCCACTCTGTTTGCGTGACACCTTCCAGCCCGTCAACTTCCGCAACGGCAGTAATGGATTTCTGATACGACCTGTCCACACCATCGATGAACGCGCCCGAAATCACGTTGGGAGAGGCCTGCTGCGTCGTGTAAGTGACCTGGCCGTCTGAGACGGTCAGCGTCGCAGGTTCTGCGTCATCCGATATCCCGTCAAAAATCGTCACCGTACCGTCGGGTACCGGGCAGAGACCACTGTCTCCGTAGTCCTGATTGACCAGGATCTGAAGGTTGGCAATTTGACCATCTCCGAGAATGGGCACAACCGGCAGCGATCGCTGCGCGGCTCCGGTTTCATCGACTTCTGTGAAGGCTGGACACTGATTCGCGTCCACAACGTCAGGCAGTCCAACGAAATCCACCCGGAGTGGGGCCTGATAGGTCAAGCCCATTGTCGTGTCCCACGTCGTGAGGTCGAGTTCCTGGGCACCCAGATCGTCGTAGAAGGAAATCACGTCTGAGCGATCGAGCCCGGCCACGGGATCCACTTCCACTACTTGGATGAGATACTCTTGAGGTGGCAGATCCAACTCGAAGGATCCGTCGGCCGTGTCAATGTCATACGTCCGGTCAAAGCAGCCGTTGGCCGTGTAGATCCTGATCTTGGCTGGACCGACGGCTATGCTGCAATTCCCACCAACGGATCCCGTGAGCGTGCGCAAGGAACCATCCGTGAAGTCCACGCCGAGCACGTTCCCCACCCCACTGGCCTTCGTGTATTCGTCAGAGACGAACGTGTGGTCCAGTTTGTCTCCGAGTTCAGGATCCTCTCCAATGAGCAGGTTTGGACGAATGGTCCACTCACCCAAATCGACGGCCACGCTGTAAGCACCGTCTTTTTCCGTCGTCGTTGCAAGCACCTGCTCTCCGTCAGGATCCGTCGTCCAGATTTCAACGTCCGGAACCGGACATGTCGTGCCGGCGAATGTCACCACCCCGGCTATCGTAAAGGCCGACGTATCGACAAATTGTATCTCGTTCTGCACCGGGCTCTGCGTACTGAGCGTAATGCTCGTCTCCGCCGGCTCGAACGCGCGATCCGTTTTTGACGCCGTAACCGTGAACGCCGTGGATTCGCCATAGGCAATGGAGCCGAGTGTGTAATTCCCCGACGCATCCGTCAATGCGCATGAATTCAGGTCGGACCCCTCTTCCGTCGTGAACGCGCCGTCAACGAGGAGGGCGTGGTTGCTCTCGCCCGTCAGGTTCACGTTGGCCCCGCTGTACTGGTCATCGTCCCCTGCGTCCTGATCGAACGGGAAGTACGCCGCCAGCCCATCTTCGTCTCCCGTCAGAGGGAGTAGCATCCAGTCACCGATTTCCGTTGCGCTCCGCGCGTGGTCCCATAGCCGCACATCGTCTACCAGGCCTCCGAAGATGTGGCTGATCGTGTCCTCACTGCCCTCACGCGCCCCAATCATGATCGGCGCCGTGTTGCTGGTCACGTCAAGGAGCGCCGACGTCTGCTCCAACGTGGTCCCCGCTGACCAAACGCCATCAATGTAGAGCTCCAAAGCGTTCGACGAGGATGTGACTGTGCTGACACACGCCACGTGGTGCCACGAATCGTCGTTCAAGGCCACATCCGTATCCGAGAAAACCGTAATCCGCTGTGCATTGTCATCTTGCCGTTCACAAACGATCCTTTCGGCGGTACCAGAGCTTCTGTCCACCCGCAGCGAGAACATCGCAATTTCTGACAATGGATCACGCTTTTCAGCAATCACGGCGTCGTCGGTTCCTGACCCACCTGATCCTCGGTACCGTACCCAGGACTCCATGGTGAAAGATCCGGCGACGGCAATCGATGGGTCGTCCGCAACCTGTGCGTATCCACCCTGACCATCGAGTACCAAAGCCCGATTCAGCGACGGAGCGAGACAAATCGATACGTCCTCGATTCCTCCACCGGCCTCAGCCACGACCCGCCCGGAGATGGAACCGTTTGCCGGGTACCATCCATGATCGCACACCTGGCTGGAGGCGGACAATTGGTCTGATATGGTCTCGACGCAGTATTCGTGCAGACGCCCCGGCTCCGCGTCGAAATCCGTGTATGTGGTGACGTTGGATCCCAGAACGCCAATGGCGTCGCCGTCGCGCAGAATCCGAAACCCCGTTTCGCTGCTCGTGCGATCCGTCCATTCGATCTGGATGCGGGCCTTGAAGCTTCCATCCGTTGCGTTCACGACGCCAGGCGCAAGAATGGGAATGGCATCTGCCGCCGCGAAGTGAATGAGCCCGGCGTCGTCGCCGGGATTCTTTGCAGCTGGCGCGCCAATAAGCGTGAACCCTTCAGAAATGGCAAGTGCGTTCCCGAACAGGTCTCCGGCGACCACATCCTCGCTGTCGTCACCTCCGTGCACACCGGCGTGTATCCAGATGTCCGAGTCCGGCTGCGAGCCATCATTCGGCTGATAGCGATGCACGGTACCAATACCGGTCGCCGCGTCCTCGTTCAGTTCCGTAATGAGCGCCTCGAATCCCGAAAAAGCCACCCGGTGCCCGAAATGGCCGCTGGACGTGGCATCGGGCGGCGTGAGTGCCTGAACCTCTTCCCAGGTGTCCGTTGCGAAAATATAGGCTGCGCCGGCCTTGGCCTTGCCGTTGACTGAGTGGTTCTTGGCACCTACAAACAGAAAATCATCTCCCAACGCCAACGCATTCCCGAAGCGGTCCTTCGAGGCGACGTCCGATGCAGAGAAAATGTGCGTGTAGGACTCCCATTCTCCGATGGTATACACGAACACGATCCCCGCCTGACTCTTTCCGTTGAACGTCAGATCCGGCGCGCCGACGGCCAGCCAGGAATCATTGGCAGCCAGGCTCGCTCCGAAACCGGCGTCGCCCGACATGAAATTTCGCGACCAACCGTTCGACAGATCGTATCGGTATATCCTGCCCTCGCTGCCTTCGCCGATGAATGCGTAATCGTCAGTAAGCGCCATACTGCCCAGCGCTCCAAAGTCTTCCGACCCGGCATCATTCTCGGGGATGAGTGTGCGTGACAGCGTCCAGGTAGCCGTGTCGAAAACGTAGACGGCGGCGGAGCCCCCGGGGGCACTGATCATGGCAAAATCGCCGCTCATGACCATGCTGCTGCCAAACCGGTCCCCTTCGGCGAGACTCACACCGCCCGCAGACAACGACGACGACAGACTCGCCAGGGCATCCCAATTATCCGTGAGGTCGTTCCATGAATACAGGTACGCCTCGCCCTTTTCTGCATCCAGATCGGGCGCGCCGACCAGTGCGAACTCGGCGCCGGTACCGGAGTTGTGGAAAATGGCCGCCGCTGTTCCGTAGCGGCCGCCGGTATCTCGGTCGCTGCCGGCCAGATCGGCCATGACCGAGCTGACGGAACCGACACTCGAGGGCCAGACACCGGTATCGCACGCTCCACTCGTCGGTGATGCCGGGGCCGAATCCGTGTACGGCTCAACACAGTAGGTATAGGAGACTCCCTGAGAAACGGCCAATGCGTCCGAGGACGTATTGGCATACCACGTATCCTGTATTCCATCCGCCAACAGACTTCCGCCGCGGTACACGGCATACGCATCTTCAACGCCGGAGACATCCACCCATGAAATCACGACCCGACCTGAGTACGTATCGGATGCATTGACCGAGGCTGCGGGGAGAATCATGACGTAGCCTGTCGTGAGCGACTCGACTACGTCCGATATTCCATTGGAATCACTCTCTGAATACGAGTCGAATGCGGCAACCGCGTACCGGTATTCGGTACCGAAGCTCGCCGAGGCATCGGCGTAGGAGGTCGCTCTCTCCGGGGCCGTGAATACGGTCGGTTCAGCGTCGGTGTCTCCGTCTTCCCACCGGAATACATAGTATCCTGACTCGGCCCGCGATTCATCTGTCCACGTAACCGTAACCTCGGTTTCGGATGTTCCACGCGTGACCGTAACGGCGGTCGGCGCTTCCAATACGCGCGATCCATCGATTTCCACGTAGGCCGACTCTCCATTGGCATCGAACGCGGCCACCTGGTAGGTGTAGGTGACGCCAGCCAGGCCTGTATAGTCGTTGAAACTGGCCGCATTGGCAACTTTAGTGCCTATGCGCTCCTGCTCTGCGCCGGCGGCTGTGCGGTAAATCGCGTAACCCGTCTCGACCTCCGAGACATCTTCCCACGTCAGCGTGACCACATCTTCTTCGACCGGCTCGACAGCCAGTTCGGTGGGTGGCGCGAGGGTTCTGTATCCGGTGTCACAGTACGAATTGGTGGCGGCAGCGGCCGACAGATCTGTCGCGTCGGCAGAGACGTCGCCTACGGCCGACGTTGCCACGACACAATAGAGCGGCGCCACCAGTTCACCGGAATCAGGATCGAACGTCCCGACCGTACCGTCCGTGTAGGAAGTATTGGCGGCGGCCGTCGTCTTGATGAGCGTTCCGTCCCGGTACACCTTCATCAGCGCTGCGGCCGTGGAGGGGTTGTCCCACGTGATGACCACCTGATCCTCATATGCCCCATCGCTGGCCACGACATCCAGTGGCCCAAGAACAGGGGCCATGGTTCCCTCGTCACAGCTGGCCGAGGATTCAACCTCCTCAGCCTCACCGTCAATCACGGACAGCGCTACGACACAATAGGTATGGGTTGCGCCAGGGGTGGCGGTGAGATCAAGATAGCTGGTAATGTCCTGTTTGGTACTGCCCAGATCCACGCCATCCCGCGTGATCTTGAATCCGGTCTCCGTGTCTGAATCGTGCTCCCAGGAAAGGGCGACCCGATCGTCATACTCTGAATCGGATGCTACGAGATCGGTCGGACCCGGAAGTACGCCGATTCCGCCGAAGTCACAGACGAGACCCGAAGCAGTCTCCGTCCCGTCGCCGTCATCAATGCGCACCGCCGCGACACAATACTCCTGCGGTACGCCCTGGACGACCTGGGTATCGATCGTGTAGGACACCACGCTGGCGTCCAGCGTAGCCAGTTCAACGGGATCCAAAGGAATCCAGTGGTCGCCTTCCATATTGGTGAGGGTTCCCGCGGGCCCATCCGCTGCGTTGGTAATGGTGTCTCCGCTTCCCTCGCTGAGAGGCCAGTAACCTACCAGACCTGCTTCAGCTCCCCTCAGCTTCTCACCCATGTCCTCGGATATTTGCTCCTGCGTGCGGGCGACATCCCAAATGCGTACCTCCTCCATTTGCCCATCAAACCAATAATTGGTATTGGTGGCACTTGACCTCGTGCCGATCAGCACGGATCCTCCGGCGGTGCCCACGGTCGGGTCCGCACTGTAGCCGACTGGCTCCCCAACCTGAATCCCGTCCTGGAAAAACGTGACGGTCTTTTCCGTGCTGTTTCGAACCGCGGCCAGGTGAGTCCATTCGCCGGTCGTCAATGCGAGCAGTGCTGTCGAGTTGATAGTGGTGCCCACGCGGTCACCGGACTCCCAATACATTTGCAAGGCGCCGCCGCTCGTGATGGTAACGAAGTACAGGTCATTGTCCGAGTCGGCACCACGCTCCGCCACGAGGGTATAATTCCCACCCGTCTCATTCAGTTGCACCCATGTTTCAATCGTGAGGTCACCGGTGACCTGCAAACTGGAGATATCGCCCGACACAACTATGCGGTCATCCTCACCGTCAAAGTGGAGGGCATATCCCTGCCGGAACACCCGGTAGTGGGTCCTTTCGTCTCCTTGGTCGGTCCAGGCCAGTTCCACGCGGTCAGCGTATTGACCATCGCTTGCATATACGTTCAACGGCGGCAACATGATGGCACGCGTACCGTCATCCTCCTTTTGCTCAGACTCGACATCTGTGCCGTCATGGGTCACGAATGCCGCCACCGCATAGGTGTACGCAACCCCGGTCTCTACCAAATGAGAGGTACCGTCTTCACTGGGCGCGTCATCATAGTAGTTCGCGTTCGGCGCCAGGGTGGCGAGGAGCTCCGGAGTCCCTCCCGCTTCCGATCGATAGACCTTGTACCCGTCCTCGACCTCCGACCTGTCCACCCACGTAAGCCGGATCTTGTCCGCATACTTGTCATCGGAAGCCTCGAACAGGTTCGGCGCCTTGATCTTGCGGCTTCCCGTATCGTCACAGAGGGTGTCGTCCACGACCGAGCCTGTTTCATCCTGTACGAGTACACAGTAGCGGTATACAACGCCCGGAATTCCGGCGTAGTCCTGGTACGTCGTGGCATCACTGGCCAACTTGGACAACCTTGTCCCTGGATCAGCGCTTGATTCGTAGCGCCAGACTTCCAGGAATGCTGTTTCAGCCGGCACCTGGGACCACGTCAGGAGGACGTGGTCTTCGTAGTCGCCGTCTGACGCCGTGAGAACGTCGGTAGCGACGCCGCCGCGAACCACCAGGAATTGGCTGAACTCATCGATGTTCTTGAATGTGACCGTCTGGCCGACGGCATCTGCGCTGCTGGCGCTCGCCGCAAGCTCCCAGAAGTCGGTCACGGCTCCTGATTTCCGACGGTACAATTTGATTCGCTGTGGCACGGATTGGTCCGTGTCGTTCAGACCGGTCGCAGTTGAAAATGTCACATCAGCCTTGAACAGGCCCGCTCCGAATCGCTCGAAAACCCAATACCGGTCACCAATGATGGTCCCGGTGTCGATCACTTCGGTTTCCGATACGTCCAGCTGACCCGGTATATTGTCGACGCGGGTTACCGAGAGCGGCACACCCGTCTGTGATTTGAACGTCATGGAGACATCCGATGCCGTGAAATTGACCGTCCCGGCGGCTTCCTCAGCGAGTACGGTCGTTCCCGGCACGGACAGCGTGGACGTGGTCCACGTAGGCCCGTTCGCGGTAGCGCCGTCATCGTCGACGACAACGCCGTCGAACCCACCGACAAAATCAAACACATCAGTACCCGATGTTTCCTCGAACTGATAGTAGGCCAGGAGATCACCTTCGTCTCCCGAGAGAATGTCGCGCATGCCAAGACGGATGTCATCGGCATCCTTGGCCAGCGTCCAGACTTTCACTTCGTCGATGAGCCCGTAGAACTGTTTGCTGGGCAACCCGGACGTAATATCGGCCCCGAGCGTAACGTACACGGAGGAGGTAAGTCCGGTCTCGTCCGTTCGACTTGCTACCTCCTCTCCATCGACGTAGAACACCAACACACCGTCATCCGAGCGAACGATTGCCAGGTGATACCAGTACCCCTGCGGGTAGCTACCTGTACCAAACAGGGTCAGATCTCCAGACTGATAGCAGCCCAACCAGACATTGCCCGAAGAGCCGCCGCCTTCATTCAATGCGATGGGGCACCCTGTGAACGAACTTCCGGTTATCGCAGGCTTCACCCAGAGTTCCATGGTATAGTTATCCCCAAGCTCAATGTCGAGATCATTGATGATGACCGCACCATGGCGGCTCATACTCAAGGCAGACCCGGCGACTCCAGAGCTTTCACCGCGCGTGGTGAAACTCCACTCATCGCCTGAGGTCGTGTTGAAACCGGCCCAGTCCGTTCCACTGATCCCGGTGATGAAGCCGCTCGGTATCTCGACGGTGTAGGTCGAGCCTCTCTCCAGCTCCGCGTGGGGAATGGAGACGCTGTTCCCATCAAACGTGGCCGACGCGATGTCAATGGTCTCAACGATCGTGTCAGATGCATCGAGAACGACAACCGCCCCCGATCCTGCGGCTATTTCGCGGTCGAACGTGATGGTGAAATCCGATGACGGATTGACATTCGTGCTGGCGAACTCGGGACTTGACGACTGGAATATGGGCAGATCGCTGACTGTAAACGCCCAGGATACACCTTCAGCGAACCCGGGCCAGTCCTGGCTCCAGGCGCTGGTCACGACCCCGTCCTCGACTTCGACCGAGTACGTGCCTCCTCCTTCGAGATCCAGGCCCTCCAGAATTGTCACCGCGGAGCCGTCGACAACCAACTGAGTGGCCGGGATGTCAGCGATGACATCTCCGTCGTGAACGACCTGCACGGACCCTGTACCCAATTCAACGCCACGATCGAAGGTGATGATCAGGTCGGTTGTGAGTCCGAACACCTCTCCATCCGGGCTCGTCGACACCAACAGCGGCTCAGCGAACGTGGACTCAACCCAATCGTCAGAAAGCATGTTGCTGAGTGTACTGGCATATCCAGCCTGCAAGTCGGTCGCCACCAATCCCTCGCCTTCGTTGAAGGCCCAGAAGGCAACCAGGTCGTTCTCACCTGCCAGGACCGGAGTAGTCACCAGTGACGCAATTCGGTCGGCATCAAGAGCTGCATCCCAGATGCGTATTTCGTCCATCCGCCCATCAAGGCGTTCGGTTGACAGCGTAGACCACCTACCGAAGGCCAACCTGGCGGCGCTGCCGCCGACCGGCCCTTCGGAGTACGCGACGGCATCACCTACCTGTACACCATTTTGGTAGAAAGTGACGGTCTGACTTGAAGCATCTCTCACGACGGCCAGATGCGTCCAATTGCCTTCCGTAATACTGATGCCTTCTGTAGAAAAGGTCCAATTGTCGTGTCCGCCCTCAGACTCCCAGAACATCCTGAGCTGGTCATTTGACATGATCTGAAACTGATAGAGGTAATTGTCGGCATTGTCCCCATCACCCGTGTTGCCACCTTGACTGACCAGCGTCTGGACGACTCCACTCACATCCGGGTTAACCCAGAGGTCAATGGTGAGATCACCCACAATTTGCAGTTCCGGCTCTGCAGATCCTTTGACGTAGTCGTCAACACCATCGAAATCCAACGCGGTGCCAACCGGGATGTCGGGAAGGGTGGAGAAGCTCCAGGAATCGCCATCAATTCCTTGCCAAGGACTGCCCAAAAGACTCTCAAAGGCGCCATCGTCCACCTGTACGGTGTAGGTCGTGCCTTCAGACCTGAGCACGCCGCCCGTCCCGATGTACACCTTGTTACCGATGATGTCGTCGTCAACGTCCTGGACGCTGAGCGTCAATACGGCCGTGCTTCCCTCCAGAATGACAATGTCGCCACTCCCGGCCTGAACGTCGCGGTCGAACACCAGGACGAGGTCATCGGCGGGATTGACGCTGGATTGGCCGTTGGTTGGCACCAGCTGGTCTGCAACCAGCTGCGGCGCATCGAACGTCGAAACAACCCAGGTATCACCAAGACTGTTTGCAAGAACGGAATGGCGACCGCCTACCCTGTCGTAGGCAACGCTTCCCTCGCCCTCATTGAACTGCCAGTACCCGACCAGGCCATCCTCGTCACCTTGTAACGTCTCGTTCATTCTCGCCAAGACATCCGCATCACTTTGCGCCGTGTTCCAGATCCGGACTTCGTCAATGGATCCCTCAAAACTGCGGTCCGTCGCAGATGTCCTCCCATGGGCGCCGAAGCGAATCCTGTCTGCCCAGTCACCTGTATCGATATTCGTATCGAACAACTGTGAGGCGTCGTCACCCTGGGGAATCCCATTGACGAGCAGGTGTGCCTCTTCCGTGCCGGACGTCGCATCCCAGGTGACAGTTGCGTGATAATAAACACCCGGCTCCAGCGGCGTGGATGGATCACTTTCCAGACGCCATTTGCTCGACCCGCCTTGGTAGACCGTCCACGTCAGGATCCCGGGCGATTCCACGGCCAGGTACATCTCATCCTCGCCTCCTCGACCATTGCCGCCACTCTCTCCACCATAGATGATATACCCGTCGTCGTTGAAATGATCGGCTTGAAACCAGACCTCCATGGTTCCTTCGGACCCATTGATGACCGCCTTGTCCGGGATCTCCATGTACTCAGGATCGGCGGCGAGCGATTCATTGAGCTGGAATGCATTCCCGGCTGTAGCTTCGGGAGCGGGGCCCGTCGTGAATGACCACCCGTCACCGCCTGATATCCCCCAGTCGTGGTCCGAGTAGTTGAGTGTGTTGAATGCCCCGGTGTCGATGTCGACGTAGTACTCCGTGTCCGGATCCAACCGTACGGACAGCACAATGCGCGCTGTCTTGCCATCCACGGTGACGGCTTCCGACGAACTGACAGCCATCCCATCCACTTCCTCACCGGTCGAGGCCTTCCTTATGGAAATGCGCTCGGTGCCGGTTCCCTTCTCGATGTCCCGATCGAATTCGATGAGCAGATCCTGGCCTATTCCAGCCGCCGTCCCACTCCTCACGGGGTCGTATGCATTCGCCAGCGGCCCGTTGTCGGCGGCGCTGGTACTCCACGAAGGACCATTCTTGAGCGTGCCCTTGATTGAACTGACCAGATCGGTAACCGTGGTACCCGACCCTTCATTGAACTGCCAGTAGCCCACCAACCCCGACTCATCACCGGTCAGGTAGCGATACATGTTCTCCTCAATCTGTGTCTGGGTCCGGGCCGTATTCCAGACACGCACCTCATCGATCTTGCCGTCGAAATACCATTCCCCGGCGTCCGGCCTGCGACCGATCGTGAAATTGGTGCGCTGCGTATTGTAGGTGGCACTTTTCCCTTCCCAGGTGCAGGCGACCTTGCTGGAATAACATTCACTGAGAAGTACTCCATCTACATACAGGCTTATCCTGTTACTGTCGTCCGTATCCAGCACAGCGGCCACGTGATGCCACGCGTCACGACTGAACTCTGCGTAAGCAGTAAGCGTCGTAATTGTCCCCCCATCAATCACGCTCCACTCAAGTTTCTGGTCGTTGAGCCGAAGCATTCGCCCCCCGTTGCCACTGCCCGATTGCACCCCCATGATGTAGCCGTAATCATCGTCGTCCGGCGCGGTAGACTCCGAGCGAATCCACGCCTCATACGTAAGCGATCCGGTGGGGCTGGACAGTCCATTGGCCTCGATATAATCGTTAGTACCATCCAAATCAATGGAGTTTGACTGGGCAGATACGTCACTGACAGCCAGGATCGCGAACAGCAGAAGCACTGATGAAGCAGACAGAATGCGAGCAGGAAGAGGGGCTTTCATGGCGATGGCGGGCACGGTGGAATTGGTCCGGAGAGTCCCTTGGTTTCGCCAGTGGACTCGACGGTTTTCTCTGTTTCCAACCTACCCTTCGGGCGTAGTACTCTTGGGACATTCTCTGTCACTCTCGGGACATCGGGCCAATGAGATGCGTCATTTTGGTTACGTTCGAGCCTGAAACAACCTCAGCTCTCATGCGCTTACCGAATTTCGCCTACGTTATCCTTGTCGCCGGCCTCATGGCGATTGTTGCCCCGACCGCCCACGGCCAAACCTATTCCCACACGTGGATATCCATCCCCTCGGGCACGTTCACGATGGGTGAACCGGAGTCGTCCTATCTCGGCCCTCCCGGCTCATGGGACTCCCCCGAACACACGGTTACGGTAGATGGCTTTCGCATGAGCGAGACGGAGATCACCAACCAGCAGTATGTCGATTTTCTGAACGACGCGGAGTGGGCCGGCTTGATTGAGGTACGAGAGGAAACCAACCCCGGACCCGACTTGGGCGCAACGCTGGTCTATGGCACGGCGTCCGCACCAGAAATCTATTCCGGCATCGCGATTGTGAATCTGTCCGGAACGCGGGTCATGAAGGATCACCTGGACGATGGCGACGGCGATCCGTTTACGGGTGTCATCCAGCCCGAGAATCCCCTGAACATCAGCTATATCGGGTATGACGCGTCGAGGGATTTGCTTGAACGCTTCTACGTCAAGGATCCCCGGGACGCATCAGATTTCGACTGGAATGCCCTGACGGACTACTACAACTACACAAGCACCTCCCGTGAGCTTGATACGTCCGTGCTGCTCAACGATTTTGCCGATTGGCCAGAGCTGTCCGATTACCCGAACAACCTGCCGACGGTGGATGATGTCAAGAACTGGCCAGCAAGCTTCATCCGCTGGTATGGCGCAAAGGCCTATGCCGTCTATTCCGGAAATGACCTTCCGACAGAGGCTGAATGGGAATGGGCCGCCCAGGGTGGGGCCGCCTTCACGTATGCTACCGATGACGGTACGGTAAATGGCGACGGGACGAGCGCCAATTGGAATTACGCGCACAACGAACCATCGACCTGGCATGTGGAGGATGTCAAACGCGGATCGCCCAACCCATACGGCCTCTACAATATGGCGGGAAACGTCTGGGAATGGGTGGAAGACTGGTACGACGCGGCCTTCTATGCAGATGCCACCAACCCAGTCAACACCACCGACTCGGGTCGAAAGGTCCGTCGGGGCGGCTCCTGGAACTACCACGAGTCCACACTGAAAACAGCGGCCAGGGCCGCCGACGAACAGTTCAAGGGAAACGACCATTTCGGATTTCGTGTGGTATCCAGGCCATCACAGGGGACTGCCAATGAGTCGTCGGACCTGCCGCAGTCCATGGAGTTGATTCAGAACTATCCGAATCCATTCAATACGACCACCGATGTTCGTTTCAGTCTTGCTTCGGCCGGCAATGTCCAGCTCGAGGTCTTTGACCTCATGGGACGCTCAGTTGACGTACTGGAGCATGGATTTCTGCCCGTAGGTAGTCACACGCGGGTCTTCGACGGGACAGCACTACCGAGCGGCATCTATTACGTACGTCTCCAGACCCATGATGGCATCGTCACACGGTCACTGGTGCTGCATCGTTGACATGACCGCCGTTGATCCGAGCCGGGGAAGCATTGGACGCACCATAACCAGGATTCAGAACCCACGACATGGTCGGTTGTTGGATCATCGAACCCAACCCACCATGACCCATGGCCAAGCCGGTCATTCTGACGGTCGATGACGACCCCCAGGTCCTTTCCGCCGTCGCTCGCGATATGCGCAAGCGGTATGCAGAGCACTATCGGATCGTGCGAGCAGAATCTGGCCAGGATGCCCTCGCTGTACTCGAAGAACTCCGGCAGCGAGGGGGCCACGTAGCACTGGTGATTTCGGACCAGCGCATGCCCCGCATGAACGGCGTGGCGCTGCTGACCAACGTCCAGCGCCTGTTTCCTGCGGCCAAACGCGCCCTCTTGACGGCCTATTCCGACACCGAAGCCGCCATTGAGGCCATCAATGCCTCGAAGGTGGATTACTACTTCGTGAAGCCCTGGGACCCACCGGAGGAGAAGCTTTACCCCGTCCTGGATGGATTGCTCGAGGATTGGGCGGTGGCCCACCGGCCGGGATTTGAGGGGTTGAAGCTGGTAGCCGACCGATGGTCTGCCCGCAGCCACCAGCTTCGCGACTTCCTGGCGCGCAACCTGGTCCCCTATTCGTTCCTCGATGTAGAGGCCTCCGAGGAGGCTCGTTCCCTGCGCAACGGCGACGCCATACCGTTCCTTGTTCTGGAAGATGGCTCACGCTTGCATGATCCTGATGCCCGAACGCTCGCCGATCGCATTGGCATCCAGACAACGGCCCGGAATGACTTCTATGACCTGGCCATTGTAGGTGCGGGCCCGGCCGGTCTGGCCACGGCTGTTTACGGCGGTTCGGAAGGGCTCTCCACCGTGCTCGTCGAAGGCTCGGCGCCCGGCGGACAGGCCGGCACCAGCAGCCGCATCGAAAACTACCTCGGATTCCCGGCTGGCCTGTCCGGCGGGGAGTTGACCGGCCGGGCCGTAGCCCAGGCGCGCAAGTTCGGCGTCGAGATCCTGACGCCGCAGGAAGTGACGTCATTGACCGTCGACGGCCCCTATCGACATTTGAACATGGCCGATGGCGCTCGTATTTCGTGCCACGCCCTCATGCTGTCCATGGGCGTGTCGTGGCGCAGACTGCCCTCCGAGGGCGCGGATGCCCTGACCGACCGCGGTCTCTACTACGGAGCCGCACTCACCGAAGTAGAGCACTGTGCTGGCGAAACAGTCTACATCGTTGGAGCCGGAAACAGTGCCGGTCAGGCTGCCATGCGGTTCGCTGAGCGCGCTGCACGAGTGGTCATGCTGGTGCGCGGTACATCGCTCGAAGCGAAAATGTCGCAGTACCTGGTGGACCGGATACACGCTACGGACAACATTGACGTCGTGTTGGAGTCAGAAATCCAGGCCTGTCACGGCTCGGAACGGCTGGAAGGCCTCACCATCCTGAATCGCGCCACGGGTCAGAGCCAGACAAAGAAGGCCGGATACCTGTTCGTGTTCATTGGGGCCCGGCCCCGCACCGACTGGATCAAGGACCTCATCGCCCTCGATGACAATGGGTTCATCTTGACCGGTCCCGACCTGGACCCAACCACCCACCTGCGCGACTGGCCACTGGATCGTGACCCGTTCCTGCTTGAAACCAATGTGCCCGGTATATTCGCGGCAGGCGACGTACGGCATGACTCCGTCAAACGCGTAGCCTCAGCGGTCGGCGAAGGCTCTGTGTCCGTACATTTCGTGCATCGCCACCTGGCCTCCCTTTAAGCCTCCCGTTAAGCTTCCCTGTAGCCCCACCCATCCAGACTACCTACCGCATGCCTGTCCTCGCTGCCGGTACCGTTCCTCCGTTTTTCGTCGAAGTAGCGCTCCTCATCATGGCGAGCGCCCTCATCGCCTACGTATGCCATCGCATGGGCATCATACCCATCGTGGGATTTCTCATTACGGGCGTCATCATAGGCCCGAAAGCTCTTGGCATCGTAGCCGACCCGGAGCTCGTGAATGCTGCCGCTGAAGTGGGTGTCTTGCTGCTCCTGTTCACCATCGGAATTGAATTCAGCCTCGGGAAACTGGCGCGTATCCAGCGGCTCATTTTCGGCGGAGGCGGCATCCAGGTGGGGCTCGCCACACTCATCACGTTCGGCGCTCTCATGGCCTTCGGCGTGTCGTGGCAAGCCAGCCTGTTCACCGGATTCCTGGTGGCCCTCTCGTCGACGGCCATCGTGCTGAAGCTGCTGGGCGACAACGGTGAGATCGACGAACCGCACGGACAGGTCGGACTTGGTCTGCTCATTTTCCAGGACCTCGCCATTATCCTCATGGTGCTGCTGGTGCCGCTGCTGTCAGGGAATGGCGGCTCCTCGTTGGGGATTGTTTGGGCGCTGGCGAAGGCCGCAATCATCATCGTGCTGGTACTCCTCGTGGCACGAAAGGTCATGCCCATCTTCCTCGAGAAAGTCGCACGAACCTGCTCGGCGGAGCTGTTCCTGCTCACCGTTATCAGTATTTGTTTCGGCACGGCCTACCTCACAAGCCTGGCGGGAGTGAGCCTGTCCCTGGGAGCCTTCCTGGCCGGCATCGTTGTCAGCGAGAGCCGCTTCAGCGAGCACGCCATGGGCGAGATCATGCCGCTGCAGATCCTGTTCAGCGCCACGTTCTTCGTGTCCGTTGGTATGCTGCTCGATCTCGGCTTCTTGGTGTCGAACCTCCCGCTGGTGCTGGGCATCGTAGTAGCCGTCATCCTCGTGAAAGTGCTGACCACCGGCATTGCGGTCCGGGCGCTCGGGTATCCGCTGCCCATCGCGGCTGCCGCTGGCTTCATGTTGGCACAGATCGGGGAGTTCTCGTTCGTGCTCGAGCGCACGGGCCGGGAGGCCGGCCTGTTCCCTGCCGGGTTGGAGGGCGCGGGCTCGCAAACGTTCATTGCGGCGACGGTGCTGGTCATGATCATGACGCCGGCGCTGAACACCGTGGGCGAACGCCTCCGGAAGCGGCTTACCAAAGGCTCCGACGTGCTGGAAATGGATGAGCCGGACGCGGTCCACGGGCACCTGCCGCCTATGGACAACCATGTGATTCTTGCCGGCTTCGGTCACGGTGCCCGCCTCCTGACCCGTGGCTTGCTGCGGGAAAACGTACCGGCAGTCGTACTGACGCTGAGTCCGGAGGGAGCGAATGAGGCGGAGACCATGGGCGTCCCCGTTCTCCGCGGCGATTATGCCCGGCAACGAACCCTCGAAATGGCTGGCATTGCCACCGCCAGGACACTCATCGTTGCCGATGACAACCCCGGCATGGCGCACCGCGTGGCCATGGTGGCCCGCACGCTGAATCCGGACATCCATATCGTCATTCGCACGCGCGCGCGTTCTGAAATGGCATCGTTGCACCATGCCGGCGCAGATTGCGTGCTGGTGGATGAACTCGAGAGCATCGTCCAGCTCCTGGGACAGGTATTGAAGGACCACGGCGTACCGGCCCCGGACATCAGCGGCATCGAAGAACGCATCCGTGGACACGAGTACGCCGATCTCCTGGGCGGAACGCCCGATCCCAACATGGTCACGCTCCAGGTGGCGGATGGTGGTTGCGCACACTCCGAATCCATCATGACCGTTCGCGCCGCGTCACCGGGTGTGTGCCTGGCCTGCCAGGCAATGGGCGATACGTGGGTACACCTGCGCGTGTGCATGACCTGCGGACACGTCGGATGCTGCGACTCCTCGAAGAACAAACACGCGAGCGCGCACTTCGCCGAGAGCGGTCACCCGGTCATGCGCTCCATGGAAGACGGCGAAGCCTGGGGCTGGTGCTACGTCGACAAGAAGATGCTCTCATGATTACACCCGAAGACCTTCGTCTTGTCCCGGAATTTGCGGATTTGGCCGATGACGACCTGGCATGGCTCGCCGACCAGTTCGATGAGGTCATCATGGCGCCTGGAGAAGAGCCGTTTGAATCGGGCGGAGAAGCCCTTCATATGATTGTCGTGTTTTCCGGTACCATGAAGCTCTACCTGCCCAGCGGTGCCGGGTGGAGGCTGTCTGACACGTACCACCAGGGCGCCATCACCGGCTTGCTGCCGTATAGTCGCATGACCCACTTCGGTGGGCGCGCCGAGGTACTGGAAGGCACGCGGTTCGGGCGGATGCACAAGGACCTGTTTCCGGATATGCTGTACCGCCTCCCGATTCTGGGTCAGCGATTGGTCGGACTCATGTCGGACCGCGTGCGCAACTCGGCCAAAGCGGATCAGTCCCGCGAAAAGATGCTGGCGCTGGGCAAGCTCTCGGCTGGATTGGCGCATGAACTCAATAATCCAGCCGCAGCCGTAAGCCGTGCCACGTCGGATCTTTCCGAGCGCCTTGACGCCCTGCCCGCCATTGTGGCGCGATTGGCAGCGCACGGCCTGGACCCGGACCGCATCCAACCAGCTGCCCGTGCCTGCACGTTGCACCCCGCCACGGAGACCGTGCATACGAGCGCCCTGGACCTTTCCGACGCCGAGGACACCCTCTTGGACTGGCTGGAAGACCAGGACATCCCGGACGCCTGGCGTCTGGCGCCCACACTCGCCGAGAGCGGCATGACCGTCGACATGTTGGAGCATGCCGTCGGAAGCGTTCCGGCACCGGCCGTACCCGACGTCGTCGCGTGGATCGAACAAAGCCTGGCCGCCTCCAGGCTGCTGAAGGAATTGAACAATGCATCGGCCCGGATTTCGGACCTCATTGGCTCGGTGAAAGCATATTCCCATATGGATCGTTCCGAATCCATGCAGCCCGTGCTGTTGGCAGAAGGTATCCGCAATACGGTGACCATGTTGGGCCACAAGCTTCGGAAGAATGCGATTGAGGTGACCCTCGATCTGCCGGATGACCTGCCTGCCATTCAGGCTCACGCCGGAGAGTTGAACCAGGTATGGACAAACCTGATGGACAATGCCATCGACGCCATGCCCGAAGGTGGAACGCTGAGCATTTCCGCCCGGCCCACAGGCCACCTGGTGGTCGTGAGCGTTGCCGACACCGGTTCAGGCATTCCGGCAGATGTTCTGCCCCACATCTTCGAACCGTTCTACACCACGAAGGAAGTAGGCGAAGGCACAGGCCTCGGACTCGACATCGTGCACCGGATTGTCATAAAACAGCACGCCGGAGACATCAGCGTCGACTCGGATGCTTCAGGGTCCACGTTCCATGTTCATCTGCCCAGGGGCAACTCCTGAAGGAATCGCGTGTCTACACGGGTGTAGCCTGACAAGAACATAGATCACGTGCCATGAAATTGCTCCGATCCGCCCTCCTTCTTTCTCTCGTAACCGTGCTGTCGACCGGTTGTTCGTCCAATGAGTCTGCTCCGGTCGCGGTCGAGCTTCCGGCCGAGGAACAAAGCGAACTACGCGTACGCATCTATGAGCATCCAGCCTCGGATATCGACGAGACGTTTGTCGTGGTCGAAGAGATGCCGGTCCTGCTGGGCGGTTTGTCCACGTTGCAGGCAGGTATCTCGTACCCGACGGCAGGATGTCCGACCTCGTTGCAGGGACGTGTCTTTCTCCAGTTTGTCGTCGACAAAGAGGGCGAGGTCCGTGATCCCAGCATCGCCCGGAGCCTGTCCGAAGGCTGTGATGCCGAGGCGCTCCGGGCCGTACGAAACCTGACATTCGAGCCTGGTCTGCAGCGCGGACAGCGGGTGAATGTAAGAATGTCCCTGCCGGTGACGTTCAAGACCGACTGACGTACCTTCGGATGCAACATGAACGTCAGCGCATCCGATGGAAGAAGCAAAACGACTCGACAAAAAGACCTACGAAGCCGAATTGGCCCGTATGCAGGTGGAACTGGCACGCCTGCAGCGCTGGGTCATGAATCGTGGCCTGAAGGTGGTCGTGATATTCGAAGGCCGCGACGCCGCCGGCAAGGGAGGGACCATCAAACGCATAACCGAGCCGCTGAACCCACGGTTCGCACGGGTCGTTGCCCTCGACAAGCCAACGGAACGCGAACAGACACAGTGGTACTTCCAGCGATACGTTGCGCATCTCCCGTCAGCAGGTGAAATCGTCCTGATGGATCGAAGCTGGTACAATCGCGCAGGTGTCGAGCGGGTCATGGGCTTCTGCACGGACGAACAGTACCACGAATTCCTGCGTTCGTGCCCCATGTTCGAGCGCTTATTGGTGTACTCGGGCATCCTGCTGGTGAAGTACTGGTTTTCGGTCAGCGCTGAAGAGCAGGAGCGGCGGTTCAATGACCGCCTGGCGGACCCGACGAAGCGCTGGAAACTGAGCCCGATGGACCTCGAAGCGCGCGCCAAATGGGAGAACTACTCCCGCGCGAAAGACCAGATGTTCACCTATACAGACATCCAGCAGGCGCCGTGGTACGTGGTCCCGTCTGACGACAAGCGCCGGGCCCGACTCAACTGCATGCATCACCTCCTGAGCCTCGTTCCATACGAAGAGCTCCCGCCACGTGAGATTGAACTACCGCCGCTCCAACCTTCGACTGGCTACCAGCGGCCGCCGGCCAGCATGCAGAAGATCGTCCCCCAAGTTTATTGACCGTTTCATTGACGGCGCCGTAAACCGATCGGGCTCGAGCCGTGTCTGGAGGATCTGAACAACCAGATCATCCCGATTGCATGCGCACGCTGTTGCTCCTCCTCTCCGCCCTGATCCTGAACGGCCTGTTCGCCACCCGGGCCGCCGAGGCCCAGGACATCGGGCCGAAGCCATTCGACTATCCATGGGACGTTGAGGTTTTCGATTTGCCGGTGTCAGCCAATGGAATCGGATACCGGTTGTATGTCCGGGCACCGCTCCGCAAACCCGCCGATGGAGAGCAGCCATCCACCATCTACTTCCTCGATGCGCTGAACCAGTTCACGCCGGCGGCAGCGATGAGCTACAATTACGAGTACTTCAATTACATCCCCGCCTCGTACTTCGTGGGAATCGGATACCAGAACGAGGCCGATGGAATGGTCCGCGAGGAAAACCGGACCCGGGATTACACACCCACCTCCTTCTCGCCACCCGACGACAGCCACTTCCTGGCAGACCACCCCGTGGATTGGCAAGGATCCGGGGGTGCCCATGCATTCTTCCAGGTGGTGCGTGACGAGATCATCCCCTTCATGGAGTCGCGCTTTGACGTGGACCCCATGGACCGTGTGCTCGTTGGTAAATCCGTCAGCGGACTCGGTGCCGCATCCGCGCTGCTGGGCTTTCCCGGCCTGTTCAATCGGTACGTGATCATAAGCCCGTCGCTCTGGTGGGACGACTGGCTGGAGCCACTCGAGGACCGCGCCATCATGGAAATGGCCCGGGAGGCGGCTGGAACGACCTATCCGGTGGAGACACGGGTATACTTGGCAGCCGGAGAAGCGGAAGAACGGCTCGGGGTGCTTACAGACATCTACTATCTGCAGCATACCCTGCGCAACCGCCGTGACCCCAACCTGAAATTCTTTGTGGACATCCTGCCCGGAGAACAACACGAGGGCGTGTTTCCTGCCGCCTTCATGCGTGGAATTGTCGGCGTGTATGCAAATGAGCCCGCCCGCAAGCCCAGTGCCAGCCCGGTCCACTGGAACTGACCGCCCCCTTCCGTACTTTGCGTACCAAACCCGAATACGTACGCATGATTGTTGGATGGCGCGAATGGGTCTCCCTGCCCGAACTGGGCATTGAGGCCATCAAGGCAAAGGTCGATACCGGAGCCCGCTCATCGTCCCTGCACGCCGAGCATATCGAGACGTTCACGGAGGATGGGCGGGAGCGGGTCCGTTTCAAGACGCGATCCGGCCACGTCTGCATTGCCGATGTGGCCGATTCCCGGGCCGTGAGAAGCTCGACGGGTCAATCGCAAGTTCGAATTTTCATTCGCACAACGGTCTCCTTGGGCGGTACGTCGTGGCCCATCGATATATCCCTCACGAGTCGCAAACGCATGGTATTCGGCATGTTGCTGGGCCGTGAGGCCATGCGGGGACGCATTCAGGTCAAACCCGGCTCCTCCTTTCTTCAGGGCACTCCCATTGAACACCCCTTACCGTGAATATCGGCATCCTGTCCAGAGACACTGATCTCTACTCCACGCGGCGTCTGGTAGAGGCTGCCGAACTCCGCGGCCACTCTGTCCGCGTTGTTGACCACCTTCTGTGCTACATGAGCCTGGCGGCCAACAATCCCGCCATTCACTATCAGGGGGAGGTGCTCGATGAAGTCGATGCCATCATACCCCGCATAGGAGCCTCGGTGACGTTTTACGGCACAGCCGTCGTCCGCCAATTCGAAATGATGGGCGTCTATTCCGTCAACGAATCGGTCGCCATTTCGCGGTCCAGGGACAAGCTGCGATGCCTGCAGTTGCTGGCTCGCAAGGGAATTGGTATTCCTGTCACCGGCTTCGCCCATTCCACCAAATCCACGGATGACCTCATTGAAATGGTCGGCGGTGCACCGCTTATCGTAAAACTGCTGGAAAGCACCCAGGGAAAGGGTGTCATCCTCGCTGAGACGCACAAAGCGGCCGAAAGCACCATTGAGGCGTTCCGGAGCCTGAAGAGCAAATTCCTGGTGCAGCACTTCGTGGCTGAAGCCGGAGGTGCCGACATCCGCTGCTTCGTGGTCGGCGATCGCGTGGTCGCGTCCATGATCCGCCAGGGGCAGAGCGGCGAATTCCGCTCCAACCTCCACCGCGGCGGCACCGCATCCAAGGCCAAGCTCACACCCGAGGAAAGGGAAACGGCCGTCCGCTCGGCCCGCATCATGGGGCTGAATGTGGCCGGTGTGGACCTCCTCCGCTCCAACGAGGGACCCAAGGTCCTCGAAGTCAATTCATCGCCGGGGCTGGAGGGCATCGAAAAGTCGACCGGGGTCGACGTGGCCGACAAGGTCATCGCATTCATCGAGAAGAACGCGCGCCAGGGCCGCACGAAAACACGCGGGACTGGCTAATCAGTTGGTCGGGACCGTCGTGCGACACCAGATGTTCATGGACTCCCATCCGGTGGGCATACGACAATTGTTTATTTGCCGGCCGGTGTACTCGTATCCGAGCTTCGCCAGGACCACGTTCATCCCCACCTCATGCGCACGCGCCGTGGAGTAGAGGTTCGTGATACCGAAACGGTTTGCGATGTCCTCTTCCAGTTCCCTGATGAGGTACCCCATGAGGCCCTTGCCCTGGTAAGGCTCGTAGGTGGCGCATTCCGTGACTTCGCCGGTGCGATGCCCGAGATCGAGCTCAATGCACGCACACGCTACGATGCCACCGTCTTCCGTTGTGGCGACCCGGTAAACGGCCCGTTGTGACAGGATGAGCTTGCGGATGGCCTCGGCCGATATCTCCTTCGGATACTCGTCGAAGGTATGGTCCAGCAAGTTGGCCAACCGCTCGGCGTCGGCTTCCGTAGCAATGCGGGTCGACAGTTCGGCCGGCATGGCGGGCTCCTCAACAGATTTATCCCCTGCCAGTTCAATGATTTCGTCCAGCGACTTCAGTTCTTCTTCCAGACCACGAACGTCGTCTGAGTAGCGCGCCCACAGGTGGGCATCGCTGCCGTCCCGGAAATATCCACGAATGGTGCCTTCCATATGAAAGCCAAGCTTGGTCCATGAGGAGGCGTCATTCGACGGGCTGTAGATGACCAGTTTCGTGAACGGAGATTCTCCCTCGAACGACTCCAGCAGCGCTTCGCCTGCCGGAGAATCCATGTCGCCGGCATCGATGGAAAACAACTTCAGCCTGTCGTTCTTGTAATCCAGCGTCGAAACAGAGTTGCTGAGATCACCGGGAAACCGGACGTGGCGTGCTTGTTGGCCTTCTGCAGGACGGAAGTCGAGGAGATCCTTGGTATGCACCATGGAAAGTGTGTCGGATGAATGAAACAGATCAGACTCACAACGTAACGCTGCAATAACGGTCTATCAACCGGATATCGGCACAATAACGGTTATTATCGCGCAATTCATATCGGTGAAGCACTTAATGTGATCGTAAAAGGGTCGAACATAACACCATGAAGACCGCATCCATTCACATGGTTTGGGCGCTCGTGATCGGGGCTGGTGTCATTCCCGCCAACGCACAGATTGCCTATCCCACCGAGACCATTTCCTACCAGCAGGCCTACGCACCGAGCCGCGCGTATACCGGAGCGTTCGATACGTTCATTGCTTCGGCATCACCCACGGTGGCTTCGGGTGAGAGTCAGGTATTGGAAGTGGACGGAGACCCCGAACGACTGGCGCTCCTTCGATGGAGTATTCCCGACATTTCCGTAGACGCGGTTGTGACGCGCGCATCCATCACGCTGGACATTCTGGACGGCTCCGGAGACTCCTTCCACCTGTTTGCCGTGTCCAGGGAATGGACTGCCGACGGGGCAACGTGGGAAAAGACCGGGGTGGAAGGTTGGCGCAACAAGGGACTCACGGGCCTCGGCGACCGGGGCATTATTGCCCTCGGAACGCTTGAGAGCCCTTCGTCCGGTTTGCACGCAATTGAACTCAATGCGGCAGGACTGGCCGTGATCCAATTCTGGGCGGCACATCCCGAACGCAACTTCGGGGTAGTGCTCGTACCCGACGTCAATGCCACCGATGGGCTGGATATTGCAGCGGCAGAATCAGCGGCACCGGAACGCCGCCCCCGGCTGGAGCTGGAATATGTAACAAACAAAGTTACATTTCTCAACGCCCCACCGGAAGCCCGAGTGGCCGTGGAACGTGCCATTGGAAGGGCTCCGTTCCAGGTTCAGTTCAACGCCTCGGACTCCTTCGATCCTGATGGGACCATTGTAGCAGCGGAGTGGGATTTCGGAAATGGAAGTACCGCCTCCGGCCTTGTGGCACAAACGACATATGATACACAGGGCGTTCATACGGCCTGGTTGCACCTGACCGACGAACAGGGAGGACGGACATCCGTCGCCATCCCCGTTGAGGCCACGCCTCCCCTCCTTGCCACCTACTCCGTGTCCAATGGCGTGAACGGCTATGCGGGCATGGAGGACACGAAAATCAAGGACGATGCACCGACCACTGCGTTCGGTGCAGACCCCAATATGGAGGTCGATGGCGATCCGGACTATGGCACCCTCATGCGCTGGGACCTATCCGGACTTCCTCCAGGTGCGCTTGTCACGGACGTATCGCTGTCCCTTCAGATCACAAATCTTTCGGGCGATGCATACCCATTGTTCGCCATGTCCAGGGACTGGGACGAAGCCACGGCGACCTGGGAAGAAGCAGCAGCAGGCATCCCGTGGCATGTCCCGGGGGCGTCGGGAGCCAACGATCATGCGACCGACATACTCGGAGAAATCAGGCCCACCCTGAGCGGACGTCGGACACTGGAGTTCACAGACGCCGGTGTAGCGGCTTTCCAGCAATGGGCAGACGACCCTTCCACCAACTTCGGGCTCATTGCACAGAATTATACCACGGCTGCTGACGGCGTCGACTTTTTCTCGTCCGACAGTCCTGATGTGACGACTCGGCCCATTCTGACAGTGTCCTATGTCGAACCGGCAATCCTTCCGCCCCACACCCCCCCTGATTTGGCCATTTCCGACAACGCTCCCGGGACGGAGCAGTCTGTTGTGACGTTTACGGCAACCTCCCAATCCGCTACCAGCATTGCCTGGGACATAGACGGCACGTCATCTACGGGCCCAAGGACCAGTCATCAGTTCCTGGCGCCTGGGCGCTACGCGGTGACAGCCAAGGCTTACGACGCGGAAAACGGACTCACGGTCGCCTCAAGCAGCGTACTCATTTCATCGGCCAGCTACGCGCCGGTCCCCTTGGGTGTCCAACTGCCTTCCCAACTGGATATCCTGTCGGTATTCCCGAATCCGGCAACGATCGGCGCGCAGGCAACCATTCAATGGCCCGCCAATGACGTGGTCCTGCTCGAACTGTACGACATGCTGGGGCGGAGACTTTGGAGCCGTCAGGTTGCCACTACTTCTGAGACCATCGGTGCCACTCTCCTGCCTTCGGACGGGTTGGCCCGCGGCGTCTATGTGCTTCAGGCGCGTTCATTGACCGGAAACGGCGCAGATACGCACCTGTTCACGCGCCAATGACGGCGCGTCGGGTCAGATCAGGAACTTGATGGCAGCCGCCGCCACCATCACGATGAGCAACCGATGGATCCATGTATCGGCATTCGGTAGTCGCACGATGTAGTGAACGCCCAGCCACGCACCGATGGATTGGAAGAAGGCCATCAGCAGCCCGTATCCGACATGGACTTGCCCGTTCATGAAGAAGATGATCAATGTGGGAACGCTGTAGACCGCAACGACCATGAGCTTGATGGCATTCCCGCTTGCCAGCGTATACCGCGACAACAAGACGAGCGCGGCCAGCAGGAATATGCCCACGCCGGCCTGGATGAAGCCTCCGTACACACCAATGAGGAAGAACACGACCACCGCCAGGAAGGACTTGTTGCGAACCAGGTCGACGGGCATTTCATGGATCCATCGGGAGGGCTTCACGAGCAACACGACCAGCATGAACAGCATGAGTCCACCCAGCACCAGTTCCATCGTTGCCGCGTCAATACCTACCGCTATCCGGGACCCAAGCAGCGCGCCCGCCAATGCGCTGCCAATGGGCCACGACGCTCCTTCCAGCTGCAACCGGCCCGATTGCCGGTAAGCCCCGATGGCAGTAATGGACTGCAACATGACGCCAATCCGGTTGGTACCGTTGGCAACGGGGGCCGGCAACCCGCACACGAACACAAAAATGGGAAGGGTCACCAGGGAGCCGCTTCCGGCCAACGTATTGATAACTCCGGTCGCAATACCGGCGACGGCAAACAACACCCCGTCTGCCAGCGACAAATCCATGTCGAAGCCCGGAATCACGTATCCAGCGTCCGGTTCTGAAGCCCCTTTGCGCCGTCGATGAACAGCTGCATGTGCGGGAATGGAATCTCAATACCGGCTTCACGCAGCGCGTAGAAGACCTTCTCGGTGTACTCCGCCTTGACCGGCATTTCGAGCGCCGTATTGCGGATGTGGAACCGGAGCTTCATGTCCACGCTCGAATTATTCAGAAGGATAACCGCCACCTCCGGCGCCGGGTCATCCACAATCCTCGCGTCACCCTTGACCAACTTCATTACCACGTCACGGGCTTCCCTCGGGGACTCCTTGTATGCGATCCCGAACGGTATTTCTATTCGCAAGAGCCCGAATATGGCGTGATTGACAAGTTTCTGGTTGATCATGAGCATGTTTGGCATGACCATGACCTCGTTGTTCACGGTTCGAAGCCGCGTAGAGCGCAGGGTGATTTCCTGAACGGTTCCATAGGTGCCGTCTGCAACGACCTGATCCCCGACCCGGAAGGGGCGATCAATGAGTATCGTAATACCGGCAATGAAGTTTTCGAGGCTGTCCTTGGCGGCAAAACCCAAGGCGATGCCCGCAATGGAGAGACCGGCCAGCAACGCCGATACGTTCACACCGAACTGGGCCAGCACCATGACCACGATGAACGACCATGCCACCACAGTCATGGTCTTCAGCAACAGGCCTTCCAGCCCGGCGTCGACCCGATCACTGCCACGCAGGGCGCGGGCCGTTCCTTTCCTGAACAGCCGGTATGCCAAGTACATGAGCAGCAGAACGGCAACGGCGCTCAGGAATTCCGGAATGAACTGGATAGCCAGATACTGCCAAAGATGCGCGAGCTGGTCTGACGCTGAGTTCAGATCGCCGGAGAGCAACATCGACATCGTGTCTCCCATCTCCCGACCCATGTTTCCAATGACATCGGAGGAATCCGCCCGGAGACTGTCCGGGACCGGAACGTCCTGAATGGTTGAGTCCTGAATCATGCTGCGTACAATACGGCGTTGTTCGTTCTATATTGCGTCATGCTCCGACATTCCCTACTTGTCGCCCTGCTGCTGGCGCTGTCATCCGGGTGCACCACACCTGAGAGGCAGCCGGCTTCCGAGCCCGCTACCGCGGACTCCTTGATTGCGTCCATCCCGGCCGTTCAACCGGACACGGCCCCGGAAGATTCGACGGACGCTGCGCGTCTTGCAAACGCCCTGGAAGAACTTGCATCGGCCATCCAGGCGTATACGGACGCAACCACGTCCTCCTCCCGGAGCACAGATGACATCACCATTGGCGAGGCCGGTGGGGCTGCCCGGGATTATGGAGTCCGCGTGTTCTGGACGCTGGTGCTCATGATCCTGACGTACTTCATGGTCAGGGCATCCATTTGGCTTCTGGAACGGCTGTCCGAAGCCAGTGCAAACCGGCGACTGTTCTACAAGCGCCTGGTCCCGATCGCCCGCATTGTGCTGTGGGCAATGTCCATCTATATCGTCGTGCGGGTCGTGTTCGATGTGGATGCACAAAGCCTGCTGGCCGCCACGGCCGCCATCGGTGTTGCGGTCGGATTTGCCGCACAGGATCTGTTGAAGAACATATTTGGCGGTTTGGTGATCATCTCGGACCGGCCATTCCAGGTGGGCGACAAGATTTCGGTCGCAGGGACATACGGTGAAGTAACCTCCATCGGACTCCGATCCACCCGCATTGTCACCCCGGACGACAACCTCGTGACGGTCCCCAATGCGCAAGTGGTCGATGGCCAGGTCTCGAACGCCAATGCCGGCGCACTGGATTGCCAGGTCGTAACGGACCTGTATCTACCCGGGTTCGTCGACGAACAGAAAGCCAAGAAGCTGGCCTTCGAAGCGGCCGCCAGCTCAAAATACGTGTACCGGAATAAGCCCATTGTGGTGATCGTCAAGGACGAGTTCAAGGAAACGTTCATCACACACCTCAAGGTGAAAGCCTACGTGCTCGATACGCGGTACGAATTCCTGCTCATGAGCGATATCACGGAGCGTGCACGGGAAGCATTCCGCGAAGCCGGTCTGTTGCAGGCGTCCCACGGCCTCCGGGGATGGGTCGATTTTTCGGAGGAGTCTCGGCATGATTGAGCGCTTGCACGCCATATTCCGGGACGATGTCCGGAATGGACTCGACGAATACCATGAAGCTGTCACCGAATTGGTGATCGCGCCACTCTGCGGCGATGTCCGACGAGCTGCGGACGAACTGGCGCGGATGGCTGAGATATGGGAGCCCTCTCCTCCTGCGACGCTGGACGAAGCCCTCGCGCGTGCGGCTTCCAGCCGGAAGCGTCTCCGGATCGAAATTCTGGGGCTGATGGCCGACCGCGTGGAGTCGACCGGCCCGGTTCGCGCATTGACCGTCGCCACGGCGTCCATGCTCCACGCCTTTGAAGACGCCGCGGGGCGCTACGACAGCCTGGTCGATGTCGTGGAGCCGGAAACATTGTATGCGACAAACGGCGACGACTCGGCCGTGGTGCGTGCTCGAAAAGCCTGGGTGCGCATTCAGCGCTCCATTCGGGACCGAAAGCGAATGGAACCATATGAAATCACGCTGAGACCACGGGCACACGGAGCCCACCTGGCGGCCGTCGTGGCCCCCAAGTTGCTTGTTCCTCAAGCACGGTCCATGCTGGAAGGTGCCGGTTATCTGATGGGAGTCGTGGAACGGGACATCACCCGGGCCTTCCATGAAGTACTGGAAGCCGAACGATTGGCCACGCACGTCTCGCAGGTATTTCCGCGCTCGTTCCCTCCGCCCGATGAATCGGTCCGATCCAGAGAAACGAATGAGGTCATGGAGGCCTCACTCGCCAGTGCAACCGAGCGCTATGCTGAGCTGGAAGAACCATGGGGAGAAGCACACAAGGCTCTCTCGGACGCATCTGCAGCGTTGTGTGCTCTGGTGGAATCACTGGAACAGCTGCCAGCCAGGGAGGATCTCGATGTTGCCGGGCACGCACTGACGGATGCATTCCTGTACAGGCTGGAGCGCGACGGTACCTTCATGGCGCAAGACGTCACGACGAACACGTCCGCATCGGCCAGCGAGGCGTGGTGCTCGTTCGAAGAACGAAGTGGCTTCATTCGACAATGGACCGAGCGGTCCATTGTCCGATTGCGCTTTGCAGGCATGGTTTCCGATACGGTCGACTCGCTGATCACTGCGCGTGATCGTACGATTTCCAGGCTGTTTGAGGAAATTGTCGAGCCGTTCATGCGAGCCCACCATGATGTCTCGGACCGCGTGCGATCCCGACACCCGGACGTGGAACGGGCATTGTCCGAGGACAACGCGGCCGACATACTGACCCGGATTGCTCAAGAGGCCGTGGCCGATGTGGACGCGGCGCTCCTTACCGGATTTGCCCGCGATGAGGTTGTGGCACTGGCCTCCTCTTTGCCGGCAGGCGAGGTGGATACGCTTGTATCGTCCACGGCCTCGTTGCCCGCCATCATCCTGAATCCGCTTCTGGACGAGTCGGCCGGTAAGCTGCCGTCCCAGGTCACAACAAAAGAAGTGGACGTAGCCGAGGTCATCGGGGAAACGCTGGGCGATGCAATGAGGGAGCTGCTCCAGTCGCCTGTAGCATCATTCATTGCCCGCTTGGATGATATCAGGGCTCAGGATCGTGAGATTTCGACCAGCATCCTGTTCAATATTGAGTCGGCCATTGAGGCCAATGACGACGCGGCCGATGACGCGCGCGAAATGGCGACGAAGGGTCTGAGTCGATCCGCAGACGCCCTGTTGACACAGGCCCGTCGTGCGTGGCCCTCGTTCTACCAGACCGTATCGCACGTAGAGAAGGCCTACACCGGTACATGGGCACGTGTTCATGACAGGACCCGGATTGAACGGCAGGTCGATGAGATGCTGCTGGACCTGCGGGCCCGTTTCGATACAGGTACACAGAGTGCCGTGAGCACATTGGGGCGGCGCGCGCGCTACGCCCGGCTCATGGCCGGGCGGTATTCGTTGCGCGCGCGCCGCCACGGAAAGCGACTGATCCAGGCCGGGCGTGAGGCACTGGGTGGAAATACTGTTTCTGCTGAGCAACGTCACGAGACGATCGAGGCGCTGCTCACCATTGACGAGGCGCTTGACAAGGTGCCCGTCATCTACCGGAAGCTGTTTTCATTCGCACCGGTTCAGGAAGTCGACATGCTCGTGGGACGGCGCAGGGACGTAGAAGCCGTCGCCGATCATCGTAGCCGCTGGCTGCGCGGATTCACGCAGTCGCTGGTTCTCACATCGAAACCCAGCTCCGGCGCGACTTCGTTGCTGAACGTGTTGTATCAGTCGGTTTTCAAGAGTGACACCGTCACGTGGATCGAATTATCGCGCCGGATCACGTCCGAAGAAGACCTGATTTCCCTCTTGCACCGGGAGTTGGATATCCCCGCACCGGCGTCCACGTCGCTCCGGGACCTGTCTACCCGGATCCTTGCGGCCGGAAGTACCCGGCGAAATGAGGCTGCCCAGGCCATTCCTGTTGTCGTAATCGAGCACCTTGAGTTGCTCATGCTGCGCCGGATTGGAGGTATGCGACTCATCTCGGAGATGCTTTCGTTCATGTCCCGGACCGATTCCCGGATTCTGTGGGTAGCGTCCTGTTCCGAATTTGCGTGGCAGCTCATTTCCAAGTCTGAATCGACCTCGGCAGGCCTTGTATCCCGGGTGGCGCTGTCATCCATTGACCGGGATGGCCTTGAAAAACTGGTCATGGGACGGCACAGCCGATCAGGTCTTGGAGTGCACTTTCTTGAGCCTGCTGACCCAGCCACCATCCTTCGGCGCAGGCTTCGGCAGGCCCGCAGTGACCAAGAGCGGCAAGGGATCCTCCGTGAACAGTACTTCGACCGCCTGCATATACAGGTCGGCGCAAACATCCTCATGGCACTGTTCTATTGGATTCGATCGGTGCGCAGGACCGACGACGAAGATACACTGTCCATTGTCCCGTTCGACCCCATCAGTTTCCGGTTTCTGAGCGACTTGCCGCTGGACCACGCCCTCATGCTGAAAGCGCTGCTTGAGCATTTCACGCTGACCGTGGCCGACGCGGCATCGGTCCTGCACGCATCCCCGGACGCATGCATGCACCTGTTCGAGTCGCTCGGCAATGCATTGATCATTGAGCCGTACTCGGAAGAAGGCCAGGCCAACAGCCGCGCATTTTCAACCGTCGACGAGTCCCGTCCGTACCGCATCCGTCCGCTGCTGGTGCACCCGGTGGTTCAGTTCCTGCGTGGCTTGAACATCATCCACTGACCGGATCGGCGATCTGATCACTGTTCTGTGCCAGGTACCACTCGTAGGTGCGTCGAATGCCGTCTTCGAGTGACACGTCCGGACGCCAACCAAGCGAGAACAGACGGTCTACAGCGACCAGCTTACGCGGCGTCCCGTCCGGTTTCGAGGGATCCTGGTGGATGCTGCCGGTCCCGCCTACCACGCGCTGCACGATATCGGCCAATTCGCGGATGGCCAGGTCTTCCCCGCACCCGACATTCATGAGGCCATCAGGAGCCGCTTCGTAAAGCGCGCCCTCAGGCGTCTTCATGACGTGGACCACGGCGCGCGCCATGTCATCCACATAGAGGAACTCACGTTTCGGCGTTCCGGTGCCCCACAGCGTCACATCGGCACCGGTGGCTTTGGCCTCGTGGAATTTCCGGATGAGCGCGGGTAACACATGGCTGCTTGCCAGATCGAAGTTATCGCCGGGTCCATACAGGTTCGTGGGCATGAGGCTGGCAAAATCAACGCCATGCTGCTTCCGAAGCGCCTCACACAGCTTGACACCGGCGATCTTCGCAATCGCATACCATTCGTTGGTCGGCTCCAGCGGCCCGGTGAGCAGGTACTCCTCCTTCAGTGGTTGGGGCGCCAGTTTCGGGTAAATGCATGTGCTCCCGAGGAATACGAGCCGTTTCACCCCATTCCGGAAGGCCGCGTGGATGACGTTGGACTGGATTTGCAGATTGTCGTACAGGAAGTCGGCCGGATAGGTATCGTTGGCCAGTATTCCCCCTACCTTTGCGGCGGCCAAAACCACATGTTCGGGCTTCTCGTCCCGAAAAAAGGCCTCCACCGCCGCGCCATCGGTCAAATCCAGCTCGGAGCGCGTGCGCGTGATCAGATTGGCGTAGCCGTCGTGTGTAAGCGCCCGGCACACGGCCGAACCCACCAAGCCACGATGGCCCGCTACGAAAATGCGTTCGTCCGGAAGAGTAAGATGCATGGATCAGAAGCCCCAGTCAGGCAGGAAGCCCGGTTGTACGTCAAAAACGAGTTGGACCAAAACATACGTCATGGCCGATACCAGGACTGTGAAAGCCACGTTCAGGACGAGGCCGGCACGCGCCATATCGGCGATGTCCAGTTCCCCACTTCCATACACAATGGCATTGGGTGGCGTTGCGACCGGCAGCATGAAAGCGGCACTGGCAGCTATGGTAGCAGGAATCACGAAGAGGAAGGGGTTCTCGCCAGCAGCTATCGCCACCGATGCCATGACGGGCAGGAAGGCCGCCGTAGTAGCCGTGTTGGACGTCAACTCCGTCAGGAAAATCACCAACCCGGTGATGACCACCATGACAAACAAGGGGTGCCATGTGTCAATGGCGGAAACGAGTCCACCCAACCAAACCGCAAAACCCGTGTCACTCAGAAGGGCTGCGAGCGATAATCCGCCGCCGAACAGCACGAGAATGCCCCAGGGTATCTTCCTGGCGGTCGGCCAATCCAGCAGGAACCGGCTGCTCCATGGCGTACCGGGCGCCGCAGACCCGGACGGAATGACGAAGAGGGCCAATGCACCCAACAGCGCAATGCCAGTGTCACTCAAACCGGGAATCGCCGTCGCCAGAAATGGTCGCGACAGCCACAGGGCGACAACGGAGAAGAACACCGCGGCCACAGCCCGCTCATCGCGTGTGGCCGGCCCCATGACGGCCAATTCGCCATCAAGGAGCCCATCCAACCCGTGGATGGGAGCTTTGTCCAGCTTCCGTGTGAGGACGAACCAGGCAACCGGAAGACCTGTCAACACCAACGGAACGCCCGCCAGCATCCATTGACCGAAGCCGATTTCCACACCGTACTGATCCAGAATGAAGGCGGCTGCCAACGCGTTCGGGATGGTACCAATGAGGGTTCCCAGGCCACCGATGGTACAGGCGTAGGCGATACCCAACATGAGGGCGACACCCAGTGGACGAATGGCGTCGGCCGTCGACTTTTCGCGGGCCAGGGCAATCACCGACATGCCAATCGGCAGCATCATCATGGACGTCGCCGTGTTGGTCACCCACATACTCAGGGCCGCACAGGCCACCATGAACCCACCGACCACGTGCGCCGGGCGCGTTCCGACCCGGGCCAGGATGTTCAAGGCAATCCGGCGGTGCAGCCCACACCGTTCCATACCCAAGGCCATCATGAATCCCCCCATGAACAGGAAAATCAGGGGATTGGCATACGGAGCGGCAGTTTCCGCAATCGTCTGCAGTCCTGCAACCGGAAAGACAATCAAGGGCAACAGAGAAGTGGCCGGAATAGGTACCACTTCCGTCATCCACCACATGGCCATCCACAAGCCGACGCCGAGCGCCATCCATCCTTCAGGCGACAGCCCCTCTGGTCCAGGCACCAGTACCGTCACGGCAAATACCAACGGCCCTGCAACGAGAACGGCCCAGCGCCAGGTTGTGGAATGTGACTTCGACCCCATGCGACAAGTATACGACCGGCACTAACATGTGGAGTACCCTCCACGCAAGGCACTTTTTATTGCCAGGTTACGATTGGGTCCTGACGGTGTCTCATCTGTATTTCGATTACCCCTCATGTAGTGCCGTCAGTACGACCTGCCCGCCTTTTTACATAGCATACCATTTCCGCCATGAGGATTGCACCACTCCGTCAGACATACGCCTCCCTGCTGACGATCCTGTTTATCACCACTTCTCTGCTGCTACCTGTTGATGTCGCACATGCGCAGGAAAACCTGTCGTTCATGGCCGGGTCCGACCGAACCGTCGGGCTGCTGAGCAGCAACCCGGATGTTGCCTGGGAGGGCTATACGTTATTCTATCCGATTGCCACCAAGACCTTTCTGCTGGCCATGGACGGACAGGTACTGCACACGTGGGATATCGGGTACAATCCGGGATTGAGCGCTTACCTGCTGCCGAATGGCAACCTTTTGCGCCCCGCCAACATCCCGAACGAGACATTCGATGCCGGCGGCCGCGGAGGATTGGTTCACATTTTCGCCCCCGATGGTAGCACAGAATGGTCCTTTACGTATTCAGATGACGTGGTGTCCCTGCATCACGACGTGGAATACATGCCCAACGGAAACATCCTGATGATTGCCTGGGAACTGAAAACCTCCGAAGAGGCCATTGCCAACGGCCGCGATCCGGACCGCATGCCGGACGGTCTCGTTTGGTCCGATACGGTCATTGAAGTCCGTCCCACCGGACCGACGACCGGGGAAATTGTGTGGAAGTGGGATGCGTTCGATCATCTGATCCAGGATTTCGACCCGACGAAGGCCAATTACGGGGTCATTTCCGACCATCCGGAACGCCTCGATATCCATGCCGGTGATATGAACGATGACTGGTTGCATTTGAATGCAATCGACTACCACGCCGAATTGGACCAGATTGTGCTGAGTTCGCGCCAGCTCAGCGAGGTGTTCATCATCGACCATTCGACCACGACCGAGGACGCCGCAGGGTCCACTGGTGGACGCTATGGAAAGGGCGGCGATTTGCTGTACCGTTACGGAAATCCAGCCAACTACGGCCGCGGTGATGAAGGAGACCGGACACTGTGGGTTCAGCACGACCCACAGTGGATACCCGACGGATATCCTGGAGCCGGAAACATGACCATATTCAACAACGGCCAATTCAGAGCGGGGGGAGACCGGTCTTCGGTAGATGAAATCACGCTGCCGCAAAGTGCTCCCGGTGTCTACATCCTGGACGATGGAATGCCGTACGGCCCGTCAGAACCGACGTGGACGTTTGAACAAGACGGCTTCTATGCCGCATTCATCTCCGGCGCCCAACGCCTGCCGAATGGCAACACCCTGGTCACGGAAGGCACCTGGGGAAACGTATTCGAGGTCACGCAGGACGGTGAACAGGTATGGCGTTACAAGAACCCCCTCTACAACAACGAGCCCATCGCGGCCAACGCCGAGCTTCCCGATTCATCAGGTCTGAGTACTCCGAATCTTGTGTTTCGTACCACGCGGTATGCCCTGGACTACCCCGGCATCGCGTTTCTGGATCTGACGCCTGATGGCTATGTGGAAGGTGACTTCATCGATACGGCCGTTGAGCCGGACGTCATTCCGGGGGTCTTGACACTGGAATCCTTGTACCCCAACCCGGCACGGGATCGGATCACTGCATCGTTGACACTTGACGCGCCCGGCTCCGTTTCGGTCCAGGTTGTGGATGGTCTGGGGCGTGTGGTGTCAGACAAGGCGCCGTCCCTGCAGTCGGCCGGGCCGGTCTCCATCCCGCTTACGTTGCATTCATTGCCACCAGGCATGTACCTCGTCCGGGTGTCCATTGACGGGCGCCACGTGTCCAGGCCAATCGTCGTTCTCTAGCGGGATGCAGCCGCTACTGAAAATGCCTGCCAGGCAGCCGCCACGTGCTCGCGTCCTGTGTGGGTTTGTCCAATACTCATGCGGATGGCATACCGGCCATCCAACACGGTGTGGCTCGCGTACAGGGCACCGGATGCGTTGACCGATTCCAGGATGGCCTTCGTGCGCTCATTGCCACCGGCATGCGCGAAGCAGACCAGGTTCAAAGGATGCGGCGCCAGCACTTCCCAATCCGGATCCGCGGCCACCCAGGCGGCGAATTCCTGGGTCAGGCGCACATGCTCCCGTACGTGGTGCCGGATTCCCTCCACGCCGTAGTGCCTCAACACGAACCACAACTTCAGGCTACGGAAGCGACGACCCAGTGGCACCTGCCAGTCCCGGTAGTCGATGACCGTATGGGCGGTGGTCGTCTTCAGGTATTCCGGAAGGATGCCCAGCGCCCCGATGAGTGCCGACCTATCGGCCACATAAAAACAATCGCAGTCGAAGTTCGTGAACATCCACTTGTGTGGATTGAAGCAATAACTGTCGGCCGATTCCAGTCCGTCATGGATCCAACGGAATTCGGGGCAGGCCGCCGCCGTACCGGACATGGCAGCATCGACGTGCATCCACATACCATGTCGGCCGGCAATGGCCCCGATGGCCGGAAGCGGGTCCATCGCGTTGGACGACGTGGTGCCGACCGTTGCACACACAAAAAACGGGTGCCGTCCCGCCTCCCCGTCCTGTGCGACCGCCGTTTCAAGCGCGTCCGCATCCATGGCGTACGAGGCATCCCGTGCCTGAATGACGGTAAGTTGGTCGTCCCGCAGCCCCATGATGCGAGCCGCCTTCTGGACCGATGAATGGCTCTGGGTCGATGCATAGGCCATCAGTTGACTGTCGTCCGCCCCGGAGCGACGGGCCCGTTCGCGTGCAGCCAGCATGGCGCACAGGGTGGCACTCGAAGCCGAATCCTGGATGACGCCTCCTCCCGGTCCACCCGAAAGAAACGAGTCGGGCAAGCCCAACAGGTGCGCACACCAATCCAGGACATGCGTCTCGAGCTCTGTGCAGGCCGGACTCGTGAGCCACAACATGCCCTGCACGCCGAGCCCTGCCGAGAGCAGCTCGCCCAGAATACCGGGGCCCGATGCATTGCACGGGAAATAGGCGAAGAAATTCGGCGACTGCCAGTGGGTGATTCCCGGCATGATGATCGCGTCAACGTCAGCCATGATCTGCTCGAAGGGCTCGCCTGTTTCCGGAGGCCGCTCAGGAAGGGCCGCACGGATGTCTCCTGGCGCTACCTGGCTGCGTACCGGATGGTCTTCCACCGTCTCCATATAGCGGGCAATCCATTCAATCATGGCATGACCCTGGGTCCGGAATTCATCCGGAGTCATATGGTGGCTCATGATTCCAACCCCAGTGCCCGTGCGAGCACCTGTGCCGTATGAAGTGCCTCGCGACCCGTTCCATGGGCAATTTGTTGGCGGCAGCTTACACCGGGTGCGACAACCACCGTATCGACGGAGGCCGCATTGACCGCAGGAAAGAGCCGCTGCCCTCCGATCTGCATGGAGAGTGCATAGTGCTCCTTCTCGAATCCGAAACTACCCGCCATGCCACAGCAACCGGAATCCACTTCGTGGACATCGCAGCCCGACAGCGTTCCAAGCGCCTTGTGGGATCCCCCCGTTCCGACGGCCGATTTCTGGTGACAGTGACCGTGGAGCAACACGTGTGACGGTGTCCCGGCGCCAACTGCGATCTCGGGGAAGCGTCCCTCCTCCTTCAACCGACCCACAAAATCGTCGAACAGAACGGTCCGTTCGGCAACCATCGGAACGCGCGGGTCGCCAGGAAGCAGCGCTCGGTATTCATCGTCGAACGAGAGCACGCAGGACGGCTCAAGCCCGATGATCGGAAGTCCTTCCCGCGCGAAGGGCTCCAGCCTGTCCAAGGTCTCGTTGGCCAGTTTGCGAGCTTCCTCAACCAACCCTTTCGAGATGGCCGGTCGTCCGCAGCATCCGTGGCCGGGCAGAATCACATCGAATCCTGCGGCCTCAAGGACGAGCGTGGCCGATTGGGCCACGTCCGGATAGTGATAAGTATTGAATGTGTCGTTGAACAGGACCACACGTGGACGGGGAGCGCCATCTCCCCCGGCCCCGTTGCCACCACCTGCCAGGCCTTGCTTGCGTGCGCGCTCATTGAACCATGTCGTGAACGGCACCTTGGCCATGGGCGGCAATTCCCGTTCGCGCGCGATGCCCACGGTACGTTCCATTGCGGCGCGAACCATGCGGTTCGCGCCCATCGTATTCGCCACCCCCGACAAGCGCCCACTCCAGCGACGGGCCTGGTCTGCCGCACCGGCAAACAGGCGGGCGCGCAGCGGAATGCCGTTCCGCTCGTAATGTTGGGCCAGGAATTCCACCTTCAGTGTGGCCATATCGACGGAAGAGGGGCATTCCGCAGCACACGCCTTGCACTGCAGGCACAGGTCCATGGTCTCGTACAACCGCTGGCGTGTCATGCTGTCCGCGGGGACAGCGCCGGACAACACGGAGCGCAAGGCGTTCGCGCGCCCGCGTGTCGAGTGCTCCTCTTCGCGGGTAGCCATGAAGCTCGGACACATCGTGCCCGTGTCCAGTTTTCGGCACACACCTGCGCCGTTGCACATCTCGATGGCCTGATCCAGGCCCATGTCCCGCGACCAGTCCAGGTGCGTTTTGATGTCCCGCGCCTTGTAGTCCGGGCCGAATCGCAGATGCTCCGTCATGGGTCCGGCCTCCACCACCATGCCCGGGTTCAACAGCCGTTCCGGATCGAAGATGTTCTTGACGTCTCTGTACAATCCATACAGTGCCGGGCCAAAGAACGATTCATTGAACGCACTTCTAGCCCGTCCATCGCCATGCTCGGATGACAGTGCGCCGCCGTATCCCCGCAGCAGATCAACGGCGAAGTGCATGATTTCAGGCAGGCGGGCAATTTCCTCGGCTGCCTTCGTGTTCACGAGCGGCCGGATGTGCACACACCCCGCACTGGCGTGGGCGTAGTACGCCACATCAAACCCGAGGCCGCGACAGAATTTCTCGATGCCCGTAACATAGGCCGAAAGATGCCTGACCGGTACCGCAGCATCCTCAATGAACGGAATGGGCTTGTGGTCGCCGCGTACGCTCATAAGGAAGCCAAGGCCCATCTTGCGGACGGCCCAGACATCCTTCTGACCTGCCGCCGTTGTAACCGGCACCACACCCGTCGTGGGCACGCCCCGCTGTTTCAGGTAGCCGTGCAAGGCCTGCACCTTGGAAGCCACCTCCGTGGCCGACGCGCCGGCATATTCGGTGATGAGGACGCACATGGGATCGCCTTCCACGAACCCCTCCAATTTCTTGCGCCACATGGGCTGGCGGCGACACATCGACATCCCCAGATGGTCCAGCAATTCGACGGCCGAAGGGTCCGTTTCCAGGATGACTTCAACCGCCGCCAGCCCCACTTCCAGGTTGTCGAAATGAACGATGCCCAGCTGCGTCTCTTCCGGGACGGGCACCAGCCCGACCGTGATCCGCTCCAGGATACCCAGCGTCCCCTCGGCGCCGCACAGGAGCGAGGCCAGGTTGAAGTCCCGCGGGGCGTCTTTGTAAAACGAGATCCCGTCCGGTGCCAGCCGGTCCAGGTTGTACCCGCCGCACCGACGCCAATGGCGCGGGGTATGATCGCGAATGATGTCCCCGTGCCCGGAGACCAACGCATGGATGCCCCGATACACGTGACCTTCCATCCCGTCACGCTGACTCTTCACGGCCAACGCCGCGGCATCCACGGCTCCGAATGATGCGCGTGACCCGTCGCTCAAGACGACATCCACAGCCTGGACGTGGTCCGCCGTCATGCCGTAAGCGATGGAGTGGCTTCCGGTGGAATTATTCGAGACAATGCCGCCCATGGCGGCGCGGTTAGAACTGGCCGGGTCAGGTCCGAACTGGAGCTTCATCGGAGCCAGGTGACGATTCAGCGCATCGAGCACGACGCCGGGCTCGACCGTTGCCGTCCGGGCATCCGTATCTACGTCGACAATGCGGTCCAGATGCTTCGTGAAGTCGATGACGATGGCTTCGTTCACCGCCTGACCAGCCAGACTGCTGCCCGCCGTCCGCGGCAGCACCGCCACCCCATGCTCAGCGGCGATTTCCATCACGGCCTGAACGTCGTCCGTATGCTGCGGCACAACCACGGCGTGCGGCATCACCCGGTAGATGCTCGCATCCGTGGCGTACAACATGCGGTTGTAGGCATCGGACCTGACACGGCCCGGCAATCGTGCCGCCAACGCACCCAAACAAGCCTGTACCCGGTCATCGGTCATGTCACACGACCTCGGCCAGTGCACTGAGCAGCAGGCGCACGTTCTCCCGGCGGCTGTTGAAACCCATGAGGCCAACGCGCCAGACCTTACCGGCCAGTTCGCCCAGCCCGCCTGCGATTTCAATGTTATACCGGTCAAGCAGTGTTTTGCAGACCGCTTTGCTGTCGACGCCATCCGGAACGCGAACCGTAGTCAGCGAAGGCAAACGGTAGGCCTCGTCGACGTGACAGGACATCCCGATCTCGTCCAGGCCATTCCAGAACATTTCCGCGTTGTTCTGATGCCGCTTCCATCGCGCTTCCAAGCCTTCTTCGGCTACCAGGCGGAGAGCCTCACGTATTCCATAGTTCATGTTGATGGGCGCCGTATGGTGGTAGGTCCGCTCCTTCCCCCAGTATTTGCCCACAAGGGTCATGTCCAGGTACCAGTTCGGCACCGTCGACGACCGGTTCAGCAGGCGCTCCATGGCTCGTGGGCCAAGTGTAAGCGGCCCGAGCCCTGGCGGACAACTCAAGCATTTCTGCGTCCCGGAATACGCCGCATCCACACCCCATTCGTCCAGGAACAGCGGCACGCCGCCCAGACTGGTCACGGTATCCAACAACAACAGGCAATCGTGCTCGCGGCACAATTCCCCTACCCCTTCCATGGGCTGACGGGCTCCGGTCGACGTCTCGGCGTGGACCAGCATCAGCACGCGGGGACGCACCTTCTCCATGGTCTCCCGGAGTTCTTCCAAGGAGAACACCTGCCCCCAGGGCTTGTCGATTCGCGTCACATTGGCACCATACCGACCCGCCATGTTCACCAGGCGCTCACCGAAATAGCCATTCACACCGATCACCACACTGTCACCAGGCTCGACCGTATTCACGACGGCAGCCTCCATGGCGGCACTTCCCGTGCCCGACACCGGAATCGTAACCGGGTTGTCGGTTTGCCACGCATATCGAAGGAGCGACTGCACCTCCGTCATGATGTCGATGAATACCGGGTCCAGGTGCCCGACCTGTCGGTTCGAAAGCGCCCTCAGCACACGAGGGTGCGCATTCGACGGGCCGGGGCCCAGCAGCAGGCGGGGCGGCGTGTCGAGGTCAGTAGTGGAAATGCGGTGGGTATCAAGAACAGGCATGCAGGTCACGGGTTTGGTATCGTGCAGATTACAGCCTGGACCACCCATCATCAACCGTTTTCATGCCCAAGATCGGACCTTACTCGCTGCACACCATAGAATGTGGACGTTTCGGACTGGATGGAGGGGCCATGTTCGGCATTGTCCCGAAGCCGCTGTGGGAAAAAAACATTCCGGCCGATGAATTGAACCGGATTCCCCTGCACACGCGGTGCCTGCTGCTGGAGAGCAACGACCGGCTCATCCTGATCGACAACGGAATCGGCGACAAATACAACGAGAAGTTCGGCAAGATCTACGCCGTCGATGACACGACCATGAACCTCGACGCGTCCCTGAAGAACGTCGGCGTCCATCGGAACGACATCACCGACGTCATCCTGACCCATCTGCACTTCGACCATTGTGGTGGATCGACAGTGCGCAACGGCGACCGCCTCGATATCGCCTTTCCAAAAGCCACCTTCCACTCACAGCAGGCTCACTGGGACTGGGCCTTGGCCTCCAACGTCCGCGAAAAAGCCTCTTTCCTGTCAGAAAACCTGGACCCACTCGCCTCCTCCGGGCAAATGGCGTTCACGGAAGGCCGCACGGAGCTCTTCCCGGGTATCGAAGTCATTCCCGTGGATGGCCACACGAAGGCCATGCAACTCGTGCGCATATTCGACGGCGACACGACGCTACTGTTCACGGCCGATCTCCTGCCCACGCACGCCCACCTGTCCCCTGCCTGGAACATGGGCTACGATCTGTGGCCCATGACCACCATCGAAGAGAAGGCGCGGCTGCTGGACGATGTCATTGCCGGAGGCTGGCAGTTGTTTTTCGAGCATGACCCTGTTGTGGAGGTGGCGGACGTCTTCATGGGCGAGCGGGGACCGGAAGTGGCGAATGCGCGGACAGTTACGGAGCTATAAGTTGTGCCTCAGCTGAACCCGAGCTCCACTTTACCTTGAAATCTTGACAAGGCGTGACTCACGAACTACTCATCGCGTATTCGGCCCTGATTCTGTCCATATTGGGACTGACTATTCAGTTCGTCCGATACAGGCGGGAAAAAGTTCGCAGACTTCGATATATGGTTGCGATCGACCACTTCCGTCAATTCGTAGATGAACCAATCAAGGGTGTGCGAGAACCACGTATGGTTCCTTGCCTCAAGTTCACTTTTATGAACCTGGCTGATATGAATGTATCCGTGAAACTTGTTGGGTTCCGGTCGATCAAACGTGAACGGGTTGATCTTTCGATGATTCGGTTGCGCGCAACCATACCAGCAAACAAGTCCCAAATCGAAATTACGTATGGGGACCCGGTAGCACGTCTTCTCAGGCGTGCGGGATTGGGAAATCTTGAACGTGGACGCTTTATTATGGAAGATGATTTCGGTAAACAATACAAGTCTAAATTGCTAAGACTGTCGATTTTTACCCTGGAGGACACAGGAAAGAAAAGCGACAGAATCGAGACAACCTGAATAATCGATGGAATACCCCCCTGGCGACGACTCACACGATTTCCTCGGGATCGTTTACGTGCTGACCAACCCGGCCATGCCGGACCTCGTGAAGATCGGAAAAACAACGCGTGGGTCGGTGGATGCGAGGCTGAATGAACTCTACTCCACGGGCGTTCCTGTCCCTTTTGAATGTGTTTTTGCTGGAAAGATCCGGGATGAATCCAAGGTGGAGCGTGCTTTTCACACGGCGTTTGGGCCGTATCGGATCAATCCAAAGCGAGAGTTCTTTCAGATAGACCCGGAGCAGGCGATTGCTTTATTGGAGTTGATGGTCGTAGAAGACGTTACGCCACAACTGCAGGCTGAGGCCGCCACCGTCGATACCGGAGCGGACGAAGGCGTCAAAAGATTGAAGGCAAGACGGCCTAGACAGAACTTTCTGGAAATGGGCATCCCAGTCGGCGGCATCCTGACATTCATTGGTAGTGATCAAGAATGCACGGTTCTTTCGGACCGAAAAGTCGAATATCACGGCCAGGAGATGTCCCTCACGGCGCTCACCCAACAACTGCTCGGCTCGGAATATCCCATCCAGCCGTCTCCTCGCTGGGAATTCAACGGCAAACGGTTGTCGGACATCTATGACGAGACCTACGAGCTACCGTAGCTTGCTCACGTTGTCTTTTCAATCCAATGCTGCCAGATCATGACCATTGCCGCCGTATCGAGCTTGCAGTAGCGAAGCAGGGCGGCGCGGATTTCGGCGCACGCAGCAGGATCGTCCCGGTGCACACCGTACATCATGGATTCGTAGGCGCGTACGGCATCGGTACCAACACTCACGTCGAGAGTGGCGCCTTCGATTTCGGCGGGTGGAAGGCTGACGTACGGTGAAAGCTGGCCGTCCGCTCCGTCCGATGCCACATAGTCCGGAAACGCCCGGCGAATGGACGGATTTGTCTGCCAGACCGCATCGCACACGTTCTTGATGGAGGTCTTCCCCTTCATCCGCGGATGGAAATAATACTTCGCACACAGCTTTTCCATGTCCAGGATACGATCGGATGCGAGCAATTCGTCGACCCAACGTTTCAGGTCATCGGATGCACCAGGTCGCACATCCATCTGACGACGGATGTGCTTGAACATGGTCTGCTCATGATGACTCCAGATGAGCACGGTGCCCGCGTCGCCAATCTGTTCGCGAAGTGTACGCGCGAATTCAAAATTGGGAAAGGCCGTCTCTTCGGGAGGTACCGCCCCTTCCCCGGTCACTACCTCGCCGTGCAGCCATTCGTTGTGCCGGAGCGGCACGCCCGGCGCTTCGATCGTGTGGCAACTCCACTGAAACGTAATCTGCTCGTACGGTCGCATGCCTGCGTGGTACGGAATTGCCAGGCTTGATGTCTCGAAATCAATGAAATGGAGCGGGTACACGACCGCGCTCATTTCGCGGCCGAGTTCCTCACCCACATATTCCGTGCCTGCCCGTGTATGCCGGATTTGCAGGAGCTGGCGCTCGCTGCGTGCGCCGACTACGCCGTTCTTGCCACACACGTCCGATTCATCGATGTCGAGCAGACACGTGGCACCGCGGGCAATCATTTCATCGAAGAGTTTCCCATCGACACCCGAAATCTGAGTTCCGTTCCGGAGATCAAACAAGTGATGCTCGTGCTCGCCGAGCGTGCCCCAGCACGCGCCAAAACCTGATTGGGCGTACGGCTCCGTCCGATACTCGCAGTGGTTGCAGATCACGCAGAGATTGGGTTCGGGGCGAGAAAGTTCTGGCTGCAACGCACCCAGCAGGCGGGCAGTCGCATCGTGAACCTCATCCTCCACAATCGCGACCTCTTCCTCAACATTCACTTTTGTCAAAAAGTGATCGTTTCGCAGGGCCTCCAAATCGCCCTGATACGAAATGTCGTAGCTCGTAAACGTACGGCCATCTGCGCGCTCGATCTCATTCCTCGTCACGTGGAAATGGCAGTAAAGCAGATCGATGGACGTCGTCTTCGCCTTGTCCGGCATCATGAGATACGGGATGATCCGGTACTCCGGAAAAACGTCCCGCAGCACGGTCGTCTGGTACGCCACATCCGCGATGTATTCGTCCCACGTTGCGATAATGCCGGGCCCACCGCGTTTCTTCTGGAACGGCCGCTCCAAGACGCCTGAATCCCAGGATTTGGCCTTTACTTCAATGAGTTCGATGGTCCTTGTGTCATGAAACTTTCGGAATACGTCGACGCGCACAAGCCGGCCTGCATGCACAAACGTGGGCTCGAAGAGCTCCGTGTATCCGGCGGCCAAGAGTCGTTGCGTTTCACGGACAGCCTCGTCCGTTCCGCCATCGTGTGGTACCTCAACACCATTCGGGTGGATGAGTCGCGCAATGTGCTCGATCATGTACCCACCCTCGGCCAGCAGCTTCAGGTACGCGTTCTCATCCTTCGCCGACGGATACCGCATCTTCTTGTAGAAGAGCTTGGTCGGACACGTTCGCCCCAGCTTGAAATCGGATTTGGAGAGGAGGTGCATGGCGGGTTTTCCGGGATTGTACTAGACGCAGAATACGAGTTCGGAGCGATTCCTTGACTCTTTGCGAGCATGGTCGTCGAACGACATCTCTACCTCATCGCACGAGTCACTTTTCGTACTTTATCGTTATGTAAACGATTTACATCTCTTCGCCATCACCGTTGCCCTCCAATGTCACGACCTGCCCAGCTTGAACATATCGAAGCCATTGAAAAGCGTCTCTGGAGCGCGGCGGACACCCTGCGGGCCAACTCCAACTATGCCAGCAACGAATATTTTCTGCCGGTCATGGGGTTGGTCTTCCTGCGTCACGCCTACAGTCGGTATCTCGCCGTCAAGGATGCCATCGAGGCGGGCCTGCCAACACGGGGCGGCAAGACCCAGCCGCTGACCAAGGAGAATTTCTCTCAGAAGAGCGCCATCTTCCTGCAACCCAAGGCCCAGTTCGATACCCTGGTGGCCCTGCCCGACAGTGCTGACCGCGCCAAGGCGATCATCGACGCAATGGAGTCCATCGAGGCCGACTACGAGAACCTAGGCGGCGTGCTGCCCAAGAGTGAATACCAGGAACTCGACAACGCCGTGCTCGGCCAGCTCTTGCGCACCCTCAACCCCGAGGAGCTTAAGCGCGTCTCCGGCGATGTTTTTGGCCGTATTTACGAATATTTCCTAACCCAGTTCGCCAATCAGGGGGCCCACGACGGCGGCGAGTTCTTCACCCCGGTCTCGCTGGTGTCGCTGATTGCCAACGTCATCGAACCGGCGGGCGGCACGGTGCTGGACCCGGCCTGCGGCTCGGGCGGCATGTTCGTGCAGAGCGCCCGGGTGGTGGAGCGGCGGCACGAAAACCCCACCGAGAAGCTCACCTTCTACGGCTTGGAAAAGAATGCCACCACCATTCGCCTGGCCAAAATGAACCTAGCCGTGCACGGCCTTGAAGGCGACATCCAGAAATCGATCACCTATTACGAAGACCCGCACGAGCTGCTGCGCAAGGCCGACTTCGTCATGGCCAATCCGCCGTTCAACGTGGACGAGATCGACGCCGACAAGGTCAAAAGCGACCCGCGCCTGCCCTTCGGCCTGCCCGGTGTTAACAAGAAAGGCAAAGTCAGCAACGGCAACTACGTCTGGATCAGCTACTTCTACAGCTACCTGAACGAACAGGGCAGGGCAGGGTTTGTCATGTCGTCCCAGGCCTCCAGTGCCGGGCGAGATGAAGCCAAGGTTCGTCAGAAACTGGTCGAAACCGGCGACGTGGAAGTCATGATCGGTATCCGCTCCAACTTCTTCTACACCCGCACCGTCCCCTGCGAGCTCTGGTTCCTCAATCGCGCCAAGCCAGCCCAGCATCGTGACAAGGTTCTGATGATCGACGCCCGAAACATCTACCGCAAGGTAACGCGCAAGATTTTCGACTTTTCTCCAGAACAAGAGCAGAACCTGCAGGCCATCGTCTGGCTCTACCGGGGCGAGACCGAACGTTATCTCAATCTGGTGGCGGGCTACTGCAAGCGTATGCTGGCCGAGGGCGCAGCCTGCTTTACGGTGAAAGATGACGAGGGGGAAACGGTCGAAACGCTGCCGGATTTCACCGCTGCGCTGGCCACGCTGCGCGGCACGGTCGAGCCCTTTCTAAAGACCCTGGCCGAGGACGCGCCCCACACTGAACCGCTCAAGGAACTGGAGAACTCAATCCGGCTGTTCACGGCGGATGTGGGGGCATTCCGAAAAGACATCACCGAGCAGCACGCGGCATGTGGACAACAGAAAACCATCAACGGCGAACTTAAAAAAACCGTGGACCGCCTCGCCACCATGGCCGAGACCAGCCGCGATCTGGTCAAGCAGACAGACCTGCTTTACAAACTCGCCTGCCGTCTGATCGAAACCTGCGAGAATGAGTATGACGCCCACGACAGCGACGCGTGGGTGGGGCGTGACATTATCCGAGCCCGCAAGGCCACCGACGAGGTTCGCGCCCTGGCCGTGGACCGGCTCAAGCAGGTGCGCTACTTCTGGAAACAGGCCCACTGGCTCACCGAACGCTTTCCCGCGGCGATACTTTGCGATGTGGAAGGACTGGTCAAACTGGTGGACCGGGCCGAGATCGCGGCCAACGACTGGAGCCTCACCCCCGGCCGTTATGTTGGCGTCGCGCCGGAGGAAGAGGACGAAGATTTTGATTTCGAGGAGGCCCTGCACGATATCCATGTGGAATTAGAGGACCTGAACACCGAGGCGGTGCAACTGGCTGCGACGATCAAGGTGAATTTTGAGGAGCTGGGGGTATGAAGCGAGCCATGGTTCAACTCGGCGACTTCCTCACCCTGAAGAGAGGTTATGACCTACCGGAACGCGCTCGTCTCCCGGGCGAGATACCGGTTATTTCCTCTTCCGGTATTACTGGCACTCACAAGGAAGCGAAGGTAGATGGCCCTGGTGTTGTTACAGGTCGATACGGCACTTTGGGTGAGGTCTTCTATGTTGAGGAGCCATTTTGGCCGCTCAATACTGCTTTATACGTCCAAGATTTCAAAGGCAATCATCGTCGTTTCGTATCCTACTTCCTGAAATGGGTTCTTAACGGAACAGAGAGTAACAAGGCGGCAGTCCCGGGTGTTAATCGAAATGACTTACATGCTCGAAAGGTGGGAGTGCCGGAAAATATTGGAGAGCAAGCATCCATCGCCTCCATCCTCTCCGTCTACGACGATCTGATCGTCAACAACCGGCGGCGGATTCAGTTGCTGGAGCAGGCGGCGCGGCTGCTCCACAAGGAATGGTTCGTCCACCTTCGGTTCCCCGGCCACGAACACACCCAAATCATCGACGGCGTGCCGGAGGGGTGGGAGAAGAAGTTTCTGGGTGACGTATGTTTTGATGTGCGTGAGACAGTTTCACCCAGTGCCCTTGAAGCAAACACCCCATACATTGGCCTCGAACATATGCCTCGCCGCTCAATCACCCTTTGTGAGTGGGGGCAAGCGGAACAGGTCACAAGCAGCAAGCATCGTTTCCGCGAAGAGGAAATTCTGTTCGGAAAAATACGACCGTATTTTCACAAAGTTGGTATTGCACTCACTGATGGGGTGGCCTCCTCAGACGCCATCATCATTCGGCCAGTGCATCCCCATCTTCTGCCGCTTGTCCTGATGACGGCATCCAGCGATGGGTTTGTGGCTGTAACAGCCCAGCAGATGAAGGAGGGCTCCAAGATGCCGCGCGCTGACTGGAAGCAGATGCAACTGTATCCAGTGCCTCTTCCTCCAGACGGATTGATTCGCGCTTTCAACGACTTTCTTAATCCCGTACTAAACCAGCTGAAAACACTCGCCTTGGCCAATAAGCGACTCGGTGCTGCCCGTGACCTCCTCCTACCCAAACTGATGAACGGAGAGGTGGCGGTATGAGTGTAAGTCCAACCACAAAAATTCTTCTTGCCTATAGAAGCGGGGATATGTGCGCTTTGCCGGAATGCGAAAAAAAAGGGCGTAGGCTGTCTATTGACAGTGTAAACGGTGATCCAATCAATCAAGGCCAAGCAGCACACATTGTGGGAGAAAATAGCGGATCAAATAAAAAACAAAGGTCGGCAAGATTCGACCCAAAGATGACCGTGTCTGAACGGAACAGGTACCACAACCTCATATATCTTTGTGGGGCATGTCACAAACGAATAGACACGATTCCACAGGGCGAGTTGGACTATCCCGTCGACCGACTGAGAGCAATTAAAGATGAGCACGAGAAAAAGGTGCGTCAAGCCCTGCTTGCTGCGTTCTCTGACATCAGCTTTGTAGAATTACAGGAAGCTACGGAATGGGCCTCAGTCGTTCTGCCCTCAGCAGTAACGAGTGATTATTCACTCTTGAAAATCGAAGACAAAATACGAAAGAATGCCCTTGATTCTGATTCACGGGGTGTAATTGCCATGGGGCTGGGTGTTGCAGATGAAGTTGCTAGGTACATTGAAAGTGTCGCCCAGACAGATGGCGAATTTCCAGAGCGACTCAAGGCTGGTTTTTTGGAAGAGTACTGGCGATTAAAGAAAGAAGGAGTAATTGGCGGCGATCTTTTTGAACTGATGTGTCGTTTTGCTCAGCAAGGATTCCAGAGGCAGGCGCAACGGTCTGCCGGATTGGCTGTGCTGATTCACTTGTTCGAAGCCTGCGAGGTGTTTGAGAAATGATTCTGCCTTCAAAGCACATAACTGAAGGACAAGCGCTGATCGGTGTCGGCGCTGTTGTGCTTCGTCACATTGAACGGCAACAGACTATTACTAGCCTTTGGGATAAAGTGAGGGACGAACCTGCCGTGGGTACGTTTGAACGGTTTGTACTTGCCTTGGATCTCTTATTCATGGTTGGGGTCATTGATCTCTCCAAAGGCATTATCCACCGGAGGGCTTCATGATCCACAGCCTTTCTGCCAATCACCGCTCATTTCATCCCGTAAAGTTCACCACGGGGCTTAATGTCATATTGGCCGAGCGTTCTGAAACTTCGACCGAGAAAGACACTCGTAACGGGGTAGGCAAAACGACATTACTTGAGACTATTGATTTCTGCCTCGGGAGCCGTCCAACCAAAGGCAAGGGATTACTGATCGAACCCTTGAAATCTTGGGCGTTTACTCTTGACATAACCCTTCGCGGGAATCGAGTAAAAGTCACGCGAGCCGTCGCGGATCAGAATCGAATTGTCATAGAAGGATCAACAGACGGATGGTCAGACAAGCCTGACCTGGACGAGCAGACTGGTGCGCGATTCTACAAGGCGGAACGATGGCGAGCGTTATTAGGATGGGCATTTTTTGACTTGCTTCATTCGTCGGACCAGTTACCCTACAATCCGAGCTATCGGAGCTTGATCTCCTATTTTGTGCGCCTTGGACCGGATGCTTACACGAGCCCTTTCAGACATTTCCGGCAACAGAAAACATGGGACATTCAACTTCATATCGCCTACGTTCTAGGAATGAACTGGGAGTACGCGGCGCGGTGGCAAGGGCTGAAAGACCAAGAAGAAGGTGCCAGAGCGCTTGAGAAAGCGATTAAGACGGGGGCGATGGAAGGCGCAATCGGCTCTGTAGGCGAACTGGAGACCCAGCGCATTCAACTTGAGCAACAGGCTACCAATGCCAAACAGGCGCTGGATACTTTCAAGGTGCATCCACAATATGAGTCCGTGCAGGAAGAAGCAGACAGGCTGACCACCGAAATTCACCAGCTTGTCAACCAAAACGTTGCCGAAAGGCGTCGGTTGAAACGCTATGAAGAATCCATCAAGGAAGAGAAGCCACCCGCATCGGTATCCCTTGAACGCCTGTATGAAGAGGCGGGCCTAGTTTTTCCTGACACCGTTAAACAGACGTTGGAAGAAGCCGCGGCGTTTCACCGTGACATAATCTCGAATCGTCGCGAATTCTTGGGGACTGAGATCGCCTGTCTGCGGCAGGTTATTGACGACAGAGAAGCACGTATCAGGGAAAAGACCGATCTTCGTGCCGAGGTGATGCAGGTTCTTCAAACCCACGGCGCACTGCAAGAGATGACGTTACTCCAGGAAAGGTATGTGTCGTTGCATGGCTCCCTTGAGCGAGTGCAGGCACGACTGCGGGAAATGAAGAACCTAAAGGCATCAAAACGCGAAGCAAAAGCGGCGAAGGCCGACTTGGTTCAGACAGCTGAGCGCGACCATGAGGAGAGAAGGGATAAGTGGTCTGAAGTTGTACGCCTCTTCAATGAGCACTCTCAAGCTCTATATAAATCACCCGGAAAGCTGGTGATCGATGTCGGCGATACCGGTTACAAGTATCAAGTGGATATTGAGCGCAGCGGTAGTGAAGGGATCGAGAAAATGAAAATATTTTGCTTCGACCTTGCTGTGCTTCAACTTCAAATGCAAAGCGGACGAGGTATTGACTTCCTTGTTCATGACACCTTGATGTACGACTCCGTCGATGCTCGGCAACGGGCGCTCGCATTTGAGCGCGCACACGAGATCACGGCTGCTATTGGCGGACAGTATATCTGCACGATCAATTCGGATATGGTTCCGGAGGCAGACTTCACCGAAGGTTTTGACTTCCAGCAATTTGTGCGTCTACGATTATCGGATGCTTCTCCGTCGGACAGTCTGCTGGGCATTCGTTTCGAACGGCCGGGCAGATGAATATTTGGACGAACATGGCACAAACAGATTCCACCCAAGGCATGGCTGCCTTGCGGCTTGGATAGACTACAGAAGGAGCCGTTTTATGCTGAACAAAGTCACACTCAAAAACTTTGGCCCGCTCGCCAAATTGGACTGGCCGACGCTCGGGCCGATCAATCTAGTGATCGGCGGCAATGGCAGCGGGAAGACATTCCTTCTGAAGGCTCTCTACAGTGCCATGCGGACGCTGGAGGAGTACAAGCGCGGTGATGACCAGCGCACGGCGGCGGAGATCCTGGCGGAAAAGCTTTATTGGACCTTCCAGCCGGACAAGATCGGCGATCTGGTGACCAAGGGTGCGAACGGTGCCTTGTCTTGCACTGTGCAGTTTGATAATCGCAATTTCATCTACAGTTTTGGCAAGGACACAGCCAAGCAGATCTCCGAGGTGAAGAATAACGTCCAGCCCAGATCGAGCAATTCCATCTTCTTCCCAGCAAAGGAGGTCTTATCCCTGCATCATATCATCCTTAAATCCCGCGAACAGGACAAGGCCTTCGGCTTTGATGATACCTATTTGGATTTAGCCCGGGCACTCCGCCAGTCACCTACGAAGGGTAGGAATTACCCTGAGTTCGCTATTTCGCGTCAGAGCTTGGAGAATATCCTCGGTGGTCGTGTTGAGTATCAGGAAGCGTCTGGACGGTGGCAATTCAAAAAGGGCAACCAGAAGTTCCCCATTGGCGTGACGGCGGAAGGGATCAAGAAAATCGCCATCCTTGATACGCTGCTTGGTAACCGGTATCTCGACACCAACTCAATCGTTTTTATCGACGAGCCGGAATCTGCCCTGCATCCCGTGGCGGTTTCCAAACTGCTCGATATCGTGGCCGTGCTGGCTGAGCGTGGCATCCAGTTCTTTCTCGCCAGCCACTCCTATTTCGTGGTGAAGAAGCTGTTCTTGATTGCCCAGGAGCGGGACCTGTCAATTCCGGTAATTTCGGCAAATGGCAGCCAGTGGACAACGGCGAACCTCAAGGACGGTATGCCGGAAAACACGATCATCGATGAGTCGATCCGGCTCTACCAAGAAGAAGTCGGGTTGGTGCTCAAATGACTGCACAGCCGATTCTTGAATCCGGGATGACATTCGGCCCATATGCCGATGGCAAGTGTTTTCACATTGAGAAGAGCAACACATATGCAAAAATTCAGCATGGAGTACAAATGGCGGAGTTCCTGCTGCTGCGTACTGGCAAAGGAAAACGGCCGTACCTCTGGGTAGTGGAGGCCAAATCGAGTACGCCACGACCGGAGACCCAACCTAATTTTGACGAATTCATCGCCGAGACTCGGGAAAAACTGGTCAATGCCTTTTCACTGGGCTGGGCTTCCTGCTTGAAACGGCACCACGAGGCGAAGGCGGAACTGCCTGGTCCTTTTAATGCTCTTGAATTATCGCAGGCCGAGGTGCGGTTTGTGTTGGTGATTAAGGGTCATCAGAAGGCATGGCTGCCGCCGATACAGGATGCATTGAAAAAAGCACTCCATTCCACAGTCAATACTTGGTGTTTCGGCCCGACCTCGGTGGCGGTCATCAATGAGGAGCTTGCCGGTCAATACGGCTTGATACTTTCTGCATAGGGAGGAGCGACATGATCGGAATCAGCAGCATGGGAGATTCTCCCCGAGGAGGGAAACGAAGTTGACCTCCTCCACCTACACCGAAGACTCCCTCGTTCAGCGAACCACCGCCGAGTACCTGGAGCAGGAACTCGGTTGGGAGTCGGTGTACGCGTACAACAATGAGAATTTCGGGACGGATAGCCTTCTGGGCCGGGCATCGGACCGTGACGTGGTGTTGACCCGCCACCTGAGGACCAAGATTGAGGAACTCAACCCCAATCTACCGGCCACGGCCTATGAAGACGCCGTCCGCCAGGTAGTTGCGATCTCTGCCTCGCAGTCCATGGCAGCCACCAATCGCGAAAAGCACGAATTGATCAAAGAGGGAGTGCAGGTCACGTTCCGCAACGCCGAGGGCGAGCGAGTGCGCCAACGCATGCGGGTGTTCAATTTCGATAATCCCGAGAACAATCATTTCCTCTGCGTACGGGAAATGTGGGTGCGCGGCGATCTGTACCGCCGCCGGGCGGACATCGTCGGCTTCGTCAACGGCCTGCCGCTACTGTTCATGGAGTTGAAAAACGTCAGCAAGGATATCCGTGCCGCCTACGAGCAGAACTTTCTGGACTACAAGGACACCGTCCCGCATCTTTTTCATCACAATGCCATGGTGGTGCTGGCCAACGGCGTGGATGCAAAGCTCGGCTCGCTCACCAGCCGATACGAGCATTTCCATGAGTGGAAACGGTTGGCTGAGAATCAACCAGGCGTAGTGGCCATGGAGACGTTGCTCAAAGGGGTCTGCGCGAAAGCCAATCTTCTGGACCTGGTGGAGAACTTCATCGTCTTCGACGATTCGGCCGGGGAATCTCGGAAGATTCTGGCCCGCAACCATCAGTACCTAGGCGTCAACCGGGCCATCGAGGCGGTACGCGATCGCAAGCTCAGGAACGGCAAGCTGGGGGTGTTCTGGCATACGCAAGGGTCGGGTAAGAGCTATTCCATGGTGCTTTTCACCCGCAAGGTCCATCGCAAGTTGGGCGGCAACTTCACATTTCTGATCCTCACCGATCGCGACGATCTGGACACGCAGATCTACAAGACCTTTGCCGGATGCGGCGTTGTGGACAACGACCGCGACCCATGCCGAGCCGCGAATGGCGAGCATCTCGCCCAGCTGCTGGCCCAGCACAAATCGCATGTCTTCTCCCTGATCCAGAAATTCAACCAGACCGTGGTCGAAGGCGAGGCCTACTCCCGACGCCACGATCTCGTCGTTATTACCGACGAGGCGCACCGCACCCAGTATGGCACCCTGGCGCTCAACATGCGCAATGCTTTGCCCAACGCCAGCTATATCGGATTTACCGGCACGCCGCTCTTCAAGGACGACGAGATCACCCGGCGGGTGTTCGGCGATTACGTCTCCACCTACGATTTCCAGCGAGCGGTGGAGGACAAGGCTACGGTGCCGCTCTACTACGATGTGCGTGGCGACAAGCTCGGCGTGGCGGTCGGCGACCTGAACGAGCGGATCGCCGAGAAGCTGGAGGAACTGGAGACGGACAACATCGATGTGGCGCAACGCCTGGAACAGGAGCTCAAGCGCGATTATCACATCATCACGGCCGGAAAACGCCTCGACCAGGTGGCCCGCGATTTTGTGCAGCACTACTCGTCGGCGTGGGAAACCGGCAAGGCGATGCTGGTCTGCATAGATAAGATCACCTGCGTCCGCATGCACGAGCTTATCGAGTTCTACTGGAACGGCAGAATCGGCGAGTTGGAAGCGCAGTTGCCCCAGGCCACCGATGAACAGGACGAACAGTACCGGCAACGACAGATCGAGTGGATGCGGCAGACGCAGATGGCAGTGGTGGTCAGCGAAGAGCAAGGCGAGGTCGAGAAGTTCCGCAATTGGGAGCTGGACATCACCCCGCACCGCCGCCTGATCAAGAAGGGCATCGACCTGTCGGAAGCCATGCGGAAACAGCCTCAGTTCCAGAACATGCAGCGGCTGTCGCTGGACGATGCGTTCAAGGCCGAGGAACACCCATTTCGCGTCGCTATAGTTTGTGCCATGTGGCTGACCGGTTTTGATGTCCCCAGTCTCTCGACGCTGTACCTGGACAAGCCACTCAAGGCGCACACGCTGATGCAGGCCATTGCCCGGGCGAACCGGATCAACGAGGGCAAGAACAACGGGATGATCGTGGATTACTGCGGCATCCTGAAAAACCTGCGCAAGGCGCTTGCGACCTTTGCCGGCACGGGCGACGACGGACGCGGTGGCGAAGGGGCCGGAACCGAACTTGCCAAGCCCGAAGAGGAACTGCTGGCCGACCTCCATGAAGCGATTGCGTTTGTCCGGGCCTTTCTCGACGAGAAGAGCGCACCTCTGGATGGGATCATCGGGCTGACAGGATTTGCCCGAAATGCGGCGATTGTCGCTGCCAAGGAGGCAGCCAACGAAAACGACGAGACGCGCAAACGCTTTGAAGTGATGTGCCGGGCAGTGTTCACGAAATTCAAGGCCTGCATCACCATCGACGGCATCAACGATTGCCGGGGCGACTTCGACGCCATCAACATCATCTACAAGAGCCTGCAACAGGACCGCGAGCAAGCGGATATCACCGATATCATTCGCCAGTTGCATCAAGTGGTTGATGAGGCCATCGCAACACAGCCACACTTGGCGGGCGAAGAATCAGACGTCTACGACATCAGCAAAATAGATTTTGAGAAGCTGCGTGTAGAATTTGAGCGTAGCAAATCCAAGAATTCCACCGTTCAGAGTTTGAAAATGGCTATCGAAACTCGGCTCCAGAGACTTCTTGAACAAAACCCTATGCGTACGGACTTCCAGCAGCACTACGAGGAGATTGTGGCAGCATACAATCGGGAAAAAGAAAACGTGAGCATCGAAACTACATTTCAGGCACTCGTCGAATTCGTCAATGAGATGACCGATGAGGAACGGCGCGCGGCCACAGAAAACCTGAACGAAGAAGCTCTCGCAATTTTTGACCTTCTTAAAAAACCAACTTTGGACAAAGCCGAGCTTGCAAGGATAAAAACAGTTGCAAAAGAGCTCCTTGATGCGCTGAAGTTGGAAAAACTGCGTGTCGTGCACTGGCGCGATAAGGAAGCCACACGAGATGCAGTCCTCCAATCCATCCGAGATTTTCTTTGGAGCGATCTGACGGGTCTACCTATTGCCGCCTACACGGAAGAAGAGGTGCAAGAAAAAGCCGATAGCGTCTTCCACCACATTTATCGTGCATACCCATCACTTCCGTCTCCATACTATGGCAGCCACGTTGCCTAACCCAATTTCACAGATTGTGTTTGTATTTCTTTCTGAGTCTAAACGATGGCCTTGTGCGAAATCACATCAAACGCCTTCAGGCCCATAGCCACGTCGTCTGTTGCAGACATGAATCTCAAGGAGCTCGCGGACCTGCAGCGGCTCCCGCGCCCTCAGATCGGCGCGTTGGACGAGAACCCGGTTGTACTGACCGAAGAATTCAGTGACTGGGAAACTCTCGACACCGGATTGACCTTTTAGCATAGTCGGCGATGCCAATCTCGTCGTGATCAAATTCAAGAGGACCGCAGACGGAAGGAGCTCATGACAAGCCTGCATGTCGAATCCGTTTCGTTCTGGACGTCGGGGGATACCGTGATCCGGAATCTCAGTGGCCAACCATCCACGAACGTATGCTGGACGGCATGATGCGTCTGGAAACCGCGGTCATGCCGAAGATTGAATCCCTGCAGGCCAAACTGACGTGAACCGAAGAGTCACTATGATCCAGATTGGTCCTTTGGAGCGAATGGTCCAACTCGCCTTCAACCGCGAGTTCGGTCCATTGGCCCACAAGTTTGAGTTCCTGGTGCTGCTGCCGTCCGAGGCCCGCACGTCCGATGATCCACGGGTTTACCGACCCGGAGTTTACGTCTGGACCGACGGAAGCAAGGTGATCAAGGTCGGCCGCCATTTCACCAACGCGAAAAAACGCGCTTTCGAGCACATCCAGGATAACACGGGAGGCTCTATGGCGGATTTGGAGTCAAGAGATGGATCCCGTCTCATCCTCATCACCGCGGATCCACGCGACACCCACTGGGTCGCTGCGCTTGAAGTGTATCTGGAGGAGGTCCTCAGCCCCGAAATCAAGAGCCAACGGAAGGGCTAGACCTGACGCTTCCGTTGGCATTACAAATACGTTTGTATACAAACGTATTTGTAATGCGACTGAGCCCCCGCCTCCCCTACTTCAACAACACCACCGGCCGTGACTCCCTGTGCGGCCCTTGTGTGAGCCTGTAGAAATACACGCCGCTTGCCATGCCGCTTGCATCCCAGCGCGCGGTGTAGTGGCCAGGCAATTGGTCGCCGTCCACCAAGGTCGTCACGCGCCTTCCCGCTGCATCGAAGATGACCAACTGTGCCGGACCCGTCACAGGTAACGTGTACGAAATGGAGGTCATGGCGTTGAATGGATTCGGCCAGGCCTGGCCGAGCGCGAACTCAATGGGCTGTTCCCCGGTATCCGTGGCTACGCCACTCACGACACGGACGCTGGATAGCGCCGGACGCACCGTTTCCACGTTGCCTACGTGGTCCCGTGACAGGGCGTAGAAGCGGTAGTCGTGCAGGGGCGATACCGGGACGGTCATGGACGACGCGGCGGTGGCACCTGCGGACTGGAAGGCCCCGCCATCAACCGACACGAACAGGTTTGTGGACTGCACGCCCGACTCCCCGTCTCCATCGGCCGCCGTCCAGCGGACGGTCAGGTCGCCACCGTTCACTTCGGCAGGCAACGGCTCCATGGTGGTCACCGGCGACTGGAAGTCCAGCGTATTGACGAAGGTGTTCGTCATGATGGGTGGGTTGAAGTCGAACACGATGACAGCTCGGTTTTCAAGCGACGTGCCAGACGGAAGTCCGGGTACGGTCTCGACCGAGAAGCTGACGTATCCCTCGCCCTCCGGCGGGGTCACGTTCGGCGGCAGCTCAATGCCTGTGATTTCCCAGTGCAGGGCCTGTCCGTTGACCGTGAACGAGAATCCTTCGTGCGATGCGCCCTCGAACCGGACGGTGCTCGCATCGAATGCGGCTGACAACGTGTCATCGATGGCAATCTTCCATGCCGGAGCCGTGGCCTCGGCCTTGTTCTCAAACAGGATTTGATAGGTCATGCGTTGGGCACTGGTAATGTACCCACCCGATCCGTACCCCGTGGGACCCACTTTCTCGTTTGGATCCCATGAGGTGACCTTCTCGACGGGTTTTTCGATACAGGCGCTGATGGTCTGGCGCCCGTTGACATACCGGTCACCGCCGCACGCAATGGCCGCAAACCAGTTGAACAGCCCCTCTCCGACCTTGACGGCCACGACCGCCGCCGTGCCCAGCGTGCCGCCGATGATGCCCTGCCCCCACGTGAGGGCCAGATCTTTCACCAATTCCGTGGCGGGCTTTTCAAAACTGAACCATTTGGCATTCGTCTTCCGGAAGGCCTCGTCGATGACAGCGCGGGCACCGTCCGTGCGTGCGAACGACTCTTCCACCACATTGAAGGTCATGTCCGTGACGTAGGCCGTTGCCAGCCCGGTGGCAGCCCACCATACGACGGCCCCGATAGCCGGGACGAAGACGATGGCTTTGCCATAATCATCGGGATACGCCGTTAACACGACATCAAAGGAGCGCTCCTCGCGCGGAGCCATGCTCTGCAGGATGAGGAAGGCCACCGTGTCGGGAGGCGCGACGGTCGAATCGCCGTAAATGGCAAAATCCTCCGGGTACAACCAGTCTGCCCTCACGCCCTCCGGCGCAGACGGCTCAATGTGGTCTATGTGGATATTCCTGTTCACATGGAGCATCATGATCATGTCGCCGGTCGACACGTCACTGTTGTTCGCGTAATGGATGGTATACCGGTTCGGCGGTCCCAGACGAATCTGATCACGGCCGATGACCGATGTAATGACCGACGGCAGGACAGTGATCATGTCGGGGTCGGACGACAATGCGAACAGACCGCTCGACGGCACGCTGTGGACGCGCATATAATTGGCTTCCGGATGCCGCTCTACGTTGCCTTCGGAGGAAATCTGTCGCCACGTCTGGCCGTCGTCCTCGGAGTGGAAGACGTGGAGCTCGGCCTCGGTGTTGGCGCCGAGCTGGTCATCCAGGTAGCCGAAGTTCATCCATTCGATGGCACCCGTTGCGGTGGCCGGCACACGCCGAATGGTCCAGTACGAGCGTACGGCGTTCGAGAAGGACCACGGCGCCTGGTTTCCGTGGTGCACGACCTCCAGCGAATCAAAGGCGGAGGCCGCGACGCGGAAGTCCGAAAGATGCAAACCGAACGTGCCTCCCGCGGACACATCCTCCACGAGGGCCACCTCGCCGTGATTGACAAGCCGGCCGGAGCTTCCCGATGGTACGTGGAAGCGGGCTCCGGACGACACAACGGGACCCGTGTCGGCGGTGACGTTGAAGCGCGACATCCGGTTGTCACCGGAAAGCACGATCGTGCCGCCATTCATGGTCATGGGCGCCGTCACACCGAGGGCATCCCACGTCCGCATGCCGTTGCCGTTCAGGTAGTTGCCGTGATTGGACCATTGCACACCGCGATTGGTGATCGAGCCCTGCAGGTTCAGGTACAGCCACCAGCCGGGCACTGAATCCCGGATGGTACCTTCATTGATGATGTGTCCTTCCACGGTCGCCGTACAGTCACACCCTGGCACGTTCTGCAGCGTGTCCTCCACCACCACGGTGCCTGCGAAACGGACGCCACGTCCCAGGTTCACACGCTCCCGGATGCGGGTCGTACCAATGAACCTCGACTCCGAAACGGCGGTGGTCGTGGCTCCGGCCTGCCGGAAAAACGCGTCCATGAACACGTTGCTGTCGAGTACATAGCCACCGCCTCGAACCGTAATGCCATGGCCGGCGGCATACAGGGAGTCGGTATTCAGATCCATGACGGCCGAGAAGTCAAGGTCACTGCCGGCCCTTACGTACCCGGACGGCTTGAGGCTTTCAAGGGGCGCCCCGAAGGTGGTCCCTGAGCCGTGCGTCACGGTCTGGTCCCCGGAACCGATCAAATAGGTTCGCCGGTTTGTCCACACGCCATTGTTTGTAATGTTGCCGTGGACACGCACGTAATTCCACCATCCCGGTACGGAATCCCGGATGGTGCCGTTGTTGACCACATCTCCCTCCACATAGGTTGTACAATCGCAGCCGCTGATGTTCTGAAGCGTGTCCGCCACGACCAGTGTCCCCTCGAACACATTGTTACGGCCCATGTTGACCGTCTGCCGAATGGTCGTGGTACCGATGTAACGGGTCCGTTCCGTCGCCGAGCGCAGGGCATCGAACTGCTGGAGATCCCCGTTGGTCGAGATCAGACCATCCTCCACATACCCGTTTCCCCGGAAGGTCAGCGTGTATGCGCCCATGGCGAGAGGGTCGCCATTCAGGTCCAGATGGGATGAAAAGTCAAGATTCGAGCCCGCTCGGATGGTCCCGATCTCCTTCTGGCTCTCCAGGGGGCCCTCGAACGACATACCGTAGGCCTGGCTGATGGTCTGGTCACCCGTACCGATCAGGTAGGTCCGCTGGTTGGCCCAGACGCCGTTGTTGATCACATTCCCGTGGACACGCAGGAAATTCCACCAGTTGGAGACGACATTCCGGATGGTCCCATTGTTGATGACATCGCCTTCCACATAGGTGGTACAGTCACATCCGTTCACATTCTGCATGGTGCCGGTCACGATGAGCGTCCCCTCGAACACGTTGTCCCGCCCGAGGTTGACGGTTTCCATGAGGGTGGTCGTGCCCACGAAGCGGATTCGATCGGCGGCCGAACGCGTCGCGTCCTGCTGCGTCAGCACGCCCATGCCGGAAATGACACCGGTGTCCACATAGCCGTCCCCGCGTAACGTCAGCGGCCAGCCGTTCATGACAAGCTCGTCGCCAGACAGAAGAAACAGGGCAGAGAATGCAAGGCCGGATGCGGCTACGAGTCGCCCCGATGGTTTTTCACTGACGAGCGGTGTGGCAAACGACGACCCGGCGGAGTGGCTCATGGTTTGATCAGCTGCCCCGGTCATATACGTCCGGTAGTTGGACCATGCCCCGTTGTTGGTCAGAGCGCCGCCGATCCGCAGGGTCAGCCACCAATTCGAGGCGCTGTTCCGGATGGTCCCGTTGTTGGTCACAGCCCCTGTTACCGTCAGCGTCCGGTCGGTACCCGACGCGTTTTGCAGGATGGCCCCCGATTCGACGGTCACGGCGCCGACCGATGCATTCGAACCGACGTTCACCGTGCCGCGCACGACGGCATGGTCATTCAGGCCGGGAACCACACCTCCCACCCAGGTACTTCCGTCACTCCAGGAGCCTCCGGAGGATACCGACTGGATTTGGGCGTTGGCCGCCATTGTCAGGAAAACGGAAATCATCACCAGTGTCACTGAACGTCGGATCATGACTATACCTCGCGCCGATCTGTCCTTGGACGAGCGTATCGACCGGCGTGGTGTCTGACAATCCGGGATTTCCCGATCTATATCGATCTGAATACATATTCGCCCGCAGGGTCTTCCACTACGACACGATTACCTCAGACCACATCCGCTGCGCTTCGGCGTACAGCAAGTCAATGAAGTCGTCCATGTAGGACGTTCCGTTTTCCTGCTCTTCCTGGATCCACCTGTTCATGAACACGAGTCGCAGAACGGCCACTTCTCCGGCATCCTGGACCAGCGATGACAGTACGGGATCCTCGGAAATGTTGGGCATGTCCACCGACACGGTGGTCCGGGACACCAGATAGTCGTAGCTCTGGATACTGATAACCTCACGGACCCCGAATCGGACAGCAAGGGCTTCATTCAAGGCATTCAGACGGGACAGCGAAACAGGTTTCGACGGCACTGCCAGCAGGCACAACAGGTTCGTATGCGGCCGGAACAGGGAACGGATCAGGATGCCGCTTTTCTCTGGGGTACGCTCGCGAACCCGCGTGTCCATGTCACGGGCAATCCTGCACAGGATGGCCAGCTGCCTCCCGTACCCGTCCATGTTCAGGGGAATCAGGCGGTGTGAGAACCAGACGGACGCCGCCGCAGCTCCAGGCTTGGAGCCCTCCAGAATGAATTTGCCCAACTGGGGGCGTTGTGACTCCGACTCCGTCGTGTCATGGCGATCCAGACAATACGGTGCCGTCTCTGCCACAAGGTCCTTCAGGAAGCCATGCCGGATGACGATGGATCCGGCGCCATATGGCGTATACCCTGCCTTGTGCGGATCCACTGTAACGGAGTCCGTCCGCGAAATGGCTCGGAACGATTCGTCAATGCCATCCCCCGGCGGTGCATCGGGCGGTACGTCGTCTACATCGGCGGTCCCAGGCCTGTACATCGTCATGAAGTAGCCTCCGTACGCTCCGTCCACATGCACGGGAGCATACAGTCCACGGTCAGTCATACGGTCGCGGACATCCATCAAGCGGTCCACCGGATCGACCGATCCGAATTCCGTGGTGCCTACCACGCTCACAATCTGCCACACGGGCCGGCGCTCGGAGCGCAGGGTTTCCAGGACATCTTCCATGGCTTCTGGAATGGTGCGGAATTCGGAGTCGACGTTCACCCGACGCACATTCTGCTTCCCAAGCCCCAGCAAGGAAAGGGCGCGGGACCAGGAATAGTGAGCGGTTCGCGGTACGACTACCACCGGATTCACCCAGTCCGTCTTGAAGTGACGTTCCACTGCGCGGGCGAAATCATACTGGCCGAGTGTGGCCATCATGTGCGGTCGCAGCGACTCGAAGCGACCTTCCGGATCCGGACCGAGGAATTCGCTCAGCCGGTGTTGTACATCGACCAAGGGTACGTTCATGAGTCGCCACAGGCCATCCGGACCTGTTTCATCCGCCCCTTCACCACCTGCCATGGCAATCGCTACCGGAAGCGTGCGACCGGCCATGTTGAACCAGAGCGATTCGTAGTTCGCAACGGTGCCGCCGGAAGTGAGGTGTCCAAACGCCTCATCCACGGGGTAACCGAACAGCTCTGCGAATTGCTTCCCGACCTGCAGTTCATACCGGATGGTCACCGGCGATGCTTCGCTCGAAACGTTGTTCGGGTTGTACAGCAGCGTGGCGAAATAGGACACCAGCGACGGCAAATTCGTCTCCGAGATCATGTGCGCCATGTACCGCGGCGAAAAGATGGGCACATCGAGCTTCAGGTCCGAAATGAGCCGGAAGAGCTCCGTAAAGAACTCCTCCCTGAAGTGCCGGGCCTGTTCTCCGTGCACTTTCTTGTACGGTATGGCCGGCGGATCCTTGGGGTAGTAGTTGCGACGCCAGAAGACGTGGTCATTCAGCACCAGCTGCAGGACCTCAGTGAGGAACAGGCGCTGTTCGGACTTGGGCCCGAGGAAAAACAGATCGAGATCGTGTTGATGATTGTGCATGGGTTCAGTTTCCAAGCATGGCAGAGACGGGAGCGCCAACGGGCCTGTCATTGGAGTAGTCCAGTCCGAGTGCGGTCGCCACAGTCGCCGCAATCTGGTCCTGTGTCACCTGGCCGGACGTGACTTCCCCGAGAGCGGGTGTGTTCGGGCCGATGGCGGCCATCCAGATGTGCTCCGACCCGATCCAGTCCGCGCCGTGACCAATCCAGCGGTCCTCCGCGCCCCGGCCGTGGTCAGTCACCAGTATCAAGGTCGTGTTGCCTGCATACGCCGGATGAGCCTGCACGCGCCTCCACAGGTCCGCCAGGAACGCATCCGTGCGATGGGCAGCGTGCAAATAATGGTCATACGAACCGTCGTGGGCAAAATCGTCCGTTTCCCCGTAGGCGATGTACAGCAGACGTGGTGCATCCCGCTCCATCTTCTCCATCGCGTAATGATGGGTGAACACATCCAGACGGACCGTCCCCCAGGGCGATGGCGTCTGCGCCTGGAGCGTATTCAGGAACGCTTCCCGGTCGGACATGGGTGGGTCGGCGGCTTCAAAACCGGCATTCACCGGTACTCCGGACCTCTCTTCGTTGATGATATACGGAAACACATCCCACGAGCCGAAGGCAGCGACCTGGCCTTCGAACCCCGGCTGCCTGTTCACCCACTCGAGGACCGTCGTGTTGGCATTCGGAATCTTGTCGTTGCTGTCAATGGCCGAATCCGCGAAACCAGTAAGGATCTCGTTGTATCCCGGGTAGGAAAACACGCGGGTGTTGGTGACATCGGCCAAGCTTCCGGCCAGCCTGTTGCCGTACAGCTGCCCCTCGCCCGCTACGGTCGACCACAGGAAAGGCATGAGTTTCTGACGCCTCACGTCCGGGTCTGCGTCCCAGAATTCCGCGCGCAACGCCTCCTCGGAGTCCGTCCATTTCGACGAAAGCAGCCAGTCGTCGGCCCCGGTGAACACATCCTCCCAACGGAGACCATCGATCGATACCAGAATGACGTTCGGGCCTGGTGACGGGGCGACAGGGGCAGCATCCTCCCCGGAGCATCCCACACCCAAAAACAAGACACCCGTTACGAAGGCGACGATCGACGCGAAGCTTGAAGACTGGACTTTCAGCATGGCTTTCAAATGGATGACTGGAATACCAGTATGGTACGATCCGCAGGGCACTCGTGGCACGTGGCGTCCCCGGACGGATCATGACAGGGTGTCCCCTACACGCCGTTCCAGTATTTGCCGACACGGACGTGCAGGATGCATCGTACTTTGGGATCCGTACTTCCGTCTTTCCCACGTTGCGACCATGGCTCCCTCCAGACGCCAGTTTTTCCTCAAAGCAGCCGCTGCCCTCGGCGGTGCGGCCCTCCTTCCGGCTACGTCGTCGTGGTCCCACGTCGTCCGTCGGCCTGCGCCGGACCTCGTGCACCGGACCAGTTGGGCGATGGGGACGAGTATCCGCGTATCCATGCCAGCACATGTGTTCACGGGCACCTACGCGGAGCGCGCCTTCCAGGAACTATCGTTGGTCGACCGCACGCTGACCGCGCACAACGAGGACAGTGAACTCATGCAGTTCAACGCGCAGGCCGGTTCATGGTACGCTGCGGGCCCCGCGCTCCTGACCGTCGCCTCCGCTGCTGTTCGACTGGGCCACCTCAGCGAAGGCGCCTTGGACGTCACGGTGCTCCCTGCCATGCGCCGATTCGGCTTCCTCCCTGGAATCAGCCCATCCGATGCCGGCATCGATTTCACGCAACTGGAAACCATGGACGGGAGTGTGCGGCTTTCATCGGCGTCTGCCGGTGTTGATTTCGGCGGCATTGCAAAAGGCTTCGGCGTTGATGAAGCCGTCCGCGCACTCAAGGCTCAGGGTGTCACCAGTGGTCTGGTCGATGCCGGTGGTGACCTGTACGCCATGGGCCGTCCCGAACAGGACCGCCCGTGGACCGTCGGTATCCGCCACCCGGAACGGGCCGATGAACTCGTTGCGACCCTTCAGGTTGAGGACAGCGCCGTGGCCACCTCGGGCACGTACATGCAACAGCGTACGGTCGATGGCCAGACCGTGTCACATCTCATGGACCCACGCACAGGACGCCCGGTCCACCACGTCGTCAGCGCCACGATTGTGGCGCCCGATGCCATGACAGCCGATGCCCTGGCCACAGCGACGAGCGTGCTTCCGATTGCCGCATCAGTGGAACTCGTCCGACGGTTGCCGGGTGTCGAAGGCTTCTGGATCCTTGAAAATGGCTCCCACACCGTGAGTCCCGGACTCAAGAACACGCTGCGGATCCTGTAGCCTGCTACTCAAGCACCTGAACGACTCCGTTGCCATCCAGACGGATGCGCCGCGCAGACTGGAGCTCCGCGAAGTCCTCGCTCGACACCGCAACCATGGCCACAGGCTTCTGGTACATCTCGTCGGCCACCGCCGATGCCAACGCCAGGAATACATCGGCCCGGTCCGTGATAAGGGCGGCCGGGGCCACCCCGGCGCGAACCGATTCCAGGAAGATGGCCGTCGTGGTTGACGATCCGCGCGTAAATGGCAGAACCAGGATGGTCCCGGCCGCCCTGGAGCCCGACAAGGGATGTCTCCGGTCAATGATTTCTCCTGTGACCTGGTCATAACCGCCCCAGAAGGACAGGGGCTCAGTGCTCGCCAGTACGGCGCCTTCGGCCGATCCGGGCACGATCACGCGGCCTTGCATCTCAGTAATCATGCGCGGGCCTCCCAGAGCGAGGTGTCACGAACCACGTGACCAGCCACCGCCGAATCCACGCAGTCGACCATGGACCCGTACGTCACCTCCGTACCGAGCAGGCCCGGCGAGTAATAGGCGTACTTGGCCGAGTTGGTCATGATGGTTTTGATGCGGTCGGGCAGCATGGGACTCGTCAATGGGCAGGTATCCACCGTAATCGTTGCGCCAAAAGCGTGGATGGGCGCCAGAAAACCAGCCGCCTCCGCGATCATGCGCACCGAGCGGCTGCACGTGATGAGGAATTCAACATCCGCGTGCTTTTGCCGGCCGGCCAGCAACGGACCCAACGCCTTGAATTCATTCAAGCTGAAATGGGGACTTCCGAGCACAATCATATCCACGCCGTCATGAACGGATGTCGACATTTCCTGCCACGCCCGGCGCATTTCCGGCATACCCACCGTGATAGGGGGCGGCGCCGGACGGCCCCCGAAGGCGGCGGCCTCGTCCGGGGCTTCCGGCGTAATGCCAATCATGTGGTACAGCGCCACCGCCCCGGACGAGGCCGCCCCGGCACACACCGCTTTCTGCTGGTCATCGGTCGGGGTCACTTCTATGCCACGTATCACCGGGACGCCGTCCGCCGCCGCCCTTCCGATCACGTAACCCAGCACAGGCCAGAACGCATCGGAAGCCTGCAGCGCATGCGGTACGCCTACGAGATCGATCAAGACCGTTCCGTGCCGGCCACTGTCCAGATGCAGGCCCGTGGCCGGCACACGGCCCGTGATGGCGGCACAGATGTCCAACAAGTCCGGATACCGGGCCGTCCGCGCGCCAATCACCGAGTTGTAGAAGCAGATGGCATTCGATTCGCCGGCCGCAATCTGCTGTCCGAAAACCGGTCGGTGCTCGGTCTGATACGGCGCACACGTCCAGGTCGGAATACAGCCCATGGATTCATAAGCGCGCATCTGACGGGTGGCATTCGATGCCACATCGGGCGGCACGGACCAGGCCTCCCAGCCGTGTTCATCGACCCCACTCACGTTCAGTGTGGATGGTACGCGGACCCGGGCGCCGAGCGAAGCGAGGCGCTCCGCATACTCCATGGTCGCCACGCCCATGTAGACCGTCGAGTCGATGTGAGCCGCCGAGACACTCATGAACCGATCGGCTCCGAATACAGGCAACATGCGCACCAGAATACGCATGGCCATCTGCGTGGCCGGACCTTCCAGGCCATCCAGCATGGCCTGATCACAGGCAGTGAGAACAAGGTCGGTTTGCGTCACACGGAACAGGTATGAAATTGCGGGGGCGGTGGGACGAGCAAGATACGAACACGCGCGTGTCGGGTCAGACCTCCGGAACACGTTCAATATGAAGGGTATAATATATCGTTATTTATAGAATCCATACCAATACCTTCATGGCGTTCAGTATCAAAAACGAGGAGGCCGACCGGCTGGTACGCGAACTGGCCGACCGGACCGGTGAAGGCATCACCGATGTCATTCTCGAAGCCCTCAGGGAGCAGATGAAGCGTGTCTCGGGACGACGTTCCGGTCTGGGACTGTCCGACGACATCGCCCGCATGCAGGACCGGATTGCCGCGTTGCCTGTTCTGGATGATCGGTGCGACGACGACATTCTGGGCTACGATGAAGCCGGGATTCCCGAATGAGTGCTCTCGTACTGGACTCATCAGCCATTATTGCCATTCTGCAGCGGGAACCGGTCGCCGACGGCTTGATCGAAACGCTTGAACGGTTCGACGATCGGCGCATTGCCTCCGCTACCCTGCTGGAAACATGCATGTTCATGTTTGCCCGATACGGCGATGCGGGTGAGCGCGAGGTAGACACCTTCGTACATCGCACGGGGACACGGGTCATTCCGGTTAATGTTGAACACGTGGATGTGGCGCGTGCAGCGTACCGCCGCTTCGGAAAAGGGCGTCACCCTGCCTCCCTGAATTACGGCGATTGTTTCTCGTATGCACTCTCGAAACTGCTGGGAGAACCACTCCTTTTCACAGGGAACGACTTCACGTTGACCGATGTCGACTTGCCCTGAACATCCCCTCCTAATCCGACCTCAGGCTGTCCGTGGGGTTGGCCGATGCGGCCCGGAATGCCTGTCCAGAGACCGTGACCATGACAATGACCAATGCCAGAATCGCCGGAACAGCGTACATGGCTGCACCCAGGTCAATACGGTAGGCAAACGCGTCGAGCCATCGATCCAGGCCCCATGTGGCAACAGGAATGGCGACAAGGAATGCCACAGCCACCAGGGCGATGAATTCCTTGGACAGCAACAGCATGATGGACTGTGCTGACGCGCCCAGAACCTTCCTGATACCCACTTCCTTTCGGCGCTGTTGAGCCGAGAAGGCAGCCAATCCGAACAAGCCCAGGCAGGCCACAATGATGCCCAGAGCGGAAAAGATGCCGAACAACCGGCCTGACGTCCGGTCCGCATCATACAGACGAGCCAGTGTATCGTCCAGATAGGTATGTTCGAACGGAATGCCGGGCGCTACCTGCGTCCACGCTTCCCGGATCCTGTCCACTGTCGCGGACCCTCCATCGGCCCGGATCACCAGGTCCTGGATGTCCCAGTTCTGCTGTGGCGTGAATATGACCAGTGGTTGAATGGCGATATGCAGCGCCGAAAAATGGAAGTCCTTCACGACACCAATGACCGGTCCTTCCTGACCGTTCCGGTCCAGGATCAGATCCAGCGGGTTGTCCATTCCGAAGGCACGGGCGGCGGACTCGTTGATTACAAACCCGCCGGCATCTGCGGGCATATCCGGCCTGAACCAATGCCCGGCGACCATCTCGAAGCCCAAGGCATCGGCATAATGTGCGTCGGCGGCAAGGACGCGCTTGATGCCCCCCTCATCCTCAGGATCATTCACGACGCGGACTCCGTGCCCTTGTGAAATACCGTCCGGCACATCCGAGGCCACGGAAACGGCATGGACACCCGGTACCTGCCGGATTGCTTCGGCAATGCTGTCAATGCGATCCCGCTCGGCATCGGTCCGTACCGACACGTACGACACATTTTCCTGGTCAAAGCCCAGACGCATCGTGGATACATAGTCCATTTGCCCGCGGATACCCATGGTCATCACGAGGAGGGCAATGCCGCCTGTAAACTGCGTGACAACGAGGACGCGTCGAAGCGTACCCCCGGAGCGGGACGCTGTCCGCCCGGCTCCACGCAAGACGGTGCCCGGCTCGAAGTGGGACAGGTAGAATGCCGGGTAGGCGCCCGCAACGAGCGATGTGATGGCGGCAATGGCGGCCAGCAACCACGCCACTTGTGATCCATACCAGGCTGCGTCAATGAGCGATCTGCCGGCCTGCGCATTCACCACGGATACGGCAATATCTGACAACAGGATGGCAAACATTACGGCGAATCCTGTAAACACTGCTGCTTCCACGAGGAACTGGAACCGCAGTTGGTGTCGACGGGCGCCGAATACCTTACGGACACCAACCTCCCGGGCCCGCTGAGCCCCTCGAGCGGTGGCCATGTTCATGTAGTTGGCACAAGCGATGAGCAGGATCAGGATGCCTATGAGGCCGAAAATGCGCAGCGACTGCACGTTCCCTTCGGGCTCAATCGCCAGACCAAGCCCCCCCACGTGTACGTCAGACAGCGGTTGAAGGAAGTAGGTGTACCACTGCTTTTCGCCGCCGCCGATCACATCGACTACGGCCGTCGAAAGGCGTGCTTCCAGGTCCTTCCAATCAGCACCCGGTCGCAATTTGAAGAGCGTCTGCGGATTCAGGTTGCCCCAACCCGTATCCGGATCGGCATCATACACAGACCTCAGGAAGGCGGGGTATGTGGCGTAAGAAATGATGGCGTCGTACTCGAATCGCGTCCGGCCGTTGAGTTGCTGAACAATACCGACCACGGAAAACTCCTGCTCAGCGCCCCAGAACGTCATGGTCAGCTCGCGACCCACCGGGTTATCGGAACCGAAATATCGCTCTGCAAATGCGCGCGTGACCACCATCGTATTCGGCGCCTTCAATCCTGCCGCCGATCCGCCATCTTCAATCGTCGCGTCAAACACCTCGAAAAAAGAGGGTTCTGCCGCCATGATTCGACTCTCAAACCCGGACACGTCGCCCACACGAACCAGGCTCTTGCCTACTGACTGCATGAATCGAACCGCGTGCTCGATTTCAGGAAACCGTTCAGACGCAAAATCTGCCAATGGGTGCGCCGTGTTGGCGTCCACGGCAAACCGGCCACCCAAGGTGGTTTCAGCATACACCCGCACAATCCGCTCCTGGTCCGGATGGAATCGATCCACGGATCGCTCCGTCTGGATGTACATGACAATGACCAGGCATGTGGCCAGTCCCAGAGCCAGCCCTCCAACGTTCAGCGCGACGTAACCGAGATCGCGTCGCATGGAGCGGAAAGCGGAAAGAATGATGCTTTTGAACATGATGGTTTTATTCGGACCGGAGACTGTCCACTGGATTGACGGAGGCAGCGAGCCATGCGCGAACGCCGACCGTTGCCAGGGCCAGCGCGCCCGCGCTGGCGGCAGCAAGAATGATGAGGCCAGGACCGAATTCTATTCGAAAGGCAAATTCGGCAAGCCATTGACGTCCGAACCAGTAAGCTGCCGGTCCGGCCACAACGAGAGCAACCACGAGCAACCAGGCAAATTCGCGGGTGAGAAGGCCCACGACGTTCGCTGCGGTGGCACCCAAGGCCTTCCGGATGCCGATTTCCTTTGTCCGTTGTTCGGCTGTGGACGAAACGAGTCCGAACAGGCCAATGGAGGCAATGAACAGAGCCAGGAGCGAAAATACGCGGGTCAGCGAGTTCAATCTCGCCTCGGACTCGTACTGGCTGGTCCAGCTCTCCGCCGCGTCCAGCGCCACAAACGGAATTCCGGGCTCCAACTCTTTCCAGATCGCTGCTACCTGTTCAATTATGTATGGCTTGGCACCCTGACCTGCTCGCAGAATCACGGATTTACGGCGGCCGATACGAGGTGCATCGACCGTCAGCAGTACCGGTGACATGGCCTCACGGGCCGAGCGGGTATTGAAATCTTCGACCACGCCAATCACCGTCCGTTCTTGGACTTCCTTTCCAATCGGATCATCTCCGAGCTCAAAATGCCGCACCGCGGTCTCGTTTATCAGTATCTGGGTGGTATCAGAGCCGATATTCCCTGCAAAATCGCGTCCTGACAGCAGGTTCAATCCGACTGTCTCCACGTATCCAGCCTCAACTGGAAGGTGGTGGACCTGTACAGGGGCACCATCCTCTGATTCGGACATGGTCGCCATGATTTCATTCGGCATCCCGTATGCCAGAGCAGATGACTGAACACCGGCCAATCCTGCTACGCGTCCGAGGAAGACCTCTGCATTCTCGGCGGCGCCACCTTGCAGGTGGATACCTATGAGACGATCACGGTCATACCCAATGTCCAGTTGGCTTACATACGACAATTGCCGATCCACGAGCAGCGTCCCCGCGACGAGCACGATTGAGATACTGAATTGCACGACTACCAGGGATCGACGCAGGACTGGATTCGACGTGAGCCGCCGATTTCGGTGAGACGAGGACCGCGCGATAGAAAAGGCCGGATACGTCCCGGCCGCCAGCGACAGCACAAGCCACAATCCGAGCAGGGGCAAACCCATTCCCGCGGATCCCGTCAGTCGCAGATCCATGCCAACGTTCAGAACCGCCCGGAACCAAGGCAGGGCCATCTCAGCCAATCCCATGCCGGCCAGCACGGAGAGTCCCGTTACGACAGTGGCTTCCCCCATGAACTGGAGTGCCAATTGCCCGCGCGATGCCCCGAGTGCCTGCCGCATGCCTATCTCTGTCACGCGTCGCAGTGCTCGCGCCACGGCCAGATTCACGTAGTTCAAGGATGCCAACAGCAGCAGCAGGACGCCGATCATGGAGAATATCGAAAGGGTCTGTCCGGAACTGTCGGCCCCGAACGCAAAGAAATCGGCATCGGCATGCACCCGATCGATTGGCATGAGACCAAATGTCGTTCCCGCGATGGACCATCCAATTGACTCAATCGCGTCGTCCTCATTCATGCGCTCGACGATTCCCTCCAGATCAGCTTCAGGGACGAGTTGAACGTAATTGTAGCCTTGGTAGGCCCATGGCGACGTATCGGTTGTCACGAACGTCGACATGGATATCACCATTTCGAATGGCAGATGCGTGTTCGAAGGGGGCGGCTTGGCAATCCCCGTCACAGTCAGCAGCGTCTCGCCTTTGTACAGCATGCTTTGACCGACGGCATCTGTGGAGCCGAAATACTTTTCCGCCGATTCGGGAGTGAGAACAACGCTGTTCGGCGCACTCAGAACCTGTTCGGGATCACCAGACAGCAGAGGAAACGTGAGGAGTGAAAAAAACTCACTGTCCGCCAGATACACATCATTCTGCTGGACGAGCTCGTCGTCTACTGCGAAATAGGCATCCCTTACACGGTATACAGAAACGGTCTCCTCTATTTCCGGGATCAGATCCTGCATGAGAGGACCCGTACGTACGGGTGCGAACGGCACATTCCCGAAGTTGGCCGTCCAATAGAGCAGATGCGTTTCACCGGCGTGCTCGTGAAACCGGTCGTAGCTCAGTTCATGCCGAACGAACAGGAATACCAGGATGGCAGCGGCAGAACCCACGGAAAGACCAAGTAGGTTCGTGACGGAATACAGAGGCGCCATCCGGAACTGGCGAAAGGTATGTACGACGTAATGCTTGATCATGGTGCATGCCAGTTCAATTAGCGTGCCGAACATCATTCCTGCGCTCAAACGCAGCAGCAACAATTCCTGATCGCTCATCTGCGGACAGCCCGTGTCCGCAAGCGGTCACCCGGCCTATTCAGACCGCAAGCTGTCAACAGGATCGGCGAGACCTGCAGAAACCGCGCGCAGCGCCACCGTAGCCAACGCCACACCGGCCACGGCAAGTCCGGCCACCACGAACATGGTCACGCCCATTTCGGTCCGGTATGCGAATCCATCCAGCCACCGGTTTCCGGCCATCCATGCCACCGGTGCCGCCAGTGTGAATGCCACGACGAGCAGGACGACGAACTCGCGCGACAGCAGAACAACGACGTTGCCCATCGATGCGCCAAGCACTTTTCGGATTCCGATCTCCTTCGTGCGCTGCTCAGCCGCGAACGATACCAGACCAAGCAGTCCCAGAACAGCGATGAACAGGGCCAACATGGAAAAACCACGCGTCAACGTGCCCAGTCGGGCTTCTGTCGCATAGAAGTTTTCCCAGGCCGCATCCGCCACGACAGGCTGGAAAGGCTGCCCTGGCGCCACCGATGACCAGATGGCTGATGCTGCTTCGAGCACGGACGCTCTGCTCTCGGGACGTACCCTGAGCACCAGCACTTTCCCCATGTTCATTTCGGGAGGGTCGACGCGCAACAGGAGCGGTGAAATGGCATGATGAAAGGAGCGGACGTGGTAATCCTTGACGATGCCGACGACGGTCCGGTTTGTGACGGTTTGTCCGATGGGGTCGTCGCTGACCCCGAAATGCCTTGCAGCAGTTTCGTTGAGGATGATGCCCTGCTGGTCCCTCTCCATGATGCCCGAGAAGTTGCTGCCCTTGATGATGTCCAACCCGGCCGTATCGATGAAATGCTCGTCCACGGGAAGGTGCATGATGGGTATCCGCGTCCCATCCTCTCTCTCATCCATGGAAGACATGACTTCGTGGGGAAGTCCGAATGAAAGCGAGGCAGACTCTACTCCCGGTACATTCATCATTTGGTCCCGCAGGGACGATCCATCGGAAGTCACACCTGCGGGCAGCGACAGCCGAAGCAATTCGGACCGGTCGTACCCGACATCAGCCGACTCCGAAAAGGAGAGCTGTTTGCCCACGAGCAATGTGCCAACGAGCATGAGCATCGAAAGGGCGAATTGACCGATGACCAATCCCTGCCTGAGTCGTGGTTTGGCAATACGCGCCCCGCGCTTGTTCGACCCGGCGAAGGTGCGCATGCGGGCAAACTGGACGGCCGGGTACAGCCCGGCACCCACGACCAGTGCCGCCCAGAGCGCCACGAGTGTCCATGCCATCCCGGTGGATCCGGTCAGGGACATCGTCATTCCGACACCCAGGACGTTGTCCACGAACGGAGTAGCCATGGATGCCAGTTGATATGCGAGAGCTACGGACAGCCCGGTTACAAGCGCCGTCTCTGCCAGGAATTGCCGGAGCAACTGGCCGGTCGATGCACCGAGCGCCTTTCTCATGCCCACTTCATCCATGCGTCTCATGGAGCGGGCCATGGACAGATTCATGTAGTTCAGCGCAGCAATCAGAATGAGAAAGAGACCGACAACGGCAAAAATCCTGACCTGTGTCATGACGCCGGAGGCTTCGGTCGTGAACATTTGATCGTCCTGATGCAACCGCGTCAGCGGGTGTATGCCGAGGGTCATATCGCCCATGCTCCAACCGAGCAGGGCTTCGAGGTCGACACCGTCCATCGACGCTTCGAATTGCGTAGGCGAATAGCCTGCCGCGACCTTGATGAAGTGACTCCCCATGAAACGGAACGGATGCAGCGTCTCCGGCTGGAAGGTGGCGTCCGAAATGATGGCCCGGAACGGAATGTTCGTATTCCCGGGCGGGGGCTCGGCAATACCGGTGACTTCCAGATCGTTCGATCCCCGGTAGGAAACGATGGCACCCAGTGGACGCTCCTCACCCGTCAGCAGCATCGCTGCTTCTGGTGTGAGCACAATCTTGCCCGGACCATCCAGAGCCGTCGCCGGATCACCAGCCAACAGCGGAAAATCGAACATCGAAAAGAACGATGGGCCGGATGCCACGACGCCGTCCAGGGGGAGGACTTCCACGCCGTCGAGGAAATAGGCGCCCACCATATCCCGAACGAACGTCGTCTCCGTTACCTGGGGAATGTGTGAAGCCACACGTTCGGCTGTGCCCCATGGAGCCGTCTTCGACTTTCCGAACGGGCTGTTCCAGTACACCTTGTATGTATTGTCAGCGTCGGCGTGAAAGCTGTCGTAGCTCAGTTCATGACGAACAAACAGCAGTACCACCAGGGCTGCAGCCGCCCCGATAACGAGTCCAAGCACGTTGGAGACGGAGTAGAACGGAGACGTACGAAACGATCGGGCGGCTACCCGGAGAAGATGAAGCGTCACGAAAGAGATGTAGTCTGCGGGTCTTCAGAGATACGCCCAGTGACAATCCAACTTCCGTGCCACTTCCTGTAACGAATAGGGGCGGCCGATTCTCGGCCGCCCCATGTACGTATTCGATCAGGACTGTCCGCTATCGGACATCAGCGCTTCCCGAAGGTCCAGTCAGCGAGTAAGCGCGAATCCGGATCCAGTACGACGTCAACGACATCGCCATCAACCGGAATCATGGCCTCGGCCTTGCGACTGGTCGGCATGTCTACCGTATGCCGAACGGTCGACCCATTCGCGAGCACAACCGCGACGTCGATCGGGAAGTCGAAATTGTAGGCCGCATCCTGCATCTGCTGGAATTGGACATGAACGCCTTCCGACGAGGCTTTCCAACTTCCTTCAAGCACCGGAATACCGCCCTGGAATACCCACTGGTCGAAATACCATTTCAGGTCCATTCCGGACGCCGCTTCCAGGTGCTCCCTCAGGTCTGCCGTCTGTGCATTCTTGTTCATATGTGCGGCATAGTAGGTCCGGATGCCTTCATGGTAGACCTCATCGCCCAGCATGTTACGCAGCATATGCAGTACCCAGGCACCCTTCTGGTACATCATCGCACCCGACACGTTGTTCAGGTCCTCGATGTATGGCCGGACCAGCTGAAAATCAGGCGTTTCGCGATAAAAATTGACCACGCGCTGCCGTGAGTCCTTGACACCGGCCACGAAATCGTCGTGTCCATAGTGGTGTTCTCGGAACAGAAGCGTGTAGTACGTGGCAAACCCTTCGCTGAGCCAGACATCGTTCCAGTGGTACTCCGTCACGGCGTTGCCGAACCACTGGTGGGCAATCTCATGGATGATGACGTGCTGCCAACGCCGTTCCCTGTTACCACTGACGGACTGGTCGGAATAGGCCGGAGTAGACGCAGCCTCCATGCCGCCTCCAGGCGTTCCGTTCGATACGATGTTGGCCAGACGATCGTTGACGTAAGGCCCAATCAGATCCGAATAGTAGGCCAATACAGCCTTGGACGGTTCGGCGAAGTCATAGAAGCCCGCATCCCGATCCTGCCAGTACACCCATGTTTCGATGGGGACACTTCCGAATGAATCGACCCGCTCCATTGCGAAGCGAGCCACACCCACGAAATACAGCCACGTCGCAGTTGGAACGGGATTCACCCAGTGTGTCAAGACGCGCCCATCTCCCAGATCGCTCTCCTCTTTGAGCGTTCCGTTGGAGTTCACGCGATAGTGCTCCGGGGCGGTCACGATCATCTCTGTCGTGGCCTTGTCGTACGGGTGGTCCACCGTCGGCAACCAGTTCCGGACGCGTGAGGACCAGTTATCGCTGAAGAAAGTGCGATCTCCGTACTTGTTGGGACCAATGACCAGGCCGGACGCCGGAATGCCCGAGTAGGTCACATGGACCCGGACCCACTGACCGGCAGGCACGTCACCGCCCAAGTCAATCGTTACGGCGTTGTCCACGTGCGAGAAAGCAAGCTCTCCGTCCGCACCCGAAACAGACGACACGGTCATGCCCTTGCCATCGACCGGACCTGTCAAGTCCAAACGAAGGCTGGACTGCCCGTCCTCCAGGATCCGTGCATCCACCGTGGTGCGTCCTTGAATGACATCGGTATCATCCGAAAACGTGAGTTCGAAGACGTATGACTGGACATCGATTGCCGTGTTCTTCGGATACGAATCCGAGTAATCCTGGGCCTGAGCACCAATGACCAGGAAACTGATGAACAGAAGAGAAAGAATGCGAAACTTCATGGTGAGGTGGGTTGGTGGGTGTGGTGTCAGAAGGTAAACGTGTACGCCTTGCCAGCCTGGGCGTCAAACTCAATGATGTCGCCCTCGAGGGTTTTGTAATCTATTGATTGCACACCGAGATGAACGCCATAAACGTTTTCAGCTCGTATCCGGACGGGACCGTCCATGCTGGTGTAGACTGTTGCACCGGTGAGATGTCCGTCAACCCAACGCATGTCTACCTCAGCCCCCCCGCGTGCGCGGAGTCCGCGTACGTCGCCGACGCTCCACTCCTCCGGAAGTGCTGGCAGAAGATCCAGAAAACCTTGGTGCGACTGCAAGAGCATTTCAGCGATCGATGCCCCTGCTCCGAATGTGCCATCAACCTGGAGCGTCCTGCCGCACAGGGAAAACAGGTTGGGCAATGAAGAGTCGGTCAGGTGGTGCTTGAATTCATGCAGGGCTCCATCCGCATTGTACAGGCGCGCCCACAGACCCATTTTCCAGCCATAGGACCAACCGCAGCCACCTGTACCTCGCCGTTCAATCGTTACGGCCGCAGCAGTAGCCAATGCGGGCGTCTTCTCAGGCGTAATTTCACTCCCCGGGTAAAGCCCCCACAGATTGGACAGGTGGCGATGCTCGGGCTCGATCTCGTCAAAATCCTCCATCCACTCCTGCAGTTGCCCGTGCTTCCCGATCCGGTTCGGCACAAGGCGATCGCGTGCGACAGCCACCCGGGCGGCCAGGTCCGCGTCTCGGTCCAAGATGGCTGCCGCTTCAATGAACTCCGAGAACACCTCGCGGATGATTTGCATGTCCATAGTCGGAGCAATGGAAATGGTCCGGGCTTTCAGGTACAGACCCGTTGTCTCGTCGAAAAATCGGCCGTTTCCAGGAAATGCAGGGAAATTCTCGGGAGAATTGGACGGCGCCGTTACCAGCTGTCCCGTCTCCGGATGCTCCACCAGCACGTCCATCAAGAAATCCACCTGGCCTCTCAGCAGTGGATATAGACCCTCCAAGACGGCAGGGTCACCGGCAAACCGGTAATGCTCGTACAGGTTCGTCATCAGCCACGCTCCGCCGACAGGCCAAGCACCCCACGACGGGCCATCCATCGGCGTTGTGGACCGGAACAGGTCGGTATTCTGATGCAGGACCCAGCCATCGGCCTTCCAGTACTCGCGGGCCGTACGGGATCCGGCAACCGCCACATCATGGACCAGATCCCGGAGCGGTTCCACCAGCTCGGCCAGGTTGCCCGACTCCGCCGGCCAGTAGTTCATGGGCAGGTTGATGTTGACGGTGTATTTGCTGTCCCAGGAGGGATTCGGGCGATCATTCCAGATGCCTTGCAGGTTGGCTGCCTGCGTCCCAGGGCGCGAACTGGCTATGAGCAGGTATCTGCTGAACTGGTAGTACAGCGCCGCCAGAGCCGGGTCTTCGCCGTCGGAAAGACGGGCAATGCGCTCATCCAGCGGAAGGGCCTCGACGTCAGCCTCTCCTGGCATGTACAGGCTTACCCGGTTATACCAGGCCTGGTATTCCGACAGGTGATCGCTCACCATGTCTTGCACGGAGCGGTCGCGCGCAGCCGCAAGCACTTCCCGCACCCTCGCCGCCGGATCTCCGGAGACGTCCCGATAGTCGACAAAATTCGTGGCACCCGCCAGCAACAAGGTGACGGAATTGGCACCTTCCACGTGCAGTGTCCGGTAGTCCACACTCACCGTGCCGCCGTCCGCAAGCGCCTCAAGCCTGGCCTCATACCGCAGTTTCCCCTCTACTCCGAGATAATCCGAACTTTTCCCGATCAGTCGAAGGGCATTCGGCGCCACACCGTCCATCCGGAAATAGCCCGTACCGTAATTCGAGTGCGCTGTATTGCGCACGCCGTGCAGCTCGGCCGAGAATGTGATGGCGCTTGGTGCATCGGCCGACAAGCGGACCACAATGACTTGGTCGACAGCGCTGGAAAACACCTCCCTGGTGAATGTCACGCCATCCACCACATACGACGTGGTGGCAATGGCGCGGTCCAGATCCAGCTCCCGACGGTACGACGATGCATTGCCGTGACCGGGGAAATCCAACAGCAGGTCACCCATGGGCTGGTACTTCATCTGTTCGTAGGGCACGCCCATCATGGACCGCCCGAACAGGTCGTGGGCCTTCGCATACTCTCCCGCGAACAGCAGGCGCCGGATTTCCGGCAGGCCTTCGTGCGCGCCTTCCACGACCGGATCATAGGGCCCGCCACTCCACAGCGTCTCCTCGTTGAACTGGATCCGCTCGCGCTCCACACCGCCGAACACCATGGCGCCGAGGCGTCCGTTGCCGACCGGAAGGGCATGCTCCCACTGGGCAGCAGGCTCGTCAAAAAAGATGAGTCCCTGGGCCTGGGTTGGTGTCCCCACAGCACCAAGCCACAACAGGCAACACGCCCATTTCGTGGCGCGTGCGAGCTGGATGGTCCTCATCGGTCGTTCAGGGTGTTGATTGTTTCAATGGTCATGGGCATGGGTCCGGCGGGCATCCCGCGCTCGGCCTTCGAGGCCTCTACCATATCACGGACGTCCCGCAGCAGTTCACGGGCATCGAACACGATGCCGTCCTTGATGGTGTACTTCACTCCGCCGACACGCTCTACTTCCTTGGTATCGTCGTTCAGGCGGATCCACCCGGTACCATACAGCACTTTCAGGTTGGCCACCGGATTCTCAGGAACGAGGACCAGGTCGGCCTTCTTGCCTACTTGAATGGATCCGATTTCGTCTTCCATGCCCAGAGCCTCTGCACCCATGGTGGTCGCCGAGCGAATGACTTCGAGTGGATGGAAACCTGCTTCACGCATGTTCTCCATCTCCTGGATGTATCCGAATCCGTACAGATTGTAAATGTAACCAGAATCCGAGCCGAGGGTTACGCGCCCGCCACGGTTCTTGTATTCATTGATGAACGTGAACCACAGATCGAAATTTTCCTTCCAGTCCATTTCGTTTTCGGTCGTCCAGTACCACCAATACGATCCGTGGGCGGCGCGGCTCGGCCGGTAAAAGTCCCACAGCGCCGGTAGTGTGTACTCGGCATGCCATTCACGGCGGCTCTGCGCCATCAGATCACGGCTGGCGAGATAGGCAACGAACGTAGGGTCGATGGTGAAGTCCATGGCCAACAAGGAGTCCATGACAGCATTCCAGTGTGGAGAGAATGGCTTGGCTGCCTGCTTCCACAACCGCCCGGCCTCTGTAAAACGGTGCTTTTCGTTCTGGTAGTTGTAGTCGACCGGGTAATTCTGAATGATGCGATCCTCGAACAGGGCTTCGGGCAAGCCATACCAGTGCTCCATGGATGTGAGACCGAGGCTGGCGGTTCGCAATACGTTCATGCGCGTCACATCGAGCTGTGCATGGTGCTCCGTCGAACCGAGCCCCTGTTTCACGGCCTCGTCGAGCGCTGCCTCCATGATGGGGGGTGCATCGCCGAAAAACTTGATGCCCTGGGCGCCTTGTCCCTTCACCCATCGTACCCATGCGCGGGCCTGATCAGGCGTCGTGATGGGTGCAGGTGCCCCCTGGCCGAAAACCGGATAGGCCACAATGCGAGGAGCTGAAATCATGTTCTCATCAGATCGCCGCTGCAGCTCCATGATGAAGTCCACACTCTTGGCACCTACCACGCGACTCGTGGTAATCCCATGAGCCAACCAGAGCTTGGTCACGTACTCCAGCGGCGTGCCATGATCGGTATCGATGGTATGCGGGTGGGCATGCATGTCGATGAACCCGGGCAGCACGTACATGCCCGTCGCGTCGATTTCCCGCGTACCCGGTGCAGGTCTCCGGTTGGGATCGATTGGCAGACCGGGATAGCCCACGACACGGATTTCCGTAATGCGATCATTCTCGACCACGATGTCCACCGGACCTACCGGCGGCGCGCCCGATCCCTCTACCATCGTGGCTCCACGGATGACCAGACGGTCATATGGGCCGTCTCCGTCGGATCCGTCCTGGAAGTCGGACACATCCTGGGCCTGTACAGGCACGGCGAACAGAAGAAAGAGAAGTATCAGAGAGCGCATCATGGTCGGGTGGGTTGGTGTAAACCCAAGATACGTTTTGTCATCAGCCATGCACGCATCTACGTAGATCTACGTATTTCCTAAAGCGTTCAGATGGTGTTTATTGATCGCAAATGCCCTCTCTCCTCTCGTCACCCCTCCTCCATGGATGCACCGAATGATGGTCCCTCACCCGAGGACGAAGTCCTCCGGCTGAAGGAACTCGTACGGTCCCTGAACTATCTGGTCCACGCGGTCCAGGAAGAAGAACGTCGGAGGATTGCACTCGACCTGCATGACCAGGCGGGTGGCCTCATTGCCGGATTGAACGTGGCCTTGACCGAATTGAGGCGCGAACTCGTCGGGACGCATCCGGCCTGCAAAGACGCGATGGATCGTGCGACATCCCTCACGGACCGTGTTTCTGATGTGATTCGTGAAACCGCGAGACGCCTGAGACCGGCTGAACTGGACGATTTCGGACTGGCCGACACCATTCGACAGCTGGCTGATGACAGTGCAACACTTAATCAGCTGCCTGTCCGCGTCGATACCCGGATTGCAGACGAAAAATCGATAGGGCCAGGCACCCGACTCGTCGCCTACCGGATTATCCAGGAAGCGATTACCAATGTCACGAAACATGCACGGGCGCAAAGAGCGTCCGTGACGGTGGATACAGATGCAGATATGCTGCGCATCCGGATCAGCGATGACGGAGCTGGCATGGACCCCACTGTTCTCGATCGGGATCGATCAACGATGGGACTCAATGGCATGGTAGAGCGCGCAGCATCCATTGGCGGAACCGTCCGGTTCGAGACTGGAACCGGAACCGGAACGACGGTGAATGTGACGCTTCCGATTACGGAGACAACCGTGTCGTAAACCCTCTGCGTTTTTCGTTTCTCCGTTTGACCACTGGTCCATCCGAATGAAACAGTAGAGAGTCAGCATGGCACGCATTGTTCTCGCCGAAGATCATCCAATAGTCCGGGAAGGCGTACGCTCCTTCATATCGAAACTGCCGGCCCACAGTGTCGTGGCTGAATGCCAGACCGGCCTGGAGACCCTTCGCATACTGGAAGAAATTCCCGCCGACGTGCTCATCGTGGACCTGCGCCTGCCGGAATTGGATGGTCTGGAAGTCATCCGCCGCGCCCGACGTGGCTATCCTTCCTTGTTCATCCTGGTCCTGTCCATGCATTCAGCCGCCCCGTTTGTGGTCCGCGCCATGCGCAATGGGGCCAATGGGTATCTCCTGAAAAACTCGAACCTCGGCGAAATGTCAACGGCTCTGGACGTCATTCTTGGCAACGGTACATACCTGAGCCCTGACGTGGCCCGGCATTTGAATATTGAGCGCCTGCCGTATGACCCGTACGATGAACTGACCAAACGGGAACGTGAAATCCTTCAGTTGGTCGCTGAGGGAAACTCCGCGACACAGATCAAGGATCGATTGGCAATCAGCGCGCGAACGGTGGAAAAACACCGCTCAAACCTGATGACCAAGTTGCAGCTGGGTGGCCACGCCGAGGTCATCCGATACGCTCTTCAGCGCGGTCTCATTCCGCTCAGCTCTCCGTCTGCCGCCTAGAAGGCTGTTGAAGAAGTAGAGGGCCCCTCGAGCGAGGGGCTTGCGAGGCGTAGACGAGGAAGGGCGACGACGCGATGCCGTAGTATCGTGGAGGAGCCATGACAAAGTATTCGCCCGTAACCCCCTCGCTCCCAGAGGGTTCGGGCTCCACGACATCATCTTCTGTGTTGTTCCTCCTATGAGTAGCTACGGCTACGCAAACGTCGGAACGCCGTGAATATTGGCCGGGTACCCGGCCAGATGTCATGGCGCTCCGAACGAGGGGTCCTCTACTTCTTCAACAGCCTTCTAGCGTGCACCGGCTGGCAGGTGGTCGACGAGATGCCGGGTGAGCAATTCGAACAGATGCCGCGTGGTCCCGGCACCTTCGTAGATTCCGTGTGACCGGTTCGGGTACACCATTACATCGAACGGCTTGTTCAATTCTATGAGCCGGTTCATGAGCCGTTCGCTGCCCTGGTAATGGACGTTGTCGTCTCCGGTGCCATGCACGAGAAGCAGATCGCCCTGCAGGTTTTCAGCGTACGTAATAGGCGACCCAAGACGGTATCCTTCCGCGTTTTCCTGCGGTAACCCCATGTATCGTTCCTGGTAGATGGTGTCGTACAGGCGCTGATCCGGAACAGGCGCAACCGACATGCCGACGTGATACAGGTGCGGATACCGGAACAACATGTTGAGCGTCATGGATCCTCCACCACTCCATCCCCATATCCCGATCCTGTCCGTGTCCACCCAGTCCCACCGGGCAGCAATCGTCTCAAGCGCGGCGGCCTGATCGGCCGATGCAATGGTACCGATTTCCCCATAGATCATCTTGCGCCACTCGCGACCATGCGGTCCCGGCGTACCCCGGTTGTCGACACTCATGACCACGTAGCCTTTTTCGGCAAGGTAGTGGTGCCACAACAGGTTGCGTCCACCCCAACGGTTCATGACGGTCTGGCCGGCCGGCTCACCGTAGACATGGAACAGTACGGGGTATTTCTTCGACGGATCGAAATGGGACGGCTTTATGACGTACGCATCGAGCACAACGCCACCGCCAATATCCACCTGGAAAAACTCCCGTGTCCCGACTGTCAGCGATTCAACTGTCTGGTGCAACCGGTCGTTGTCGACAAACGTGCGTACGACGCCATGTCCCGGAAGCGACACCAGATCAATGGTCGTCGGCGTTCCGAACGACGAGTGGTTGTGGAACGCCCAGCGAGCATCGGGCGACACCTGGTATCCATGCCACCCGTCAGCACCGGCGGGCGTCAAGCGCTCTGGCTGACCGCCCTTCAAAGGAACGCGGTACAGATAGCGCTCCGTCGCATTCTCAAGGGATGCAATGAAATACAGGTATCCGCCGCGCACATCAATGCGCACCACATTCAACACATCGTATGCTCCTGGCGTCGCAAGGCGCATGGTGCCGGTTTCCCGGTCCACCAGATAGAGCTGGCGGTATCCGCCCTTTTCGCTGAGCCACGTGAACGAACGACCATCGTCCATCCACAGGACATCGTCGACGGCATCGACCCACGCCTCATCGGTGTCTTCCATGACCGTACGCGTGGCTCCGGTCGATGCATTGGCCATGAGCACCGTATTCGTGTTCTGCAACCGGTTCATGTGCTGGATGAGCAGCTCCGACGAATTGTCGGCCCAGTCCATCCGAGCCAGGTAGTGCATGCGCGGATCGTCATTGTCCTGGACCCACGTGGTTTCCCCTCCTGTTGCCGCAACCACACCGATGCGCGCGCTGGAATTACGGGTGCCGGCCTTCGGGTACTGCAGCGGGATCGTGTACGAGTACAAGGAATCGGTATAGTTGATCATCAGGAATTCCCCGATCCCTGACGCATCCAGTTGCCAATAGGCGATTTTTGAGCCGTCCGGGCTCCAGCGGAATCCGTCCCGCAGTCCGAATTCCTCCTCATACACCCAGTCGAACGTGCCATTGATGGTGGTCCGTGAACCATCCCGGGTGAGCGCGGTCACATCCCCCGTTGCCAGATCTTCCATGTACAGGTTGTTCTCTCGCACATAGGCTGCCCGGGTGCCGTCGGGCGATACCTTGGCAAACATGAGCGTGGCCTCTTCGGCGTCCGGACCGCCCAACTGCCGCAGGTCCCTGGAGGCCAGGTCCAGGATCCAGTAATCTCCGCGTGTATTCGTACGCCAGACGCGACGGCTGTTCGTGAACAACACAAACCTGGAACCGTCCGGCGACCAGGAATAGTCATGGATGGGCAAGGCTTCCGAAGCCCCTTCCGGCGTCAAGTCTTCGGCCGAAACCAGAACCGTGCGACGATCGGTCGCAGGGTCCACCTTTACGATGGATCCGCTTTCGACCGTCGTGTAGCCGGATCCATCCTCGAGCCATACGGCTGGACCGAATCCCTCACCCGCAAAATCGCCGGTGCTGAAAATGCGCTCGAGGGAAAGGGTGTTGTCCTGGGACCACGCGGGCGCGGCCAGGATCGACAACAGGCAGACAGCAGGGATCAGCAGACGGGTACGCATCGGGAAAGCGGGTTTGTGCGGTACTACGCTACCACATACCCGATCATGTTGCAAGCCGCCGGTACCGGGTTATTCGTCCACGGACAGTGCGATACCCCAAAACCCTGCGTCCCGCGGGGGCTGCGCGTTCCAGTCCCCGAATGCATGTGAGCCATCCGACTCAAACACCAGTCGGTACGACCCTGGCTCCAGGACAAGGGTCCCGTCAAACTTCCTGTTCTTCGCCGCCCCTCCGGCATGATCCGTCTTCCGGTAGGTCATCTCCCAAATGATGTCACTCGTCCGGGCGTCCTCAATCCATCCGAAGTCGTACATGTCACCGTCGTCGCCCTCACCTTGCGCGTGGATCCGGACACGGGTGCGCCGGTCCAGGGTAAAGCGGTCCGATTTCCACGTATTATCGCGCACGTCCAGTACGGAGGCAAGCAAACCTGGCGGCGTGCGTCGGTCAAACCGGTCCACGACGTCCCGCGACGGCGGGCCATCCGCTGCGAGAATCGTAAGACCCCACAAATCGGCGTCCGGCGGACGCGCTGCGTTCCAACTCCGGTATGCGTGAGAACCATCGGTAACGTAGTAGGCCAGATAGTCGCCCGCGTCAAGGCGGATGACCTCATCAATCATCCTGTTCTTGGATGCCCCGCCGGCGTGGTCCGTATTCCGGTATTCCATCGTCCAGACCGTACGTCGTGTGGAGGCATCCACGATCCAGCCGTAGTCGACCATGTCGCGCCCGGAGCTCTCTCCCATGGCCAGGATGCGGACATCAAGAGGTCTCGACAGTGAAAAACCCTCCCGTTCCATCTGGTCATTCCGTACGCCTTGCATGGCAAGGATGACATTCTCGTTGGGCACCCTTTCAAAATCAAACAAGGATACACGTGACGGGTCATGGGTCCGGATCGTCATCCCCCAGAAGTCGGGGTCATAGGCGGGAACTGCGTTCCACTCCCGAGGGGAATGGGAGCCATCCGTCATGAAGTATGCAACGTAATTGCCCGGCTGCAAGGTCAGACGCTCCCGGGCCACGCGGTTTTTCTCGGCACCGCCGGCATGATGGCTGTCAGTCCAGTTCATGGTCCAGATCCGCTCACGCGAATCGGCATCGATGATCCACCCGAAATCATATTGCTCGTCGCGACTCAGTTCACCGACGGCATAGACGTCAATTTCTGTTACACTCCGGATGCTGAATCCCTGCGACATCAGATCGTTGTCACGCAGATCCGAGAAGGATACAATGGCATGTTTGGCCCAATCTGCCCGCACGGACCGCGTGCGGTCCATCGTATTGCGAAGTCCGTTTCCTCGCACCGTTATGTGGAAATCCCGGATCATGCGCCGGTCCGGAGTGTCCGTTACGCGTCGCACGACTTGCGAGAACGGACCATCATATACCGTACCCACGAATGAAGCGAAGTAGACTTCGTAGTCTCCTGCCGGCAATGTCAACGATTCACGGGCCACGCGCAGGTCATCCCTGTCGCGCGTATCTGCATCCCGCAGGCTCCACACGACCGAGCGGGTTGCCGCGTTCAGGACCCACGCATCGGCCGGCCAATAGTCCCGGTCATTGAAGGAGCCGAATCGGCCATCCTCCCGAAAACCAGCCGCATCAATGGATACCTCCTGCGCAGACTTCAAGGAAAACGACTCCATATGCAGCGAGCGCCTGCCCACGTCGTCGATATCGGCAAGGATGGATTGTCGTGCAGCCGCGGGCTGTATGGCCAACAGAAGGAACAGGAAAATGGCAATCAGACGGACATCTGTGCGGGACATGGCATCGGGTAGTTGCGATGTTCACAACCACTACGGATGAGCGGCCGGGAATGTTATACAGCCAGCGAACCCGAGTCGGGTTCATTCAGTATACTGCCGCCATGAACCGTCGCCGTCACATCGCTCTTGTCCTGGGAGCCATCCTGGTTCTCGGGACCGTCGTGTCGCCGCTCGTCCACTTCACATGGATGGCGAACAGTGACCTGTTCATGCACGCGAATCATCGTGCGCACGAGGGCCACGGTCAGGACGCCCGGGTTCAGTTGGACGATGTCAATCACCTGACGTGTGACTATTCCAACCTGTTTGCCACGGCGTCGGCCCCGGCGCCGCCTGCGTCGGCAGAGCCGGTTTCCCCGTCACGCACGACGGGTACCGTGTTGCCTGCATCCGACCAGATCCCCGCATCGCCACGGAACCGGGCCACCTGTCCAAGAGGTCCGCCTGCTGCCTGACCGAAATCCCCTTTCCGTCAGTCATTTGAACCAGGTGTATCATCATGTCATTGTCCCATCCCGGGGATATGCGGTGCTGTATCCGTGTATCCCTCCTGATGCTCGTTATTGCAGGCGCGTTCTCCGTATCCGGAGTTCCCTTCGCCTACGCACAATCGGCCCTTGAGGGCGTGGTTTCCGATGCCGAAACCGGCGTCCCCATTCCCGGTGTTCACGTCTACCTCGAAACGTCACGTGCCGGTGCCATTACCGGCCTGGACGGCGACTTCCTCCTTCCCTTCCCCGACAGTCGGGATGTGCTCGTGGCGCGGTTCGTCGGATATGAAACGGCTCGTATAGCCGTGACGTCTGCTACGGCATCGCCACTCAGGGTTGCACTCAGCCCCGCCGATATCCAACTGGATGACGTCGTGGTTTCGGCCACGCGGGAACGTCAGTTCAAATCCGAAATTGCCGCCTCCGTAGGCTCGGTTTCTGCCGATGCCATTCGCGACGCCAATCCATCCCATCCGGCCGACATCATGGGACAGGTTGCGGGGGTCTGGGTCAACAACACGACCGGAGAAGGTCACATGACGGCCATCCGGCAGCCTTTGTCTACCGACCCGCTGTACCTGTACCTCGAAAACGGTGTCCCGACGCGTTCAACCGGGTTTTTCAACCACAACGCGCTCTACGAAATCAATATCCCGCAGTCGGAGAGCATCGAAATTGTGAAAGGTCCGGGCACAGCACTCTATGGAAGCGACGCCATTGGAGGAGTCATCAATGTGACATCGGCAGCGGCTCCGGCCGTACCGACGGCCGAAGTGTTGGCTGAAGGTGGATCGTACGGCTATAAACGGGCGCTCGTCTCGCTCGGGACTACCGCCGGGCTGAATGGGCTACGAGTGGACGTGAATGCCACGGATTCCGAAGGATGGCGTGATGCCACGGAATACCAGCGTCAGAGCGCCACGCTCCGCTGGGACCGGCGCTCCCGCTCGAACTGGGTGCTGCGCACCGTGGCCTCTTGGTCGAACGTGGATCAAGGACCGGCCGGTAGTGCCGCGCTCCCGGAGGCAGCGTACCGCGCCGATGCCACACAGAACCTGCAGCCGATATCGTACCGCAAGGTGCAGGCACTGCGTGTGTCATCGGCGTTCGAAAAGTGGTATCCCCGCACACTCGTCAGCGTGACTCCGTACGCGCGTTTCAATACCATGGACCTGCTGCCGAACTGGAGCCTGACGTTCGACCCCGCCACGTGGGAAACGCAGAACTGGTCCGTTGGAGCCTTGATGAAAGTACGTCGTGACTTCAATCGTTTCAATTCGCGTATCGTAGCCGGTTTGGACCTGGACGTAAGCCCCGGTGAACGGATCGAAACACGAGTGGCTGCAGACCGGGAAGATGGCGTATTCGTCTCCTACACGGAACAGGACGCACTCTACGACTACGATGTCACGTACAGCCAGGCCTCGCCCTACCTGCATTTCGAAAGTTCGCCGGTACCTTCCATGCGTATCACCGCCGGCCTGCGGTTCGATGTCATGGCCTACGACTATACCAACAACCTGACCGTCGAGACCACGGGCCGTCACCGCCGGCCCGCCGACACGAACCGGTCGTTCATCCACCTGAGCCCGAAGCTTGGCATGACATGGCAGGTGTCCCCTGCAGTCAATGTCTTTACCTCCTGGAGACATGCGTTCCGCGCCCCGTCCGAAAACCAGCTGTTCCGCCAGGGCTCGTCGTCCAACACGGTCGATCTGGCCCCTGTCCGCGTGGACAATCTCGAGCTCGGCCTGCGAGGTCGCATCCAGCAACTCGGGACCTACGAAGCAACCGGCTATGTGCTCATCAAGCGGGATGACATCCTGGACCTGGTCCTTCCCGACGGCACCATCATCGGGTCGAACGCAGGTCAGACACAGCATCGGGGTATGGAGCTTGGCATCGCGACCGTGCCTGTTGGTGACCTGTCTTTCCGCGTCAGCGGGTCCTACGCAGAGCACACGTACGAGGAATGGAACGTCAACGCGACCACCTCCTACACGGGCAACGAAATGGAGGTGGCGCCGCGTTTGCTCCTGAACGCCGCCGCCACGTACAACGCACCGGTGTTGCAGGGCGCTTCCCTCACCCTGGAATGGAGCCGGCTCGGGTCCTATTGGATGGATCCAGCCAACACCTCGAAGTACGAAGGGCACGATGTACTGAACCTGAACCTGAACGTCAGGATCACCAACGACGTAACGCTGCTGACACGGGTGTCGAACCTCACAGACCGTCTGTACGCCGAGCGGGCTACATACAATGCGTTCCGGGGCGATGAATTCGCTCCCGGAAGTCCTCGCTCGGTGCATGTTTCCCTCCGTTACCGGGTACAGTAAGATGAAGTCAACCATGCACTCCTTGTCGACGGTCCTGCTGGTACTTCCGGTCCTGATGTTTTCGTCGGGATGCGGCATGAAGCCAGCGGATTCCACCATTCGAGAAGCTACGCTCTCATCAGGTGACGTGGGTCGCTCCACGGCTGCGGTGTCTCCGACCGGAGACACCGCGTATTTTGCGTGGGTCGAGCGGGATTCGACCGGTTGGAATGTATGGCTGTCGTCATGGGTCCGGGGCCGTGAGGCCCCGGACCCATCCGTCCGCGTGAACGCCACACCAGGCAATGCTGCGGCGCACGACCAAGCACCACCCCAGGTGGCCGTGGACACGGAAGGCCGCGTCCATGTAGCCTGGATAAACCGGATAGACGTGCCGGGTCGGCGATTCCCCGCCAACGACCTGTTCCTGGCCGTTTCAAAGGACCAAGGCAAGACGTTCGGTCCGGAGATGACGGTGAACAGCGACGCCGGAGGTCTGCCCGCCGGACACACCTTCCACAACCTGACCCGCCTCCCGGACGGCGCCATGCTGGTCTCCTGGATTGACGGCCGCAAGCGTGAGCAAGAACGTACCACGGCGTCGATGCCGCAGGATCCAGCCAACGGTTCCGCGCATGTGGCGGCGCACAGCGGCTCTGGTTCCGAAATCCGGGTTGCACGGGTGGAAGAAGACGGCACCCGGATCCGGGAAACAGCCGTGCTCGACACATCGTCCTGCCCATGCTGTCGAACGTCGCTCGCCGTGGCACCATCCGGGCGCATTTTCACAGCGTGGAGGCACGAATTCGAGTCCGGTGACGGAGCAATCGAGCGGGATATTGTCGTCGCACACTCGGACGACGGCGGCGAGACGTTCAGCGATCCCCGGCCGGTGCACCGTGACCATTGGAAAATCGATGCATGTCCCCATACCGGCCCCACTCTGGCCGTGACGGCCAATGGAAACGTCCACGTGGCATGGTACACTGGTGTCGAAACGTCACCGGGCATTTTCCTCGCCTCGAGCAATGACGAGGGCCTGACCTTCAAACGTGCCACAAACGTCCTGCAGAACGTCCCGGTATCCCAGGCAGCCCTGCTCATGAGACCCGACGGTGTTGTGGAGCTCCTGACGGAGGACCGGTCCAGGAACGGAGTGTCCTCGTGGATTGCCAACCGACAATCGGTGACGTGGCAGGCCGTGGTTCCCGATGCCGTCCTTCCATCAGCGGCAGCAGACGGCAATGTGGCGGCACGTACCTGGCGGCAGTCCGGTCGGCTTACCGCTCGGGTGCAAGAGTGGAGCTAAGGAGATTCGAACTCCTGACCTCCTGGGTGCGATCCAGGCGCTCTACCATCTGAGCTATAGCCCCCGATGACGGAAGGCCAATATACTTCCGTTCACCCACTTTTCACCCCCCTGCCTATGAAAACAGGACGATTTCAACGGTGCCAACCCATTGGCGCGGAGGGGTTTTTGTATCTTTGCCAACCCGCTTGGACCACGCAATCAGATTACGCATCATGGCTACGACCGACCACGACCTTTTTGGAGCCCGCGAGACATTCGACACCGGATCCGGCACCGGATACCTGTTCAAGCTCGACAAGCTGAAAGAGCACGGATTCGACGGCATTGACCGCCTGCCCTTCTCCATCAAGGTACTGCTCGAGTGTGCCCTGCGTAATTGCGACGACTTCCTCGTGAGCAAGGCCGACGTGGCCAAACTGGCGTCCTACGACCCGCGCAACCCGGAGAAAATCGAAATCCCGTTCATGCCAGCACGCGTGCTGCTGCAGGATTTCACGGGTGTACCAGCTGTTGTGGACCTCGCTGCCATGCGTTCGGCAATGTCCCGACTCGGCGGAAACCCAGACGCCATCAACCCACGCGTCCCTGTGGACCTGGTCATAGACCACTCGGTCCAGGTCGATGCATTCGGCATGTCTGAAGCCCTGCAAATCAACTCGGACCGGGAGTTTGACCGTAACCTGGAACGCTATGAGTTCCTGCGGTGGGGCAAGCAGGCATTCGACAACTTCTCGGTCGTGCCGCCGGCCAGCGGAATCTGCCATCAGGTCAACCTGGAGTACATCGCCAAGTGCGTATGGAGCAAGCCGGGGGCCGATGGCGTGCCGGTTTACTATCCGGATTCATTGGTCGGGACCGACAGCCACACGACCATGATTGACGGTCTTGGTGTGGTGGGCTGGGGTGTGGGAGGTATCGAGGCCGAGGCCGTGATGCTGAACCAGCCCATCTATATGCTCATGCCAGAAGTCATCGGCTTCAAACTCGTAGGCGAACTTCCTGAGGGAGCCACGGCAACCGACCTCGTTCTGACTGTGACGCAGACGTTGCGCGAATACGGTGTCGTAGGCAAGTTCGTGGAGTTCTTCGGCCCAGGCGTCTCAAACATGACCATTCCGGACCGCGCCACCATCGCCAACATGTCGCCTGAGTACGGTGCCACGATGGGCTTCTTCCCGATTGACCAGGAAACCCTGGACTTCCTGGCCCGCACGGGCCGCGATGCAGAGCTCGTGGAAACGGTCAAGCGCTATACCCAGCTCCAGGGTCTGTTCCGGACCGACGATTCCCCTGAGCCGGAATTCCTGGACGTGCTCACACTGGATCTTTCGACGGTGACACCGGGCCTCTCCGGTCCCAAGCGACCGCAGGACCTGATTGCCCTTCCGGACATGAAGAAAGAATTCCGCGAATCGCTCACGCGCAAGGCTGGCCCGAAGGGCTTCGGCCTGACGCCCGACGCCATTGAGAAAACGGGCACGTACAACGACGGAAAGCACGAGACCACACTGCGCCACGGCGATGTGACCATTGCGGCCATCACCTCGTGCACGAACACATCCAACCCGTCGGTCATGATCGGCGCCGGACTCGTCGCCAAGAAGGCCGTGGAACGCGGCCTGAAGGTCAAGCCATTCGTCAAGACGTCGTTGGCGCCCGGCTCCAAGGTCGTCACCGAATACCTGGACGAGGCCGGACTGTCGCCCTATCTCGACGCCATTGGGTTCAACCTCGTCGGCTACGGTTGCACAACATGCATTGGCAACTCTGGCCCCCTTCCCGAGGCCACGGCCAGTGCCATCAAGGAGGGCAACCTCATCGTGGCAGGCGTGCTTTCCGGCAACCGGAACTTCGAAGGCCGTATCCACCAGCTCGTGCAGGCGAATTTCCTGGCATCCCCTCCCTTGGTAGTGGCATATGCACTCGCCGGTACAGTGGACGTGGACCTCACGAATGAACCCCTCTGTCAGGATGCCGACGGAAACGACGTCTACCTGCGCGACCTGTGGCCCACGACGGCAGAAATCCGCGAGCTGGTGAACCGCTGCGTGACGCCGGAAATGTTCAAGAAGGAGTACGACGGTATTGAGGATTCCAACGAGACATGGAATGCCCTCACCATTCCGGAAGGCTCCATATACGAATGGAATTCAGACTCCACGTACGTGCAGGAGCCGCCATTCTTCTTCGACCTGCAGCCAGAGACGCCGTCCGTTTCGGGCATCTCGGGCGCTCGCGTACTCGTCAAGGTGGGAGACTCCATTACGACGGACCATATTTCACCGGCCGGCGCCATCGCCCCGAATTCGCCCGCTGCCACGTACCTGCTGGAAAATGGCGTTCCGTACCTGGAATTCAATTCCTATGGATCGCGACGCGGCAACCACGAAGTCATGATGCGCGGCACGTTTGCCAACATCCGCATCAAGAACCAGGTTGCTCCCGGCACGGAAGGTGGCGTGACCCGCTATTTCCCGACCGGTGAAACCATGTCCATCTTCGATGCTTCCATGCGCTTCCAGGAGGATGGCACTCCGCTCGTCGTGCTGGCCGGCAATGACTACGGCATGGGATCGAGCCGGGACTGGGCAGCCAAGGGCACCCTCCTTCTTGGCGTCAAGGCCGTGATCGCAGAAAGCTACGAGCGTATCCATCGCTCAAACCTCATCGGTATGGGCGTCCTTCCGCTTCAGTACGCGGCTGGCCAGACCGCCGAATCGTTGGGGTTGACCGGCGACGAGTCGTTCGACATTCCTGTCGACAATAACGTCACGGCCGGACAGAACATCACCGTGACAGCACACAAGGCCGATGGCACCTCGGTCACATTCGATGCCGTGTGTCGCCTCGACACACCCGTTGAAGTGGAGTATTACCGCCACGGCGGCATCCTCCACTACGTGCTGCGCGACTTCCTGAACAACGCCAGCATTGAAGCATGACACGGTAACATGACACACATAGCGGCCCGCCTGTTTGCAGCCCTGATCCTTCTGGGCATCGGCTGCCATTCTGCTCCTACGGAAGCGCAGAACGCAGATCCTTACGACACCGGCGGGCCATTGATGGCCGAGCAGGCTGCCTATGATGTGTTGTATTACGGTGTGGACGTCCAGGTCTTTCCTGACAGCCAGTCCATCGAAGGAACACTGGAAGTGCGTGCCCACGTCGGGTCTCCACTGTCCTGGTTCGTACTGGACCTGGCCCCTGAAATGACGGTCCGGTCCGTCCAGTTGGGCGACCATGACACGGCATTCGACCGTCGCGGTGGGCGCATCTGGATTGCGCTGCCCTTCACAGCTCAGCCCGGCGACACCATTGAAGCAAGCATCTCCTATGGCGGCGCACCACGTGTGGCACCGAACCCGCCGTGGGACGGTGGCTTTACGTGGGCATCGACCGCGTCCGGGGCCCCGTGGATTGCCACATCCGTGCAGGGCGAAGGCGCGGATATCTGGTGGCCGGTCAAGGATCATGTCTCCGACAAACCTGAATCCATGGATATCCGCGTGCGCGTGCCCAGTCCCTTGGTGGTGGCCTCGAATGGGCGCCTGAAGGACATCATGACGCACGACGACGCCACAACAACCTGGCATTGGCACGTCAGCACACCCATCAGCGCCTACAATGTTGCGTTGAACATTGCGCCCTACGTCATCCTGGAAGATGCCTTCAACAGCGTTGCCGGCGATCACGTACCCATCCAGTTCTTCGTACTTCCGGAGGACGAGCAGAAAGCCCGGGCGTTCCTTCCGGAAGTGAAGGAGCATTTGGCCTTCTTCGAATCCTACCTGGGCCCATACCCCTTCCGTGGTGACAAGTACGGTGTTGCCCAGACGCCGCACCTTGGCATGGAGCACCAATCCATCATCGCCTATGGCGCCGGGTTCAAGAACACCTCCATGACGCGCGGCGTGGACTACGGATACGATGCCCTGCATCAACACGAACTGGCCCATGAATGGTGGGGCAATCTGGTCACGAACTCGGACTGGGCCGACATGTGGCTGCACGAAGGGTTCGGGTCGTACATGCAGCCGCTCTATTCAGAAACGTTGGGAGGCGATGCGGAATACCGGAAGTCCCTCATGAACCAGCGTCGGGGCATCCAGAACCAGAAAGCTGTTGCTCCCGAGGGGCCCCTTTCCGAGGAGCAGATCTATACCGGCCACGATATTTACAGCAAAGGCTCGTGGGTGCTGCACAGCCTGCGTTGGCTGGTGGGCGACACTGTGTTTTTCAGCATTCTCCGGCGACAGGCCTATCCCGATCCCGCCCTCGAGGCCACGACCGACGGATCGGCCATTCGTTTTGCGACGACCACCGATTTCCAGCATCTCGCTGAATCGATCCATGGACAACCCCTGGACTGGTTCGTTGACGTCTACCTGCGCCAGCCGGCCCTTCCTGAACCCGTCCTGACACGCGACGGTGTGGATGTCACCGTTCGGTGGAACGTGCCAGGCAATGCGCCATTCCCCATGCCCATACCTGTTTCGGTCGATGGCGAGGTACGGCGGGTAGATCTCACGGATGGTGTGGGACGCCTGACCGTCCCTGAGAACGCTACCGTGGCCCTCGATCCTGAAAACCGGTTGTTGCACACACTGAACAATTAGAGCCTGTTCAGCGGACTTCTTCCAGCAGGATCATGCCCGATTCATGGGCCTGGAACGTGACCTGACCGAATGATACAATGCCGATGCGGCCGCTCATGACGTCACGTACCGCGGTGTCGTCCGGCCATACCCTCGATACATTCAGGCGGACGCGACCTTCCGCCGCAAATGCGACCACAACCTGGTCGTCGGCCGCAACCCGGGCAAATGCGTATGGAGCGTCGGAAAGGGCAATGTGCTCACCACCGGCGATGGCCGGATGCGCTTTCCTGAATGAACCCAGCTGACGCCAACGCGCCAGGTTGTCCTCATCCGAAGTGCCCCAGTTCATGAATGACCGGCTATCTCCCGTGCGGCCCGACTCATCGCCATAGACGAGCAATACCGGTCCCGGTGTCAGCAGCAAGCGTGTACCGGCCTCCTGGACATGCGCCCTGTCCGACAGACCCGTGTCAAGCGATGAGATGGCCGTAATGCCCACTGAACCCACCATTCCTGCATACAGGGAATCCAACGATGCGGTATGCAGTGACTCGAACGGATCAACGGGGGCCAGCAATTGGAAAGGCGCGGTATCAAGGGCCTTGGCCGGATTGGCAATGCGCCACGCGGAGAGGGCTGACGACAGTTCGCGTGCAAGAAGCGAGCGGGTGTCGTCGGAAACGTCATGGAAGTCGGCTATCCGGATGCCGTCGATTCCATAGGCGCGCACCCATTCGGTCAACCATGCAACCTGGATGCTGGCCACGGTGGGTGTCAACGAGCGGGCCGACAGGTAGGACTTCAACCATGCGTCCTGCCGGGCTGTCTTTTCATTGCCCCACTTCAGGGCCAGAAAGGCCGGAAGGCCGGAAATGGTCGATCCGTCATGGCGGAATTCAGGCACGTATGCGTCACACGTCCGGGAACACGCGTCATATCCCGGCAGGTTGGCGCGAATCCAGTCCGGACCCCACCAGCGCGCCCAGGCGTCGAGAGAATCCTCGCTCAGAACAAGGGCGTCCATGGCCCCACTCCAGGAATCGGCAGTCGGCCTCCAGGTTCTCCACGTATCCCACATGGAGGCCCCGTATCCGAACTCCACCATGTCATGCAACGTGACCGGACCGGGTGATGTCAATGCGACATCGAGTATGATGCGAATGCCCTTGGCGTGTGCGGCATCAACCAAAGACGCGAAGTCAGCGAGTGAACCGAATGCTTCGTCGTGTTCCGTGTAGTCTGCCGTCCATCGACCATCGAATGCGTAGCGCTGGACGGACGGGTCGTTGCCGGGGACCCAACCGTGGACCTGTTCGAACGGCGATGACATCACCAGTACGTCCACACCAAGGGCGTCGAAGTAGCCGTCCTGCAACCAGCCTTCGAGGCCATTCCAGTCTCCTCCCAGGAAATGGCCGGTAGAATCGACGGCATACGGGGTACCCGTACCATCCAGTCCGCGGCCGTACGCTCCGTTGTTGCCCGAGTCACCATTGGAAAAGCGATCCGTGACGACATCGTACATGGTTGCTCTCTCCCACGAGAACGTCTGGGACGACGCTTCGGTTGGCCATACGAATGGTACGAGCAGGATCAGGACTACGGAAAGGCGCATGCGATGAGGGCGGTGGCTTGGACCTTCCTAAACTACGGCAAACGATCCACTTGGAGGACCGGGTACAGGAAAACGCCCTCAAGGGCCTGTTCAGGCTACGGCGCGGCGCGGCGTACGATTGAATATTCCGTTCCGGTTTACGTGGCCGACATAGCGACCCAGCACACGGACTTCCTCGAATACATCCGGGCGGATGTGGATGTCGTCGTATTCCTCGTTCGCAGGCTCCAGTCGCAGGCCGTACTGATCGTAGAAGACGCGTTTCAACGATGTTTCGCCGTCATACAGGACGGCGCCAATACCTCCGTTGGGGATATCATCATCCATGAGCAACACGTAGTCCCCATCGTTGATGTCCGCACCAATCATGGAGTTCCCGGCGACCCGGATGGCAAAGATGCGATCCAGGTTCGGGAAAAGCGTATCAAGCGTAATGGTGCCCAGATGCTCCTCCACCGCTTCCTGCAACGTGCCCGCCGTGATGATACCCTTGATGGGGATCCCGGCCTCCTTGGTCTGCTCCTTGTCCTGCTCGGGGAAGTAAAACCCGTCATCATCTTTGGCCAGGTACCCTTTCCGATGCAGTGACTGTAAATTCTGGGTCACACTGTTCGGTGACCGGAAATCGAAGTAGTCGCTGATTTCCCTGTACGTGGGCCATACGCCCTCGTCCTGGGTGTAGGAGCGGATATATTCCAGGAAGGCTTCTTGCTTGTCGGTCAGATCGCGTCGTGGCATGACGGGTATCGCTTATATGTTACACACATATTATAGCGTATCCGGCCAGGTTTAGCAAATCACCGTTCCAACTGGGCAAAGACTGACGCGGCCCGGTTGGGATACGCTGCTTCCACGTGGTACGTCACGTAGGCGACCGTGAGCGACTCCACTTCGCGCATGAGTGGAGGATCCACCCGCATGCTCAATACATCGCCCAGACGTGCGCGGGACAGTACGGCAAACGCCCTGAGGGCCCTCCGGGAGCCTTCCCGACCGGAGATACCGGTGCCTATCCTGCCCGTCTGGAGATCCAGCCGGGCGGTATCGGCTTCCAGCGCCCGCACCTCGTCGGCATCGAACGCCGGTCCGAATCCGAGTGCGGCTGCCAAGCGGAGCTGAAAATAGGGCCACAGGTTTCCGATCCGCTCATCGGTGGCATCGAGCGCTGACAGGACCGATGCAAGGAGGACGTACACCCCAGGGTTGGCTTCTTCCTGATGCATGAGGGCACTGGTCAATTCCAGCATCCGGTAGCCGATTTCGAGCTTTGGAAGTGTGGTGCGGATGCCTCGCCAGACATCGATATGACTCGTCTCGGTGAGCTGCTGCAACTCGCGTCCCGCCTTGCAGAATACCACGACCTGGATGTGCGAAAGCGGCTCGAGCGTGGACCCGAAGCGGCTTTTGCTGCTCCGTGCCCCTTTCGCGATGACCGACAGTCTCCCCCGTTCGCGTGTGAAAAGCGTGACGATGCGACTCGTCTCACTGAATTCAATGGACCGCAACACGACGGCATCGGTCCGGAGGATATGTGGCTTCCCTGACATGTCCGGCGAGGTTACGCCCTTCCCTGCTCGGTGTCAAGCATGCCCATGAGAACGCGATACTGGCTATACAAACTGCAGGAACGCCTGTACTGTACGGAGCAAGAGGCCATCCTCCTGGTCGTCGCATTGACCATCCTTGTGTCCAGCGTGGCCATCAGGGGCTGCGAACCGGCGGCGACCGCGCAGGCCAAGGAGTCCCTGGCCCATATGGACAGCTTGTTCTTCGCCCTTTCCGCGCGGGCCGACTCACTCGACGCGCTCGGGTATGCCGTCTGGGAGCAGGAGGCGGAGGCAGATACCGTTGAATTTCCGATTGTGCTGAATACGGCCACGTCCGACATGCTGCAACTGCTGCCCCGGATAGGTCCGGCTCTGGCGGCGCGCATTCTCGACCGCCGGCAGCGGAGTGGCGCCTTCCGGTCCATTGACGATCTACTGGAAGTCCCCGGGATAGGACCCAAAACCATGGAGCGGCTCAGACCGCTTCTTCTCCTGAATCCCCTTCCGGTGGATTCGACATCCCGTCCTGCCGGGCAGCCTCCCGGGATACCTTCCGGGTAAACGCCTCACCCGCCGCCTCTTCCCGTTTCAGGAAACGATACACGGGAATGAGTAAAGCTGCTGCCAGCGCACAGAACCCGAAGAATGATAGGAGGATGACATCGACGAATTCACCCATGTTGCATGACGTGTTGGACTTCCTGTCTTGCGGCCATGAAGACAAACACGGCAACGATCGGCAGGGTCCACATACCGGTGAATAAACCGTATACGATGAAAATGATGGCCATGAACTGACCGATGAAACTGGCAATGTGGGTCGCATTGCGGTACGACGTCTGGGTCGCCAGCAGTGCGCGAAGCACACGCCCGCCATCCATCGGAAACGCGGGCAGCAGGTTGAACACTACGAGACCGGCATTCATCCACATGAGCATGGTCAGGATGTCGGCCCCTGGCGTAAACGCCTCGGTCCAGTGCACCGCGCCGCCGGACATCATTTCGGCGAGGAGATAGAAAAACCCCGCCAGGACCACGTTCACAGCGGGACCCGCCAGGGCAATGAGCAGCTCCTGTTTCGGTTCGCGCGGCATCCGCTGCAGTCGGGCCACTCCTCCGATCGGATACATGGTAATGTCGAGCGTCGGAATCCCGTAATGCCGGGCCATGAACGCATGACCCAGTTCGTGCAGCAGGACGCACAGGAACACCGTCATGATGAGCGCTACGGCGCCGGCAGCAGCCAGGGCGGTAAGCCCGGAATAGACATAGAAGGCAAAGATTCCAGCCATCAAGACCGGAAACGTCCAGTGGACAAAGACCTGGATGCCACTGACGGTACCGATCTGGAAAGATGTTTTCACGTGCTGCTCCTACATGTTCATGAGGCGCTCTACGCGCTCCTCCATGGGAGGATGCGTAGAGAACAGCGAACGAAGCCCCCCGAGGGCTCCGGCGAACGGGTTCACGATGAACATGTGGGCCGTGGACGGATTGGCATCCATGGAGACGTGCTCGGCGCCGCTCTGGAGGCGCTGAAGTGCCGTCGCCAGTGCCTTGGGATTCCCGCAAATACGGGCACCGTCCCGGTCAGCGGCATACTCCCGGGATCTGGAAATGGCCATCTGGATCATCATGGCAGCGATGGGAGCCAGGATGAGCATGAGAAGTCCCGATACCGCGCTGCCCCGGTCCCTGTCACCGCCAAAGAAAAACGCGAAACGTGCGAGCATCGTGATGGCTGCTGCAATGGTGGCTGCGATGGATCCAGTCAGGATGTCCCGGTTCTGGATATGCGCCAGTTCGTGGGCAATGACGCCTTCCAGTTCCTGTCGGGACAGCAACCGGACAATTCCGGTCGTCACAGCGACCGCCGAATGATCGGGGTTGCGACCCGTGGCGAAGGCGTTCGGTTGTTCGTCCGGGGTTATGTAAACACGGGGCATGGGCAGGCCCGCGTTCTGGCGGAGCCTGTCGACCATGGAAACCAGTTCCGGTGCCTCTGCCGCCGTCACCTCCTTCGCGCCGGTCATTCGCAGCACAATCGAGTCCGAGAACCAGTAACTGCCGAAGTTCAAAACAACCGCCACTCCGAAAGCCACAATCATGCCGGTATCCCCGCCAATCGCCTGGCCGACGAGTGCAAACAAGATGATGAGAGCGGCCATCAGAGCCGTTGTCCGCAAGGTATTCATGTAGTTGGAAGCAGGGTTGGAAAACAGAGGGCTTGTACGCCGTCAGCCCAGTATTTGTGTCACGACCAGCACGTCATACAGTGCGTGCGTCCACGCCGCAATGCCGAAGCCACGGACCAGGTACAGCCCGTTCAATGCCAGGCCGAACAGGAAGCGGAACGTGAAGGATGCGAACGTGAACGGATCGCCATAGGGTCCCACATAATGCACCCAACTGAACAAGAGGGCCCCGACCACAGCCGCCAGAAAATAGGCAGCGATACGCCCTGGCAGGAATCGGCGAGCCACCGCGTACAACCCTCCTACCAGGACGACCCTGAATATCAGTTCCTCGTAGAGACCGGCCCCAAGAGACAGAACAAGCATGGTCCCCTTGTCCAGCGGCGACGGTACGGAGAATCCGTTGAAAAGCGCGCCCACGGTCGCCGAAATGGCAAACGCCAGCACGATGGCATAGAGCAGGCTCTCGCCGAGCCCCCACAGAAAGAAGCGGGGCTGGAGCGAGACATTCCGGTGCCTGTCCCGGTACAGGATCACGACACCGATGAGCAGAACGCCGATCCCCAACCCGAACATACCAGCGCTTCCAACGGTGGACAACAGCGTCTTCACCCACACATCCGCACCTACGCGGACCTGCTCTACCGCGCCTTTGTTCAGCAACAGCACCAACGACTCGTACGCCACCAGTAGCGGCAACGCGGCCAGGAATCCGAACGTTGCTGTCCGCGTGGAGGCGAAATACGTATCAGTGGTCCGTTCGCTCATAGGGTACAATCCGGATTAGCAATCGCTTGTCGGATGCCTGGGCCAGACCCAGACGATCCGCTACGGCCGGAGACAGGTCCACGCGTACACCGCCCGGTGACGGTGACCGGTCGGCAACAAGAACCGGAACCTGCTTGCCAGTTTCGGCGAGCTCAAGAATGACCAACGAGCCGAGCGGCAGGGTTGGATGACCAATCACATGCCTTTCAGCGGTCAACCGGGAGCCGTCACCGAGCATACGCCCCTCACGTGCGATAGGATACACGACGCCTGAAACTTCTCCGGACACCGGTGGAAGCACCCCGTGGCCCTCTTGGGCGATGGACCCGTCCGAGCCCGGGATGGACAGCACCTGACCAATGCGTATATCGGACGATGTCATGGCATTGGCTGACTTGATATCGTCGGTAGACACCCCATGGGCGCGGGCAACCCCGAAGAGCGTGTCTCCACGCCTTACGGTGTAGGACGTGGGCAAGCGATCGGGTGGAATCCGGGTTACACGGACCGTGTCAGCCCAGGCACAATCACAGTCCGACAGCCCCCACGCTTCGAACACCGCGCCCAAACGGACGTCATCCGCGGCTATTGAGTCAGGCGAAACGACCGGCGTACGGGGACGCGGCACCAACCTCAAGGTAAGCCCTGCCCGCAAATCCACGTTTTCGAGTCCATTCCAGGCACGGATTGAATCGATCGGGACACCCGCGCCACGGGAAATGGAAAAGAGCGTGTCTCCGGGCTTCACCGTGTACAGGGAGTCTGCAGAGCGGGAGTCCTGTGCCTGCACCGTCACGTGACATGAAATCAGGAGGCCCATGAACACGAATCGGGCCAGCATGTCAGTCGGCCCCCATCCCTTCTGCTTCAAGCAGTGCGGATTGAAGTTCGGAGCGTGCGTGGAAATCCGTGACCGCCATGGCGACATCCATTCCGGCGCGATAGGTGCCAATGGCATCTTCCGTCCTTCCGATGCGCTCATACAGTTTACCCAAGTGGTAATAGGTGCCCACGTACCGGGGATCGTCCCGGCGGAGAGCCTCAAACGTTCGAACGGCGTCCTCTACGCGACCGAGCTTCGCATATTCGGCCGCCAGTGCGAATCGTACGAACGAATCCCGTGGGTCGTCACGATGAAATGAAAGTAGCTGATCCAGCCTGGACATGGGGTTGTAATCGGGTCAACTCAATGCAATACAGACTCATTTTGAAGGCAGAACGTTCCCGCGGCCGGCTACCAGCCACCGCCTGCGCCGCCACCACCGAATCCGCCACCCATACCACCGAACCCTCCACCGAACCCACCGCTGGAGCCACCGCCGAACCCTCCGCCCATTCCGCCACTTCCCCAGAACACGATGGGAAGGCCGTTGTGGTTTCGTCGGTTGTAGCGACCGCCCCCGCCACCACCGCCACGGCGACGCAGCGATGACACAACGAAGAACACGATGATGAAAATGATATACGTGACCGCCGGTGCTCCCTGCTGCTCCCTTGCCGGCTCATCCAGGGCTTCTGCCTGGAATTCACCGGCTGCGATGGCAGCCAGTGCGTCGACAGCACCACTCAATCCTTCGAAAAATGCACCTTGCCGGAAAGCCGGCAAAATAATATTGCGCACAACCCGGGCCGCCATGGCATCGGTCACGGATCCCTCCATGCCATAGCCGGTGGCAATGAACGTTTCCCGCTCATCGCGCGCCACAAGAATGACAATGCCGTTATTCTTGTCCGACTGCCCCACTTTCCACGTCCTGCCGACTTCTGTCGCGTAGTCCGACGCAGCGTACCCACCCATATCGGGCACGGTTACGATGATCATCTGCGTGGACGTGGTGTCGGAATAGGAGCGAAGTTTCTGCGCCAGCATCCGCTCTTCGGCCTCTGACAGGAACGAACCTGCATCGGTCACCCATTGGCCGGACGGCTCAATGGTGCGGATCTGTGCCTGCGTCACCGACGGCAACAGCAAACAGATCGAATACGCCAGTGTCAGTATGACGGCAGAGCGCCTCACGAACCGAAGTCGACGACCGGAGCCTTCTCGGAACCGGGCTGCGCCTCGAACGGCGTCCGGCGATCGAATCCGGTCATACCGGCAATGATGGAGCCAGGAAAGCGACGGACGCGCTGGTTGAACGTTGCGACCGCGGCGTTGTAGTCCCTGCGGGCCACTGCAATCCGGTTTTCCGTTCCTTCCAGTTGGCTCTGCAGGTCGCGGAACGACTCAGTAGCACGCAACTGCGGATAATTCTCGGACACAACCAGCAAGCGACCCAGCGCTCCGGAGAGGCCCTCTTGGGCAGCCATGAACTCCTGGACCCGGGACGGATCCGCAAGGTCGCCTGCATCGAGCGTGATTCCGGTCGCGCGAGCGCGGGCGTTCGTCACGGCCTCAAGCGTTTCCTGCTCGAAATCGGCAGCACCCCGGACGGTGTTGACCAGGTTCGGAATGAGATCCGAGCGGCGTTGGTATGTGGTTTCCACGTTTGCCCATGACTGGGCGACCGCTTCATCGGAATCCACCAGCGCGTTGTAGGAACCAACGCCAGCAAACAAGCCGAACGCCAACGCAAGAACGACAACAACAGCAATTACTTTTCCAGTACTCATGGCCAAAACGGGAGTGTGAAGGAGTGTGCTCCCGCATACGGCACATGGGCAGGCGTGTTTCTGTGTCAGCCCCCGATACGAACTCTGAATCGGCTTCCGATGCGTCCGATCTCCTCTGGATCCACGTCCCCAACGATGTTCAGGAAAATCGCTTCGTCGGAATCGGCTTCAATCGCCATCACGACCATACCCACGATCTGGTCCCGCTCCATGAGAGCGTACATGCGCACGTACTCCTGTTCGTCGTTTATCCGCACGATGGTGGTCCATCCATCCTTCTCCAAGGCGTCGCCAATGACGCGTGCGCGATCTCGCGCACGCGCCGGAACCCCCGGCTTCATGGCAAAGCCGCGGACGTATATACCATCCAGCCGGCGCAGCATGACCGCCAGGTCCGGGTCCTCTGCGCGCGAAGCCTCGGCGACCAGGCGCAACAGCGCCCCCTCCACGTTCACTTCAATGGTCGGCTCGGATCCTATGACCGTTTCCAGATCACCCAACCGTGACAGGTCAACGTATCCCGGCAATGACCGTGCAGACTGGGCATGCGAGACTGCCACGGTGAAGCCCAGGAAAATCAACAGGAAAAAGAGTGTACGTTTCATGGAATCAGTTCTGGACAAGAGACTGGACAATGGGTTCAAAAACGTCGTTCCGGACGGAGTCACCGGTATCACTGCCCACTTCGGAAAGGTAGGCAAGCGTCCATTTCACGTCATCCATGGCGACGGCCACGGCCGGATCGGACGTTGAGTCGACAGTACCCGGGAGTGTGGAAATCACGACGACAGTCACGAGAACCGCAACCGCCAGGACGGGCCTCAACAGGGCACGGGGAGGCGAAACGAACAATGCACGCAGCCGCGCGGACCAGGCCTGACGCACGTCTGCATTGACGTGGGCCATGACGTGGGAGGTGACGCGGTCCGGGCATATCGGCGCCCGCTCCATCCGTAGACTGCGCTGGATGGATTGCGACAGGGCCAATTCATCGTTCAGCAACGGATCCAGGGCGGCCAGCGCCTCAAACCGGCTCCTGTCGGTACCGTTCAATTCGCGGTCGAGGTAGGCGTCGAGCCGGTCGCGCCACCAAGTCCGTTCGTGTTCACTCAGCATAGTCATAGCGTACACCCTCTCCCAAAGCCGCGCGCAGGGACTTCCTGGCGCGATGCAGATACACTTTCACCGTATTGAGGGGAAGCCCGAGCGCTTCACCTATTTCCTCATACCGGTATTCCTGGATTTCGCGGAGCACAACAATGCTCCGGTGTGGTTCGCCGAGGCCTTCGAGCGCCTCCTGCAAGCGGTCCCGGAACATGGATGCCGACGCCGCCCCTTCGGGCGATCGCACATGACCGGGCAGTATCTCGACCGATTCGGTATCGGAGGTGTAGACCCGCTGCCGGGTCCTGCGCCGCCGGTAGGCATCGATACTGGCGTTCCGTGTGACACGGATGAGCCAAGGCACTATCCGCTCCGGTTCCAACTCATTCCGGTGGTCCCACAGACGGATGAACACATCCTGCGTGACATCGGCCGCTTCGTCTTCATCGCCCAGCACATGGAATGCCAGCGAGAACACGCGTTGCCGATGCATCTGCATCAATCTGTTGAAGGCGCCTGTGGTCACATCGAAATCTGTTTTCAGCTCGAAAACGCGGGGCCGGGTGGAAAGGTTACAATCCTGAAACAAAACGGGGGCCCAGTCGAATCAGATGGTCTACCCCATACAACAGCTGCATGAACAAGACCTTTGTACGATACGTCCTTCCCACCCTGTTCGTGTTCGTTGTGGGAACAGGCCTGGGCTTGAAACTGGACGGTTTCTTCGACACCGATGACACGTTCGAGCAGTTGCAGAAGCTGGAAGATGCCTTCCTGCTTATCAACCGACAATACGTCGAGGATGTGGACGCCCAGGAGCTGGCCGAGGATGCCATCCGCGCCATGCTGAAGGATCTCGACCCGCATTCCTACTTCATCGATGCCAAGGATATCCGGGATGTCCAGGAAGGCTATCAGGGGTCGTTTGGCGGCATCGGAATCTGGTTTGAAGCACCGCCCGATGATTCGGCCAAGGTCACGTCCACCTTTCCGGACGGACCCGGAGAACGTGTGGGCATGATGCCTGACGACCGCATGGTCGCTGTGGACGATTCCAGCATCGTCGGTCTGAACTCACTTGATATCCAGGACCTCATCAAAGGTCCGGTGGGCACGCCGGTCGTTATCACGGTCCTCCGTCCCGGCGTCCGCGAACCCCTCACGTTCCGGATTGTCCGTGAATCCATCCCGCTTTATTCGGTCGATGCTGCGTACATGATGGATGCCACGACGGGCTACCTGCGCATTGGCCGGTTCTCCATGACCACCCACGACGAGTTCGTGGAACACGTCACCCGCATGAAGGGAATGGGCCTCACGAGGTTGGTGTTGGATCTCCGCGATAATCCCGGTGGCATCAAGGCAACAGCCGTCCGGATTGCCGACGAAATGCTCGACGGGAGCGGCACCATTGTATATACCCGCGGGAAGGATCCCCGGGAAAACGAAGTGGACCGGATAACCCCCGGTGGCCTGCTCACGACCGAGCCGGTCATCATTCTTGTCGATGAAGGAACCGCGTCGGGTAGCGAGATCATTTCCGGTGCACTCCAGGACCATGACCGGGCCCTGATCGTGGGTCGCCGCACCTTCGGCAAAGGACTGGTCCAGCGTCCGTTCCAGCTGCGGGACGGCAGTGTCCTTCAAATGACGGTAGCCCGCTACTACATGCCAACGGGTCGCCTCATCCAGACGCCGTACGAGGATGGCGAAACGGAGTCCTATTTCGAGAACAAGTTCTCCGATTTCGAGGAAGCCACCTTCAATCCTGCGGCGTACCTGGCCGACATCCCCGATTCACTGCACTTTGAGACCATCCATGGTCGTACGGTCTTCGGTGGCGGTGGAGTCATGCCCGATATGGTCGTTGCTCCGGACTCCCTGTCTCCCCTGGCCGCACCTGCGGTACAGAACGCTCTTCGTGGAGGCTTGACATTCCTGTTCGTCCGGGACTGGCTCGACGCCCGCAGCACGACATTCCGTGAGCGCTGGGACAATCGCCAGCAGGAATTCCTGACCACATTCACGGTGGACCATGCCATGTGGAGCGGGTTCATGGCTTTCGCAGCCGAGCAGGGAGATCCCATTCCTGCCGCCGACCTCGAAGCCTCGCGGGCGACCCTCGAGGTCATCCTGAAAGCGCGCGTAGCCGCCCGTCTCTACCAGAGCGAGGCGTGGTATCCGGTATTCAATACCATTGACCCGCTCATCGGACACGTATCGGAGATGTGGAGCAGCGCAGAGGAACTCTCGGCATTCCACAAGACACCATGAGCCCCTTCCGGCTTCCTACAAGGGTATTCCTCGCGCGCGGCAGCCGCCTGGAACTGACTACCGAACTGTCAAGAACCGGCGGCACGAAGGTCCTTCTCATGACCGATGACGGTCTATGGACCACGCCCTGGCCCGGTGAACTCACGGAGCAACTCGAGTCTGCAGGATTCCGGGTTTCGATCGATGCATCGACGAAGCCGAATCCGCGGGCCCATGATGTGGATCGTGTAGCGGAAACGGCTCGTGCCGAAGGCATTGACTGTGTAGTAGGCCTCGGGGGCGGCAGCGTGCTCGACGCAGCCAAGGCCGTCTCCATGTTGCTGACCAATGAAGGGTCCGTGGCTGACTACGAAGGCCGAAATCGCTTCGAGCACGCCCCCGCCCCCTTTTTCGCCGTTCCCACCACATGCGGTACAGGTAGCGAAGTGACCTGGGTGTCTGTCATTTCCGTGCCCGAAACCCAGGTGAAAATCAGCGTCAAGGGTGATGGCATGTTTCCGACGGCCGCTTTCGTGGATGCGGACCTCATTGACACGCTGCCTTCTCACTTGGTCGCCACGACCGGAATGGATGCGGTAACGCACGCCGTAGAAGCGTATGTCGGCAAGGCATCGAATCCAACCTCGGACGTCCTGGCAGTCGCTGCGCTGTCGCGGCTCCTGCCGGCTCTCGAGGCCATGGCGTTCCCGGAGGACACGGCTGCCCTGGATCATGCATCCATCCGGTCCGCCCTCATGGAAGGATCGACCATTGCCGGCATGTCGTTCGGCAATGCCGACGTCGGCGCAGTCCACTGTCTGTCCGAAGCCATTGGCGGCGTGGCCGACCTGCCGCATGGGCTGCTGAATGCCTCGCTTCTGGTCCCCGTGCTATCCTACATGCAGGATATGATTGCCGACCGTCTGGCGCTCCTTGGCCGTCAGCTTCCGCCGACCGCCGAGCCAGACCTGCTGCTCCTGGACCGGTTGGAGCGGTTGCGCGAAGGTCTCGGCATTCCGGCCAAGAATGACCTCCCGCTGGCCAGGGAATTGTTTGAAACGTGCGCGAAGCTTGCAGAGGAAAATGGCTCAAACGGGTCGAATCTCCGCAAAATGACCGCTGCGGACTACCGGGCCATTCTGGTTGCGTAGCAGGATGGTGTAACACTGTGGGTGGGATTTACGTCTCTACTCAAAACACCCCTAGCGTCCCCCAATCAGCGACCAGCCATGCGTTTCCTATCTGCTCTTGCCATTCTATTGCTGGCATCGACCCTCTCAGCCTCCGCACAGAAAAGCCTCGACCTGACCATTGACGGCGTCGGGCTGTCAATCGGTGACAGTGAGGAGGTAACGGGTGTTCGCCTGAACTTCCGCGACAGCTATTTGCGAAGGGTTGATGGCATCAACATCACGATTTGGTCCCAGCACGAACCCATGTCTGGAACGGTGAACGGCCTGGCGATCGGTCTTCCCATCACTACGGCCAGAAACATCAATGGCTATGGCTGGGGCCTCTTCGGAGTTGGGGCGGAAGAGAACGTAAAAGGCATCCTGTGGGGTGGTCTTGGTGCCGGTGCGGGACAAGACGCCTTCGGAATCATCTCCGGCGGTCTGGGCGCCGGTGCTGGGCGTGACGTCAAAGGCATTATCTCCGGCGGACTCGGTGCGGGTGCCGGTCGGGACGCATACGGCATCGTTACGGCGGGGCTCGGAGCGGGTGCAGGTCGCGACATGAAGGGTATTGCCGTTGCCGGACTCGGCGTTGGAGCTGGACAGGACTTCGCCGGAATCGGTGTCAGTGGTATTGGAGCGGGCGCCGGTCGGGACATGAAGGGAATACTGATTTCCGGTATCGGCGCAGGCGCAGGCAATGACTTCGCAGGCATCTCTGTCAGTGGAATTGCCACAGGTGCCGGTGGAACGCTGACGGGCATTCATGTCGCTGGACTGGCCGTAGGCGCCGTGGACGTGCGTGGCCTCGTTGTCGCCGGATTTGCCGCCGGTGGTGAAGACGTGACGGGCGTGGCCCTGGCCGGTGGTAACATCCGTGTCAAGGAGGGCAGTCAGCGTGGGTTTGCCATGGCAGCGTCCACCTTGATTCAAGGCAAGCAAGAAGGCCTCACAATCGGCATTTACAACTATGCCCGATACCTCAGCGGCGTGCAGGTAGGCCTCATCAACTACGCCCGCAACAAGGACCGCTTCAAGGTCATGCCATTCCTGAACTTCTAGAAGGCTGTTCCTCCCCTGACTAGATTTCGACACTCTCGCCGCGTTCCGGCATGCGGACGTCGATGTCCGGAAAGAAGTAGGCAATGTTGTCGGCCATCCACTGACGCGCTTTCTGTTCGCCGTGCAGCAGCACAATGGTTTCCGGATCCAGGTGCTCCACCACGTCAATGAGATCGCGACGGTTGGCGTGCCCGCTGAACCGGAACCGGTCTACGTGACACTTTACCGGTTGGGGGCCCTTCGTAGGGTTCAATACCACCTCGGTCCCGACTCCTTTGGCATATGCCTGGAGCAATTTGTCGGCCGGTGAATCCTCCCGGGCAAAGCCCACCAGGTAAATCCCGTTCTTCTCGCTGGAGACGAGTTTCTGGGCAATCTTGTTCGAGATCGTACGCTCGAACATCATGCCACTTCCAACGATGAAGATACCTGGCTCGCGTACGATGTCGTTGAGACCTGACTGCCCGCGCGGCAACCGGCGCTGCGGTACGCCGAACACCTGGAACTCCTCGTTCAATCGCGGAGAAACGAACCGCGTTTTGTCGTACACATCGGAGATAGCCCGCATCATACCGGCCGTGTACACCGGAATGTCTTCCGGAATAAGCTTGCGACGCTTGTACTGATCCACGAGGGCCAGGATCTCCTGGCTACGTCCCAGCGAGAACGCAGGAATGAGTACCGTGCCTCCCCTACCCAGCGTCGCTGCAATCGCTTCGCCGAGTCTCTTTTCCTCGCCGCGTCGCGGGAAATGCTCGGCGTCGTTATCGGCTCCCAGTGTGGCTTCCAGCAGCAGGACGTCCACAGGTTCTTCCGGGTATGTGGCACCCGGAATGATGGTCTGGTTCTGAACGCCCGTATCACCGGTATAGAATATTCGTTTCGTCTCGCCGTTTTCCTCGGCCGAAATAAGCACGCCAGCAGATCCCAGTACGTGACCGGCGTCATAGAGCCGTCCAGTCACCGGGAATCCACCCTTCAGACCAGTAAGATCGAAGTCCTCTTCGTACTTGTGCGATAGATAGAGGTAGCTGGCCATCTCCAGATCCTCTTCCGAGTACAACGGGTCCTCCGAGGTGCTTCCTTCCATGACGCGTCGGCGCTGCAAGCGCGCGGATGCAGGCAATAGGACATCGAGAAGCGAACGCGTCGCAGCACTCATGTGTACTGTCACGTGCGGAAATTCGCGCACGGCCACCGGCAATGAGCCAATGTGGTCATGATGCGCATGCGACAGGACAATGTGATCAATGGGCCAGTCTGCATTGTCGTGGACCCGGTGAAAATCGGGAAGACTCGCCTGTCCCTCGGCTTCAGGATCGGCACCAGAATCCAGGATAATGCCCGTTCCATCTACCTTTACGTAGTGACAACTCGCCCCTATTTCTTCTACGGCTCCACCCAGTGGCACATACAGCATGATCAGTTCGACGCTCCTGAAGCTGCCTGGAACGCCTGCCAGTCTGACAGGAAGCGCTCGAGACCGGAGTCGGTCAACGGGTGCTTCAGAAGTTGTTTGATGACTGAAAGTGGCATGGTGGCCACGTCAGCGCCGGCCATGGCCGATTCAACAACATGCATGGGATGGCGAATGGATGCCGCAAGTACTTCCGTGTCGTATCCGTAGTTGGCATAGATCTGTACTATCTGACCAATGAGCTCCATTCCGGACGTTGAAATATCGTCCAGGCGTCCGATGAATGGCGAGATGTAGGTCGCTCCGGCCTTCGCGGCGATCAGCGCCTGCGTCGGGGAAAAGCACAGCGTGCAATTGGTTTTGATGCCTTCATCCGACAGTGTCTTGATGGCTTTGATACCATCCAGGATGAGAGGAATCTTGATGACCACGTTCTCATGGATGGCAGCCAGCACGTGGGCCTCCTTCATCATACCGTCGTAGTCGGTCGACACGACCTCCGCCGAAACATCGCCATCCACGATCTCACAGATCTTGCGGATGTGCGTGTGGAAATCGACGCCGCCCGTTTTTTTCATGAGCGACGGATTGGTGGTCACGCCATCCAGGACCCCCATGTCATTCGCTTCGCGGATTTCATCGAGGTCGGCGGTATCAATAAAGAACTTCATGGTCTGCAGATGCGGGTTGAATCGGTACGTCGGTAAAGGTAACGACGTGCCAATTGCTTTCCCGGCAAAATCCTGCGAATAGAATCAGGCGACCCTGCTGATGACGGCAAATACCAGGAACAACCCTACCAGAAGCAACGCGGCTGTAATGAGCTGTCTTTTCAGTTTCTTGTTCATGATCGACACCGTTTTTTGATATGTACCCAAGAAGGTGTGCAGAACTGGTATTTGCAAGCGCATTTGACCGTTCTCTCCACCTTTTTGACAAACCAGCAGCACGCGTCCGGTGGTAAGCTCTCGAGCACTCAACAACCGTTTCGCCCATGCACCGTCTGCTGCTCCCGCTGATTGCTCTGTTTCTGTTCGCCGCCGATGTGCGAGCCCAAAACGTTTTCGAGCCACACGTTCTTCCCTCCCTCGAGATACCACGGATTTCGGAACGTATTTCGATTGATGGCGATCTGTCGGAATCCGTTTGGCAAGATGCCGTCGAGGCCTCCGGGTTCACGGAGAATGCCCCGCGCCAAGGGGCGCGTCCTCCAGTGGATGTCAGGGCACGTCTGGCCTACGACGAGCATCATCTTTATGTGGCTTTCGAGATTGCCGACAATCCGGCAGATATCCGGGCGCGCGAGGTCGAGCGTGATGCCATCTTCGAAGACGACTATGCAGGCCTGGTCCTCGATACGAATGGAGATGGTCGGCGCTTGTACTTCATAGCGGCCAATCCCCTGGGCATACAAGGAGACAGTCGAATCACGCCAGAGGGAGGCGACTCTTCATTTGATCTGGTGTATCGGTCGGCTGGTCGGCTCACCGACGCCGGTTATCAGGTGGAGTTGGCCATTCCGTTCCGAAGCCTGCGCTTTCCGGCTACCCACTTACAATCCTGGCGCCTGGATTTATGGGTTACGCGTCCTCGTGAAAGCAGGAACGTATACAATTGGGCGTCCCTCAGTCGTAGCAACCCATGTCGATCCTGTCAAATGGGCACGCTTTCAGGAATTGAAGGCGTTGCACCAGGTCGAAGTATTGAAATCCTGCCATCACTGACGGGTACCCAGAACGCAGCCACCAATGCGGCCTCCGACAAGTTGCGGAACAGTCGTCTGAGGATGGAGCCGTCACTGAATCTGAAGTACGGTCTCACATCCGAACTCACGCTCGATGCCACCCTGAATCCCGACTTCAGCCAGGTAGAATCGGACGCGTCTCAAATAGATGTCAACACGGACTTTGCCCTCTTTTTCCCTGAGCGGCGGGCCTTCTTCCAGGAAGGGGCTGACCTCTATGAGACACACTTCGACGTCGTCTATTCCCGCTCCATCAACGACCCTTCGGCTGCTGCAAAGGTCTCGGGGCGAACAGGTGACTGGGCGTTCGGGTACCTGGCAGCCCGTGACGAAACGTCGCCCATCCTCGTGCCTCTGGAGGAACGCAGTGTGTTGGTTACCGGAGGTCGCAGCACGTCCAATATCGTTCGTGCCCGCCGATCGTTCCGTAATAATTCATTCCTTGCAGCGCTGGCAACCGATCGCAGACTGGATAGTGGCGGATCCGGGACAACAGCCGGGTTCGACGGAGCGATTCGTTTCAAGACCGTCTACCAGTTCGAATGGCAGGCACTGGGAAGCTACACCGTTGAATCCGATGGCCGCATGTCGAGTGGCGATCTGGACGGCACATTCAGCCGGGGTGCACACACCACCGCGCTGGACGGGGAGTCCTATTCCGGCTCAGCTCTCTACGCAAGCATTGAGCGTGAGGCACGGAACTGGGATTTTGACTACGACTTCCGGCAAGTGTCACCCACATTCCGGAGTGACAATGGGTTCATTCGACAAAACGACTTCCGCCAGGTCAACGTCGCCAATGCATACACATTCTGGACGGATGATCATGCATGGATGGAAAAGCTGGTCTTCTACACGAACGTGCTCGGCACCTGGAATTTCGACGGCCAATTGAAAGAAGAATGGCTCGGAGCCGGCGTGAACGGTAGGCTTCTTCGTCAGAGCTCCATCAATGCAAACATCAGCCTCTCGAATGAACGCTATCGGGACCAGCAATTCAATGGGCTCACACGATTCCAGCTGTTCCTGAACAGCACCCCATCCGAATACGTCCAGTTGGCTGCTCGGCTTTCCGTTGGAGGTGACATCTACCGTTCAGACGCTCCCGTCACGGGTCGCCGGCTGGATGCCGGGCTCGGGGGAACCGTACGTCCCGGTACGCGCCTGTCCTTGAACCCCACATTGGACTACGCACGGCTGCGAGACCGGGACTCCGGCTCGGATTTCTTCGCAGGGTATATTTTTCGAACACGAATGGAATACCAGGCGACCCGCCGACTGACGACCCGTTTGGTGGCCGAGTACAACGATTTTTCCGGCGCGTGGACGCTGGATCCGCTGTTCAATTATCGAGTGAATCCGTTCACATCGTTCCACATCGGATCCGTCCACGAACTCTCTGATGGTTTCAATCAGACCCGGAGGCAATTGTTCTTCAAACTGCAGGTCCTGCTGCGCCCATGACAAGGGGGCAATAATCCATCCCCGTCAAACTATTCGTCCGCTGACGACTCCTGTTCATGTAACCCACGCAGAACGTCGTCGTACTGCGGCCCGTGGTTCTTCGGTTGACGCACCTCCTGGAGAAACAACCACACGAGATCTTTTATGTCGTTCCACCGCGGACAGCTCCTTGCCGCCCTGCTACTGCTTGTAGTGGCACCAACCTCGGCCTACGGTCAAGCCACTGCTACCGAGAAAGCAGCCAACGCCGCGTCTTTCACGCCCCTCGTTACCCCGGAACTTGATATACCAAGGGTGGAAGGTGGCATCGTCGCCGACGGCGACCTGTCGGACCCTCTCTGGAACCGTGCGGCGGTGATCAGGGACTTCACGGAGACATTTCCAGACCAAGGGGCCAAACCACCCATCGGCATCAAGGCCATGATGGCGTACGATGACGAGAACCTGTATGTCGCGTACGTGATCACCGACAATCCGGAAGATATCCGAGCCCATTTTTCAGATCGCGACCGCATTTTTCAAGACGATTACGTAGGCATGATCCTGGATACCAACGGTGACGGACAAGCCTCCTACTTCATCGCATCGAACCCATTCGGCCTGCAGGGCGATACCAAGATCGCGCCGAACAACGAAGATGTATCCTTCGATATTATCTATTCCACCGGTGGCCAGATCACCCAGACCGGCTACCAGGTCGAGTTCGCCATACCTTTCAGAAGTCTTCGGTTTCCGAATACAGACGAGCAAACCTGGCGGCTGACACATTGGATCACGCATCCAAGAGCAAGCCGGAATACCTATTCATGGGCCTCCATGGACCGCAACAACCCGTGCCAGTCGTGCCAGCTCGGTTACATTCGCGGCATCGAAGGCGTGTCGCCTGGTCGCAGCATAGAGATACTGCCCGCTTTCACCGGATCTCAAAGCGCCTCCTTTGCGGGCCCCGGGGTGGGCCTGGACAATGGGCGGCTCATCACAGAGCCCTCTCTGAATCTGAAGTACGGCATCACGTCCGAATTGACCGTCGATGCGACCATTAACCCCGACTTCAGTCAAATTGAGTCCGACGCAGCGCAGATCGATGTAAACTCTGCATTTGCACTTTCATTTCCCGAGCGGCGCGCGTTCTTCCAGGAAGGGGCCGACTTGTACGACACGCAATATGACGTGGTGTACACGCGGTCCATCAACGATCCCATGGCAGCCGCGAAACTGTCCGGACGTGCCGGATCTTGGAGTCTTGGCTATATCGCAGCTCGGGACAACACCTCTCCAATCCTGATTCCACTGGAAGAGAGCAGCCGGCTGGTTACCGGGGGACGCAGTACATCCAACATCTTCCGTGCCCGTCGATCGTTCGAAAACAACTCGTTCGTAGCTGGTGTGTTGACAGACAGGCGTTTGGATGACGGCGGATCGGGCACCACGTTTGGCCTGGATGGCACGGTGCGATTCAGGACAATTTACCAGTTTGAATGGCAGGCACTGGCGAGTCGAACGCTTGAGGCCGATGACGCCGAACTGAGCGAGGGCCTGGACGGAACCTTCGGCCGAGGTGCGCACACTGTTGCGCTGGACGGAGAAGACTTCTGGGGCAACGCAGTCTATGCGAGCCTGGAGCGCGAAGCACGAACGTGGGATTTTGACATCGACTTCTGGCAATCCACGCCGACATTCCGTGCAGACAATGGTTTCGAGACACAGAATGACACGCGTCAAGTCATCCTGAACAATGCATATACGCTCTGGACCGCCGGAAACGGCTTCATGGACAGGATCACATTCTTCAGTGGTATTGCCCGGATCTGGAACTACGATGGCGTCCAGAAGGACGAGTGGATCAACGGCGGGGTGAACGCACAGCTGGTACGTCAGACGTTTGTGAACATCAACGCCAATACTTCGAATGAACTGTACCAGGGGCAGTTGTTCAACCGCCTCACGCGCGGAAACGTGTTCATCAACTCGACACCATCGAGCGCGGTGCAGCTTGGCGGAGGCATCTCTTTTGGTCGGGCCATTTACCGAAACACTGAGCCGGAAATGGGTCGACAGTTCAATGCCAATTTCCAGACGACCTTGCGACCGACGGACCGTCTGGTGGTGAATCCAAGCGTAAACTACTCGCGGCTGAAAGATCGCGACACCGGAGAGAATTTTTTCGAAGGATACATCTTCCGGTCACGTCTGGACTACCAGTTCACCCGCAAATTGAGGACACGAATCATCCTGCAGTACAACGACTTCTCCGAGTCATACCTGATAGACCCACTGGTCACCTACCGGATAAGCCCGTTCACCGTATTTCATGTGGGTTCGAGCCACGAAGTACGCGATCTTCGGAAGCTGTCCATCCCAGGACAATTGGATACAGAAACCGGGTTCGGGCAAACCGAACGCCAGATCTTCTTCAAACTGCAGTACCTGTTCCGCGTCTGACATCCGCGCAGAACACTCGACACCCAACACCCACACAGACACCCCGGGCGCCGTAGTGCACGTCCGGGGTGTTTTGTATTATCTGCCAGCCAACCACACGTATCCATGTACTTCCCTGTAGCGGCCCTGTTGGGCCTCTTGCTCACTGGTGTGTCCGGTGACGACCCGAAGAAAGAGAACGCCGAAATCCCTCGTATCGAAGGGGTAACACTGTCCATTGACGGCATTCTGGATGAAGCGGTCTGGACGCGCGCTCACGTAATGGATGGCTTCTACCAATACCTGCCGGTAGATGACCGACCTGCGGAGGACTCGACCCAGGTACTCGTTTGGTACTCACCGACGGCCATCCACTTCGGCATACGCGCATATGAAACACATGGTCAGGTGCGAGCCACGCTAGCCGAACGCGACAAAATAGGCGGCGATGACTACATCCAGATTGTGCTTGACACCTACAATGACCGGCGCCAAGCCGTGGTCATCGGTGTAAACCCGCTGGGACAACAGGCCGATGGCGTGCTGCGGGACAGGGAGCAGTCGGGCAGCTTCCGGAATTCATCCTCCGCGGCCTACACGACCGACCTCAGCCCCGACTACGTGTACGAGAGTGCCGGACGCCTGACCAATTATGGGTATGAAATCGAGATTACCATTCCGTTCAAGAGCCTCCGCTATCAAAAGGACCAGGAGCAGGACTGGGGATTCAATGTCATACGCCAAATCCAGCATTCCGGCTACTCCACCACATGGACCCGTGTGCTGCAGGGAAATGCCAGTTTCATGGCACAGAACGGAGAACTGGTGGGCCTGAACGACTTGCGCCGCGGTCTGGTGCTCGACATCAACCCGGAGTTGACCGGAGGCTCCAGCAGGGCTGCGGGCAAGGATGCTTCATTTGATTCCCAGATACGCGATCCACTGGGCGTGAACGTGCGCTGGGGGGTATCCAACAACCTGACTCTGAACGGCACGCTGAACCCTGACTTCTCGCAGGTTGAGGCCGACGTGGCACAGATCTCCTTCGATCCCCGCGAGGCTGTATTCGTGCCCGAACGGCGCCCGTTCTTCCTGGATGGCATTGAACAATTCCGTTCTCCGACCAACCTCATTTACACCCGCCGTATTTCCAATCCACTCAGCGCGGTAAAGCTGACGGGCAAGCAGGGCGGCACCAATGTGGCGTTGCTGAGCGCAGTCGATAACACGGCGCTGCACATCAGCGACCTGGAAGCCAGGTATTTCAATGCCTTGCGCTTGAGCCGCGACCTGGCGGGGCAGAACTCGATTGGCATGGTCTACACCGACAAGATCGATGGCGATCACTGGAACCGGGTCGGCGCACTGGACGGCCGCATGGTCTGGAGCCAGATCTGGTCGCTCACGTGGCAGGGCGCCATGAGCTTCACGTCGGACAACGGCAACGTGGTATCGGCGCCCATGTGGCGCACGGCCATCGGTGCCAATGGGCGCAAGTATGGCGTCACGTTCACCTCCACGGGCTTCCACGGCGACTTCAACGCTGAGTCCGGCTTCATCACCCGTACGGGCATCGCCCAGGCCACGTTGGCCCCACGGCGCACCTGGTTTGCCGAGGAAGGCAATTGGTGGGAGACGTTCACGTTTGGACTGACGTTTGATGGCCGGTGGGACTACGATCGGTTCACGGCCGGCAACGGCCCGAATGACCGCAAACTGCACTTCAATACGGGCTATTCGCTTCGGGGAGGCTGGTCGGGTGGTACGTCGGTCTTCTATGAGTCCTTCAAATATCCCTACCAGCTCTACACCGATTTCTACGTGGAGCGCCAGCAGAACGGCGTCCCTGTGGATACCGTCGCCTATACCGGAACGAATCGCCTGCAAAACCTGGGTTTCTGGTCGACCCTGAATACGCCGCAGTTCAACAACTTCTCCGGCAGCCTCTTCATCGTGGCCGGCCGCGACGACAACTTCTTCGAGTGGTCCCCGGCCGACATCTTCTTCACGACCATTACGCTGAACTACAACCCGACCGATCAGCTTCGCGCCCAGCTGCTGTACAATCATCAGCAGTACATCCGGGCCGATGACAAAAGCACCGTCGGCTTGCACCGTGTACCTCGCCTGCGCGTCGAGTACCAGGTGTCTTCAGCCTTCTTCGTGCGCGTAGTTGGCCAGTACGACTCGAACTTCGTGGATGAACTGCGGGACAACTCCCGCACCGACGACCCCATTCTGGTCCTGGACCGCTCGACAGGCGAATATCACCGGACGCAAGAACGGCGGCGCAATACGCTGACCTTCGACTGGCTGGTGTCGTACCGCCCGACGCCGGGCACCGTGTTCTTCCTCGGCTATGGCAGCACCATGCGGGAGGCCGACTCTTTCCAGTTCCGCAACGTGGACCGGCTCTCGGACGGCTTCTTCATGAAGCTCAGCTACCTGTTCCGGGTGTAAGTGGAAACGAGATCGACACGATTTCAGCATTCCTCAGTCGAATCGCCAAGAACCGGATGTGTCACCGTAAGTGTCGTTGTAATTCCATACCAGCAGGATTGCACATCCAAGGATCAGATTTAGCCCTATTATGCGCCGTTTGATCACAAACTTGCCCATTGTCATCTACTTTCTACGTCAAAAAGAAATCGAGATAATCTGACCATCTGCAACTCGAATGGCAATAAGCCCCTCTCCCAGCCAGGCCATTTGGCTTATTCGGTCCGTTACTCGGATCGACTCGATATACGTACCCGAAATCTCATCGTAGATATCGATGTACGACTCAGAGACCGGGTTGCGGTAGGACGTGTTGACATACAATTTGCCATCATGGAAAACAGCATCTCTGGCATATCCCTCCATCGGTGGAGCCCTGAAGGCCAAATTGCCTTCAGCCGTCTTTGACGCTGTGGTGTACGGAAATGGACGATGATGCACCAACTGGATGGCGTCCAAGAATTCACCCGTCGGACTATAGCGAAATGCCATGCTGGCATACAATGAAATATAGACGAGCGTGTTTGTTGCGTGTGAGTAATACAGTTCACCAGTTACGTCTATAAGCGTTCCCTGCTCGCGGATTTCCGAGCCAAAAACGCGTGATGGCTTACCGCTCGAGTCAGTCTTTACAATGGCGTCAGGACCATCGAAGGCAAAAATGTACGGAGCATCTCCAACATCAAGGCGAAACGACATGAACTCATACTGGGATGATCCAAGTAATTCCCCATCGCGTGCGAACCAGGAAAGCCTCCGGAGTTGATCGTCCAACAGGTAGATTCGGTTTTTCGTTATTGCTAACCCTTGGCCGTTTCGTACTTCACTGGGCCCGTCTCCGAAACCATGGACATACGAACCCGAGAACTTCCCATCCGCATCGAACGAGTATACTTTTCCAATGCCCTCGTCGTACACATATAGCGTATCGTCCCACACCCGTAGCAGCTTAGGCTGAAACAACAACGAGTCCAACTCAAAAGGATCAATACGTGCACCCTTCTCCGAATGGATAACACGCTCATTCGGAGCAAGCACGGTGGGCTCCACGATTTTGAGCCAAGAGTGAGAATATGTTCGTTGCTCTCCTGGAATCCGGTTGTTGATGTTTACGATCACCAAGATGACAACGCCGACGGAGAGTAGCGCCGTTAAAACACGTTTTTGACTCATTATGATCTTCCAGATAACAGTAGAAACATTGCCAAAACAGGTGGCATCCACTGGTCAAAAGCGACCAGTGGATGCCTGAAATGCAACTCACAGTTCACCCTGTCTACACATGTGTCCACCTTCCGGGCAAAGCAGATAAATACATGGATCCTTCGATCCAGTACATTCGTTGGCTTCACATCCTTCTTCAATACACGTCGGTGCGGCTTGAACGACAGGCGTGTCTACGAATGCAGCAAGCAACAGTACGCCGAATAGCGCACTCAGCAGGCCATTGATTCTGGACGTGGATTTACCTCATTGTGTTTGTTCATGTAATGCGCCATCGGACGCAACTACACATTAATCCAAATCAATTCAGGTCGCGTAGTGCCATTCTGCGTTTTTGATAGTGTAATACTGCCATAACATCCCCCTTTTTTTGCCTTTACGTCTGAATTTGTCGTTCTGGCAATAAGGTATTTTGACTACGCCTAGGTATCGCCAAGGGCCGCAAGCGTCTTGCGCAATGCATCCGTCGTAGTCTGCCCGGGCGCACCAGCGTGCTTGTACACGTCGCCTGCCTCGGCGGCGCGGTGCTGCTCCCATGAGGCGGGGTCGGCCGCGGTGTCGCGGTAGGCGTCCCGGAAGGGCGTGCCCTTGAGCACGCGGTCCAGAGCGTCGGCTGTAGCGTAAAGGTCGGCGGAACGGGCTGCTTCCAGGCGCTCGCTGTTCCACTGGACATGCGGTAGCATGGCCTCCATCGCTTCCACGAGGTCCGCGCCGCGAAGCAGCGCGCGCATGACCGCTTCCTTCGTGAGCTGCAGGTCCCGGTGATATCCCGATGACAGATTGGAGGGCACGCCAATCAGCACCTGCATTTCGGCCGTAATCCGATGCAGCGTGGCACGCGCCAGCTCCAGCACATCCGGATTGCGTTTTTGCGGCATGATGCTGCTGCCCGTCGTGTATTCAACGGGCAGTTTCACGAAGCCGAATTCGCTGGTGGCAAACAACACCAGATCCGATGCCATCCGGTTCAGAGTCATGGCCACCTGCGCCATGGCATGGACGGCATGCAACTCCAGCTTGCCGCGCGACAACTGCACGGCGGCCACTTGCTCCTGGAGGCGGTCAAAGCCGAGCTCGTCGGAGGTTTCCTGGCGCGGAAGATCCATGAATGGCACCCCATAACCTGCGGCGCTACCCAGCGGCCCGGCGCTGACGTGCCCGGCGGCTTCCTTCAACGCGCGGATGTCGTCCACCAGGTTCTCCGCGTACCCGAGGGCCCATACCGCGACCGTCGATGGCATGGCCCGCTGCATGTGCGTGTACCCGGGAAGGAACTGCTCGCGGCCGGCGTCCGCGTGGTCCAAAAGGTGCGCGGCGACGTCGGCCGTGCCCTTGACGAGTGCTTCCAAGACGTCCATCATCCACAGCCGCAGCGCAACCACCACCTGGTCGTTGCGGGAGCGGCCGGTGTGGATTTTCTTGCCGATATCCCCCACCATCTCGGTAAGGAGCCGTTCAATGACGGTGTGGCAATCTTCATCGGCCACCGTCACCACCAGATTCTGGCGCGATTCGAGCTCGGCGATGGCGGCATCGAGGCGATCGAACTCCTGCGCCGAAAGGACACCCGCGTGCACCAATCCGCGCGCATGGGCCCGGCTCGCACGCAGGTCGTACGGCAGCAGGATGGTGTCCCACGTCGGGTCGTCACCGACCGTGAACCTGGTGACCCAGTCGGCGGCGCCTTGTCCTTTGGACCAGATAGGCTGCGTCATGTCGAAAAGTACTGTCTGATGATGGATGCATAGCCCGCCGTGGCCGACTCGAGTTCGTCAAGACGCACATGCTCGCGCGAAGTGTGCGAGAGGCGGCTGTCGCCGGGGCCAATCTTGACCGTCGGAATGTGCTTCAGGTGAATCCAGTCCGAGAGCGTCGGTGATCCAAATGGCGTGCGCGTGGAGTCGGCCGCCAATACGGCCCGCACGATCCGCTCCGACGGATCGGTCCCGACCGGAATGAGGCGCTTGCTGTGGACGTGGACTTCCGATTCGACGGCCGATTCGATGTGTGCAATCAGAGCGTCGTGCGGCCAGGAAGGCGTGGAGCGGATGTCCAACCAAAATGTGCAGGCATCGGGGATCACATTCCGGGCCGTGCCTCCATCAATGACCGTGACATTGCACGTGACCGGGCCCAATTCCGGGTGTTCCGGATCGAAAGCCAAGCGCTCGAGAGCCGCGATATCGCGCATGGCCTTCACGATGGCGTTCTCGCCCTCGACCGCGCGGGCCGCGTGGGCCGTGCGGCCTTTCGCGGTGAGTTTCAGGATGAGCAGGCCCTTCTGGGCCACGCACGGCTGCATGTGGGTTGGCTCTCCGACAAGGGCCGCCGAAATGCGTCCCAGCTTCGGGAGCGTCTCTTCCAGGCCGTTTTCCGTGCCACCGAGCTCTTCGCACGTCGTGAAGGCGCCCATCACACGGGCGCTGTCGGGTAGCGCCGGTCCATGGGCGGTATCGCACAGGGCGCGGACCATGCAGGCTACGCTGGCTTTGGCATCGACGGCGCCCCTTCCATAGACCGCGCCCTCGTAGATGGTCGGCGTGAATGGGTCAAATGGATGATCGGACGAAGGCGGCACCACATCCAAGTGCGAGTTCAGCAGCAGGACATCATCGCCGGAGCCGATGGACGCCACGACGTTGTCTCCGTGACGCTCCACATCCAGCCCTTCCCGGCGGAAATACGCCTCTAGGAAATCGGCTGCATCGCGCTCTTCCCGGCTCAGGGACGGAATGGCGACCAGGTCGTGGTGCAGGGATATGACGGGATGTGTAGATGGCATGAGGTCGTCAGAGGATAGCAGTGGCCGCAGCGCAAGCAACGACGTCGTCCGGGCCTGCAATGTAGACCGATTCGACACCGCGGCTCAGGGCTTCGCGGGCCACGGATACTTTCACGCGCATGCCGCCGGCAATCCAACCGTCGGCCAGGCCCGCCCGCGTGGTTTCGGAATCGAGTTCAGCGCAGCGCGCGCCGTTTGCATCCAGTACGGCGCCGGTTTCGGTCACCAGCAGAAAGGACTCAGCGCCGAGAGCCGAAGCGATTTCCAGGGCGATGGTATCGGCATTGACGTTGTAGACCTGACCGTCATTGTCCACGCCCATCGGGCTCACGACCGGCGTGAACCCGCCTGCCAGCAAATGCCGGAGCATGGATACTTCAACCAGGTCCACGTCGCCGACCCAGCCAAAATCGACCGTTTCGCCCTCCACATTCCATGGTGGACGGCGGTGGACATGGACCATGTGCGCGTCGGCGCCGCTGACGCCCACCGCTCTGAGGCCGGCGCGGCACGCACCGGTTACAAGCGAGGTGGACAGTTCACCGCGCAGGACCCACCGGACGATGTCCAAGTCTACGTCCTGCGTGACGCGCCGGCCTTGTACCATGCGTGGCTCGTGCCCCAACCGTCGGGCCATATCTGTGGACTGCGGACCGCCTCCGTGCACGATTACAACGGGCTGCGCGACGGCGCGCTCGGCGACACCAGCCCAGAACGTCGAGAGGCCATCGCGGAGCAGCGCCCCTCCGATCTTGATCACGACGGGCTTCATGGCAGCTTCCCCCAGATCATTTCCAGGATGGCCTTTTGGGCATGCAACCGGTGTTCGGCCTGGTCCAGATGCAGCGTTGCGCGTCCGTCCAGTACGGCGTCTTCCACGACCACGCCGCGGCGGACCGGCAGGCAGTGCATGAACCGGCCATCCCGGGTGGTGGACATGCGTTTCTGCGTCATGGTCCAGTCGGCGTGCGAGGCGCGGGCGGCGGCTTCGGCGGCGGCGTCATGGTAGCGTCCCACGCCGCCCCAGGCCTTGACATAGACGATGTCGGCCCCTTCTACGGAACCGTCTTGGTCGGCGCTTTCGGTGACCGAACCGCCGGAACCAGCAGCCAATCCACGTGCGCGTTCCATCACAACCGGGTCCAGTCCAAAACCATCGGGGCGCGCCACGGTCACATCCATGCCCAGCCGGGCTGCCATGTAGAGCGCCGAATTCGGTACGGCCATGGGCAGGGGCTTCGGATGCGGCGCCCAGGAAAGAACGAACCTCTTGCGACGGGCATCGCCCAGATGCCGGCGGATGACCGCCGCATCGGCAAGTCCCTGACACGGATGGTGGTATGCGGACTCGAGATTCAGGACAGGTACCGACGACGCTGCTGCGAACGTGTGCAGCCGGGCTTCGGTCCGATCGGCTTCGAAATCGGTGCCGGAGGCGAACAGGCGCACCCCTACGGCATCGGCATAGCGGCTCAGAACGGCCACCGCCTCACGGATGTGTTCCGCTTCGCCGCCATCCATCTTCCCTTCTCCCCACGCGAAGCCCCACGTCCCCTGCCCCGGCACAACGGTCACGGAGCCGGCGCCGAGCTGTCGCGCCGCCATTTCCATGGAGACGCGGGTTCGGAGGGAATCATTGAAGAAGACCAACGCGATTTCCTTTGCGGCAGCAGAACCTGTGGCGGCCGAGCCGGCGCGCCGCCCGAGACCGCGATTGGCCGCGTGGGCCGCAGTGCGGTCCAGGCAGGCTTCCCAGAGGTCATCGGAAACGGAGGGCCAATCGAGCAGGTGCATGGGCTCAGGCGCCGGAGCGCAGCATGTGATCAGTTCTTGTCGGCGGCGAGGATGGGCTCAACGACGTTCCGGAAGGCCTGGATGAAGAAGTCGACTTCCTCGTCCGTGGCCGTGAGTGGCGGCATGAGCCGCATCACATTCGGATCCAGGGAGCCGCCGGCAATCACACCTTCCTTGCGCAATCCGGCCAGGATGGGAGCGACGGGGCGTGAGGCTTCCAGGCCAATCAGGCAGCCCATTCCGCGCAGCGTTCCGCCGTATTCACGAATGCCGTCGAAAATGCGGTCGTGGATGGCCGTGGCGCGCTCCATGAGATTGTCTTCGAGCAGGGCATCCATGGTGGCTTCCATGGCAGCCATCGGGAGCATGCCGCCGCCGAACGTGGTGCCCTGATCGCCGAAATGGACCGACGATGCCACCGTCTCGTTTACCAGCACGGCACCAACCGGCACACCCGATCCAAGGCTCTTGGCCAGGGTAATCATGTCGGGACGCATGCCAAAATGGTCGGAAATGGAGAACGTGCCGGTCCGGCCCACGCCCGTCTGTACCTCGTCGAACACCAGCATGGTGCCGTACTGGTCGCACAGCTCGCGGACGCGGCGGAAATATGAGGCAGGAGCCGTCGTCACGCCCGCCATGGACTGGATGGGCTCGATGATGAACGCTGCCACGCCATCGGGGTGCTTGAGGGCTTCTTCCAGGGCATCGGCATCGCCGAAGGGCGCGAAAACAGTATCGGGAAACACCTTTTCGTAGCCTGCGCGGTATTTGGCGAACGACGTGGCAGCGAGCGAACCCATGGTCCGGCCGTGGAAATCACCATCCGCGGCAACCACGCGGCCACGGCCCGTGGCCTTCCGGGCCAGTTTCAGGGCCGTTTCATTGGCTTCCGTGCCCGTGGAGCAGAAAAACACCTGCGTCATCTCCGGCGGAGCGAGGCGCATGAGCTTTTCGGTGGCATGGGCGCGTGCCGGCGAGTAAACCAGGTTCGAGTAGAACATGATTTTCTTGCTCTGCTCTGCAATCGCAGCCACGACGCGGGGATGAGCGTGTCCCAGCAAGGCGACACAATGCCCACCATAGAAGTCGAGGTAGCGCGTACCATCGACATCCCACAGCCAGGACCCTTCGGCGCGGTCCACCACGATGGGCAGCTTGTTGTAAGTCGGTATCTGCAGCCGGTCTTCCAGCTGCATGAGTTCGTCGCGTGTCAGCGTCTCGTTGGTCATGGGAGTAGACCCGCCTCTGCGGGCAGGCCGAGGGCCAGGTTGAGATTCTGTACGGCCTGCGAGGCCGCACCCTTCATGAGATTGTCGATGGCGAAACCGACCACCAGATGCCGGTCCTGGACCATCCATCCGATGTCGGCAAATGGTGTGTTTACCACGTGCAGCATTTCCGGCAGACTCCCTTCCGACAGGCGGATAAGCGGGGCGTCGCCATAGGCCCGGTTGTACCAGGATGCTACATCGTGGGCCGTCACACCTTCCGGTAAGATGGCCTGCGCCGTACCCCAGATGCCGCGCGTCCACGGACCGGAGACCGGTACGAACGCAAAGTCGAATCCAATCGGAAACAGCTGGCTGATTTCGGCGGCATGTTGGTGCTCCAACACTTTGTACGCCTTCACGTTACCGTCCCGGTCGGGAAAGTGCGTACCGGGCTTCGGTGTGGCGCCAGAGCCCGATGCGCCCGTGAGTGCCGTGACCGCCACCGGCACGTTGGCCATGTGCTGTGACAGAGGCCACAGCGCAAGAGCCTGCGCCGTCGCAAAACATCCCGGATTGGCAATGAGCCGCGCATCGGAAGGCAGGTCACCGGTGATTTCGGGAAGCGAGTACACCGCGTCCGACAGCAGGTCTGGCCGCGTGTGCTTGGCCCCGATCCATCGTTCGTACGATGCCACGTCGGGGTAACGGAAGTCCGCGCTCAGGTCCACGATGACGCCCGTGAACCCCGCATCCCTGGCCGCACCCACCGCCGAGGCGCTCTGACCGTGGCCGGCCGTTACCAAAATGGCATCGGCGTCCAAGGCATCCTCCAGATCCTCGCTGAACAGGAGCGATGTCACGCCGCGCAGACCCGGGTGGGATACCCACAGAGGCTGTCCTGCAAACGTGGAACTTGTCACGCACGCCAGCTCCAGGTCGGGATGCCGCAGCACCAGCGAGATGACCTCGCGGCCTACGTATCCCGCGCCATGAAGCACAGCCACGCGGTATGGACTAACCGATCTGGGATTCATTGGACAGCTCCATGAGGCCTTTTTTCTTCTGGAGTTTGGCGGCCACCACGGCGCCCATACGGCCCGGCTCTTCGCGCGCGTTGATGGCGGCAAGACCCATGACCTGGCGGATGTATTGCTGCCCCACGCCGTTGTCCGTCACCGGACCGGTGATGCACGTGATTTCGGCGTGGTAGCGTTCCTTGAACAACTGCTGGGCTGCCCATACGCCGGCCAGATCCACAGCCGCCACGATATGGGCCGCGCAGAAGGCCTGCAATTCCTTGTCCTGCAACAGCTCATCGACGCCGTAGTAGCCCACGATCCCGTCGCCCAGCTCAATCACGATGACGTCGGGCTCTTCCTTGGAGAGCTCCTTGATGATGCCTTTCACGTACGATGACATGGCCTTCGACGTGGACGAGACGAGTCCAACATCCGTAAAGGACATGACCTTCACCGCGCCGTGCTTCTTGATGGTATTGATGTCGCGCATGAGCGCCACACCGGTAGCCTTCGCGGCGCATACCTTCAGACCATGACCCGTCAGGCGCTGGACCAGTTCACAGGCGGCCCACGTCTTTCCGGTGTTCATGGCTGTTCCGGAAATGAACACGAGCGGCACCGACTGCTCCAGCCGGTCGACGGGCGCAATGGCGAAGTCCTGGATGCGGGCATGGACCAGCCGGCCATCGACCGTGATCATGGCCGCGCCAAGCACCTTCACCTTCAGAGCCGGGCCCAGATCCGGGTGGTCCGACGTGCACATACCAATGACACCGCCAATATTGAGCACATGCAGTGTTTCACCGGGGTGGGCCGTCCGCGGAACCGTCCCGCTGTAGCCCTTCAGAGCTTTGCGCTCGCCAAGCGTGCCGACGAGTATGTCACCCTGTGCAATAGTGCGAAACTCCCCGTCCTCACATTCGACCTGATTGTACTGTGGCTTCGACTCCAGCGCCTCCACAACAATGCAGTACCCCTCCTGAGCCACCACATAGTCGGATACATCCACATCATGGGTAATGCCCGTAATGGCAGATGTCGAGGTCACGTACGTTGCGCGCACTTTTCTGGTGTTGGAAATCATTTGGGTGCCTCGTTCTTCTTGTTGGCCGGGGACAACAGCGACTGCACACCCAGGATGCGGGCAAAACCGCGGGCATCACGGCCATCCCACAGGGCGTTCGTCTCACCGTAGGTCGCTACGCTGGTATCAAACATGGAAAACTCGCTCTCCACGCCCTGCACGGACGCGTGTCCCTTGAACAATTCAATTGTAACAATGCCGGTTACATATTCCTGGGAGGCGTCGAAGAACGCCTCGATGTCCCGGAGCACCGGATCGAAATACTGCGCTTCGTGGACCATCATACCGTAGAAGTCGGCGAGTTGGTCCTTGTGGTACCGTTGCCAGCGCGTGAGGACCACCTTTTCGAGCTCACGGTGGGCCGGAATGAGGATGGCCGCTGCCGGTGCCTCGAACGCCACCCGCCCCTTGATACCCAGGATGGTATCGCCCACATGGATGGCGCGGCCCACGCCGTGGGCCGCACCCATGTCGTTCAGAGCTTCGATGAGGTCGATGGGTGCCAGCGGCGCACCCTCCAGTTCCACCGGGACGCCTTTTTCGAACGTTACGGACACGACCTGCGCCTCGTCCGGCGCATCGGCCGGATTCACCGTGGTCGGATAGGCATCGGCCGGAAGCGGATCCTTGGTACCCAGTGTCTCGCGGCCGCCAATGGTCGTGCCCCACATTCCCGTGTTGATGGAATACGTGGTGGTCGATGCATTCACCTCGAATCCGCGTGCCTTCAGGAAGGCCGTCGTATCGGCGCGCGACAGGTTTCCGTCTCGGATGGGCGTGATGATCTTGAAGTCGCGCGCCAACACATTCAGAGCCACATCGAACCGGATTTGGTCGTTGCCGGCCCCCGTTGAGCCGTGCGCCACATGCGTGGCTCCTTTTTCCTGTGCCACACGCACCACGTGGCGCGCCTGCACGACGCGGTCCGGGCCCACACACAGCGGATAGACATCGCCCCGCAGCACGTTACCCTTGATCAAGTACTGGATCTGGGTATCGAACAGATCGGCCCGTGCATCGACCAGAACATGCTCCGTCGCACCCAATTCCATGGCTCGTCGTTCGATGGCCGTTCGCTCCTTCGCGGACAAGCCCCCGGTATCGACGGTCACGGTAATGATGGGCAGATCGTACTCCTCCTTCAGGAAGGGCACGCAGAAGGATGTATCGAGTCCGCCGCTGAATGCTACTACAATGGACATGGCAGGTAGGTTGAGGTCGTGATAAAAAAAAACGCCAATCCGGAGGCCGGATCAGCGTTGCACGTTGGTCGTCAGCGTCAATCAGCTGAACTCCATACAGGCACGCACTGCCGCCCCCAGCAAAAAGCTGGCTCGGACCCGACGTGTACGTCGGCGTTCGTTTGTGCCGTATGGACCTGAAATCAACATGAGTGCAAAAGTAGGGACCTCACCCGTAGTCTTCAAGGTCCGGGACATCCTTCCACAATCGTTCATGAAAAGTGGCGTAGTTTCAAGCTGGCCGAACGCCCTTCCGCTCCCCAGGTCCCTACACCCCCTCCATGCCGCGACTGCTCGCGTCCATAGCGATCCTTTGCGCCCTGTTTCCGCTTGGCAGCGCAGCGCAGATCCAACAGCTTCCCCGGTACAATGTGACATTGTTCGATGGGCGACATGGGTTGCCGGGAAACCAGATCTATTCCATTGACCAATCTCCCGATGGTTACCTCTGGGTGGCCACCAACAATGGTCTTGCCCGGTTCGATGGATATGCGTTCGAAGATCTCACACAACGCATCCAACCGCCCCTCAACTCCCCGCTGTTCGTGGGACTGAGCGCGGTCAACGCCGATTCCGTGACCGCGGTCGCCCGTGGAGGAAGTGCCGATGGCTCGGATATCCTGTTCGTCCGGGGCGACAGTCTGGTCCGGCACCACAGCCTCGATGACGGCGTCATGACCCTGAATAAATTTACCCGTGACGGGGTGGGTCGCCTTTGGGGCGTCCCGGCGAGCGACGAGAGCCTGTACCGTTTCGACACGCACAACGGCGTACCCCAACGCATCCCGATGGACGAAGGGTTGTCCATTTTCATGTTCAGGGTAGACCGGTCCGGCCAGGCGTGGATGTCGGCCGGCAAAGCCACCGCGCGCGTACCCGGGGTATGTGCCAACACGGGGGCGTCCTCCTGGATGATCTACAAACTCGAAGAATCCGGCCCAAAACCCGCATTGCCCAATGCGGAGGAGTACATCATGTACGACGCCGGGACGGGATCCGTGGTGGCCATGGAGCGGCAGGGCACGCGACTCATCCTCCGATCCATGGACGGTCGTGTCGTTGCCAACTTTGATGTCCCAGCGACCTCGTGCCCACAAGTGCTGACCGCCGAGAAGGCACTGTGGGTCCGGGAAGGTTCGCGACTCGTCAAGTATCTGGAAAATGATTCCGTGGTGAAGGACGTGTTGGACCTTGATCTTCGGTCCGGCTCTGGGACCCCGATGTTCGTGGACAGTGAAGGCACGTTGTGGGTGGGCACGTACACGCAAGGCCTCTTCCGCATCCGGAAGAATGCGGTCCGGGTCATAACCACGACGCCGATTGCAGACGATGCCGTGACCCTGTTGGCTCCCGGCGCAAACGGGTCGGTCCTGTTGATCGACGTGAAAAAACGGGTATTCCGGGCAGCCGACACGCTTCGCCCCGAGGTCGTAGAATCCGTTCCATTCCTGAGTGGAGAATCCATCTATGAGCGAAGCCGGACGGAACGCCTCCTCGCGGAGCGTGTCCCCTTGCAGGACGGCTCCGTACACATTTCGATTATCCGACATCGTCCGGATGAGGCGCCTCGAAGGGTGGCTGGGTATTTCAGCCAATCCAAAGTTGGCGGCTATTTCAAGGCAGTCGGAGGGTCGTCGGACGACACTTTGTTCTGGACGTCGGACGACGTTGTGCTCCTCCGGGATGCGTTCGGCGACGCACCGTCAATCCAAACGCTCACCGAGGATAAATTCGGCATCCGGGATGTGCTCCTGCAGCCGGACGGGGTGCTCTGGGCCGCGACGGAATCGGGACTTTTCCGGGTGGACGGCACGTCCGAAACCCGCTTCACCCGGGACACCGGCGCGCCGTCCAGCCACTTCCGCAGCCTCCACGTGGACAGCCGGGGCACACTGTGGACAGGCACCTACGGGCAGGGGCTGCTGCGCTTCGATGGCCAAGGGTTCCAGGCGATTACCGAAGCCGACGGGCTGTTCGAAAATGCCATTTCCGCCATACTGGAGGACGACCATGGCAACCTCTGGATGAACGGCAACAAGGGCATCCAGCGCGTGGCCCTGGCTGACCTGCAGGCTTTTTTCGAGGGAACGGCGCCAACCGTCTCCGTGACGTCCTTCGGCGCTGAGTCCGGTCTGGTGAATCCTGAATCAACGGGGTCACGGGCCGTGGAAGCCAGCGACGGCACCCTCTGGTTTCCCACGTTTTTCGGCGCGGCGGTCGTGGATCCAGACGAGCCGCTCCTGACGCCCCCGGTCGCCCGTCCACCCCTGATCAAGGCGGTCATGGTGGATGGGGTGAACATCCTGCAACGGGACGGCCACGCCCGCGTGCGGCCGGACGAACAACGCTTTACGGTCACGTATTCCGGAATGAGCCAGCGCAACCCGGAGCGCCAACGCTACCGGTATCGGCTCGACGGATTCGACCCCGACTGGGTGGACGCCGGAGACCGACGCGAAGCCACCTATACCAACGTCCCCCCGGGAGACTATGTGTACCGACTGCAGCGTGGGTCGGGAGCGGGAGATTGGTCGGATGATGAGGCCTTGGCCGTCCTTGCAGTGGCGCCCGAGTTTTTTGAAACATGGTGGTTCTGGTCGTTCATGGTGCTCACCGGCGGCCTGCTGTTGTTCGCCGCATACCGGATGCGTACACAGCATCTTCGAGCACGTGAGGTAGACCTGAACCGGATTGTGAGGGAGCGGACCAATGACCTGAAGCGTGAGAAAGAAATCGTTGCCGACCAGGCGGCAGCACTCCGCAGCCTGGACGAGGCAAAATCCCGCCTGTTCGCCAACATCTCCCATGAATTCCGTACGCCGCTCACCCTCATCCTGGGTCCCCTCGAAGACCTGCGGGCCGGCATGCACGGTGGACTGACCGAGGGGGCGCACAGGCAAATCCAGGCTGCCGTCCGCAACGGGCAGCGCCTCCTCACGTTGATAAACCAGCTGTTGGACGTTTCGCGCATGGAAACGGACCAGTTCCGCCTGGAGGCCCGTCCCGTGGACCTGGGTTGGTTCACCGGGCACATCTGTGCGGCCTTTCGGGTGCAGGCCGAACGCAATGGCCATCCGTACCGTGTGAGCGTGCCCGAGGAAGCTGTGACGGTCTACATCGATCCGGAGCATTTCCAAAAGGTGTTGACGAACCTGTTGGGCAACGCCTTCAAATTCACGCCGTCCGGTAAGGCCATTTCAGTGCAGGTCCGGTCGGACGGCAATGGAGCCATTCTCGAAGTCTCCGATGAAGGCACCGGGATGGAGCCGGCCGACGCCGCACGCGCCTTCGATCGATTCTATCAGGCCGACAACAGCTCGACGCGTCGCCGTGAGGGTACCGGCATTGGCCTCGCCCTCGTGAAGAGCCTCGTCGACCACCACGGAGGCACGGTTTCGTTGGCCAGTTCGCCCGGCGCAGGATCCACGTTCACCATCCGGCTGCCGTTCGGGCACGCTCACCTGGCACCCGATGAAGTATTGGATGAAGAGGATGATGCGGCGCCCGCCTTCACCTTGCTCCCTATGGTAGATGACGTCATTTCCGAGCCGGACGATGCGCTGGGCCTGCTTCAAACACCCTTGGCGGCCGATGCGGATATCAACACAACGGTCCTGGTCGTGGATGACCACGCCGACGTCCGCGCTTACATCCGTACCCACTTGGCACCCCGGTACCGGGTTCTTGAAGCATCCAATGGGCAGGAGGCCCTGGATAGGGTCCATGAGGCGCTGCCGGACCTCGTCATCAGCGATGTCATGATGCCGGACATGGACGGATTCGAACTGTGTGACGCCATCAAACAGGATCCGGACGTCGACTTCATTCCCGTTCTCCTTCTGACGGCCCGGGCTTCCCACGACAGCCGGCTGGAGGGCCTTGGAACGGGTGCCGACGATTACCTGACCAAACCCTTCGACATGCGGGAGCTGCTCATTCGAGTGGAAAACATCCTCGTGGGCCGTCAGCGGTTGAAGCGGCATTACGCGGCGGCGGCTTCCGAGCCGCGTCCGCGGGCATCGGATCCGGACGTCGAGCGTGCACTGGGCATCATCGAGGAGCGTCTGTCCGAGGATGACTTCTCTGTCCAGGCGCTGGCCGAAGCCGTCGGCATGGGGCGAACGACCCTGTTTCGCCGCTTCAAGGAAGCATTGGACCAGACGCCCATGGACTACCTCTGGGAACGGCGCCTGTCCCGGGCACACGAACTGCTCTCGACGGGCTCCGGAACAGTCAGCGAAGTAGCCTATGGGGTCGGCTTCAAGAGCGTGGCCCATTTCTCGACCCGGTTCCGGGACACGTACGGCATGCCCCCTTCGGCAGTCCACTCCGAGGCCACGCAGTAGTCCCGTATCAGGTAGTGGATTGATGCGTTTCTGTCCCTTCTGAACGCAGGGACAACACTTCGGAACGCAGGGAAAAGCGCGAGGAAACGGCCCTGTCGTTGATTGGCGACGTCATTCAACCAGACGACGCGCCATGGCCCTTGCTGAACCCATCATCCTTGTTGTGGACGACGATGCCGACCTGCGGGCCTACGTCCGCCAGTGTCTCTCGGCGTTCCGATACCGGTCCATCGAGGCCGCGGATGGCGCGGAGGCACTGGACGTGCTCACCTCGATTCCGACCCGCCGGATTGCCCTTGTGGTCGCTGACGTCAACATGCCTCGCATGGACGGTCGCGCTCTCAAGGCCGCCATGGCGGCGGACAGCCGACTCGCGCACATCCCCGTCTTGCTGATGACAGGCGATGCCGTCCGGTCCAGGGATGGGCCGGTTCTGCGCAAACCCTTCAATGCCCGTGTCCTGGCATCGGCAACCAGTCCCTTGGTGGGACGATGACGAATCCCTGAACAACCCCTTTCCAAAGAAATGACTGCTACATCTACCACACTCCTGCGCTTGCTGACCTTCTTGATGGTCATCGGCGTTTCTCTTTCCGTTTCCCAGTCCTCCCAGGCCCAGACCTGGCTGAACAATTGCAACATATCCGATCCGTATGATGGCGAGCCCGTCGTGGCCACAAGCCAGGCATTCCTTGACGGGTGGTCGTGCGGGAGCGCAGTCCGTTATCTCGAGGTCTCCGGCCCGGACATCACCTCGCTGGCCGGGTTGTCCGGACTGTCGCAGGTTGAAAACCTGACCATTACCGGAACGTCCCTTACCAGCCTGGATGGTCTACAGGGCCTTTCCGGAACGGACGCGTGGTTGATCGTTACCGACAACCCGCTCTTGGCCAGCCTCTCTGGCCTTGAAAACATGGCGCGGGTTGGATCCGATCTCATCATCGCGCGGAATGCCGTGTTGCCTTCGCTGGACGGTCTTGAGGGCCTCACCATGGTCGGCGGCGGCAATTTCTTTGCCATTGAAGACAACGCATCGCTCGAATCCTGCTCCTGTGGCCTGAAGGGCCTCATTGCCGGTGATCCTCCGGCCTTCGCGGGAGTTTCTACGGCGAACTTCATTGTCACGGGCAATGCGCCCGCCGGACAGTGCCAGTCGGCCCAGCAGATCCTGGACAACCCGTGCCCGGTGCCGCCACAGCCCAGTGTGGATATTTACCGGTATGATGTCCGGACCGGAGACGTGGCTCGCGTCACATTCGATATGACCACGAACGAATACAGCCCGTCCCTCTCCCCGGATGGCAATACCATGGCATACCACCTTGTTGGCGACGACGGCATCAACAATGTGTACCTCATGGACCTGACCACAGGAGTCAGCACGCCGTTGGCCGGTGGCGAAGGGGGAAGTCATGCTGAGTTCTCCAACAACGGCAAGCAGATTGCATTCGATCGTTCCCGTGTCGGCGATTTTTCGGTGTACGTGGTTCCGGCCAATGGTGGCACACCTGCACTCGTCCGGGAGAATGCCTTCCAGCCGTCGTGGAACAACAATTCCAAACGCCTGGCCTTCACGGATCGCACGGACCTCTCGCTCCGCACCATTGACGTAAAAAGCAAGGATGAAACCACGGTTGCCGCTCGGGGATTCGAGCCGTCCTGGTCACCGAACGGGAAATCAATTGCCTTCTCTGTCGATTTCAAGATCCATACGGTTGCCGTGAAGCAGAACGGAGAACCCAAAGGGTCGCCTGTGAATCTGGGTGGCGACTTCGGATTCGGAAGCGCCAACCCGAGCTGGTCCAACAATGGCAAGGACATCGTGTACTCCGCCTTCCGGGAGGGTGCCAATTCGGACCGTGACCTGTTTTCAGTCTCCGCCTCCGGAGGCGATCGTGTTGCTGTAACGGGCGTTGTGGGCTCGAACGACGGAACCCCCGCGTACAGCAACAACGGTCGGTACATCTACTACAGCGCACTCACGCAGCCTTCGCTGGGCAAGGGTGCAGCGGCTGCGTTCGCCGTTGCCGAGGGTGTCCAGCCCGAACAGATTGCGCTGGACCAGAACTATCCGAACCCGTTCAATCCCAGCACGGCCATCGGATTCTCCCTGCCGGCCGATACGCACGTACGTCTGACGATCTACGACGTGATGGGTCGTGAAGTCAGCCGTCTGGTGGACGGTCCCATGCAGGCCGGTGCCCACCGTGTCACGTGGAACGCTGCATCGGGTCTTTCCTCTGGTACGTACCTGTACCGCCTGCAGGCAGGTGCCGTTGTCCAGACCCGCGTGATGTCGCTCATCAAGTAGGCCTGAACCGACATACGTCACTGAGCAACAGCCCCCGGCCGCTCGCGCGGCCGGGGGCTGTTCTTATTGCCGGAAAACGGTTCAGGGGTCCAATTCCGGTACGTCTTTCCACAATCGTTCATGGAAGGTGCGGGCGCGCTGCAGGGCGCGGACACCGCGTGGAGTCACCCGGTAGTACACACGTGGTCGCCCACCGCGCCGGCCGGGATTCGGGGCGCTCCGCTTCCGGACATAACCTCGTTCGGCCAGGTTGTCCAATGACACCCACAGACTGCCAACCGTCACCTTCTTGCCCGCCCGTGTCTGCAGCTCCGACCGGATGGTCGTGCTGTAGGCGTCTTCGCCCAGCACGACAATGCTGATCATGAGCATTTCGTCGGCGCGTGATAGTGTCTTTGTGGGAGGCATGGCGAAAAAGATACGCGGATGGATGCCTGTAGTCCAGAGGCTCTACTTGGCAGCTACCCATTGGTCCACGGCGTGGGCCAACATTGGCAGGCTGACGGCACCGTCCGCGAGGACGGTGTCATGGAAACCCTTGATGTCGAACCTGTCGCCGAGACGTTCACGCGCATCGGCACGAAGCCGCTGGATTTCCAGGCTGCCGGTCATGTAAGCCGTCGCCTGGCCGGGTGTCGCCAGGTAGCGGTCAACTTCCGATTCCACTGCGTTGCGGCTCTCGGCCGTATTTGCCAACATATAGTCGATGGCCTGCTCGCGGGTCCATCCCAGGACGTGCATGCCTGGATCCACAACGAGGCGGGCAGCCCGCAGCGCCTGGTTGGAGAGCATGCCCATCCGGTCCTTCTCCTCGGAATAGAGTCCCATTTCATCGGCCAGGAGTTCCGTGTACAGGCCCCAGCCTTCGGCCATGGCCGCGACGTAGACGTAGCGAAGCACGGGGTGTACGTCACCGCCCTGCAGCGCCACGCTCATCTGAAGGTGATGCCCGGGATACGACTCGTGGAAGGCCGTGGCTTCCAAGCCCACCTTGCTGATGGTTTCCGGCATGTACGTACCCAGTTCATACGTGCCCGGGCGCGATCCGTCGATGGCACCGGCTGAGTAATACCCACCGCCCGATGCCTTCTGGTAGGCCGGAAACGGCTGTACCACCAGTTTGGTGTCCGGGACATACCCGAACCAGTCGTGAACGGCCACACCGGCACGATCCACGGCCGCACGTGCATAGGCCAGGATCTCGTCTTCGGAGCGGAACGTGTACGCAGGATCGGTCCGGAACTGCTGCAGGAGCGCCGGCACATCGTCCGTACCGAATGATGCCCGGGCAATCGTGGCCATCTCGGCCTGGATCTTCTCCATCTCGCGGAGCCCGTTCGCGTGGATCTCCTCAGGGGTCAGCTCCAACGACGTGTGGTAGCGTACCGAAGCCGCGTAGCACGCCGCACCATCAGGATTCTGCCCGACGCCCACCGCCTCGCGCCCCGCGTATGTGTTCGTCAGGAAATACACGTACCGCGATATTGCCGTATTGATTTCGTCGGCTACCACTGTGCGGACCGCCTCGCGGAATGCTTCGTCATCGGTCCGGGTGGCAGGCGAATAGAATGGAGAATCTTCCGGTGCGGCATCGGTCATGGCGGTGGCTTGCAAGACGACTGCGTTCACGTTGCTCTGCGGAGCCAGATACCCTTCATGCATCCCCGTCTTGAGATTCGTCATCTCACGTTCGATGTAGGCCGGCACATCACGCAGACGTGACAGGGCCTGCTCCCGCTCCGTTGCGGTAGCGACGGGCTGCACGGCAAACGTCGACGACAACATGGCCAGCCAGCCGTTCGATGTCGGGCTCACTTTCCAGAGTTCGGTGCGACATACGCGCGTCCCGATCTGCGCTTCCAAGCGGTCGCGGGTAAAGGCATACGGAATGGCCGCAGCCGTCGCCTCGAGAACTTCGGCATCCAGACTGTCAAGCGTGGTCATCCAACCATCCAACTTCGCGTTCCAGGCCGCAATGCCGTCCTCACTCCGATCGCCCAGCTTGTCCATGGGCGTGTCGGGGTAGGCAATTTCGAACGCTTCCTCCGGAAACTGCTGGTAGTACCCATCCACGAATTCCTGGGCGACGCGCACCGCAGTGGCGGCTTGCTCATCCGGGGTGGCGGCTGGCGTACAGGCCGAAACAGAGATCAACAGAAGGGCCAGCGGAATAACACGGTTGGATTTCATCGCAGCATACTCATAAGTAAAAAGAACATGATACGGCCCGAGTCGCCCGATCGCGCATCCTTACTCGATGGCCCTCTCCGTGGCGTAGTCGGTGTTTTGAGCGTGCAATGCCGTCACTCCTGTGATGCCGATCATCACGACGACACAAGCGATGCGATACATAATGTTCATGTCGTTGAATTCAGTGTGGTCAATCCCCAAGTTGGATCGACTCCGATACACCCAACAAGGCGAATTACGAAACCTTTCTTATCGCTATACGTGAAAGACTTATCGTTTATCAATAATCCGCACCCCTTATGCTGTACCTCCTTGATCGCGTTCTCCGTCTGTTCTGGTTCCTTATTCTGGGCCTGTCCATACTGGCCGTCGTGATCATGGGTGTGGCACTCGTGGCCGCTGACGGGCCGGTCGATGCATCGTTCCTTACATCGCCCGTATCTGTCGAGGCGTATCAGGCGGCTACGGGTGCATCGGACATCGTGCTGGAGAATGGTGACCGGGTCGGAATCGACACGGTGTCCTTCTCGTCCGGTGATCCCGCCCTGGTCTGGCCGATGGTCCTTGTGATGGTGCTTGGCATTGCCCTGTTTTTGTACGGCTTCCACATACTGCGCCACATCGTCGCCGATGCCGCTGCCGATGCGCCCTTCACGCCCGAAAACGTTTCCCGACTCCGCCACCTTGCATTCGTCGCTCTCGGACTGCTCCTTCTGGAATCAGCGGCCCCTCTTCTGGCGTCCACGTTGGCCGCCATCGGTCTGCGCGGAGAGGCCTTCCACGCCGAGTTCAGCCTCGGCGCCGAGCCTGCGTCCCTTGTTATCGTGCTCGTCCTGTTCGCCTTGGCTGAAGTGTTCTCGCGCGGAGTGGAGCTGCAGCAGGAAAACGACCTGACGGTATGATCACCATCCACCTGGACCTACTGCTTGTAGAGCGCAAAATGACCCTGACCGAGCTTTCGGAAAAGGTTGGCGTCACGCTTCAGAATCTGTCAGTCCTTAAGACGGGTCGTGCCCGGGCCATCAGGTTTTCCACATTGGAAGCCATCTGCGAAGCCCTCGACTGCCAGCCCGGCGACATCCTCAAATGGGAGCCAACACCATGACCGAAGCCATACTTTCCGTACTCGTAAACATCGTCCTCCTCGTCGCATTGCCATTGGGAGTGTATGGCACCGTACAACGAATCCGGCATCAGCGGACATGGTCCGACATGCGCGAACGGACGGGACTTGTGCTCGGCAACCCGGTGTACATCGGGTACTGTGCCATGGCGGCCGTCGCAGTCGTCATAGCACTGCTCATCTGGCCACCGTCCGTCGCAAATGCGACGGCAGATGGCTCGGCGTTCGGAGAATTCACAGGGCTCGGACTCACGGGCAACGCCGTCATGCTGGCGCTGTTGTATGGCATCCTGAAAACGGGCTTCGCCGAGGAATTCCTGTTCAGGGGGATGATCACGGGTAGCCTGGCCAGGCGAATGTCCGAAACCTGGGCCAATGTGACCCAATCGGTGATTTTCCTGGCGCCGCACCTGTTCATTCTGGCCGTCGCACCCGACATGTGGCCCATTCTCCCGGTCGTCTTCGTCGGCGCGATGTTCACCGGATGGGTTCGCATCCGCAGCGGATCCATCGTTGGTCCGTGGCTCCTGCACGCGACAGCGAACGTGACCATGGCACTGAGCGTCGCCATACGTTCGGCTGGCTGAACCGTGCCTGTCAGACGTGCTGGTCGACCAGGATCGTATTTCCGTCGGGATCCTTGATCACGAAGTGGGCCGGCCCGGTCGTGGTCACATCTGCTTCTGTCACCAGGTCCACGCCGGCATCCCGCAACGTCTCCTGTAGTTGTCGGACGTCGGTGAACGAATCCAGCGTTTGCGCCATCTGGTCCCAACCGGGATTGAACGTCAGGATGTTCTCCTCGAACATCCCCTGGAACAGCCCGATAACGGTGGTCCCATTCCGCATGATGAGCCAGTTCTGCTCCATCTCTCCGGCAAACGCCGAGAAACCGAGTGTTTCGTAAAATGCTTTTGACGCCTGGATGTCCTTCACGGCCAGGCTGACTGAAAATCCACCGAGTTGCATGATGATCACTGTTCTGATTAAGGTGCGACCATTCTACGAACCCGAACGCGAACCGACTTGACGAATCTTGCGGACCATTCGGCATTGGAACGTGTGAATCACGCCATAGACCATGTGACAAGGCATCTGGACGCCCCGTTGCGCCTGGAAGATGTCGCCGACGTGGCCTGCGTGTCTCCGTACCACTTCCATCGGGTGTTCAAAGCGGTAACCGGGGAAACGCTGAACACATTCGTCAAACGCACCCGGCTGGAACGGGCCGTATTCCTGATGAGCCACGCCGACCCGCCGTCACTGACCGACGTGGCCATGGCCTGCGGGTTTTCCGGTGCATCCGACTTTTCCCGATCGTTCCGTCAGCATTTCGGTGTGCCCCCCAGCGTGTTCGATGCAAAGACCTGGCGGGAATCCGGTCGCGCCAAGTTGGAAAGGACGGTTGCCCCGACGCTCCTGCCACGCCTTCCTGCCGGCGACAACCCCGACGGATTCGAAGCCCGGATCCGATCGTTGCCAGAACGCCACGTAGCCTACATCCGCGTTCTGAAGCCTTTCGAGCACGGGAATGTACCGGCTGCGGCAGCCCGCATTGCTGAGTGGGCCACCGCCGAGGGCCTCTCTGGTGGCCAATGGCTCGGCTACATGTGGGAAGACCCGGACATCGTCCCGCTCGATAAATGCCGGTACGATATCGGCGTAGAGGTACCCAAAGGGACGCCTGTGCCGGGCGGGCTGGGATTGCAGGTTTTTCCAGCCATGAATGTGGCTGAAATCGTACTCGACGGTCCAATTGACCTCGAACAACGTGCCCTTGACTGGCTCTACGGCACGTGGCTGCCCGGCAGCCGGTATGTACCTGACCATCAGCCGTGTTTTGAAGCCTGGAACGGGCTTCCCTTCGCCGATGGGATGGAACGATTCAGACTGGCGGTTCAATTGCCGGTCGTGTGACGATCATTCGTCGTCATCCCAAGCCCATGTTGAGGGTGGATCATCGCCGTTGCGGGCCGCCCGTCGGGCGCGCTTCCTGCGCTTCGGCGTGCCCTCATGCTGCGCATCCACGCGTCGTACCTCCGGCGCCGGACGCACGACCTCCCGCGATTCGATATCCGGTTCATTGGAATTGTTGGGCATTGTGACCTTTCGCCTGGGAAGCGCATCTATCATATAGACAAACGAACAGCCGATCCGTGACATCGTCCGCATACATGGAACTCCTACGCCCGCATTATGATGCGGCGGCCCGGTATTGCCGGTTGCTGTGCGCACCGTACCCAGCCAGCACAGCGGAAGATGTATTCCAGCAGGCGGTCATCACCGGATTCCAGCACATCGGTTCACTCGGCGATCGAGCCCGCTTCCGGCCATGGTTCTTCCGCATTGTGCAACGGACATTCCTGATGGAGCGGCGTCGGCAGGCCGTACGGCGGGTGCTGCCACTATCCCATGCCGATACGGAGCCGTCCCTCGTGTACGACCCGTATGAGCGACTGGAATGGAAACAGTCCTTGCTGGGTGCCCTGGCCCGGCTCCCGGCAAAGTCCAGAACCACCCTCTTGCTGCATGAAGTGGCCGGTTTCACGTTGCAGGAAGTAGCCACGTTGCAGGGTGACCGAAGTCTTTCAGCCACGAAAATGCGCCTGAAACGGACGCGCGAGCGCATGCGGGAGCTTCTCTCGGATGACACGCCTCCTGGCAATTACACCAATGACACCGACCTGACCCATGAAACAATCCGGATCATCGAAGACCTCGGATCGGACACCTGACGATCCCTTGAAAGGATATTGGGATGCCGTCACGTCGGAATCCTATTTGTCGAACATGCGGGAGCTTCCCCGCCTGTTGGAGGCGGCAAAGCCATCCCTGACCCGCCCGCGTCCAGTGCCCGTCCGTCGCCTCGCGTGTGCGATCGGGATTGCCGTCATACTCGTCGGCACCGGCTTCATCCCCGTGCCGGTGTCCCAGACATCGGGCTACCTTCTTTCCGGGCAGTCCAACACCCTGACGACAGGCGAACTCATGGCCGCGCTGCAGGCGCTGCCTGTGCCCGAAACCCACAACCTGTCGGTTTCAAGCGATGCCTCGGGTACCGTATTTGCCTTGTTCATCGCCGACAGCCCTACAGAGGACGTGTCACCGGACGATTGGACGCGTCGGATCGAATCCAGCATTGGCCCGACAAGCCTGCGCATTCGCGCCATTGATGTGACAACCGACCGGCCGCTGGCTGTTGCGCTGATGGGGCGGCTGGGCTTGACCATTTCGGCGTCCGGAAGCACGCGTGATGAAATAGCAGCTCAGGTCGCGGCACAGCTGTCAGCTCTGGAGGGCAGCGAAGCCGAAGTAACGGAACGCGTGCTTCCGGACGGGCGACGCTCAACCAATATTACCATCCAACCCAACCAAGAATGAACGCTCTGCCCAAGCCAATGCATCGAACCATGCTCCTGTTGCTGGTCTCCATCCTGCTTTCCTGCACAACCTCCTCTGCCCAGGATGTCCTGCGCATTGACCCGATGACGCTGGTTGCCCTTCAGGAAGCGCGCAATGCCTCTGCTGAATTGGAGCTCTTTCCGGGATGGGATTTTGCCCGGGCTCCCGTGTTGTTGTATCGCCCGGGCGTACAGGATGTGCTTCTGAACCACCCGTCTCCACCAGACGGCTTCATACGCTACACCGGGCGCCATCCACTCGGAGATGAAGTATTCCACGTGCGTAACGATTCCACGCACTTCGACCTCGACGGACAGAATACCGCCGATGAGGTCGGTGGCGAACGAGTCCTCATAGTCGCGGATCCGGTCTCGACCATGCGCAGCCAGTTGCAGTCGCTTCCGTTCATGCCGGATGATGCCCGGGAGGAATGGCTGGCCAATTGGTCATTCCTTGGGTCACCGTATGACCTCATCACGACCATTCTGCATGAAGGCTTTCATGTATACCAGTACGAGCAGGCCGATAAATTCGCTGATGAAACCATCATCACACGGTATCCCCTTCTTGATCCCGTGAACAATGCCCTTCATGAAGTGGAAGGAGCCATTCTTCTGGCTGCCGCCCGCTCGGATGATGCAGCCTTCCAGCACGAGGCACTACGCCATTTCGCTGCGGTACGTATGACCCGGCATGCGCGGCTGTCACCGGACGTGGCCGACTACGAGATACGAAATGAATACGTCGAGGGACTGGCCAAGTACATTGAATACAGATTCTACAAAGACGGGCATGGGCTCACGGCCGCTCCCGAAATGTATCTGGACGAAGGATTTTCCGGATATGGCGACCGCCTCGCCGAGCGGATGGAAGAACAACACACCTTTTCCGAACGTCTGTTTTCAGGCGATATCGCTGTGAACAACGACCGGTTTGGCGCTGGAAACCTGCGATTCAAACTGTATCCGATGGGCGCATTGGAAGGACTGCTGCTCGACGCTGTGGCTCCGTCTTGGAAGTCGCGGATTTTCGAGCCGGGAGTGTACCAGTCAACGCTGTTGGTGGACGCCGCAGCATTGACGGATGTAGATCGCGCCCGATTGGTTCGAGAAGCGAAGGCCCAGTATGGCTACGACGAGGCGTACGCCCGGCGCCAGACATATGAGCGCGAAGGGCTGCTCGCCGCGGACGCCCAACTGAAGGCTATTCTCGAAACTGATGAGACGCTCGTCAGAATTTCCTACGGATCCCATTCGGACGACGCGCCCGGACTCAGCTTTACTCCATTTGGCGTTACGCGGCTCTCTGACACCCGCACCATTTACACGATGGTCCCTATCGGCGCCCGATTCTCCGACTCAGCACGACTACGGATGAATATTGCCACACCCGTCCTGGTCGACCAGGATCGGCAGGAGGTTGTGTTTGCCGTTCCAACGTCGATTGATGGCTTCACGGAAGGTGATGTGACGGGTGTGCATATCCAGGACTTTGATCTCACCGGGGACCCCATGAAGGTCGCCATTAACGGGAACGAGGTAACCATCGCTCTCCAGCGGAAGTGACCGGACGCGTGAGTTCGAGTGACGGAATCACAGCTACCAGATTGCCGCCAGGCGAGGAACAGGCAAAGAACTGAAATGAAAACCCGTGACGACTCGGTCCGTAGATGACAGTTTATTGGAACGTGCCGAAGGGTTCGAATTGATTTCCTACGTTGTCTCCCATGAAGAATCTCACTCCTGCCAGACTCCGCACGACTCTTCACGTCACATGTGCCCTGATTTGCGTCTTGGCCTCCGTCGATGACGTAAAAAGCCAGGACGCCAGCTGGCCGGACTCCCTGTTGGCAGCCGCGGCATTCTACCCCCTGGAAGTCGGCGCCGAATGGGTGTATTCGCATGCACTTGCCGGGATATCCAGGCCACCGCTCCCTTTGGAAACCCGGCGAGTCGTCGAAGCCCGACCGTTTCCCAATGGCCACGTCTATTTCAAGATCACGCACTCTGCCTTGAACCGGCCGGACTCCATTCGGTCATTCACATTTGAACGTGTCGATACGCTCACAGCCACCGTGCTCCGGCGAAATCCTCAGCTGAGTACGCCAGACTCCGTCGTCGACGACACGCTCTACTATTTACCCACGAGTCCCAGGGGCCGCAGTAACAATGCAGTCTCACCCCCTTATGTCAGTTGCCGCGATTTCAGCACGACTACGCTGTTTGACCAGGTATGGCCTTCGTGGAAATGTGGCGTGCGTTGGTCCCGAGGTCTGTCCTACGATTACAGGATGGCCTATGGCATAGGTGTGTATTACGAACACTTCACCTTCGAGTCCTTTGCCTGGGCGACGCTGGTATACTTCCGCCGGGAAGGCGCATCCGGAGGCACGCTTGTATCCGTTGGCCGGGAGCAGGAGCCTGTGAGCACCTCGCCGCAACCCGTGCGCATCTACCCGAACCCTGCCCAGCGCGGCACACCCGTCACCATTGATACCGACGGTGCACCGTACCGGGTTTTCGACATGCTTGGTAGGGAATGGCGCTCCGGCACCGACCTGCTCCCACCCGGCGTGTACGCGGTCATACTGGAAGACCAACCGGAGACGCAGGCTCTGTTCGTAGTGCAGTAACTGCAGGCCCGCCAACACTCAATTCTTCGCTGGCCGCGGGAACGGTGGAGGTTGGATGTCAATGGGTGGGTTCAGCTTCAGCAGACGAAGAGCTTCTTCAATCGCCGCATCCAGCTGAGGGTCGCGTCCTTCGGCCAGCGCCTTGGCACTGAGCTGCACTTCGATGTCGGGTGCCACGCCCTTGTTCTCGGCAATCCACTCATTGGCTACCGGGTCGAACACGGCGTTGTCCGGCGCCGTCATGGCGCCACCATCCACAAACGGGTAGTGGACCGATGATTTTACCAGGCCGCCCCACGTGCGCATGCCAATGACCGTTCCGGCATTCTGATGCTTGAATACCCACGGGAAGAAGTCGCCTCCCGAACCGGCCATCTCATTGATGAGCAGGACCTTTGGCCCCAGGATTCCGGCTGGCAGCGTGAACGGCTTGCCGTTCGGCACTTCGTTCGTAATTGCCGCACGGAGCGTTCGCGTCATGAGATCGACCATGTAGTCGTCCAGGTTGCCACCGCCGTTGAAGCGTTCATCGATCACCAATCCGTGGCGATCCTGTTGCGCGAATACATACCGGTCAAATGAGCTCACACCCGAGCCGCCCGTGTTCGGAATCCAGGCGTAGGCCAGTTGACCATCGGACTTTTCGTCCACGTATCGCCGATTGTCTTCCACCCAAGCGCGCTGGCGGAGGCCCGATTCACTGCGGATGGGCTCCACAGTGATTTTGCGCGCACCCTCCATGACCGGCCGGTCGTTCACCTTCAGCACAATCTGACGATTCGCGGTGCCGTCCAGAAGCCTGTATGGATTGTCGGATGCCGTGAGGTCCCGGTGGTCCACGGCCAGGATATAGTCTCCCTCGTGGACGTCGAGCCCAGCCCGGTCAAGCGGGCCCGACAGGCCCGGATTCCAGCTTTCAGATGTATAGATGCGGTCAATTCGCCAGTGACCCTTGTCTACCGATAAATCAGCGCCGAGCAGCCCCACGCGTACCGTATCAACAGCGGGGAACGCTCCCCCGAATACGAAACTGTGGCCCACGCTCATTTCGCCGTTCATCTGATCCAGGACGTAATTCAGGTCGGACCGGTGACGAACATGCGGCACCAGCGGCTCGTACCGCCGGCGGACCTCGTTCCAGTCGCGGCCGTGCATACCCGGATCGTAGAAAAAGTCGCGAGCATAGTGCCACGCCTCTTCGAATATCTGTGTCCATTCCTCGGCCGGGTCCAACCACATGCGGAGCTCCATGTCGAGCGTGCCGTCATCTCCACTCGGCTTGGCCGCTGTGCCCACAATGCGCCATGACCGACCGGCCCTGACCAACATCTTCTTGCCATCATTCGAAATGGCCGCCAAGGACGCGCCGCCCAAGAACGACTCCGATTCGCGCTTCTCGAGCGTGAACTTGCTGATGGATCCGCCACCCGACACAAACACGCTCCCGGCCGGACCAGCAGTCATGCCCGAGTACGATCCGGAGCCCATCGGCAGGGAAATCGTGCGGCGGTTCAGATTATCGGTGTCAATGCGGACACCGGCGGCTTCTTCCTCCTTCTTGTCGTCGTCCTTCTCGTCCTCGTCCTCATCGTTTTCCTCCTTGGCCACTTCCTCGTCGTCGCTTTCCGGCGGGAAGGGCGATGCACCATCCTCCTGCAGAACAATCACATACGCGTTCTGACTGGAACGCTCGCCGATGGAGCTGGTGTTGGCCCAGCCCGATGCCAGTCCCAGGTCCGTACTTGCCAGGAAATAGAGATGCTTGCCGTCACGATCGAATGCCGGAGCGAAAGAATCGGCCATGGGATCGGTCAGGGCGATCGGCGCACGGTCGTCTACGTTCCAAACTGTCACTCGCCGGAAGTTGTTGGGGCCGGTCTTCGCGTAGGCCAGCCACTTCGAGTCGTGCGACCAGGTCAAACCCATGTTTCCGCGGCGAATATTGGAGCCGCCGGCGTCGGCTGTGCTGATTCTTTTCGTGGCCAACTCCACGACGCGAATCCGCAGATCATCGTCCACGAACGCCAGGTATGCGCCGTCCGGGGACCAGACAGGCTCCCACGCCATGACCGATTCGCCCATCGAAATGGATTCGGGGTCGCCGGACCCGTCCGGGGCGCCGAGCATGAGTTTGTAGCCGTCGCCATCGTCCGAAAACCAGGCGATTTTCGTGCCGTCAGGTGACCACACCGGCGCGCGATCGGCCGCGCCTGCGGAGCGCGTCACATTCCGCACCGATCCCTTTTCGGCCGGAACGGTAAAGATCTCTCCGCGGGCTTCGAACACCGCCCGCGCGCCCGAAGGGGACAACGATGCGTTCGAGGCCCGATTGCCCACGAATTCCCATCCGGGCTCGGCCCATGGGAAGTCGCCGGTCACGTCAATATGCAGTCGCTTCGTCTGCCCTGTGGCCGGATCGAACTCGTGCAGGTAGCCGTCCCGCTCGAAGGCCAGCACGTCGGGGCCCGCCGATAGCCATTTCACGTCCGGCTCTGGAAGCGTCGACACCTGGGCCACCAGGCCCGACACCGGATCCCAGGAAAAAATATTTACCGGCCCCTCCCGATCGGACAGGAAGTACACCATGTCGCCGAGCCAAACGGGTTGCGTATCGACGGTGCCGTCGTGAGGAAGCCACGTCTCGTCGAGGGTCTTGGTATCCAACAGCACGAGTGGGGTGTTCTGCCCGCCCCGGTAATCCTGGAACTCCGATTCCCACCGTGCCAGCCGGTCCACCATGAGGCGTCGACCATCCCGGGCGAATGCCCCGTCAATTCCCATGGGGGCAGGCAGCACAGTAGACGGGCCTCCCTCTTTCGATACCGTCCACAACCGACTGGCGAACGGCGCTTCCCGTGAGGATGCATACAGGACATGGTCGCCATCAGGCGTCCAGCCAACGGTTGACGTCGCTGCCGGATACCATGTCAACCTCGTGGGTGTCCCCCCTTCCACCGGCATCACATAGACGGCATCCCGACCCGACCGGTTGGATGTAAACGCTATGGATTGCCCATCCGGCGAAAACTCCGGATGACTTTCCACGGCCGGTGTACTCGTAAGCCGTCGGGCTGTCTCCAGAGCCGTCGCATCATCGTTGCGATCCGCGATCCACAGATCGCCGCCATACGTGAAGACCACATGCTCAGCGCTGATGGTCGGCTCCCGCAGCAGGCGGGTTTCCTGAGCGTGTGCTGCTGCGGTCGTAGCCAGAACAGCGATGAGCAATAGAATGTGCGTGATGCCTCGACGTGCCATGATCCCGATCCGTTGTGGTCAATACAAGACACTCAGAATACAAAAAAGGATCGGCTTGTCATGCCCTACTCACACCGGAGCACATCGGCAGGATTGGTGCGCACAAGGCGTCGCGTTTGATGCGACAGCGACACCGCGGCAAGCACGGCAACCAACACGTTGGTCAGGATGAATGGCTGTATGCTCATCGGGATATCCATGGGTGAAAGGGAGAGCGCTGCGCTGAGCATCAACCAGCAGACCGGTGTGGCAATGCATGTCGCCGTCAGCAGCATGAACAGGAAGCTGCGGTTGACAAGAAATACAACATTCAACGGTGACGCTCCCATGGTCTTGCGTATGCCGACCTCCCTCATTCTGCGGGCTGCGCGCTGCGACGCCATCCCGAACAGTCCCATGCAGGAAATGAGCAGGGCGAAGATCCCCAAAAAGCGTGTCACCTGCACGGTCAGACGAAGAATGAGGTCGTATTCCCTGAATACGTCCACCTGACGAAAGGCTTCAACCGATTCCGCAGGCTGAAAGGCCGTATTGGGCGTTCGCACCGCTATATAGCGAAACGCGTTGTCGGGTACGAGCCCGAACACAACAGGAAATGCGGATCCCTTGAGCGGATAGATCATGAAGTCCTCGACCATTCCGGCAACCTGAAAAAGGTGCTCGCCAATGCGCACATCCATCCCGACGGGGTTGTCCCAACCCCTATCGGTGGCAAACGTCCGGTTGATGACGATCGACGTGGAGCTGTCTGCCACAGCGTCGTCTCTGAACATGCGGCCGGCAGCAACCTGCAGACCCATGGTTGACAGATACTCCGGCCCCACACCGAAGAACATGACCTGTGCTTCCGTGCCCTCCGTATCGACAGACACCATTTTTTGAGTCGATCCAATATGATGTGCCGCCCCGGCTACACCCACCACGTGTGGCAGCCCGGAAAAGTCCTGTCGCATCCGGACAAAGTCATCGGTAGTGGATACTGGTACCATGACGAGGCCCTCCTCGTCATATCCCCAATCTGTATCGGTCAGGGCATCGTCCAGGGAGACCAGAAAAAGGGCCACACTGATGGTCATGATGGTCAACACGAACTGCACCGTGGTGAGAACGCCCATGAGCCCCTTCTTTTCAGCAAGCTTCAGCTTTCCACGCAGGATTTCAACCGGTTGGAAAGAGGATATATAGAACGCCGGGTACGCCCCGGAGACCAAGCCGATGAACACGAGTGCGCCAAGCAGGAACGCCCAGACACCCGGATTGCCGAACAGATCCACGTGCAGCGCCATGTTCGTGGAATCATAGAACAAGGGCAGTACGACCATCTGGGCAATCACCAACCCGCCAAGAAGCGCTACCAAACACAGCACCAGGTTTTCCGTCAGGAATTGGGTGATCAATTGCCGCTTTTCCGCGCCTGAGGCCTTTCGGATACCGATTTCCCGTAATCGACGGTGAACAGAGCCGAGGGATATCGTGATGTAGTTGAAGCACACAACAAGCAAAACCAGCAGTCCAACTACGCCTACTCCGATCGATTCCCAGACCGGTGGCGCACTCAACAGTCGGTCATGGACGGCCCAGGCCGTGAATGGATTCGGATTCCGGATGTTATCGAGGAAGTAGGACCGTACCTGCCATGACGCGCTCGCATCATTCTGCGCCAATACGTAATTCGCCAACTGAGCCTCGACAGCCTGTGCATCGTCAGGGCTCCTGAGCTGGATGAACGTGCCATCGGCGAATGAGGCCCAGTCTCCTGGATCGGGCCCGCCTGTTGCAGGCAGTTTTTCGAAGCTGACCAGGAAATCGAATTTCAAACTGGACTTCACTGGAAAGTCTGCGGATACGCCTCGAACCACAAGGGTCTCTTTCTGCCCGTTTCCGTACGTGAATGCGACCTCTTTCCCGATGGCGTCGGTACCGCGGAAGTACTTTCTGGCCACTTTCTGGCTGATGACGACGCCCGAGGGATCAACGAGCGCCGAGCCGTCTCCTCTGTCCAGCGGAAAGCTGAGCATGTCGAAAAAGCCGGCGTCTGCGAACGAAAGTGTCTCGCGGAATTGATCGTCGCCGGCCTGGACGACCACGTCCTGTTCAGCGTATCGGACAGCACGTTCTATGTGTGAGATCTCGGTCGCCAACAATGGTCCCAACGGCGTGGGCGACGTACCGAACGCGTACGATTCACCGTCTTCTTCCACCGTGTGGCCTATGAGGTACGTTCGATCGCCCTGTTCATGGAAATCGTCGAATGTGTTGATCTCCTGAATGAACACGAACATCACCAGCGCGATGCCGATGGCAGCCGAAAGTCCCGCAACATTGATGACGGACGATACCTTGTCCTTGCGAAGTGCTCGAAAGCCGAGAACGATGTAACTCCTGAACATGATAAGTTGCCATAATGCGCGCTCCGAAAGTTGATCGGGCACCAACCGCAGGACCTGTCCACGGTACCACCATCGTGCCCGCCGCTCTCCGTGCTCGGCAGCCAGATCGTTGTAGTACTCCTCAAAATCACCGAGCGCCGTATTGCCTTCGTCCTTGAGCAGCCAGCCGAGTAACCAGGCGGCCATGCGGGGTGGTTTATTGAATTTCATGTCGTCTACCCCTCCGTTGCCAATCCGTTGATGCCTGCCCACATAGCAGACTCTGCCGTTCGGATTTCAAGCAATGCCCGGCGCCCACGGGGCGTCAGTGTATATACCCGTTTTGGCCGTCCGCCGCGCTTGCTCTCAGGTTCAGTCAGGTGCGAAGCCACGAGACGCTTCTTTTCCAGTCGACTCAACGGCGTATAGACGGAGCTGAGAGACCAGTCGTGTCCCGTGCTGGACGAGACCTGCTCCCGGATGGATAAACTGTAGGCATCGTCCTGGAGCTTCCAGATGGCCAGCATGACAAATTCCTCCGGCCTCGTAAGCAGTTTCATGGAGCTATCCATTCAAAGTGAAACAAACCGATACGGAGAGTGGAGACTTTGTTTCACTTTGCGTGGAAACCTGTTCGGATTCGCATTGCGCGACATGGCTACCAATCCGGCCGAGGATTTCCCTGCATCCTGCAATGCTCTTTTCATGCTACCTTGCGCATACATCCACTCTCAACATGCCGTCATGAACCGTTTTACCGCCGCTGCTGTCATGCTGTTTGCCGCTCTGAGCGTGCCCACAGCTTCCGTCGCCCAGGAAAGCCTGCCTCTCTTCACCGAGGATTTCCCGCCGCAGGAATTCGCCGAACGCCGTGCGAGCGTTTTCGACCGCATGGGTCCGGATGGCGTCGTGGTCATGCAAGGCGAGCCCACGCCGCGCGGATACACGCGCTTTCGCCAGTCCAACGAGTTCTACTACCTGACGGGCATTGAAGTGGCGCACGCACTCGTCATCATGGACGGCGCCAGTCGCAACACCACGCTCTACCTCCCTCACCGCAATGTGAGCCGGGAACGCGGCGAAGGGCACGTCCTCTCCGCGGAGGATGCCGACCTCGTCCGCGAGCTCTCGGGCATTGACCGGGTGAGCGCCACCGAACAGTTCGCCGAAGACCTCGGACGCCTCATGCGCCGACGTGACCTGCCGACCCTCTACACCCAGCTCCAGCCCGCCGAAGGAATCGCCGAAAGCCGGGATCTGGGACTTCGCCACGTATCGGACCGGCTGTCCGACCCATGGGATGGCCGCCCCTCACGCGAAGCCAACTTCGTGCGCCTCATCTCTGAGCGCTATCCGGCATTTGAGATCGCAAGCATCAACCCGATTCTGGACGAGCTGCGCACCATCAAGAGTCCGCGCGAAATGGAGATGATCCGCAAGGCCACCCGCCTGTCCGGCATCGGACTCATGGAAGCCATGCGGTCCGTGGCACCGGGCCAGACGGAAATGGAGCTCGATGCCGTGGCCAAATACCACTACTGGCGCAACGGGGCCCAGGGCGATGCCTATTACTCACTCGTAGCGAGCGCCGGGAACGCATATTTCCCGCACTACAACGCCGGACAGCGCGTCATGCAGGACGGCGATTTCCTGCTCATGGATTATGCGCCGGATGTTGAGTACTACATGTCGGACGTGACCCGGATGATGCCCGTCAACGGCGTGTTCAGCGCCTGGCAGCGCGAGTTGTACGGGTTTTATCTCGGCGCGTACCGGGCCATCCTGCTCCGGATTCGCCCCGGCGTGACGCCGAAGCAGATTATGCACGAAGCAGTCGTCGAAATGCGTGAGCTGCTGAACGGCTGGACCTTCTCGAAAGACAGTTACCGGGCGGCAGCCGTGTCATTCGTCGAGAGCTATGAGCAGCGGGCAACGCGCGACGGGGGCTCGCTCGGCCATGGCGTAGGTATGGCCACCCACGATGTAGGAGATTACAGCGGCGTCCTGCGGGCCGGCATGGTCTTTACCATCGAACCGGCATTGCGCGTACCCGAGGAACAGATTTACATCCGGCTCGAAGACCTCATCATCATCCATGAGGACCGGGCTGAGATCGTTTCCGATTTCGTGCCACTGGACATCGACGCCATTGAAGCCTGGATGGCCCAGGACGGACTGCTTCAGGACTATCCGGACATGGAGGCGTTCCTGCGCTGATCTCCATTCAACCCCCTCGCCAACAGCCACAGTGGCGTTGCCAACTGAACGAGCGCAATCGGGATAAACAACATGTCACTGAGACCGCTACCCAACATGACGCCGATCATCTCTATCGCCATTGCCACCGCCGCTACGACGCCGAACAGAGCGAGTGCCCTGGGTACGGTCCGTGTCACGAACAATCCCGAGTAAAGAAGTAGCACAGGCACACAGGAAATGAGCAGGTACAGATGGTGGGTCCACCACTGGCGCTTGTAGAGCAGAGAGGTCATCTCTTCCGAGATACCTGCGGAAGCCCCGCCGTCGGTGATTACCAGCCTGCCCAGCTCAAGGATTGAAAGCACACTGACTGTGTCCATCGCGATGGCAACGAAGTTTACAATGGCGAACGCCAGGTAGGCGATGGCCAGTGTCTCGCTCCTCTTCCGGAATACGGGAAGCAGGAGCACTGCCACCAGTATTGACAGTGACCCACCCAGTAGGCTGATGAATGCAGACAGGATGAGTTGCGTGTCGTGCGAGACAACACCCGCCACATTCGCAGACCCCGAAAGAACCGGTGACTGGAGAACCTGAAACGTGATCACGCCCAGCGCAAACACCAGCAGTAGCAGCAGCCCGACGACCCGGCCGGTGTTTTTATGAGAAAGCATGCGTGATTGGATGTAGTTGGTTCAACCGAGCCGAAAACGCCAGCGACCTCTCAATTGTTACAACGCGCTCCGGATTGATGCCACACGGGCCCACCATCGATAAACGAAAAAGGGCGGCACCCTCGCGGGTGCCGCCCTTGCCTGAAGGTACATTCAGGCAGAAGTGTCAAAAGTACACCCGGTTGCCACGGTCCTGGGAAGGCCCTTCGTTGCCGCTGCTCGTGATCGTGTAGGTAATGGTGCGGGTTACCGTGTCAGGCGTGGCATCCACGGTGGCGACGGCTTCGAAGTTCAGGGCGAGGCCGGAGCCGCGTACCTGCGTGATGCCGGAGACCAGGTCGACGGCCGTCTTTGTGAGGGCGGTCTTGCCAGCCGAAGAAGCGCCTTCAGGAGCCGCCATCGTTGCGTTCAGCGTAAGGCCTGTCGGCATGTTGGAGTCGAGTTCGGCGGTGATCTTCTTGCCCGTACCGTTTGTGGTCACGTTGTAGGAAGACGATGCCGTGGCGGCGTCAGGTGCCTGGCCGGCAGTGGCCGTGGCGATGGTCATCGAGACGTTGCCCGTAACCGAGATGACAGCGATTTCAGCGACGTTGATGGAGACGTTCTGGGTGGCGCGGTTCGACTGGGCGAAAGCACCGGTGGTCGAGAGACCGAGTGTCAGGGCGAGAGCGAAAGCGAAGAGGTTTTTCATGGTCTTGGTAGCGGGCTGAAGTTGTGTTGTTGTTCTGCCCACTCCATTGCAAGCCGCGTGCCAGCCGATCAGAAACCCGGCTCACCCTTCAAATCAGGCCCCAAACGTCCTTCTTATCATTCCGAATCCCCGAACGGTGTTTCGCCACCGAAACACAGGTGGTGCTGCACCGATACGGAACGCCCCGTCACCTGATGAACCTGACTTCCGCATGGTCCGGGATGCGATCCGTTATGATCTCTCCCTTGATGGTATGAGTCGCGCCGCCGTGAACTTCCTCGATGAACGCGCTCGAACCCATTTCTATCGTGACGTCCTCCATGCGTCCGAGGAAATAGACGCCGATGCCCCGTGGGCCGGCGAAGTCGAGATCCGATGTATTCTTGAACTGAACTTCCCACCTCAGTGTCTTCCCGTTTTCAGACAGGTCCTGCTTCCAGGACACGTCTGTAACGGTGAATGACTCCCCGAACCCGTTGTGCACGCGCGTAAAGTGGGATTCGCATCCGGAGATCAGTACAAAAATGGCACAGAGCAGTGCAGGGAATAGTCGTTCCATCGGGTTGTCCAAGTGTGTTTCCTCACACTACTGAGCGTTCCGAGTGATGTCAATAAGGCAGATTGACCATTCTTCATCGCCGAGGGGACTGGCGGGGTTGCTCTGGTATCTGCCGAGTGGGCTCATGATTGATAGGTGGTAATCTCGTTACCCTCCGTCGACATGAGGTGCATGAGCTTCGTGTGTAAAAACACTTTTTCCTTGCCAGCAGACACTTCCTCCAACACGCCGATTTCCTCCAGTTGCTTCAGGTATACCGAGGCCGTTTGTCGCATGACAATGTCGCGTGGTTTCGTCCATGAGTGACCGTATGGCAGCAATCTTCAGCACGGTCCAGCTGGATACCTGTGCGACGCCGTCGAGCATGAAGCGTATCCACTCTGTCCACCGACCCTTCCCAGTCACGTCGATCAGTAAGCGGTAGTACTCGGACTTGTTCTGAACGATGTATCGGCTCAGATACAGAATAGGCAGGGTCAACAACTCCTGTTCAATCAGGTATAGAACGTTGAGTATGCGTCCCGTGCGCCCATTGCCGTCGTGAAAGGGATGTATGGCCTCGAACTGATAGTGACTGATGGCCATCTTGATCAGCGGGTCCAGATCATCATCTGCGTGCAGGAATTGCTCCCAGTTCCCGAGCAGGTCTCTGATCACGTCCTCCCCCACCGGCGGCGTATAGATGACCTCATTGGTTGCTGTGTTGCTGATGACAGTGCCTGGCAGTTTCCGCACTTCCATCGCTCGATCCTGGATGGTGCTGCAACTGATTGAACCCGTCCTGCAGTGCCGTACGGTATCTCAGTACCTCCCGGGTAGCAGCATCGGCCCCTTTTTCCTGCTCAGCGTGACGAAACAGCTTGTCCGTCGTGGTCAGGATATTCTCTATTTCCGAGCTGTCACGGGCCTCCAGCAGCGGCAGCAGGTTGAGGAGGAGCCCCCGGTCCGGCAGCAACTCACCCGCCTGCTTGAGCTCAGCAAGCGCGGCCCGAGCCGGAATACAGGCTTTCAGTACAGCCCTGGTTTCGACAACGTCCACGGGGGGCGGCAGAAGCGGCAGCGCGTTGTAAGGCTGGTCAGCGATCCACTTCATGTTTACGAAACAGAATTTTATCGACATATCAACTTTTTATGTCGATGTTTTGACATTCCGTCGACACATCATGCGATTCACCACACGACATCGACCGACATGATGGTCGACGCGTTGATATCATCCGGATGCAAAAACAGCGTTGTGCGCCCCGTATCGGCATCCCAGTGCTGGATGCTTGCGCTGTCCCGGTAAAACACGTCCGCCCGCACGGTGGTCAGGAAATAGACATCGCCCCCCGGTCCCCACACCGGAAATCCGTCACCGTACGTGATGTCTCGTGATATCCATGTGACGGATTCCGACTGAAGGTCCAGGATCGCTACCTGTCGATTCAGCCCGGCACGTGCACGGACAGAAACAAGCATCTTCGTACCGGATGCATCGACACTGCCTCGCTCGAAGCGCCAGTCGGCACCCAATCGATCTTCGAAGGCCTGCGGAGAGACCAGAATCGTATCCGTGACCACCAACCGCTCGTCGGTCCGGTATATCCGCTGACGGTTCCTGGACAACACGTGCAAGACGCCATCACGCGACCAGCCTGCTGAAACGCTGAAAAAATCATCCAAAAGATGATGTTCACCCGTTTCGGAGTGGACTACCCCAGGCATGTAGGACGTGCCGAATGTGCTCGACGTCATGCGCGTGTACGCGATCCATTTTCCGTCGCCCGGGGAAGGAAACATGGTCCATGGATCTGTTGCCAATGCGTTGTCGGAGCGGATCACGGACGTTGTGTTCTGCACCGCATCGAAATAGCCGAGTTCTCCCTGCGCAAACGCATCCGTGAGGGGCGTATGGAAATAGAAACCCGTCCCGTCGTTGTTCCACCTTCCGCCCAGGCTTTCCATGGTTCGTGCGTTCGGAACCTCCAGCGTTGAGAAGGTCGCAGCCCCCAAACGTCGGTACAGGATATCGGCCGTACCAGCAGACAGATGGATGGCGTTGACAGTAATTCCGATCGGTACGGGATCCGCCGGGCGGTCGACCGGGTCCTCATCTGCGACCTGTGAACCGCCGCCCGAATCGCACCCCGACAGAAGGGTGCAGAATAACAGGATGATGACCGAGGCCGGCTGATTCATGATCTTGAGCGAAGCCAATTATCAGGGTGCTGACGTTGGTGGCCGACCGCTAGAATCACGATTCTCTCTTGTTCGATTGAATAGATAATCAAAAACGGAAATCGTTGAACAACAACGCGGCGCTTGGCACCTCCAACTTCTGCGCCTACCCGAGGGGCGTCTGACAGGAGAGATACAACCTTGTCAATTTCATCCAGGAAGCTCTGTGCGATCGTAGGCGACTGACGAAAATAGAAGTCAACAGCAGACCTCAAATCATGCGATGCCCAAGACGAAAAGGAGACATCCACTACAGATCGTACTCTCTCCTGATCGCCGTCAAAACCTCTTCGGAGGAGGTTATTGAGCCTTCACCGTTACGCAGTGCTTTCAGTCGACTCTCCGCTTCTTCAACCCAGTCCTTTCCGAAGTCCGAGTCGTCATCAAGGCTGGATATCAGGAGCTCAGCCAGATGCATCCGAGCGTCGCGAGGCAACTTCAACATTTCAGCTTCGAGGTGTTCAGTCGTCATATCCGTGTTCCCCAATAATGGCGTAGTGATCGTAACGTGATCCCTCTGGAATTGCTCCCTGAATCTATGACACGCAAGGGGCTCCCGCGTAACCTCCAATCGAACAACCAAAAGCGGCGCCCCCTCACTCCTTGGCGTCTCCACCACCTGCGTGCCCGGCGTGGTGCGCGGACCAAGCGTGCTACCTTCGTACGATGAAGCGCATCATGGACGTGGATTCCTGCGTTTCCACCCGAACGAAATACACCCCGGATACGAGGCTTGACACATCCATGGACACGAGCGCGTCCGACGTTTCAAAGCGTGAAACACGTCGCCCCAGGACGTCGTGAACCGCAACAATTGCTGGTCCTGAGGCCCTGCGCGCGACGGTCACGAAGTGCGAGGCGGGATTGGGGAAGACTTGAATCTCGTTTGCCGACGTGGACGGCGTTTCCGGGTCTGGATCCGGGTCCGGAATGGATGCATGAGGAGGCGTCCAGTACGTGAATCCGGACGAAGAATAATCCATTCCATTTGATGAGGAGCGCGTACCAACGTACACCCTGCCCGAAGCATCGGCCGTGACCGTCTTCAAATAGCGTTGCTCGGTGCCTTCCATGACGGCCTCCCACGTCGTACCGGTCCAACGGGCCAGGCCCCAGGCATGCGCCTGATCGGCCCACTGGAAATCGCCGACGATATACATGCGGCCGTCTGCTCCGACCGAAATGTCGCTGGCCCAGAGACTGGTTCCGGGACCGTAGTATTGCCACGCATCACCTTCCAGCGATGCCATACGAGCTGGCCGACCTTCGTTCAAGAGCTGCACGTTGGCCATGACCCAGGCGCGGTTGCCCCACACAATGAGCTCGGAGATGCGGCCGGCCGATTCTTCCGTTGCCCCTTCCCACTCCAGGTTGGGCAGCGCGTCGAATTGACCTGCTCTGTAGCGCACGATTCCAGGCGAATGCACATCTCCGAACGCCTGGAAGCTGCCTGCCAGAATGAGGGATCCGTCCGGAAGTGCGACAAGATGACCGATGTCAGACGCCTCGTCGTGGCTCGCAATCCCGAGTGTACGCCAGTCGTCACCATCCTTCCGGAAGAGCGCTGCCCGCCATGTCCCATCAGGCTCCAGGATGCGTCCGACACCAAAGAGCACGCCGCCAGCCGATCGACGGAAGTCCAGGAAATCGAGCGAGTCAGACCGGGATCCCGCAACCTCACTCCATTCAACTCCATTCCAGTGGACGGCATGTTCGCGGACAACCTCCCGATTGGAAAATCCGTCACGCGGGCGGACATACAGGTCCTGGTTCCAATCAACAAAAATGGATTGCGCTGCATTCTCAATACCAGTCCCCAACGCTTCCCAATGATCGCCTTTGAAAACAGCAATATTGCGAGCCTCCACGCCTCCGGCGCCGTTGAACAGACCGGACACCACCACGCCTCCTCCGGGCATGGGCCTGACGAGCGTCGGCGTGTTGGTGGAATAGCTCGTGAGGATTTCGACTCCCAGGTGGGGGACGTTCACGGAACGAGGAAGCCACTCAGAACCACTCCACTCCGCTACAGAGGCAGCCGCGTCCGTCGGGGTTCGCAACGGATCCCCAGCCAGGAACAGGCTTCCGTCGGACGAGACGTGAAAACCGTGAACCGTACCGACCATGGGAGCCGCAATCTCCGCCCATGAATCGCCAGCAGGACGCACTACCTGATTGGATACTCCAGATTCCATCAACACCACGCGCAGCATCTCACCGGAGCCGTCCAACCTGCCCCGGCCATCGGGATACTCAACTCTCCACACGTCATCCTTCCTTCGCAATATCTGCCCATTCCATTCCGGATCATCCCACGGCTTGATAGCGAACAGTTCGTTGTTCGGTCCGACACCTATATCCGTAGCCTCGAACGCCCCAATCTCCTCCAGAACGCTGCCGTCCGTAGACATGCGGTCCAGATGCCACGTCCTTCCCCAAGCGATGCCGAAACTGTACGATGCCAAGAATGTGCCGTCATCCATTGCAGCCAGTCCGCGGACATACGCATTGGACAACAGGACGTCCCATTGGGTGCCATCCCAAATCTGTAACCCACCGGCCGTAAACGTGCGATGTCGCCCCCAATTGATAGTACCTCCACCTGCGACAATCCGACCGTCGGACAACTCGGTAACCGCCCAAACCTGGGTCTCGAACCCATCGCCCAATCGTTCGAAGGCAGTGCCATTCCACAGGGCAATTCCGTTGTACGGCTCGTCGTCAATTGTCCGGAACGAGCCGGTGATGGCAACCCGCCCGGACGGCAGTAGATGAACCTTCGTATCCGGAGAATCCGTCCTACCGATGGACGTCCATCCTTCGTTAGATGACACGACGATGGCGTTGGACAGCCACCCACTGCTCCCATGGATGCCCACAGCAAAGGCGACCAACGTTCCGTCATCCAACCGCACGATGCTCTGGACGTTTTCGGCCGACCGGCCAGGGGGCATGAAGGCCGGAGACCACCCTTCGCACAGCAGGGGCGCACGCTGAACACAGCCCTCGGCAACAGACATAGTCTGTCCCCGAACGGTTGAAGTGAACAGCATGAGCCCGAAAATCAGACACGCTGCACTTCGGATCCTCCTTTCTTTCTGCATACCTGTGATACACTCGGGTGGCACGTGTACCCAATTAGAAGGCCGTTTGACTCATGATGATGAACGGTGCGGAATGTCTTATCGCTTCGCGCCGAGCATGAAAAACGACTTCAGCATGAGGTCGGTGCTCACGGACGAATCGGCCGCTTCCAGCTTGGCAATCCTGGACTGGCTTGACCCGATAGACTTTGCGACGTCTATCTGTGTCAACCCTTTCTGCTGACGCAAGGCTTTGATTTTTCGAGCCAGAGCGAGCTTGAATTCAACATATTCGGTCTCCTCTGGAGACAGACCAAGGAATTCGGAAGCATCGCCGACCTGCCAACCCGCAGCCTTAAGATTTTTCACCTTCTGCTAAAATAAGTCAATTACGTCATCATGATTCGTGAATGACTGGACTTGAAGCCATCACGTAATGACGACGCGTCGCGCCAGGAAATGTAACCCTGATTGTTACATTTCCTGGCGCACCCTCACTCCCGCGGCGTCTCCACGACGAGCGTCCCGGTTGCGGTGCGGCCGTTGATTTCCGGGCGGTACATCATTTCGGCTTGGACGGATGGATGGCGGAAGGTGCCAGGTGTCGTTGCGCGGGCCACGTACACGTAGGTGTGCGTGCCGCTGTCCAGGTAGTCCGCGAACAGCAGCACCCGGTCGTCCTTGATCTGCGTGTAGTTGAACGAACCCCACCATCGCGATTCGACATCGTCCTGCGCCTGCCACACGAGGTCACTGTCCGTGGTCGCCAGCGCCGTATTCAGCGCTTCGAGACCGGCGGGCAGGGCATCGTCCACGACCACGTAGGACCGCTCCGAATTCGAATTGACGCGCAGGATGACACGCACCATTTCACCTGAACCCAGGGTCACGGTGCCGTCGCCGGTCAGCATATCGGGCCCGACGGGTTGGCCACGGTCGTCCAGCCGCTGGATGCGCCGCTCGACCGTGATGCCCTGCGAGGCGGCCGGCAACCGCGCGTTCGAATACGACTGCAGCTGCATGGAGTAGAACAGCTGCCCGGCCCCGTCCTTGCTGATCCTGACGGGCGTGCTCCCGGTCGCGGGTAGCTCTTCGAGCGAGCGCGAGGCTTCCGTCACGGCCATGGATCGGCCCTGGAAGGCCTGGCGAATGACCTGCTGTCCAGCCAGCTGTACTTCGGCCGTGAAATCAGGCTCCACAGACTCGAATGCCCGGAAATACGCGGCCAACGCATCGATCACGGCGGCATTTTCCTGGGTCGATGCCCAGGCAGCGCGTTCCCGGCTCTGGATCAGGTAGCGGACCATGCGTTCAGCGATGAGGCGGGTACCTTCCGACGGATCGGCCTCAACCAGGGCGGTCAGGCCAAACGCCGTGGAGCGTACATCGCTCATGAACAGCCAGTTCATGCCCTGCCCCGTTGGCGAGGTCAGATGCGCGGTGGTGCCTTCCGTCACAATCCGGTTTCGGAGCCGGGTCAACAAGGGCTCCACGTGTGTCCGCAGCGATGGCTCGCCGGAAATGAGAATCGTGCGGATGAGGAAACTGGTGCCATCAACACCCAACCCGCCCGCTGCGGCGCGCACGGCCAGATCATCGATTTCACTCGCCAACACGCGCCCGTTGCGCGCCAGGGCATACATGGTAAGCGCGCGGGATTCGTCCCAGGCTGCCTCGCCGAAGTAGTCCGGATTCTGGCTGCGGTCGAACACGTTCTGCTCCAGTACACTCAGGGCGTCCATGCGCAGGGTGCGCGGCACGGTGAACCCGGCGGCTTCGGCCTCGGCCATGGCCAGTACGGTGTAGGCGCTCACGTACGGACTGGCCATCCACTGGCCCTGCCACATGGTAAATCCATTGCCGACCCAGAAGGACTGCAAGTCGCCCAGCCACGCGGCAATGACATCGTCCCGATCCCCGCCGAGCGCTGTCAGGTCGAAGCTCTCCAAAATGTCATTCGCCAGGAAAAGCGGGCGTACGGCCGATGTACGCTGCTCCAGGCATCCATAAGGGTACGTAAACAGGTAATCGAGGGCGCCGTCGAGGCCCACGAGGGCGGTGCTCGCGAGACGAATGCGCCACCCACCCAGGTCGGCGACTGCGCCAGACGGTACGGACAATGCCTCCGTGACGCCGTCCGCCGTTGAGGCAAACGTCGCTGCGGTCTGTTTCGTGAGCGGGCGGGTCAGCGTGAGCGGTACGCGCAAGGCATCCTTTTCGCTGCCGAGCGTGCCCGCGAATGTCACCTGCGCCGTTCCCGTTGCCGGAACCGTCCACGCAAAACGGACCTCCTTGGTCTGGCCATCTTCCAGCATGACCGATTGCGATGCCGGACCGGTAAGCGTCAGGCCGTCGGCTTCGGCGGTGATGACCGCGGTGCCGTCCGATCCGGTGGTGTTGGTGACCAGAACGCCGGCTTCAAAGGCATCCCCGAGGCGGGCAAACCGCGGCAGGGCCGCCTGCATGACCAGCGGCTTGGTGACCGTAATGTCCGTACGACCTGCGCCGAACCGGTGATTGGCCGTCATCGCCGTCGCCATGAGGCGGAACGTGGTCAGGCTCTCGGGCAGGCGGAACGTCAGCGTAGCCCGGCCGCGCGTGTCGGTGCGGAGCGACGGCTCCCAATGGGCCGATGGCTTGAAGTCCTGCCGGAGCTGCGAATCGCCGCCACCTCCACCGCCGCCTATATCTTCTTCCTTCTGCCCGAAATTGCGCTGGCGCACCAGGTTGGACCGCGATTCAACCGTCGTGACGCCCAATGGACGCGGTCCGTAGAACTCCCCGAACGGGTCGGGCAGGGCATAGCCGATGAGGTTCAACACGCCGGCATCGGCCGCGCTGAACGCGATTTCGCCGGGCACGCCGTTGTCGTTCTGGTCCAACAGGCGAAACTCAACGGTCACCTCATCGCCGGGACGGTACTCCTTTTTGTCGGCTTCCACTTCCACCTTCAAGTGGCGCGAGCCGGGATCCACGCGCAGTTCAACATACCCCATCTTGAACGATGGCGCGCCCGCATCCACACCCACACCGGGCGCGGCTGTCCGGCCGCCGAGCAGCACCACGGACACAAACGCATTGGGTAAGTGCTCCTCGGTGAGCTTCACTTCTATCTGAGGCGCGCTGCCCCTGAGCGTTTCCACGCGGCTTTCCAGGATGCCGTCCCGCTCAATCGTGATGAGCGCGGTGGCCTCTTCGTACGGCGACAACACCATGATGCGCGCCGTTTCGCCAGGCGCGTACGACGCGTGTTCGGCAATGAGTTCTATGCGGTCGTCATCGCGCCGCTCCCACGCCGAATACCCGGATCCGGAGGCGTGGAAATAGGCTTCGGTCGCAATCATGTTACCGCGCACATCCCGCGACGTCGCGCGGATGATGTAACTGCCCCCCTGCTCCAGCGGCAGGTCCAGCCTGAGCGACCGGCCTTCCTGGGAGATGACCTTCTGGCGGGCTACGGTTTCCTCGACCATTTCGCTGCGCCAGCGGAGCCGGCCATCGGCCCCGATTTCCCGGACACTGTTCCACTGCCGGCGGATGAGGGTGAGCTCAATGTCCCGTCCGCCGACCGGATACCCGTCCGGTGATACGGTCACCATATCCACGGCCATGACATCCGTATCGGACAGGCTCACATACGTTGAACGTGGCTTCAAACCGATGTAAAACAGCCCTGGATGCAGCGTAATGCGTTTTTCGGATGTGATTTCCTGGCGGGCCGGGTCGGTAACGGTGCCGCTGAACACAAGCTGCGTCACCGCACCGTTTGGATTTCCTGGTGCCTGCGCGCGGATTTGTACGGTGCCGTCCGCATCCAGCACGGTCTCGGCCTGGGCGATGTCGCGGTAGACGCCATCGAACCAGTCGAAGGTGCTGAACAGGTACCCGTCGTACCCTGGAGGCTGGAACGATCCCGGCATGCGATCCACCCGGTACCTGACCGCTGCATCGCGCATGGCGGCGCCAAACAGGTAGCGTCCCGATATGGAGCCTTCGAAGAAATCACCGGCGACCACGGAGGGCGATGCCGACCGGACATCCACCTCGAACGACGCCCGCCGGAACGATTCCAACTGGAAAGATCCCGTACCCAGCGCGTCGCCGCTCCAGATTTCTTCTGAAAGAACGGTTGAGTCAGCGGCCAGGAACACGCGCGCCGAGTAATAGCCCTGCGCGGCAGAGACAGGCGCGTCCCAGTCCACGTTGAACGTGCCCATGTCGGATGGCAACAGGCGTTCATCCAAGACCACCTGGCCCTGAGGATCGGCCACACGGATGCGGACGCTGTCGCGGACGGACTGCCAATCCCGATCGGTGCGCTGGCGCAGGAGGCCCTTCAGGTGGATGGTTTCGCCACCCAGGTACAACCCGCGGTCCGAGAACACGCTGGCCGCGTAGTTGATGGGCGCGGCCTGCCAGTCAAAGGATACGTTGAACCGGTACGGCTCCAGACCATCCGCGTAGATACTGGTCGTGAACGCCAGGTCCCCTTCGTGCTCGACCATGACGTACTGCGTCGGCTTGGACCATTCGTTGGGCTGCTCGAGGCCCAGCGCGGCCCATCCCGGGGATTCCGCGCGGCCTTTGGCATCGGTCGTTCCCTGCCATGCCACCCGGTTGTCTTCTCCGCGGATGCTGACACGGGCCCCGGCTACCGGCTTCGCGGTGGCCAGATCGGTCACAAAGACAAGGTTCTGGTGGGCGCTGAATTTGGCCGTGATGCCCAGCTGCGTGAACTGCGTCAGCGACAGAAAGCGGGAGTCCCCACCGGCCACGTGCAGCGCCAGAATGCCCTTGCTGGCGGTCAGGAGCGAATCCACACGCAGCGGAAGCGTGGTCGGCTCATTCCGCGATACCCCCAGGTCCACGACGGATCGCGTTGCTACCGGATCCAATGGGTCATCCTCCTCCATGGTCGGATAGTAGTGGCCGTTGTCGTACGTCCGTACCCATGGGACAATGTCATCCGCGGTCAGACGCTGCGCGCCGAAGCGGATGCGGTCCACGTTGGTCACCCGCATGGGCAGTGCGCTCTCCGGTCCGGCTTCCACGATCATGATGCCCTGCGGCATGGCGAACGATGGACTGAAGGGCCGCGTCCGGAACGTGGTCCGGGTCGATGCCAGAAGCTGCCCCTGTTGGTCACGCAGACTGTCAATGCGCACCGTGTATGTGGTTTCGGGCTTCAGGGTGACCGAAAACCCGTGCGATGGCGATACCGTGCCGTCACGGGCTTCGATGCCCGGCGGCACGTCAAGGCCCGGCGTGATGGTGAGCGCGCGACGCAGATCCCCGAACCGAACCGGCGTACTGAATTGCAGCGTCACCCCGCGGGATGGGTCGAAGGTCCCGGGTTCGGGGTCGTTCCACGGTCGTGGCTGGTTGATGCCGTCCAGACGCAACGGCGGCGTGGTGCGGAAACGGATGCTGTGCATCTGATTGAACGTCAGCGGACCAAGCGTGCTCGCTACTCCGGAGTCCACGACCAATTCATACCAGGCGTCCGGCGTCATGCGGGACCCGGGCGCTATTGTCAATGCACTGTCTGAAGCGGCGGTCACGGCCACCGAAAGGCGACGTCCGCGCTCCATGTTGTCATCCAGACGGAACAGGCGCACACGCCCCTCTGCCGTAGCCGCGTCGATGGGTTGGTTGAACTCCAGTCGCATGAGCGAGTCCGGTGACACGTACTGCGCGTAGGCTGCCGGCCGGGAAGTCACCACCGCCGGTCGCGGTGTCTCAAAGGCCCACTCGTAGGGCGCCTCCATGGTCTCGCCATCCAATGACGCGAGACCGCCCTTCAGCGTCACGGTGTATGACGTCGCCATGGACAGCCGTGAGGCGGGCGTGAATACGAGCGTCTGCGATCCTTCCCACCGGAGCGTGCCGTCCACGGGCGGGTCCAGCGTCAGTAGACCCGGGTCCGGGGCCGCCTCACTGCCGAGCGCCACCATCGGCTTGCTGAACGATACCGTCACCGGCTGCCCCTCTGGCAGGTATTCGAGCGCCCCGGAAGGCGTGATGCTCACCAGCCGCAGCGGCCCATCCAGCACCGGCACGAACGATGGCGCGCCCACCGGCGATTCAATTGCCGTACTCGTAATGCGGATGGGGCCGTCGCTCGTGACGGTCTCGTCTCCCCCACAGGCCGACATCAATACGGCGAACAGGACAGCGAAAGGTAGCAGGCGGGTCTTCATGGCAGCATTACGTCTGGAATTCAGACCAAGATAGCCGCTGGGCCCGTGCTTACCGCATCTCTTCGGCTACGGCCTCCTGAAGCAGCGTCCACGGTGAAGGCATGCTGGGACCCATGAGTCGCGCCTTCCAGTCCGGGACGAACCGGTCCAGCAAAAGCACCAGGGCCAGCCCCTCATCCTGCGACCAGCTGTTGTCCGTTCCACGGAGAAAGGCGATGACGTCCGGCGCGGTGTGTGGCCATTCCGTACTGGACAGGTGAGACCTGTAGCGCATCCATTCCCCAATGCCTTCCATGTTCAGGAAAATGCCCTCCAGTTCGGCATAAACGGCTTGTCGGCCAGTATAAAAGCGTTCGTGTCGATGGGCGGCCATGGCAGCCGCGTCCCGGACCATCGACCGGCTTCGGTCCGGGTCAGACTCCGCGACGGCCCTGTACAAGAGGTCGCGCTCGGCCTCGAACAGACTCCGGAACTCCGTGGAGTCGCGGTAGGTGGATTCCACCACATCGTCGTCAAGGTGAGAAGGCAATTCAAAACGTTCAGTCAAACCGGCGATTCGGCTCTGCAGATGGGGCATCTGCCGGACATGGATCATTTCATGCAGCGCGACGCTGCCAATACGTGTGTCCAGGTACGGGTCCTTCGATGCCTGTGGGTGCTGGTGCCAGACATCGAGCAGGGCGAGTACGAAAAACGGATCCTGCCCCTCCCCGCCCGGCATGGCCACGGCGATGATATCGGACGGAATGCGTGCGCCATTGGGCAGAGTCACCGTGCCGTCGTGCGCGCGACCTTCCAAGCGGTCATCCCCGAGCCCCCACATGCACGATGCATTGAACAGCACGGTCTTCGGAACTGGCTCGGGCGGAATGTCCAGATAGTCGCGGCTGGCACGTGTCCAATCGTCCAGGAACGCAAGCGTCCACTGCCGGTCGGCTTCCGACATCGCGCACGCCTCCTCACCGGCCGTCTGCGCCCGGGAGGACGAACTGCAGCCAGCCAGCGCCACGATGCATGCAATCAGGATGGATTTCACGGCTTTAATGTATCCCTCGCCAAGTCGACATCCCGTGGCGTTCACCGTCCCACTTGGGCAATTGACCGAACAAGGATCGCCGACGGCCGGCTGGCAACGGGTTCTCCGGCCAACGTCATTCCCCGAAGCTGAATCAGGTGCCGGCCGGCCTCCAATGCCCAGAAGTCATCCGGAAGACGCCGGCCATCAACCCACCACGACGTGTCAATCACATCCGCCGGAAGCGTCGCGCGCAGGCGAATGCGCTGATAACCTTCCCGGAGCACGGGATCGAGTTGGAACGTGGTGCCGGACTCCGGATAATCGATACGGATGGATTCCGTGAGCCGCAGTGCGCCGGTCTTCGTCGTGGCGGACACCTGCTCACTTGTCAGCTGGGCTGGCGGCAGGGGGATGCCCTCCGAGCGCATCCAGGCGTGGAATTCGGGCGGATACACGCGGTACAGCCGGTCATCCACGAACTCATGTGGGGTCGATGCATCGGCCCGGAGGCCCGTTCGGACATCGATGGAAATGCGGCGGAAGACGTTCGATGTATCGGTGGGGACGGTACCCGCGAGGAACAGCGAGCGCCGGCGCGATTGGGACTCGGTGCCCGGCAGCAGACCACTCTCCGGCGCAATCTCGGCTTCTTCCAGGCCATCCGGCCGCGCGAAGTCACCCGATGACCCCAGCCTGCGGAAGACGGCATTCAAAATGGGACCGGCGCCCGATACGCCGCTCACCCACCGCATGGGCGATCCATCAAAATTCCCCACCCACACGGCCACCGTGTGGCGCGGCGTGTAGCCCACCGCCCAGTTGTCGCGGTAATCTTTGGATGTACCGGTCTTGACCGCCGCCGGGAAGGGCAATTCCAGCGGGCCTCCACGGCCGAAGCCCGGCGCCCGCGCCTCCGGATCGCTCAGGATATCGGAAATCAGGTAGGCCACCTGCGGCGAAATATCCATGGGGGTGCCTGGTCCGATGGTCGCGTTCAGGGTGTCGCCCTCGGCGGTCCGGACCCATGCGACCGGCCGGATGTCCGGCAACGATCCGCCTCGGGCGAGCCCTGCATAGGCCCGCGCCAGTTCCATGAGCTGCACTTCCCCGTTGCCGAGCGTGAGCCCGACACCGTACACATTGGCTGGGCGGTTCAGCGATTGGAAGCCGGCTGCGTGAAGCTGCTGCAACAGCCTTTCGGGCGTAAACTCGCGCGCCAGCCGGACGGCCGGCACGTTGAAACTGCTGGCCAGCGCCTGCCTCAGCGGCACCGGCCCGTGGTAACGTTCATCGTAGTTCTCGGGCGTGAACGCCCCTCCCGCCTCCAGCACATTCAGTTCAATATCGGGCAGGATGGATGCCGGCGTGTAGCGCCGCGAGGCCAATGCCATCGCGTACGTGAACGGTTTCAGCGCGCTGCCCGGCTGGCGCAGCATGCGCACGCCGTCGTTCTGCCCGCCAATCCGGTCGTCAAAGAAATCCGCGCTACCCACATAGGCCAGCACGTTGCCCGTGGCGTTATCCAGCACGACGACCGCCGCGCTCGAGGCGCTGGCATCGTTCAGCAAGCGGAGGTGCCCGGCAACTTCGCGCTCCACCGTCTGCTGAAGTGCCAAGTCGAGAGTGGTCCGCGTTTCCCGGGGGCCGTCGGGTGTCTCGCTCGCTACCCACTGCACGAAGTGCGGGGCCAGGAACTGGTTGCGGGGCGATTGAAAATCGAGAGGCACCGCTTCCATCCGCTGCCGCTCGTCGGGCGCCAGGCGGCCCGTGCGTTCCAGCGCGGTCAGCACGCGCGCGTACCGGCCCAGCGCACGGTCGGGGTGCCGAAGCGGGTCGTAGCGGCTCGGGCTCTGCGGTAGTCCTACCAGAAACGATGCCTGCGCCGGTGTCAGGTCCTGCGCCCCCTTCCCGAAATACAACCGGCTCGCCGCCTCAATGCCGCGCGTCCTGTTGCCGAAATCCACCCGGTTCAGCCACGTCTCCAGGATATCGTCCTTGCTCAGCCAGACTTCGAGCCTCACTGCCAGGTGCATATCCGCGAGCTTGTCCATCCATCCGTGATTGGATGTGGCGCGCAATGCGCTCGCTACCTGCATGGTAATCGTCGATGCCCCGCTCACGATGGTCCCGGCACTGGCGTTGGTCCACGCCGCTCGCAGGGCCGCCACAGGGTCCACGCCTGGGTGCATCCGGAACCGCTTATCCTCGGTTGCAATCAGGGCCTCGATGGCCTGGGGCGGCACCTGGTCCAGTGTCACCGGTGCGCCGCGGCCGTCCGGCCGGACTTCCCGGAGCAGCCGCCCGTCGCGGTCCGTAACGCGGAGGCTCACCACAGAGCCGGACTCAAGCAGCCCGCTCGATACGGGCCAGAGCAGCGAACCCACCAGTACAACCAACACCAGCATCCCACAGCCCTTCAGAGGGTGCCGGCGGCACCAGTCGATCAAGCGGGTGACATGTGGACGATGCGGTTCCATAATGCTTCATGATACGCTGCAACCAGGAGGCGCGTTTGGTACGCACCACATGCTGAATACTAATTAAGTACTAATGAGTGTAGAATTAGTACTTGGTGTGTATATTGCAGAGTAAGTTGCCACGCAAGTCGTTTACATTCATGAAGATACTCGAGCGTCCGCCCGACATGAAGCAGTTCATTGCCACGCTTCAGGACGGCGACCGTTTCGTGTCGCTTCTGACCATGGGACTGGGACCAGCGCCGGATGGCAAGTACCGGCACTGGGATACAATCCGCCGGATGAATCGTCCGGATGGCTTGACGCCCGAGGACTTCTGGTTTGCCCAGAAGATGGCGCGCGTCGGCATGCGCCGGGAAATCAGCTCGTTTCTGGACGCGGATGGGAAACCATTCTGGTACTGCTTGCCGGATCCGCTTCTCGAATACCTACATGACGTGGACCGACTCGCTGCCGGAACCCTGACCGCGCCCGAGCCCCTGTCCCGGGAAACCGGCCAACGATTCATTCAGATGTCCGTCGTTGAAGAAGCCATTACGTCCAGCCAGTTGGAAGGCGCGGCTACGACGCGCAGGGTGGCCAAGGAAATGATTCGCTCCGGGCGCAAACCGCAGACGACGGGCGAGCGCATGATCCTGAACAACTACCATGCGATGCTGGCTGTGCGAGAACTTGCCGACAACGCGCTCTCGCTGGACATGATTGAGCATCTGCACGGCATGTTGACAAACGACACCCGCGATGAACCCGTGGCCTATCGGTCGCCCGGAGACGGTATTGGTGTATACGACAACGCAACCAATACCCTCCTCCACAGCCCGCCACCGGCCAGTGAATCCGCTGACCGTCTCCGGGCCATGTGCGAATTTGCCAATTCGAAGACACACACCCACTTCCTGCATCCAGTCGTAAAGGCCATCATCCTGCATTTCTGGTTTGCCTGGATTCATCCGTTCCAGGATGGGAATGGACGCACGGCGCGGACCCTGTTCTACTGGTTCCTGCTGAAGAATGACTTCTGGATTGCGGAGTATGTATCCATTTCGCGCCTGTTGAAGAAGGCCCCTGCCCGGTACGGCAAGTCGTTCCTGTACACGGAATCGGACGACAATGACATGACCTACTTCATCCTGTCGCAACTGCAGGTACTTCTGCGATCGGTAGAAGAATTGTTCGACTATGTCCGAGCCAAAACAGAGGAGCTACAGGATGTATCCAGCCTGCTGACCCCGGGTGCCGGATTCAACCACAGACAGCTGGCACTGCTCTCGCACGCCCTGCGTCACTCGCACGCGCTGTACACAATTGAAAGCCACAAAAACAGTCACGGCGTCACGTACCAAACCGCACGAACGGACCTGCTGTCCTTGGCAGATGAGGGATTGCTTGTCAAAGAGGTGCGAGGGCGCACGTTTGCTTTTATCCCGACTCGGGACCTTGCGAGCGCTCTCCAGAACCGAGGCGTTTAAGACGGAGGCGTCGCCTCAGAAGGCCAGGTCCGTCTCAATCTGTTCGCGGGTTTCTTCATCGGTCGCTCTTTGGTGCGACAGCGAAGGGACATCGCTGCATTTGACTGCAGTTCTGGTCTTCACGCCCTGCCTACGCCCATCGACGTTACGTTGATTTACGTAACGCTGTTCTACGTAATCACCCTGGGAGGAGTGTCCCTTTTTTAGGGCAACTATAGTTCGTTTTAAGCAACTATAGATTCACGTGACCTCTCGACTACCACTGAATACTAATTAAGTACTAATGAATGTCAAATTAGTAGATGGACGTACTCCAGGGCGGCATCGTGCGTTCTCACGCCACGTCCCAACCTGGTCGATTTCCTGAAACACTTCAGCGGTTAAGGCGATCCATAGCGTCCCGGAACCCACAGTCCCTGTCGATATGTCCCGTTGCCTCCCAGGCTGCATTGTTTTTCTGTGCATGCTGTTCGCACTAACGCCGGATGCCACGTTGGCACAGAATACCCTGGAAGCACGGGTGCTGGACGCGCACGAGCGCGAACCCATCCCAGGCGTGAACGTGCTGCTGGAAGGCATGGACATCGGGGGCGTGACGGACGATGACGGACGCATTTCCATTCTGTTTATTCCGGATGGCACGTACACGGTCGCATTCTCGTTCATTGGATACCGCGCCGAGCGACACGAGCTGTCCTTTCCGCGAACGGACAAAGCCGTTCTGGAGGTTCTCCTCGAAGAACAGGAGATCGAGATGGGCGAAGCCACCGTCACGGCCGTGCGCTCAGGTCGGACAATCGCCGACATCCCCACGCGGGTCGAGGTGATTGGCGGAGAAGAAATCGAGGAGAAGGTAGCCATGGACCCGTCCGGCATCTCCATGCTGCTCAACGAGTCGCCGGGAATTGCCGTTCAGCAGACATCGGCGGTTTCGGCATCGGCGTCATTCCGGATTCAGGGCTTGGGCGGTGAGTACACCCAGCTGCTCCGGGACGGCTTCCCGCTTTACGGCGGGCTGGCCGGTGGACTTTCGCTCCTGCAAATTCCCCCGCTCGATTTGGCCCAGGTGGAAGTCATCAAGGGCCCCTCCTCCACGCTGTACGGCGGCGACGCCATTGCGGGCCTCGTCCAACTGGTGTCGAAACGACCGACCGAAGCCGGAGAACGATCCATCCTGGTCAACACAACCACGGCCGGAGGGCTCGATGCCGCCACCTGGATAGCCAGGAAGAACGATCGCATGGGCTACACACTGCTTGCATCCGGAAATTTCCAGCGCGCCTATGATGCAGAACCGGACGACTTCACCAACCTGCCTGCAACACGGCGGTTGACCGTATCGCCCACGTTCTATCGGTACGGAAAAGGAACCCTGACCGTGCGGTTGTCAACAACCGTGGAAGACCGCGAGGGTGGCGATATGGACGCTGTCCGAGCGGATGATGCGACAGGGTTCACAGAGCGCAATCGCTCCGGACGGGTTTCAGCCGCGTCCGGATATGAGCGGCAACTGGCGAACGGCATCGGACTCACGCTGCGCTCCAGTGGCAGTTATTTCGACCGGTCGGTCGACGTGCCGGGATTCCGGTTTGCCGGCCATCAGGTAGCCAGCTATACCGAGGCATCGGCACACGGCCAGCAGGGCGCGCACGACTGGGTGGCCGGCCTGGACCTGCGTACGGATGCATTCACACAACGCGATGGTGAACCGGATCCGCTCGACTATGCATACCGCTCCATCGGCGTGTTTGGGCAGGACACCTGGAGCCTGAACCGACGCGTTGCCCTCGAGAGTGGCCTGCGCCTGGACCTCCACAATGAATTCGGGACATTTGTGCTGCCGCGCATGGCGCTGCTCCTCAAGCACGACAGCGGACTGGCAGCGCGCGTGGGTGGCGGACTCGGCTACAAGGCGCCCACGCCCTTCGTGGAAGAAGCCGAAGCCCGTTCCTTCCGGGGCGTCCAACCACTTGCGAACAACATTGATGCCGAGCGGTCCATCGGCGGCAATGTCGATGTCAACTACGGCGCGGTCGTCGGCCCCTTTGCCGTTTCGATGAATCAGGCGCTGTATGTGACGCGCGTGAACAACCTGGCATCGAGTACCGACGGATCCATCCTTGTTCGGGGTTCGGAATCGACCGCCCGGATTTCGCGCGGCGACCTGAAGCTGTTCCTGGGCTACGTGTACCTGGTTGCGGAAGAAGAAACCGGCGGGCAGACAACCGCTCTGCCGCTCACCGCGCAGCACCGGACCTACACCGTACTCGTGTGGGAGCAGCACGGACGAGGCCGTGTGGGCCTGGAGGCCTATTACACCGGCCCGCAGGACCTTCCAAGCGGCGAGGAAGCGCCCGGCTACCTCATCACGGGCATCATGGCCCAGTGGCGGATCGGATCGGTCCGGGCCTTCCTGAACCTCGAGAACATGCTGGACTCCCGCCAGAGCAGGACGTCGCCGCTTGTGACAGGCCCACGCACCAACCCGAGCTTCGCCCCCATCTGGGGGCCCACCGACGGGTTCATCGCCAACGGCGGTGTCATTCTGGAATTGTGATCCTACTTGACGAGATGCAGTGTCCGCGTGAACACCTGTTTTCCAGCTGTCATCCGGTATAGATACACGCCGCTGGGCAATGTGCCCATATCAATGCGCTCGCGGTGCACACCTGGTGCAAGCGACCTGTCAACCAGGGTACGCACCATGCGACCGTTCATGTCATAGAGCGTGATGGAAACGCGTGCCGCCTCGGGCAAACCGAATTCAATGGTGGTCGATGGATTGAATGGATTGGGATAGTTGTCGGAGAGGAAGTACTCCACCGGAATACTGCCTTCCCCTTCGTTCGATACGTGCAGCGTCCGGCTGAACGTGAGTTCCTGCGGATCCGATACCCCTTCCGCGCCGTCGCCATCCGTGGCGACCATGCGTTGGAAAAACGTCATTTCCGTACCCGGCAACAGACCGTACGGCGCAAGCACTTCCACAAGGTCATCGGCCGATGCATGCACCAGGCCGTCTGTGACCTCCACGCTGAACAGAACCGGGCCGGCCTCGGCTGCCAGCAGCAGTTGCCAGACGTACGTGACCTGGTCGCTGTCGATGTCCGATGCCTGTGCATACGTCGCTTCGAACGGGTCAACGGCCAGAACGAAGGCCTCTGTCGATGACTCGATGACCTCGCCGCTTGCGAAATACGGTGCATCGTTGACGGCCACCACATGGACCGTGACGAGCGCTGTCATGTCCAGTTCGCCGTCCGACACCGTGTAGGTGAACTGGTCCTCACCGGCGAAGTCTGTTGCCGGTGTATACAGCAGCGTATCCTCACCAAGGGAAACCGAGCCCTTCGATGGTTCGGTCCAGCGGGCTATGCGCAGCATATCGCTGTCTTCATCGGAGTCATTGGCCAGCACGTCGATGGCGACCGCGGTGTCCTCATTGGTCGTGATGGCATCGGCAACGGCCACCGGGGCATCGTTTTCACCCACCACCGTGACCTCCACCCAACCACGTGCGATCCGACCGGATGGATCGGAAATGGTGTATGCAAAGCGATCCACGCCCTCGAACCCGGCGTGCGGCGTGTAGTCAATGGACCCGGCCCCGTCAAAGACCACCATGGCGTTGTCGGACCGGGTACCTCCGATGAGGAAAAACGCATCGCCATCTGCGTCATGGTCGTTCGCAAAAATGGCAATCGTGACGGGTGTATCCTCGTTGGTCTGCGCGGTGTCGTCGACAGCCACGGGAGCATCCGGTGTAGGATTGACCACGATGCTGACCATACCGGCTACGGGAGCGCCATGTCCGTCCGTTACGAGATATGTAAAGGCATCGGTGCCGTTGAAATCGGCATCCGGCGTGTACACGATGCGGCCCTGCTCGTCCAGGATGGCCGTTCCATTCGCGGGTTGCATGAGGCTGGAGACGTCGAGCGCATCATCATCGGCATCCGTGTCGTTGGCCAGGACGTCAATGACCATCGATGCATCCTCTTCCAGCGTGACCTCATCGGCCACGGTCACCGGAAGCTTGTTGGTTGCATAGATGGGCACGCCCGGGTCATCAATGACACCATTGGCCGTCAAGTCCGCATCGCCACGCTGGCCATCGATCAAATGCAGCTCAATGCGCGGCGGATTGTCGGCCGTCTCCGGGTGGATGATGGCGCCCGTCTCCCCATCGAACAGGAATTCATACCAGTGTTCGGCGCTGTTGTCCGGTGTGGGGCCATATTTGTAGTAGGAAATGACCTCCACACCGCGTGGCATGATGATGTCCACTACACTTTTTTGCCCGGTCTCGATGTCCGAGACTTTGAACGCCACCCGTCCTACGGGAAATTCCACGTCCTCCGGCGCAGTCGCCGGGTCAGGAATTTCGGTGGAATAGACCTGCTTCAATCCCGTGTTCTGCGGCGAAACGATGGTCATGTATTCCCCTTGCTTGGCACCCGTGGCAATGGGCACGCTGGCTACGTTGTTCTGGAGGGCATCGGGCATCCCGTCGCCGTTTCCGTCGCCATTGTTGGGAGCATTCTCTTCCACGTCCTGGTCGATGCCGTCCCCATCCGGACCGGGACCCGTGATGGTCACCACCACCTCGGCCGTTGCCTGGCCACCGTCCCCGTCTTCGATCGTGTACAAGAACGAGGTAACGCCCTCATCCGAAGCTCCCGCCGAGATCGTCAGCGTGCCATCCGGGTTGATGGCCACCGCACCCATGGAAGGCTGCGTGACGGACACGACGGAAAGCGTGGTCGACTCCACGTCCGTGTCGTTGGCGACCACATTGAGCGGCAAACTTGTGCCATATGGAAGTGTCACGGCATCATCGTGCGCCACCGGCTCATCATTCATGGAAACGATGGTGATGGCAATGAGGCCTTCGTCGCTCTGCTCGCCGTCCGATACCGTGATGACGAGCGAAGCACCCGTCGTCTGGTTGGCTTTGGGTGCGTACACCAGCGTGGCCAACGCGGCATTCACGTCGTCTACCGATCCCGTGAAGGACACACTGCTGGATCCGTTCGAGCCCGCCGTGATGACGAGCCCGTTCGTGGAGCCGAGCGTCGCGATCGACGTCGCGTTGATGGAAACCGACAGCACCGTCGCGTCGGGATCGCTGACTGCTACGCCGTCGATGCCTACGCTTCCGTCTTCATCGACCAAGGCTGTCCCTGGCATGGTCAGTACCGGTGCGTCATTGACCGCATTTACGGTAATGACAAACGTGGCATCGTTGGCCGTGCCGCCCTCATCGGACAACTGCACAACCACGGTCGCCTGACCGTTGGCGTTCGCTGCCGGGGTGAACGTCAGGGTACCCGCCGCGTCAATGACCGGTTGCTCAGCAAACAGCGCCTGGTTCGTACTCGTGAGCGCAAATACCAACGACTCACCTGCTTCATCTTCCGGGCCGGCCGAGATGTTCGTTGCCCACGTGGCCGAATACGCACCGGCGTCTTCATCGACCGTGACATCGGGCCCCGCTGTGAACGATGGCTCGTCGTTGACGGGCGTGATGTCGATGGTCAGCGTTCCGGAATCGGACTGCGCGCCACCGGCGCCGGTGTGGTTGTTGTCGGAGACCGTGACGACAATGGATCCCGTGCCGTTCTTGTCTGCGGATGGCGTGTACACCAGGCCGTCGAGCGCAGCATTGAGTTCTGCGACCGTTCCGTTGGCCGTCAGCGTGGACGAGCCGTCCGCACCGGCCGTGATATCCAGCGCATGCCCGGCGGCCAGGGTCACGGTGGACGTAGCGGTCAGGGTAAGCGTCAGATCACCCCCAGCGGCGTCCGCGTCCGCAATCTGGATGGCACCCGTGCCGCCGGAGGCCAGCGTGAGCGGTGTATCCTCGAGTGTCGTCGGCGATGCCGGAAGCGCCACGACGGGACCGTCGTTGACGGCGTTCACGGTGATCATGAACGTCACATCGTCCGACGTATCATCGCCGCCATTCGCCGTCAGGCCATCGTCGGACAGGCGCACAGTGACCGTCGATTGACCGTTGGCGTTCGCTGCCGGGGTGAATGTCAGGGTGCCTGCGGCGTCAAGGGCCGGCTGCGAGCTGAACAAGTCGTTGTTG